>Ga0371490_1000007_pt1 | contig 439747 bp, 368 predicted proteins | sample MB2SIPfraction_FD_207959 | JGI IMG/M metagenome (GOLD analysis project Ga0371490, IMG submission 207959) | Lab enriched peat soil microbial communities from McLean, Ithaca, NY, United States - MB28FN SIP fraction | ecosystem: Environmental > Terrestrial > Soil > Wetlands > Peat | place: USA... | reverse complement strand
CGTTTCTCTTTCTGACGTGTGCGAAATGAGCAGACATGGAAAGTATGAGTAGGGGCTTAGGAAGAAAAGGCTGTCAGAGTGCGAAAGTTAGCATTCATAAGATGCACAGGCTTTCGATTATCGCTGCATAGCTTTCGAGTATAACATTTGAATCGTGTTTTCCGCGTTCAGCCGAAAGATAGAGAGTGCAAAGATTCATCAGGTATGCCAGAGCCTGCGTCTGTGCATTGTGGCAAAGCTCCTTACCAAACCACTGTTCAGATAATTGCAGAGTCTTTTTCATACATTGAATCATATTGGCTGCCGGCCGCCTTCTTAATGCCATCGGCATCAATGCAAAGTGAAGCGGGTCAAACAAGGGAAGTTGTTCATAATCGGCGTATTCCCAGTCGAATATCCGGGCGACACCGCGCTGTACTCGAATATTCCATGGGGCAAAGTCATTGTGTGCAGCCACAAAGGAAATTGGCCGTCCTGAAAGCGACTGCTCGATACACCGCATGCCCTTTTCAAAACGGTTTGACCACGTTTCTGAGAGCAAGCCGCGGAGATTCTTCAGGCGTGTACACAAATTCTTGTATAGGCGGGATTCTTCAAGTCGGATCGTACAATGCGAATGTTTTTGGAACTTCCGCAGAAACGCGACGTGCAATTCTCCGAACTGATAATCAAGCTTTCCCAATAGAGGGGTTTCAGCCACGAAGGAGAGGTGTGCGCCTGAACAATGAGCAACAAGATTGGGTATGTGGCCAGCAAGCGCAGGCTGATCTTGCAGGCTGCGCAGCCAGGTAGCTTCATTATGGAGTAGCGTATCAACCGCTTCTCCAGTGCCAGCCTTGACGATATATAGTGGCTCGTTATTATTTTTATTTAAAAATAGAATGGTGTCCTTTGACCACGGTCCAGGAGTACCGGTACGGCAACAGGAAAGGCCTGCTTCGTTGCCGATCGTCTTTCGGATCAATAGAAGATCTTCGTTTTCGACACAGCTAATGGCTCCCGAGATACGCGGCAGGCGCGCCATAACACGCAACATCAACTCTGCACGCCCAGGACGGAAGATTTTCCAGCATGTTTGTTGAGCAGCGATATCACGTGGAATTGTGAACCGTATCCTCCCTTTCCAGCGCAAAGCAAGATGCGTTCCAGAAGGATAGTCCTGTCCCTTGTAAAAGAGCCCAACCTTATCCACGATTTCCGCCCTGGCTCAATGCCTCGCTGATAGCGTGTTCCACATCCGCTATCACCTTGTCTAGTGGTTTAGAAGCATCCACAATCACATGTTTCCTTTGCTTGCGAACAAAGGCCATATATTCTTGTCGTTGTCGCACTGTCTCATTAAAAGAGACCTCTTGCTTGCGCGCCTGCAAAACCTCTGCCGGGGCATCCAATAATACCCATAGTCCAGGCGGTGGCATGAATTTCCCGACCAGTCGGGCTATCCACATGGGTCCACCGTAGCGATATCGTATAGGGTCAATCAATAAATCATGATAGTAGCGATCGCAGATTAGCAGCGTCTTGCGTTTGTTCAGAAATAATGCCGCAAACCACTCCTCCAAAAGCCAGACAAATATTTTTGCAATCGAAGTCAGCGCAGAACGAGGTGTCTGACCGTGGGGATCGGGATTGATAGTAACCCCTTCACCTCGCCGCCGCATGACAATTCGAGGCTTCAGATGGCGCATCTCCGCTATGTCCCCCTGGGAATTCAGTTTTCTCATTAGGCCCTCAATAACAGAACTCTTGCCAGCTCCATCGGGGCCAAGAATAACGATTTTCAATTTGCTGCTATCCTTCGGTCAAAAAGTCTCGGATGCCGTTCAATAAGCAGAGTTAAAAGAGCATTTATCACACTATCATTATCAGCCCGAGAGTTTATGCTGACATCTGCATCATGCTCCGGAGCCCAGACCACCACAATGCCGCCACGCTCCCGTACGATTTGCCTATTCCTGAAATTGCGACTCAAGGTGAAGATGGTGATGATATTATCCCTGGTAAACTTCTTCAAAATTTGTTCCAGGCGAGTGCGCTGCTCCTCATCGCTGGCAAATACGCGGACATCGAATCCGCATGGTCGCAACCAAAATAGGCGGAGGTAATCACCGCAGCGGTTAAATAACATCTTGAACGCGCGAATGGGATGAAGAGGTACTCTTCTGATCAACCAAGCGCGCTTTTGTCGATCAATCTCTTTCTTGAATGACCGCAAGTCGCCTGCCTTGAGATGATCAAGCGCCGTTAATATATTCGGAAAGCCGAGGCTTTCCGAATAAGCAGAAAGGACTGGCGCATTTTCCCAAAACGACAGTGCTCGCGCGCTATATCGCTTGATTTTCTCTTCCGCGCCCTTTCGACCAGCCAACCTGGCAATGGAAAGTAGCCGGCAGAAGTTTTCTACATGTTCATTGATCCTGAAAAATCCCCTACTGTCCTTGATGCGATCGCACAGCATGGCGTCCTCATCGTAAAGCGGAAGTCCGAGAACCAGATGAGAGTGAAATGCATCAATCTGAAGATATTGTGGCGGATTTACAGAATAGAATCGCAATATTTGAATGGTGTGCTCTCTGCAGGGAGAACGATCCCAGTGATCGCACTTTGTCAGCGTACTCCACCCATGATCTATGGCGCAGGATTTTGCCACTGAGATAAAATGCGGCAACTCGTTCCACCGCACTACCAGGTCGATATCGTGTCTGAACTCAGGGTAGAACTCGTAGTTGCGGAGTACAGCATAATCGACATTTTCATTATTCATCCGCGAGAAAAAGTCGATCACCGTGGCTCTTTGCAAATCGTAATTGGCGATCGGCACTATAACATACCTATCTAGCGGTCAAGGGCCGCCTTCGAGATCACCTGGCTAAGGACCAGCTTCGGTTGCAGTAAAACTGCGACGAGCAAAGTAAAAAACAGACTCGGATACTTCCTCATCGCGTAGTGCATCACGGCGGCTTTATAGAATACCTTGGCTAAGTCTTTCCGCTTTCGATTTAAACGGATTAGAAGGGGCGCGGAATGCAGATTCCGAAGAAAGGCATCAAAATCCAGTTCAGGCATTCCTGCCCTGCGGCGAAGCATACAGTCCTTCAGCCATCGAACCTTGAATTGAGTATTTCGCGCTCCGGAGATAGTTGCCGAGTCCCCGTGCATGCGATAGTCCAGCAAATACTCTGGCTGCACCAGTATCTTATAGCCATTCTCTACGAGACGATTCCAAAGGTCGATATCCTCTGCCGGCCAGAATTGTTTTCGATATCCGCCCACTGCCATTACGGCGCTCTTGCGCAGTGCCGCCGCAGGATGACAAAAACCAATTAGCTCGTTTGCCGCGATAAGTTTATCCACGGCTTCGTGCGTAAGAAGCGCTGACACACTCTTCCCGATGACTCGATTCTTGCTGTCTATGTAACGATTAAGGCTGCTCGCCACTGCCAATTCAGGGTGCTCTGCGATGAAAGCCAGTTGACGTTCAATGCGGTTCGGCCGCATCAGGTCGTCTGCGTCCATGCGAAAGACCCATTCATTGGCGGCAAGGTCAAATCCACGATGCAGTGTCGGGGCAAACCCCTGGTTCGGTTGAGTGTAAACTCTGACCCGCGCATCCTGAGCGGCGTATTTCTCTGCGATTTCGAGCGTATTGTCGGTCGATCCATCGTCTATCACTATCAATTCAAAGTCCCGACATGTCTGGGCGAGCACACTCTCAATTGCTTGAGATATAAATTGGCTGGCATTGTAGGCTGGCATCACCACAGAAACCTGCATCAGCGCACCTCTTTGTAAGGCAGGTTCAGTGGTTGCTCCAATCTCCTGGTTTCCCATGCCCATGCCGTAGCAACAATCGCATCGAGGCCGTAAGCGGGTTGCCAGCCCAAGATGCGGTTCGCGCGTTCAGCGCCAGCTACAAGGCGTTCGGGGTCTCCGGCGCGCCGGCCTTTCTCTTGTGTTGGTACTTTCTTGTCAGAGAGTTTTTCGACCGCCGCTATAATGTCGCGCACGCTATAACCCTGGCCGGTGCCAAGGTTGAAGGCTCCACTTTCCCCGCCGCGGGCCAGATATTGTATCGCCAGTATATGTGCCTGAGCCAGATCCTCCACATGAATGTAATCGCGGATTGCCGTGCCATCCGGTGTCGCGTAATCGGTGCCGAAGATGCAAACCTCCGGACGTATGCCCCTTGCCGCTTGGATAACAAGCGGTATAAGGTGCGGCTCTGGATCATGAGCCTCTCCGATTTCGGCGTCCGCGTCGGCGCCGGCGGCATTGAAATAACGCAACGCAGCCCAGCGCATCCCGTATGCTTCGCCATACCAGCGCAACACCTTTTCTATAAAGAGTTTCGACTCTCCGTAAGGATTCACGGGATTCTGCGGATGTGACTCATCGAGTGGAAGGCGCTGCGGATTACCATAAGTGGCACAGGACGAAGAGAAGACAATGTTAGTAACTCCCGCCTCGCGCATTGAAGCAAGAAGATTAAGAGTGTTGACAACGTTATTTTGGAAGTACTTTTCGGGCTGCAACATTGATTCGCCGACATAGGCACAAGCCGCAAAATGCATGACCGCGTCTATCTTTTCGTTTTGCAGTATCCGAACCACAAGATCCCGGTCTCCGATGTTTCCACGTACCAGCGATCCCCAGCGAACCGCCCATTCGTTTCCGGTGCTGAGGTCGTCAATCACAATTGGAAGATGGCCCGCGTGAGCGAGTGCCTTACAGGCATGGCTTCCGATATAACCGGCGCCACCGGTAACTAGAATGCGCAAGAGTTATACCTCACTTTGACACATCGAAAGCTAGTGGTTTTCCTTCCTGAGGATCAGGGTTTGGCGTGCGAAGGACGAAGTACATAAATACTCCACCGTCGGCCTGAATAGGGGGCCTCAAAGTCCTTCTCATAATTCGGATTCAAGCTGCTCTGGTAAGGATCGCCGGAACTAAGCAACATAACTGTCGGTATCTCACCCCTTTGCAGCATGCCTTCGACGCATCCATTTTGACAAGCATCCCGCGTAGCATCATGAAAGTTGCGATCGATAACCAAGGCGGGAACATGATTGCCGGTAGAAAACCAGGGAAGTGAAAAAACTTCGCTAGTAGTAAAGATCGGCGTTTTCATGGCTGCCAAACGCTCACGTAGTACCACGGCCTCTGTGTACTGGTTTGCGGTGGCAATACCCACCATTCCAATTGGATGCGGCTGGCCAGCCACGCTTGGCGCCGTTGCAAGGTGGATTGCGGGTTGCACGCAAGCAAATAATAGGAGAGCGTTTACCAGCCGCCCTGGCGCGGTGAAGACGGCTAACTGCAGCAGCGTGGAGCCGGCGACGAAAGCCTCAAAAAGATAGTTGTCATAGGCGCCAACCTTTGCCAATCCGATCAGCCCGCCCGCCAATGCAATAACTAGAATCGTGATGAGCACGCGAACCGTGTTATCGACCCGGCGCACACCCGCCACGAGCATCAGCGCGATGGGAGCAAGTATCCAATATGCATTGGCAAATAGAAACTTTGGAGCCATGCGGAAGCAATGCATGAAAGTGAATTCCTTGACGATGCGGGGAGCGACAAGGATGTTGTAGCGGAACTCGGGTGTTCCCACGAGAAGCGTCACGGCAACCAATACTGCAAACACCGCTGCCAGCGCCGACAGATCGCGCCAGCGCCTTTGAAACAGAAGGAACAAGCAGACGCCGGCTAACACGAGAATAGTGGACTGTTTGAAGGACCACGCGAGATAGAACAGCACACCGGCATATGCAAAACCGAAGCGCGGCTGCCGCACAACCATCCAGAGGGCAGCCATGACCAATGCGATGGCGGCCATGTCAGGCCGTATGGTGAGCGCCCACCCGCGAACGATCGAAGTGCAAAGCCAGAGGCCCAGCGCAAAGATAAGCGAAAAGGCGCTGCGCGCACCGCGCAGTTGCAGATAATCGCGCACCAGCCTCCATTGCGCGAGTGCACCGATGATAGCGAAGACCGGCGTGAACAGGCTTCCCCACTTCATGATGCCGGCGCCTGTTTCCCCGGCCAGCCTTAGTATAAAACCGTAGGTATCGTAGAAGAGATAGTTATACAGCGCAAGTGAAAATGGAAACGCAAGCGGCCACTCGTAAACGGGAAGATAGTGGACTGCTTTCCAGACCGGGTAAACCACTTCAGCGTCGCCGCCAACTGAAAAAAACAGCGAGCCATAATGCCAGACACTGTCGACACGAATACAAAAAACCGCGAGATTCAAAATGACAAACAGCAGCACCGCGGCAGCCCGAAAGTCCGAGATGCCCAGCTCCGCATTTTTGCATTGCCATTTCATGTACTTTGCCTCTGAGGTCGGATAACTAATTCGATGTGTTCTCAGCGATCGCGGCAGATCGTAATGTGGTGCCAGATTCGCGCCCGATGCGTCTTGATTTCAGAAGCAGCGAGATGCCGACGATGCCTTGAAACAGAACCTGCGCTCCAAGAAGCCCGAGCATCGTACCGCTCAATCCCAGCCACTTTGCCATGGGAAACGCTAAAGAAAACGCAAGGACAGTCATGGCCAGGTAAGACCAGAAGATCGGCGCGGTATACTCCAATGCCTGCAAGCCGGCGCGCAGCGGACCGCCTACAAAAATCATCACATAAAGCAAAGCATACAGCCGCAGGACATAGCCATACTGCGCCATCGCCGGCCCATACAGCAGGTGCAGCCAAAAGCCGGGAGCAGCGGCCATGACGATGGCGAATAAGAGGGTCAATCCTCCCCATCGCAGCAAGATCGAACGGGTATAGGTGAGCATCGAATGCACCCCGCCCTCGCGAAGCCGACGCGCGGTCTCCGCGGGAACCACATTATCCAGACCTTGAAACCAGACATGGGTTACCCCCATCAGGTTCTGCGAGGCTTTCAAAACACCGGCAGCGGCGGCTCCGTAATAGACCGGGGCGGCGATCAGAAAAAGATTGCCGGAAGTCCACTGTAGAAGGGACGAGGCGCCGAGCCAGCGGGAGATTCTCCAGTGGCGCCGCGAGATAACTCTGATCCATTCCAAGTTGAAGACCAGCGGCTCAATCCACAACCATCCAGGCAGCAGAGCGACCAGCGAGGTTCCCGCCATCGTCCATAGCGCTGTTGCGCTGTTTAAATGTCCCGCCCGATGCAGGAAGAACAGGATAGGCAGTTGAGTAAGGTAGCTGAGAGCATCATCGGCAATCGCGCGGCGGCTCTGGCGGGTGGCGAATAAATAACGCCTGATAAAATCCTGCATCTGGTAAGCAAATGCGGAGACCGCGAGAGGCAGCGCGAGCTGCTGCAACCCCGCATGAGGGAATATGTGACTGGAAACCCTCAACGCGGCAAAGACAAAAACAAAACAGAAAGAAACAAGGACCAGTTCCTGAAAGACAACGGCGCCAAAATAGGAGGGCCTGTCCTTCTCCTCCTGTTTGGGGCCGACGCTCATCATGGGAGCGATAATCAGCGCGCTCTGGAGGCTGTTCACGAATAATACAGACATCCATGCGAGCGCGAAGACGCCAAACTCACGCAGGCCCATGAAACGGACGAGCATCACGCTGGTTATAAAGTTTGTCGCGCTGATTACCGACTGGTCGGTAAGCGCCCAGATTTCCCGTCCCGAAAATTGCCGGAAAAAGTCATTTCGTGATCGTTTCCAGGGAGAGATCTCAGCGCTCATCCTGTCTCCAAAACGCCAGAGCAAGATCGGAGCCGCGCAGTGCGGCTTGCGGCGACTCGTCGGTTGGCAGGATTGCCTTCAGTCGACTCACGCGATTGAACAGTTATCCATTTAGATCAGGGATGAGTAACGATGGCTGCCACGGCAGCCTCTCCGATAATCGCCTGAGTGGTAGAAAATATCGCCCTGACCTTGCTTGTGGGAACGTAAACAATATCCTGCGGCTGCAGCGAGAGCGGCGTCTGTGTTCCCTTTGCAATGGCATTATAAGAGAGCGGGAAATCCAGGACAGTTCCATCGGGATTGCGGCGAATCACCCGAAGGCCGCTGGTGTTGGCCTGTAAAGTAGTTCCTCCGCTGAGAGCCAAGGCCTCGGCAACGTTCAGCTTACCGTCTTCCTGCATCATGTAGCCGCCCGGCTTGCCTACCGCGCCCAATACATAAACGATGCCTGCGCGGGGAACAATAATCGAGTCGCCGGGGCGTACGAGAATGGAGGCCGCCTCGCGAGTGCTATGGTTGCGAGAATAGGGTACATCCACCTCTGGCTGAGCGTCATCGGCTCCGCGGCGAAACTTGATGTGCGCTCCTGCCATAGGTGTCAAACCGCCGGCTTCAGCCAGAATTTCACCGAGCGTAGTGGGGGTGATCAATGCCACACGTCCCGGGGTGGTTACTTCGCCTGTTACTGTCACGTATTGGCCGGCATATTGCTGCACGTCGAGATTCACGTACGGCTGAGCCATGATCTGGCGGTCTTTGAGAACGGCTTCGATACGACTTGCCGCCTCTGATATAGTCAGCCCGCGAACGTTCACCTTGCCGCACAATGGAAACGTCAAGTCTCCCGCAATATCTACGCGGTACAAACTGCTCAACTCGGGGGTGTCATAGACATTAACGCTCAGCAAATCCCCTGGCGCAATGCGCAGTTCAGAGAAATCCTTGGGAATAGTGGTTGGCCCTCCGCTGCTTTGAGACGCAGTCCCGGCCCTGCTGGAGGAGGATGAGGACAAACCAGTCGCAGGGGCCAAAGAAGTTGTGGCGCCTCCAGTCTGCTGTGCATTTCCCGGCACGTTCATTATTGCCGACTGCACGTAAACACCGAGCAGGAGCAGAAGGCTGTGGCTGAAGGCAATCCTACGAACTGCCGTAGTAGCTCTGCACATTGTAGCCATACACACTCCGATATTCAGTTGCGGACATATCCACTGCTTCAATTACCAGGCCAAGGATATGAACGCGGTTCCGGGCAAGCATCACGATAAATCGGCGCAATGCTTTTCGAGAAGTTCGGCCGGCGCGCAGCACGCCGATTGTTCCATCGCAGTGAGTTCCCACGATAATCGAATCAGCCACTGGCAAGGTTGGCGGGTTGTCCACAAGTACAAGGTCAAACCGCTCCCGGGCTGCTTGAATAACCTTTTCGATTTCGCCTGATCCCAGTAGCTCCGCGGCTAGCGGTGATTGGCGGCCAGCAGGCATCAGAATCAGATTTGGCTCCACGGGGTGGACTATCAGGGCGTCGTCAAAGGATTTAACGCCAATAAGCACATCTGCTAATCCATCTTCGCGCGTCGCGCGAAAAAGTGCGTGCTGACGTGGACGGCGAAGATCAGCGTCTAGGATGAGAATCTTTTGGCCGGTAGCGGCGAATGCAAGCCCAAGATTGTAGACAGTGTAAGATTTGCCCTCGCCTGGCAAAGCGCTGGTAATAGAAAGCACCTTCAGTTTACGTCCCACGCCAGAGAGAGTCAGGCCCGAGCGCAAGCTGCGAAACGCTTCAGAAGTGGCGCTCTCCGGGGCGATGAGGAAAGGACTCGATTCAGCAGCCAGGGCGCCTTCGCGTGGTTTTGCCTCCATGCGGTGAAAGGGAATCATGCCCAGTACTGGCAAGTTCGTCAGCGTCTCAACCTGGAAGCTGTCGGCGAGCGTATCATCCTGGCTTTCTATCAGGTAGGCCAAGCCGGCGCCCAGAAAAAGACCGCCCCATAAGCTAATGGCAATAAATAAAAACGGTTGCGGCATCCAGGGTTCGCCGGGAGGGCGTGCTGGGTCAGCGACGGTCACATTCGTCGCGCTGTTGCCGGCGTCTACATTGGCTTCCTGCAACCTGGCGTAAAGAACGTCGTATAGTTCTCTGCTGGAGCGGGCCTGCGCCATAAGAACGCCTAGCTGCACAACATCGTCATTCATTTTGCTGGTTACGATCTTTTGCGCTTCGAAGGCAGAACGCAACGCCTTTTCATTTTCCTGCGCGAGAATAAGATCGTTTTTTGCGCGCTGCTTGATCTTCAAAATCTCGTTTTGTATCTGGTCTTGCAGCGACTTCAGTTGATTGGCGATGTCAGCCAGATGAGGGTTCTTGGGGCCATACTTGGTCTCCGCGCTGGCATATGCCAGCCGCACCGTTACCTCCTGCGCCCGCAGCACATTGAGAGTCTCCAGACCATTGCCCTGGGTGAGGACTGTCGAGCCGGAAAGGCCAGGAAGAGAACTGGAACCGAGCGAGGAAATCAGGTCGGCATTCTCCGAAGATGCCAGGCGGTAAATAGCCTCACGTGCCACGCGCTCGGCCTCTGCCTGGGTTACCTCTTCGTTGAGCTTGGTGAGTCGCTCCAGCTCTGGAATCTGTACAGAGCCGCCCCCGCCGCCCTCGCCCCCGCCGCCACCAACTCCAGATACGCCCGATCCGCCCCCGAGTGTAGTCAGACCCAGCATTGCAGCGGAAAGATTGTGAGAGCGCTCGAAATCCTCGACGGCCTTCTGAGTTTTGGCAACCTGGTCAGAAAGATCACCCAGCTGGGCGGAAAGCCACTGTGACACTTCTTTGGCTGAACTGAAGTTTGAGCTGAGGAGATAAGACTTGTATTCGGCAACGACCTGATTGGCAATATTCGCGGCTTGGACGGGATCCTTGTCTGTATAAGTAATGGCAATAAGGCGTGAACTCCCTACTTCTCTTACCTGTAAATGGCCCTTGAAGTTGCTAACCAGGCTGTCCCGCCGCTCGGCGGACAGTTCTTCCACGCTTGCAATAGGCCCCTCAGCCTTGCTGAGCCGGTCAGGATTCTCCTTGCGGAGCATTCCCATCTTTTTCATCACGGCCAGAGCGATCGAGTCGTTTTGTATAACCGCTGTTTCGGTCTCGATCTTGATTCTCAACTCGTCCGGGCCGCCTCCAGTCAGCGAGGCGATGCTGGAGAGCATATCGGCTCCACTGGATTTTTCCTCGTTGAGTTCAATAGTTGCTGTGGCTCTGTATCTGGGCTGCATAAAAATGCATATTAAGATTGCAAGTACTACACATATAGCCGTGCAACCTAGCACAACAGTTTTCCGCTTCCACGGAACAAGGAGAAGTTCCCCGAGAGACACCTGATCCTCAGGATTGAAGAAGCCGTTGCCCTTTGAGAGCCTGTCTCCGGAACGGCCGGATTGAGTTTCATTCTCTTCAGTCAAGTGGATTCCTCTTCTCCGATCTACGGCTGGCTGTTCATGGAATCTGGCTTAATACCCCCTGCGTGGGACATCAGGCGCAATGCGACCGTTTAAAACTGAGTAGAAGTTGTCATCATAACGCAAATTTTGAGCATAGCTTCGCTATCCTCAACTGAATGGGGTAGTTTTCCACAGACCATCCCCGCCATAAAAATGGCGGCTATTTCGGGCTGGATTGCTCGCGGGATGAATGAACCGCATTCGTGTTGCACGTCTTGACCCGCCTCATCAGCAGACCCAGGTAGCTAACGTGTAGACTAGCAACCGTTGATACGTCCGTCAACTTACGAACGAGCATTCTGGCATTGCCAGGTCTGCCGGCTCCCCGGCAAAATCCTATTCTCACAAAAGCTTCCCGATTTTTCTATCAACCAATATTTGTGCGGCTTACGGCCGTCGGTCACGCTTTGAAAGCGAATCACTAGATAGCGCTGGACCAAATTGGGATTGGAAGTTCATTCCGTTGTCTGTGCGCAGAGCCAGATCGCTGTTTGGCTGTTTCCTCTGCGCTCCAGGCAATGTATTGCGCAACGAGTTAGACTGCTCCCAAGGGCATGAAATTGCTTCTCAATGCGCCCGAGGAGCATCTTATCCAACATGAGCCAGGAAAAAGCTACCTTCGGAGCAGGATGTTTCTGGGGAGTCGAGGCGGCATTTGCAGCCATCCCCGGCGTGACAGCGACGGCCGTTGGCTATGAGGGCGGATCGCTGGAGCGGCCCAGCTACAAGGATGTCTGCACAGACAAAACCGGCCACGCTGAAGTCGTCGAGGTGGACTTCGATCCCGCCAAGCTCAGTTACGAGCAGCTTCTTGACGAATTCTTCGCTCTCCACGATCCCACCACCCTCAACCGCCAGGGACCGGACTGGGGAACACAGTACCGCTCAGCAATCTTCTTCCACTCGCCGGAGCAAGAGGCGCAAGCCCGCGCCAAAATTGAGCAGCTGACCGCCGAGGGCCGCTTCAAGCCGAAACACATTGTCACCAAGGTCGAGCCGGCGCAAACCTTCTGGCGCGCCGAGGAGTACCACCAGAAGTGCCTCGAAAAGCGCGGACAGGAAAGCTGCCATATTTAGGGATTAGGGAACAGGGATTAGGACAATGAATCTCCGTGTCCCATCCTTCATGCTATTTGCGCGGGTGGGAAACCTTGGAGCCGGGTATAGAGCAATTAGCCAGTTGGTGTAGAGTCGATTTTCGATTGCTTGGATAGTGTCGATGGGCCGCAAACCCGTGGCGCCGGCCTCCTGTAGCGCCTGCTTCCAAACTGTAGCGCCGGCCTCCCGGCCGGCTGTTGCGTGGACCTCCCGGTCCACGCCGCTCTCTATACCACCTGTAAAAAATGCTCTATTCTTTCTCTTCTGTCGCGGCCACGGCAGCCGCTCCCGGCTCGTCACGCCAAAGCCACACAATCCACCACACCTGAGCGGCCAAAGACATCAACTGGAGGACAAAGGCAAAACTCAGCCGCAGCCGCATCACGCTATCCGATTGGGCCTGTGTGTAATGTAACGTCCGGAGGATCACCACTTCCAACGCCAGCAGGGAGACGGCCATGGCAAAAAGCCCAATCACAATCTGCTGAGTGTGGCTCCCCCATCCGGCCTTGGAATGGCGTCCAAAGATCATCACTTGCACTCCCAGCCCCACGGTCAGCAACGCAACCAGCACATCGCCATTGTGCGCTGCAAGTTGCATCAGCAGCAGCTTGCCAAGCAACGAATCCAGGGGCAGATTCTTCCACACCGGCCACGGCTCGAAAAAGGCAAGCAAACCTCCGGCCACTAACAGCAACCCCGCGGTATTCACAATCCAAACAGAGCGTTGAATCCCGGCAAAGGCTGACCGCGCCATCTCTACCAGCACCAAAAGGCCTACAATCACCGCCAGGTCGCGCAGCGTAAAGAGGGTCACCTGCAAGGGAAGCTTCGCCATCCGGCCGGAAAGTAAAACCTCTGCCATCATTCGCAGGGTAAGCAGCGCAATGCTGGCGGTGAACCACGGGTAGCGGCGTGCGCGGTCACGGCCCACCAGGACCACCAGCAAGACCAGTTGCGCGGCAAAGGTCAGCGTCCAGATTATCCGTTCAAACATTGCGATCTGTCGGGCAAATAACTCGATACTCGTTTGCATTTGAGCCTTATCCGGGCCATGGATAACGTGATCTGCCGGCCCCTCTTCAGTTTAATTGTTCACGGGCTGCTTCCGGACGCGTGCAATCCATATAGAGCGATAAGTATGGTGCGCCCGGAGAGATTCGAACTCCCGACCTAACGCTCCGGAGGCGTTCGCTCTATCCAGCTGAGCTACGGGCGCGCATTACCAGAATACCGCACTTGGGATTCCGGCGGATAGCTTCCGTGCCGTAGGTGCATTCCGGACGTTGCATGTTCTAAAGGAGGGAGCAGGAGCCTTTAGGCTCCTGAAACAAGCCTATGCGAGCGAAGATCGTGCGATTGACCGCCCCGCAGGTGCATTCAAGCGTTGCATTTTCAAACGGAGGGAGCAGGAGCCTTTAGGCTCCTGAAACAAGCCTATGCGAGCGAAGATCGTGCGATTGACCGCCCCGCAGGTGCATTCCGGACGTTGCATGTTCTAACGGAGGGAGCAGGAGCCTTTAGGCTCCTGAATCCAGCGCATTAAGGAACGGGCCTTCAGGCCCGGACCTTTTCTTCTTGCTTCCCAAAACTGAAAGTGTACGATGTGTCCATGCAGCGGTCCTGCGATCCGGCCGTGAACGGCTTCCAAACCACCAATGAATCCATCCTCGGCCCCGGCGGCGAGCAGGTCACGGAGTACGCGGTTAGCGGCGCAACCAGCACCTGGATTCACACCAACGCCTTCTCCGGCGGCAAGATTCAAGCCACCTACGACGGCACAGACACCACCTTCTATCTGGGCGACTGGCTGGGCACCAAGCGCGTGGAGGTGGGCGCCAGCGGCTGCGCCACCGCCTACGCCAGCCTGCCCTACGGCGACGGCCTGACCACCGTCAGCCTGCCCGGCTACAACGCGTGCGCCTCCGACGCCACCGAACACCACTTCACCGGCAAAGAGCGGGACAATGAGTCGGGCAACGACTACTTCGAGGCAAGGTATTACGCCAGCTCGATGGGACGTTTTATGTCCCCGGATTGGAGCGCAAAAGCAGAGCCAGTGCCGTATGCGAAGATGGATGATCCACAGAGTTTGAATCTCTACACTTATGTGCGGAACAATCCTTTGACGCGTATGGATATAGATGGCCACCAAGAGCCTGATTGTGGTTGCCAAGCATTGCCTCAACTCCAAATGCCACAATTCCAAATGCCGCAACTCCCAACTATGAATGAATTAAAGAATGATTTAAGAATAGGGTTACTTGTTGTGTCCCTTGCTGCAAGCGCTTCCTTTAATTCAATGACGCATAATATATTCAACAAGGATACACCTGCTCCAACGCCAGTTGCGACTCCAGGAACTCCTGCTACGCCTATTCCAACCACAGGACAGATTAACCCGACTGGGCCAGCACAGCCAACGTCAAATCCGTGGACAGGTACGCCTGGGTCAACTTCCACTACACATGCGCCTGACGGCACCCCGAAGCAAGTGAGAGAATACGGGCCAGACGGCTATCCAAAAACAGACGTAGACTATGGACATGGCCACAATGGTTCTCCTGATCCACATGCGCATGACACGGGAAGACCAACTGATGGGAGTCCTCCAACCAATGCTGATAGGGCTCCTGGGCGCACTGTGCAGCCCACCGATCCGAAACCACAACCACCACCAAAGCCGCAACCATGAGGATTAGAACTGGATGAAGAATTATGGTGTGTTTCATGATGGCTCGTTTGAAGGGCTGTGGATAGATGGCAAGACAGCCCATGTGTTTTTAGCAACTGAAGGACGAGAACGATTTGTAGTCGTGGTGGAGGGGGTAGTTGCACTTGCTGTAGATGGAGTCAAGGCCGGAAATATCCTTTTCGATGTCTTGGAACGTGGTCCTGATGAGGTCCTATATCAGGACATCGAGACACTTTATGCACTTCAAAAAGGCCCTGTCGGAGAAACCCAAGGCTTGAATCTTTTGGAAAAAGCGCGCCTTCAAGGGTGGATAATCCTGGAGGTCAATCCATCCTACGGAGCAAGCTGCTTAGTCTTAGCCAGTTCATTTGATGTTTTGCGTCGCGAAGACTGGCTAGAGCGATACGTACTCAGGCGGGTTGCCCAACCCTAAATACACCACAATAGTCTGGGTGGCCCATCCTTGAATCGTTCTTTTAATTCAAGGGTGGTAGACCATGAACTCCGATAGAACGTCTTGTGTGTTTCTGAAAAGTCGGAGCGTGATGATTTCTACCCCTTCGGCAACCGTCTCAATCAGATTGTGGGCGGCAATGCCGACGTGCCCATGCCTTCGTCCAGCACGGCGAGTTATACTGCGGCCAGCAACCAGGTGAGCAGCAGCAGCCAGAATAACGGCGCTGGTTTCCTCTATGACGCGGCGGGCGACGTGACCTACGACGGCCTCAATCAGTATCTCTATGACGCCGAGGGCCGCCTCTGCGCGGCCAAGACCGCCGGGCCGTCGCTCACCGGCTACGTTTATGATGCGGCGGGCACGCGCGTGGCCAAGGGCTCGCTGACCAGCTTCAGTTGCAACTTCGCGGCCAATGGCTTCACGCCCACGGCCAGCTACGTGCTGGGCCCCGGCGGCGAGCAGGTCACGGAGTATTCGGTGATCTGCGGGGCGGGCACGAGCAACCTGGCAAATGACTGGTGCCATACCAACGCCTTCTCCGGCGGCAAGATTCAAGCCACCTATGACGGCACAGACACCACCTTCTATCTGGGCGACTGGCTGGGCACCAAGCGCGTGGAATTTGGAGCCAGCGGCTGCGCCACCGCCTATGCCAGCCTGGCCTACGGCGACAGCCTGACCACCGTTAGCCTGCCCGGCTACAACGCGTGCGCCGGCGACGCTACCGAACACCACTTCACGCAGAAGGAGCGCGACAACGAATCCGGGAACGATTACTTCGAAGCGCGTTACTACGCCAGCAGTATGGGCCGGTTCATGTCGCCGGATTGGAGCGCGAAAGAGGAGCCTATCCCGTATGCGCAGATGGGCGATCCGCAGAGCTTGAATCTATATGCTTATGTACGGAATAACCCGATTATCCATGTGGACCTGGATGGACACCAAAATCCGTGCAATCCCAACGATTGGGGCTGTAACTCGTGGAGTCCAAACTCGGCGCAGAGTAATGCCCTAAGAGCAGCCCAGCAGCCAGCCCAACAGCAGAATGCGTCGGGGAATGCTGTTCAAAAGCCACAATGGTTTTCCTTGTCACCGAACACAATCGTAAATTTCACTGGGACGACAAGCGCTCCTACGGAATTCTTGGGAGCAGCCATTGGTGGTAGTATAGGTGGACCCGATGGTGCAGTCATCGGTACAGCATTGGGCAGTATGTTCGGAACTGGATCGAGCATCTCTTATGTTCCATCCACGGATTCAACATATATCGGACCCACTCTGACGTTTACACCGAAACTCAATGGTGGCAATGGATTGAGCCTTAGTGCAGAGCGACCCATTCACGACGTGGATGCGAACTGCATTGTACATCAATTTAGTTTCTCTGCACAAAGTCAACCATTATGGTTTGGGGGAGTAGCTGGCACGTGGTCACCAGGTAATGGCGCTGCCTATGGCGCGTCTGTTGGAAATCGCTCACCTTTCACAATAGGTGCTTCCTACAGCTTTGACATAAGTTCATGGGTACGACCTGTTGAGCGTTGGGTCCGAAGCTTGTTCCAATGAGGAGAAAGCAATGGATTTAATGTACCCTGCAAACGTTTGGTTTTTTGTAGCATATGTGACCGACTTTCGATCGGGCTTTATGGCGTATGCTGTGAAACCGGTAGTGTTGGCAATCATCGCATATATGCTCCTTGCCATTCTAGCTAACGGAATTATCATGCTTGTCTCGCCGCGTGCGTGGGCTCGGTTGCCGCGATGGATAAGGTGGTTCGAAAATCGTGTTTCAGCCACGAGGTATGCAACGAGATGGGGTTCTATAGAAATACGACTGGCTGGTGCTGCGATCCTTGGGTTCATGGCATTAGTATTTCGCACTATGATGATCTCGAATTCTCGAGGTGAATCAGCTTCACCTAGTGGTAACGTTAGACATTTGCCCACTTCGCAGCAACTAACCCAGCACCCGGTCTTGTTTTTTGGGAATTGGGATACAGTGCAATGGTTCCCCGCTGTATGTTTTTTTATTTTATTTGTAATTATAGCTGTAAATGGCGTCGTTATGCTTGGCTGGCCTCATCTATGGTTTAGACTTCCTTGGTGGGTCAGGGGACGCAGAGGCTTCGCGGAGAGAGCGATGAAGAGTCCGATGGGATTCATTTTTCTGCGATGGGCAGGTGCAATTGCCCTTGGTTTCGACGCATTACTTATGTATGCATTTCTTTCCAATTTTCGATGACGGCCTCCAAGGCATCAACTCGATGAGTTATTATCACTCATTATAATTTCATCCGAATGCGAAGAGAGCTTGATTTATGAATTTGGAAGTTGTCCCTCGCAAAAAACTACATTCGGTCGTTACGAGGGCTTGATAATGATATCGGAGGCAATTCAGGAAGCAATTTTTGTAGGAGTAGTGGGTCGTTCGGTGACCATGAATCGTCATTAGGACAATGCAAACTCGATGACCAGAGATCGGTGGAAACAGTTTTCCCGCATTCCTACGGCAACCGCACCGCGCAGTCCTTCTCCAACTCGATTGTCTCCAACTCGACGAACTATAACCAGGCCAACAACCAGATCACCACGGCCACCGCCAGCGGCAATTCTGTGACGATTACCTCGGTGGCCACGGTGTTGATCAGCAACTATCCCATCACCATCTCCAGCGGCGATTTCTCGGCCTCCGATACCTACACGACGCTCACCGGCGGCGCCAATGCTAACCCGGTGTACGATGCCGGAACCGCCACGGCCACCATCACCTCCAACGCGGTCTCGCCGCCCATCAGCTACACCGCGACCATCACCTGGGGCCGGGGCGACACATCGAGCACCGTGGCGGCGCGCCTGGCTTCGGCCATCAACTCGGCCACCGGCTCCATCGTTACGGCTACTGCCAGCGGCAGCTCCATCAATCTGGTCAGCAAGGCAACCGGACCCATGGCCGACTATGCGGTGTCGGCCTCGGTTGCCGACACGCAAACGGCCCAATACCCCAGCTACTTTCCCAGCCCATCCTTCTCCGTCAGTGCCGTGAACATGACGGGTGGCGCCGAGGCGGCTGTCACCGGTCCCAAGGGGCTTCTCTACGGCTATTCGATTGCGCCCAACGGCGGATACGACGGCGTCGGCAACCTGAGGTCGGTTACGGATTCGCTGACCGGCACGTGGAACTACACCTACGACAACCTCAACCGGCTGCTGACCGGGACATCGACGGCGGGCTACTATTCAGGCGCGGCAATGAGCTGGAGCTACGATCCCTTCGGCAACCGTCTCAACGAGAGCGTGGGCGGCGCTGCCGAGGTGGCCATGCCTTCGTCCAGCACCGCGAGTTATACTGCGGCCAGCAACCAGGTCAGCAGCAGCAGCCAGAACGGCGGCGCTGGTTTCCTCTATGATGCAGCGGGCGATGTGACCTATGACGGCCTCAACTCGTATCTCTATGATGGGGTCCCCGTTGACTCGGGGTCCCCGGCGAGCGGTCGTTGCTCGCTGGGGTGTAGGGACAGGTCTTCGTTAACGGGGCAGGACGCCGAGGGAGCGAGCACGCCCATAACTACGCATACATCTTGCCAGGCTTACGCATAATGACGCATACATAACAGCAAAAAATACGCATAATTACGCATAGAATTCATGAAGTTTACGCATAAGTACGCATATCTGCCCCCAAAACCACTATTTAGAATGACGCATAAACCGCCCAAAGCGAATTCGACTCAGCTTGTCCAAAAACCCGTCCCAAGCACGAAAAAGGCAGTGGGTGAGGCGGCGCAGACCGGCAACGAAACCTGCTACTCCGTGCATCATCCGAAATCGGGGTCTTTGCCGGAGATATTGATGTAGTTTTGTTCCCCGCTCTCGACCTGGCTGTGCCGCGAGTCCATCCATTGGCCAATCAGGAGAGTCTCTTCGGGGCTTGCCATGCCCTCCAGCTCCGATGCGCTCTTGATCAGCTTCTTGCGAACACTGGCGGCGCGTTGCGCGGCCGCTGCCCTCTCCTCCTGGGTGGCGGAGTAAAAGTTGGCCGCATTCACGGCCATGGAGTTCCCGTGAATATGCATCGTTCCCTCCTCTGAGGCTGGAGGGCAATTTGGGCGCCGGAACTCTTCTATGAAAATCAGAAAAAGCTCATTCTACAGGCACTTGTCTCGACTAGCTCAGCTTGACATTGGCCTGTGGACTAAACTTTGAGGAGCGGGAGATGCCGTCCAGCCATTCAAGCAAGGGGCTGAACAGCGACGGGAGACAAGTTTTGTCGAAATATCACAAGTCGGTTATGCCGAACAAGTCGCGCGCGGGCGCGCTTCCGCTGGTGGCCATTGTAGGCCGGCCCAACGTGGGCAAATCCACGCTCTTCAATCGGCTCACCGGCAGCCGCCGCTCGATTGTGGGCGATGAGCCGGGCATTACCCGTGACCGCATCTACGGGGAATTTGAATGGGCAGGGCGGCAATTTCGCCTGGTGGACACGGGCGGCATGGTGCCCGACGACGCGGAGCTGATTCCCGCTGAGATTTATGCCCAGGCTATGGTGGCTTTGGATGAGGCCGACGCGCTGGTGATGGTGGTGGATGCGCGCACCGAGCTGGCCAGCCCGGATTACAATCTGGCGCGGCTGCTGATTCGCGGCGGCAAGCCGTTGTTTCTCGCGGTCAATAAAGTCGAGGGCGAGGCTATGTCCATGGTTGCGGAGAACTTCCGCCAATTGGGCATTCGCAACGTGTACCCCATCAGTTCCGAGCACGGGCAGGGTCTCGGCGAGCTGCTGGATGCGATTTCCGAGGCGATTCCCGCGAAAGAGACTGTACTGGCCGAGACTAGCGACGAAGATGAAGAAGATTCGCTGGACGCGGAGTCCTCGCCGGACGCGAAGTCCCCCCACCGGACACACGGCGAGTTTGAACAACATGAGACCTCGGTAGCTATCATCGGGCGGCCGAATGTGGGCAAATCTACTCTGCTCAATGCTTTAACCGGAACGAGCCGGGCCATAGTTTCGCCCCTCGCCGGGACGACGCGCGACGCGGTGGATGAGGTGGTGGAGTTTGAAGGCCAGCAATTGCGGTTTGTGGATACGGCGGGGATCCGGCGGAAGGGCAAGACGCACCTGATGGCGGAGAAGATGAGCGTGGTGATGGCACGGCGTCACCTGGAAGCAGCCGACGTGGCGCTGCTGGTGCTGGATGCGGTTGACGGCGTGACGGCGGCCGACGCCACCATCGGCGGCTATGCTCACGAGAGCGGGCGGAGCGTGATTATCGTGGTGAATAAATGGGACTTAGTGACCACGGGCCGCACGGACGGAAAACCGCCGGCAGATCGCGAGGTTTTTGAAGAGCAGTTGCGTAAAGTGTTGAAATATTTGAACTACGCACCGATAATCTTTCTCTCAGCGCTGGAGGGAACAGGCCCCGAAGCCAAGAAAATGCTGCGCGTGCTGCATGAGGTAGTGGCCGTAACGGCGGAGCGGCGCAAGCGGGTTTCGACCGGGCAGATGAACCGCTTTCTGGAGAAGGTCGACTTTCAGCGCGCTCCGGTTCCGATGGCTAAACGCATTCGAATCTTCTACATGACGCAGGCTGCGGTGGCCCCGCCGACCTTTGTGCTGTTCACCGACCGGGAGATCAAGCTGCACTTCAGCTTCGAGCGGTTCCTGGAAAACCAGATTCGAGAGGCCTTCGGATTCCGAGGGACGCCGATCTGGTTCAAGGTGAAGGCGCGCAACGAGATGAAGGGATAGCAGGGCAGAAAAGTGGCGTTGTAAGGCGATTTAATGGGCGTTTTTGGGGCTTTGAAGTGCGCGAAATGTGTGCTTCTAGATACACCTATATCTGGCAAAGTTGGGTACAAAGTGGAAAACTAACTGCAAGGGAAGATCAGGCGAAAACCACCTGCAGTGGGAGGACTTGCCCCTTCGCACGAGTACATGGGCCAGGTGATTGCGTACGTGCGGTCGATGGGGATGAAGGCGCCGTGGCCTGATCCGCTGAAGAACCTTGACCGGATTGTGGCGGGGAAGGGCACTGCCCAATCCTGAATACAAATGGATACGCAGTGGTCTACCGCATCGGCGGGTTGGATTGGCTGGAGCCGGGCGGGGCTTGTGCCGGGTCTTCGAGTTTAGTGATGTGGATGCTGGCCTGGGTTTCGGGGACGGTTCCGTCGTTGACCTGGACCTCGGATGGCTTGCCCTGGATGAGGATGCGCGCGGAGGTCTTGCCGTGGGCGGGGACGCGGACGCGCTGGGTGACGGAGCGCAGGTCGGAACCGTAGCCGGAGCGGACGAAGACAGGGACATCGGCGGCGGCATAGCCCGCGTTGGCCAGGTTGACGGCGACCAGCCAGTTGCCCACAGAGGCTGCGGCGGGGAAGACGCCCTCGATGCTCAGGTCGGGCAGGCCCTTGTCAGCATCGACCCAATCGGCGAAGAACCAGGAGAGGTTGGGGTGGTATTCCGTCGCTTCGAGAAGTTTTTCGAAAGTGCTGCGCACGGCGGAGTTGCCAACTACAGTGGTATCAGCGTGGAGGGAGGCAAGATTGGCGGCGGGATTGGCGGAATTCGGATTGGCGAGGGAGTCGTAATAGGCACGCAGGGCGGATGAAATAGCGGGATCGCCGGCGAGGTCGCGGAGCATCCAGAGAACGTAGGCCGCCTTGGTGCGGTAGTAGACGGGCGAGATGGCGGAGGCGAGCGGCTGACCGGGACTTTGACCGGGGCTGGCAGGCTCGACGAGGGCGAGGGCGGAGCGGTCGGCTTCTAACATGCGCAGGGCGGAGTCGCGGCCTTGTTGCTTTTCAACCCAGAGAGTGCTGATGAATTGGGCAACGCCCTCGTTGAGCCAGGCGGAGGGCGGCTGGGGCGAGTTGGGCGCGAGAGGCGAGGCGGGCGAATTTGGAGAAGCAGGCGATGTAGGCGAATTTGGAAGGGCGGGCGAATTGGGAATAGCAATCCAGGCGTGGGTGAGGGCGTGAACCAGGACGCCGTTGAGCGCGCCGGAAGTGGCTTTGGAGTTGGGCTCGCGGAGGGGCGCTGCTAAGAGAGTGCCGGTTTCGAAGGGGGCATCGTCGGGGTCGGGCAGGTCGAGAAGTGTGAGTTGGGAACGGGGCTCAGGACCGAGCCAGCTTTTGAGGAAGGGTGTAACGGCCGTGGCGGCGGTGGTCCAGAAGACGACGGAGACATTGTCATCGGGGAGGGTCCAGGCGGTGAGGTTGGGGCCGGAGTGAGGAGTGCGGTTGGCGACAAAGAGGCTGGGGGCTTCGAAGCCGAGGGTCGTGGGGCCGGAGTCGGCAGTAGCGACAGAAGCGACTTCCTGGGACTGATCCAGAGAGCCGGAGGACTCGGTGATGGTGAGAGGGATGGAACGGCCATTGACGAGGGCGACGGTGGGGGCCTGGCCGTGTGGGAACTCGACGGTGAGGCGGAGGCGGAAGCGCGCGCCGCTGAGGTGGAGCTTGTGCAAGCCGATCTCGTCGAAGAGGCGAGCGCCATCGCCGAGAAGGACGGGGACGCTGGAGACGGGGTACCAGACGACGTTGCCAAAGCCGCGCAGGCCGGTGAAGGGGAGGCTGATCTGGTCCCAATCGGAGTGGAGGGCGAGAGAGTCGGGCGCGCCGATGGATTGCAGGCGCTGGGCGGAGAGGGCGATGAGGCCGGAGTAGGTGACGTCGAGCGAGAGGGTTTGGCCGGGGGCGAGAGGCTGGGAGAGAGGGATAACGACTTCGTGCAACTGGCCGGTGTGGTCGGCGTCGGAGTTGAGGGTGGCGAGCTGGAGGGGAATGTCGTTTGCGCCGACGAGAATGCGTTCCCAGTTGAGCGAGGAGGAGATTTGCAGAGGGATGCGCGTGAGCGGGGCGGCGCCGTCGTTGCGGATGGTGAGCAGGGCGCGGACGGCGATTTGCTGGTCGGCGGGGCGAAGATGGACGTCGAGGTCGAGGGCGGTGAAAGCCACCTGCGGTGGGGCCAACTGCTCGCTATTCGCTCGCGTGGGCTCCGTTGTCCCGAGCAAAGTTTCAGCACGCGGCGGGAGGGACGGGGTGGATTGAGTAGTAGTGGTCTGGCCGGAGTCGTCGGTGGAGCGGGAGAAGATGACTTTTCCCTGTTGGGGCTGGCCGGGTTGGGCGGGCGGAGTGGTTTGCGCGGAGCAAGAGATTGCCGCCAGGTTGAGTGCCGCGATTGCTGCGATGCGGGCAAGAGAGAGCTTCATAAGCCCAGGCCTTTCTGCTTCTTTGGTTTCGACGCATCAGCGGGGATGAGGGCACCTGCGGTGGGGGCAACTGTTTCTTGGACGCGAAGAGAAGCGTTGCGGCGCTGGCGGAAGGCTTCAAAGAGAACGACCGCGGCGGCGGCGGAGACGTTGAGGGAGCTGACGCCGCCGCTCATGGGAATGCGCAGCAGGTGGTCGCAGGTGCGGCGGACGAGGTCGTGGAGGCCCACACCCTCGCGGCCGAGGACGAGGACGCAGTTGCCGGTGAGATCGAATTGGTCGTAGTCGATTTGGCCGCGCTCGTCGAGACCGATGACCCAGATGTTCTGTTTTTTCAGCTCTTCGAGAGCGCGGACGAGGTTGACGACGCGGGCGATGCGCAGGTGCTCGGCTGCCCCGGCGCTGGCTTTGACAGCTGCCGGACTGAGCGGGGCTGAGCGGCGCTCAGTGAGCACGACGCCGTCGACTCCGGCACCGTCAGCCACGCGCAGCAGCGCGCCGAGATTTTGCGGATCTTCAACGCCATCGAGAGCGAGAAGAAGGCGGGGGGGAGCCGGCTGATTTGGCGATGCAGGCCGGATCGGCGCGAAGAGGTCTTCGATGGAGAGAAATTCCTGGGGGCGGACGAGGGCTACGACGCCCTGGTGAGCGGAAGTCTGGGCGAGTTCGGTCAACTGCTCGCGCGATTCCTGGAGGACGCGCACGCCGGACGCACGGCAAAGGGCGACGAGGCTCTCCAGGCGCTTGTCGTGGCGTTCGCGGGCCACCAGAACGTGGTCGAAACTCCGCCGTCCGGCCTTGAGGGCTTCCTCGACCGGATGAAGGCCGTAGAGAACATCCATAAAGTTAAGTGTAGAAGATAGCGAAGCGCGCCGGGGGCGAGCGCGATGACGATTTGGCGCATCCAGGGTCAAGACACATTGTAGCGACGCAATTTCGCTGGGCGCGAACCGTTATACTGTTGCCCATGCAGGCAGACCCAATCGCAGAGTGGCAAAGGCTCACCTCGCTCTACAGAGAGATGAATGACGGCGAACTGGAGGAGCTGGATGCCGACAAAGCCGGCCTGACCGAGATTGCGCAACAGGTTCTGCGCGACGAGCTGAGGAAGCGCGGGCTGGATGATGCTCATAAGCCGAGCATGGCGCCAAATCAAGTAGGGAGTTTCGGAGCAACGAAGTGGGGAACTGGCGGTGGTACGGCGGCGGGCGGGGAGGCAGCCGAGGAAGCCGATCAGCTGGTTGAGTACACGTGGAAGACGCCGCTCTGCGAATGCGAGGACCAGGAAGAGGCCTGGCAGATCTATGAAGTATTGCGGAGGGCGGGAATCGAGAGCTGGATTGAAGGTCCGGGCTATCGCGACGGGCGCGACTTATTCAATCCGCGGATTGTGGTTGCCGCCGATCAGCTTGAGAAGGCTAATGAGATTGTTTCAAGGCCAGTTCCGGAGGAGATTGTCGAGCAATCGAAGTTGCCCGTCGAGGAGTACATGCCGCCGGTATGCCCGAGTTGCGGCGCTGGGGAACCGATCCTGGAAAGCGCTGAGCCGGTGAATTCGTGGAGATGCGAATCGTGCGGAAAACGCTGGACCGAGCAGGAGGAAGAGCAGGAGAGTCCGGCACAACAGCAACCCACACACAGAGCTAGCCAGGAAGAGAATCCATTTACGCCTGGACCCTTGACGATGTTATGAATGCACCCACGACAAAATCCTTTACCGCCGTGCTGGAGCCGCTGCGGAATGGCCTCGGATGGGTGATTGTGCGGATTCCCTTTGATGTGGTTAAGGCGTGGCCTGAGCGGCGGCGGCTGCGGGTGCGGGGGGAGATTGAGGGATTCGCCTTCCGTACGTCGCTGTTTGCTTCTACGGGCGGTGCCGGACACTTTCTGCTGGTGAATAAAAAGATGCAGGCGGAGGCGAAGGTTTCGGTTGGCGAGCGAGTGCGGATTCGGCTGGAGCCGGACCTGGAGGAACGCGCGGTGGAGACGCCGCCGGAGCTGGAGCGGGCGCTGAAGGGCGACCGGCGTCTGCCCAAGTGGTATGCGAAATTATCCGACTCGATGCGGTACGAGATTAGTAAGTGGGTGAGCGAGCCGAAGAGCGCCGCAACGCGCTCCAAACGGGCAGAAGGAATGGCGGAGCGGCTGCTGCTGACACTGGAGGGCGAGATTGAACCGCCGCCGATCTTGCAGGCGGCTTTTCAGCGGCAGCCGCTGGCGCGCAAGGGCTGGGAGGCGATGACGCCGGTGCAGCGGCGCAATCATTTGCTGAGCATCTTCTACTACCAGAACGCCGATGCGCGGGAGCGGCGGTCGGCAAAGGCGGTGGAGGAGGCGTTGCGCGTGGCAAAACGAGGCTCCGGCCCCATCGGCTAGCCGGTTCCACCCACATTACTCCCTGCAGCCGTTAATATCCTAATTCAGCGTTACCAGCAATTTGATAACCCAATTGACGTTGGAAGGCTATCAGTACAATATTCAGACGCTATGTCAACATAGCTTCCAATACAACTTCCCCTTGGGGAGAAATACTCCCGCCTACCTTTGTGTCTTTTTCTGCTTGGCTGACAATTTGTGACGCCACATTCAAGAACTCGCTTTCTGTTGGAACTTCGGCGCATTTCTTTGCGTAAGCAGAACATGATGGAGTTGTCGCGCCCGTTCCATAGGTCCAAACAGCGAAGTACTCCGTCAAGAAGCGAGCCACGAGGAGACCGCCGAGGCTGCGAGCGTGGCAGTTTCGCGAGGAGATTTCATGCGCCGATTTCTTGCTAAGGCTTTGGTAACAATAACAGGGATTGTTGCTGCCATGCTCGTTGCGCTCTTTGTGTGCGCCGCGTGGCCGGTCGCAGACAAGTACCCAAGGAATGTCGCACAGACCAAGGCAGGTCCGATTGAATATACACTGCTGGGGCAAGGTCCAGTAGTCCTGAGACTTACTGGCTCGTTGGATGACTGCGAATCCTCCGGCGGAAATGAAGCCTTGTTGGCGGCAGGTTTTTCGATCCTCACACCCTCACGGCCAGGCTATGGGAAAACTCCGTTATCGGCAGGAAGGACCGCACCAGAAGCTGCGGAAGCGATGGCCGCTCTCATGGACAGATTGGGCATTTCGAACGCAAACGTGATTGCGGAATCCTCCGGAGGGCCAACAGCGATCTATCTGGCATCCCGGCATCCTGAGCGGATCCACAAATTGGTCCTGGAAGAGGCCGTCTCGAAATACATGAAGGATGTAGATCCAAAAGGCTTTGAAGCCCACAAAAAGTTCTACGATTCGCAATATGGCTACATGAGATATATGTTAAAAATCCTTGCGCGGGTGGCGCCAAGAACCCTGGCGCGTGTCACGATGAGTATCTTCGGAACGCATGATCCGGATGAGGCTGTGAAACGGATGAGCAAGGCAGATATTGACGGGATATGCAACTTCTACCTTCGGTGGCAATCTACCTGGGGTCAAGCGGCTTCCAACGATATGGAACATGCCACGGAGGATGCAGTATTGAACTCGATTAAAGCGCCAACCCTGATTGTGCACAGCCGGAGTGACGCGGCGATCCCATTTGCGATAGCGGAGTATTCCCATGCGAATATTGCTGGATCCGAGCTATGGGAGGCGCCAACCTCGAGTCACATGATAACGGGCCCCGAAGCTACTGTCGTTGACGCGAAGGTCGTTGAGTTTCTTAAGAAGTAAGAGCCGACGATAACCATGGACGCGAAACCAGCGCAACGAGGTCTTGCGGCAGCTCTGTAAAGGGCATATTCGATCTCTGAATCGACTCCCTATAATCTCGCATGGGCCGCATAGCCAACTCAAATTACCACTATTGGCCTGAAATAAAGGCAAAATCGGTATTTCTGCGACGCTTGGGTGAATTTTGTCGTCTAATAAGATTAGATGAGTACAGTTGCGTCCATTCGCCCTTTTTTCGGCCAGGGTTCCGCCACCATTGCTGACGAGCAGGTGCGTCAGGAGAGCCTGGCTATATCCGCGGGGCTGAAACGCCAGGAGGCCGGGCTGCTGGATGAGCTGATCGTCCGCTACCAGCACCGGCTGATGCGCTATCTGCTCTATTTGACCGGCAATCGCGAGCAGGCTGAGGACCTCTTCCAGGAGGTGTGGATGCGGGTTCTGGTGAGGGGGGCGCAGTTCAACGGCAAGGCGCGATTCGACACGTGGCTGTTTACCATCGCGCGCAACCTGGTGATTGACCAGAAGCGCAAGCGGACAATGGCCAGCCTGGACGAACTTATTGATGGTGGCAGCGAGGACGACCGTCCCATGGCCTTCGAGGTAGCAGGCGGCGAGCCGACGCCATTTGAGCGTTTTGCCAACCTCGAAGACCGGGAGCGGCTGGCGGCGGCGCTGCTTGGATTGGACGCGATCTACCGCGAGGTGCTGGTGCTCAGGTTCCACGAGGAGCTGTCACTGGAAGAGATTGCCAAAGTAACGAAGGCTCCGCTATCTACCGTGAAATCAAGGCTTTATCGTGGGCTGGTTGCGATCAAGCCCAAGCTGGCGGCACCTGCGGCCACCTGCGGTGGGGCCAACAGCGCCTTCGGCGCGACACCTACGGCGCGGCCAGCGATGGTGAATACGATACCGAGGGCGGTATGAAGTCCGTTGATAGCGCCAATGCGGAGCGCGAAGTGATTTCGGCTCTTGCCGGCAACCAGGCGGAGCGGGAGCGAGCCGTGGCCTGGCGCACCCGCCGGGTGGTGAGCGCTTCGCAGGGCGTGATGCAGGAGCAGGAGGCAGGGCGGCAGCGGTGCCGAGCCGTGGCGCTGGCGGCAACGCTGGTGGTGCTTCTTGTGCTGGGCCCGCTGGCCTGGTGGATCGCCGAGGCCCTGATTGAAGAAGAGCACCTGACCGGCCTGGTTGGCCAGGTGAGTTTGCTGATCTTGTTTCTTAGCGCGGCGGTGCTGGCCTCGGCGGTGCTGGCTGGCTGGCTGCGGCGCAGGCCGTAACCACCTGCGGTGGAGCAGACGGCGCTTGCGCGCCATAGAATTCGTGGATTCCCACCCTTTCGCAAAGAGCGCAAAAGGATGGGGCACCCAGCAGACGCTGACCGATATATTCCCTACATGACGGCTTGCCGCCAGGCAGGCGCAACTTACTGATTCCCTTCTCCGTCATTAAATTGATGAGGTTAAGCCCGGCTTGATCTCCCGAAAGACCCTCTGAGAGAGGGATGCCCATGCGAGATCCAGAGTCCATTTCGGTGAATGAAGACGCGCGCCTGATTCCGGTGTGGTCCATCGTGGTATCCATTGCGGCCTTTGTGCTGGTGGAGTACTACTTCTGGTGGATCTTGCCGGAATATCAGCATCATCCGCCGCCCATTGGCCTGCGCATCTACTTCAATCTTTCCTGCGGATTGCTGGCCGCGCTCTACTTCCTGATGGTGGGCTACGTGAGCAAGGACGCTCCGCGGCGGGCGATGAGCGCGCGCTTCTGGATCGTGATTTGCCTGGTGATGCCGGGGGGAATAGGCGCGGTTCTTTACTTTTTGTTGCGCCAGCCGGAGGTTTCGCGCTGTCCGTCCTGCTCGACGCATGTGCAGAATGACTTCCACTTCTGCCCGCAGTGCAACTATCAGCTCACCGCCAGTTGCGGACACTGCTTCCGGACGGTGCGGGCAAGCGACCAGTACTGTACGCAGTGCGGGCACGAACTGGCCGCGGATCATATGCCGGCGCGGCTGCGGACGCTGAGCGAGTAGGGCGAGAGCTTCCCTCAGGGGCTAAAGCCCGCTTTCATTTTGTTGCATTTACGGCACGACTGAAGTCGTGCCCTGACGCTTCTTGCTCCATCGTTTGCATTTTTCCGCAAGCTGGAAAGCCATGCCCTGACGCTTCTTGCTCCACCATTTGTATTTTTCCTCAAGCTGCAAAATCATGTCCTGATACAAAACCTTGAGCCCCCTGCACGGCGGAGCGTAAGCGGTGTAAACTTCTTCTTCGCGCGGAAATTTTAGTTTCCGGAGCGCGAACAGGAAAACACCATGCGCAAAATCACGTTTGTTCTCTCTCTGGCACTGGCTTTTGTATTGGCGCCGGTTGCCTTTGCTCAAACCGCGCAGACTGCGGCGCCGGCCGCTACCACGAAGCGTCCCATGACCTTTGAGGACATGATGAAGATGAAGCGGCTGGGGGAGACGGCCGTTTCGCCGGATGGGAAGTGGCTGGCCTACTCCGTGACCACTGTGGACCTGGAGCAGAACACCAAGACGCCGGAGCTGTGGTTGCAGGCGATTGCCCCGTCTTCCGGAAGTGGCAGCGAGCCGCAAAAGATTGCCGTGGCACAGCCGCACGATAGCGGAGTGCAATTTGCACCTGACGGGAAGCGGATTTTGTTTTTGAGCGGACGGGGCGGATCGGAGCAGGTGTGGATTGCGGATTTTGACGCGGCGACGGGGGCTACGAGCAACGCGAAGAAGCTGACCAGCATTTCGACCGAGGCCGGAGACGCGATCTGGTCGCCGGATGGGAAGTTCGTGCTGTTTACCTCGGCGGTGTATCCGGATTGCCCAACGATCACGGCGGCGGACTTTGCGACGGGCGACAAGTGCAATGCCGACCGGGATGCGGCGCAGGCGGCGAGCAAGGTGAAGGCGCAGATTTTTACGCATCTGCTTTACAGGCATTGGGACCATTTCACCGGAGAGAAGCGCACGCATCTGTTCTTGGCGGCGGTGGAGACGGGCGCGGTGAGGGATTTGACGCCCAACGATGCGCACGACGTTCCGCCGTTTTCGCTGGAAGGGGGAGGGTGCGGCTGCGCCTTTGCGCCGGACGGGAAGGAGCTGGCGTTTACCGAGAATCTGGATGAGGAGCCGGCAATCTCGACCAGCCCCAGCATTTTTAAGCTGGATTTGACCAATCTGGTGGCCAAGCCGGTGAAGATTTCGACTTCCAAGGGCGGCAACTTCAATCCAGCTTACTCGCCGGATGGGAAGTGGCTGGCGTGGCGGTCGGAGGAACGGGCAGGGTATGAGGCGGACAAGTTCCGGCTGGTGGTTTACGACAGCACGGCGAAGGCGATCAAGGATTTGTTGCCCAAGTTCGAGAATTGGGTTGACGAGTTTGCGTGGGCGCCAGATTCCAAGAACATCTATTTCGTGTCATGGGATAAAGGTGAAATACCCGTCTTCGAAGCCACGCTTGATGGAGTGGTCAATCTATCAGGTGAGTCTAACGCAAACGGTGGTGCGTTTTCAGATCTCAAACCACTACCGAAAGGATTATTCGCAGGTTACCTGGTTGCAACAAAGATGACTGTTGGACGTCCGCCTGAGGTTGTCAGGTTTGGCCTCTCTTTCGACGCCGGTCCAGTCTACACACAGGGAAAGGAAAACCCAGGATTTCTTCAAGAGAGACTTCATTTCAAAGACATTCCCGTCACCCACTTGAATGACGCTATTTTCGCGCAACTCGACCTGCCGAAGCTAGAAGACTTCTGGTTCACCGCTGCTGATGGAACCAAGCTGCAAGGATTCCTCATCCGGCCACCGGGATTTGATGCCAAGAAGAAGTATCCGGTGAAGTTTTTGATTCATGGCGGGCCGCAGGGGGCTTGGGGCGACGACTGGAGTTATCGCTGGAATGCGGAGCTGTTTGCGGCGAACGGCTACGTGGTCATCATGATCAACTTCCGCGGCTCGACGGGATACGGGCAGGCGGTGGTGGATGGCGTGAACGGCGACTGGGGCGGCAAGCCGTTTACCGATTTGATGGAGGGGCTGGATTACGCCGAGCAGCACTATCCCTTCATCGACAAGACGCGGGAGTGCGCGCTGGGGGCAAGCTACGGCGGATACATGGCCAACTGGGTGGAGGGGCACACGGACCGCTTCAAGTGCATTGTGAGCCACGACGGAATGTTCTCGCCCGAATCGGCGTATGGGACTACGGAGGAGCTGTGGTTCAACGAGTGGGAGTTCAAGGGCAGGCCGTGGGATTACTACGGCAAGCCGGACGCGGAGAATCCGTATCGCAAGTGGTCTCCGGCGCTGGCGGCGAAGAACTTCAAGACGCCGATGCTGGTGGTGCATGGGCAGCTCGACTACCGGCTGGATGTGAGCGAGGGCTATCAGATGTTCACCACGCTGCAGCGGCTGAAGGTGCCGAGCAAGATGCTGTACTTTCCCGATGAGGGGCACTGGGTGCTGAAGCCGCAGAACGCGCGGCTGTGGTGGAAGACGGTGAACGATTGGGTGGATGAGTGGACGGGAAAGACAGGGAATAGGGAGTAGGGAATAGCCACCCCAACGATCAATAATCGCTCGTTGGGGACCCCGAGTCGCCGGGGACCCTAGCAGGGAATAGGACGCCATGCCATTTGGCCGCAAATCGACGAAGCCGCGCGCGTTTCTGAATGAAGGCGGGCTCTATGAGTACGGCGTGAGAGCGCTGGGACGGCAGATGCGCTCGGAGGCGGAGCTGCGGCGGCTGATGCAGAAGCGCGCCGAGCCGGGGGAGCGGGGCGAAGCGGCGGTTGCGGCGGCGATAAAGCGGCTGAGGGAGCATGGTTACCTGGACGATGCGGCCTTTGCCGAGACCTACGCGCGGCTGCGCCAGCAGAATGAGAAGCTGGGCGAGCGGCGGGTGCGTCAGGATTTACGGCAGAAGGGCGTGGATGGCGGGCTGATTACCGAGACTCTCGATGTGCGCTACGGGCAAACCAATGAAGAGGCGCTGGCGCGCGAGCACCTGGCGCGCAGGCGGCTGCGCAAGCCGCAGAATGAAAAGGAGACGGCGCGGATTATGCGGCGGCTGGTGGCGGCGGGGTTTTCGACGGGCGTGATCTACAAGATTCTGCGCCAGTGGGATGTGTCGGATGAGGCGCTGGCGGCGCTGGAGAACCTGGAAGAAGAACCGCACGAGGAGTAGAACTGGCCGTTCAGGCAGACGGCGCTTGCGCGCCATGAGGTTCTTTGTCTCCCGGGTCTCAAAGGCGAGAACTGGGGCACGCGGCAACGAGCTTTCAATTGTTAGGTATAGTGACCTTTCTTGTTCCGATCTCTGGCAAATCGTCATACCATTCAGACTCGATAGGATTCTCTCTCTTGCAATGTTCGCAGCGTCTGAATTTCCGTACTCGAACTGTCCCATCATAATGAAGTGACACACAAAGATTTGTATATGCGGCAAGGGACCACGGAAGAATCTCACCACCCATTCTGATTCCCGTCTTCACGCTCTTAATTACCCGATTCCTCACAATCGCATCTGAAGGCACGACCAGCAGGCCCCAACAATCTTGGCAAGTCTTGCCCGAATCGCGTTTAGAATGCTCAAGAATGTAGCGGATGAAATCTGTTTCATTACAAGTAACGATCATTCGAGATTCATTCCATGCTTCGTGCACGGTCTCTTGATCGCGCTTATATGACGTGATTCTTGCCTTCTTTCCAAATAACGCAAGTGCGTCCTGAACATTCAAATCGATTAGAAATCCACCCCATAAGTGCTTTACCTCACTAGTTATGTCATCTTTACGTCGAACCATAATTCACCTATCCTCGCCCCTACCCCTTGCGGCGGTAGAGGACCTGGAACTCGTAGCCTTGGTTGGCGGGGAAGAGGGAGGCAACGTGGCGGAGGCGTTCGGCTAAGGCGGGGGCGGCGAGGAGGGGGTAGTCGCGCTCACGGAGATCGTGGTAGTCGAAGTCGACGGCCAGAGAGAGCATGTAGATGGCCAGCGCGTCGGAGAAAGCGGACTCGAAGTAACTGCTGCGGGCGCGCTCGTCGATTTGCATCTGGGGAGACGTTGGGGCGGGCGCCGGAGCGGTCCTGCCATTGAGGGGGCGGGTGTCGGGAGTGCGAACGTCAGGAGTGCGAACATCTTGAGCGCGGCGGCGGGTCTCCCATGCGTCCTGGCTGGTTTCACCGCGGACCTGGGCTTCGGCCTGCTGCCAGGCGAGAGTGGAAAAACTCTCCGGAACGCCGGCGGCATCGACAAAGTTGTGGGCCACGTTGATGAAGAACTCGAAGGCCAGGCCGAAGCGGTCCTCAACCAGGCGGGTGGAGAGAAAGACGGCCTCGGTGGAGCCGAAGACGGCGTTGCGATGGCAGATGGCGCGGTCGCCGAGATCGACGGTGTAGCCGGGGGCGACCATGGTGTCGTCGGTGTCGGCGATGGCCAGAGGGACAAAGTAATAGGCGCGCTGACGGAGCGCGGCGGAGAGAGTGGAGGGCACGGCGCTCACCAGGCGCTCGAGGTCGGCATCGGAGATGCGCGTCTCGCCCCACATGGCGTAGTGAATGCCGTTGGGAGCTTCGAGCACGGCCACCTGCGTGGCCACCTTTTCCGCCGGCCATAGATCGACTTGTGCGCTGCTCGCCATGAACTTGTATTCTAGACCAACGAGGCTGTGAAGATGGCGCAATCGGAGCAAAACAGAGGCGCGGAGGGCGGAACAGTCTTAGGATTTCCGTTGAAGGGATTTGGGTTGTTCACGAGTTTGCTGCTGGCCTTTGCGGCGGCATTCTTCACGTTTTTCGCCGTCACCACCGCCGCCATATTCGTGCTGCTGGCGTGGAACGTGATGGGCCATCACGCGGTGAGCTACGCCGCGAGCTACCGCTATGCGGGATTTCCCGCCGGCGTAGTGGTGCTGGTGGTGGCGCTGCCGGTGTTTGCGGTGCTGTGGGTGAAAAGCAAGACCAGGGAATAGGACTAGGGACAGCTACAGATAGGATTTCCAGATTACAAGAGCGAGAGCTGAGGCACCCGGCGAACAGTGTGCTCAACTGCAAAAACGATGGTACCCTGAATGCAGGAAAGCCTCCCGTTTCCGAGAGGCTTTCGATCAAGCGATCCAGGGCTGCGGAATCTAATTGGCAAACTTTCTGCGCACTACACTGACTAAGCCCATCAGTCCCGTGCCTAGCAGGAGCAGGCCGGAGGGTTCGGGAATGACTGAAGATGTGTCATACATGCCAAAGTAGGAATTCTCGCTGCTATCCGTGGCTTGATAGAGGTCGAGGGGTGGGGCACCGTAGCCAGGAGGCTCGGTGGTCAAATCGCTGCCGTCGATGTTGGTAAAATCGATTGAACCGCCATATGGACCGGTTCCATATGCATTGGTGTTGCTGAAGTAGAACTGGCTGCCACCCCCATAGATTACAACCAGGATCTCAGAGATTGGGTTAGCAATGCCTGCATCGGTGAAGGTCGAGCTGCCGACCGTGAAATCGATGTTGTAGTTCGTCAAAGAGGAGAGTGCGTAAGTTCCGTCTCCCAGATTGTTGTCGAAGCTGAAGGTGCCGGTACCTACGACAGGGGAACTCGTTGAAGGTTCTGAATAGAAGATAACATTGAAGTTGTCAGCATGAGCCGCAATGCTGACGGCTGAAAAAACCACAAAAAGACATAATATCCTGCGCAACTTGCACATTTTGCCACTTCCCCTTAGCCAGCCTTCGATTACCGAGGGCCTGGAAAATCGTACAACAAAACTTGAGTTGAAATGCTTGTAACATTGTACAAATCAGGATGAGTTTGTCAACAATCATCTGACGTTTTCGATCCCCAGCCAGCCGCACAGTGAGTTCGCGTATCTTTTACCAGTGGAGCACTGGTGGTTGCCATCACCGTCACTGATGAAGAATCCGGTGTATCCAAAGCGGAGGACAGGAACCCGGCGAATTCTATATTCAGTTATTCAGGCCTCGCGGTTTCCCATCCTATCGCCACAAAAAAGCGCAATGTTGTGGTACCCGGCACGCGTCTGGGTATGTAAATCCCGTTCTAGTTTTCTACTGGATTGGGGTGCGCCGGGTCGAACGGGGCTACATAAATCTTGCGTACCAGGCCGACCTTGGAGAGCAGCCAAATACCCCAATAGTTAATGTCGATTTCGTACCAGGCAATGCCATGGCGCGCCGAGACTGCATTCGCGTGGTGGTTGTTGTGCCAACCCTCGCCACCGGTGAGCAGCGCCACCCACCAGTTGTTGCGCGAATCGTCGCGTGTTTTAAAGCGGCGGGAGCCCCAGAGGTGAGTGGCGGAGTTAACCAGCCAGGTGGCGTGCAGGCCGATGGTCACGCGCAGAAAGCCTCCCCAAAGCAACATGCCGACGGCGCTTTTCCAGCCACCCGCGAGCCATCCGATGCCAAAGAGGAGCACGCCGCTGACGGCGATCGGCATCCAGTGGTACTTGCTCAACCAGACATGAAAGCGGCTGCGCTCAAGGTCGGGAACATAGCGAGCAAGAGCGCTGGTCTGCGCGTGCAGAGCCTTGCCCCAGACGATCCATCCGATGTGAGCCCACCAGCCGCCTTCGCGGGGAGTGTGGGGGTCGCCCTCGCGATCGCTGTGCTGATGATGGACGCGATGGGTGGCTACCCAAAAGATGGGACCGCCCTCCAGCGAGAGCGTGGCGCAGACGGACATGGCATATTCCAGCCACTTGAGTGTTTGATAACCACGGTGAGTCAACAGCCGGTGGTAGCACATGCCAATGCCGACATTGATCGCCAGAACATAGATCACCAGCATTACCGTGAGCCGCTGCCAGGTGAAGAAGAAGAGCGCAGCCAGGGCGCCGAGATGAAAGAGGATGATCACACTCAGCGTGAGCCAGTTGATGCCCGCAGCGACACTTGGGATGCGTCCCATGCGAAGCTGAGGGCGCGCGGGCGGGTCTGCGGGAATCTGTGTGGCTGACCCCGCGGCGGAAACTTCGGGGGACAGTTCGTGAGAAGGCGCAGTTGCGATGGATGCCATAGGGGGGAAGTCCCTGGAGAGTGGCGACGCGCCCACCCATCCAGCGCCATTGTATAGGAGGGAGCGCCGGGAAAAATGTCCGGAAGTGCACAGTTATGGAGGAGATGGCGAGGAACAGGGACCTAGCCTGACGGCCCCTGCTTATTACTGCCTGATCTCCTGTCCGAACTCGCCGGGGCCGGTGGTGAAGAGTTTTTCTGCCTGGCCGCGGAGGACACGGTAGAGGGCGAATTGGCGCTGGGTTTGGCCGCGCAGCTCGAAGAGCAGTTCGCCGCGGTTGTCGGCTAATGCGTCTACGGCGTCGATGAGGCGCATGCGAGGAGTGTCGTCGAGATGCGCTCCGCTTGCTACGTACTTGAGCAGGATCAGGAGATTGGCATAGAAGTCGGGCTGGGCGATGAGGGTGACGAACTTTTGCTGGTCGAGAGGACCATCGGTGCGGGCGGTGAGCACGAGAGTTGCGCCGGAGCCGTAGGCCAGCTCGAAGACGCGGAAGTTCTCGTCGAGAAGCGGCGCGGGAGGCGCAGGCGCGGGCTGGGCGGCCTTGCGAGAGGCGGGCTTGCGGGGCGCGGGCGGCGGGGGCGGCGGAGTCAGGCCGAGGGCATCGCGCGCCATCGCTTCCATTGCGGATTTCATTTTTGCTTCGTCGTCCGGATTGGCCCAGATAAAGGTCCAGGGGTGCTCGGGGCGAGTTTTGGCGTCGGAGACAGCGACGGCCTGTTGCATGTCGGGCGGAAAGCCCATCAACGTGGGCAGAACCTCAATATTATTACTGGATTTGCCGCGCATGAGACGAGGGCGGCTGGGATCGGTAACATCGGGCAGCGAATCCACGTGGCCAATGTCTTCGGGAGGTCTGGTTCTGCCCTTCTTCAGAGTCGGGCGATCGGAGTCGGGGGCGGGCTCGCTGCTGGTGGAGGTGTCGTTGGAGTCTCGTTTGTGGAGAGTGGGGCGGTCGGAATCGGAAACGGGAGTGGAAGATGTGGAACTCGCGTTGCCGGTGTCGCTGCTGGAGTCCTTTTTGTGAAGGGTGGGACGGTCGGAGTCGGGAGCAGGGGCTGGATTGCCGGGGGTAGAGTTTGTGCTGGGGCTTGTGCTGCCAGTGCTGCCAGTTCCGGAGGGGGCTTCGCCGGCGGGATGCTTGCGATGGAGAATAGGCTTGTCACTATCCTCCTCTGCACTTTCGCGCATGCTGCGGGCCACTTCGGCCATGGACGGCTTGGGCTTGGGGGCAGGCAGCGGCTTCCAAGAGCCATAGCCGACCCAGGAGCCCTGCTCCTGGCCGGCGTTTTTGATGTCGAAGAGGCCAAGCGGATGGCCGTTCTGCTGAAGTTCGTACTCGACCTCGCCGGAGAGGGCCAGCGGCTGGGGACGAGCCATGTAGATGCCACCATCCTGAAGCTGGTCGCCCTCAATACGCGAACCATCGAAGACGGCGACAGGAACCAGGCGGCTGGTTTTAGGATGGCCCGGCTCGCCGGTCCACTCGAGCACGGCGATGGAGCGCAGCACGGGAGCATCATGGCTGGTTCTTGAGACCTGGCCGGGGTATTGGGCGGTGAGCGGCAGGGCGGAGAGCAGGAGGAGGATTGCCGGCGTAATTCGACTTATCGATAAAAAATCTGATTTGCGCAATGACATTTGCTGCTCCCCTCGGAAATAATCGAATCGGATAGTCATATCAGGTTCTCTAATTCACCATACGAGGTGCTTCCCCATGGAAATCAATAAGAAAGTCGCGAACTTTACCCTGCAAACGGATGAGGACAAGACGGCAAGCCTGACCGACTATGCCGGGCAGCCGGTCATCCTCTTCTTTTATCCCAAAGCGGACACGCCCGGCTGCACGATCGAGGCCTGCGGATTCCGCGATACGTTCAAAAAACTTCAGGCAGCCGGGGCGGTAGTGCTGGGCATCAGCCGTGACACGCCCAAGGAGCAAGCTAAATTTCGCGCCAAATACGACCTGCCTTACACGCTCCTTGCTGATGTAGACGAGAAAGTGTGCAAACAGTTTGACGTGCTGAAGGAAAAGAACATGTACGGCAAGAAGGTTTGGGGCATTGAGCGGACCACCTTCGTGATTGGCCCGGACCAGACCTTGCTGCACGTCTTTCCCAAGGTTACGCCCGCGGGCCATGCGGAAGAGGTGCTCGCACTGCTGAAGGAATGGAAAAAAGCGCACAAATAAAGGTTAAGGGCGGCGCAACGGAGCGGCTGCCTGGGCGGTTGCTAAAGCGCGCCTTCTTTGAGGCTTCGCCGGAGCAGGTGGCCCCGCGTCTGCTGGGTAAGGTGCTGGCGTACAGAACAGCCGCCGGGGTGCTGGCGGGGCGGATTGTGGAAGTCGAGGCTTACCTTGGCCCGCACAGTGATCCACCCGATCCGGCGGCGCACTCTTATCGCGGAGCTACGCCGCGCAACCAGGTACTGTTTGGACCCGCGGGACACGCATACGTCTACTCGATCTACGGACGATACTTCTGCATGAACATCAGTTGCGAGGTTAAGGGCAAAGCCGGTTGCGTGCTGCTGCGCGCACTGGAGCCGCTGATTGGAATGAAGAGACTGGCACGAAATCGCGGGCTTGCGGCGGGCGCGGCCACGGATGTGAAGCTGGGACGGCAACTGACTTCCGGACCCAGCCGGCTTTGCCAGGCGCTGGGACTTACTCGCGCGGCGCACAACGGCGTCGATCTGATTGATTCCCATTCGCCGCTCCAGGTGCGCGATGACGGCTATGCAATTGACGAGGTGATGGTGACGCCGCGCATTGGAATCCGCGCGGCTGTGGATTGGCCGCTGCGCTTTGCCTTGCCGGGGCATCCATGCGTCTCCGGAGGGAAGAGATTGAGGGGAAGTGTGCACAGAGTAGAGTAAGGCGTCTTTGCCGAAGGGGCCACCAGAGAGAGCAAGGGCGCTCCCGATAACCGGAAGCGCCCTTTGCACTACAGCAGGAAGCGCGCCTACTTTTTGGACGTCTTGGAGTTGGCGGCCTGGGCGAAAATGCCCTTCACTTCGTTGGCAAACTGGCCTGTGGGGGCCAACTGCAGGTATGTCTGGAAAGCCTGAATGCAATCATCGGGCAGAATGATCATGTTTGTCTTGGGATCGACGGTGGCCTTTACGAGGAGTCCCTGGCCCTTGAGATAGTAGAGAATCGGCTGGTTCTTGGGATCAGCCTTGATGCCCTGATCAGCAGCAGCCGCCTGAGCGTCCGCATTGCCTGTCTGGAAGAAGATCACAGCTTCGTTCTTGTAGTACAAGCCAGCCTGTGGTGGATTGATTTTGGCGGCTGCATCAAAGGCCGCTTGTGCCTCGGGAACCTTGCCGGTACGCGCATAGATCTCACCCAGGCCGGCATTGGCAGCGCCCTGAGCTTGAGGATTCGGCTTTTTCGACGCGGCTTCCACATCAAGCACCTTCTTGTAGGTCGTTATAGCCTCGTCATACTTCTTCAGGCCGAGTTGCGCCTGGCCCAAATCAGCCCAAAGAACAGAAGCGTCGGGCTTGGCCGCGGTGTCGCGGAGCATGAGAGTCTCGACCTCGGTGTACTTGGCGGTCCGAATCTCGGTTTCCTTGGCTTCGAGATCCGCCTTGGAGGCGGTGGCGCCGAGGAGCTGAATTGCGGTTGCGTGCGCATTGTCGGCGTCCTTGAAGTCCTGACCGGCAAGTTTCAGGTCGTCGTTAAGGTGCTTGATGCCCTCGTTGGTCTTCAGGATTTCAGCATTTTTCTTCTTAAGTTCCGCCAACTGCTTTTGCTGGTCGGCGGGGAGCTTGTCGACGTATTCCTTGCGGGACATATCGATGTCCTGGAGCGTATCCTGTCCAGCCAGGATCTTAACATCATCGATTTTGTCTGCACTCTCTTCCTGCTTCATATTCTTATCGCGGTATACGACAGAGTATGTGCCGGGGGCAGCCTCGCCTGCATAATCGCCGTTGGCATCGACCTGGAAAACACCCTTCTCGGCCATCTGCGCGGACAATCCGGGGCCAGAGGCCATTCGCCCAATTCCCACAAGGGTCACCGTGCCGCCGGCCTGTGGGGCTCCGGTCGGATTGGTGACGTGGCCGTGAATCTTGCCCGTGGACGCCTTAGGCGCTGCTGGAGTTGTGGGCGTTGTTTGGGCAAATGCGGGCAAAGCAGCAAAAGCCAACAGTCCCAACCATAATGGAATCGTTCGTTTCATCTGCGTCTCCTTGGGAGCGACGCGAGCCAGAAAACCCGCGCGCTCAAAAAATTCAATTTACCGGGTTATTACCTGGTAGAACCCTGAGCCCGGCCACAGGTTGCGTATGTTTGCCTTGAATATCTTACGCTGGCTCACGCCACCGTGTATCACAGTTCATGGTAGACCTACATGCAAAGCTGCGTGTGTGGCCGGTATCACACTCTAAAATAACACCATGGCAACCATAATTCGCCCCGCAACGCGAGCGGACATTCCGCAGATTTTGACCTATATTCGGGCGCTGGCGGCCTATGAACGCGCACCGGATGCCGTGACAGCAACTGAAGAAGGCCTGGAGCGGGACGGATTTGGGCCTAACCCCATTTATTTCTGTCTAATGGCTGAACATGACGGCAAGGCAGCGGGTTTTGCCTTCTTTTTTTACAACTACTCCACCTGGTTAGGGAGGCCCGGAATATACCTGGAGGATTTGTTCGTTGAGCCGGAGTTGCGCGGCCTAGGGATCGGGAAGGCTCTGCTGGAGCGAGTAGCTGTCATTGCTGTAGAAAAAGGCTGTCAGCGCCTTGAGTGGGCGGTTCTGGACTGGAATACACCGGCCATCGAGTTCTACCGGGAGATGGGGGCGGAGTTCATGGACGAGTGGCGAAATGTGCGGGTAAGCGGTGAAGCGCTGAAGGGACTGGCCTTCCAGGCGGGCGGCGCTGACGCGGCATGAGTTTCGTAGATTCCCATGCGGCGAGTTCGGCAGCCGAGGATGGCAAGCGATGAAGAGAATTCGCATCATCGGGGGTGGACTGGCGGGGCCGGAGGCGGCTCTGACCGCGGCGCGGCTGGGCTGTGAGGTGGAACTCTATGAGATGCGGAGGGTGGTGGACGGAAAGCCGCGACTGACGCCGGCCCACCGGACAACTGAGTTCGGCGAGCTGGTCTGCTCCAACTCACTGAAGAGCGAAACGCCCAACACAGCGCCGTGGCTGCTGAAGCAGGAGATGCGACGTGCGGGCTCGGCGCTGATGCGCCTTGCAGATGAATCGGCTGTACCAGCAGGCCATGCGCTGGCCGTGGATCGCGTGGAGTTTTCGCGGCGGATTGCGGAGGCAATTGCGGCCGAGCCGCGAATTCGCGTTATCCGCGAAGAGATCACAACGCTGGACCAAAACGAGGACGGCACGAAGTGCACGATTGTGGCGACCGGGCCGCTGACCTCGGATGCGTTGAGCGCGGAGATCGAGCGCATCACCGGCTCCGGACACTTGGCGTTCTATGACTCAATCTCGCCGATTGTTGAGACCGATTCCATTGACATGGGGCGCGTCTACATGGCCGCGCGGTGGGACAAAGGGACGGCCGATTATATCAATTGTCCGATGGACCGCGCGGAGTACGACCGCTTTTATGACGCGCTGATGGGAGCCGAGGCTGCAGAGACCAAAGAGTGGGAGAAAGCTGATTACTTCCCACCCCATGCGCCAGCTGCAGGCGCATGGGGACCCCGGTACTTTGAGGGCTGCCTGCCTATTGAGGTGCTGGCCGCACGGGGGCGCGACACGCTGCGATTCGGCCCAATGAAGCCGGTGGGCTTGCGCGATCCGCGTACGGGCAAGAGGCCCTGGGCCGTGGTGCAACTGCGCAAGGAAAATCTGCGCGCCGACAGCTATAACCTGGTGGGCTTTCAGAATCATCTGAAGTTTGGCGAACAGGCGCGCGTGCTCAGGCTGATTCCGGGCCTCGAGAATGCGCGCTTTTTACGCTATGGGCAGATTCATCGCAATACATATATCTGCGCGCCGGTGTTGCTGGATGAGACCCTGCGCTTGAACAAAGAGCCGAGGCTTCTCTTCGCCGGGCAACTCTGCGGAGTGGAAGGGTACACAGAGTCGATTGCCACGGGGCTGCTGGCGGGGATTTATGCGGCATCACTGGCACGCGGAATAGAACCCATGCCCGCGCCGCGCGCATGTGCCCTCGGTTCGCTGGTGCATTACATTACGCACGCCGACGCCAAGAATTTTCAGCCGGCGAATATGACCTTTGACCTGTTGGAGCCGCTGGAAGAGGAACTGCGCAAGGAGGTGCGCGACAAGAAGGAGCGGCATCGCTTGCAGTGCGAGCGGGCGCTCAAAGCGTTTGATGCGTGGCAGACGGCGGCGGAAAGCTGATTTCAAAAACTCGCGATTAGCTTTATTGTCAATCCGTGATGTACATCACCGCCCGCCGAGTTAAAAAAGACTAATGCAAGAGGATCATGTGTCGTCGTTCTCTTATTATGGAGTGTGATTTTGAATCGCACCTGGAATCGCGGGAAAAATGGAGCCATGGAAATGACGAAGAAGCGTGAATGGAATTTAGCTGCGCTACTGGTATTTCTAGGCGTGGCGGGAATAGGCGTATGCGGCGCGCAGGGTAATGTCCCCGGGAAATGCGTTGATACTCCCTACTCTGCACCTTGCAGTTCTCCGGGCGGTGGCGGCAACCACACCTACGACCCCGCTGCGCGCGAGGCGGCGCGGGCGTACTCGAGGTATGTAGCGTCCTATAACCGGGCGTTGAAACTGTACAAGCAGGCAGTTCCGGCGGATGCGACGCGAGGAATCTCGCTGTGTCAGAGTGCGTTGAGTTTCATCGATGATGCCTTGCAGAATGAGCCAAACGATGGAAACGCCCTGACGCTACGGCGGCAGATCACCGCATGCATCAGCTCCGCCAACGGCACACTCGCGGTACAAAGGGGAAATTATGACCTGGGCATCAGTTACTACCGCCAGGCCGAATCGGAGTATCCCGAGTCCAACGCCCTATGGGAGAGGAACATTGCCTGGGCAGAATCTGTCCGGAGACAGGGGGAAGCGGCGCAAGCGTACTCGAGGTATATTGATTCCTTTCACCGCGCGCAGAATCAATACAATTCGATTATCGGACAGGATACGACACGCGCTATTTCGCTCTGCCAAAGCGCGCTGAGTAACATCGATGAGGCCTTGCGGAATCTTCCGGGAGACGGGCCCGCCCTGACCATGCGGCGGCAGATCACCGCATGCATCAGCTCCTGCAATGGCACACTGGCGGTGCAACAAGGCGACATTGACCGGGGCATCAGCCTCTACCGCCAGGCCGAATCGGAGTATCCGGAATCCAACGATATATGGGAGAAGGACATTGCCTGGGCGGAATCGAAGCGGCTGCAGGCGAATCAGCCGGCAACACCCGCTGCCACGGACGGCGAAGAGCTCAAGGACGCGCTTAATTCCGGCGACAGCACCGGAACCGGGGATGCGACTAACTCTTCGCCATCGCATGAAGCCATGGACGAGGCGAATTCCACGACCGTCGACACGGATCATGGACTGCAATCGACGACGCCCGAGGGGAAGATCACAGGACAAAATGAGGACGCGGGTGGTGGCGGAAACAAGATTTGGGACACAACCGGAGAGAAGAGCGCCGTGTCGCCGGTGGATTTGAGAGGAGTAGGCAGGGCGCCATCAGTCGCCAAGCTGCTCTCGCACATTCCGCAAAATGACAAAGTCAAAAACGACAAGCTAATCCAGGCCAGCGTCGCGTGGTATGGCATTCTGGAGAACACGAAGGCGGATACGCAGCAGAATATTGCCAATATACAACAGCAGATCGACAACAAGCAGGGCAACCTCTACATCCTCAAGATTGAACAAACGAGTTATACGAATGCACTGAAAATCATCGATCAAAACCAGAAGAAGGCGGAGGATGTAATCAAGAAAGAGCTGAAAAATCTGTCTATGGAATGGATTGACGCGCCGGCCCAACAGGGACCCGAAGCAAAGCCAGAGACAGCATCAGAGGAGAAGCAGCCATGAGCAGGCGCATTTTCGCCGGGGCAGCGTGGCTAGTGAGCGCGGTTGTAATAGCGGTGTGCGGGGCGCAGGCGCCCCCGGTTACAGGCGTATGCGTTGCGAATTGCGGCGGGGGCAGCGGCAACACAAACACCACCACGCACGCGGAAGCAAGGGCGTACTCGAATTACGTTAAGGCTTACAACCAGGCGCGCAAACAGTATCAACAAGCAATCAGACTGGGTGCAACGGCGCAAGGCCTCTCACTCTGCCAAAGAGCGCAGAGCTCCATCGACGCGGCCTTGCAATATGCGCCGGGCGACGGAGACGCTCTGAGCCTGCGACGCGGGATTATGGGATGCATCGACGCCTGCAACGGCGTATTCGCAGTGAGAAACGGAGAGTATGACCGGGGCATCGCCTTCTATCGCCAGGCCGAAACCGACGACCCCGCTGACCGCAACCTTTGGGAGCAGGGTATTGCCTGGGCGGAGTCTGCCCGAAAACAGGCGATTGTCAATGTGCACCCGAATGTCAATGTGCAACCGACTCCCAATGCGGACGCAAATACCGCAGCAGTTCAGACCCGCGAGAAGAAGGCGGAGATGGACGCCCTTTGGGAGCGAGGTAAACAGCTTCAGAAGAACAAAGACTACAAAGGCGCGGAAGCAATCTGGCGCCAAGTAATCGCACTTGACCCCGATGAATCCGAAGCGTTTGAGAATCTGGGCTATGTGCTATCCATGCAGGACCGTGACGCGGAGGCTGTAGAAGTCTTTCGCAAGACGATTCAGATGGACCCAAAAAACACTTTTGCCACGATAAGACTTGGAATTTCGCTGGAAGTACTGAAGCGTTATGCGGAGGCCGAGCAAGTTTATCGCCAGGGGATGAAGATAGAGCCGGGCGATTCATATACCAGAAGCTGCGAAATCAGACTGGGCTATGCCCTAGCTCACCAGAATCGCTTTGCGGAGGCGGAGGATTTGTATCGCAAGGCGCTCGCAGTTACACCGGGAGACACGAGCCTACAGCATGCGCTTGAATCCGTGCTCGACCTGGAGACGAAAGCCCGGCAACAGAAGCCAGCGAGCCAACCGGCAACGCCCTTGATTACGGCGGGCGAAAATCTCAGGGACGCACCCAATTCCGGCGGATCCGGAACCGGGGATACGGCGAACTCTTCCCCATCGCAAAAGGCTCTGGATGAGGCGAGTTCCTCTCTAGGCGCAACAGGGCAGGGCTTGCAATCGACGACGCCCGAGGGGAAGACCACAGGAAAACGTGAAGACGCCGTCGCCGGGGGAAGCAAGATTTTCGATACAAAGGGACCGAAGATCGAAGCGCCTCCTGTGGATCTGAGAGGGGTGGGCAAAGCGCCGGCGGTTGCCAAGCTGCTCTCGCACATCCCCAAGAATCCCGTCACTACAAACGATAAGGAGATCAACGCCAGCATTACCTGGTATAGCGAGCTGGAGAGCAATAGAGCTGAGAAGCAACAACAGATTGCCGACATACAAAAACAGATCGACAGCAAGCAGGGGGATCAGGCCACCCTGGAAATCAGAAAAAACCAGTTCAAAACTGATATACAAAACCTCCGACAAGATCAGCAGAACGCAGAGGATGCAATCAAGAAGCGGCTGGTGAAGCTGGATATGCCGTGGATTGAGAATCCGGCCCCACCGAAGACTGACACAAAGCCAGATACAGCAACACAGGAGAAGCAGCCATGAGCAAACGCATTTTCGCAAGGGCAGCGTGGTTGGTGTGCGCGGCTGCCGTGATTGTTTTGTTTAGCCAGGCGAAGCCGGCAGCAGCCCAACAGATTCCGGCCCTGGCAACGCTCTCCGACAAGGTTGCTGCAGCACATCCTGAGCTGGTCAGGTGGCGCGCAACGCTGGTGGGTGAACGCTCCCAGTTGCGGGAGCGGGTGCAGATGCACAATCAGCAATGCAGCGCGGTTGAGGAGGGAACAGCGCAGGAGGCTTCATGCCAGAAGGCGCTTACGGCTTTGAGGGCCGAAACCGGTGCGCACATCGAGAAAAGCAACCAGTTCAATACTGCGGCGGCGCGCGCGGAAGCCGAAGCCGCCGGAAATACACCCACGCCGCATACGAGGATGGGAGCGGCGGCGAACGTGCGCGGCACGGTGTATTGGCTCACCAGCGACGGCCGCCAGGTTCCCATCACACCAGGCAGCCCTGTCTACACTGGAGCGCGTATCATTACCGGGGCCGATGGCCACCTGCAGGTCCTACTACTCGACGAAACGGTTTTTACCATTGGCGCGAACTCAGATATGGTCCTGGATGAGTTTGTCTATGATCCGGCCATTGATGCACATAAGATCATGGCGAGTCTCAGCAAAGGGATATTTCGCTGGGTTACGGGTAAAACAGCGCACAAAGACCCAGCAAGTATGAAAGTGAACCTGCCCGTCGGCACCATCGGCATACGCGGAACGGATTTTGAAGCAACGGTGCAGACGGACGGAAGCGGCATTGTAAAGCTATACTTGGGACAGTTGCAGATTACGGAAATGAAGACCGGACGCGTCTTTATGCTGAATGCAGGCGAAACAGTTACTTTTGGCAGTGACGGGATTTTCAGCCAGCCAAACTGACCTTTGATCTGCTTCGCAGGAAAGAAAAACGGTATCGGGTGAAGCTGCAGCTAAAAAACCCTTACAGGGCTGCCGATTCAACACTTAAATGAGCAGAAGTACCAATGCATGGAGCTTTTTCGTTCTGGCGCTGGCAACAGGAGTGCTGTGCGCTCAGGAGTACAGTTTTCGCAACTTTGGAACGACGGAAGGGCTCAGCAATCTCGGCGTACGGACGATCTACCAGGACCGCTCAGGTTTTATCTGGGTGAGCACGGAAAACGGCATCTTCCGCTACGACGGAGAACGATTTGAAGCTTTTGGGCCGGAGCAGGGGATTCCTTCTGCAAACGGCGCAGCATTTGGCGACGCTCCCGACGGGTCTGTTCTGGCAGGGGGCAACTTTGGGCTCTACCACCTGACGGGAAACCTATTCGAGAAGCTTCCTACCTCCTTCAAAACAATCAGTATTTTTCAAGGCATACAAGCGGACGGCAAGGGACACACATATCTGGGCACGGATGCCGGTCTTGTGGAACTCTCTTCCGAAGCTGGACGCGAGGGATTTGCCGAGCGCCTGATTCCCAGTGTAGAAGGCAGCTCCGGTCCAGGGGCGTATGGCGTGCTGGTGGATGGGGAGATTGTGTGGTACGGATGCGGCGGGGAGATCTGCCGCATGGATAGCCGCGGAACTACAGTGCTGGGACGGGAGAACGGACTTCCTGAAAGTGAATGGCAAGCGATACGGAAGGATAGTCAAGGGAACCTTTGGGTGCGGGGAAGGAATTTGGGCGTCTATGAGCTGGAGGCCGGCCATTCCATGTTCAAGAAGCCGGACTCGCCGGTTTTAGCTAACGCGCTGGGAGGAATTCCCGTTGCCGATGCGGATGGGCGGATTCTGCTGCCGTCCACAGATGGGATTTTTATCCAGCAAGGGAAGGGATGGCAGAAGGTAGATCGCACCGCCGGCCTGCGCGGAACCGTCTATTCAATCTACGAGGACCGTCAGCACTCACTGTGGATTGGGACGGCGGGCCGCGGCTTGTTCCAGTGGAATGGCTACGGGGATTGGGAAAGCTACTCGGCGGCAAGCGGGCTGGGAAGCGACGTGGTCTACGAGATTCTGCCCCTGGCCAACGGGACGATCTGGCTGGCAACCGAAGGAGGCTTGTTTCGCGGGAAGAAAGGGGAATTCAACGTTCAGTGGAAACGCTTTGCGGGAGTGGGCGACATACCGATTCACGGCCTGCGAATAGATCCGGGCGGAGACCTTTGGATTGGGACCGAAGCCCACGGCATGGCGCGCATTCACCTTGCGACCGGCAGCGTGGAGTGGATCGGTGAAAAACAGGGACTGATTGGCAAGGACGCGTATACTCTGCACTTTGACCGGGATCACCAGTTGTGGGCGGAAACGGAGGCTGGTTTGTTCATGGCCCGGCCTCCGTACCAGAGGTTCACGCGCATCGAAGAGATTCCATCTGGCCGCATGTGGGCAATCGCCGAAGGACAGGATGGCGCGCTGTGGGCCGGAGGCATAGGCGGACTCTATGAGTACACCGGCGGGCAGTGGAGAAACTGGACGCGCGCCGATGGACTGAGCAATCAGGAGGTGCTGTCGTTGGCGGTGGGCAGCGATGGCACAGTGTGGGTGGGCTATCGCCATGGAGGCGGCATCGACCGCGTTCATCTCAAGCCGGGCGGGATAACCATCGAAAAAGGCGTGGAGCGCCCAGGCAGCAACGGACTCATCTATTTTCTGGATTTCGACAGGGAAGGGCGATTATGGGCGGGGACAGAAAAGGGCGTGGATATGTGGAACGGCACCCGCTGGGACAACTTCGACACGACCGACGGCCTGGCATGGGATGACTGCGATCTGAACGCTTTTGCCGAAGACACGGACGGCGCAATCTGGATTGGAACCAGCGGTGGAGTATCGCGCTTCAGGATGCGCGCGAACAGCTCCCCGGATGCGCCGCTGGATGTGGTATTTACCCGGCTGATAATGGGAGAGAGAGACGTCTCCGGGTTGCACAATCCGTCCTTTGGCAATTCGGAAAACTCTTTGATGGCGCGCTATTTCGCGCTGAATGCACCCCAGGAGAATGAGGTTGTCTTCCGTTACCGGCTGGGAGGCGCGCAATCATCCTGGACCGAGACACAGCAACGGGAGCTGCATTTTGCGAGTCTGGCGCCGGGAGAATACCGGCTGGAAGTTGAGGCGCAAAACGACATCGGAGTGTGGAGCGGACATCCAGCTGTCTTCGCCTTCAAGATTTTGGCTCCATGGTACAAGACCTGGTGGTTTTTTGCGGTTTGCGCGCTGATTCCCCCGTCACTGGTGCTGGTTGTGCTTCGTTTGCGGGTGTTGAGCGCGCAACGCAGGGAACGCGAATTACTGCAATTGGTGGAAATAAAGACAGCAGATTTGCAGCGCACGAATGAAGAACTGGCGCAGCTCTCGTTTACCGATGCGTTGACCGGCCTGGCGAACCGGCGCATCTTTGACCAGACACTCGAAAAAGAATGCGCGCGCATGACGAGAACGGGGTCGCGCCTTTCGCTGATCATCTTTGACGCCGATCACTTCAAGGCGCTGAACGACTCCAGCGGACACCAGCAAGGCGACGAGTACCTGGCGGCTCTGGGCAGGGAGATAGCTCGAAATGCCAAACGCTTAGGTGATGTGGCCGCGCGCATTGGCGGAGAAGAGTTCGCATTATTGCTGCCCGAAACAAATGAATCCAATGCCCTGCACATCGCGGAGACGGTGCGGCTGGCAGTGGCCGGTCTCGGATTACCGCATCCCGCATCGGAGGTAGCCAAGCACCTGACGGTAAGCGCCGGGGTGGCAACAGCAACCCTGCAGGGATGGAGTTCTCCCGCTGACTTGATTGCCGCCGCGGACCGGGCGCTTTATCAGGCAAAAGGGGCGGGCCGGAATCGAGTGATTGCAGCCGAATGGAATGCTCCCGAATAGGCGGCTGATGATCTGTCAGGAGCAAGAGCGGGACCAAGGAACATTTCCGGCGAGTTCAGTGTCCAAGTAGATAGGGGATGCTCAGCAGTGAGCCGGCTGCGCTAAGATGCGGCGTGGCCGAAGCTGTGAGCTGATCTGCTGGCAGCCTCCGGTGACGGACATGATAGGTCTCGCGCACATCCTCTCCCATCCCATCGTTTCCATGGTGGTGCGAGCCATTCTGGGCGGCACATTGATCTGTATGGGGCGCGCATTCTACGCGGATCCTTTAGCCTCGTTCCGTGGTTCGTCGCGGCCATTTCCCTACGATCCATGGGTAAGGCATACGCTACGCGCCATGGCCGGATTCTGCCTGTGGGGCGGATGCTTCATTTTTGCCACCACCGTTGCGGTGCAGGTTTTTGGCTTCCATGGCCAGGGGTTGGCGATTGTGCTATTGGCCATCGCCACCATCGCCGCGTGGATTCTGCTTCCGAAGCGTCCGGACGCGAGGTGCTGATTCAGGATATAGAAACTGTGAAGGCGACAATGGATAGACATGCAAAGGTTCGGGAACGTGTACCCTGAAGATGGGAGCATTTGGATGCGTTGGATTTCAATTCTGGTTTGTTCGGCGGTGCTGGCGGGTGGCACAACCGCGGGTGAGGCGCAGGCTGCGCCAGCCAAAGCCCCGGTTTCAACGGAAGCTATGCATCTGGTGTTGCCGCCGGTTCCCAAAGCACTGCTGCCGGAGACGTTTGCAGGCTGGGTGACCACAGGCGCGCCGAAGAAGGTGACCGACGCGGCCAAGGCCGACCCGGCAAACGCAGCAGCTCTCAAGGAGTACGACTTTACGGATGCCGAACTGGCTGTGTACAAGCGGAGCGGCGAGACGCTGAGCCTGCACGCACTGCGTTTTCGTGACTCCAGCGGCGCCTTCGGGGCGTATTCGTTTTATAGACAGAATGGATGGCCGAAGGAGCAGATCGGCACAGGGGCGACATCTAACCAGAACCGGGTGCTCTTCTGGGTGGGGAACACGGTGGTGGATGCTAATTTTTCGCACATCGAACCCATGAGCGGCGCGGAATTGCGCGAGCTGGCCGGCCTGTTGCCGCTGCCAGAGGGCGGCAAGGCGCTGGCGCCTCCCATTCTGGCCAACCTGCCGAAGGCACAACTGGACGGGCAGACGACGCATTATGCGTTGGGGCCGGCGGGCTATGCCGGCGCGGGCGGCGTGCTTCCGCCTGAGGTGGTGGGCTTTGACCGAGGCGCGGAAGTTGTGACCGCCAACTACACGCTGCGCACGGGGCCGGCTACGCTGACCATCATCGACTATCCCACTCCGCAGATGGCGGCGGCGCAAGAGAAGACGATTCGCGAATTCGTTGAAGCGTGCAAAAAGGCGAACAAGCAGGCGCAGGCGGGGTGGCCCAAGCCACTGCAGGATTCGGGCCTGGCGGCGCTGGAGGTGCGGCGCAGCGGGCCGCTGGTGGCGCTGGTGAGCGGGAATGCCTTTACCGACGATAGCCACAAACTGCTGGCCTCAGTGCATTACGAGTTAGATCTGACGACGCTCGAGCAGCCGACCGAGTCCGACGTATTGAAGACAGGAAAGCTGCTGTTGGGGATCACGATCCTGGTGCTCATCGGCTGCAGCGTGTCGCTATTGCTGGCATTTTTCCTGGGAGGCTTTCGGGTACTCTACCGGCTGGCGCGCGGCAAACCGATTTCCTCGATGTACGACATCGAGTTCACCAGCCTGAATCTGAGGGATTGAGGAGGGGAGAAGATCCGGCAAAAATCGCGAGGCCGTATCCGAAGGGTAAATGTGGAGGAAAACCAGGAGTTAACCCGGCATAAACCCAATAAAACACCCAGAAAAGACGGGATAAAGCAGAATAAAAAAGGCGAAGACACGTCGAAAACAGCGCCTGTGCATTTTCGAAAAAATATTTATCAAGTTGTTGATATATATGCGTTTATTTCTCTCTCGATTTCTCCTTGACACACCCTTCCCCCGCCCCTAGTATGCAGCCAGAAAGTTCTGATGGTTTTGCCTCCGTTGGAACTATTCTCCCTGAGGAGAGAGCTGCCCAGTTGCCGGGCGGCTCTTTCCGTTTTAGACTGGCAGTCCAGGCAGCCGCTCGCTATTCGCTCGCATAGGCTCTTTTGCCGGAATCTCTGACCACCTGCGCCACCTGCCAGGCTATGCGCTTCGCGCCATGGGCGCCTGCGGTGCGGGGACAGGCCGTCCAGGCGGGCAGCGCTTCGTGCCTCTCAGACACAGACAGGCCCACCGCGAACCGGGGACCTGTCTGACGGGTAGAGCTGATTGCGCCTTAGTAGCGGTAGCTAAGCCCCGTGCCGACGACATGGCGCGCCTGAAGATTCACCGGGTACAGAGGCGGAAGGACGGGATCCGTGAACCCGATCTGCCCAGCAATCTGGCCTACGCCGATATCGAAGGAGAAGTGCGGATGATCCCTCTGCGTCACGCGCACCGCATAGTCCAGCGTGGTGGGAATATGCGCCGGGCTTGGGTTAGCATACGTAGTGGGATTGATCAGAATAGCGCTCAGGTTCACTATCTGTGGCGGTTCCTGCGTGAATCCCGCCGAGGGTACGGCTACGATGCTTTTGCCGATGGGCAGTGGAATGCCCAGTCCGCCGTAGAACCGCCCGATAAAGCGCGTGCTCTGCCCGCCGATGCCAAAGATTTCAGCGTTGGTCATCTTCCAGCCGACATTCACCAGGAAGGGGACCGGCTTCTTGGCCCAGGTCTTGGTCACCGATATATAGGCGTCACCGTTGGTGTAGGCCTTGGCAGGCACAGTGAAGTCCGTGAACGCGGAACCAAGATATCCCGACACAAATTTGTCGCCGGTGCGGACCACGCCACCGACGGCAACGCCTGGCGTCCAGGGACCGAACTGCCCGTCCGTGATGCCAACAACTTTGCCGTGAAAGACGTTCATGCCGTTGTAGTTCCAGAGGTAACTGAGGCCCAGGGTAGTGCTTAGGTCGGTTTGGTTGCCGAGCTGGTGGACGCTACGGGTGTAGCCGGCCTCGGCCCGGTTGGCGAAGCCCTCGGTGATGCTGAAGGTCTCAATATTACCGATAACCGCGCTGGAACCCACAAAGTGGAAGCCGACGGCGGGGTGGGAAAACACGTGGCCCTTTTCCGATTCAACAACGTAGGCGGTGGGGGTGATAAACCCGCCGGTTTGGCCCTCCAGCGTCAATTGTTGAGCGCTGAGTTGCCGGGTGGTTAGTAAAGCGACCGCGAATAAGCCGCAAATGGAGATTTTGTGAACGATGCGAAGATTCACTTGTTTTAACTCCTGTGGAGCGCAGTCGCCTGCCTCCGGTGGCGTTTTTGAAATTAATCTCCTTGTAACACACCGGCATTGGATTCGTCTGCAATTAAATTCAAGTGGTAAACTCAGCCCATGCCGCGTGGACTGTTTATTACCTTTGAAGGCCTGGATGGTTCGGGTAAAACCACGCAAATCAATCGCCTGGCAGCATGGCTGAAAAAACACGGCCACTGCACGGTCATCACTCGTCAGCCGGGCGGCACGGCGACCGGCGAACGCATCCGCGCCCTGGTGCTGGACTCTCGCTCCAAGGGCCTGGCGCCCCAGTGCGAGATGGCCCTGATGTTTGCCGCCCGCGCCCAGACCATCGCCGAGGTTATCAAGCCCGCCCTGGAAAAGGGCAAGATCGTTCTCTGCGACCGATTCACGGATTCAACGGAGGCCTACCAGGGCGGAGGCCGCGAGCTGGGCTCGGAGGTCGTGCTGGAGCTCCACCGCATACTCTGCTCCAACCTGAAACCAGACCTGACGTTTCTGCTGTTGCCCTCGCTGGGACCGGCGCTGGCCCGGGCGCGGCGCCGCAACCTGCGCACCGCCGAAAAAAACAAAGGGGACGAAAACCGCTTTGAGCAGGAACAGGATGCTTTTTACCGCCGGGTACGGGAGCAGTATCTGAAGATAGCCGCCCGCGAACATGCCCGCGTGGTGCTGATTGAAGGCGACCACAGCATCAAAGAGGTTCACGAACAGATTGTTGCCGCCGTTGCCGAACGGCTGGCCAAGCTGGCCGCTGCAATGCCAAAATAACCGGTTTTCGACCTCGCGCCGCAGGCATATAATTCCGTCGAAGCTGAAATGCCCACAATTTATCCCTCCAGGGAGACCCTATGATCACAATTCGCCGCACCCTGCTGTCCGCAGCCACCGTCCTTCTTGCAGCGCCTCTGCTTTATGCTCAGGCCTCTGAGTCGGCCATCAATAAGCAACTTGACAAACTTCGCTCCCTTTCTCCCGAGCAGCGTTCGATCGCCACCGCCAAGCTGGCCCTCGATATTCGCTCGCTGCCCGCCGGCCCAAACAAGGTCAAGCTGGCCTACAATCTCGCCGGCCTATCCACGGAGGGCGATGCCGGCCATGAAACACTCCAGGCCGTTGCCGACACCCTTGCCAAGGCGCTGGCTGAATCCCCCGTCCCAGCCAAAGGCGGCCAGCCCCCTGCCCCGTACAGCGAGCTAGCGGAGCTCGTCCGCTACGAACACGTTACCGCAACTCTCGACGACCCGCTCTTCGCCAAGGCCACCCAGACACTGTCCGACGAAGAAGCGGATGTTCAGAAAGCCGACTTCACTCTCAAGGATTTGAAGGGCAAGAAGGTTACCCTCTCCGAACTGCGAGGCAAGATCGTGCTGATCAACTTCTGGGCCACCTGGTGTCCGCCCTGCATGCAGGAGATGCCCGACCTAAACCGGCTTTACAACTACTTTCAACCGCAGGGGCTAATCATTCTCTCCATCACCGACGAACAACCCTACAAGGTCTCCTCCTACGTCAACGCATCCAACTACCATCCGACCGTCCTGCTCGATCCCGGAGGCACGGTACACAAGCAGTTCCATGTCGAAGGTATTCCCAGAACCTTTATCTTCAATCGCGATGGCAAACTGATTGCGGAAGCCATCGACCGGCGCGTCATGCACCAGTGGCTGGAGATGCTCTCACAGACAGATCTTCATCCCTGATCACCTCCCGCATGGCCGGGGGCGCTCCGTCGGCGCGGGAGCCCCTTTCCTTCCAGCGACTCCGGGGCAAGCCCCTCGCGATTACACTTTTACCAGTGAGCAGAGAAGACCCATTCGCGCCGCAGGAATATAATTCCGTCGAAGCCTTGATGGGTTCAATCCACTCATTCAGCGAGACCGCATGATCCCTATCCGTCGTACTCTTCTTATCGCAGCACTTCTTTTTGCAACGCCTTTTCTTCAAGCACAGGCGGACGAGCCATCCATCATGAGCGAGCTGAGGAGTATTGCAACAGCCACTACGCCCCAGTCTCCAACAACAATGATCAAGATTGCCTCCGAGATTCGTGCCCTGCCGGCCGGCCGGAACAAGCTTCAACTCGCTGACATTCTCGCCCACCTGGCCTCCCGAGACGACCCAGGCCTGCCAGCCCTTCAAGCTGTAGCCGACACACTTGCCCAATCGCTGACGGAGTTTCCCTTGTCAGGCAAGGGCGACCAGCCCCCCATGCCCTACATCGACCTGGCCAAACTGGTCCGCTACGAGCACGTAACGACTAGCCTTGATGATCCTCTGCTCGCCAAGGCTACCCAAAAGCTGGTTGCCGACGACGCTGACGTAGAAAGGGCAGACTTTACCCTCAAAGATCTCCAAGGCAGGGATGTCACCCTCTCGCAACTCCGAGGCAAGGTCATACTGATTAACTTCTGGGCAACCTGGTGCAGCCCCTGCCGTCTGGAAATGACCGATCTGAATGACTTCTATTCCCGTTTCAAGTCCCAGGGCCTGGTCGTCCTCTCCATCACCAATGAGGAAAACTCGAAGGTCAGCTCCTTTGTGAATGGGAGTGGCTATCACGCGCCCGTCCTGCTCGACTCCGACTCCCAGGTGGCCAAGCGGTTCCACGTCGAGAACCTTCCCAGAAGTTTCGTCTTCAACCGCAAGGGCAAGCTGGTGGCCATGGCCGTCGACCAGCGGTCCCGTCGCCAGTTCTTACAGATGTTGGCCGCGGCCGGCCTCCATCCCTGACGCTTTGCATGCAAAACCGAACAAACTTCCAATCAGGAGCCCGTTTCCTTCCCGCGACTCCGGGACATGCCCCGCGCAATTACACTTTTACCAGTGAGCAGAGAAGACCCATTCGCGCCGCAGCTCGGCCTCAGCTTTGAGGGGCCGCGGGACGCGCGCCGCATCTGGCCGGTGCGCGAGCTGGTGAGCCAGGTGTGCGAGCTGATCGAGCAGGAGTGGGGCGACGTGTGGGTGGAGGGGGAGATCTCCAACTACCGCCCGGCGCCGAGCGGCCACGTCTACTTCACGCTCAAGGACGCTGAGGCGCAACTGGGGGTGGTGCTCTTCAGGCGGCAGGCGATGCTGCTGCGCTTCCGGCCCGAAGACGGCCTGCATGTTTTGGTGCGCGGGCGGGTGAGCGTTTACGAGCAACGCGGCCAGATGCAACTGGTGGCCGAGACGATGGAGCCGGTGGGCGCGGGCTCGCTGCAACTGGCCTTCGAGCAGTTGAAGTCGCGGCTCAAGGCCGAAGGCCTCTTCGATGCGGAGCGCAAACGGCCGCTGCCCGCGTTTCCGCGAACGGTGGGCATCATCACCTCTCCAACCGGCTCGGTGATTCGCGACTTTTTGAACATTGTTACGCGACGACACTCCGGGCTGAATGTGCTTATCTGCCCGGTCAGCGTGCAGGGAGATTCGGCGCCCACCGAGGTGGAGGCGGCATTGGCCGAACTCAACTCTTCAGGCCTGGTAGACGTGATCGTCGTGGCCCGCGGCGGAGGTTCGCTGGAGGATCTGGCAGCCTTCAACAGCGAGCAGGTGGCGCGGGCGATTGTGGCTTCACGGCTGCCGGTGGTTTCGGCCATCGGACACGAGACGGACTTTACTATCGCGGATTTCGTCGCTGATCTGCGCGCGCCGACACCATCGGCGGCGGCGGAATTGATTACCGAGGCGCAGCACAAGATCGCCGAGCATCTGGCGGAGCAATCGCACAGGCTGGAGCGCGCTGCTCGCTTCCAGATGCTGCAAGCGCGGCAGCGGCTGACGCGGTTGCCGGTAAGCCGCGCCGAGGGGCGCGTGAATACACTGCTGCACAGGCTGGCGCAGCGCCTGGACGAGCTCAGTTTCCGCCAGGGAAGCGCGATGGGCAGATTGCTGCAACAGGATCATCTCCGGCTGGCGGAGCTGACAGCCGCCGTGTTGCGTCATGATCCACGACAGCAGCTTGGGGTGGCGCGAGAACGGCTCGCTGCTTGCCGCATGCACCTGGACCGCACGCTGGAGCGCAAGGTACATGAATCCTCGGCCCGCCTCAGCGCACTCGCTGCGCGGCTGCACACGCTGTCGCCACTAGCCGTACTGGAGCGAGGATACGCGCTGGTGGTTGATGCGGCAGGTGGTGTGGTGCGATCCGTCGCACAGGTTGACGCAGGGGACGAAGTCACGACACGCCTGGCAGACGGCGGATTTATCAGCCGCGTAGAATCCAAGATGAAGAAGTAAGACGATGACAAAAGCCAATGCACGCAAACTCTTCGGCACCGACGGCATTCGCGCTGTGGCGGGCGAAAATCCGCTGGACGCAACCACCATCTTCGCCTGCGGACTGGCGCTGGGCCACTCGCTGCGGAACTCCGTTCCGGGGAGTTTACCCAAGGTATTGCTGGGGAGGGATACACGCGAGTCCAGCCCCTGGATTGCGGCAACGCTGGCCGCAGGATTGAGCGAGACCGGAGTGCGCGTGGAGAGCGCGGGCATCGTGCCCACGCCTGCGGTGGCGTTTCTGGCGCGGACACATGGATTTCAGGCGGGCGTGGTGATCTCCGCCTCGCACAATCCATGGCAGGATAACGGCATCAAGCTCTTCGGTGCCGACGGATTTAAGCTGGCCGATGCGGTGGAGCTGGCCATGGAGGATGAAATTCTCCATCACGCCTCGCGCTCGGCGGCTCCCGACCCGGCAACGCTCCCCTCTGTGGTGGATAACGCGACGTTCCGGGCTGACTATATTCAGCTTCTGCTCGGCTGCGTGCCGGGGCTCTCGCTGGCCGGGCAGCGGATTGTGGTTGACTGCGCGAATGGAGCGGCGGCAGCGGTTGCGCCGGAACTCTTCCGGCGGCTGGGCGGCGACGTGATTCTTGAGAACATCAAGCCCGACGGCCGCAACATCAACCTGAACTGCGGGGCGCTGCATCCGGAGCAAGTGGCCGCAGAGGTGAGCGCGCGCGGAGCAGACTTGGGCCTCACCTTCGACGGCGACGCCGATCGCTGCATGCTGGCCGGCAGCCACGGCAACGTCGTCAACGGCGATGCAATTCTACTGATGGTGGCGCGCGATCTCAAGCTCCGCGGCCTGCTGATGGGAGATCTTGTTGTGGCCACGACCATGTCGAATATGGGCCTAGAAGCGGCGTTGCGGCGCTCGGGAATCCGGATGCTGCGCGCGCAGGTGGGCGACCGTTACGTGCTGGAAGAGATGCAGAAGAACAACGCGGCGCTGGGCGGCGAGCAGTCCGGCCATATTCTGTTGCCGCATCTGGCGACGACGGGCGACGGGCTGCTGACGGCGCTGGTGGTTCTGGACCTGGTGGCGCGGAAGGGGAAGAGCATCGACGAGCTGACCGAGGATTTGAAGGTCTTCCCGCAGGTGATTGTGAATGTGAAGGTGCGGGAGAAGAGGCCGCTGGAAGGGATTCCGCCGGTGGCGGCGGCGATTCGCGCGGCGGAAGAGGAGTTGAAGGACTCAGGGCGGGTGGTGATTCGCTACTCGGGCACGGAGCCACTGGCGCGGGTGATGATTGAAGCGGAGAGCGAAGAGGCGATGCGGAAGCACGCGGAGGCGATTGCGGGGGCGATACGGAAGGAATTGGGAGTCTAGCTAAAGAGTTTAACTTATTTCATATCTCGCCAGTTGGGGCCGGATTTCAGGTCGGCAACCAATGGAACTTTGAGCTTTATCACGCCTTCCATCTCGGCGCGGACTAATGCTTCAACTTCGGCAGACTCGTCGGCGGGAACCTCGAAGAGCAATTCGTCGTGAACTTGCAGGACCATGCGGGTTTTGAGCTTGCGCTCGGCGAGCTTGCGGTCGATGGCGATCATGGCCAGCTTGATGAGGTCGGCGGCGGTGCCTTGCAGCGGCGTGTTGATGGCGGTGCGCTCGGCGAAGCCGCGCTGATTGGGATTGCGGCTCTCGATGTCGGGAATGGGGCGAAGGCGGCCGAAGAGCGTGCGTACCGAGCCGGTCATGCGCGTGGCTTCGAGAGTTCGATCGATAAACGCCTTGACGCCGGTGTAGCGCGCGAAGTAGCGGTCGATGTAGTCGCGGGCTTCGGACTGTGGAATGCCCAACTGCGCGGCCAGGCCGAAGGGCGAGATGCCATAGACAATTCCAAAGTTGACAGCCTTGGCGCGATTGCGAGTCTGCTTGTCCATTCCGGCGGCGGGCACGCCGAAAACCTCGCTGGCGGTGAGGGTGTGAATGTCCTCGTTGTTCTGGTAGGCGCGCATGAGCAGACGGTCGCCCGAGAAGTGAGCCAGCAGGCGCAACTCGATTTGGGAGTAGTCCGCCGAAAGCAGTTGCGTACCGGGCGCGGCGGTGAAGGCGGCGCGAATCTCACGGCCCAGCTCGGTGCGGGTGGGAATGTTTTGCAGGTTTGGATTGATGGAGGAGAGACGCCCGGTGGCGGTTGCGGCCTCCTGAAAAGTGGTGTGGACGCGCGAAGCGGAGTCGGCCAACAGAGGCAGCGCGTCGATGTACGTTGATTTCAACTTGGATAAGTGGCGATATTCGAGGACCAGGCGGGGAACCTCGTGCTTTTCCGCGAGGTATTCGAGCACATCCTGCGCGGTGGAGACGGACTTGCTTTTGCCGCGGGCAGCAGGGGCGGGGAGCTTGAGATCGGTAAAGAGAACTTCGCCGAGCTGCTTGGGAGAGTTGATGTTGAAGCGGCGGCCGGAGAGCGCGAAGATCTGCTCGCCCACGCGGGTCAGCTCATCGGCAAAGCGGCGGGAGAGGCCGTCGAGGACGCCGAGGTCGATGCGCACGCCGGCCTGCTCCATGCGGAAGAGAACGGGCGCGAGAGCGAGGTCCATTTCATAGGCGCGCCCGACGCCGGACTTTTCAACTTCCGCCTTCAAAGCCGGGACCAGAGCGCGAATGGCGGCAGCGCCAGCGGGCAAAGTGGAGGGCGCGGGCTGCGAGTGACGCGCGGCGACGTCGGCGAGCGATTGCGTGGAGTGGGTGGGGTTGAGCGCGTAGGAGAGCAGCATGGTGTCGTTTACAGCTCCATGGAGTGAAACGCCCTGAGCGGTGAGCAGGTGAAGCGCTGTCTTCCAGTCGTGGGTTTGCTTGGGGACGGCGGCGTCTTGAAACAGGGTGCACAGTTCGCTGGTAAGCGGGAGAAGCAGCGCGATGCCCGGCTCGACGCAGACGCCTACTTTAAAGCTGGCCTGCTTCTCTGCTGCTTCGGCCGCGTCGAGTAATGAGAGCGATTGCCGAGGGGCGTCATCTTCCGGCTCAGGCGCGGGCGGGGCGGCGTCGAGGGCAAAGGCAAAACCGTGCGCGCAGGCGGCAACGCAGAAGGAGTCGATCTGATCGGCGGTGGGCTCCTCAATCAGCTTGACAACGGGCGCGGATTCAGAGGGCGCGAGGTCGCGCAGCATGGAGGTGAACTCCAGCTCGGTAAACAGCTCGCGGCAGGCCTCGAGGTCGGGAGGCTGGGTCTGCATGGCCGTAAGATCGAGCGGGAGCGGGACATGAGAGTCGATAGTTACTAATTCTTTGGAGAGCAGGACGGCGTCGCGATTCTGTTCGAGCGACTCACGATAGCTCTTGCGCTTTACCTCGCTGGCACGGTCGAGGACGGCCGCCAGAGAGCCGAATTCCTGAATCAGCTCCACGCTGCCCTTGTCGCCGATGCCGGGCGCGCCGGGTATGTTATCGATGGAGTCGCCGCGCAGGGCCATCACATCGACGACCTTTTCCGGCGGGACGCCGAGGACTTCAACGACCTTGGCGGGGTCGAGGATAAGATTATCCTTTTGCGGGTTGAGGATTTTGACGGTGGGCGTGACGAGCTGCATCATGTCCTTGTCGCCGGAGACGATGAAGACCTCGTGCTGCTGCTCGGCGGCCTCGCGGGCCAGAGTGCCGATGACGTCGTCAGCCTCGAAGCCCTCGGCCTGGAGGATGGGAATGCGCAGGGCCTCGAGGGCGCGGCGGATGTAGGGAATCTGGCGGCGCAGGTCCTCGGGCATGGCGGCGCGATTGGCTTTGTAGCCTTCGTAGCTGACCTCGTCGAAGGATTGAGTCTTGGCATTCCACTTGCGCAGGGGTTTCATGGAGCGGGCGCGCTCGTCGCGGAAGACCTCGCCGCTCACATCGAAGACGGCGGCAAAGTAAAGCGGATGAAAGTCCTGGCGGAGCTTTTTGATCATATTGACGAAGACGAAGATGGCCGCCGTGGGAAGGCCGGAGCGAGTACTCATGGGCCGCGAGCGCTGCATGGCGTGGTAGGCGCGGAAGATGAACGACATGGCGTCGAGCAGGAAGACGGGCGGCTTGGGCGAGTCGGGCACGAGATGAGTGTAGCAGGGGTAGGGACTAGGGACTAGTGAACAGCGACCTCTAGGTAATCAAGCCAGGAACATGCAATCGCCGTAGCTGTAGAAGCGGTAGCGTTGCTCGACGGCGTGGCGATAGGCGGCGAGGACCGGCTCGCGGCCGGCGAAGGCCGAGACCAGCATGAGCAGGCTGGACTGGGGCAGGTGGAAATTGGTGAGCAAGGCGGAGACGAAGCGGAACTCAAAGCCGGGAGAGATGAAGATCTCCGTTTCGCCGGAATGCTCTTGCAGAGGGCAGCCCTTTGCTTGTTTTGCACAGTGTTCCAGGGTGCGGACTACCGTGGTGCCGACGGCGACGATGCGACGGGCTTCAGCGGCGGCGCGGCTGATGGCATCGGCGGCTAAGGCGGAGAGCGAATAGCGCTCGCGATGGAGGCGGACTTCATCGACTTGCTCGACTCGCAGAGGAGCGAAGGTGCCGAGGCCGACGTGGAGAGTGATGCGGGCGATTTCGACGCCGCGCGCGGCGAGCGTATCGAGAATTTGCGGCGTGAAGTGCAGGCCGGCGGTGGGCGCGGCCACGGAGCCGAGTTCGCGGGAGTAGACGGTCTGGTAGCGCTCTCGATCTGCCAACACGTCATCGCGATGAATGTAGGGAGGCAGGGGAGTGTGTCCGATGTGGTCGAGGACAGCGAAAAAATCGTCGACTGGATTGAAGCGGAGCAGCCGCTCTCCGAAATAGCCGCGCTCGATCACCTCGGCCTGGAGCTCGATGGCGCCGGAGGGGGATGGAAAAACGAGGATTTCGCCGATGGCAATTTTTCTGCCCGGATGGACAAGAGCGCGCCATAGGTTTTCGCCGGCGCTTTGCACAACAGGTTCTGTGAGTATGACCTCGACGCGGCCGGTGGGTTTCTCGCGCTCGCGCACGAGGGTGCGACGCGCGTAAAGGCGTGCCGGGATGACGCGGCTGTCGTTCAGGACCAGCAGATCGCCGGGATGGAGCAGCGGGGAAAGCTCGGCGAAGTTCGAATCGCGCAAAGCTCCGGTGGCGCGATTCATCACCAACATGCGGCTCTGGCTGCGATCGGAGAGTGGTTGCTGGGCAATCAACTCAGGCGGAAGATCATAGTCGAAGTCGGCGACACGAAGGGCGGTCCCTGCTTCGTCATCTTCAGGCGGGCCACTCATGTCTGCGCCTTCTTGAAGTAGTCGTAGGAGCGCATGCGGGCATATTCGATGGCGGCATTGAGCTCCTGGCGCTTGGACTCGAAGTCTTCGGGGGCGAGATCGGCAGGGACGCGAGTCCATGGTCCCCAACTGACGCAGATGCGGGTAAAGGGCATGGGGACGAGGAAGCGGTCCCATGCGGAGGATATGACCCAGGCGTGCTCGGGTTGCAAGTGAAAAGCGCCGATGGGCGCGCCGGTCATTGCGGCGAGCTTGATGGGGCCCATCTTGGTTTGATAGATGGGTCCGCGCGGGCCGTCGGCGGTGAAAATAGCGGTGCGACCGGTTTCAATGACGTTGGCCAGGCCGAGCAGCCCCTCGCGCGCGCCGCGACTGCTGGAGCCGCGCACGGCGTCGAAGCCAAACATTTTCAGAATGCGGGTAACCAACTCGCCGTCGAAGCTCTGGCTGATGAGGATTACGGCGCGGGAGTAGCGAAAGTAAACCGTGCAAGGCAGCACACACTGGTGCCAAAAGCAGTAGATATTCGCCGGGGACCGCTCGCCGAAGACGGTAGGCGTAACGCCATCCGGGGCGATGACCCGAAAACGCCAGGTAAGTCCGCATAGCCAGACCAGTGCCGATACCACGGGCGGGACGATGGCCAGCACCAGGCGCTGGAGGAATGTGAAACGAGGAGTGGAGTCGGCAGTCACTGTTTTTGATATTAGCGGAGTTAACGGGGTTAGCGGCATTAGCCTTTAACTCCGCGACTCAGCTATAGCGCAGCCAGCGCAGGAGCTCGGGCAGGGTGGCGCGTTTGCCATACATGAGAATACCCACGCGGTAGAGGCGCGAGGAGAACCAGAGCGCGGCCCAGATGCTGAGGATCAGCAGGACAATGGAAACCGCAAGCTGCCAGAACGGCACTGTCGTCATACCCATGCGCGGAAGCACGATGTAAGGCGCGGTAATCGGGCAGAGCGTTGCGGCAACTGACCAGACGGAGTTGGGGTCTTTGAGAAGCACCATAATCAAGCCCATGCTGAGATAGAGAGGGATGATGGCCAGAGCCATGAACTTCTGCAAGTCCTGCGAGGTTTCGCAGGTGGCGGCCAAGCCGGAAAACATGGCGCTGAAAAGGGCGAAGCCCAGCACAAAGTAGACAGGGAAGAACAGGCCCTCCATCCATGAAAAACTAAGGGCAAAATCGCCTGACAATACGCTGGCTGACAGGGCGGAGCCCAAAAACAGGGTGGCCGCAATGGTCCAGATGGCGATCTGGGTCACACCCACCGCGCCAACGCCGAGCATTTTACCGGCCAGCAGATCGTCCGCGCGAACCACGGAGAGCATGACCTCAAAGATGCGCGAGGTTTTTTCTTCAATGATGGCGCGGGCCATATCCAGGCCGTAGAGCATGATGGGCATGGAGAGCAAGATGATCATCATCATCGCTTTGTAGAAGGGCGATGCCCCTTTGCTTTCCCCTATCTTGCCCTCCTTGTTCAACTGGAAGGTGTCGATAGAGACCGGCTTCAGCGCGGCATCGACATCATCCTGCTTCACTCCACTGGCAATCAGGCGCTCGTTTGCCACGGCGTGATTCAAGGCGCTCCTCATACCACTGAGATTGACAAAGCCGCCGGACGCCAGCGAGGTATAAGAGGCAGTGATAGTTCCATCCGAAGATGTAAGAATGGCCAGCAACCCATCGATGGCCTTGGACTGAACGCGTTTCTTTTGCGCATCCCACTCTTGCTGGCTTGCTGGAGCGATTACATCGACGGTGTACTTGGCATCCTTGTCGTCCAGCATGCGGCGGCGAACCTCGTTGGCCAGCACCTGGTTCTGCGCAACAATCGCCACATGCCTTCCGCTTGCGGCTTTGCCGTTGGTTATCGAACCCCAGGCCAGCAGCGCAACTATCAGCAACGGCACCAGGATCGTGGAGAAGATGAAGGCCCGGCCGCGAATCTGCTCGAGGTATTCACGTTTTGCAATTAAAAAAATGTTATGCATTGTTCCGGCCTCCCACGGTCTGGATGAAAATCTCTTCCAGCGACGGTTCAACCAGCTCGAAGCGGTAGATGGTGGCCACGGCAGCAGCTTCATGAAGCAGTTTCTGCGCGTTGCCGTGCGGCTTGAGCTTGATTTCGGCGTGGCCGGAGAAGTTCTTCGCCTCTGCTATCTCCGAGCTGTTCAGGAATGAGGAATTACCTTCGAACTCGACGATCACGTGGTTGCGCTCGTAGCCGGCCTTGATCTGGCGCAGGTTGCCGGAGAGCACTGCCTCACCGTTGTTGATCAGGCAGATCGAGTCGCATAGCTTCTCCACCTGGTCCATGCGATGAGTGGAAAAGAGGATGGCTTTGCCCTGCGCCTTGAGTTCGAGCAGTGTCCGCTCCATGAGCTGAGCATTCACCGGATCAAGGCCCGCGAAGGGCTCGTCCATGACGATGAGCCGGGGGTCATGGAGCAGCGTAGCGATGAACTGGATCTTCTGCTGCATGCCCTTGGAGAGCTCCTCGGTTTTTTTCTGGAGCGCATCGGCGATTTCCATGCGCTCGGCCCAGGATATGGCGCGCTTTTGCGCCTCCCCGGCATTGAGCCCATGCAAACAACTGAAGAAGACCAACTGGTCGAGGACCTTCATTTTTTTATAGAGGCCGCGCTCTTCGGGCAGGTAGCCAACCTGCTCCAGATTGTTGCGCTCAAAGGGCTTGTCAAAGAGGCTGATACGGCCCGAGTCGGGCAGGGTAATGCCCATCATCATGCGAATGGAGCTGGTTTTACCCGCTCCGTTCGGCCCCAACAGGCCAAACATCTGGCCCGCCTCGATGGCCAGGCTCAGGTTACTGACAGCAACCTTGCTCTCGTAGGCCTTGGTCACTCCGGCGAGTTCGACAACTGGCATGGATACTCCCACTTTTCAATGTGCAGTTTGGAATCATGTAAGCCAAGGGGACCGGCCTTCATGAAGTGTAACAAAGCTCCCACAGGGCAGACTGCGTGTTGGTTCAGACATAGAAATACGCAAACACATTTGGCGGAGTTCAAATGCCGCTGCAGTCCCTTTGATTGGCTATTTGTCTACGAAAACCGGCTAGATTTTACTGCGTAGGCCCGTTATAGACCCTATTACTTTTGAATATAAACAAAGATAAGTGCGGCAAAATGAAGGAGAACATGTTTAGAAAAACCGAAAAAACAGGGAAACCAAAGTGCCCCCCATAATCAATCGTGTGGGAAGTGATGGGGCGAGGAGAAAAATGATACTCTAATTGGCAATGTCAGATTACGATTATTTCCTTTCCGAACCCGTTGACGGGACAGCACACAAGCCGCAATCTGTTGCGGAGCTTGACGTGCGCCAGGCAGTGCTTGAGGACCTGGCATTAAAAATTCTTTATCTGGCTGGCACGCTGTCTATCACTGAGTTGGCCGAAAAGACGCGACTCAGTTTCGAAGTGGCCAAAGAACTGGCGTACCAGTTGCGCGCGGAATTGTTTTGCCAGGTTTCGGGAATGAACGCCAACATTCCCCAAATAGCGATCACCAGCCAAGGCAGAACGCGAGCCATGGAACTGCTATCGCAGAACCATTACACGGGCCCAGCGCCGGTGTCTCTGGGGAGCTACGTCGAGCAGACGCGCAGTCAGAGCATTCGCAAGGTGGAGGTGCATGAGGATGACGTACAGCGCGCCTTTGCGCATCTTGTCATCAGCAGCGATAAGTTGCGGCAGTTTGGCACGGCGCTCAACTCCAGCAGTTCCGTTTTTCTTTATGGCCCTCCGGGGACCGGGAAAACCACAATTGCCGAGACTTTGTCGCGGGTGATTTCCGAGGATGCGGTTTGGATTCCTTATGCGCTGGAAGTGGATGGCCAGATCATCACCGTCTACGATCCGGCGATTCACAAGCAGACAACGGATTCGCAGCATACGGACCGTGACGGCCGCTGGGTGCTGTGCCAGCGGCCCGCAGTCCTGGTAGGAGGCGAACTGACGGCCGAGATGCTGGATCTGCAACTGAACCCGGTGACGAAGTTTTATGTTGCTCCCGCGCAGATGAAGGCCAATAACGGGGTTCTGATCATTGACGATTTCGGCCGGCAGCGTATTCGACCCGAAGATCTGCTCAACCGCTGGGTTGTCCCCCTCGATCGCCGGATCGATTTTCTGGCGCTGGCGGGAGGGAAGAAGATCGAGGTTCCATTCGAGATGCTGGTTGTTTTTGCGTCGAATATGGATCCGGCGAAGTTGGTGGACGCTTGCTTTTTGCGCAGAATACAAACCAAGATCAAGATCGACACGGTTACAGCCGAGCAATTTATCGAGATTCTCCGCCGTGTTGCCGAAGAGAATAATGTCTCTTATGACGCCGACGTACCCAAAGACCTCATCAATTTAATCCGCGGCACACTGAATCAGGAGCTGCTCCAGTGCTATCCACGGGATATTGTGAACCAGGTTCTTTGGGCCGCTCGCTACGATGGCAAGAAGCCGCATATGAATCACGCGACTATTTCGCGGGCGGTAGAGGCTTATTTTTTGGCAAAGGTCGGGGGGCAGAGCCAGGAGCAAGAGGATTAGAGTCATACGCTGACACAAAGCACGAAAAGCAAATGCAGCTCCTTCGACTCCCCTAAACAGCGCTCAGTGTCGCTCAGGATGACAACGGAGAGAGCGGGGAACCCAGACGATATATAGGCAAATGTTTTAGCATCCGGAGTGTGGCAGAGCTGAACACCCCGGTGATGTATGTACGCGGCGTGGGTCCCAAGGTGGCAGAGATGCTGGCTGCCAAGGGGATTCAGACCGCTGAGGACCTGCTCTACCACCTTCCCTTCCGCTACGAAGACCGGCAGAATCCGCGCAGCCTGGACGAGCTTGTGCCGGGCGAGATGGCCAGCGTGATTGCCGAGGTGCGCGGCGCGATGCTGCTGCGGACGCGCAAGATGCCCATCTTCGAGTTGACGGTAGGGCAGGGACGGCGGGCGCTGAAGTGCATCTGGTTTCACGGCAGCTACCTGGAGGGCAAGTTTCATGCCGGGCAGACGGTGGCGCTGTATGGACGGGTCGAGCCGTCGCGCAGCAGCCAGAATTTGAAGATGATTCAGCCGCAGTTCGAGGTGCTGCCCGGCGAGACGGACGACGCCGAGACGCGGCTGCTGGAGGTGGGGCGAATCACGCCGGTGTATGAGTCGCTGGGCGGGGCGCGGCTGACCTCGCGCTGGCAGCGGAGGACGATTTTTCATCTGCTGGAAGGGATACGGGGCGCGGTGCCGGAGTGTTTGCCTCGGTCGATGCTGGAGCGACTCAGCTTGCCGGAGCGCGAAACTGCACTGCGGGAGGTGCATTTTCCGTCTGAGGGGACGTCCCTGAGCCAATTGCAGGCTGCAGCGACACCGGCTCACCGGCGGCTGATCTTCGAGGAGTTGTTCTTTCTGGAGCTGGGCCTGGAGCTGAAGCGGCGGCGGATGCGGGAGCGCGCGGGCATCGGCTTTGTGACGAACGAGAAGGTACGCGAGGCGATTCGCGAGGTGCTGCCCTTTCATCCCACGGTGGCGCAGAAGCGGACACTGGGCGAGATTGTGGCCGACATGCGCGCGCCCAGCCCAATGCGGCGGTTGCTGCAGGGGGATGTGGGCTCGGGCAAGACGATTGTGGCGTTACAAGCCATGCTGGTGGCCATGGAAAACGGCTGCCAGGCGGCGCTGATGGCGCCCACCGAAATTCTGGCGACGCAGCATTATCTGGCCATGCGCAAGCTGCTGGAGCGTTCGAGCCGCCATTACCGGATCGTCCTGCTGACCGGCTCGCTCAGCGAAGACCGCAAGCGGCAGACGCGCGGCGAGATCAACCGGGGCGAGGCGCAACTGGTGATCGGGACGCACGCGCTGATTGAAGAAAAGGTGGAGTTTGACAGGCTGGGGCTGGTGGTGGTGGATGAGCAGCACCGCTTTGGCGTGATGCAGCGCTTCAAGCTGATGAAAAAGCCGAATCAGGCTGAGCCGGATGTGCTGGTGATGACGGCGACGCCGATTCCGCGGACATTGGCGCTGTCGCTCTACGGCGATCTCGATGTCAGTGTGCTGGACGAGATGCCGCCGGGGCGCACTCCCATCGTCACGCGGCGAGTGGCCGGCGAGATGGCCGGGGAGGTGTGGGATTTTGTGCGCAAGCAGGTGGCGATGGACCGGCAGGCGTACATCGTCTACCCGGTCATCGAGGGTACCAGGGATGACCAGCCGGAGCTGGATTTCTCGCATGATGAGACGGAGGCGGGGATTGAGGCGCCTATGTCGGCCAAGACTGTTCGCAGGAGTGTCCGCAAAGGAAAGACCGGGGAGCTGTTTCCGAAGAGCGCCCAGGAAGCCAATCCGGGCGCGAAGTCAGGGTTGAAGTCGGCTGTAGAAATGCACGAAAAGCTGCGCGTGGGCCCGCTGGCCGGGCTGCGCGTGGGCCTGTTGCATGGGCGTCTGGACGCTGACGAGAAGGAGATCATCATGCGCCGCTTCCAACGCGGCGAAATCGACGTACTGGTGGCGACTACGGTGATCGAGGTGGGCGTGGACGTGCCCAACGCGACGGTGATGGTGGTAGAGCACGCGGAACGGTTTGGTTTGGCGCAGTTGCACCAGCTGCGCGGGCGGGTGGGGCGCGGGGCGGCTAAGAGCTATTGCATTCTGATGACCGGCGAGCGCGTTTCTCCGCTGGGCGAGGAGCGGTTGAACGCCATGGTGCGCACGCAGGATGGATTTGAGCTGGCGGAGCTAGACCTGTCGCAGCGCGGACCGGGAGAATTTTTCGGGACGCGGCAGGCCGGGCTGCCGGATTTTCGCGTAGCCAACCTGCTGCGCGACCGTCAGTTGCTGGAGCTGGCCAAGATGGAGGCGGCGCGCTTTGCCGCGGCCGGAAAGAGCGATACGGCCGAAGCTACTGAGACTGAGCGAAAAATGGTGCGGGAGCGGCTCAAAGAGGCTTGGCAGCGCCGTTATGGACTGGTAGAGGCCGGTTGACCAGCAAACAGCCGCTTGATAGCATCAAAATTGCCGTTCTGCATCCGGTGCGGGTGAATTCAAGGGATTAATTCATGGCATTATCCACCGGAATGAAATATAAAACCGACAGGATTGGCAAACGCTTGAAAGGATAAACCGCTGCAATGAGATGCAGGCCGCTGTTATTTTTTGCCCTCACACTTTCTCTTTTTTTCGCTACAGGCTGCAAGACCGATCCGGCATCGCTGATGACGGCAGTCAAGGCCGACAACACCGCGGAAGCTATCAAGCTGATCGGGAAGGGCGCTGACCCGAACATCCGCACTTCGCCGAAAGGCTGGAGCGCGCTGCATTACGCGGCCATGAACGGCAATGTGGAGATTGTCCAGGCTCTTCTCAAGGCCGGCGCTGATCCGAACTACGCCGGGACCAAAGATGGACTGACGAACTCAGCCTCCAGGATGCCTTTGGATCTTGCGCAGGGAATGCTGGATGTTGTTAAAGAGATACAGCCCGCCGAAAGAGAGGCTGAACTGCGCAAGAATGGATTGGACGATCCGGTGTTGTTGAAGAGCGCGAAGGATCCAAATGCCGTTGATCGATACGAGAACATTATCGTGCTATTAATTAAGTCTATGAAAGAAAAGTAGCGGCGTAGTGCGCCGGCACCTGGATGCGCGGCACCGCCCGAGTTCAGCCGAAAGGCAGGCAAAACTCATGCTGCGCGTCACTCTCTTTATCGCCGCATCCGCCGGGATACTGTGGCTGTCGTGGCGGCCGCTGAAGGATGCGCGCACCCACGGATTCTATCGCTTCTTTGCATTTGAGCTACTGCTGGGGCTGATTCTGTGGAACGCTCCGTTGTGGTGGCGCGACCCGTTCTCGTGGCGGCAACTAGCATCCTATCTGCTTGGATTGGTTTCCATCGGGTTGGCGATTGAGGGTTTCCGGTTGCTGTGGGTAATTGGCCGGCCGGCTGCCACCCGTGACGAAAGTGCGAATCTGGCCTTTGAGAACACGACGACGCTGGTTACAGTGGGCGCTTATCGCTGGATTTGCCATCCCTTGTATGCGTCGTTGCTGGCGCTGGCGTGGTGTGCCTATCTGAAGAATCCGGCTGGTATTGCTTCGATTGTCCTAACCCTGGGCGCGAGCGGTTTTCTGCTGGCCACAGCAATTGCCGAAGAAGGGGAAAACCTCAAACGTTTTGGCGCAGCCTATGCCGATTACAAAAAGCGCACCAGACGATTCATACCTTTTGTATTTTGAATGCACTTTGACCGACACAGGGGCTGATTGGGCGGAAGTCAAGCTGTTTTTTCTGAGCCTGTTCCGTGCGTCAATTCGATGGGAAAGGTCTGGATCTCCAGTTCGATGCTGGCAATTTCGGCTCCGCAATCCTCCTGTTGGCTGCGGGTGCATTGACAGAGTTCAGTAAAGCGAATGTGTCCGCTCTGGCTCAGTTCCAGGCCGGAGGCAATCATCACGCTGTAAATATCGACGCAGGCCTGCCGCTCAAACTCGAACAACATATTCACGGTGCCTGTATCGTTTGCTCCGCGGCTGAGAACCCAGCCGCCACAACCCAGGATAGCGCCGGTGAGGGTCTGGACCAGGCGCGAGGGCTCTTCTGCGGAGATGGCCTTCATCTGCATGGCCCAGGGAATGTTGATTGCATGTCCTGTATTTTGGGTTGGCAGCATGAGTTTCACATCAACCTTATCGGAGCCGGGAAGCGCAGCATAATTGTTGTTGCGGAGTCGAACGGAAGCTGCCCGGCTTTGAGACATCTCTGCGTGAAGCGAGGTCCGAGTGCTTCGCATCGGTAATTGGAGACATGTCTCACTGAAGAGAAAGGTCGCGGCGAGGCATTGCTGAAGGCAGCACAAACACAGCAGCAGGGAAATGATGTAGCTTCATAGACAGAATGATTGTCGGTACCGGCATCGACCTGGTGGAGATAGGGCGCATCCAGAAGTCCATGGAGCGCCACGGGCAAAGGTTTCTGGACCGCGTGTATACCGCGGCGGAGCAGGGCTATTGCCTGCAAAAGCGCAGGTCTGCAGAGAGCTTTGCAGCCCGGTTTGCCGCCAAGGAGGCCGGAGCCAAGGCGTTGGGGACGGGCATCAGCCGGGGCGTCAATTGGCTGGAAATCGAGGTGTCGCGTGAGCCCGGCGGAAGGCCCACCCTGCAGTTTCACGGCCGCGCAGCGGAGTTTGCCGCCCGCCTGGGCGCCGGCCGCGTTACGCTTTCTTTGACTCACACCGCGGAGTTGGCCATGGCCAGCGTGGTGATTGAAGACGGCCGTGATTCCTCTTTTTCTGCTATTCTCAAGGCATAAACCGCTCCATTATTGAAAGAAGGTAGTGACGTGCCAAGCCGCAAAGAGATTCAGTGGTCGCAACTGAGAGTGGGAGCGTTGGTCCTGGGCGCCTCCGCCCTGATGGTCGTGCTGATTCTTCTCATGTCCAGTTCGAGCGGCGGGCTGTTTGCGCGCAAACTGCTGCTGCGCTCCTACTTTGAAAATGCGGCCGGCCTGAAGGATGGGGCGCCGGTGACGCTGGAAGGCGTGACCATCGGCAACGTGATCCATATCCGCGTGGTGGAGGACCGCAGCCCCACGCCGGTCGAGGTGACCATGCGGGTGGACCGCGAATACCTGAACCGCCTGCATACAGATTCGACAGCCTCTATCAACCAGGCCGGAGTGCTGGGCGACAGCTACGTGGACCTCAGCTCGGCCCACGCCAGCGGACCTCCTCCGGCCAACAATGCCGAACTGAAGACCTCCGGCTCGCCCAGCATCCAGGATGTGATCCGCACCAGCCACGAAACCATCGTCGAACTCAAAGGACTATTGCACAAGACGGAAACCACGATTGATTCGGTCAACTCCGGGCACGGCGCAGTGGGCAAGCTGCTCAACGATCCGGAAATGGCCAATAAGATTACGGTTATTGCCAATGATCTGGAGACCATTACCAACGCGATTGCCGAAGGCAAGGGCTCTCTGGGCAAGCTGGTCAATGACGATACACTTTACAACCGCGCCAACTCGGCCGTCGACCGGCTGAACAGGATCACCATCGCCCTGGACGAGGGCAAAGGCAGCGCCGGAAAACTGCTCAAAGACGACTCGCTCTACAACAACCTGAACTCCGCGGTCACCAATATCAATCAGCTGATGACTGAGATCAACGCCGGCAAGGGCACGATGGGCATGCTGGCCAAAGATCCGGCCTTTGCGGGAAAAGTGGACGACACAATCAGCCGGCTGGACTCGATTCTGCAAGGCATGAATGAGGGCAAAGGCACGCTGGGACAGCTGGTGCAGAACCGCTCTCTCTACGACCATGCCGACCAGACCATGGATCAGGCGCAGCAGCTATTGAAGGGGATTCGCGAAGATCCGAAGAAATATCTTGTGATTAGGATGAAGATATTCTGAGCGCGGAATTTTCCGAGCAGCTCAGAGTGGTTCTTGAAGGGCTCGACACTCACGCTCGTTTATTTATCTGCTCATTGACCTGCTGACCACGAAACATCTTCCAGAACTCCAGAAAACCCCTCAGCCGCACCACGTGGAAGTAATCACAGGCGACTAAGAAAAAGACTGTTGCCGCGACCCACACGACGTGCAACGCACCAGGGCCTAACTGATCGCTAAAGGGCAGCGGCGCGGCTGACAGCACCATGGCCAGCACGACGAGCGCCAGCTTGACGATGCCCATGACCAGATTGATCTCGACCAATTTGGCCGTCATGGGTTTTCCGAGGCGGAAAGCTTGACCGAGGGCGGAGAACGCAGAACGCTTCTCGAGCAGCATCAGCATCGGCGCGATGGAGAATGGCCAACTGAGGAGCGCCCAGGCGGTGAAGAATCCCAGCGAGAGAAAAATGACCCCCACGGAGTAGCCGACCAGATCGGGCTCGGCGGCGGGAGTGATGGTTGCGGACGCGACCCATTGCATGGAGCAAAGCCAGCATAAGCAGGTGAAGGCGAATAGCGCCAGCCATGCGGCCTGGAGGAGGAGCATGGCGGCGGGACGGAAGGCCAGCGAGGGGTCCAGCTGTTTGAAGAGCAGGCTGCGGCCCAGGGCGGAGACGACGACCCAGGCGAGCGCGGCTGCGGGCAGAAGCCATCGCATGACTTCGTGGATGTGAGGCTGATAGAGCGTCCAGGCGTTACTGAGCTGTACTGCGGCGACCCATGGATTCTGCGGGTCCAGAGAGCTGAGGCCTGAGGACGCGGGCGGCAGGGCGATGAGAATTTTGATCGCCTCAAACAATACCACGACCACAAACGGAATTCCGAAGGTCCAGCGCCACAACATTTCCAGAGCAGTGAGCAAAGGCCGCTGAAAGACCCAGCCCATCTGGCCGACAAGAGACTGAGTTCCGCGCAAGGGCGCGCTCATGCTATTTCACCACCGGGGTCCCCTGCGACGGGTCTTTGTCGCCGGGGTGGAGCACCAGGTTCACCAGCTTGCCGGGAACGACGATGACCTTGGCCATTGTTTTTCCGGCAGTTCGCGACCGGACCTTTTCGTCAGCGAGAGCCGCGGCCTCAATGGCCTTGGCATCTGCATCAACGGCAACGCGAACGACATTGACCAGCTTGCCGTTGATCTGGACGGGAATCTCCAGCTCGTCTTCCTTAGCCAGAGCGGGGTCGCTTACGGGCCAGGGAGCGCGCAGTATCGAACCTTTCTCGCCCAGCGCTTCCCAAAGCTCAGCGGCGAGATATGGAGCAAATGGGGCCAGCAGCAGAACCAGTGAGCGCAGCAGTTCGCGTACCACCGGAGCGGGAACCTCGCCTGCCTCCAGTTGCGCGTCATAGGATTGAATTTCGTTGACCAGCTCCATGATGGCCGCCACGCAGGTGTTGAAGTGCCAGCGGCCCTCAAAGTCCAGCGTGATTTTGGCGATGGTCTGATGCAGCTTGCGCAGCAGGGCGGCTCCGCCGTTTTGCGCTTTGGCCGTGCTTGCGTGAGCCGAACGCGCCAGCGGAGCGTGCTTTGTGGTTAACCGCCAGACGCGGGCCAGGAAGCGGCTGACTCCGGCGACGCCGTCCTCCTGCCAGTCGAGGTCGCGATCCGGCGGCGCGGCAAATAGTGCGTACATGCGCGTCGAGTCTGCGCCGTAGCGGGCAACCATGTCGTCGGGGGAGACCACGTTGCCCTTGGACTTGGACATCTTGGCGCCGTCTTTGATGACCATGCCCTGAGTGAAGAGACGGCGGGCCGGCTCGTCGTTGGTGATCAGGCCGAGGTCGCGCATCACTTTGGTCCAGAAGCGCGAGTAAATGAGATGTAGAATGGCGTGTTCCACGCCGCCAATGTACTGATCGATGGGAAACCAGTATTGCGCCTTCGCCGAATCGAATGGCGCCTTGGAGTTTTTCGCGTCGGTATAACGATAGAAGTACCAACTGGAATCGACGAAGGTATCCATGGTGTCGGTTTCGCGCTTAGCCGCGCTGCCGCAGATGGGGCAAGAGACGTTGGCGAATTCCGGCACGCGGCCCAGCGGCGAACCGCCCTGCAGTGTGATTTCAATTTGCTCGGGCAGCACCACGGGAAGCTGCTTGTCGGGCACCGGAACCAGGCCGCACTTTTCGCAGTAAATGAAGGGGATGGGCGTGCCCCAGAAGCGCTGGCGGCTCACGCCCCAGTCTTTCAAGCGGAAGGTGACCTTGGGCTCGCCAAAAGCGCCGCGCACGGCAGCCTCTTGCAATTGCCGCTGAGCCTCGGCGCAACTCATCCCGTCGTACTTGCCGGAGTTAACGAGGATTCCCTCTTCGGACAAGAAGGGCAGTGCGCCATCAGCGGCGGGATCGGCTGGCTTGATAACTTGCACAATGGGCAGGCCGTATTTGGTGGCGAACTCGAAGTCGCGCTCATCGTGGCCGGGAACGCTCATGATGGCGCCGGTGCCGTAGTCGGCCAGGATGTAATTGGCCACCCAGATGGGAATGCGCTGGTTGTTGTAGGGGTTGATGGCGAAGCGGCCAGTCGGAACGCCGTGCTTTTCGATTGCGCCCAGGTCGCCGGCCTCACGTGCACGCTTCTGCTGATCGAGTAGCTCGTCAACTTGAGTTTTAAGTTTAGGGTCCGCGGTAGTGAAGGCCTCTACCAATTCATGCTGCGGGGCCAGTTGCACGCTGGTCGCGCCAAAGATGGTGTCCACGCGGGTGGTAAAGACGCGGATGCGCGTCTTGTCTGATTTCGGTTCATCAAGGAAGAAATCCACATCCGTTCCTTCGCTGCGGCCGATCCAGTTGCGCTGCATGGTGCGGACTTTTTCAGGCCAGCCGTCGAGCTTGTCGAGACCGTCGAGCAGCTCTTGCGCGTAGGCGGTGATGCGCAGGAACCATTGCTCCAGGTCGCGCTGCTCGACCAGGGTTTCCTCGTGGCGCCAGCAGCAGCCGTCGACCACCTGCTCGTTAGCCAGCACCGTGGCGCACTCCGGGCACCAGTTGACTTTACTTTTTTTGCGGTAAACCAGGCCCTTCTCATACATGCGCAGAAAGAACCACTGGTTCCAGCGGTAGTAATCCGGCAGGCAGGTGGCAATCTCCGTGGCCCAGTCGTATCCCAGGCCGAGCCGCTCCATCTGCCGCTTCATGGCGGCGATATTACTGAGCGTCCACTCGCGGGGAGGGGCATTGTTTTTGAGCGCGGCGTTTTCGGCAGGCAATCCGAAGGCGTCCCAGCCCATGGGATGAAGCACATTGTAGCCGCGCATCCACATGTGCCGGGCTAGTGCGTCACCGATGGAGTAGTTGCGCACGTGGCCCATGTGCAACTGGCCGCTGGGATAGGGCAGCATCTCCAGGACGTAGTACTTGGGCTTGCCGCAGGAGACCGGGGCCCCCGCGGACAGTTCTTCGTCCGTGGGGTGAGAAGCGGGCTCGGCCGCGTAGAGTTTAGGATCCGCGGCCCAGCGCTTCTGCCATTTGGGTTCAATCGTTGCCGGGTCGTAACGTTGTTCGTTCTCTTCCGCCATAACCCTTTAGTGTAAACGGAAGGCGTTTATTGCGGCGGAGGCGGTGGCGGTGGAATGGGGGCCGCAGGCGACTCCGTCCCCTCTTCGGCTGGGCAATCAGATCCGGGCGCTGGCTTGTTCACGATCTCGTAGCCTGCCGGCGGCTGGAAGAGCGATGCATCCGGCTCGGCCTGCGTCAGGTTCGATAGTTCCTTCGTCGTCTTACCCGACTGTGGGTTATCGCTTATATCGCGCGCCACGAGGCCTTTCAATCCGGGAGCGGTTGCCGTCCACAACTCGTCGGTGCGCACCAGCGGCTGATCGTTGCCGACTGTGCCTGCCGGAGTCGTGACGGTGGTCCGGCGGCCGCGCGCATCAATTCCATCGATGGTCTGGGTTCCCAGGTCTTCCACGGTGGGTTTTACACGCGGAGGTGCGGGCGCGGGAGGTGCGCCTGCTGGCGTGGCTGGCTCACATTTGTGCGGCGCACCGGGCGCGGGCATGGCCACTACCGTCACCTTCTTGCCCGGAACGGTCCAATTGCTGTTGGTTCGCGCTACGGGATCAGAGACGCTGACGCGCGTCACGGGCGCCTTTTCTCCCGTCGAGGTAGCGGGCGTCGTCGAGGTCATCTTGCGGCCCTGCGAGTCAAGGGCAACCGTTTCGGTCGACTCCTGAGTGATGGTGCCTCCGCCGGCCAGCATCTTCACGTGCGTAACCTTGTACTCCGCCGTGTAAGGCTGCCGCGCAACGGGCGCCGGTTTGCCCGCTGGCTTGGGCGCTGCCGGAGTTGTTGCATCCTGACCTAAAACCGGCAACGCTAAACTCGCTGCCGCTGCACACAAAATAACCGCACTGAAGCTCACGCGCATAACTTACCTCTCACGCCAAAAATGGCGACACAAGCAGTCTTACGCCATGCAACGGAGAATGCAAGCAGGATTGAGAAAAATTATTTCACCAGGCTCTTGAGCACTTTCACGTTTCGCTCTTCGTCGCCGGGATCTTCGACCGGGGTTTCGGCAATGAACGCGGCGTGGGCGAAGCAAGGGTCGTTGAGCAGGCGGCGGAAGGGCTCCAGGCCCATCTTGCCCTGGCCGATGTTTTCATGGCGGTCGAGTTTGGAGCCGCGCTCGGCCTTGGCATCGTTCATGTGCCAGACGCGGACGGCGGCGAGGCCGACGGTTGCGGCGGCCTGCTTCATGGTTTGCTCATAGCCCTCGGCGGAGATCAGGTCGTAGCCGGCGACGTGGCTGTGGCAGGTGTCGAGGCAGACGGCGACCGGGGCCGATGGTTTGAGCCGCTCCACCAGCTCGGCCACCTGTTCAAAGCTGCCGCCGAGGGAGAACTCCGCTCCGGCGGTGTTTTCAATGAGAATGTGGAAGCCCGTTCCCTGCCCACCTTCCGGAACTGCCAGGCCGTCGATGGATTTGGTGATGGAATTGGCGGCCAACTTGAGGCCCTCGTCGCGGGTGAGGCCTTTCCATGAGCCGGGATGCAGCACCAGGTACTCTGCGCCCAGGGCGAGGGCGCGCTCAATTTCGCCGCGAAAGGCCGCGATGCTCTTGGAGCGAATCTCGTCGGACTGGCTGCAGATATTGATCAGGTAGCCGGTATGAATCACCAGCGGGCTGACGTCGAGTTTGGCGCGCAGTTCTTTCATGCGGGAGCATTGCTTGGGGTCGACTTTGGGGGCGCGCCACATGCGCGGGCTGGCGGAGAAAATCTGCAAGGTGTTGGCGCCGATTTCGCGGGCGCGCTCGATGGCGTTGGATGCGCCGCCGGTTGTGCCGAGATGGATGCCGATGCGCTTGGTCATGGTCACAGTTTATTGGATGTGAAAGAGCTGGGTTCGACTTCGTGGTACATCGGATACCCCCACCCCTATTTTGGATGCAAATTCGTTGTTTTCATGAGGTTACAGACGGGGTTGCGCTGTAAAATCGTCAAAACAAAGGAGTTCCCTGCAAAATCGTCCAGGATAAGGAGTTACGAGCCGTTTCGGCCTCTGCCGGCTGAAAGCGGCGTGAAGAGGACTTGCCGGACGATGATTTGAAGGAAGACTTCTGAGATCATTGTGCACGAAGTGGGGAAATTATCTGCAAAGGACTGGCCGTCCAGGCAGGCGGCGCTTATGCGCCATGGGGTTCGTGGTTTCCCAGGTCCCCAAATGCAATCGACCTGCGGCAACCGGTGATATTCCATGTCATATATGTAAAACCATAGGTACCTGACTACATACCAAATTGGGAAAATTATTTTAATCGAAAGCAAACATTATCGATATAATATTGGGAGAACAATAAAGTGCCTATGACGGCACCCATTCTTTACAGAACAGAGTACCGTCAAGGCAACGGAGCTACCATCTGCTCCGTGTACGATGGAGAACAGCATCTTGATCATGCTGCCTCCTTCTATTCCGACTCTCACTTCGGGACTGCCTCCTAATCAGAACCGCTTGTGTTGCCGGAATCTCAAATGGTGTGGCGGCGGTGGGACTCGAACCCACAAACCCTAATCGGAGTGGCGGTTTAAAAGACCGCTGTGTTTGCCAGTTTCACCACGCCGCCATACTAAAATCCAACTTATTAAATCTTCACTGTGAACTCGGTATACGAAACTGAGTCCGCTGTACCCCCTCTTTTTTGAAACATGTGTCAGGAATAGCAACTTCAAGAAAATACTCGCTATTCGCATTAATATTAATTGGGATTCCCTTACGTTGAGAGTAGTCAATCCCTATATGATCCAAGAACGTCTTTGCAGAAAAAGTCGCGCCATTTCCCTTATCGTTATACCGAATTGTGTAAGAACGGAGGTCTTTTTTGTTAGAAGTCATCTTCATAGCCAACTTTTTTTCCTTCGCATCCCACAGAAGTAGAATTGTTTCAATAGTTTCCTTCTGCATTATACGAGAAGCCGATTGGTTGAATTGAATCTGACCAAGTTTAGAGAAGGAAAGCATCGGTATCCCTAACCTCGGTGTCTTGCGTTCAAAGATTTCGTAAGCCATAACAAATTTTACCCCCAGTCTCTTATATACCATAGTTCCCTATATTCCGTCAATAGCAATAATCGCGGTTCCTGAAATTCAATACGACGGAGCACATAATTGTCCATTATTGGAATTCTGAATGGCATAAAGAGCGTCGAAAGAAAGGATATTGATTATCCATGTATATTCTTTCCCAAAATCGAGACCTAGGGATACCCAGCGAGACCTTGAAAGCTGGCAAAAGCAACCACAGATCCTTCGACTCCGATCCGCTCCGTTTAGGATTCCAGGGCATGGAACATTTGTGGACGGGGAGTTCCGCCCTAATCATCATCATCCGGCGTAGATTTTTTGTGATGGACTTTCAGCATGGCGGGGACTGGTTTATCTCCCATGGCGTCTTTCCACAGAATCACGTTCAGCTTATCGGCGGGAGCGCGGTCGGCGTGGCTGAAGTCCATCTTCATGCTTTCGCGCGCTCCGGCGGCTGTGGGCAGATTGGCGGCGTAGATGAGTCCGTTGTCGCGGTTCCCGTAGTCGGCCACATAGGCGGGCTGGTCGCCAGGACCGGTGAAGAGGGTGGAGATCAACGAGCTGAAGGCGTCGTTGTTGTTCATGGGCGGCAGGCCGAGCAGAGACTCCATGGTGCGAATCACGCTGACGGTGGAGTAGAAGCGGCTGTCGACATAGGGAGCGTCGTTGGGGCCGCGCGGGGAGTATTTGCTGATGACCAGGGCGATGCTGCGATGGGCATCCACGTGGTCGGCGCCATTCTGCGCGTCGTCTTCGAGGATGAAGATGGCGGTATCGTCCCAGAAAGGCGAGTGGGAGACGGCATCGACGACGCGGCCGACAGCCAGATCGTTGTCGGCTACAGAGGATTTGGGGCTGGGCCCGCCGGGACGCGTGCCAAGGGTGTGGTCGTTAGGCAGGCGCATCAGGATGAAGTCGGGCATGGTGTCCTTGCCCTGCTCCTTTTCAGCGACCCATGCCTTCAGGTGGCGGAGGAAAACCTCGACGCGCACCTGGTCCGGCACCATCAGGTTGAAGTCCGGGGCCTCGACGGCGAAGTGGCCCACCAGCTCCGGCTTGGTGGGAACATTGGCGGCAATTAACGGGATGGGCCAGGGCCATTTGTTGACGCCGCCGCCCCACTCGGCGGGCAGAGTTTCTCCCGGCGCAATAGCCTTGTGGGCACAGTCGCGGCCCTCCATCAACGGCCCCATCTGCGGATCGGCGACACGGGCTTCGTTGCAAAAGGTCGTCGAGATGAATTCGCCGAAGTGATAGTAGGTTTTGCCGTGGGCGGCGAGATTGCCCCAGAGATAGCCGCTGGCCGGCTCGTTGACGTCGGGAATCTTTTCGAGCCGCGGATAGTTATTGGCCACCGCGCCCTCGTAATCATAGGTTCTCTGCCCGCCGCGATAGTTCTGCTGCCAGGTTTTTTCCAGGTAATCCGTGCCGATGGCAGCGTTGGACCAGACGTGCCCGCCGCCGGAGATCTCGGCCGAGTCGTAGAAGTTGTCGAGCACGCCGAATTGCAGGGCCAGCTTGTGCTGGTTGGGCGTGATGGCCTCGCCGTACATGGCAAGGCTGGGGTCGCCGTTGCCGACGGGCTTGCCGTCCTTCTTCAGGTCGCCGAAGATCTGATCGTAGGTGCGGTTCTCCTTGATGATGTAAATCAAGTGCTTGATCGGGTTCTCGCGGCCGCCTGCAAAGACGATCTTCTCTTCGGCGGCGTTCATGAGGTTGGAGTCGAGCACGGTTGCGGTCCACTGGGAGAGATTCTTGTCGATGGCGGACTCATCCAGAATGGCCAGGGAACCGTAGAGGAGCGTGGCGATGTACGTGAAGGGCCGGCTGAACAGGCCGCTATTTTTCGCTGCCTCCGTGAACTTTTGAGGAAAGTTGTTGGGGCCGGTACCCTTGCTCTTGTCCGTGGCAACGTAAAGCTTTCCGCCCGCAAAGGCCATGGAGAGGGGCATCCATTCGGTGGGAATAAAGCCGAGAGGCTCGACCATGGCACTTCGAGCTGTCTTCGACGTGAGCATCTTCGTGTCAAATACGGCGACAGCGTCGCTGCCCATATTGGCCACGTAGAGGCGGCTGCCGTTCGCATTGACGGTCAGTGCCACCGGCTCGGCGCCAAAGTAGCTCTGATGCGGCAGACGGGTATTGAAGTAGCCTTTGACGGAGAAGTGGCCGGCGCTGACGTTGACGGCGGCCACGGCATCGCGGTTGGCGAGCGCGACATAGAGCGTCTTGCCATCCGGCGAGAACTCAAAGGCGCAGGGGTGCGTGCCCGGTGCCATGGGGGTGGAAGGCTTGAGGAGGGCGAGCTTGCGGCCTACCGTTTTGCTGGCCAGGTCGAGTTCCACGATCTCCGATGCGTTCCACAAGGCGACATAGGCGCGCACGCCGTTTTTGGAGACCGCCAGGGCAATGGGATAGGTGGAGGGCACTGCATCGCTTTCGGCCAGATCGAAGCGAGTTTCAATATTGCCGCTGGCGGCATCAAGGAGCAGAACGTCATCGGAGAGGTTATCGGCGACCAGGAGCTTCTCAGAACCCGCGGAACCAATGACCGCAATCGCCGCCGGGTAGGGAATGCCCTTGTTGCTGTCCGTTCCGCCGGGCAGCTTGGTTGTTTTGCCCGGAGCGAGCTGCTGCAGCGGCAGGGGAATCATGCGCTCGGGCGTAATCTTTCCCGCAGTAAAGCGGTATACCAGGATTCCGTTTCCGGTCACATCCTTGCCGTTGCCGAGCGGATCCGTCAGCGAGGCTATGCTGGCGTAGAGGTGATTTCCGTCGCGGCTGAAGGCCAGGCCCGAGAAGAGCGTCTGCTTGGCGCGGACCAGGGTGCGATCGTCGGGAAAATCGGCTACAGCGCCTGTCTGGGTGTCGAGTACCGCCAGCGACTGCATGTACTGCGATTCGAAGACGCCAAAGCCGGCGTTCACCGTGACCACATAGCGGCTGTCCGGAGAAACGGCCATTGAGGTCGGCAGGCTGTTCACCCGCTGTGGATGACCTGGAATCTCTCCGATCAGCTGCTTGCTGGTGGGTAAATTGATGGTCTGCGCCGCAAGAACGCTGGTTCCAAGAAGGAGGATCGTATAAGAAACTGCCAACCGCGCGGTGGTGTGCATTACCAAACTTTAACAAAAACGGAGAGCCTTGCGCTTTCAGGTCGTGTTGCACCGACAGGAATCGCCGCCAGACGTTGAGCTGGCTACCTTTGAGCTTTACGCAGCAGGCACGCCTACAGGAACCGTGTGCACATTACCAATGGCTGGGCAGCCGTAATCAGGCGCTTTTTGCGAATTGTCCTTAGAATTACCTCATGAGCGAGCCCATTGCTGCTGTAACAAGGCTGTTGATCGACGTCATTCTGCCCCATCTGAAGACCGTGCAGGTGAGCCAGGCAGAGCAGATTGCCGCCAACGACCGTCTGGAGAATGCCATTGAGGAGCTGCGTGTGCATTTGGAGTCGCAATTCGCTCACCTGTCGGCGCAGTTGACGGCCTGCCGAGCGGAACTGGCGGCCGCGCAGGCGGCGTTCAACTCAGTGCATGTGCAGAATGGCACGCTGGGGCCGGACTACACCACAATCATCCACTGAGCCGCACTCTAGGAACTCGGCGCGCAGTCGCGGGGAGCGGATGATCGGATGGCCGCGACGCCTGCAATAATCATGTTGTATGCGTACTGTTCTCACGGCGGAGCGGCTTTGGGATGGCGCAAAGCTGCTCGACCAACCGCTGGTGGTGATTGAAGACGGCAGGATTGCTTCTGTTTCCTCGCGCGCGGGCAAAGATGCGCCTGGCGGGGTGCGGGTTCTGGACTTTCCCGGAGCGACGCTCGGCCCTGCGTTTTTCGACGTGCACATCCACGGGGCCAAGGGCCACGACGTCATGGAGGCCTCGGCTGAGGCGCTTGGCGCCATGAGCAGCTTTCTCGCCGCACACGGCACGGGCAGCTTTCTGGCCACTACCATCACCGCGCCGCTGGATGCGACGCTACACTCGCTTTCAAGATTGGCAAAATTGCTGGCGCAGACTCCAGTTGAGGGGCAGGCACGGGCCATCGGCATTCATCTGGAAGGCCCGTTTCTTTCGCACGCCAGGCGTGGAGTTCAACCGCCCGAGCACTTGCTCAAGCCCGATATTTCCATATTTGATCGATTGTTTGAGGCCGCTGAGGGCCATGTCCGGCTGATGACGCTGGCTCCCGAGTTGCCGGGGGCCGTTGAGTTAACTGCGCACGCGATCAGCCGCGGCGTGCGCGTCTCCATGGGTCATTCGGACGCTACCGCAGCCGAGACCCGCGCCGCAATCAAGGCCGGAGCTACCAGCGCGACGCACACTTTTAATGCCATGCGTCCGCTTGATCATCGCGAGCCGGGGATTTTGGGAACAGTGCTGATCGACGATTCGCTTTTTGCAGAGATGATCTGCGACGGCATCCATGTTGCGCCGGAGATGGTGAAGCTGTGGTGGCGGGCCAAAGGGCTGGAGCGGGCGATTCTGGTAACCGACGCGATAAGCGCCACGGGAATGCCGAACGGAGAGTACCAGCTGGGAGGCTTTGCCGTGCAGGTGGCCAACGGGAGAGCCATGGCTCGCGGAGTACTGGCGGGAAGCGTGTTGACGCTTGACCGCGCGCTGGCTAATTTTATGGCGTTCACCGGCGCGCCGTTGGAGCAGGCTCTGCGGCTGGCGACAGCAAACCCGGCAGCTATGACCGGGTTGGTAGATCAGGCAGGTTTGGTCGCAGTGGGAATGCCGGCGAGCCTGGTGGCAGTGGATGCGGCTGGAAAGTTGGTTGGTTCGGTGGTGAATGGCGCGCCGGTGCGCTAACCAGTGGCATCAGCCAGCCGCTGCGCACGCCACAGGGCGCCCTCCAGAGGGACTGCCGGTATGCGGCTTACCGGCATCAAGGGCGCGGCGGCTTTCAATCCTGCAAAAAAAGCCTCGCGCACAAGTGTCATGTGCTCGATGACGCCGCCGGTCCAGGCCACGGGGACCTCGCCGGCAATGGCGTGCTTGCGGCGCAGCTTGGCGCGGACGAGAAGGACAAAATCGACCAGGTCGGCGGCGGCCTGGGCGAGGGTTTCCCTGGCGACGGGGTCGCCGGCATCGGCCAGTTCGCTGATGGCTGGCGCGAGAGCGGCAAAGTCCGGACCGGGCGTGCTGTCGCCCAAATTGATCAGGTCGTCCAGGTTAGGCGTACCCCAGATTTCGCCAACTTTCTGAAGGATTTTCGTGGGCTGCTCGCGGTCATGAGCATGGAGCGCGCGGCGCAAGCTGTTGACGCCGATCCAGTAACCGGAGCCCTCGTCGCCGAGGCGCGAACTCCAGCCGCCGGCGCTCTCGCGGCTGCCGTCTGGCGCGCGGCCAATGGTGTTAGAGCCGGTGCCGGCAATCTGCAGGATTCCGGGACCGCCGTGAAAGGCCGCGTCGAGGGCGATGACCTCGTCGCCGACGACCTCGGAACGCTCCACGCCAAAGTCGTTAAAAACCGCCGTGATCCACTCCGTAGTGCCAGGCATGGAGACGCTGGCCACGCCTACGCAGGCGGCGCGCACACCGCTCACGCCCGCCTTGGCGAAGGCCTCTTTGAGCAGCGCGCGCAGGTTGGCTTCAGCGGCTTCAGCGCCCACGCGCAGGCGCTTGATGGAGCCGCTCTCCGCGTGAGCCAGAACCCGTTCCCCTTGCAAAATGGAGGCGCGGGTGTGCGTTCCTCCGCCGTCGATCCCCAGAATCACGTTCATTGTTTGCTTGCTCCTTCGCTTACTGGAATCTCCAGCTTATCGCATGGGGCGAAGGGGACAGTTGAGGCGTGCACTACAGCTCGTGCGGAGATGGCATCCGCATCTTAGAAGGGGGCCTTGTTGCCGCCGCCGCAGAGTTCGACGGCGTGCGTAAAGGCCTTGGCTATGCGATCGGCCGTGTCAGCATCGGTGATCGGGAAGAGGTTATAAATGCCATGCGCGCGGCGCACCAGCAGCGCCGATAATGGCGGGTTCGTGGAGGGGGTAAGGATGTGGGGATTGCCCAGGCTTGCGTCCAGCTCGGTTTGGTACTGTGCGTAGGGCTTAATCACGATGTCCTGAACATCGCGGAGCGAAAACCAGCAATCCTTATCCTGGTCGAGGCGCCCGTCCATGATCACCTTCCAGTGGTAAGTGATGCGGCACTGATTCGCATTGGCGGCGACGTTGCTGACCTCGTTCGAGTCAGTTTCGCTGGTATTACTGCCATCGCGTGTGTTTTGGGTATAGGAGAGAAACGTGACCTTGCCGATATCGCTCAGCTTTTCCTGAAGGAACTGCATGGTGACTTCCAGCGACGGACCGTTGTCGGCAGGCCTGGGCAGGGGCGGAACGGCGGTCTGCGCCAGCGCCGGGGCGCTGAGCAGAACCGCAAAGGACAAGACAAACATAACGTGCTTTACGTTCTTCATGGATTGACTCCTGGGTAGGTTACTAGTTTTTTGATGCTGCTGTGCGTGGAAAGAGGCTCAATATTTTTCGGTTACCTGACTGCTGCCAAGGCAGGAACCGGCGAAAGAATCGGCATCCCGAGCGAAAACTCGCTGAGGGAAGAAAAAAGCGCTCTTTGCTGGCCACAAAACCTCTGGCATTTCAGCGAAGCCGCGTAGCTGGTTGATTCTTTTATCATTACCACGGGCAATTGTGGAATGCAATCGTCTAATTAGGGAAATGATAGATGGACAGACGACGAGTTGAGCAGTTCAGGCCTCATCCCGTCAGCCTGAACGTTAGCAGCCTAGCTTCAGTGACCAAAACGGCATTATGAATTTCAAAATAAACCAAAAGTGCATATTCTCTGCGTATTTGACATCTTTTTCATCTCTATTTGGCGCCTCCGGCCTTATGTTGAGGGCACAGCTCTCCGTTGGAGGGAGCCGTGTGCCGATTTAGGGAGACGAGGAAACCATGGCCGAGATTGCAACCTTAACGCCGCAATTAGCCGGCTCACTCAAGGGCCAAAGGACCGCGCTGGACGTGGAGGCGCTGGCGCAGTCGTTTTTAGACAACCTGTTTTTTGTGCAGGGGCGAAGCGTTGAGCGGGCGACGGTGAATGACCTGTACATGGCGCTGGCACACACCGTGCGCGACCGGCTGGTGGAGCGGTGGATACAGACCGTGAAGAACTACCAGGCGCAGGATGTGCGGGTTGTCTGTTACCTTTCAGCGGAGTTTTTGACCGGGCCACACCTGGCCAACAACCTGATCAACCTGGGCATCTTCGGAGAGACCGAGCAGGCCATGCGGAAGCTGGGCCTTGACCTGAATGATTTGATCGAACAGGAAGAGGAGCCGGGTCTGGGCAACGGAGGGCTGGGGCGGCTGGCCTCCTGCTTCATGGATTCGCTGGCCACGCTGGACATTCCGGCGATTGGTTACGGTATCCGCTACGAATACGGAATCTTCGACCAGCAGATTCGCGACGGCTGGCAGGTGGAGTCGACCGATAAATGGCTGCGGCTTGGAAACCCCTGGGCGCTGGAGCGGCCCGAGGATGCCTTTGAAGTGAAGATGGGCGGGCGAACGGAAACGCATACCGACGCCAAGGGGCGCATACGAGTCACATGGATTCCGCAAAAGCTGGTGCGCGGTGTGCCGCACGATACGCCGATTCTGGGCTACCGCACCAACACGGCCAACACCATGCGCCTGTGGGCGGCGCAGGCGGTGGAGAGCTTCGACTTTGAGATCTTCAACCAGGGAGATTTTCTGGGCGCGGTGGCCGACAAGGTTTCGAGCGAGAACATCTCCAAGATTCTTTACCCCAACGATGAGGGCATCCAGGGCAAACAATTGCGGCTGGCGCAGCAGTTTTTCTTTGTCTCGTGCAGCCTGCAGCACATTTTGAAAATTCAGGCTGCGCAGCGCCGTCCGCTGGCCGAGCTGCACCGCAACTTTGCCATCCAAATGAACGACACGCACCCGGCAATCGCGGTGGCGGAGCTGATGCGGCTGCTGGTGGACGAGCACGATATGGAGTGGGCTGCGGCATGGCACGTGACCGAGAACACACTCTCGTACACCAACCACACGCTGCTGCCGGAGGCACTGGAGCAGTGGCCGCGGAGCCTGTTCGGCGCACTGCTGCCGCGTCACCTGGAGATTATCGACGAGATTAATCGCCGCCATCTGGTAAACGTGCGCGAGAAGTTTCCCGGCGATGAGGAGCGCGCGCGAAGGCTTTCGCTGATCAACGAAGAGGGCGAGCGGTTTGTGCGCATGGCGCACCTGGCCGCACTGGGCAGCCATGCCATTAACGGCGTGGCCGCGCTACACACAGAACTGCTGAAGACGAACGTGCTCAGCGATTTCTACGCGTTGACGCCGGAGAAGTTCAGCAACAAGACCAATGGAGTGACGCCGCGGCGCTGGATGCGGTTGAGCAATCCGCGGCTGGCGCAACTGCTGACCGCGCGCATCGGCTCGGGCTGGGTGCAGGACCTGGAAAAACTGCACAAGCTGGAGCCGCTGGTTGACGACCAGGATTTCCGCACGGAATGGCGCGCCATCAAGCGGCACAACAAGCTGCGCATGTCAGTCTTCATTCATCAGCGCCTGGGCATCAGTGTCGATCCGGACTCGCTCTTTGACGTGCTGGTGAAGCGGCTGCATGAGTACAAGCGCCAGCACCTGCTGATTCTCTACATCCTCACTCTCTACAAGCGCATGCAGTGCGAACCCGACGCGGAGGTGACGCCCCGGACCTTCATCTTCGGCGGAAAAGCGGCGCCCGGCTATCGCATGGCCAAGCTGATTATCAAGCTGATTCACTCGGTGGGCGAGGCCATCAACTCCGACCCTCTGGTGCGGGGACGGCTGAAGGTGGTGTTTCTGCCTGATTACAGCGTGAAGCTGGGGCAGAGGGTGTATCCCGCGGCGGACCTGAGCGAGCAGATTTCGCTGGCCGGCAAGGAGGCATCGGGAACCGGGAACATGAAGTTTGCCATGAACGGCGCGGTAACCATCGGCACGCTGGACGGGGCCAACATTGAAATTCGCGAGGAGGTGGGCGCGGAGAACTTCTTCCTCTTCGGGCTGACCACGCCGGAGGTGGAGAGCCGCAAACGGGAGGGCTACAACCCTCGCGCGATCTTCGAGGCCAACCCCATGCTGCACGACGTGCTGGTCTCGCTCTCCAACGGCGAATTTTCGCGCGGCGACAGGACGCTCTTCGAGCCTCTGGTGAACTCCCTGCTGGCCTCGGACGAATATATGCTGCTGGCCGATTATCAGTCGTATGTCGATTGCCAGGACCGTGTGAGCGCGGCCTACAAAGACCACGATGCGTGGACGCGGATGTCGATTTTAAACGTGACGCGCATCGGCAAGTTCTCCAGTGACCGGGCGATACGCGATTACTGCACGGATATCTGGAAGACCTGGCCGGTGAAGATTCAGTTGTAGGCGGCTTTTGAACGAGGCTGGCCGCAGGATCTGGCCTCACTCTCCTTATCGCCTATCGTTGCTCGAGCGGCCTGCGCACGCCTATGGTTCCGCGCTGCAACCCATGCAGGAGCAAGCTGGAGATCCCGGCTTGCTCCTGTTCAGGGAAGCTCACCAATAGTGGTTTCGCTCTAGTGAGGAGTAGTCATGAGTTGCTGATACTGGGCCTCAAGAGCCTTCAGGCGGTTTAAGTCCGGAGGGTCGAAGACCGGAGCTGCGTGGGTTCTGTTGCCCAGGTTGTTGGGTGTTCTGCAGGTCATGAGTGCTCCGGGATAGCCGCCGGCATTCGGGTTTCCGCCAGCCAGATCGCTCCCCATCCATGACGACGAGTCACATGCGACCGGGCCACCGCTGTTCCCCGTGAATGTCACTCCGGTGAAATCCAAACTGGAATTCACCAGGGCAAGAATCCCCGGCCCGCCATTATGGGAAATCTGTCCCCCGCGGAGGTAGGCTTCTGAGTTGCCATCCACGCGCACTCCCGCGCGGGCTGCATAAGAGGGGTCGGTCCCATTGTTCGTGATCTGGTTGGTGCCGTAGATGAATGCCTGGCTGTTTCCGTACACATCCACGCCCGCGTCCGCGTGGTTTGTGAGTTGCACGTTATCATACAGAGTGAGTTGACTTCCATATCCTACAGAAATGCCCACAGGGCCGTTCCCCTGGACGATATTTGCAGGTAGCGCGCTGGGTCCACTCAGAGAAATCTCTGAATTCTCCTGGAGAGAGATGCCGTCGCCTTGATTGCCGGCGATCGTATTGGGAAATGTACCCCATCCGCCAAGAAGCACACGCGAAGCGCCCAACTCACGAATGCCGTTTCCCGTGGCATTGCCTGCATCTCCGCCAAAGGGATATGCACCTGCTGCGATCTTGTTTTGAGTGATCGAAATGCCCTCCGCCTCAAAGACCGACCGATCTACATGCACGCCGGCATCCATGTTGTTACTGACCAGGATCGGTGAACTCCACGCATTCACCTCAACGATGGAATTCTCCTGAGCATAAATCCCATCGTTGGCATTGTTGCTGTAGCTGCCGGAATCTGCAACCGATACAGCAGAGCCGTTCCAGACATTAAGGCCGACGCCCGCATTGTTGGTGCTGGTGCATGCCTCGAGTGAAATTCCCAGGCTGTTTTGCACATCGATGCCGTCGCCCGAGGCGTTGGTGACGTTCATCCCGTAGAGTATCAGGTTCAGGGATCCGTTGATGAAGAGGTTACCCTGAAGGTTCATGGTCTGTCCCCAGGGTGCCCCCATATAAACGTTATTCAGGTTGTTCAGAGACACATTTTCGGTGCATGTGCCCACAATCATCACCTGGCTTCCATTCGTCAGCAATGGGAGTACGGAGTTGATCGTAGTGTAGGCACCGGGTGTGTTGCCTGAGCAATCGACATTGTATAGCTGTGCCGAAGCGAGATCTGAAAGGCAAAAAAAGCAGCACGGGAGGAGGGAGGCAAAGAGGAATTTGCCAATTCGTGCGAAGTTCATGGGATTCTCCTTTCAACAATGATTTGAGATTGAATGTTACGTTTTGCGGCTGGCAGGCAGCGCGCCCTGGATCTGGGATTGTATTGCACCACTGGCTTTCGGCTGACCATCCGACAGGCTAGCGAGAATTCGAAATTCCGGCGCGGTCTGAGAGCCAAGGGGGAAAAGCGTAGCCTGCCACGCGACAGTCAACGTAGTCCCGGCAACGCACCACTGTCTGTAGCCGGCGTCACAGGCCGAAATGACAATCGAGCCGTCCTTCATGCCGGCCCCGAGGCCGGGCCGCAGGAACCCTGGCCTGTGCGCTACGGCTCGGGATACATCATTCCAGGTTCCACCAGCCCTGTGGCGGCTGCGATTTTGTGGTATCGTTCCCGCATGGGACGCCTACGCTTGTTTTTCACCGCTCTTGTTTTCGTCTTCGCAGCAACCCTCACCTACGCCCAGAACCCCGCGCCCACGCCGCCGATGGGCTGGAACAGTTGGGACGCATATGGACTGACCATCAACGAGGCTGACTTCAAGGCCAATGCCAAGGTGTTGGCCGGGTTTAAGGACCTGGGCTGGCAGTATGTAGTGATCGACGAGGGGTGGTACATGGAGAACCCCGACGGCCGCAATTTAGCTGAGAGAATGTATTTGCTGGATGGGAACGGGATTCTGCTTCCTGTGCCCAGCCGCTTTCCTTCTTCTACGGATGGCGCGGGATTCAAGCCGCTGGCCGACTGGGTGCACAAGCAGGGGCTGAAGTTCGGCATCCACATTGTGCGCGGCATTCCACGCGATGCGGTAAAGGCGAATCTGCCCATCGCGGGGACAAGTTTCCACGCCGCCGATGCCGCAGACCTCAACTCGCCCTGCGGATGGGATGACGGCAACTGGGGCGTCGCCGACAACGCCGCCGGGCAAGCTTACTACGATTCGATGCTGAAGCTCTACGCGGGCTGGGGATTGGATTTCCTCAAGGTAGACTGCATCAGCGACCACCCCTACCGGCCTACCGAAATTCGTCAGATTGCGGCGGCGATCAAGAAGACGGGACGGCCGATTGTGCTGAGCCTTTCGCCGGGGCCTACGCAACTGGAGCATGCGGCCGAAGTAGCCGAATTGGCGCAGATGTGGCGCATCACCAACGATCATTGGGACGGCTGGAGCTTCCCCCGCCATCCCGGCGACGACGAGTATCCCTTCGGCCTGCGCGACGAATTCGACCGGCTGGCCAAGTGGTTTACCTATGCGAAAGAGGGTAACTGGCCGGACGCGGATATGCTGCCGTGGGGCTGGCTGGGGCCGCATCCGGGAATGGGCGAGGCGCGGCAATCGCGGCTGACGCATGACGAGCAGAGGACCGAGCTCACGCTGTGGGCGATTGCGCGCTCGCCGCTGATCCTAGGAGCGAATCTGACCAAGATGGATGAGTTTACACGGTCGTTGATCTCCAACCAGTCGATTCTCTTCATGAATCAGAATGTGACGTATAGCCATCCGGTCGATCTGACGAGCCTGGGAGCTGGATTCGAGAACGCGCGGGTATGGCGGGCAACGATCAACTCTCCGGGGGCCAGGAATTATGCGGAATACTTCGGCTTTTTCAACCTGGACGACAAACCGTTGACGCTGCGCGTGAGCTGGGCGCAGCTTGGCCTGCACGGAAAGAAGCACCTGGCCCAGGATATGTGGAAGGAAGACGGCTTCAAGGAATCGAAGGAAATTAAAGTGACATTGCCGGCACACGGCAGCGCGGTATACGAGATTCGATAAGCGAGGCTTTTACCGTGCAGCGACGTAGTGTTCTTTGTGGGTTGGCGGCGATTTGGATTACGTTGGGCAGGCTTGCGCTTGCGGCCACGACCAGCGGCCAAAAGTTGGCTGAAGCTGCAAGAGCGCAGTTGGGCGTGACGACGGGCTACGATCCGACCTATAGGAAGTTGAGCTATCCCGGAGGCGATGTGCCGCGCTCGACCGGAGTTTGCGCAGACGTGGTGATTCGCGCGGCTCGCGACGGGCTGGGATTGGACCTGCAAAAGCTGGTGCATGAGGACATGGTGAAGGCCTTCGACGCATATCCGGCGCGCAAGGTGTGGGGATCGCGGGAGCCGGATGCGAACATCGATCACCGGCGGGTTCTGAACCTGGAGGCATATTGGACGCGGGCCGGCGCGCGGCTGTGGGCTGCCAATAAACCAACGCCGGGCGACGGTTTCCCCAAGCGCATCGAGACAGGCGATATTCTCACCTGGCTGCTGGACGCGCGGCTGCCACATGTGGGCATCGTGGTAAGCGTTGGACGGCAAACGAGGGTAGTACACAATATCGGCCGCGGCGTGGAAGAAAGTCCACTTGCAGTCTTCGCGCCCCATCGCGCCGCTGGGCACTATCGCTGGCCTACCGGCGCGTAGCGCGAGCCGCTACGGCTTGGCGGCGCCGAGCTCGTCCTTGTAGACCTTGCCGCCCTTCATCACAAAGGAAACATGTTCCAGCACCTCGATGCGTTCCAGAGGGTTGGCGGTGACGGCGATCAGGTCGGCGTACTTTCCGGCTTCAAGGGTGCCCACGTCGTGGGCGCGGTCGATGAGGTCAGCTGCGCTTGAAGTGGCGGCGCGGATGGCTCCCGCGGGGGTCATGCCGAACTTTACCATGTAGTGGAACTGCTTGGCGTTGTCGCCGTGGGGATAGACGCCGGCATCAGTGCCGAAGGCGATCTTGACGCCCGCGTTCACGGCTTTGGAAAAGTTTTCGCGCTGCTGGCGGCCCAACGATTTTTCTTTGTCGACATTTTCCTTGGGCAGGCCGAACTCGATGGCTTTGCCGAGGATGTAATCGTCGTTGTAGATGTCGGCGACCAGATAGGTGCCGCGGGCCTTCATCATTTCAATGCCCTCGTTGTCGATGAGGCTGCCATGCTCGATGGAGTCGACGCCGGCGCGCACCGCGTCCTTGATTCCCTGCGTCCCGTGGGCGTGTGCGGCAACCTTGCGGCCGGCGCGATGGGCTTCATCGACAGCCATCTTCATCTCTTCGTAGGTGAGCTGCTCGGAGCCGGGCTTATCGCCCAGGGAAAGCACGCCGCCGGTGGCCATGACCTTGATTACGTCTACACCGTACTTGATCTGCTCGCGGACCACGTGGCGAACCTGCTCGGGGCCGTCGGCTAGTTGATAGTCGCGCTCGGCCGGATACATCATGTTGTCGACGCCGGGGGCAAAGCTGTTCATGTCGCCGTGGCCGCCGGTGATGGAGATGGCCGGACCGCTGGCTACCACGCGGGGGCCAGGAAACTGGCCTTCGTCGATGGCGCGGCGCAGATCAACGGCGAAAAAGGGCTGGGAACCCACGTCGCGGACGCTAGTGAAGCCGGCCTGGAGTGTTTTGTTGGCGTTGATGACGCCGTTAAAGCCGCCCATGAAAGGGGTTTCGCGCACAGCCCAGATGGGGTCATAGTGGTCGGCGCGAGCCTCCAGGTGGGTGTGGCAGTCGATAAGCCCCGGCAGCACCCAGGCCTGGGAGAGATTGACGACTGTGGCCCCGGCAGGAATTGTTACCTCGGACGCGGGCGCGACTTTGGTGATGCGCTCACCCTCGACAACCAGCACCATATTGTCGCGCAGGTTGTCGCTTGTGGCGTCGAAGAGATGACCGGCCTTGATGTAGACCGTGGGCGGAGCGGTCTGGGCCAGGACAGCGGGCAACGCGAGGGCCAGCGCTCCGAGAGCAAAGAGAAGGCGGATAATCAGGGACTGCTTGCGATTCATGGGGTACTCCTTCGCGATACGTCGATTTCTCGCATTATAGAGAATGCACGCCTGCCGCGATAAATAAAATGCGGTGCAGCGCAAGACCACCGCCGGTCTGATACCGGGATTTGCCGGTCACAGCCCACCTGAGATTTATGTGCGAAACTATTTGGGCTGGAAAATGGCCGCAATCAGATGGCCTGTCCAGGAGGATCACAAAATGCCTGTACTACGTTCATTTTTTATTGCACTTTCTCACAATCGCTCCCTGAGGCGCTTCAGCGAACGCTCCATGGTGGGAAAGCGGCTCAGTTCCCGGTTTATTGCCGGCATGGAGATCGAAGACGCCCTGCGCGTGGCCGAAGAGGTAAACAAGCAGGGCATGAGCGTTACGCTGGACTCGCTGGGCGAGAGCGTGACCACGGAGGCCGAGGCCAGGGCCGCCGCCGAAGTCTATCACAAGCTTCTGGATGCGATTGCCGCGCGCAACCTGAACGCCAACATCAGCATGAAGCTGACCCAGATGGGGCTGAACCTTACACGCGACCTGGCCGAGAGCATTACCGAGAGCGTGGCCCAGCACGCCAGCAAAACAAAGAGCTTTGTGCGCATTGACATGGAGGACTCGTCGCTGACGCAGGTGACGTTGGACATCGTCAAGCGACTTCATGCAAAGCCTGAGTTGCGCGAGGCAATCGGCATCGTGATCCAGGCCTATCTTTACCGCTCACAGAAGGACATAGAGGATCTGATTGCCAGCGGCATTCGCGTGCGCCTGTGCAAAGGCGCCTACCAGGAGCCGGCGGAGATCGCGTTTCCGCGCAAGGCCGATGTGGACGCGAATTTTATCAAGCTCGCCAATCTGCTGTTGGAAAGCCCGATCTATCACGGCCTGGCGACCCACGACGATGCCATGGTCGCCGCCGCCAAAAGTTATGCCAGGGAGCGCGGCATCGATCGCAGCCGGTTTGAATTTCAGATGTTGTATGGAATTCGGCGCGACCTGCAGCGCAAACTCGTCGAGGAGGGATACAAGGTGCGCGTGTATGTTCCCTTTGGCAACGACTGGTACCCGTACTTCATGCGCAGGCTGGCCGAGCGGCCGGCGAATGTGCTGTTTTTGGCTAAGAACTACTTCCGGTTCTAGGCAGCCGAAAAACGACGAGGGTGACCGTCAACGAGTTTCTTGCAGTCAAGCGGACTCTACGGACTCGATCTTCCTGGCGATTTCTGCAGTGATGGTTTCGACCGTGGGATGAAAGAGCCTGCGCTCGCGCTCGGGTAGCTCGTCCAGTAAATCGGGATAGAGAGTGATCTCGCAGCCGGAAAACGCGGCACAGCCTGCGGTATCGGCCATGCGGCAACTGACATTGATCACGTCAGCCATGCCCCAGGAACCATCCTTCTGCCGTAGCGCGTGATGCTCGGCAGCTATGGGTTCAAACTCCGCGGGCATCATCCAATCCGTGATTAGTTGCCGGCCGGCCTCGCAATGATCCCATCCGAACAGATCCCGCTCGGCCTTGAGAATGCTGGCGGCAGAGCCGCTATGAGCCCCCAGCAGGAGGCTATATTCTTTGGGCCGGATCACGGCCAGCGCCAATCGCCCGATGTCGTGGATCACTCCCGAGGTAAATGCAACGTCCCTGTCAAGGAAGCCCACTGAAGCCAGTTGATCAGCGATCAGCGCGCAGGCCAGGTTGTGACGCCAGATAGCCCGCATGGCAGGCTGGTTCAGCGCTTTGCCCATATATGCGCGCACGCCGACTGTCAGGCAGAGTCCTTGCAGGTTATTCGCGCCCAGCACCGCAATAGCCTGCAGAACGCTGCTGGCGGGAAACCGAGGAGCATACAAGAGCGAATTGGCAATGGTAAGAACTTCGCTGGCAAAGGCCGGATCGGAGGAAATCAGATTGCTCAACTCGTGCAGTTGCACGTTCTCATTATTGGCCAGTTGCAGAACCCGGAGGGCGACCTGCGGAAAAGGCGGAAGGCGGAGATGTGCCCAGGACGGAGTGATTGCCTCATTCCTTCGCCCATCAACCTGCAACATCTTATATCTCCCTTCATCAGGCGCTGAGCGCAAACTGGCTGATAGTTCTGCCGTTGCAACACTCAGACGCGCACAACGCATCACGCCTCACAGGAAATACCCGGTATTAGCCTTTTCGGCGCGCGGAGGGATTCCATGAGCAAGCCTGTGTCGAATGAGAGAGATTTAAGGATCGCGTTGCAGCGGGTGTAAACGCATTGTCGAAATGGAGTCGCGCACTGTGACTAGTGTTAAATCTTGCTCTTCAGACACGGCTAGAGCAGTGTCACGGCGGGCGGAGATGTTTTATTGCGCCGTCCAGGTTTTTCCATCCGCACTCGCCCAGGTTAAGCCGGCGTCGTTTTTCAGTTCGAAGATTTCGGCCGTCGCGGGACTGCCGCTCAAAACTGATTTCGCTCGCACTTCGATGGCGCGCCCGGTCCATTGACGGGCAATGGGTTCCCAGTGCGCGCCGGAGTCGCCGCTCAAAAACAACGTTCCCGCCAAATCGATTTCCAGCATGAGATGCTGGGCAGTAGCTCTGGAGACCGCCTCCAAGCCGCTGGGCAGCTTGGGCGGACTCGCCTTGCGAGCGGCAGACAATCCGGCGATTTGCTGTTGTGTTGCAAGGTCGAAGTTGGCGGAAGGCACAGACTGGGACTGCTGAGCCATGCGCGGCCCCGATGTGGCCGCCTGACGGCTGGCGTGAGCGGAGTATGCCTCCATCCGCAGACTCTTCTGTGAAACCTGCGCGGCGTCGGCGCTGGCCGGGAGCGCGCCGCCAGAGCTTCGCTGCTTATCCTGCTGCCAGGCGGCAACAGCCGGTTCAGGCTGGTATTGGGTTGCTATTACCGTCTGTGGCGCGGACTCCACGGAAGACGGCAGAAACGCATTGCTTGCACCAGACGAAGCCGATAATGTGGCCGGCTCGGCCGGGGGCGCGGCGGAAGGAGCAGGCAGCTCCTGCGATGGTCCACGGCGCGCGCCAAATTTAGCGTGACCGGCTGCGGGGTTCGTTTCGAGCGTCTGCGCCGGATTATGCGACACACCAGCGGCTATCGGTTCTTGTGGGACTGGCGCGGGTACGACCGCTTGACTAGGTGGTTCGACCTTAGCCATCTCCGATGCAGGCTCCGTGTGCCTCGGGTGAAAAGTGACTACCAGCGCCAGCGCCGCCGCCAGCGCCGCAGCCGGAACCCAGGCAAATCGCCAGTTCCAGAACCACTCTTTGGGTTGCACTGTGGGCCGTGTAACCGGAACCCGGGCCGGAGCTTCTGCCTCGGCGGCCGCCTGCTGCGCCAGGAAAACCACCTGCCGGCAGCGGTTGCATCCGGCGAGATGCGTGAGAACCTGCTCGCGCTCCGTGGCGGCAAGCGCCTGCTCAGCGAAGGCGTTGAGGCTCTCGGCGTCGGGATGAAGATCGAGTTGGGAAATTGTATTCACAATGCAGCCTTCTCTTGGAACGCATCCAGCGAGGAAATTTGCAATATTTTCTTCAGATTCAGGTTTATATCGCGCGGATCGGCGCCCAGCGCCTCCTGAGCGGCGGGCTTGTTCAGCCCCAGCCTTTGCAGATTGCGGATGACCTGCTTCCGGAGGTCGCCGGTCAGCCGGTGCAGTTTGCGGCTGATCGTTGCTTCGTGAACGTGAAGCAACGGGGCGATCTCCAGCAGGGTTCGCCCATCCAGATAGTAGGCGGCCAGCAAAAACCTTTCCTCGGCAGCCAGTTGGCGGAGAGCCTCTGCAATTGCCTTGCTCAGAAGCTGTAGATAGGCAGGGGGAGTTTCGGGCTCAGGGATTGCTGCCGGAGGTTCGTAGCCGTCTGCCGGATCGTCCAGCGGAAGCTCGCGGCGGGTGCGGCGGTGATGATCCACGTAACGCTGGGCAAGAGTGGTGCGGAGCCAGCCCATCAGTGAACCTTTGCCGCGATAGGAGTCCAGTGGGCTGCGCCGGACGCCGTCTCGAGTCGTCAGCCCATACAACTCCGCGTAGAGCTGGTCGGCCAGATCGCGGCCCAGCGATTCGCTGCCGGTAATGGCAATGGCGGCGCGTGTCAGCGGCTGGCGGTAGACGGCAAGGAAATGCTCCCACGCTCCCTGGTGGCCTCTGGCACAGGCTCGCGCCAGCACCAGGTCGGCGAGCCGGAGACCGTGAAAGAAACTCGCCTGCTGCTGCCGTGAAGCTTTCACCCCCGCCGCCAGGCCGAAGTTCTGCGTCGCTGCGATGCGTTCCAGAATTTCGTTGAATTGTTCGCGTTCCAACTCGTAGACGGCAGCGCCTGATTCGCGCCAGAGCTTATCCAGCGCATGAATCGTCTCCGGCACGGCGGATATGCCGGCTAGAGAGTTCGTTTCAACGGGTTGGGAGGACATTAGCCCCACGTTCTCAAGATACGCCAGAATAGCCCGCGAAAAAACTTTGCAAGAAAATAGCCGGGCGGCGTTCTAGGTTCATAAGCCGGCGATCAATCCCGGCGGAGGAGAGTCATGAAGAATCTGGGCAGGTTGGGGCTGGCGGGCATTCTGGTGTTGGGGCTCGCCGCATTTGTGCAACAGAGTGGAGTGCAGGCGGCGGGCGGGCCGCAGGAAACATCGAATGGCTACTACAAGGTGTTGGCCCCTATTGAGAGCGGGAACTTGCTTTTGTTCCCGGTGGTGCGGGCCAACAGTAAATCGCCTGGCGCAACACCTTTTATAACACTGGATGAGGGCATCAAGAGCGGCCAGGTAGAGGTGACCGAGGCAGGCCGCGCGCGTGGACTGGTGCGGCAGAGAGACATGATCATCGGTGTTCCGCCTTATCGCGGCGACGGCTATCCCCAATATCCACATCACGACGACAACTATCCCGGAGACAACTATCGCGGCGACGAAGTGAACACGCTGGTGCTGGTGAACAACTCCGATAAGCCGTTGCTTCTGCTGGCCGGAGAGATTGTTACCGGGGGCAAGCAGGACCGGGTGATCGCCAAGGACCGCATTGTGCCGGCCGGCAGCGAGCCCATCGACCTGGGAGTATTCTGCATCGAGCCGGGACGCTGGACAGCGAGTTCGGAGACCTTCGGCGCATCGGCCAAAGCGCCCGCGCACAGCTTCATGGTGCAGCCCAGCGTGCGGGAGCGGGCCATGGTTGCCAAGGACCAGCAGGAGGTGTGGAACTCGGTGCGGGGAAGCATCAATCAGATGGAAGTCGCGGCTGCTCCATCCTCCACCCTGGCGATGAATAGCGGATCGGGCGGATACTATCGATCGATGGGAACCACCAGCTACGCGCGAGTCATGGAAGACAACTCGGTCAGCGCCAAGGTGGATGAGGCCGCGGCTCCGGTGATGAAGGCGCAGGAACAGGTAATCGCGCAGCTACGCAAGGAAGGCGCGGTCGGAGTGGTAGTGGCGGTGCATGGCGAGATTGTGTGGGCAGACCTGTTTGCCGATACCGATCTGCTTAGCCGCTATTGGACCAAGCTGGTGCGGTCTTATGCTGCCGAAAGCCTGACCGAGGGCGGAAGCCACGCCGCGCCCACAGTGGCCGATGCGCAGCGCTTTCTTGATGCGCCCTCGGGAGGCACGGAGACCAGCGAAGGTGATGTGGGCGTCTACCGTTACCGCGAACTGCGCGCAGGGGGCACGGAGACCTTTGTGCTGGAATCGCTGCTGCCCGGAACCGGCTATGACGTGCACATCAGCAAGCTGAAGCTGAGAGAAGTGGCATGGCGCACGCCAAAGCCTCGCCCCATTCCACACGAGCCGGATTTTCGGCCGGCGCCTCCTCCGCCGCATTATGAGCCGCAGATCTATCGCTGATGGCTGGTATATTCTGAAAACCCCAGGTCTCGATTTCGGGATCTGGGGTTTTTGTTGCTTTGCTGAAAAGCCGTCGTTCTTTGCGCTGACGTGGACTATGCTTTCTTCTTCTTGTGCGCCAGGCGAGGAACCGCGATAAGAGTGATGGCGAAGAGGAATATCGCGGCGGCGATGAACTCAAGGTAGCCAAGGCGCAGGTCTTCAAAGAGCAGCTTGGCGGCAACCAGCCCCAGCGTGGCATAGGCAATGCGCGTCAACTCCAAGCGGCGCCAGCGGGGGCCGGCAAAAGCCAGCGAAATGGCCATGGCACAGAGGACTAGCGTGCGAATGAATGCAACATAAGGCGCGCTGGGAGTCATGCGCAGAGCGGAGAGCCAAAGAAGACCCTCGACCAGCAGCGCAGCCAGCGCGAAGACCGCCAGAGCCGCCGTTGCCAGATGAAGAAGCTGCGGCTGCCAGCTCTCCTGAGGGAGATGCTTGCCGGCTGCGTAACAAAGAAACGCGCAGAGAGAGACGAGGCAGATGATTGTGTCCAGCTTGGCGGGCGTGGTTCCGGCCAAAGCATGGAAGTCATACGCCAGCAGCCCCGATGCGGCCGCTGCCGCCAAAAGAAACACCAGGCCATGAAAGCGGAGCGTCAGGCGAGTTGCGAAAATGGTGGCGGCAATCGCTGCCAGGCCGAGAATCGCCGACAGCCAGAAAGGCGGCAGACAGAGCAGGCTTCCGGCTATAAAGAGGCCCGCGGCCCACGCGACAAAGACTTGGAAGTTGCGGCTATCAGTGGCATTGCTCAATAGGAGAAAGGCTGCCGCGTAACAGGCAGCCGAGAAGAGCAGACAAACCGCACCCAGGGCGATTGCACCACTGCCCGGCGCAAAGTAGAGCACGCTCGATGCGGCCAACAAGAATACGATCATCGCCTGGCCGGTTTCAAAGACGGTTATCTTTTGATGGAGCAGCAAGACTCGGAGGACGACGCTCACCGCATAGATGAAGAAGAGGACGCAGGCGGGCAAGACCAAGGCCGCTGTGCCCAGCGCCGGATAATCCGTGTGCGTGGTTGCGGGACCGGAGTAGATAAAAATCAGAGCCCAAATGGCTGCATCAACGGCCAGGGCCGGCAAGAACCGCACGCCCAGAAGATGGCTGCGCACGGCTGCGTATTCCGAGATCAGCGCCATCAAAAGCAGCGTGGCGATAAAGGGCAGGAGCTGGTGCGTGGCGACCGACAAAGCAAGCGCAGCCGCTGCCGCAGTAAAGTTTGCCACCCAGAGAAGCGGCGCACGATCCTTCTTCCAGGCCAGCGCGGTGGCCACACTCACGAACAGGCCCAGGATGGCAGCTGTGGCGGGCGCGGGCAGCACCTTGAAGCTCATGGTTAGTTCCCAGAGCATGGGAGCGAGAATCAGGGCCGAAGTGCCGGCGTAGACGGTGCTCGCAAACCATTGCGCTGCAGGGACGCGTGCAGCAGCCACCAGCCACAAAAGCGCGTAAACAATGGCGACGGCGGCAATCGCCAAACGGGGAAGAGAGCTGGACTCGGCCACGGCGCGCAGAAGGTATGCGCCGGCAATGCCCAGCATGGCTTTGCCCAGCACGGAGAAGGCGCCGCCGGCATGCGCAAGGGAGAGCCCTTCGCCTGCCGCGATCAAGGGCCGCGCAACCGGCTCCGGCGCGCGAGGCGCGGCAGAGGGACGTTCGAGTGCATCGACGCGCCGCTCCAGCGCTTCCAGGCGCGCCTTCAGTTGGTCGAGTGCGTCGGGAAGTTTGCCCATGAGTGTCACCCGAGGAAAAGAATTCCTGCCGCGCCCTATAGCGGAACCAGAGTCGATGTATCCCGGAACCACAGCATTAAAGTCGATGCGACCATCAGGGAGCAGCGACCCTGAACAAAACTCAACAGGACATAATTACTCTGGTTCCGCTCTAGTTTCCGGCAGCCGGCGCGTGCGCGCTCTTTTCAGGCCACGGCGGCAGCAGCTTTATCAGCACCCACAGAAAGACCAGCGGAAGCAGGGTCAATGCAATCGCCACCAGCAAGCCTTCGCGCGTCACCAGGCCCATCTTGTAAGTGGTGTAGCCGAGAAAGCTCTTGGAGAACAACTGTCCGCCGATCACCACATTCCAGCGCATGGCAAAGATGCCGATCAGGGCCAGGGAGCCGGAGATGACGTAGATGCGCTTGCGGACTATCTCCGGGAGCTTGACCACCTGAGTTATGAAGAGCAAGATCAACGGCGTCAACGTGCCCAGGCAGATCTGGATCACGATATGCGGAATGTAAAGCTGGGTGTGAACCATGAAGTTCAGGCTGCGGAAGGACTCGTCAGCCTCGTAAATGCGATGAACCAGGTCCAGCATCTCCAAACTGAAGTCAATAATGAAGATGTAGAAGAGGTACATGGCGATGGAGTCCACGCATCGTATGTCGATCTTCTGCTTGCGTAACTTGGTAATCGCCATGTAGAGCAGCATGACTCCTGCAATGCCCGACACCATGGCCGAAAAGATGAAGACCACCGGCATCAGCGGCGAAGACCACCATGGGTTGGCCTTGACGGAGCCGAAGATAAAGCCGACATAGCCATGCAGCAGAAAGGCGGAGGGAATGCCGATCAGCGTCACGATCCAGCCAACGCGGTCGTCGATGGCCAGCGAGCGCGGGCTGATGTTGCTCGAGCCCAGCGTCATGACTTTGTAGATCAGGCGCAGCAGGCCTTTACTGGACTGCGAGAGGAGCACGATGTCGCGACGGTAGTCGAGCCAGATCTCCAACACCAGCACGGCCATCAGATACCAGAGGTACACGTAGCCGAACATGGCCATGGCCGAGGTGCTATGCGGGGTAAAGTACATCTCCGGCGAGCGCTCCGGGTGGCCCAGGTGCAGTTGCAGAGGCAGAGGGGCAACAAGCAGAAACGCCAGGGCTGTCAGCAGCGCCAGCCGGTAGGTAGGCGCAACCGCATCCACGCGGAAAATGCGCTCCAGCGAGGCCAGAATGAACGCGCCCGCCACCAACCCCGTGATGAAAGGGTACAAAACGATCAGCACGCTCCATTGCAGCGCGATTTCGTTGGGATACATGAAGCCTTCAACACCGCTCATAATTCCTCACCCATTGGCTTCTAACTGTTCACTGTTCACTTTTTCACTAATTCACTTTTTCACTGTCTTCACCGCACCGAGCCGTCCAGGTCGTAGTAGAAAGCCTTTGCGCCGGTGGCCATCTGCGGCTTCAACACCTGCACGCTATGCGTCTTCAGGAACTCGTGGATCGGATCATTTGGATTTTTGAGGTCGGCAAGTTGGCGCGCCCCGGTGGGGCAAGCCTCGCAGCAGGCGGTTGTCAAACCCTTAGTAATCCGGTGATAACAGAGGGTGCACTTGTCGGCTACCTTCTTCTCCGGATGAATGTAGCGGCAGCCATAGGGACAGGCCTGCACGCAATAGGCGCAGCCCAGGCAATACGTCTGGTCCACCAGCACTACGCCATCCGGGCTGATGAAGGTGGCGCCCACAGGACAGACCTGCGTGCAGGGCGAATCCGAGCAGTGGTTGCACAGCTTGGGAACGAAAAAGTACTTCCGTCCATCTTCGCTGGCTACCGGAAAGCCTTCCTTGCCGCCGTCAGGAGAGATGACGTCAGGGCGAGTCATATCCTCGTCCGAAACGTGATAGCGCTCGACCCATGTGCGGAAGAAACCATCCGGCACGTCGTTTTCGGTTTGGCAGGCGCGTACGCAGTTGCCGCAGCCAATGCACTTGGAGATGTCAATCAACATGCCCCACCAGTGATCGGTCAGCTTGTAGTTGGGCGCGTCTTCCGGGGTTCCGGCCATCACGGACTCCCACGCGACCGCCGCTGCCGGCAACAGAATCAGCATTTGACGCCGCGAAATCTTCATTTTGCACCTCCCGCATCGATGCCGGGGCTGTGTGGATGATGGCAGGTTTTACACGGCGAACCGGGGTAATGACTTGCCGGATCAAACTGCGGAAAGCCCTTGGGTTTGGCGGCGCTGGCCCTATGGCATTGAGCGCAGAGCACGGCCATGTCCGGCAGAACCGGCATGACCGCCGTAGGATCGTCGGCGTTGGCATGGCTGGCCAGTGCTCCATGGCAGGCCTCGCAATTCACATGCGCGTGCTTGCCGATCTTCTTCTTATCCGCCACATCCGAGTGGCAGGTTTCGCAGGTCTCATGGCCGGCAAACTTCACCGGCCGCGCCGCAATTTCGCCGATGGCCGCCCCGCGATAGTGCCCATACTGCCCAAAGCTTTTGGGTACAACGTAATGGCGCACCACAAGAAAAACCAGGAAGGCGAGGACGAACAGCCCCGCAAACCGAAAAAGATGCCCTGCATCCTTGAAAACACTCATCAAGCCCTCTCCATTACGACCTCGCCGGGGTTCCGCGAGCTTTTTCCGCGGTTTAGAGCGCGCTTCTCGCCGGTTTGAAGTTATGGGAGGCCGTTATGGAGTGTATGTGAGCCAAATCACACTTCGACAGGAAACCGGACGCTCGCCGTTCATGAAACAGGTCTGGCTTGAAGTGGTTTTCACGCCTGTTTGCAGGGAGAATTGTGGGTAGAGCGGCCTACGCCAGAGCGGTTTCCAGGCGCGTCAGCGTGAGGACAGTGATGTCGTCGTCCTGGCCGAAGGCGATGGCGGCTTTGGTGGCCTGTTCCGCATTGGGCCGGGTCGCGAAAAGGGTTTCAAGACGCTCGAAGCCGTAGAGTTCGCCGCTTTGATTGCGGGCTTCGAGCATGCCGTCGGTATAAAGGGCGAGCCGGTCGCGATGGCTGAGCTGAAGGATGGTTTCTTCGTAGCCGGCTGAGGGCGCCAGGCCCAGCGGGAGTGCGCCGGGCAGTGCCAGTTCCTGGTCGTTGAGGAAGGGCGCAGGGTGACCGGCGCTGGCGATTGCGCACCTCCCGCCGGGTTCGAGGCGCAACGCGACGCAGGTGGCGAATCCGCCTTGCAGGCGGCTGTAGAGGCTGCGGTTGAGCTGGGTCAGCAGTTGAGCCGGGTCGGGGTGCTCGTCCGCCAGGACATGGATCGCGCCCACGATCAGCGAGACCGCCATGGCGGCCTTGAGCCCTTTGCCGCTGACGTCCCCGAGAATAACCAGCGTGGAGCTGCCTTCCAGCGGAACGATCTGGAAGAAGTCGCCGCCAACCTCCTGGTCGGGGCGATAGGCGCTGGTCAGCGTGAAGCCCGGCACCTCGGGGAGGGTCTCGGGAATGAGCAACTGTTGCAGCTCGCGGGCGCTCCTGAACTCCTGCTCAAGGGCGGATTGGCGGCGGCTGTTCGCGACCATGTAGCGATAGACCGCGTACACGATGGAAACCAGCAGCAGCGTGTTGGTCAGGTCGGGGACGGAGATTGGACTGCCATTGAGCGTGAAGAGCGGCGCCGTGATTCTCTCCCCAAAGGTCCAATGGGTGTACCGGCTGCTCAACATTACGTCGAATCGCACTACATCAATCATCTCGGCGAAGAACGCGGAGATGGCCACCAGCCAGCGAACGGCGTCGAGATGGCGGTGCACGGCAACGGCAAAGACCACAAGCACCAGCGGATAGGCTTCAAGAACGCCCAGAAGTCCAAAGATGGCTGCCTGGACCGCCCCTCCGATGTGCGCATACCGAGTCCAGCTCTCTGAGGTCCAGCCGATGGTGTACAGTAACCCGGCCAAAGCGGCTGCCGTAAAACGGACAACTGCGGCCACCTTCGTCAGCCGGAGCACGGCGCGGTCTTCGTGGAGATCGAGGAGCCAGAGCAGCAGAAACCACAGCGAGATGTTCCTGATTGCCCAGGCAATCTCGTTAAGGATGCCCGAATAGGCAAATGGCAAGGTATTGCTGAAGTCGTAAAGCAGCACCAGGCTCTGAGGAGCGAGCGAAAAGCCGGCCATCCAGAACGGAAGCCATTGCTTACGGTCTCGCAGCCAGCCCAGCAGGCTGAGCAGCGCAACCAGCCCATAGAGCGACGCCTGGGCGTAGAGGAATTGCCGGTTGCGCAGCCACTGGTAATCGAGCGTGGTTTTGTAGGTGGCGATCCCTTCCGGGCTGCCCACGACGGGCGGCGCTTCCATGCCGCCGTGCCGGCCGTTGTCGATGGACAGCAGCGGCGCTTTCCACACGCGCATCGCGAGCACGCCGCTCCGCGCCTGCCCTAGTTCAAAGGTCTGCGGCGATTTGCGGTCGTACCAGACCGGGTGAGGCGGCAGCTTGCCGTGGCGTCCCACGAGCGCGCCATTCCAGTAAACCTCGTAGGCGTCGTCGACGCGCGGCACGATAAGATCGAACTCCGGCGAGGCTCCGGGCGAGGGCGTCAACGAGATATGGCGGCGATACCAGGCGAAACCGGTGTAGTTCTCGTGACCCTGCGCGCCCCAGGGCTTGTCGGCGGCGAGTTGTTCCCAGCGGCTATCGTCATATGCGGGTGCGGCCCAGGCGGGGTTGTCGCCCATGTGAAACTGCCAGGGGCCGTCGAGAGAGACCGTGCCCTTGCCGAGACTGTCAACGGCCAGCGCGGGGGCGGCCTGCGCGAATGCGCTGGCGGCTGTGGCAATCAGAATTAGAATTTGCACGCTGACGAAGCGCGCGCGGCGGGGAAGCATGAGTACCTCTTGGATGTTAGGTAAGTTAAAAAGATTCCTTTCATTTCGAGGCAGAGGGCAATGCGCCACAACTAGGCGGAAAGCGATACGATGAATCTTTGGAGCGCATCATGCCCAGGGTTCTCGACGGAGTTGCGATTGCCGCGGCCATCCAGCAGGAGGTGGCCGGGGAGGTCCGTGCATTGGCCGAGCGGGGGATTCGGCCCGGCCTCGCGGCAGTGCTGGTGGGCAATGTGGCGGCCTCGGAGATCTATGTCCGCAGCAAGGTGCAAACCTGCGCCAACCTGGGCATTTACAGCGATCTGATCACGCGGCCGGAGACGGTGACCACCGCGGAGTTGCTTGACCTGGTGGCCAGTTTGAATGCGCGCGACGAGATCGACGGCATTCTCATTCAGTTGCCGTTGCCGGCGCATGTCGATACAAGGGTCCTGCTTGATGCAGTCTCCCCCGCCAAGGACGTGGACGGATTACACCCGGTGAACGCGGGCCGTTTGCTGGAGGGGCGGCCGGCGCTTGTACCCTGCACCCCGGCGGGAATTATTGAAATTCTCAGGCGCAGCGAGATTCCGATAAGCGGCCAACATGCGGTTGTGGTGGGCCGCAGCGATATTGTGGGCAAGCCAGCGGCCATCTTGTTGATGCACCAGAATGCAACTGTCACAATTTGCCACTCCAAAACACGAAACCTCGGAGAGGTCACTCGCCAAGCCGACATTCTGGTGGCCGCTATCGGTCGACCGGGCTTCATCACCGCGGAAATGGTCAAGCCGGGCGCGATCGTCATCGACGTCGGCATGAACCGCATTACGGATCGTGCCGAATTTGACCGCTTCTTTGCCGGTGACGCCAAGCGTGAGGCTGCCTTCGCCAAGCGCGGCTCGATCCTGATAGGCGATGTGCACCCAAAGGCATTCGAGCAAGCCGGAGCCTATACGCCTGTTCCCGGCGGCGTGGGTCCGCTGACGATTGCCATGTTGATGGCCAACACAGTGCGTGCCGCAAAGATGCGGCGAGGGCTGTGAAAGCCTCTTTTCAACGTGGTATTATGAGAGGCCATGAAAACTTTCTGTACTTCATTGCTTATTTTGATGCTGTCACCAATTGTCTTTGCCCAGGCTCCGATTACTGGGAAATTGGTCAAGATCGCATTAGGAAATTCAGAGAGCCTTAGTAAGATTCTGGATCTTGGTGGTTCAAGTATCAGTGTCGAACAAAAAAGTGAGACAAAGAATCAATCATCTAAATCAACAACGAATTCGTCAACGAATATCATCATCGATGATTCCGGATACCCGAATACTCTGTATTTGATCATTGAGGCCGATGGAATCCGTTACTTCTGCTCTCAATACGCCCGGCATACTTCCGGTCTGCATTCCGGCAATTGGTTGGTAGGTGGTACAGTTACGCTCACGATACATTTAGATAAAGCAGAAATTCGGTCGTCGGACGGCTACACCGCCAAGACAACAATCTTGAAGAAGGAAAAAATTCAACCGTAGAATCAACTTCTAAGGAGCATTTGAATAAGATTATGTTTTCAAAGGGCACGACTTTAGTCGTGCCGCAAATGCAACAAAACAAACGTGGGCTTTAGCCCCTGAGGGATATTTCCCTTCAAAATCACCTGAAATCCCGAGTTTTTCCGCAGTCTGTTCAGCCCTTGAGGGAATGCCGATGCCTATATGCGACTTCGATCGAAAGGCTAATAAAACATGCTGAGAGTCGGTCTTACCGGCGGGTTAGGAAGCGGCAAAAGCACTGTCGCGGCCAGGCTGCGCGCGCTGGGCGCGGATGTTATCGAGGCCGATGAGCTGGGCCGCGCGATGATGGAGCCGGGGCAGGCGGTTTTTTCCTCGATTGTGGAGCACTTTGGCCCGGAAGTGGTCAACTCCGATGGCAAGTTGGACCGCGCTCGGCTGGCGGAGATGGCCTTCAAAGGGGGGCGGCTGCAAGAGCTGAACGCCATCATCCATCCTGCGGTGATTGCCGCCCAGCAGCGCTGGATGGAGCAGGTTTTTGCGCGCAACCCAGCCGCCGTGGCTGTCGTTGAATCGGCGCTGATCTTCGAGGTGGAGCGCGATGCCCGTGCCCGGGGCGAAAGCGAAACGATTCTGGCCAATTGGCGGCGGCGCTTCGACCGCATCGTCGTGGTCACCGTGCCCGACGAGCTGAAGATTGCCCGCTACATCGCCCGCGCCTGCCCGGATGAAGCTGGCCGCGCTGCCGGGGTCCCCAGCGACAGGTCTTCGTCGCTGGGGTGGGAAGCCGGGGTCCCCTGCGACAGGTCTTCGTCGCTGGGGTGGGACGCCGCCGAAGCCGATGCCCGGCTACGCCTCGCGCGCCAGATACCAGACGCCGAGAAAGCCGTCCGCGCCGATTATGTCCTTGATAATTCAGGAGATATGGAAGCCCTCCTCGCCCAGGTAGAGGAATTGTGGCAGCGCCTTCAGGCCGAAAGCAACAACTTTGCCGCAGGAGAGTCTTTAGAATAGAGATAATCGACGACTCTAGAGGATCACAAGCTTATGAAAAAATTGCGCCCGGTTCTTCTGGCTGTTCTGCTGGTGGCAGGATTCTGGTTTCTCACCACGCATCTTCCCCCGAGTCTTGCCCATTTTTCTCCGAGCAATCTTGAGCTGTTCCACCGTGGCAACACAGCGCTCCAGCTCACCGAGGCCGAGGCCGCGCCCACATACGATGCCGAGGAGCAGAACAACATCGCCATCTACAAGCGCGTGCTGCCCTCAGTGGTCAACATTACCTCCACGACACTGGTCTTCAACTTCTTTTATGGAACTGTGCCGCAGCAGGGCCAGGGCTCGGGCTTCATCCTCGACAAAGCGGGCCACGTGCTGACCAACTTCCACGTCATCGCGGGCGCCAATCGCGGCATTAAAGTGCAATTGAGCAACAAGCGCAGCTACGACGCCAAGGTGGTAGGAAGCGACCGCACGCACGACCTGGCCCTGCTGCAAATCACAGCCCCCGACCTGCAACCAGTCACGCTGGCCGACTCCAGCGAGCTTTCGGTGGGACAGAAGGTCTACGCCATCGGCAATCCCTTTGGCCTCAACGGCACCATGACGCGGGGCATCATCAGCTCCATTCGCTCTATTCGCAATGGCGATGGCGCGCCCATCGAGGACGCCATCCAGACCGACGCTGCCATCAACCCCGGCAACTCCGGTGGCCCGCTGCTCAACTCTCACGGCGAGGTCATCGGAATCAACACCATGATCGCCTCCAACGGCGCCGAACAAAGCTCAGGTATCGGCTTTGCAATCCCTATTAACACGGCCAAGGCTGTGCTGGCCGACCTGACCCGCTACGGGCGCGTCAAGCGGCCTTCGCTGGGCATCGTGTCGTTTGAGATTGGTCCTGACCTGGCCGAGCAGATGGGCCTTGCCGTTGACTCAGGAATTCTGATTCAGCAGGTTGTTCCCGGCGGAGCGGCCGAGAAGGCCGGCCTGCGCGGCGGCACGGAGCAGGCCTACGTGGGCAATACTCCCATCCTGCTGGGCGGCGACCTCATCGTGGCCATCGACGGACAGCGGGTCACGAATCCCCAGGAGATCAACGCCATTATGGAAAAACATCAGGCCGGCGATACGGTCAGCGTTACCTTCTATCGCGGCCAAAAAAAGATCACGCTCAAATTGATTGCCGGAGAAGCGCGGGAGTCGAACAACTAGAGCATGTGGCCAAACCGGTGAATCATTCTTACGCATAAGGCCATCTATAGCTGAGATGCCAGCATAGCGGGTATCAGGGAGGGACTTTATGCACTGGATGCGACTCGTTGCGATCATTGTTGGCGCGGGAATTATCTCGTCGCTCACCGACTGGTTCTTCGCCGGCGACTGGATTCATCGGCGCTTCACTTATCCTGAAATCTGGCGCAAGGGCGCCGAAGGCAGAGCGATTGCCCTGACCAGTCCGCTGCCGTTTCTGACTTGTGGTGTATTTGCCTTAGTCGCCGAATGGTTGGGTATTCATTCTGTATCAGGAGCAGTCAAATTAGCCGTCGCGATGTGGTTGATCGGCCCGCTGCCGCTGATTCTCACCAATGCCGCTTTCATCAAGATGCACCGGGTGTTTGTGGTATCTTATGCGACCGGCTGGTTGGTCAAGCTGTTGATTGTTGCGCTGGCGGTAGGCTGGTTCCTTTGATTTATCGTGGTTGACGCATAGTGCCGTTGTTCGAGGGATAGCGGGCAAAGAGGCTACGACGCAAACGCCGAGTTTAAGACTGTCTTTTCTGAAGTGCCTCCGCAAAGGTTTCAGCAAGGACTCATCCGGCGATGTCGCGGGTCAATCGACGATGACCAAAAGCACATCGAAAACAAATAGCGCAATTGCAATGTCGTTGAAGCGTGTCGCTTGACGCATATCAGGCCAGAATTGATTGGCAGCACAAATGAAGGATGTAACCGCCAGTATGATTGCTTTAGCGAATTCCATGCGGGCAGGTCGGTTAGCGCTCTGACATATGATATTTGTGAACGCGATCATAGCAAGTGGAAATGCTCTGAGAAAATCATGAGATCTGGCAGGAAACAGACGCGGGAAAGCGTCCTATGCGAGTAACACTCCAGCGCTTGTTGAGTGATCGCACCGAGAATCATCAGAAGAATCCTGCGAGTATGTTTAAGATGAGTGCACATAAGAATTATTAAACGCTCCGCAAATGAAAACCATAGAGGCACCCTATGAATAATTATTCTGTAGTGTCCTGACTCCAATCGGATTCCTGTTACTTCCCAGCCGATAATCCTTCACTTCTAAGATTTCCTAAGACTCCACCTGCAGTTCATTAAACCGGTAACCGACATAAGCATCCGTCAGTAAATACTTCGGATTTCGTGGATCGTCTTCAATTTTCTTGCGCAGTTGACGAATAAATGTTCGAAGGTACTCGAGCTCGTTTCCATACTCAGGTCCCCATACGGACTTTAGCAGGCGGGCGTGTGGAATCGGCTCACCAGCGTGCATCATCAGGTAATGCAGAACCTCGAATTCCTTTGGCGTCAGATGAATCGGACGTCCACTCTTCAGCACCCGGTATTTCACCGGGTCTAGTTCGAGTTGGCCATGGCGAATCGGCGCGTCCCGGTTGTCATCCTGAGCATTTCTTCTGCGCACTGCCGAGCGCAGCCGCGCCGTCAACTCCCGCACTTGAAACGGTTTTGTGATGTAGTCGTCGGCTCCGGCGTCCAGCGCCAGCACCTTGTCATCCTCGCTGTCCATCACTGTCAACATCAGGATCGGCAAGCGTGCAACTGCGTGCCGGATACTACGGCAAGCTTCCACTCCTCCCATCCCTGGCATATCCACGTCCAGCAACACGGCATCGAACCAGGTTACGCGGACCAGCGATAATGCCTCCTCGCCGCGTGCTGCTTCCACAACTGTAAAGCCCATTCCGGTCAAGGTCACGCGCAATGCCCGCCGTGTGGAACTGTCGTCGTCTACCACCAGGATCGTGCCCTGACCCGCATTTGGCTGCTCCGTGTTCACTACGCCCTCCTTGCGTCGATGGGAATGGAAAGAAAGAATGTCGTTCCTTGCTTGTCATCACTGATTACCCACACATGCCCATGATGAGCCTCTGCGGCTTTCCTCACTACGGAGAGCCCGATGCCAGTACCCGGCACGGCATCTTTCAAATCCGAAGATCGGTAAAAACGCTCGAAGATTCTTTCCCGGTCTTCAATGCGAATCGTCGATCCAAAGTTATGCACGGAAATGAGAAATTCGGCTTGACTTGCTCTTGCGGCAATCGTAATCGGCGTCCCTGCCGTCGAATACTTGCGCGCATTGTCGATGAACTGCGTCAAAATCATTGCAAGCAGTCCGCGATCCGCGCGCACGGCCAACGAAGGATCCTCCATCGCAACCTCAATGCTGTTCCTTTGCGATTCCGCCGGACGGCCGGCCAATACCTCGGACACCAAATCATGCACATTCACGTAAGCTGTCTCAAGGCCCACCTGTCTCGCTTCGAGCTTACCAGCTTTTAGCAGCCGAGTGCATAATTCGTTCAGTCGAATTGCCTGCCCGTTGATCAATGTCACCAGATTGCATTGGGACTCCGACAACCCCCCCAGTTCAAGCAAGCCGGAACTGGCAGTCTGAACCGCCGTAAGCGGCGTCTTTAACTCATGCGCGAGTGCATCCAACACCGCCGCGCGTAATTGCTCGCTTTTTTTCGCAGTCTCGGCTCTCTCTTCCTTCTCAAACCACTGATACCGGTCGATGGCAATTGCAGCAAGAGATGTAAGCGCATCAACCACCAGAGGACTCAATTTCCCTCGCACTACCAAAGCGCCCACGAGCCCTGGTCCGGCCCGCAGGACGCGTTGCCAGGTTTGAGTACTCGAATCGTCCTGAGAAACACCGCTTACGTAACATTCTTTGGCCAGATCTTCCTCGCCTGCGTCCCAATCGCCCATCCTGTACTGACGGCTCAGATTCATATCGAACAAAGCCACCGCGCGCAGGTCAAATATCCTATGAATCAAAACCACAAGCTGCGGTCCCGGCGGCTGGTGCAAATCCAGCAGAAGCGTACTGCGGCTCAACTCATACAATTGCTCCATCCCCGCGCGATGGATGACAGCCTCTCTTGCAACCCGCCTTTCCCGCCCGTGAAATCTGCTGATCGCAAGCGCCGTCACCTCGAACGTTGCAAGCGCCACCCAGTCCTGCGGATCTGCAACATCAAAATGAAAAATAGGCGGTAAAAAGAAATAGTCCAGACAGGCTACCGCCAGAAGTGAAATCAGCGAGGCCTGCCAGAAACTGAAGAGTGAAGCTACAGCCACGACAATCAACAAATAGAGGAGGCCTATTGTCAACAGGTTAATCTGCAGAACAAACCCGAAGTAGGTCAACAGAGCGAGGACTGCACTGGATGCCAGACATTGTGCCAAAAATCGAAGTCTTCGCGGCAATTGCTTCGATTTCATGACTATTGGCTTTTCCATTTGACTCGTATATTGCTCGATCCGGGCTCCCGGCAAGCTGGCTAAAGCCTAGCAGTGTACGCGTGAAGATTACATAAGGAATGTATCTAGAGAATATGTGATTGGAGGAGGGAGCAGCTCAGTTAAACCTGCTCCCTGCCTTCCATGCCGACCAGGCGTCTACTCGGCAGAATTTGCTCGTGTTCGCCGCGTTATTGCGCGCTAGCAAGGACATCCGGCGACGCCAGATGCCTGTACTTTGCTTCGAGGCTGCCTGCCTCGTCGGCCTTGTGCATGTAATACTCGTAATAATTCCGTACCGAGTCTGCAGGCCTTGGGTACTTGGCTGCCGCGCTCGTGACGTTCTGGCTGAGCTGCACCCACTCCTTCTTACTTTCCTCTGCCTTCTGCAGATAGTTGGCGCGCTGCTTGCCAAAGTAACTGGCGAGTGCCGTATATTGCTCCGGCGTATGCGCGCTGAGCTCCAACTGTTTCAATTGTGCCTTAGTGTAATTGGCGCCAGTCTCTGAGGAAGAGGCCGTGCCCTGCGCATATCCAGCACCCGCGAAAGCAAGTGACAGAAAACATGTTGCTAACAGGCTCCGGTTCATGTCTTTATTACCTCCCATGCTTCAAGTATTGAAGAGAAAACGTGAGGGAGGCATGAAGAGAACCTATGAAATGAAATAAATCTTTACAAAGAGTCAATAAGTGTCGCTTAATTGTGTATATACGCATACTCGACTTCCTCTATATCTATAGAAGATATGAGCGAGTTTATGTTCAGGCCGTTCTTATAACATTAATCAGGCTCGCGTGGACGACTAATCGTTTCATAGCCTGCAGGCACGAATGGAGCCTATTGTCCAACCAGCCCATAACTCAGAAAACAGCAGATCGCCGAGTATTCGCATGTTATGCAGTATGCGACTTAGGTGTTGCCTTAGTAGTAAGTTTCGCGCAACGCCCGCGCGTCTCGCACCAGGCCAAGGAACCTGTTCGCCAACTCATGGATACGATCTACCTGGCGAAAGTGCAAAGCCTCTTTGGGCAGCAGTTCTCCACCCAGGCCAATAGCAGTTGCTCCGGCCTGAATAAAGTCGAACGCCGTCAACTGATTCACGCCGCCTGAGGCAATCAACGGAATTTGCGGAAGCGGCACTTTCAGTGCGCGCACGTACTGGATGCCTCCTATATGACCTGTAGGGAAGATCTTGACAAGATCCGAGCCCGCTTTCCATGCCGCGATGATTTCGGTCGGAGTCAAAGCTCCTGGAAGCACGACGACATTGACTGTGTTTGCATAGGCCGCCACCTCCGGAACAAATCCGGGGCTGGTCAGGAATCTGGCCCCGGCGTTGACGCTCAGGCGTGCAGCCTCCTCATCCAATACAGTGCCGGCGCCGACTGCCATATCCGGGTAGCGCTTTGCCAGGTCGTCGATCACCTCCAGAGCGCCAGGCGTAGTCAAGGTGATCTCGACAACAGGGATTCCAGCTGCGTAAACAGTCTCTGCCGCAAATAGCGCGAGTTCCCGCGAATTTACACGCACAGAAGGAAGGATGCCAAACTCTTCGATGCGAGCTCTAGCTTCATGTCTCTTCATTAATTCGACCTCTCCGTACCAGTAATCAAATAGACGACGCGCCTGGCGCTCTTCACAACAGGCATGTTCATCATTGAATAACCTCATGCCCCACGGCAAGATTCATTTGGCCGGCGGCCGTCATATACGCGCCGATTAGCTGCAAGTACGCCAGTTGAACCACGCGGTAGTCGCTCTGCGCATTTAGAAAATCCATCAACGACGCTCCTCCGTGTTGATAGGCAAATGTAACCGTGTCGCGCACGTAAACTGACTGATCGAGATACTGCGCCTTGTATGGCTTGATCAAAGCAATATTGCTGCGCACCAATTCGTAGGCGTTGTCCACGTCGCTGAAGACCTGCGCCTTGGTTGCTTCGGCTGCGTCCTGACTTTTGTCGATGTCGATCAGCGTTCGCTTCTTCTCGCCCTGGTTCCGGTCGAAGATGCGCAAGGGAATGCTCACGTTGAGACCAAGCGTTTGTTGGTCGTTCGGGTTATTGAATGATGGGTTGTAGGTGTACCACGCGCCGAAGGTTGGATCAGTCGAACCATTGGAGACGGCAAGTTTATGATTCGTCTGCGATTGCTGAATTGTCTGGATTGCCGCCCGCAGGTCCGGACGGTTGTCCAGAGCAATCTGGTGATAATCGTCAAGTGGCTGCAAGTCAGGGCCTAACTCAAAGAGTCCGATCACGTCGAACTGATCGACCGGCGTGCGATCATCGAGCAGTAGAAGAAGTTGTATCTTTTGCTGGCGCAAATTAACAATCGCAGTTTCGATCTCAGACTCGTATTGCACGCGCTGAAGTTCTATCCGGGCCAGATCGATCTTGGCCAGGTCGCCGGCGTTGAAGCGGGCACGGCTGATCTCGATGATTTTGTCGTAGTACTCTAGGTCGGCTTTGGCCAACGCCAGCACAGCCTTGGCTTGTAGCGTTTGCACAAAGGCCGAGCGCAGGCCGAAGATCAGATTGCGTTCCAGGTCAACGTGCTGGGACTGAGAAATCTGCGTACCTTCCTTGGCGCTCTCCAGGCGCAGTTCGCGCTTGCGCTCCCGTTCATGCAGGTAACTGAAATTGGGCTGATACTGAGTGCCGGTCAATGGCTGCCAAACGCCGTTATGACGCGCTAGTTGTGTCCCATCCGTTGAAAACGTAAATTGCGGATTGGGGCGAAGAAAGGCTGTGATCTCCTCGGCCTTCATTTCCTCCACGTTGGCCGCATCCGCTTTCAACACCGGATTGACCGCCTCGAACTTCGTCTTCACCTGCTCCCAGGTAAGCGCCTGCTGCGCGCTTGCGGAGCCAGCAAGGAGAGCAACGCCTAAGACATAACTGCCAATGCTTTGCGTGAAAACAGATATTAGCTTAGACGGCTTCATTTGACACCTCCGGTTTCGGGAGCACGTCCCCTTCTCGCGCGACCCAGACATACAGCGTCGGCAGGAGGAAGATGCTCATCAGGAGGTCGGAAATCAGTCCTCCCACAATGACGATGGCAAACGGACGCTGCGAATCGGAGCCGATGGCGTGCGACATCGCGGCGGGCAGCAGTCCCAAGGTAGCCACCAGCATGGTCATCATGATGGGACGAAGCCGTAAGACAGCGCCCTCAATCGCGGCGCCTTCCGGCGTATAGCCTCGCGCCCGTAGCTGGTTGATGTATTCAAGCATAATGACGCCCGTCTGAACCGAAACTCCAAAAAGCGCCAGGAAGCCGACTCCAGAAGATACGCTGAAGAATGTGCCGGTCACCAAGAGGGCGAGCAAGCCTCCCACGCGAGCCATGACCACGTTGGCGAGAATCAGCAGCGCCCACTTGAAGGAACGAAACATGGTGTAGAGAATGATGAAGATCAAAAAGATTGTCAGGGGCACGATAAGAAGCAGCCTTTTTTCGGCTCGCGTTTCGCTATCGTATTCTCCCGACCATTCGAGATGATAGCCATGCGGTAACTGCACATTCTTGGCGATCTTGTCGATGGCTTCCTTGACCGTGGTGCCCATATCGCGCCCGCGAACCTCAAAGCGGATGGCCACATAGCGGGAACCGTCTTCCCGGTAAATGTCGTAGGCGTCATCGCGAACCTGGACTTTGGTCAACTGAGCCAGCGCGACGCGCTCTCCCGTGGGAGAGAGCAGTCGAATATTCTGGATAGCCTCCTTGGTATCACGATACGGTTTCTGATAGCGTACGACCACGTTGTAGACTGCCTCTCCCTGCAGGACCTGGCTGACGGGATTACCGCCGACGGCGGTCTGGATGGCATCTTGTATATCGGCCACATTGATGCCGAAGCGCGCAGCCGCCAGACGGTCAACGGTGAGATCGATATTCGGCTGGCCCGTATTGCGTTGGACTCCCAGATCCTTGACTCCGTCAATTTTGCCCATAACATCTTTGATCTCTTCGCCCTTTTCCTCGAGAACATCCAGGTCCGGCCCGTAAAGCTTGGCACACAGTCCGCCTTTCGTGCCGGTCATGGTTTCATCCACGTTGTCCTCAATGGGCTGGGAGAAATTCCAGAAAGCCCCTGGGTGTTTCTCCACTTCGCGATCCATGGCGGCGATCAGCTCCTCTTTATTCTGATGAAAAATGGGTCGCCATTGGTCCTTGGGCTTCAAGTCGATGAAATATTCCGTGTTGCCGAATCCTCCCGTGTCTGTTCCATCGTCGGGAGCCCCGGCTTGCGAAATAACCTTGATGACCTCGGGGAACGAGGCGAAGATATAGCGGTTTTGCTGGGCGAAGCGCGTGCCTTCCGTCTCGCCAACGCTGTTGGCCATCGCGCCTCGCGCCCAAATGGCGCCTTCGTCCAAATGGGGCAGGAACTCCGAGCCAATGATTCCACTGAAAGTCAGGAAAAGAGCGCCGGCCAGCGAAGCCAGGCCAACGCCAACGGTGATCCATCGATTTTCAATAGCCCACTTGACCCCGCCCCTGTAACGGTCCTTCAGGAACTCCATAACCGGGTTGCGCCATTCCCTGACGCCATGCGGGAATAGGAATGCAGCAAGCACAGGCACAATGAAAATGGAGAATACTATGGCGCCGAGTAGTGCGAAGGCAACGGTGTAGGCCATGGGCCGGAACAAACGCCCTTCGACTCGTTGCAACGTGAAGATCGGCAGGTAGGCGGTGATGATGATGGCGATGGCGTAGAAAACCGGCCGTTGGACCTCGTGAGAGGCGTCACGGATCATCTCAACCGGCGTCTTGACGCTCATGGTAATGCGGCCCGCCTCGGGTGAACCGTTCTTGCGGTGGCTCAAATGCCGCATGATGTTTTCCACCATAACCACGGCGCCATCCACAACCATTCCAAAGTCGAGCGCGCCAAGTGAAATCAGGTTTGCGGGAATATTGCTCAGGTTGAGAAAGATGGATGCAAAAAGCAAGGCAAATGGAATGGTCACCGCAACGATGAAGGCGCCACGAATATTACCGAGAAAGAGAAAGAGAATGATCGTAACCAGGATCATCCCCTCGGCGAGGTTGTGCAGCACCGTGTGCAACGTGTAATGAAGCAGATCGCTGCGGTCGAGCATGGGAATAACCTTCACACCCTCGGGCAGGATGCGATTGTTGAGCTCCTCCACCTTCTTGTGAATCCCTTCGATCGTGGGGCCTTCTTCGGCCCCCTTGCGCATCAGCACGCCGCCCTGGATGACGTCGGGTTCATCTACAATGACGCCGTCCGGACGATGATCGGCTCTGGCCATGCGCCCCAGCCGAATTCTGGGTCCCCACTCGACGACCGCGATGTCCTTTACGCGAACTGGAGCCCCATGCGCAGTCGTCAGCACGGTATTCTCGATATCCTGCACACTGCGGTAAAGTCCGAGTGCGCGGACGTTCAGTTGCTGCAAGCCCTCTTCAACGAAGCTGCCGCCGGCGTTCACGTTGTTGATGGCCAACTGGTTCTCCACCTGGCTGATGCTCAAGCCGTAGGAGATGAGCTTATTCGGATCGACGCGCACCTGATATTCGCGCGCGGTGCCGCCGAAGTCGCTCACGTCCACAACGTTCGGAACTTTCCGGAATTCCTTGTACAGAGTCCAGTCTTCGATACTCCGCAAATTCATCAGGTCATATGCGGGATTGTTGCTCCGGATGGTGTACCAATAAATCTGGCCGGTGGTGCTCCAATCCGTACCGATTTGAGGCTGCACGCCTGCCGGCACATTCACCTGCGTGAGCCTTTCGAGCACCTTCTGGCGGTTCCATTCGTTCACCGATTGGTCGTCGAAGATCAACGTAACCAGGGATAGACCAAAAATCGACTCCGACCGTGTCGTCGTGAGATGCGGAATCCCAAACATCTGAATTTCGATGGGAACCGATACTTGCTGTTCCATTTCTTCGGCGGAACGCCCTGGCCACTGGCTGATGATGGACACGTAATTATCGGCGATGTCCGGATAGACCTCGACGGGCATGTTGTGAAACGATACCGCCCCCCAGCCGAGCAATAGCAACCCAATCGCCAGCACCAACCACCGATTATTGAGAGCAAAATCTACGAGCCTGCGAATCATGGCTTCTTTCTCCAGTCCCGAAGTTGAGCGTCATTCATTGTCGATCGCATTTTGGAGATTGATGGCGTTTGTCACCACCTGCTGGCCAGGCTGCAACCCGGATAGAACCTCCTGCATATTGTTCGGTAACTGCTCTCCACTGATGACCTGAATTCGCTTAAACTTTCCTTGCACGGGGATGAAGACCCAATCGCGGTCGTGCAGATGCACGATCGCGGACGCCGGGACAGCCGTGTAAGTCTGCTTCTCCTTGCCGAACAAAGTGGCCGTAGCGAACATGCCCGGCCGCATCATCTCGCCAGGATTGGCCACTTCAATACGGACCTTCGCTGTGCGAATATTCGGATCGAGAATCGAGCCGATGTTGCTGATCCTGCCCTTGAGAACTTTGTCCGGATAGGCGTTCAGCTTGATGTCGGCGAGCTGCCCGACGCGCACGTTGGCCATGTCGTTTTCGTAGACATCACAGACGATCCACACGGTGGTTAGGTCCGAAATAGTAAATGGGTTCGGCGTAGAGTAGGCTTGCACGAATGCCGCATTGGTAACCTCCTGGTCGGTGATCACGCCGGAAACCGGGGCGAAGATATCGACAATTCCCTTCGGATTTTCAGGATCGCTGCCCAGCAGGCGAAGATGCTCAGTGGCGGTATCGAGGGTGGTCTTGGCGTCGTCCTCGGTGTCTTGCGCCACCTCCAGGTCTCCCAGCGCTATGGCCCCGTGCTCGTAAAGCACCTTCGCTCGATCCAACTGCTTGCGCGCAAGGAGTTCATCGGAGATGGCCTTGCGGTAGGCGTCGAAGCCTCCCGAAATGTCGTCGCTGCGAACACGCAGTAAGAGCTGTCCCTTCTTTACTGTGTCGCCGAGGCGAGCGCGAATGTCCACAATGCGGCCGGAGGCAAGCGAAATCACCGGAACAGTTCGCGCGATGTCCGGAAACACAGTGCCGGTCACGAACAGTTGCGACGGGGCTTGGTATTCGGTCGCTGTTATGATCGGATACAGCTCCGGATGCTCGACCGCGAAAAATGAGACGTCCACTCCGGAAACCACCTTGGCGGGAGGCGGAGCCTCCGCGGCTGCATCCACCTTATCGCTCTTGCAGCCACCGGCGGCCAGCAATGCCCCAAGTACCATCAGAAGCAAACCAAATCCAATAGCTTTGTTTTTCATGCGGCTTCTTGCACCTCATTTTGCGTGTCCTGGCCTTAGGCAGCACCGGAATTACAAGCAATCCCAATGCTGCAGTTGCAAGTTTCATGAATGATTGTTCAAGTATTTGTCGATTTGCGTTAGGGCCGCATGAAGAGTTTCACAAAGAAACGTAGTGAATGAGGCCCGCGCAGTTAGCATATTTGGCCGCATTTACCAATCGCGGCCTCGTGGAACTGGACGACTAGAATCTGACCATGAGCGCCAGCGTGCTTACAGTCTGGTTGGTGCGCAGATCAGGCCACCAGATGGAATTGAGCCCTGCGGGTGTACCTGCGGCTAAGCCTGCGCCGCAGGCTAGCTCCGCGCTGAACAGGCCCTGGGTTCCATAACCAAACCCGGAGGGAGCACCACTGGCGCATGCATACTGTGCCGGTGAGCCGTTGTTACCACCCGGAGGCGTCATGCCGCCGCGGCCGGTCCAGTAAGGCGTGTCGGAGTAGCGGTAGCCAGTTTCCGCGCGGAAGGTGATGTACTGGCTCGGCATGTAATCGAAGGTGATGGTGCCGTCGTGCATCTGAGCTCGATCACCGGCGTTCTGGGTATAGTACGGGGTGCCGGTGACGGCCGTCGCGCCGTTGATGGGCGGCAATAGCGTCAGGTAACGGCCGGGGTTGTTCATCTGGCCGCCGCCCAGGGTAATTGCGTACCTATCCTTCTTGAACCAATAGCGGTTGTACATCATCCAGCCGGCAAACATCTGCTTGGGCCTGCCGTTTTTGGAGTTGTGGCAGTTCACGCCGCCGTTGTAAGTGTCGGTGGTGCCCATCATCGGTGAGAGGCCCTTCGGGTTGAGCGCGCCATCCGTGGTGGCGAATGAAGCGGGTCCGCCGCCGTATTCGCAACCAAGGTCGCCTGTGACGGTGAAGGCAATTTTGTTCAGGAACTGCTTTGGCTTGTCATACACCTTGACTTGCGCGCTGTAGTCGGCATGGATGCGTGAGCGTCCGGGGAAGCCGGCGTCGTCTTCACCCAGGCCGTAGTTGTTCCAGACGAAGTCCAGGTACGGTTTGGGACGATACAGAATCTGTCCGCCCAACCCCGGCTTGCCGTTGTAACGGGCATACGACTGCCAGCCGTTGATAAACCATGGCTCGATCTTCAGGTTTTTCGTTGGGAACCACTGCACGCGAATACCGTTGAAAAACCAAGGCGTGTTGGAGGAGACGAACGAGGGCTGATAGGTCCAGTTGTCGGCGTTGTAGTAGCTGAACAGGCCGATGTACGAAACAAAGATGCCGGCGTCCAGGTTGAGGCCGTGGTTCACATCCCAGTGATATCCGCCCCATGCCTCTGAGACGTACCTGTATGCGTCGGCAAGATTCCACTGACCACGATTCACGCTGCCGTCGTTGCGCGGGGTGGTGGTGGCGAACATGCCGTACATGGTTAGAAATCTGCCGCGGACATTGTCGATGCGAATGTCGCCGCCGAAGCTCAACTGCTCGACCTGAATTTCATCGGAGCGAAAGGTCTCCGTCGATCCACCCAGGGTGTCGTCTGACGGGTGGTTGTAGTCGAGGGTGTAATTCACGTCGGCGCGGAACTCCGGCGTGAAGTACTTGGTAGTCATCGGGAAGTCCACCACGCGTCCGTTGCTGTTGAGCCAGGTCCAGTCGCCGGGGAACGGTGTCTCCTTGGTAGTGACCTCCGCTCTCATCTCGGGTGGCGCGGGAGCCGCCGCCGGGGCAGGCGCAGCCACGGCCTGCGTGTTCGGCGTCACCGGGCTGCTTGAAGTGCCGCTCACAGCGGTCTTCTCTGCCGCACGCAGTGCGTTGGCATCGCGGACTGCTTTCAGTTCGGATTCAAGTTGCTCGATCCGCGCCTTCATCTCCGTGAGTTCTTTGATGATTGCTTCGCTGTCGGTCGGCGCGGCGGCGGCAGAAGGATTCGAAGCAGCGTTCGCGCTCTGCGGCGTTGTGGCGTTGTCTGGAGTTGTGCTTTGGGCTTTACACACGAGCTGCACGCCGAGTCCGCAGATTGCAGCTCCCAATAAGATGACCATCCTGAAATTGTTCTTCATAGGTGTCTGTTCTCCACGACGCCAGGCGTCGCCAGGTTAAGTAGCTGTTGTTATCACTGAGGAATGACTAGATTTCTGGTATCGTCCCTCACTTTACAAATATGCAAAGCGACATAAAGGAGCCGCAAAGAAAACGCAGTGTTTTCGAAAAGGCTAAGTAGCATTGCGCCTTTATGTGTATATTTCCTTGGCCACTTATATCCACTCTGTTTGTGAGAGGGGAGTGACTTACATAGACATTAGCGTTGTGGCCGTAAAGAATCCGTGTGTGTGTTGAAGATAGTTATAAACATTGCGTGAGTGATACATAAGTAAGTCGTAAACATCTGCTCTTTCAGCTATTACTTGACCGCATTTCTTGAGTCCATAATGATCCGACTATGTGCTTGCCACGCAGTTCACTGTACTTATATTATCTTTATCCATTTATATCTAGCATGGTGATTAGTCGTTGCAGATAACCAGATCGACCCGAGCAGGAACCAGAACTTGGGCAAGTCATTCTGCAATATGGGCGGACCTGTCGCCGCAAGCAACCAACAATCCAATGAAACAAAGAGAACGGATCGAAGAATAGAATGTGGCAAGTAAAATATGCATGGGCTCTATTGACGCTAGTGTGTTTGAAGCACGGTATAGGTTCACCTTTTACGCAGAGATTATGACCCCCTACCCCTTCACATCGCACTTAGCTGGTAGGCAGTTCCAGCATTAGTTTGCTTGAGCAGCTCGGCCCCGCGCTATTTGTTGCTATGGAGTGCGAGCTTCGCCTTGCAGCCATAGAACTTCTATAAAACGTGTGCGATCTGGCTCTGATACATCTCAAAACCCCGCGCTGTATCCTTCGGCCTCACGCTGCTCATCACCAGAACCACGACGCCCACATCATCCACACCAACGGATTCCATCGTTACGTCATTGAATCGGAATGATCGCGAGCTCTTTGCGCTATTGTTGATTCTTGGCCGTTGCTCTGGCCCCGGTGGTGTAACTGTCAGAGGCCGATTGCCAAGGTCGATCAAGACAGCGCCCATGCCTTTTGAGCCAATCCAGGTCGAAGAATGCGCTTTTCGCCTTTTTGGTGGAAAACGCTTTTTGCGCGGTCCGTTCTCTACACATCAGCATGGGGGTAGGGGGACAAGTTCCGATAGCCTTTTCAATGAAGGCTCCCCTGATGGCTCACCTAAAGGCTCACCTGAAGACTCTATGGGCGGACGCCCACATCTAAGCCGGAAAATGCTGGAGCATTACAGCTACGTCCGACTGGAAGCAAAGCGGCGAGCAGTGGAATCGGTGGTCGCTATGGCAGGACAGTTTGTCCAATAGGCAGAGTGTGGGGACCCCAAAGCATGAAAACTGCATCGGGATCCCCGCAAATTCCCCTACAATTTCCGAGTCTCTTCCGGAGGTTATTCTGTAAATGCTTGATTTTAATGGTCGGGACGGGCAGATTTGAACTGCCGCATTGCCAGTCCCATGGACCGGCCCCCTCGCAGACCTGATTCGCCGCATTCGCTCAAGCGAATGCGGATTGGGGCGCTCGCGGCCGGCAGTTCGATCGCAGCCGAGGCTGAGGAAGGATTGTGCTGAAGGAGAATAATGGTCGGGACGGGCAGATTTGAACTGCCGACCCCTCGCACCCCAAGCGAGTGCTCTACCAGGCTGAGCCACGTCCCGACACAATCGAGCCGGCTCTTGGGGAGCCGGCTTTTGGGGTCGTACTTAGTTTACACGAGGCCGGGCTTGCGCGCTCGCGCCCTATCGAAATCTTCACAGAAAATTGCGAGGTGTCATCCCGAAAAGCCAGACAACCGCTCAGCCGCAACTATCCACTGACAACTGATCACTGACCACTGTATTTACTGCGATGGCGGAACGTACTCCTGGGGCAAACCGAGTCCCTCGCCAAAGAAGAACTGCTCCATCTGTTCGACAAGAAACTGCTGTGCCTGCGGGGTCCAGGGCTGCAAGCGGTACTCGTTGAGCAGCATCTTCTGCCGGTCGACCCACTCGCCCCAGGCCGCCTTGGAGACGTTCTTGTAAATCTTCTGGCCAAACTCGGAGTCAAACGGAGGCTCATCCAGTCCCTCCATCTCCTTCTTGTAGCGAACGCAAAACACCATGTGTGCCATCAGTCTGCTCCTTGCCCTATTGTATTGGATTGGTGTGTCGACTTTCGGTTGGCCTTTGCGCCCGCGCCGGATTATCCTGTGCGGGTATGTGCTGCCGATTCATGCGCAAGTCCACAATCGAGGAGATCGCCGGCTGGTTCGACGTGGGGCTGGAAGGAATTCCCTTCTTTGCATCCAGCTACAACATTGCGCCGCAGAGCGTTCAGCCCGTGGTGCGGCTCAATCCCGGCTCTGGCCGCCGGGAGTTTGCCTTGCAACGCTGGGGGCTGGTGCCCTTCTGGGCCAAGGACGACAAGCTGAGCTACTCCACATTCAACGCCCGCGCCGAGGAAGCAGCCCGCAAGCCTGCCTTCCGCGAGGCCTTGAAGAAGCGCCGCTGCCTGGTGCCTGCTGACGCCTTTTACGAGTGGCAACAGGTTGACGCCAAAACGAAGCAGCCCTACGCCATAGCCCTCAAGAGCGGCGATCCCTGCGCCTTTGCCGGGCTCTGGGAGAGCTGGCAACCCGCGGATGGTCCGCCGCTGGAAACCTTCACCATCCTCACCACCAGCCCTAATGAATTGATGAAGCCCATCCACAACCGCATGCCGGTGATTCTGGAGCCGGGCGACTATGCCCGCTGGCTTGCGCCCTATGACCCGACAAAGCCTCCCGTGGAGTTGCTTCGCCCCTTCCCGGCAGAACAAATGCGCGCCTGGCCGGTCAGCAGTCGCGTGGGAAATGTGCGCAACAACGATCCTGGGCTAATCGACAGAATCCAATCTTCCTCGTTATAGGTATCCGCTCCTCGCAAGAGGCCTCCGCTGCTAGTTGAGATTCTGCTTGACAACCGCCTGTGTGGGCGTTTTTCCTAGACTCGTCTCAAGCCCGCGCCCTTTGCACAAGAGCCGTCCGGATTTCCTTGGGATTTGCCCAATCCGGTTGGGGCGTGAAACATCTACTATTGTTAACAGGGTCCAATCCCAAAGGAGCTACTGTGCCTGAAAACACTCCGCAAACTGGCCTTACCGATGAAGTCGCAGGCGGCCTCGCCTACTTCACATTTATCCCGGCGATCATCTTCCTGGTTGTTGCGCCCTACAACCAGAAGGCGTCGATACGCTTCCACTGCTGGCAGTCGATTCTGCTGACCGCCGCGGCATTCGTAATCGACATTGTGCTCATGATTGTTTTTGGTATTCTAGCGTTCATCCTTCCGTGGTATATACACGGAGTGATTGGAATGCTATGGCTACTGATCGATCTTGCCTGGTTTGTCATCTGGCTTCTGCCTGTGATCAACGCCTTCCAGGGCAAGCGTTTCAAGCTGCCCATAATCGGTAATTTCGCCGAGAAGCAAGCAGGAGTCTAAGGTATCTTCACAGCTCGCGGCGCTGTCTTCCGGAAAGCTCAGCGCCGCTTGTTCTTCTTGCCGAACTTCTTCCTTTTCCTGGAAGCTGGGATAGATGTGTCACTGCGTTTGCTCTTCTTCGGTCGGGGAGGCGACTTGGCGGCTTTTTCCCCGGTCAGCGGCAATCCCTCTTCCATAATCGAGAACTGCAGCTTGCGCTCTGACGCCAGAATGCGGTCCAGAATCACCTGCACCCGGTCGCCGGCGCGGAAGCGGCGGCCTGTGCGCTCGCCGATAATCTCGTGCGTGTTCTCGCGCCAGGTGTAGCGGTCGCCGGCGAGCGAATCGATGGGCACGAGGCCCTCGACAAAGAGGTCGGTCAGCTCGACGAACAACCCGAACTTTGCCGGGTTCAGCACCAACGCGGCGAACTCCTCGCCGACGCGGTCCTGCATGAAGCGCACCTTCTTCCACTCCACCAGTTCGCGCTCGGCCTCGGCGGCGCGGCGCTCTGTCTGACTGCATTCCTCGGCAATCTGCGCCAGCTCGGGTTCGGGGATGGGCGGGTCGCCGGTGAAACCAGAAACTGGGTGCCCCACCCTCGCCGCGTCTTTGTTTTTGCGGCTAGGGTGGGAAACCACGAACCCATATCCACTCCCTTCATCCGGATGCGCCCAGGGCGAGCTGTACCGGCCCTCGGCCACCTTGCCTTCGCCGCGCACGCCCTCTCGTAGCAAGTCCTTCACGATTCGATGCACAATCAAATCGGGATAGCGGCGAATAGGCGAGGTAAAGTGCGTGTAAGTGGGCGCGGCCAGTGCAAAGTGGCCCTCGTTAATCTCCGAGTAGCGCGCCTGCTTAAGCGAGCGTAGCATCAGGTAGCTCAGAATTCGCTCCTCCGGCTTGCCCTCGATCTTCGCTGCCAGCTTTTGATACATGCGCGGCGTGACGGGAATGTCTTCGGGCACCTCGTGCACGCGCGGCTTGCGCCCCTGCCCGCGTACTTCGCGGCGTTCTGCCCGCGTCTGAATGCGCCGGACCGGCAGAGCGCCCAGGCCAAGCGAATACCCGAAGCTGGCCGCCAGCTCCTCGAATTGCACCACGCGGCGCGGCTCGGGTTTTTCGTGAATTCGATAGAGAGACGGCACGCCCAGATCTTCGAGCCATGTGGCCACACATTCGTTGGCCGCCAGCATAAACTCCTCGATCAGACGGTTTGCCCATGTGCGCTCCGACTTGGTGACGCCGCGCATCTGCCCCTGTTCGTCGAACTCGATCACCGGCTCCGGCAGATCGAAGTCGATGCTGCCCCGCTCCTCGCGCCGCTTGTTCATCAGGACGGCCAGCTTGTGCATCCGCTCAAACTCCGGTACGAGGCTGGTGTAGCGGGCGCGGGTCTCAGCATCGCCTTCCAGAATCGCGTGAACTTCCGCGTAGGTCATCCGCGCCGTCGAGCGAATCACGCCTTCAACAATCTCGTAGCTCTCGATACGCCCGCCGGAGTCCAGTTGCATCAGGCAGCTTAGGACAAGACGATCTTCGCCGGGGCGCAGGCTGCAAATGTTCGTCGACAACTCCTGCGGCAGCATGGGGATGGCGCGATCGGGGAAGTAAACGCTGGTTCCCCGGAGCCGCGCCTCCAGATCGAGATCCGTTCCCGCGCGCACGTACTCCGCTACGTCGGCAATGTGCACTTGCAACTCGTAGCCCCCGTCGGGGCGTTCCGTTACCAGAACCGCGTCGTCAAAGTCTCGCGCCGTCTCACCGTCGATGGTGACGATGGGCAGCGAGCGAAAATCGCGCCGGCTGGCTGCTTCATCCGAATCAAGATGAGCCACGGCGCGCGCCTCGGCCAGCACACTATCCGGAAAGACTCGCGGCAATTGGTGCTTGCGGATCATCATCTCCACATCGACGCCGAAATCGTCCGGCGAGCCCAGCACTTCAATCACGCGGCCCACCGGCGGCCGCGTCGGCGTGGGCCAACTGGTGATCTCCACATCCACCACCAGGCCTTCCAGGCTTTGGTGAGCGCGAGATATTGCCTCTTCACCGAGCACACGGTGGGGCGATGCGGACTCACGGGCGGCAGGCAGTTCCTGCCCGACTGGAATTAAGATGGACTGTGTCATACGCTCATCGAAAGGTACAACCGTATGCCCAGCCGCGCGCTCCGACCGGGCATAATGAAAAACTCCGACAACGGTGGGATTGCGCCGCTCCAGCACGCGCACAATCCGGCCCATGAGGCGGCCATCAGCCTTGGGAGGTTCAACTTCCACCAGCACCTGGTCGCCCTGCATGGCGCCGCTGATCTCGTTGGGAGGAATGAAGATGTCCCCCTCATCGGAAGTCCGGCGGGCGCTGGGCCGCACAAAGCCATAGCCGTCGCGATGCAGGTCAAGCCGCCCGGCGGCCAGATTGTCCCGCCTGCCAAGTGGTTTGGGAATGCTCCAGTGCTCTGTATCGAGCCTGGTCAACGTGCCGCGGGCAGTCAGCCGTGCAAGTTGTTCCAGCAATAGACGCCGTTCCCGGCCTCCGCCCAGGCCCAGTTCGCGCACCAGTTGCTTATACCCAGCCTTGCCGCCTGCCGAACGGGCAATCCGCGCCACCAGTTCCTGATCATTCATACCTCAAGAGTACAGCGTGTTGTCATAAAATATTCCCAACACAATACTCCAGGATGGCCGCGAAGATATAACATCCTAATTGTGGCCGCGCATGGGTTGCCCAAGGCGTAAAGCCAGGCAGCCCAAAGATTCATTTCGCTTGGGCTTGCGGCAGTGGCCCCGGCTTTAGAATGCCCGTCCTTTCAGGACAGAAAAGGATTCATTTTGAGCGCTATGTGGAAACCCACCCAACCCGGACCTGTTACCCCCAGCTTTAATCCTGAACCCTCCCGCCAGGCGGTGCCCACTTCGTCCGCTGAATACCCTAACCGGGCTCCAGTTACTGCCGGCGACCAGGCCACCATCGGCAAGGGCCTGATTATCAAGGGAGAGATTACCGGCACAGAGTCGCTGTTTATTGATGGCAAAGTCGAGGGCACCATCGCCCTTCCCGGTAACCGCATCACTATCGGCCGCAATGGCCAGGTGGCTGCCGGCATCTCCGCGCGCGAAATCGTCATTCTGGGCAAGGTGCGCGGCAATATCGCCGCCACTGACCGGGTTGATATCCGCGCCGAGGGAGCTCTGACCGGCGATGTAACCGCGGCACGCATCAGCATTGAAGACGGCGCCTACTTCAAGGGCGGCATCGACATCAAGAAGGCCGATGCTAAACCATCCGCCGAAGCCAAGACTTCCGTCGCGGCTTCTTCGCCCGCTGCGTCAGAGTCGTCCAAGCCGGCCTAGTTCTAGCCGTGCAGCAAGTTCAGTTTGAACGCTCGCGCCCCTGCCCACACAGGGGCGTGAGTGTCTGCAACAGGAGTGTGCTTTATCGAACGATGCTCTGCCGGAGGGCGGGTATTGAGGTATAAACTCGGGAAACGAAGCGGAAATCAACCGAAGAAATTGTTTTATAAGCCACATTAATTGTTATAGATAGTTAAAAATGAACCAGAAATGGCAGAGGATTGCCCTAACCCAGCCCCAGCCGCTTCATTGTCACCCTGGGCAACGCCGACCCGCTCATTTCCAGCACCCATTTGGTAATCGCGGACCACATCACCATTCCTGCTGCCAGCACTGCCAGGTCGATCCAATAAACCTGGCCCGGCATTGCTTTGTGTGCCATGCCGCCAAGCCACCAGAAGACGAGCCCAACCCCCGCGCCGCTTACCGCCGCAGCCAGCAGGCAGCGGCCCATCTCCGCGTAATCCAGACTGGCCAGCGAAACCATACGCCGTAAATGCAGCAGCACAGCGAGAACAATTGTTTGCATGGCAATGCCCAGATCGGAAGCGATAGCCAGCCCGATGGCTCCATACCCGTGATAAAGCGAGTAATAGATGGGCAGCGAGAGCAGCGTGACCAATGTGCTCGCCACCATCGGAATCAGCGTGTTGCCCGCGGCATAAAATGCCCGCGCATAAATCGCCTGCGCCGACCATAGAAACAAGCTGATGGAGAAGACCGCAAAATAGCCGGCGCATTCTCGCGCATCGCTCGGGGAAAAACGTCCGCCCATGTAGAGCAGTTCCACCAACGGTACGGCCAGTGCGATCATGGCCGAAGCCGCCAGCAGCCCCAGCGAGGCTACACGCGAGACGGAGTCAGCCACGCCAATGGCAAATTCGTAATGGCGCTCTTTGCTCCACAGGCTGGCGAAAAATGGCATGGACGCCGCGCCGGCTGCCTGGGCCAGTATGGTCATGGGCGCGGTGAAGAGTTGCTTGGCATAGGTCATCAGCGAGACTGCCCCCGCGACATTCGAGGCAAAGTGGGCGATGATCCAATTGTCGGCGCTCACCAGTGAAACTCCGACAATCAACGGAAGCGAGAGACGCACCCACTCGCGCAATCCCGGATCGCGCCAGTCAAGAATCGGCCGATAGTGCGTGCCCGCCCGCCTTGCGAAGACCGCATTCAACAGAAACGGGCCCAGAAATGCCCCGGTCAACGTGCCGATAGCCAGCGAAGAGACGCCCAGGTAATGCACCAGAAACAGGCCACCCGCGATTGTGCCCAGGTTGTAGATTAGCGGCGAAAAGGCCTGCACGCTGAACTGCTTGCGCACCAGCAGCACCGCACCAAAGACTCCGCCAGCGAAGAAAAACAACTGCGCGGGCAGTAGAATGCGCGTCAACCGCACGCACAGAGCCGCCTTCACCGGATCAAAGCCGTCGAACCACCAGTGAATGTAAAGTGGGGCAAAGATTTCACCCAGCACAATAGCCGCTCCCAGCACCAGGAACATGGTGGTCAGAATCACCGAGAGCGACCGCTGCCCCTCCTCTTCGCGCCCGGTTTCGCGATAGCGCGTGAGGATGGTGACAAAGGTGATGGAGGCCGCGCCGCCTACCAGAAAGTACGAAATCATGTCCGGCAACACAAAGGCGGCGTTGAATGCGTCGGCTTCCATGCCGCGGCCAAAGAGCCAGGCAATGTATTTGATCCGCACCAGGCCGATGATGTGCGAGAAGAAGGCAGAGGCCATCAGCACCAGGGTCGCTGTGAAGGCGGTATGCGCATGGGTAGGGCGCAGCAGCCTCAGGGCGCGCGCCCATCTGGACGGCGCAGGCGCTGGGACTTGGATTGGGGAATCTTCAGCCACTGGTGTTGATTCTACCGGGGTTGCCGTCAAAATCGGCAATGTCAATGCGGGGAGTCCGGCGCAACACTCATCCTGTCGGGTATTCTGTCGGCTGGAGGCATTGCATGCAGCGCATTTTTCCATGGGGAGTTTTGCTTTGGGTAGTTGCCGGAGTGGGCACATTCGCCCAGACGATTCATGGCCGCGAAGGCATCACCCTGCCGCCGCCGCCGGCTGTTGAGGCTATCCCGGTATCAGACGATTACTTCGGGACGAAGATCGTTGACAACTACCGCTGGCTTGAAGACGCCAGGAGCCCCCAAACCCGCGCTTTTATCGACGCCCAAAACGCCTACACGGCACTCTATCTGAAACAGGCGAGTATACGGTCCCAGCTGGTGGAAGGCCTGAAAGCTCTGGAGGAAGTCTCCCGCTGGTCAATGCCCTTCAAACGCGGCGGCAACTACATTTTCATGAAGCGGCTGGCCGGCGAGCAGCAAGCCTCAATCTACCTTCGCCGCGGTTGGACGGGGAAGGACGAGAGGCTGGTCGACCCCGTCGCCCTGAGCCACGACCCCAACACCTCCGTGAGCCTGGCGGACGTCTCCCGCGACGGAACGTTGCTGGCCTACCGCGTGCGCCAGGGAGGAGCGGATGAGACCTCCGTCCACTTGTTGAATGTGAAGACCGGAAAAACGCTGGAGGATGAACTGCTTAGCGCCCGCTACGACAGCGTGCGCTTTGCTCCCGATGGCGGCAGGTTTTACTACGCGCGCAACGACAAGTCCGGTACGATGCTCTACCTGCATAAGCTGGGCACGCCCACCGGCAGCGACTCGCTCATCTTGGGGCGCGAGTTTCACGGCGAAAAGCTGGGGCGCGACGACCTGTTCAGTGCTGATATCACCGATGATGGCCGCTATCTTGTCGTCGCAATCGAACGCGGCGTTCCCGCTCGCCGCGTCGATATTATCTTCCGCGACCTAAGCAAGCAAGACGCTCCATTCGACATCCTTGTGTGGGGCATGGACTGCCGCTTCTCGACCATCTACGCCATGGGCACGTGGTTTGTGAGGACCGATTATCAAGCGCCCAACGGACGCATCCTCATGGCACAGCCCGGCGCCAAGCCCGGCGACTGGAAGACCATCATCGCCGAAGGTCCTGACCCCATCCAGAACTTTTCTATCGCGGGCGGCAAGCTCTACGTCACGAGACTCAAGGACGTGAAAGTGGAAACCTCTATCTACTTGCCGGATGGCACGCCTGACGGCCGCATCAACTATAGCGGTATCGGGTCGACCTCCAGCCTCTCGGGTCGACCGTCTGAACGCTACGGCTTCTACACCTTCCAGTCCTTCATTCAGCCGCCGACAATCTACCGGCTGGATACCGTCACCGGCAAACGCACGGTTTTCGCTCGACAGGAGATTCCCTTTGACACCAGCCAGTATGAGATAAAGCAAGTGTTCTTCAAGTCACAGGACGGCACCCGGATTCCCATGTTCATCGCTGGCAAAAAAGGCTTGAAGCAGGACGGGACGGAGCGCTTGTTGATGACCGGCTACGGCGGCTTCAACTCCAGCGAAATGCCTCTCTGGAACCCGTCCTATGCGTGGTGGATGGAGCAGGGCGGCTGGTTTGCCGTGCCCAACCTGCGCGGCGGCGGCGAGTACGGCGAGAGCTGGCATCAGCAGGCCATGTTCGAGAAAAAGCAGAATGTCTTCGATGATTGGTTCGCTGCAGCCGAGTACCTGATCGACAATAAGTACACTTCTGCGTCGCGCTTCGCCATTCGCGGCCGGTCCAACGGAGGACTCTTGATGGGCGCATCCATTACCCAGAGGCCGGATCTGTTTTCGGCCGTATGGTGCGGATATCCGCTGCTGGATATGTTGCGCTACCAGAATTTCCTGGTGGGTTCTTACTGGAAGACGGAATACGGCTCTGCGGAGAACGAAATTCAGTTCCGCTATCTGCTCAAGTATTCGCCCTATCAAAATGTCAAAGCAGGCACGGCTTACCCCGCGGTGATGTTCTTTACCGGGGACAACGACACCCGCGTTGACCCGCTCCATGCGCGCAAGATGACAGCCTTGTTGCAGCCGGCTTCGTCCAGCGGCAGGCCTATCCTTCTCCATTACAGTATTACCGGCGGCCACTCTGCCGGCGTTGGCGTCGAACAGCAGATTCAGGACGACGCCGACGAACTTGCCTTCCTATGGACGGAAACGGAGCAAACGGCTGCCCTCAAATAGAACGTTGAGCGTGAGTCAGTACTCGCCTGAATCTCTCCGCGGTAACCTCATGCCCTTGGTAATCCTTTCCGATAAAGAGGACACGTCGCCTGTGTAACAGGCAGGACCATGTCATCGTTGTAACCGCGGCTCAATGAGGGAGCAGATCTGGTAGCCTTTGGTATTTGTCGAGCAAGCCGGCATATAAAAAGGGCTGTCTCAGCAAGAACCAGCCTTTCTCGGGCGCCAGGGACCAGGAGTCGAGATGCCACAAGCAGGGCTGGGGCTTATCGAGATGGATCAGCAGCAGGAGGATGAACGGCTGGCTGCGCTGATTTCTGTCGGGATACTCGACACTCCGCCCGAGCCTGCTTTCGATGCAATTACCCGTCTGGCTACAGAGTACTTTCAGGCCGATTCAGCTGCGCTTGCCTTTGCCGACGAGAGTCGTGTCTGGATGAAGTCCTGTTGGCGCCAGGTGATACGCGAGCTGCCGCGCGAAAACTCCATCTTCGACCTGGTGCTCGCCAAAGACGGTCCGGTAATCATCACCGATATCTCCACGCATCCTCTATGCGATATGTTGTTGCCGCGACTCAAAATGCTCGGCATGGCTTCTTTTGCCTGCGTTCCGGTGCGCTCCTCTTCGGGAAAGATCCTCGGAATCCTGATCATCTTCCACCGCGAGAAGGGCTGGGATATTCCGCCAGGTGCGATTCGCACGCTGGAATCCCTGGCCGATCTGGTTTCCAGCCAATTGGAATTGCGCGGGCTGCGCAATACCTTCACTGGGAACAGGAATGCTCCGCAGCGTACTTGCCACGTTGCCGAAAGCGCGGACCAAAACTGGCCAGGCAATGCCGACCTACGCCAGGCACTGGAGCAAAAACAGTTCGTGCTCTATTACCAGCCGGAGATCGAGCTCGCTACGCGCAGGATTGTTGGTCTTGAAGCACTTATCCGCTGGGTCCATCCCAAACGGGGCCTGATCCTGCCCATGGACTTCATTCCGCAGGCCGAGGAAAGCGGTCTGATCTTGCCCATAGGCGACTGGGGGCTCGCCGAAGCCTGCAACCAGATTCAAAAATGGTGCCTTGAAGACCCGCGCCTTGCCTCTCTGCGAGTTGGCGTCAACCTCTCCGCCCGCCAGTTTTCGCGTGAGGGCCTGGCCGATCATGTCGAGGGCCTCCTGGTGCAAGCCGGCATCTCCAGCCGCCAACTCGGTCTGGAGATGACCGAGTCCAGCATCATTCCCAATTTACACACCGCCTTGATGGTGCTCGGCAGCCTGCGCAGATTAGGCGTTTCCTTGTTGATGGACGACTTCGGCACCGGCTACAGCTCCCTGAACAATCTGCATTCATTTCCCTTCGATGTGCTCAAGATTGATCGCTCTTTCGTCTCCCGCATGTCTGAGGGCGACCAGCCGCTGCAGATCGTGCGCACCATCATCGAACTGGCCCGTGTCATGGGCATGGACGTGATGGCCGAGGGAATTGAAACCCATGAGCAATACCGCCTGTTGCGCGAGATGGGCTGCCGCTACGGCCAGGGATTTCTCCTTGCCCGCCCCATGACTGCCGAAGCTGTCACCTACCTGCTGAGACTCCCCGGCCGCATCCTCCCCGATCCCGAAGCCATCGAAGCGGTTTACGCCTAATTCCACCGGATCTCCGCGCTTCTTATAGGGGTGTTAGAGCGTGTTTCAAAAAACCTGCTTTGTGTCAGGTCACGACTTCACTGCTAGCGGAAAAATTCATTCGGCGTCTCAAGAAGCGTCAGGGTACGGCTTTAGCCGTGCCGCAAAACGCCCAATAAAATTACGGGCTTCAGCCCCTGAGGGATGCTTTGTACTGACTGAACGGTGTTTATGAGATAACCTCTCGTATTTCATTTCAGGACACGCAATCAGTTTGTCCTCTTTTGGGAGCAATCTCGTCTTTGCATGGGAAATTCCTCACGCTGGCTACTCTGCCGCGCGCTATGCTCCATGCCATGCAACAAACAACTGAAACCGTACCCTCCCCCGCCTTTGCCGGCTTTCTGGCCACGTTTGCCACGCCAGAGCAAGCCACCGGCGTCCCCGGCGACGGAACTTTGTCGATGAAGTGGAAACCCGCGCCCTCCTGGAACGATGACGATCTGGCCGACGACGTGGCAACCCTCAGTTACGAGAGCGCGCTGAAGGCCTACGCGCGCTACCGTCCCTCCCAAGTCCCCTCCCAAGTCTCTGATCGGTCGCTTACCCAGTCCGCCGATGCGGAGCCATTCTGTTATGAAGATGCCTCGGCAACGGCCACGCAACCGGCGACTCGACCCATCGCAAATCTGGAGCCAGGAGCAACTCCGGACCCAGTTCCCAGTCCGGCCCCCAGCTTCCTTCGGGCCGCACCCTTCGAGCGGGATCTGAAGGACGCCAGCATTACCATCCGCATGAGCAAGGCGGAGTGCGCGCAACTGCACCGGCGCGCCTCCGAGGCCGGCCTGACCATCTCGGCCTATCTGCGCTCCTGCACCTTCGAGGCCGAGTCTCTGCGGACAATGGTCAAGGACACCCTGGCCCAGTTGCGCGCGGCCACGAGCCAGGCAAAGCCGCCCCAATCCGCGCCATCCCTTTTTGGCAGACTTTCCGCCTGGCTGGCGCGCCTCATTACTCCCTGGCGCGTCAGCCAACGCGCTTCCCGCGCCTGACGGCACATCATCTCCACGGCCAGGTAATTTTTTTACCGGATGAGAACGCGCATCAACAAAACCTTCTACTTCAATGGTGCAGTTTTCATGGCGCGCATGACTCCTCGCGCCCTCCCGCCAGATCAATTCCTTCCGATGCCGCCCGCCGCCACCAGAAAATGAAGACGGGCCCCCCATTCTTTGCGTCAGGTAAACCAGTTACACAGGAGTTGAATGGCGCTAAGGGCGTTTTCAGTCCCGATTCGTGGTCAGCCTGCTGCTCATGCTGTTTTCTTGAAGCTCATGTTTACGGATTACGAATTTCACTTTGCTTTGCGCGGTGGACAAACGCAGCGCAATGGACGGACTTCTTCCGGTGCGCCACCAGAGATAACGGCCAGCCCCGGCCCCATTTCGTAGAGCCTTTGCGGATCGATTGACACTCCCTTCACTGTGCTTTTATTGTTGAAGCCGCAGACGAATTATGTCATGAGGATTGTAATGCCTATACACAGCGGATCTCGTTTCAGCCCTACCCAACCCCGTTCTAAGCATCTGCTGCGAATGCTGCAAGCTTACTTCGCCGTTGGGATCCTGCTTGCGGCACATCCCTCGCGGAGCGTTGCGCTGGGTCAACCCCGCTATGTGCAAACGTCGCCAGTTTCAAATGGTTTACGGCTGGCAGGCGAAGGCAGCTGCGCAAAGCTCTTTGCAGACTCAGGCGATTTTCCCGGCGTGCTCCGCGCAATGATCGATTTGCAGCAAGACCTCGGCCGAGTGAGCGGATGCAAGGCACAGATTCTTCAGCACAGAAAATCCCTGTCCGGCGAAGTGGTCCTGATCGGCACGGTTGGGAAGAGCGAGATGATCGATCGCCTTGTCCGGGCGCACAAGATCGATGTGCGTGAGATTCAAGGCAAGTGGGAAGCGGCGCTGATCCAGGTAGTGGACCACCCGATGGCGGGAGTTCGACGCGCGCTTGTGATCGCGGGCAGCGACAAGCGCGGAACGATTTACGGCATTTACGATCTCTCGGAGCAGATCGGCGTTTCGCCGTGGTACTGGTGGGCCGATGTGCCGGTCGAACACAGCGGCGTTCTTTATGTGCAACCAGGGAGGCGGGTGCAAGGCGAGCCGGCGGTCAAGTATCGCGGCATCTTTCTCAATGACGAGGCGCCGTCGCTGGCCGGCTGGGCGAAGGAAAGGTTCGGCGGGTTCAATCACGAGTTTTACGAAAAGGTCTTCGAATTGCTGCTGCGCCTGAAAGCGAATTTCTTGTGGCCGGCGATGTGGGACAACGCGTTCAATGAAGACGATGCGCTGAATGCCAGGCTGGCGGATGAGTATGGCATTGTGATGGGCACCTCGCACCATGAACCGATGTTGCGCGCTCAACAGGAATGGAAACGGCACGGAAAGGGCCCGTGGGATTACACGACCAACGCTAAAGAACTCGATGCATTCTGGGAAGAAGGAATCGCGCGTAATGAAAACTATGAAAGCGCGATTACGCTGGGCATGCGCGGCGACGGCGACATGCCCATGTCGGAGCACGACAACGTAGTGCTGCTGGAAAAGATCGTCGCAGACCAGCGGGAAATCATCGCGCGCCACAAAACTCCCACGGTCGCATCGGATCCGCAGGTCTGGGCTTTGTATAAGGAAGTGCAGGGCTATTACGAAAAGGGGATGCGCGTTCCCGACGACGTGACGCTGCTGTGGTGCGACGACAACTGGGGCAATTTGCGCAGGCTGCCCACGCCCGAGGAGCGGAAGCGAAGCGGCGGCGCGGGCATCTACTACCACTTCGATTATGTGGGCGGACCGCGATCCTACAAATGGCTCAATACGTATTCAATTACCAAGGTCTGGGAACAGATGAACCTTGCCTATGCGTATGGAGCGAACCGCATTTGGATTGTGAATGTGGGCGATTTGAAGCCTATGGAGTTTCCCATCGAATTCTTTCTCAGCCTTGCACGCGACCCGAATCGCTGGGGGAAGGACAATCTGCGGGAGTTCACCGAGCTTTGGGCGGCGCGCGAATTCGGCCCGGAGCACGCGCCGGAGATTGCGGAAATTGTCTCCCGATACACCCAGTACAACGGACGGCGCAAACCTGAACAACTGGAGCCGGATACCTATAGTCTTCTTCATTTCGAGGAGGCTGACCACGTGTACACCGAATGGAAGACTCTCACGGAGCGCGCGGAGACGGTCTATCAGGAGCTCCCGCAGGAGAAGCGCGATGCATTCTTTGAACTTGTGCTGTATCCCGCCAAGGCATCGGCGATTGTGAATCAGCTATACATTACCGCGGGAAAAAATCATCTCTACGCGGCGCAAGGGCGGGCCAGCGCGAACGATCTGGCGAAGCAGGCGCGCGACCTGTTCGCCGCCGACGGCGCGCTGACGGACGAGTATAACCACATACTCGCTCGCGGCAAGTGGAACCACATGATGGACCAGACGCACATCGGCTACACATTCTGGAACGAGCCGCCGCTGAATGCGATGCCCGCGGTGAGCCAAGTGCAACCGGCGGCGGGAGCGAGGATGGCGATAGCCGTCGAAGGTTCGCCCTTCACGGGTGGCGCGGGCTTCGGATTTATGGCGCTCCCTGAGTTCGACGGCTTCAACCGGCAGACGCAATTCATCGACGTGTTCAATCGCGGTGCGGAGCCGTTTGAGTTTTCCGTCGCCGCCGATCAGCCGTGGATCAGGCTCAGCGAAACTCAGGGCACGGTCGCGAAGGAAGATCGAATATGGGTGAGCATCGATTGGGATGCCCTGCATGAAGCCACGAACCATGGAAGCGTGACGATCACGCAGACAGGCCGTCCTCCAGTTCGCGTGCGCGTCGAGGCATTGCGGCCCGCCGTGCCGGCGCGGGATTCCCTCGACGGATTCGTTGAAGCGCGTCACTACGTCTCCATCGAGGCCGAAGATTTCACCAGCCGGTCCGCGACAGATCAGGCGCATTGGGAGCGGATTCCCGGATTTGGCGAGACGCTCTCGGGGATGACCATCTTCCCGGTCACGGCCGCGAGCGTCGAGCCGCCATGGCCCGCTCCGGTGCTCGAGTACCGTATGTTTCTTTTCGACAGCGGAAGCCTGAATGTGGAGGCCATCCTGGCGCCGACGCTGAACTTTGTTCCCGGGCGCGGATTGAGGTACGCCATCTCGTTTGACGATCAGCCGCCGCTGGTAGTCGATGCGCTGGCCAACGATTCTCAAAAAGGTTGGGAAGAGGCGGTGAGCGACGGCGTCCGCAAAGTGACCTCCACGTTGCGCGTGGAGCAGCCGGGATATCACACGCTGAAATTCACGATGGTCGATCCGGGGGTGGTGCTTGAGAAGCTGGTGGTGAGCCAGGGAGATGCGCCCGCGAGTTATCTCGGACCCCCGGAAAGTTATCACGGTGCTGGTGTTGCGCATGCGTCATACTTAACAGGAAGAGGAATAGATCGATGCGCGCGTCCTTATTAGCCTTCTTACTGCTTACCTCAACCGGAGGCGCTCTTGCTGCCGGTCCGCTTCCAGAATTGAATGTCAGGACTGCAGACGGTGGCTCCAAATATCGGGTCTCCGAACGTATCCGGCTGAGACTCAGCTTCACTTCCTCTGAAGTCGGGCGTTACGAGATAGACGAAGCCCGTTATGACCGCAGCGGAAGGATGGGTTTCGAATCGTTCCGGGTGCTTCCGGCCAAAGGTTGGTCCGATCCGCTTCAGGAGTATTTTGCGAATCGACTCCTCGACGGCGGCGGACTCACTGGGTTCAGCGCCTTAACTACCGTGCCATTCATGCTTGACATTGATTTGAACGAGTGGGTGCGCTTTGACACGCCGGGCGTTTATACCGTGCAGGTATTCAGCGGACGGGTTAGTGATCTTGCAAGACACCGGAAAGGCGAAGAGAAAACGTTGGTGCTGAGATCGAACATCATCACTTTGCAGATCGTGCCTGCAGAGAAAGAATGGCAGCAGCGCAAATTGAAAACGATTGCTGCCGTGTTGGCGACAACTCATGTTCAGGAATTCAGTTCCGAATCTTCGCCGCGGAGCCAGGCGGTGAGCGATTTGCGCTTTCTCGAAACCGAGGGGGCAATCGATCTTTTAACCCAGTATTACCGCGAAGATGAAAGAGATGTCTGGGGACAATGCGAAATGGGATTGCGCTCCCTGCCTGCGCGATTGCGTGCATCAGCGGTCGCCTCACTCAAAGAGCGGATTGCAGACCCGAGCTTTCCAGTCTTCAGCAATGTGCTCACAACTGTAGCGTTCCTGCAGTCGAAGGTAGAAAATTCGGAGCCTGCCGTTAAGCAGGATGAGGGAAGAGAGAGTTTGCTTTTTGGATCGCCGGAAGAAAGGAAGGACGAGGAACAGGCGTGGAACCTGGCTTATCAGTCCCTGGACAGGAAAGAAGTAGGGGCACGGGCACAGACTCTGAAGATGCTCTTCGATTGGCATCCGGAGAACACGCCGCCAGAGATTGTGCAGGATCTGAACCGGAAAATGGCGGCTTCCCTCTTAAGTCAGGGAGCAAATGAACAGCGGGAATTATTGAACTCTAAATGGGATGTTCTTCGATCCCCGGAACTCGTGCCTGTTTTGAGGCAGATGGCAGCGCCTTGGTCCGAAAAACCGGGGAGCAAGGAGATGCAGGCAGCGTATCGAGGGTATCCTCAGGCTACCGCTCTGTTCCGTTGGTACGAAGTCGACCCCACCGGGGCGCACGACGAGATTTTGCGCCAGATTGGCTCCTCGCACCCCACTCTCTACGCCGACGCAGTCGATTTTCTGCCCAACGAGTCCCTTCCTCAATTCGAGGTAGTCTGGGCCGATGCGCTTATGCAAAAGGAGAATGAAGGCGAGCAGGGGGTTCTCCTTTCATTGATGGCACGCTTTGGAACAGGGCAATCAGTGGCAGCAGTGCGCAAGGCAATCCAGGGGAAGATAGGCTTTTGGTCCTGCCGGAAGCAAAGTGCTGCATTGGCCTATCTTGTCCGATTCGATGAAACCGGTGCGCCCAGCATTGTTGAGGATGCCGTGGCCGCCCGCGGCGAAGACAAAACTGGCTGCAACCACAGCGTCTTTATGGATGTTGGAGAGTATGTCTCCAACCCGACGCTGGTTGCAGAAGCAGTGAAAGCACTCGATGATCCGGATGTTGAGGTAGTGCTGGATGCGCTGAGTTATCTCGAAGCTCACGGCGACCAGTCAGCGAAGCAAGCCATAGTGCAGCGTTACCTCAAGTGGAGTGACCGATGGCGTGGCCATGAGAGGCTTCTGGAGTATCGCAGCCCCGGCGATCTTGGCTCTTCGCAGGAAACCGAACTGGGGAAAGCGTTGGTGAGAGCCGTGATGGCAAATCAGGGGTGGATACCGACCGATCGGGAACTCGAAGAAGCCGCGCAACACTGTGTCGGCAAGGACGCCTGCAGCGAGGCAGCCGAGATTCGGGAGAAGAGCGCCGTGAAACCCGTTCCCATCTCCTTCTGGGATGTCGGCCAGGATCTCGGATTGACTCTGGCTCAATTCACCCCAAAAACTATGGAACTCCTGGAAGAAAAGATCAAGCAGTTCCCGCAAGGAACCCAATTCCAGGTTAATCAATTCGCCGAGATGAAGGTTAAGAACCAGGTCCTTATGCAGCGAATCGTAAAAATGCTTGAGGATGCGGGCATGAAAGCGCAATGATCCTCAAGAGCACTTATCAGGATGGCCAGCGGTAAACGGAATCTCCTGATCTAGATCGCGCGGATTCTGCACAACGATCTCGAAGAGTACATGATCGACAAAGTACGCTTTGAAGGTTGATTAGTACCGAGATGTCGGCTAGTCGGAAGTGTTTGCCGGGCAACCCAGAGCCTGCATTGCCGTTCTGCCGAAAGCCTGCCCTGATCTGAACCGATTGAGTCCGCCTGGACGGCCAGTCCCCGCACCGCAGGAGAGCGGGGCTTTACTATTCCCTATTCCCTACTTCCTAGTCTCTAGTCCCTATTCCCTATTCCCTATTCCCTATTCCCTACTCCCTAGTCCCTGTCCGCTGTCCATAATGACGCATAGAACTTGCGGAAGCTACGCATAATTACGCATACAAACTGCCGAATTTTACGCATAAATACGCATATTTCAGCCCAAAATCCCTATTTATATTGACGCAAAAACGGCCTGGAGCGAATTGGATTCTGTCGGTCCAAATACAGCCGGTGCTCCAGGCTTTCCATCAAAACCATAATGACGCATAAAACTCTCAGTATCCTACGCATAACTACGCATACAAACTGCCGAATTTTACGCATAAATACGCATATATCGCCTAAAAACCCCTATTTATATTGACGCATAAATGGCCTGGAGCGAATTGGGCTCAGTCGGTCCAAATACAGCTTGTGCTCCAGGCTCACCATCACACCCATAAATATGCATAAGCCGTCGCATTTACAATAGAAACTGTGCAGCGCGAAAAGTCTTCGCCTATCATTCTTACCGAGAATCTGACCAAGGTTTACGCGGCAGGCCGAATCAAGGTCACTGCCGTGAGCCGGGTTTCGCTCTCCGTCGAGCCGGGGGAGTTTGTCGCCATTGTCGGTCCCTCGGGTTCGGGTAAGTCTACTCTTTTCTATCTATTGGGAGGACTGACGCAGGCCACGGAAGGCCGCGTGGTGATTGACGGGGTTGACTTTGCCTCGCTCTCCGACGCCGAGCGCACACGGCTGCGCAAACACCGCATCGGATTCGTTTTCCAGAAGTTCAACCTGTTGCCGACGCTCTCAGCCATGGGAAATATCGAGATCGCTCACTCGGTAAGCGGGCGCGCCGCAGACGGAAAAAAGACCCCGCTGGACCTGTCTTACCTCAATCATTTGAGCGACATGCTGGCGATTCAGGGAAGGCTCGAGCATCGGCCCAACGAACTGAGCGGCGGCGAGCAGCAGCGCGTCGCCATTGCGCGGGCGCTGATTACCCGGCCGGCCATCGTGCTGGCCGACGAACCCACCGGCAACCTGGACACCAAAAGTTCTGACGCGGTGCTGCACATGCTGTTGCGGTCGAACCGGGAGCTGGGCCAAACCACGCTGATGATTACACATAATCCCGAGGCTGCTGAGATTGCCAGCCGGATTCTGTATATGCGCGATGGAGAGCTGGTGCGTGAGGAGAAGGGTACGCGGTCTGGCATTGGATTGCCAACTTCAAGCGCGGCCCCAGCCGCTGTTTGACCTGATTTCGCAGCCCCGATATACTCAATATTGCAACCTGCGGGAGTAGCTCAGTGGTAGAGCATCGCCTTGCCAAGGCGAGGGTCGCGAGTTCAAGTCTCGTCTCCCGCTCCATTCCGCCCTCCGGCTCTGGCCGGGTTGGCTACGGCGGCATGGGGCGTTTTTCTTCTTAGGGCAGCCCTGCCAAGGCGCGGTACCCAAGTGGTAAGGGAGAGGTCTGCAAAACCTTTATGCGCCGGTTCGATCCCGGCCCGCGCCTCCAACTTTTCCCAGCAAAATTTGGACCGGCAGAATCCAATTTGCTCCAGGCCATTTATGCGTCAATATAAATAGGGATTTTGGGCTGAAATATGCGTAATTATGCGTAAAAATCGGCAATTTGTATGCGTAATTATGCGTAGGATACTGAGAGTTTTATGCGTCATTATGGTTTTAATGGGAAGCCTGGAGCACCGGCTGTATTTGGACCGACAGAATCCAATTTGCTCCAGACCATTTATGCGTCAATGTAAATAGGGGTTTTGGGCTGAAATATGCGTATTTATGCGTAAAATTCGGCAATTTATATGCGTAGTTATGCGTAGATCCCGCAAGTTCTATGCGTCATTATGGACAGCGGACAGGGACTAGGGACTAGGGAGTAGGGAATAGGGAATAGGGACTAGGGACTAGGGAATAGGGAATAGGGAATAGGGAATAGTAAAGCCCCGCTCTCCTGCGGTGCGGGGACTGGCCGTCCAGGCGGACTCAATCGGTTCGGATCAGGGTAGGCTTTCGGCAGAACGGCAAGGTAGGCTCTGGGTTGTCCGGCAAACACTTACGACAAGCCGACTTATCATTACCGACTCATGTGCCGGGCTGCCTAAATCTTGGGGGCGGCATGGAGGCCAGGAGCAGGCCACCCGCCCGCGTTCTATATCTGTCGTGGAACCGTGTCATAAGTCTGGAAGCAATAGGCCAGATCAGCCATCATCGGATCATCAGGGACCGGCACTTTTGGCTTCTTAGATGCGAAGAACGCTCCCATTCCAGCAGGCGAAGGACTATCGTTGTCGCCGTAGTAAAACGCAAAGTTTGTAATCACCACCGCGCTCTCTGGCGTAGGCTCAGTGGCAGCGTCCCAAATCTCCATCAAACCGTCGCGAATCTCCTGCATCCAAGGCGTCGTCTCGATAGGAATATGCGAGTACGATGAAAGTCCCTTCTGTGGGCTGTCGGGAACGTTGGCGTCAATGAAAATCAGGAACGGTATGTCGCCATCGGGTGCTTTAGGTATCGCTGCATCATAGAGCGGAAAGACATCACCCTTGAAATGTGTTTCCGGCGTGACTGTACCGGGGAAATTTATCGATCCGGCCCGTCTGCGGCTCTTGGCTTCAACAGCGATTTTCCTACCAGTCCTCTTGTGAGTCGCGATGAACTCCGGGTGCTTGCCGGATGCTTTCGTGTCATCAATCCATTCGATGTCAAAGCCCGCGCGCGTAAAGACAGCAGCGATTAGAATTTCGTATCGCGCTCCTTGGAACTTATGAAAGTCCTTCAACCTCTTGATGAGTGAGTCGGGCAGCCGGTGGACCAGTTGAAGCCAATACAGATCGTAGCCAAAACACTGGTAGGCTTTTGTTGGGCCGGTGAGAGTGTGACCAGTGCTAACATTGTCGTCTGCGTCTCCTGGCCTGCGAAGCAATTCAACCATCGCCTTGCGCCATTTGACAATCTCGTTCTGATTCTTAAGTGGAAGTAGAAGTTGCATTTCAAACCATTCCTTGCCGAGCGTCGCGACCACAAGCGCATCAAGGAACTGATGGAATGTTTCGTGCTGTGGGTAGTACCAGACTTTGTTCCAGACGATCCGAAACCGAGTGTCATCTTTGGCATTGACCATGCTGGACTGAATTTGCGATAGAGCACCCGGCACCATTCTTGAAGCCGTTCCCCGCAGCATCTCGTTTCCGGGAGCATGTACGCCTTTATCCTTGCAGCAGTCACCGTATGACTTCCCGTGGAGACCGCATGGACAGGGCTTCGCCGGGTCGAATGGTGCTATCGACGACATCGCGAGATTCCCTTGCGCGACCACATGTAGCCGGAGGAGAAACGCGAGGTCGCATCCAAACCTTTCTCGCACCCCCGCTCCCTGCAGAATGTTTTCAACGATAGCCTCAACTCCCACGCTCCTATTGCGTCCGGGCATCACGTCTCCGATTTCCCAAACCGTATCGCGCGGGCCATTGTCCTCACCTGAGAGCGTAAGCTGTCCGTCGCCGCCAATGATGAAATAGCGATTCTTGACTAGCCTCTGCTCCGGATCAACTAATCCCGCGCCGGAAAACCGGTAGCCCTCAGCCTGCGAGTCCTTCAGGAACTTCAATGCCTCTGGACGGCCCGCGAATGTCACGGGTTCTGGTGTCCGCTCTTTCGCTCTATCAGTCAAGGCCGTTGCCGTCCACTTCTGTCCAGCGCGTCCGGCTTCGAGCCCAATGGTGTAGTCCATCTTCTTCATGGAGTCCTCCATACGCGGTCAAGTATAGGGCGGTGCCCCGGCCTCCGCAATCTTCCAAACCAAGATGGGGTGCCCTCTGGACCTCGCATTTGAAAACCGGGGACACACGGAATCTCAGTCGGAAAGATATTGCTCCTGACAAATGCCTTCAATCCGGGAACGACGTTGAGTCTGATTATCGGTAATTCGACAATCTGGAAGGCATACGCGAATTTCTGAAGTCCATCGGCAAAACGAATGCCGTCATCGCTGAATATCAGTATGAGCTGAGTTGTTTGTACGGCGGTCTGTTCTGTTTTCTGAGCAAAGTGATAATCTTTTCACGGTCGTACTAAACCGAGGAATTCAGCCTGAAGAGAGCAAGAGGAGAGCTTATGACTCTGCCGCACCTGTACGGAAGTGCATTGGCGCTTACGATTTTGACCATGCTTTGCTGGGGTTCATGGGCCAACACGCTCAAGATCGCCAAGGGCTGGCGCTTTGAACTTCTCTACTACGACTATTGCATCGGCGTGGCGCTTTGCGCACTCATTGCCGGGTTGACATTCGGCACGTGGGGATCGGATGGCCCTCGCTTCACGAGCGATCTAGCGCACGCAGGCAAGATGAATATCCTCAGCGGATTCGCAGCCGGGGTCATCTTCAACCTTTCGAACATCCTGGTGATAGGGGCCGTTTCCGTGGCGGGAATGGGAGTCGCATTCCCCATCGGCGTGGGGCTGGCTCTGGTGGTGGGAGTGATCTGGAGCTACCACGTCAATGCTCAGGGAAATCCATGGCTGTTGTGCCTGGGTGTCGCCTTGATTGTGGCAGCCATCGTCGTGGACGCCATCGCCTATCGCGCCCATGCCGTAAGCCAGAGCGCCCCCGGCGACAAGGCAGACGCCGCCGCCAAACGAGCTGCTACATGGAAAGGCATTCGTCTGAGCGCTATCGGCGGCGTTCTGATGGGCACGTTTTATCCGCTGGTTGAAATCGGCAAATCGGGCGAGAAAGGACTTGGCCCCTACGCGGTGGCGTTTGTCTTTGGCCTGGGCGTGCTGGCCTCGGTTTTTATCTACAACATCTATTTCCTGAAATTCCCCATCTCGGGTCCGCGGCTGAGATTTGCGGATTACCTGAAAGGCAATTCCTGGGTGCATTTTCTTGGCATCGCAGGCGGCGTGATGTGGATGATTGGCTCGCTCTCGAACTTTGTGGCCGCCAGCGTGGTTGGTCCGGCAATCAGCTATGCATTGGGGCAAGGTTCAACCATGGTGGGGGCGCTGTGGGGCGTCCTGGTGTGGAGAGAGTTTGCGGGAGGCGGTAAGCGGGTGAACTGGCTTTTGGCGGTCATGTTCGTGCTCTTTATTACCGGCCTTGGGGTGGTCTCCATCGCAAAAAGCTAGACCGCTTGCCGAAAATTCAGCAAGGCTACATTAGGAGAGACCGGGCGGCTAAATCAACTCCGTAGATGGCTGTACTGAACACTTTCATGAAGTGCGGGTTTCATGGGAGTTTCACCTGAATGAGTGCCTTTCCCTTCCGTTTTCCACAGGCATCTTGCATTTAGGCGATATCTGAACCAAATGAGGCACTCTTATCCACGCATATTTTTGTCATTGCAATGATTCACGCATACTTATCCACGCGAAGACTTGGCATAATTTAGGCAAGAGCGGTTCCTCAGGACCTGTTCCCAGCGCCGAGTCCAGGGAGAGTGCCCGAGTTGCGAGATGGAAATCGAAGCCCGAGGCCTTTCAGTAACTCCCACAGGAGCACTGAAGAGTGACCAGCTATAGCCGCCAGGACGTATTGCGCATCCTGCAGATCGGCTCCCGCCAGTTGCAGGCATGGGAGCGAGCGGGAATATTTCCCCAGCAACGGAGCTACAGCTTCCAGGACCTTGGGCAGTTGCGCATCTTGCGCGCCCTGCGCGAGGAGGACGTATCGGTGGCGTCGATCCGGCATTCGATTGTCGCCATGAAAGCGGTGGCGGGCATGTCGAATCCGCTGTTGGAAGCAAGCCTGGTGAGAAACGGGACTCGGCTGGCCTTCCGGCACCGCGGGGCTGTCGTGGATCCCATCCGCCGGCAGTTGCTCTTTGATTTCGAGCGGATGGAGCAACAAAAGGGCTGGCCGACGGCCCACTCCGAGCCGGCGCCGTTGCTCATGGATGCGTCAGGCACTCCACAAGGCGTGCAGGAGATGTTTCTGAAGGCGGTGCAGGCCGAGGAGTCCGGCCAGAAGATCCGCGCCATCAAGCTTTACCAGGAGATCATGGAGCTTGACTCTAGCTTTGCGCCGGCGTGGATAAACCTGGGCACGATTCACTTCCACCTGCGCGAGTTTGGCTGGGCCGAGCAGCTATACCGCCGCGCGACAGAGATCGATCCGACCTACGTGCTGGCGTTTTTTGACCTGGGCAATGTGCTGGATGAGTTGCAGCGGCCGGATGAATCAATAACCGCCTACCGCAAGGCGATTGCGCTGGCTCCCAGTTATGCCGACGCTCACTACAATCTGGCGCTGGCCTATGAGCGCAAGGGCGAGGCGCGGGCGGCGCTGCGCCACTGGCAGGCATACGCGCGACTAGACAAAAGCGGTCCCTGGGCCGACCACGCGCGCGGACAGATTCGCAAGCTGCTCGACCGCGAGAAGCTCGCCATCGCATGGCGCGCGGAGAGTTTTATCGTGCCATGCAGAGGATCTGCGGCGCTGGAGCTGGTGGGCGCGGAGAGCTTATAATCCGCAAAAAAGTTGGCCCTTCCTGAAGGAAGGGCCATCGTGTCGAACAAGCTAAACAAGTTAATTCACGGTCACCGTGAAGGTGGTGGTGGGCGTTGGAGAGACAGCGACGCTTCCAGTTCCCGTCACCGTGAAGGTGTAGGTTCCGGCCGCTGTCCCCGAATTGCCTCCGCCACCGCCGCCACCGCCGCCTCCGCCACCGCAAGCGGCCAGACTACCAAGAGCGGCCATCATCACAAGGATGACCAGCATCGAGCGCCAACTGCGCCGCCGCGCTGGAATACCCAGGAAGATGAGGAATGCCAGAACAGCACCGCCGCCTGCTCCGGTCCAACCTTTTCCGGGCAGCCTGGGATAGGCCAGCGCAGCGCTGGCCGCTGTCGTGTAAACCGTGATGGTCGCGGTCCCGCTGGTCGTGCCGGAACTCAGCGTCACCGTGTTGCTGCCGCTCGAGCAGTAGGGAGCGTCTCCCGATGGATTGGTTGGACCCGATGTCAGCGCGCAGGCCAGAGTCACGGTTCCCGCATAGCTGTTGCTCGAACTCACCGTCACGGTTGAAGCCGGGTTCCCTCCGGGCGAGATCGAAGCCGGCGAAGTCGCTGAGAGCGTAAAAGTAGGCCCGGTCACCGTTATGCTTGCTGTTCCAGACGCAATCCCATAAGTCGAATTGGCGGCGTCGCCATTGTAAATGGCGGTCAGAGTGTCGTTGCCAACCGCAAGGCTGCCGGCAGGGATCGTAAAGGTGTAGACACCGGCTGAGCCGACTGTGCTCAGCGCTTCAACAGAGGAGAGATAGCCGCCTCCGGAAAGCGTGACGTTGCCCGTGGGAATCGTGGACGTGCCGGTAACGCTTACCTTGACCGTTAGCGATTGCAACGTGGTGATGGAGCCGGTCGAGGGGGTCAGTGTCAGCGCAACCGTGGCCGTGGCCGCGCTATTCGCGGTACTCCAGTAGTTCACCAGGTTTTTCACATCCACGCTGCCCAGCCCACTCGCCAGATCGTAGCCGGTGGCCGCGTTGTAGCCGGTCAGGAAGTCCTCCGATTCCGAGTTCAAGCTGCAATTCGGAGTGCCGCTTACGCAGGGCACGGAGTTATTGCCCACCGTTGTATCGTGAAAGATACAACTGGAACCAGAGCACGTGCCACCATACGAACCGTTGTATAACTCATACAATGTTTTGGCTGCCTGCCCCAGCCGGCCGCCGGTCTTCTGCTGCACCAGCGCCAGCATGCCGGCGAAGGCCGGCGCGGCGGTGGATGTGCCGCCGAAGCCGTCGGTGAACCAATAGCCGTCGGGTTGCACTTCGCAATCCAGAGTTACGATTGTGCCGCTGTCGTTGTATGTCTCGTCATCGCATACTGACCAGGTAGCGGAATCATAACCGTTGCCCGACATCAGCGACACATCGGGAAGGTCGCGCACTCCATCTGCCGGCACGCCCGTGCCTGCCTGCCAAGCGGGCTTGCTGTAGCCGGAGATGCAGCTTCCCCTGGTGACACCATTTCCGACATCTACGGAATTATTGGTTGAGCAACTGCTCGCGCCGCCGCTGCCGGCCACAATGCTAGCATTAGTGCCTGTGTAGCGCACATTATCGGTGAGCTGTAAGGTGTCGTCTACCACCGAATCGTTCCAGACAGACTCCGGAATGTAGCCGAGAGCCGTGCGGTAATAGGTCGCGGAAGAGCCCTGCGATGACGTGGTTACATAGGTTGAAAACGTGCTTTGATTTTCTAGCGCATAAAAATCCGTTCCGCCGACGGCGATGTTGTAGGGCGTGGAAGCAAAACCGCTCACCGACAACCCTAATTGGGCAACTGTGGGAAAATTGCTGATGTCTTCGTCGCAAGAGGCCGAACCGCTGTCGCCGGTGGAAACGGTCACCGCGATGCCCTGAACGGACGCCTGCTCCCACCAGCCGTTGATCAGAGCGTTGTCGCTGGTGCTCAGGTCCTGCTCGCACTCGCCGAAGCTGAGGCTGAAGATGTCCACCACATTCTGATTGATGGCCGCCTCGATGCCCGTGTTGAGATCCGCGGAGGCGTAGTAGTAAATTGTCGCTCCCGGAGCCAACCCGCCTGAAAGCTCTGTGTCGAGATAAGCTTCGTCGGCATCGCCGGCAACGTATCCGGAGCCGGGAGTGCTGGAACAGGAGCTGGCGCTGGTGCAATAGTTGAGGGTAGGAGCGGTCGAATTGCCGAGATACCTGTTGCGATAGCCATTTGCCACGATGCTGGCGTCGATGGTCGCATCGCCGCCGATTCCGATCTTCACGCCAGCTCCCGTATAACTTGTCCCCGAAGTGTAGTTGGCGTTGAAGGTGGTGTTGGGTGTGTCATAGATGGTGGCCGCATCTCCGGGGACCACATAAAGGAACCAGGGATCACTGGTTGTTCCTGATCCGCCGGTAAGGCCGGGCCGGGCGACATTGTCCGGCGCGGCGTTGGCCGGCTCCAGCCGCTTAGTTTCGGGGTTGAACAGGCCCGCTCTCACGCGGTGAGAATGCGGCCGGGGCCGGATGGTGTTCAGGTGCGCGACGCCTGCGACCACCGGGGCAAGCGCCGAGGGAATCTGCGGGTCCGCGGTATTCGAGTAGAATTGCCGGTCGCCGGCCTGGAAGGAGTGAATCGAGGTGTGAAAGGCCTCCTCCACCTGGCTGACCGATCCGCTGAAGGCGATATTCGTGCGCCCGGGCGCGATCGGCTCCACCGTCAGCCCGTGCGATTGCAGCCAGGCCACAATGGCCGCCACATCCGAGTCCGCCGGCCCATACAACTGGCCGAACTGCTCAGGGGTGAGCCACTTGTGGTAGTTGGGCGAAGACTTGTCCTGCAAATCTGCCGCGTACTGATCCAGCGCAGCTTGCTGCTCGCTGGTGCGCGACAACACCAGGCGCACATGAGTCAGTTGCGTCGAGGGAGAAGCCTCTCCCTGATCGTACTCCGGCCGCGCCAGCATAGACACATTGCCTCTCAACGTGGTCAGCGACAACTCGTCCACATTCGCGGTAATCCGCGGCGAAACCGTGGAATGCTGGGCCATCAGCGACACAGAGCAGAACAATGCACAGGCCAATACAATGAGGGGAAACGCCCTTATAGAACGCATCATGGTATTCCTATACCCTTCCTTCGGAAGAAAACCCCCGATTTTGGAAAAAGTTGCGGACAATCGAATCATACCGTGAATAAAAAAAGTTTGCTGCGCTCCACCCCGGATTTAGATGCAAAAAGTTCGATAATCGATTGTGCACCATTTTGGGTGAGGAACAAGATGCTCAATTGCTCAAAATGAACAGATATCTGGCTCAAAATGGGGAAGATTGTGTCTACGTTCCCGCCTTTGCAGCCTATCTTTGCATCTGCCGTACTCCACTACAAAAATAGAAGCCAGAAAAAAATGAACGGAAAAACCAAGAGTTCGCCAGCGCCGCCGAGGCATTCAACCGGCTACAGACATTCTGCTTAGACGCAGTTTTACGAACAATGTTGACGGCCTTGGCAGAGAAGACAGAAAAACTCCAGCCAGTTTGCCAATTCGCAGAGGGCGCAGGGATGGGCAGGCCTGAACCGACGGCCCGCAGACCGCCTGTTTTGATACACTTCAAGGCCGGAGGCGGTATACCGTGGCCCACACAACACATCCCCTCGCACTGACACAGCTTTCCGAAGAGGAGAAGCTCTTTTATTCAACCGTCCGGCAGTTTGCCGGGGAAAAGATTGCGCCATTTGTGCGCTCCATGGACGAAGAACAGAAGATAGCGCCTGGGCTGGTGGAGCAGCTCTTTGAGCTGGGGCTGATGGGCATTGAGGTTCCCGAAGAGCAGGGCGGCGCGGGCGGTAGCTTTTTCGATTCGGTGCTGGCCATTGAGGCGATTTCGACCGTGGACCCCGGCGTGGCGCTGCTGATGGACGTGCACAACACGCTGGTAATCAATGCGTTACGCCACTGGGGCACGGAGGAGCAGCGGCAGAAATGGTTGCCTCGGCTGGCGGCCGATACGGTGGGCGCGTATGCGTTGAGCGAGGCCGGCTCGGGCTCGGACGCCTTTGCGCTGCAAACCCGCGCCGAGGCGGTTGATGGCGGTTACCGGCTCGATGGGCGCAAGCTGTGGATCAGCAGCGCACGCGAGGCGGGGCTGTTTGTCATCTTTGCCACGCTCAACCCGGCTTTGGGCTACAGGGGCATCACTGCCTTTCTGGTGGAAAAAGACGCGCCGGGATTCACCGTGGGCCGCAAGGAAGACAAGCTGGGGATTCGTTCCAGCAGCACCTGTGAGCTGATTCTGGATGGCTGCCAGGCGCCGGATGCCAACCTGCTGGGCAAGCCGGGTAAGGGCTACAAAATTGCCATTGAGACGCTCAACGACGGCCGCATAGGAATTGGCGCGCAGATGCTGGGGCTCGCCCATGGCGCATGGAGTCACGCCGTTCGCTATGCCAAGGAAAGGCGCCAATTTGGCAAGCCAATCGCCGAATTTCAGGCGGTACAGTTCGCGTTGGCGGGGATGGCTACCGAGATTGAAGCAGCCAGGCTGATGGTTTATAACGCGGCGCGGCTCAAGGACGCCGGTCAGCCGTATTTGCGCGAGGCGGCCATGGCCAAACTTTTTGCCTCGCGGATGGCTGAGCATGTGGCCAGCCAGTGCGTGGAGATCTTCGGCGCCAACGGATTTGTGCGCGATTCCCCGGCGGAGAGGTATTATCGCGACGCCAAGGTGGGCGCCATCTACGAAGGCACCTCGAATATGCAATTGATGACGATTGCCAAGCAAGTGCTGAACGGGCTGCGAGGCTGATTCAGGCTGTCCGGCTCACCTTTCCGAGCTGGCGCACTTGTTCAACCTCTACGCAAAAGGTTAATGTGCATTTTGTTCCAGCAGATTGATGTACTGATCGATAAGCTCAGGGCCGTGAATCGGCGACCAGTGCCCCGCGACAATCGTCGTAAAGCCGAGATGGAGTTGCTCCAATTTCCGCAGGGTCTTGGGGTACTCAGCAAGGTTGGCGAAGTCGAGATTTCCCAGCTTTTCTTTGAGAATACAACTGCCGTATAGGACTTTCTCCTCGGGGAAGAATACAAAAATGCCGTCTTGCGTGTGGGATGGCCCAAGGTAAATGCCCTTTACGCGGCCGCTTTGAAGTTCAAAGCTGCCGTCATAGGTTATGTCGGGAAGTACGAGTGGAAGGGTGGGATAGTCTGGCGTCGATTTCTGTATGAAACGAACCATGTTGTCCCACTGGAGTCTCAGAAGATCGTATGTCAATTTGGTCGATATGATTCTTGCGCCGATAGTCCTAAAATACGAATTTCCTCCGGCGCGATCAGGATGGTAATTGGTATCAACGACTTCTTTGATGGGTTCTTGTGTGATCTTGCCGATTTCGATAGCCAGCAGCTTTGCGGTTTCAGGGGTCCAGGTTGCTCCGACAACCGTTACATACTTTTCACCGACGTAAACGACCGAATTCTCTTTGGCGTAGAAGCTGTCCTCAACTACGTAAACATTGCCCCTGAGATGACTCAGCGTCAGCTTTTGAGCTACGCCCAAAGAGGAGGAGGCAAGCACACACAAAAAAGCGGATAGGAGCCATTTCATAGAGTTCTCCTTTTCATGCGAGCAAGTAATCTTCCCTTCTCATGTTTACAACTTTTGTGTCCGCTGCACAGCGCGAACGCCGGAGACGCGGCGCAGGCCGAGGACCATGCGGTTGAGGTGGCCCATGTCTTCGGCTTCGGCAATCAAATCGACGACGGCCTCGCCGTTCTCGTCCTTGCGGATTTCGACGCCGCTGATATTGGAGTTATCGTCGGAGATGACGGCGATCAACTCCTTTAACATGCCGGGACGGTCGTCGCAGGAGACAGTGATCTTAACCGGGTAGCGCTGCGGCCGGCCAGTGGCTTCTCCTCCCACGCGGGACCACTCGACATTGATGCGGCGGTCGCTCTCGTAGAGCAGGTTCTGCACGTTGGGACAATCGCGCGCATGGACGGCCACGCCTTTGCCGCGGGTGACGTAGCCTACAATCTCTTCGCCGCGAATGGGATTGCAACATCGCGCGCGATAGACAAGCATGTCGTTCTGGCCCTCAACCTGGAGCGAATCGGAACCGGTCAGGTGCAGCTTGCGGACGGCATCGGACATGGCTGCTACGCCGCCGGGCTTGATTTCCGGCGCAGCCTCGGGTTCCGGCGAGGTGGTTGAGCCGGGAGCCAGCTTGTTGAGCACCTGGCGGGCGGAGTGCTTGCCCAGCCCCAGGGCGGCCAATAGATCAACGGCCGTGGCCACGCCGTATTCGTTGGCGATGCGGCCCAGGTCTTGGTCGCTGATCTGGCTCTGCGGTACCTTGAATTTGCGCGCTTCGCGCTCCAGCAGTTTGCGCCCGATCTCGACCGCCCGCCGCCGGTGATCTTCGTTGAGCCAGTGCTTGATCTTGTTGCGGGCGCGGGGACTTTTGACAAAAGTCAGCCAATCGCGGCTCGGCTTGTGGTCCTTTTGGGTGACAATTTCGACGATGTCGCCGGTATGCAGCTTGGTGCGCAGAGGGGCCATGCGCCCATTGATCTTGGCGCCCACGCAGGTATGGCCGACCTCAGTGTGAATGGTATAGGCAAAGTCGACAGGAGTACCGTCGGCAGGGATGACAACAACTTTTCCCTTGGGCGTGAAGGTGTACACCTCGTCGGGATACAGGTCCATCTTCAGGCTGGAGAGGAACTCGTTAGGGTCGGTCATCTCCTTTTGCCACTCGACCAATTGGCGAATCCAGTTCAACCGCTCTTCATCGCGAGCCGTAACCACGCCTCCGCCAGCCTTGTACTTCCAGTGGGCGGCGATGCCTTCCTCGGCGATGCGGTGCATCTCCTCGGTGCGGATCTGCACTTCGAACTGGTGGCCGCTGGGGCTCATCACCGTGGTGTGCAGCGACTGGTAGCGGTTGGCGCGGGGCATGGCGATGAAGTCCTTGATGCGCCCCGGCACCGGACGCCACAAGGTGTGGATGAGGCCGAAGACGGCATAGCAGGCGGCCACGTCCTGGGTGATGACGCGAATCGCCAGCAGGTCATAGACCTGGTCAAAGGAAACTTTGGAGCGTTGCTGTTTTTGATAGATGGAGTAGATGCGCTTGATGCGCCACTCAACGCGGGCCGTGATGTTGTTTTCGCGCAGTTGCTCGCTAAGCGTGTCTTCTACGCCGCGCAGGAACTGCTCGCCCTCCGTGCGGCGGGCCTCGACAGCCGCCGCGACTTGCTCGTAGCTGACCGGGTCGGTGTATCGGAAGGCCAGGTCCTCCAGCTCGCCGCGCACCTTGCCCATGCCCAGGCGATGCGCGAGAGGCGCGTAGATCTCCAGGGTTTCGCGAGCGATGGACTGCTGGCGCTCCGGCCTCAGGTGCTCCAGGGTACGCATGTTGTGCAGACGGTCGGCCAGCTTGATAAGCACAACACGTACATCCGAGACCATGGCCAGCAGCATCTTGCGCACATTTTCTGCCTGGCGGTCCTCGCGATTGGCGAACTCAATCTTGTCGATATGGGTGACGCCTTCGACAATGTGGGCCACCTGCTCGCCGAAGCTGGCCTCAATCTCCTCATTAGTAGCGGGCGTATCCTCAACCGAGTCATGCAGCAGACCCGCGGCGATGGAGATCGCGTCCATCTTCATCTCCGCCAGCACTTCGGCTACCTCGAGCGGGTGGATAATGTAAGGCTCGCCTGAAGCCCGCGTCTGCCCTTCATGGTGCCGGACGCAAAACTCCCAGGCCTTGCGAATGAGAGAGATGTCTTCGTTGGGGCGGTTTGCGTGAACCTTCTTGAGCAGCGCTTCAAAGCGCCGGTCGATGGTTTGCCGATCGATGGCGAGAGCGGCAATTTGCGCACCCCCCTTGGGAGCCGGGGGCGCGCCGGGAACCTCCGCCGGTATTGGCTGCCGGACTGTCGCCATGCTTTATTATAGGCCGCTTGCGTTCAGAGCGCATGAAGGGAGAAGCGGATTACTGTTTATGACGATGCAAACACGGGATTCCATTCTTGTTACGATGGGGTGAGATGAATTCGACTAAGGGAGACCATGACCAAGACCCGCACTTCCCGTCCTGCTGCGACAAGGAAAGCGCCCAAGACTCCGCAGTCTGCGCTGCCTGATCAGCGGATTCACGAGAAGCAGACTTCCGGCGCTCAAGTCACGGGAGCCAGAATCAGCCGCCGCGCCGCCGACCGGTTGCGTGCGGGCCATTTGTGGGTCTACGCCTCCGACATAGAATCCATTGAACTGCCCGAGGGTGAACCTTCCACGCTCCTGCCTGTGGCAGATAGTCGCGGGTTGCTGCTGGGCACGGCGCTCTACAGTCCCACATCGCAGATTGCTCTGCGGTTGGTCTCGCGCTCGAGTTTGGATGAGGCTGCGTGGCTCGCGTTGTTGGAGACACGGCTACGCGCGGCCATCGGACGGCGCAAGCCGATGCTCGACGAGCAGAACAATGCCTGCCGCTTGTGCTTCAGTGAGGCCGACGAGATGCCGGGCCTGGTGGCGGACAAGTACGGCGTGCTGGTCATTCTCCAACTCTTGACCAAAGGTCTGCTCGCCGCAGGCGTGCGCGAGAGCTGCGTGCGCGTGCTGCGCGAAGAGTTGTCGCCAGCGGCAATTCTGGAACGGCCCGACCCGAGAATGCGCGAATTGGAAGGGCTGGCGGCGCCGAGTTCTGAACCTCTCTATGTTGCAGACCCTGCTGCGCCGGTCGTCAGCGCGGAATTCCGGCTCAACGGCCTGCTCTTTCACTACGACGCCAATGCCGGTCAGAAGACAGGAGCCTTCCTCGACCAGCGGGCCAACTACGCTGTCACCGCTGAATGGGCGCGACGGCTGGGCTGCACAGGACGCGCGCTGGATGTGTGCTGCTATCAGGGAGGCTTTGCCCTGCATCTGGCCGAAGTCTGCGATCAGGTGACGGGGATTGACGCCTCTCGCGCCTCGCTTGAAGTAGCGGAGAGAAATTTAGCGGCAAATCGCTCGCGGCTCACGGCGCAGGTGGATTGGGTGGAAGGCGACGCCTTTGAGATTCTGCGCGACTGGTCGGAGGCGGGCGAGAAATTCGACGCCATCGTGCTCGATCCTCCGGCCTTCGCTAAAAGCATGCGCGCGGTCGAAGGCGCGCTACGCGGTTACAAGGAACTGAATCTGCGAGCACTCAAGATGCTGCGCCCCGGCGGAGTGCTGGTGACCTGCTCCTGCTCGCATCACGTGGGTTGGGCTGATTTGGAGGCCACTGTGGCTTCGGCTGCCGCCGACGCGCATCGTCGCGTGCGATTGCTCGAGCGGCGCGGAGCCTCGCCCGATCATCCTGTAGTGCTGAACCTGCCGGAGACTGAGTACCTGAAGTGCCTGGTGCTGGAAGTGGAGTAACCGGTGGCGCAAGAATTCTACAAATCCCTGCGAATCTGACTACTAGAGTCTCGCTCCGCATCCGGAGCAGAACCGCGCGCTCTGTGGATTGGTCTGCGCGCAACGCCCGCAGGCTACCAATGTGCCTGGCTGCGGCGCTGGTGGGATATTGATGGTCACGTTCCACGGATAGCCCCATCCCGGCATTGCAATCCCCAGAGTGGCCGCAATCCCCGCCGCCTGGATGGCGTTGAACTCGCGCACCCTGCCGGGCATGAAGAAACACTCAATGAAGCCCAACACCCATGGGAACGGCGTCCAACTGAAGCACAGGTAGAGTATCCCCAGGCCTGTCCGACGCAGATAAAAATGGTGAGCGCCGAAACCGCCCAGAAACAACGCCAGCAGAATGCCTACAACTTCGTCGCGGCGCACCATCTCATATTGCTGGTAAAAGATTGCTTGCGCGTTGGGGTACGGTTGGCTGCTCATGACCGGTTCTCCTTGTTCTCATCGTTGGATACGCAACCAGTCGCTACGAGGTTCCCCGACCCGCAAAATAACCCGATACCGAGATGTTCAACTCCAACGCCTATCTGATTATTTGTGCAGATACCGGCTGGCAAAGTCGAGGAAGGTGGGCCAGTTCGGTCCCGGGGTGTGGCCGCCGGAGTGCTGCCGGAAGGCCACCTCGCCGGCAATCAGAGGAGTTTCAATGGGCGGGAACGTCGTTGTTCCCAGATCTTTCTTGCCCAGCAACCGGTAGACCGGCCCGGCAGCGGCGGCGGCCATGAACATTCCCTTGGCGTCAACCCAGCCATCCCCGTTCACGGCGCCGCCGCTTATGAAGACAGGTCGAGGCGCGCAGAGAGCAATCAGTTCGTGGGCGTCCACAGGCAGGTCGCCAGTAGTGAGCGGCCCCGCGTACTTGAGGAAGTTGCCGGCCATCCAGTGGTACTCGCCGGACCCCGCCAGGTTTTCTGTCAGCTCGCCGAAGACGTGGCGGTAGAGCTTGGCGCCGCCGGTGCCCGAGGAGCTGATGTAGGCGATGGCGAAGCGGCGGTCATAGGCCATGGCCACCAGCGCGGTTTTACCAAATCTGGAATGACCCTCGAGGCCTACCTGCTTCGCATCTACGGATTTGTCGGTCTCAAAGTAGTCCAGCACGCGGCTGGCGCCCCAGGCCCATGCGCGCAACGAGCCCCAGTCGTCGAGCTTGCGCGGCTGCCCCTTGTTGACGAGGCCGATGATGCCCTCATTCAATCCCGCGCCGCTATCGGCCTGAACGCTGTAGGGTATGTACGTCGCATAGCCCCAGCTGCGGGCCAGAACCTGCTGCTGCCAGGTGGGTCCATCATTCCCTAAGCCCTTGGGCATTCCTCCGGGAAAGTTCTTGAAGAAGGCCGCCATGAATTCCTTGCTTAAGCCGAGCTCCATGATGACCGGAACGGGACCGGATGCGTTGGCCGGCGTGGTCAGCTCCAACTCGATGGTGACTTTGATACTGGGATATGCAGAGTTGTCCACGTGGCCCGCCAGCTTCTTGGTGATCACCGGCACGTCGCCGACCTTCTCCTGCGTGGTGCTGAGCACTTCCCAGGTCACTTTAGGTACATTTGCGGGAACGCGGCCCAGAATCTCGCGGTCGAAGTCTTCCACGATCTCCAGGCGGCGCTTGGTCCACCAGACTTTGGCCGAGGTCACGCGCTTGCCGTTTTTGAGCAGCAGAGGATCGGGCAGGTTGGGATAGACGTTGGCCTTGGACTCGTCGTAGTTGGCCATGAAGGGAGATTTGGGGTCATTGTCGGCTCCGTGCCGCAGCTCCTTGATGCCCAGCAGGTCCATCAGGCGCTGATGGTCCTTCTCCGCGGCGGCGCGCATCGCGAGTTGTTCGGGGGTGGGCGCGGGCCTCGGCGCAGGTTGCGTAGCGGGAGCCGCTTGAGCAGCCAACCGCATCGCGCCAGACAGAACCAGTAGAAGAACCGCCAGTCTGCAACAAGTCATCCTCAACATGGGCAACCTCATTTCCAGAGCGTCTCCTCAAGGGAGACGAAATCGCCCCAAGGATACCGGTATGGCGACACTTTGGGCAAGAGAGAGGGAATTGCGCCGAAGAAGGAGTGAAGTGACGCTGGAGATGCACTTTTTTGCGATTTTGAGGGTTTTTTGGAGGCGAAATCGTTTGCATATAAATACACCTGTTTCTGCCAAGATTGGGTACAAAGGCAGAAAAAGGAGGGATTCTTGTGGCGGAGTTGCCGTTCAAAACCGTGAAAGCGATGAAAACACACCTGTTTAAGGTGGTGAAGCGGGGCTTAAACCGCAGGACAGGAGTCGTCCGGCGGACAGACAGGCACCAGGAGGCGCGAGAGAAGCTGGACGAGACGCTGCTGGCGTTCCGAGTGGCGCGGATAGCGGCAGGCGAGAGGACGGGGTGGCTCAGGGAGGTGCGGCAGGTGGTGGGCATTCCGGTGAAGGAGGTTGCGCGGCGGCTGGGGGTATGCCGGTGGGAGGTTTTCCGGCTGGAGAAATCGGAGAGCGAGTCGAGGATCATGCTGGGAACTCTGCGGCGGGCGGCGGAGGCATTGGATTGCGATTTGGTGTACGCGCTGACGCCACGGCAGGGAACGCTGGAGGAGTTGGCGGCGGAACAGAGAGCTGCACGGGAGAAGGAGCGCGAGGCGGCGCTGGAGATGGTGCGCAAAGAGGAGAAGGAAAGAGAGGCAAAGGTTCTGAAGGTGATTGGTTGGCGGGCGGAGGTGCGGAGGATGGTGCGGCACGGGTTTCGGAAGTTGGGGGTGAGGGTGAGGTGAAAAAAGCAGCTTTTAGCTGTTAGCTTTTAGCCATTAGCTAAAATGCGCCGGGGAGGAATTATCTGCATTTAACAGCGGGGAAGGTTTTGTGGTATCCCAGGTCCGAAAATCCGGACCTGGGATACCCAGCGTATCATTCCAACGTGCAGCATTTCATGTTTTGGGAATGTGCCTGCTATGGCTAAATCTGAATAGGAGGACACAATATGAAGAACATTTTGTTTATGCTTTTGATGTTCATGCTTGCTGTCGGTGACGCTTCCGCTCAATCAAAATCAAAGGGCGGAGTTTGTGTTTGGGTAGACAGCGAAGAATCGGGTTCCATTGTGGCAGGGCAACCTGGAGGTTCAGTAACACCCATCACAAAAGAGGCAGTAAACCGCATTCAACAGATGGCTACCGATGGTCTACGGGCAGATAAGTCTAATGTTGTTCTGGACTCATGTCCGCAAACCGGTGAAAACATTGAACTGGATGTCGTGGTCGGTCAGTTTCATGGTGATTATGTGGCGAGTGTTTCCATCACTATGCAAGGTGGAAATGAAGGCCCTATCCATGTTTCATCAAACGTCATTGCCGCCAGCACCGAAAAGATTCTCGCCTCGGATGTTGTCATGGCATATGAAAGTCTCAAATTTCGTATTCAAACGGGGTTGGTAAAAAAATAGCAACCAAATCTAAGAGGCAACCATGAACCGTGCCTTATCCGCCATATTCGTCGTGTTCTTGTGCGCATTTTGCGCATTGGTAACGATTTAAGTTAGAGAGTCGCACTGCTTGAGAAAGGCACTTGCCCGTAATCCATTGTCGTATTTTGCCCCGCAATGGGCTAATATGACTAGAATCTACCAAAAGAGGACTTTCCGTCCCACATCATCTGCAAACTCTCTACATTGTGCGGCGTTGTTCAGACACTCTTCCTGTTTCCTTTCGCAAGCTTCAGTCAACAGAGTCACATCTTCGACTTTTCTCGCCCACTCTGCATCATTCCTGTCTAACTTCGAAACCAACTCAGCAAGTTTGAAACGGTCCGGAACCTGCCCGTAGATTTTTCCGTAGAGTAGCTGTTTACGTAGTGAATCAAGCTTCACAGCGCGATCCTCAAACCACTTTGCTTCATCTATGAGTTCATTGTAGTGCTCCTTTTTTGCGTCGAAGTGCCGAACTAGATGTGTGCGCCAGACCCACTTCCAAAGCGGTATAAGCGCAGTACCAAGAGTTATGCTCGCTGCAATCAGCACGATTAAATTGGCCGCTTGTTGCACCCGGTTCCCTCTTTCCTAAGTCTTTAATTCCATTATTTGCTCAGTTTTTGGGCCGTGCAAGCCAGTTCTTCGATCACGACTGATACGAGTGGTTCCTAGTAGTTAAATAGTTAAGAATAGCCTGTCTCACTTATACAGCCGGACTGCCATGGAGAAATAACAAGAGCCGCAGCCTCAAGGGTTGCGGCTCTTTTCGGTTGACTTGCTGCCGGATTACATTTCCTTGACGCCTTCGACGAAGGCTTTGAGTTTGCGCGAGCGGGAGGGGTGGCGGAGCTTGCGCAGGGCCTTGGCTTCGATTTGGCGGATGCGCTCGCGGGTGACCTGGAAGCTTTGGCCGACCTCTTCGAGGGTGTGCTCGGAGCCGTCTTCGAGGCCGAAGCGCATCTTGATGACGCGCTCCTCGCGCGGGGTGAGGGTGCGTAGAACCTGCGAGGTGTACTCCTTGAGGTTGACGCCGATGACCGCCTCGGAGGGCGAGACGGCGCCGCGGTCCTCGATGAAGTCGCCGAGGTGAGAGTCTTCTTCCTCGCCGATGGGAGTTTCGAGCGAGATAGGTTCCTGCGCGATTTTGAGCACCTTGCGCACCTTGGCGACGGGGATGTCCATGCGCTTGGCGATCTCTTCGCTGGAGGGTTCGCGGCCGAGCTCCTGGACCAATTGACGAGAAGTGCGGATGAGCTTGTTGATGGTCTCGATCATGTGCACCGGGATGCGAATGGTGCGGGCCTGGTCGGCGATGGCGCGGGTGATGGCCTGGCGAATCCACCATGTGGCGTAGGTGGAGAACTTGTAGCCGCGGCGATATTCGAATTTGTCGACGGCCTTCATGAGGCCGATGTTGCCCTCCTGAATGAGGTCGAGGAACTGGAGGCCGCGGTTGGTGTACTTTTTGGCGATGGAGACGACCAAGCGCAGGTTGGCTTCGATCAGCTCGCGCTTGGCCTGATCGGCGTCCATGTCGCCCTGAATCATCTCTCGCTGGGTGCGCTTCAACTCGATGATGAGGACGCCGGCGTCAACCTCGATTTTTTCCAGGTCGGCCTTGCAGTTTTTCTGCTGGCGGCGGTACTCCTTTTTGAGCTCATCGCTGCGGCTGGATTCGTGCTTCTGCTCGAGAGAGCGAATCTGGCGCTCGAGGGTGCGCATGGTGTCGACGGTTTTGTTGACCTTGTCGAGCAGGCGCTTGCGCTCGAGAGGCGTGTACTTGAGCTCGCGGACGATGCGCGAAACCAGCACCTTTTCGCGGGCGATGGTCCAGCGGGCGCGGCGCGCGGCGGAGGCTTTGGTCTTGGTGGAAGCTGCCTGCTTCTCCTCCAGCGTGGCAATTTTCTTCTGGTGTTTGGCGAGGGCGTCAATGCGGGCGACGGTGGCCTTGACGCGCGCCAGCACCACCTCTTCGGTGAGCTCCTCGTCGTCGAAGATGACCACTTCCTTGATGTTGCGGACGCCGCGCTTGAGGTCCTCGCCGAGGGCCACAACCTCGCGAATCACGATGGGCGAACGGGAGATGGCTTTGAGGACGCGCATCTGGCCGCGCTCGATGCGCTTGGCGATTTCGACCTCGCCCTCGCGGGTGAGCAGGGGGACGGTGCCCATTTCGCGCAGGTACATGCGCACCGGATCGTTGGTCTTTTCCAGCGTGCCCGGCGTGAGGTCGAGCTCAACGTCTTCGCCCTCTCCCGGCTCGAATTCCTTGTCGCCGTGGAATTTGGGGCCGTCGAGCAGGTCGATGCCCTGAGTGCCGATGGTGGTGATCAGATCGTCCAGATCATCGGGAGAAGTGGCGATCTCCTCCGGCAACATCTCGTTGACGTCGCCGTAGGTCAGATAGCCCTTTTCCTTGCCGACCTCGATGATGTTGTCGATTTCATGCTCGTGATCGGGTACGGGATGCGGTTCTTGCTCAAATTTTTCGTCGCTGGGCAAAATAGTCTCGCTCTCTTACGCAAAGCAGATTCAGCACCGTTTGCGCGCCGGTGCACGGGTTCCGATTCAGACCGTCTCAAGGCATGCGAAAAGAGATTTCCCTGAGGAAATCCAGTCGAATCGGCGCATGCGGACACGAACTGCGGTAACCCGCATAAAGGATGCGGATTCAAGGGTTTGCTCGGAACAGGATGACAAGCGCTTCAGGTTTCACCTGGGTCGCCCGCGAGCCGCAGCTCATGGATGGGGCAAAGGGGCGCGCATCCGCACAGAGATCAATAGATTACCACCTTTAGCCCAATGATTCCAAGGCAAAAATGGGGCGTCGGAGAGGAGCCATTTCGGTCAGCCTGACAGCCGAGATAAGCAATTTTGCTCGTCTTCCGCTCCTGTTTCTCTATGATTTGACGCGGGAAAGCTCGATTTTGATGCAGGAATTGCGGGCCGGGGGCCGGGAGGGGTTACTGCTCCGGCGGCTTCTGGTTGTGCAATTGCCGCAGCGCCCGGTCCAGGTCGAGCTTTTGCTGGGTCAACTGGGCCAGTTCGGCATGGTCGCCGCGACGCTCGGCCTCGGAAATCAGCGAGCGCAGCTCGCGCTGACGGCGCTCGATGGCGCGCTCATGGATCTCCTGGATGGCACTCTGGACCTCGCTCACCTCGGGCGGGCGAGTCTCGGCCAGCAGCGTTTCGGCCAGCAAGGCGCGCTGAGCCTCATTCCCGACAGCGTCCATGGGGTCTTTAGCCTGACGCAGACTGAGCGCCTGCAGGGCGTGGAAAGCGCTAAGGTGCTCAAACCAAGTGGGTTGCTGGGCCAGGGCCTCGCAAGCGAGCTGCCGCGATTGCTCGAACTCCGGATCGTCGATGGCCAGAGCCCTAATGAGGACCTGCTCAACTCGGGTAATTTCACTAGAAGCTGAGCCAGGATCATTACGCATCCCTTCATGTAACGCCGCTACGGCATGAACGGATAGCGTCCGGGCCTTTTCCCGATCGCTTCCCGATTCCGCAGACACCCAGCCAGGGGGAAACGATGGTCTATTCGCTGGATTCGTGGACGTGGCTTCGATGTGGTCGCGGCGGCGGAGCGCAGCCTGGCGCAGTTCCTCGCGCAAGAGAGCCGAGTCAATGCCCAACTTTTGCGCGGCGTCGGCGGCAAACTGGTCGCGGGCGATTTTTTCGGGCATGCGCCGGATGTAAGGCAGCAGGAAGTTCATCGCCTTGATCTTCTGGTCGGGGCTGGCGCCGGGAAACGCAGTACGCGCCCGCTCGATAAGGTAATCGGCCTGGCGGCGCGCGCCACGCACCGCCTGCGTGTAAGCATCCACGCCGCGTTCGCGAATATAGCGGTCAGGATCGAGGCCGCCGTCGAGGGTGACGATCTTGATATTGAAGCCCTCCTCGGTGAGCAAGGCGATGGACTTTTCAGCGGCGTTGGAGCCAGCGGCATCGGGATCGAAGTTGACGACGACTTGAGAGGTGTGCCGCTTGAGAATTGCAACCTGCTGCTCGGTAAAGGCTGTGCCGCTGGTGGCGATAACGTTCTGAATGCCGCCCAGGTAGACGGAGATGCAGTCCATCTGGCCCTCGACCAGCAGGGCGAACTCAAGCTGGCGAATCGCACTGCGCGCCTTGTCCAGGTTGAATAGGACGAGGCTTTTGGAGTATAGCGGCGTCTCCGGCGAGTTGATGTACTTGGCGCCGGCCTTCCACCCCAGCGATGAAGACCCATCGCTGGGGGCCCCGGCCTTGTCGCCGGTTTCGAGCGTGCGCGCGGTGAAGGCGATCACGCGGCCGCTCTCATTGCAGATGGGAAACATGACGCGCTTGCGGAAGCGGTCGTAGATTGGACCTTGAGAGCCGTCGCCTTGTTCCTTCCAGGCGAAAAGGCCGCTGGCACGGAGGGTTTCGTTGTCGGCCATGCCGCTCAGGCGGTCGCGCATCGCGTTGAAGCTGTCAGGCGCGTAGCCGATGCGAAAGGTCTTGATGCCCTCCGGCGTCAGACCGCGGCCAGCCAGGTATTCACGCGCTATGACTCCTTCCGGCGAACGCAACTGCTCTTCAAACCATGCGGTAGCCGTTTCGTGCAGCTCCAGGAGCTTGGCTCTTTGACGTGCTTCGGCAGCCTGCTCCGGGGTGGAGAACTCCCGCTTGGGCAGGGGAATTCCGCACTTGCCCGCGACGATGCGGACTGCTTCGGGGAAGGGGACGTTCTCGATTTTGGAAACGAATGAAAAGACGTCGCCCGAGGCCTGGCAACCGAAACAGTGGTAGAACTGGCGGACGGCATGGACGGAAAAGGACGGTGTTTTTTCCTTGTGGAAGGGGCAAAGGCCCTGGTAGTTCTGCGCGCCGGATTTGCGCAGGCGGATGTAGCCCTCGACGATCTTGACGATGTCGGCCTGCTGCTTGACGGTTTGGGCGAAGTCGGACACGGGGTCTGTATAGAGGATAGGGCACACGACGAGCGATAGGCATCCTTACAGCCTCAGACGCCTGCCGCGGGAGCCAGGAATGTTGTATCTTATTCCTCCGTCGGCATATGGACGTACATGGACTGAATTCCAACGCGTCCTGGGCCGGTAAACCGGTTCCACACGAAACTGCAAGCGCTGGCGAATAATCCGGTCGAGAATTTCTGGAACTGAGTCTCCATTCTGACCGATGGATCCTTGTAGATCCATCCGCCAGGTTCGATATCGATCTGCTCGCCGGCGGCAAGAGTTACCTCGAAGACATTCCCATAACCGTGCACCCACACGATGCCCTCGCCGTATTGCGCGGTGAAGTGGTCGATAAAGAAGCCGGTACCGCCCAGCAGCATATTGGATACGCCCTTCACCCGGGAGAATCCGTATTCGACGTTTCCAGTAGCGGCCAGAAACTGATGTTCCCGCATATCGACGCGTTCGTCGCGGTTTAGATGAATCCCAAAAATGTGGCCCGCGCCGTCCCGGCTGAAACATATCTGCCCTGGCCCACTGGCTTCGGTCAGGAAAACGGGCATCCCGGCGAGCATGCGCTTGAGTCCGCCGCTCAGGGGCCGGATGCCGATTTGCACATTGAGATCCTTCCAGAGAAGGATGTAGTGCTCGAAGTACACCGGAACGCTGCTCAACTCAATGTGTAGCGCAGGAACCAATTCGCCTTCGATGTGATAGGTTACGCCCGCAAATGTCTCGCTGCGAGCGACCGTAGGTTTCAAAACTGGAATGGGCACATTGCACCAGCTTTCTTCAAAGTGACAATGAGTTGCTGCGGTTCATTATCGCGAGAGTGAATCAAAAACGCAAGGAGGACCAAAAGGCCCTCCCGGAAAAAACACGCCCCCACAGCGCGCAGGCGGATGTAGCCCTCGACGATCTTGACGATGTCGGCCTGCTGCTTGACGGTTTAGGCAAAGTCGGACATGAGGTTCCTTCTTGAGGATAAGCCTTCAGCTTCCGGCAGCGCATTTGCGAAACACGCCCGAATCTCCACACCGTGACAGTAGGCGGGGCGGGCGAGTAAAATTCCACGCAAACGATTTATATGGAAGCCGGATGAGATAAGCTGACTGCCTGGCGCGGGTAGGCAGAGGCTTGCCGCCCTCTCGAACATGCCGGCGACATTATTTTGCTGCTAAACAGGAGAATTGTATGCGAATTATTGCTGTATTTCTGACCATAGTCCTGGCTGCAACGACAGCGCTGGCGCAACAGAGTGTTCCGCCTCCGCCCCAACCGGCTCCCGACAAGCCAGCTGGCCCGTCGCTGGACGTCACCATGAAGTTTATCCAGGACAAGCTCAGCGAAATAGGCATGGTAAACTTTGCCGGCTACGTTCATGACTCGGCCAACAACACAGATTGGGTGCAGAAATTTTCCGTCACCTTCAGCAACGTAGCCGCCAATCCGGGCGCCTGCACGCTCAGCTACCATCGTCTGGTTATCAATAACAACGTCAGGGAACACGACGAGAATGTGTTTATCAATCTGCGTGACGTGCAAAGCATCACCGTTCTGCTCGATGAGCAGGACTGGCAGATGTACTTGGTGCGCCAAGGAGAGACCACCAAGACAGTCAAGGATGTCCCGGAGATCATTGTCCTGGACATCATGATGTCAAAAGGGGTTGACCACCCCATCCGCTTCTACGAACAGGAGATGGCCGACCGCGTGGCCAAGGCCCTGGTTCATGCCGTGGAGCTGTGCGGAGGCGGGCCCAAGCCGGAACCGTTCTGATTGCGACGAAGACGGGAGTTGCGCATCCAATCCTCTGTAAGGCAGAGGAGCTTCCCCATGTCGCTTCGTCCCGTAAAGCAGATTTTCGAAACCAAACCCACTATCGAGGGCGCGGGAGTGCGCTTGCAGCGCGCCTTCGGATTTGGAAAAACCGCAGAGTTCGATCCCTTTTTGTTACTGGATGACTTCCGCAGCGACAATCCGGCGGATTATGTGGCCGGGTTCCCCTGGCATCCCCACCGAGGAATTGAAACTATTACATATGTGCTGGCCGGCGAGGTGGCTCACGGTGACAGCCTGGGCAACAAGGGGCGGATGACCGCCGGTGACGTGCAGTGGATGACTGCGGGCAGCGGCATTCTACACCAGGAGATGCCCAAAGGAGACAGCCAAGGCCGCATGCACGGATTTCAACTGTGGGCCAACCTGCCCGCGGCGCTGAAGATGACTGCCCCGCGCTACCAGGACATTCCGTCGAGCGCAATTCCAGAGGTTACGGAGGACGACGGGGCTATGGCGCGGGTAATCTGCGGGGAGTTCTGGGGCAGGAAGGGGCCAGTCGAGGGAGTTGCTGCTGATCCGCGCTATGTGGACATCTCTGTACCACCGGGCAGGCAGAAACGCATCAAAGTGGAAACTACGCGCAATGCCTTCGCTTATGTCTTTGCCGGCGCGGGGACGTTCCGCGGCGCTTCGGAACCGCAAGCGGTGCTGACGGAGTCGGCCGTGGACCCGAACGCACAAGCGGTGTACGACACTAAAAACCATTCGCTGGTTTTGTTTGATCGCGGCGACGAGATTGTTGTGCAGGCCGGTCCCGAGGGCATCCGTTTTCTGCTGGTTTCAGGCAAGCCACTGGAGGAGCCGGTGGCGTGGTACGGGCCGATCGTGATGAACACCGACGATGAACTTCGGCAGGCAATGAGCGAGTTGCAGAGCGGCACTTTCATCCGGCATGAGTAAGGTGCGTTCCCGGTTTTTTCGCAGCGGCAAGGCTCGCTAACGTTGACAGAATTCTCTCTGGAGGTGTGATCGATTCCGTCACACCTCCACCGGCAACTTACCAAACAGAATCTGCTCCGGCGTAAGACCACGCTGACGTAGCGTGCGCAGACTCAGCGCGTCGTGGCGCTTGGCCAGGCGGCGGCCCTGGCTGTCCGTGACCAGGCGGCAATGGAACCAGGCGGGAGTTTCTAGCGACAGGGCGCGGTAGAGCAGGATTTGCCGCGCGGTGGACTTGAGCAGGTCCTCGCCGCGCACAACTTCAGTAATTTTCATGGCCGCATCGTCGGCGACACAAGCAAGCTGGTAACTTGGAACGCCGTCGCGCCGCCAGACGACAAAATCTCCGAAGTCGCGGCCGGCGATGAAGCGCTGCGGACCGAGATTTAAATCTTCAAATTCAATTGCTTCGCCGTCGGGCACGCGAAAGCGCCAGTTGAAGTTGCCTGGCTCGGTGATTTCGCGCGCCGAAGAATCGGACGGCTGTGCAATGTTGCTCGCGTCCGCCCTGCATGTGCCGGGATAAATGGGCTCGTCGTCGAGCGGCTCCATATTTTCGTTGTTTGGCTCGATGTTATTCTGAGGAGCGTCTTCGTGCGGCGCGCTAAGAGCGGCTTCGAGGTCTTTTCGCGAGCAGCGGCAGGAAAAAAGAAAGCCGCCGCGCAACAGCTTGCGCCATGCGTCGAGATAAAAGGCTTGGCGGCGGCTTTGCTTGTAGGGCGCGAACGGGCCGCCATGGTCTGGACCTTCCTGCCAGCGGATTCCCATCCAGCGCAGATCATCGAGCGCGGCCTTAGCATATTCAGCACGGCTGCGGTCAGGGTCCAGGTCTTCCATGCGCATAACCAGAGTGCCGCCGGCGGCAACTGCACGCTCGAAGGCGGCCCAGAAGGTGCGCGCGTGGCCCACATGCAGATAGCCGGTGGGCGAGGGCGCAAGACGGCCGCGATAGTTCGATGGCGTCGATGCAGGAAGGCTGGCCATACTGCTTCTCTTACTTGATGAGGACGACGTTCATGCTCCATGGGGTGAGAGTCAGAGAGAGGGGCAGGCTCTGCGCGCCGAGATCGGTGGTCGTGGGCGCGGCCCAGACGGGGGTAGTCGAACTCGACTGGTCGTAGATGGCCTTATCGTATGTAATGACGGTGACGTCTGAAGAGCTGCTTTGCCCCGAAAGCGTAACCACGACAGGTTCGGCGTAGGTTTCATTGCGGTTGAACAACACAAGCGCCGTGCCGCCGCTATGGGTTGCCGCATACACAACCACATCCGGCGGATCGCCGGTTACGTTCGTGGTCAGGACATGTTCGCCGGTGACGGCCACGTTGCTGAAGAGCTGAAAGGCGCGCGCGGTGGGAGACATGGTGCCGATGGGACCGCCGTAGTTACAAGGCGAATTGTCGGTTCCGCCCGTATCGCCTGCTCCATCGGCAAAGACGTTGTATGCGCCAAAGTTCTGCCAGCCATAGAGCGAAGAGCTGTCGTTGCCGTTATCGCCGTTGCAATTGCCAAAGCCGATCCACCAGGTCAGGCGCGAGACCCCATCGTTCATCATTTCGCCTAAGACCTGGCCGGCATACAAGCCCTGGGAAATCGACCAGCTCTGCTTGCCCGGATTGCTATAAGGCCCGCCGATCTCACCCACATAGATGGGTGTATTTGGCGTTCCCCAATTCGCCAGTTCCGTTTTGATGGTGTTGATGTTGATGGTCAAATTCTGCGCCGCGGTATTCACCAGGAAGGAATCGCTTTCAGAGCCTGGCGTCTCAGGATAGTAGTGATATTCCACGAAATCGTAGGATCCCTTGGCATTGGCAAGCACGGTATTATCCCAACCGCCGGCCGTATTGTCCTCGTCCACATCCACGCCAACCAGCGTGCTGGAATTGGCCGCCTTGATAAGCGCATAGTAACCGTTGGCTCCCGCCACCGCGGCGGCGTAGATGGTAGGATCATGCGGAGTGGAGTGCAGGTCGGTCTCCCAGCTTCCGTATTCCTCGTTGCCTACCGTCATATGGCTCACCGTGATGCCGAGGGTCTTGGCCTCAGCCACCCATGCGGCCGCTTCCGAGGGGTCGCCGGGTCCGGTACAGGCCACGTTGGTGCCGTAGTCGGCGGTGAGGGCAAGGTCGTAATTTCCACCCTGCACGATGCTGGTGACGAACTCCCCGAAGGTGCTGTAGCCGGCCCAACCACCGGTGACAGGGGATGTAGTCTGGCACATATAAGGTGCGACCAGTGTGCTGCTGCCAGGTTGGTACCCCCAGTGGTAGTCGTCAGACCATGAGCCACCCGGCCAGCGAATGGCCTGGATGCCCGCCTGCGCGAACGCGTCATTGACAGACGTCGCATTGCCCACCACGTCGTACCACGCGGCAAGATTCATGCCGAGGATCTGGTCGGTGACGGCGGGGCCGAGGCTCGACTGGTTCACCGATACCGAAGTCGATACCGTCGCCGTGGCAAAATAGTTGGCCGTAACCGTGGTAGCGGCGCTCATTGTTACATTGCAGGTGACGGAGGAGGCCGTGGTGCATCCGGTCCACGAAGAGAAGGTATTGCTGCCCGATGTTGCGGGGGCGGTCAGCGTGACGGATGTTCCGTTGTTATAGGTTCGTGTAAAGCTGGTGTTTCCATTGGTTGCGCTGTTGATATCCGCAGGAGAGACGCCGATGGCCACGCCGCTGGCGGGGTCAGTGGAGTTCACGGTGAGCGTATGCGTTGTTACCGGAACGGCATAGTTGGCCGTAACCGTCATATTTGTGTTCAGCGTCACCGAACAGGTAACGGTGCTGGCCGTGGTGCATCCGGACCACGAGGTAAAGGTATTGCTGCCCACGGTTGCCGGCGCTGTCAGATGAAGCGTCGTGCCGGCCGTTTCAGTTACTGTAAAACTCGTAGTACCCGGGACGATCACATTATTCAGCGGATTGTTGTAGTCGATGGTCACACCGCTGGCGGGATTCGTCGAGTTCACAGTCAGCGTGTAATTTGTTGGCGGTGGCGGAATAGAGACGCCTCCGCAAGCAGTCATCAACAGGCTCAGTCCGATTGCGATGCAAAGTGCCGTTCCCTGCCTCAAAATCCTCATAGCGATGCTACCTATCTCTTTAATATCCAGTCGTTGCCCAGTCTGATCCTCAGGGCAGCCCCTTCGCAGGCGCTCTAAATCAGGATGAACTGCCGGTTGAGACAATCATATCGCTTCCACCTGAAATAGGCAGCCGTCTGCGCGCAGAAATGCAGGAAGCACCGTCTGGAATGAAAAAATCAGGCAGATTGTTTAAAGGCAGATTTTACGGAGGGTACTGCTCAGAACAATTCCGGAATGGCGTGGAAAGAGATGCACTAATCGCGGTCCGGAAGGCGATGAGCATTTTGATGATGTTCGTATTGCCCGAGTTGCTTGTTTAACTGATCGGCATTGACCGAGACTTGCACCACATCCAGCTCATGGCCGTCGAGATCGACCACGAAAAGGCCCATTCGCTCACCCTCGGGATGCACGAAGATCAGTGTCTGCTCGTTGCCCCGACGGCTGGTCTCGCGAATCATCCGCTTCCAATCTGCGCCCAGTTTCTCCTCGATCATGCGATTCAGTTCGTCACCATCCACAGGCCCGGCAAAGTTCTCAAACTCCGCCACGTGCATGTTGCTCACAGCCGCTTGCATGGATTTGCCGGCAACCAGGCTGATAAGGCCCATGAAGGGAATGCGCGTGGCATGCACATGGTAGCGGCTCTCGATGGAACGCACCACGCCGTCAAAGCTGCCGTCCCCGGTGGCCAGCACGGCCACCGGAACCAGCAGGACGGCAAATACGACGGAGAAAATCAATAACCGTCTCATTGGTCGCCGCTCTTCTTGTCAGGCGCCTTCGTATTGAACTCCACGCCGCCCAGTGCGCCGTCCAGTCCGCTGATACCCTTCAGCTTATTCAGATCTTCCAAGCGGATGGGACCCAGAATCAGCACAATGGATACCTCTTTCGGCTCGACATCCAGGATGAACATCCCGACTGTCTTGCCATTGACTATCTTCACCATCACGTCGGTGCTTTCGCGACCATTGTGTTCGCGCTCGCGCACAATCGACGACCACTCAGCGCTCACGTAGTGCGCGCGCAGTTGTTCGATCTGCTCGGTGGTAAATTGCCCTTCCTTGTCGAACTCATAATCGCGGACGTAGATGCCGTCCAGACCGTCAATCAGTTGCTTGGTAGCGGTTTTGTCCTTATCCTTGCCGTTCATGAACCTGGAGGCAAAGGCCAAAGTGTTTTTGTCCAGCGTGATCTCGTCAACGTTGGAGGCGCGCGCAGCCAGTTCTTTTTCGATGGGCGAAGGCGCGGGCAACTGCGCGGTCTGTGCGAATGCGGGCGCGGTCAGCGCAGCGACGGTAAAGATGAAAGCAATGATGCGGTTTTTCATGAAGAGTCTCCTTATTCCTGGCTTGCACGGTTGTGAGCCGCGAGTTGCTTGTTCATGTGATCGAGCGCGTGATTAGTGATGCGCAGAGCGGTCATCACCTGCCGGCAGGCGGCTTCGCCCTTGCGTTGCTCCTCCGCCTGCCGCAGTTCATAGCCGCCATAGATCGCCAGCGCGGCCAGAATGCACAGCGAAAGCGAAACGTATGAAGCCGCCATGCCCCACCATACAAAGAAAGGGGAGGATCGCCGTTGCACGGCTCCGCGGCGGCGCTGCATAATCCGGCGCTTCAAGCCGAGTGGCGCAGGCTGCCGCGCGAAGGCCTGACGCAGCTCCTGTTCAAAATCGTCCATTGGCTCAAACTCCACGCGCGTACTCCTTTTCGCGAACGTACTCTTTCAAATGGATCGCGGCTTTGGCCCGGAGCAGCTTCAAGCCCCTTTGCAGATTGCTCTTGACAGTAGCCACGGGCGCGTCCAGAGAGGCCGCAATCTCCTCCGGCGTCATGTCCTCCTGGTAGCGGAGAACCAGCGCCGCGCGCTGCGGCTCGGGAAGCGTCGCCAGCAGGCCTTCCAGGCGCCCACCCAACGGAGACGTTCTGGGCTCAAGCTGAAGGCCGTGATGCTCTTTTATCTCGACCCACAGGTCCATCTGCCGCACCTTGCGCCGCCGCAGCGCATCCGCCGAGCGGCTCATGGCCACGCGGCGCAGCCAGAAGCAGGCGTGTGCGGCGGATTCAATCTTGCCCAGGTGCCTGTCGAGCTCTAGAAAGACATCCTGAGCAATCTCCTCAGCCAGACCGCGGTCGCCGGTCATGCGCAGGGCGAGCGAAAAGACCATCGACTGATGCTCGTCCACGAGTTGTTCAAAATCCGGTTGCCAGTCGCGGGCCATGGGTTTCGCTTCTACTCTCTTATCCGCCAAAAAGCGGAGACGGGGATGCAGAGAGTACGTTATCAAGGGAAAAAAGTTGCAGCAGTGCATAAAAAAGCCGGGGCGCGTGACTCCGGCCTTGGTGGTTAGTCTGAGTTGCAGGATGGCCTACATGCTTTGCGGCACGGTCAGCAGCAGCTTCTTGCCCTTGCGCTGCACAAGAAAAGTCGTGACCGCACTGCCGTGAATCTGTTGTGAAAAATGCTGCATGTCGCCTACATCCGCGCCGTTCACCTGGAGAATCACGTCACCAGCGAGAATGCCCGTGATATCGGCCGTGCTGCCTTTTTCAACGCTCACCACGAAGATGCCCTGCTCTCTGGTGAGCGCGAGGCGCGCCATGTCGTTCTGAATGACAGGCCGAACCTGAAAGCCGAAGTGATCGCCGGAAGACAGTGCGCTATCGGAATGATCGAATGGAGTGCGCATCAATCCGGTGCGAGATTCGGAATGATCAGCCTTCAAATCGATGGCCGAATGGAACAGCGGATAAGCCGCATCGGTAATCCTCTTCCATTCTTCATCGGTATAAGGCGCCTGCCGGGGAACAAGAAGCCCCTTCTGGGCGAGTGCCGCGGCCTTGTCACAGCTCTGTGCATCAACGGTCTTGACGCATTGATTCTTGAGGATGGAAACCGAAACAAAAATAGCTTTCATGTGATCGGGATTCAACTCAAGCAGGCGGAGGGCCGCGCTAAGCGTATTGTCAGATTCTTCCAAATCATAGTAAATGTCTATCAATGAATCGAGAGCGGCGCTCTTAACGGCGCTCTGCGGATAAGCCAGCAAAAAGCTCTCCAGAGCCGCGGCTTTGGTCTTGGGATCGCTCTGTGTCGAAGCATATTTATAGGCGTTGGACTCTGCCGGATCGTGAATGGCGGTTGTATCCTGGGCTCGCAGCAGGGGCGCGAAAACGAGACAAAGGCTCGCCAACGCTAAAACAACCGAGTTCGCCAATCTTAATAAAAGACCGGATCGAAACATCCTTTATCCCCCTTTCTATGTGATTCCAATCAATCACATCCGATGCAGCAGATTCGATGAACAACATGGCTCGAGTCAGCCTCCAGCACGGGCAGGGGGAGCGACTTCGCCGCTGGTTGTGAATATGCTGCCCGGCATGACTCGCCTAAAATTTATAGCTTTAAGTCAACGGGTACAGCAGTACGCACGCCCTAAAACATCTCCGGAATGGTGTGGAAGGCGATGCGCGTGGGCGCGGCTCGGAAAGCGGTGAGCATGGTGGCGGGGGCCAGCGTGCTGAGGCCGTACTTCGAGTTGAGCGCGTCCATGACAGCCAGCAGGCGCGTCCGATTCTGTTCTTTCTCTGAATTGTCGAAGAGGTTGAGCGAGTGCAGATGGTCGGGCACCAGGCCGTTGAGATGCACGCCGATGAAGTACGGGCGATCAAAGTCCTGGCCGGACGGGCGGGATTCCCATAGACGAGATAGCGCCGCGATGAGCGTCAGGTTATCCTGGCATTCGGTCAGGCGGATCTCGCCCTTCCATCCTCGCGTGGGCATGCCGAAGCGACTCACCGGCTGGTTTTCGCTGCGCGGCACGGCAAAGCCGATGACCAGCCCGATGCTGCTGGTCCACAGGCCGTTGGCTCGCAGGCGCATGGCAACCTTGTGCAGCAGCTTGTGCGCCACCGCCCAGGCCTTCTCCGGCGTGCGCATATCGGGTGCAAGCACGTGCTGATGGCTCATCGACTTCAGATGCTCGGCTTCGTCCATGTCGAAGTCTTCGCCCCGGAGCCAGTGGCCCAGCCGCTCGCCTAGCACCGATCCCCAAACATTGCCAGCCTGGTCGCAGTCGAGCGCCAGCAGTTGATCCATGGTGCGGATGCCCTGCTGGTTGAGCCGCTTCTCCATGCGCGAGCCAATCCCCGGCAGGTCGCGCAGCTTGAGCTGGCGCAAGGCTTCAGGCAGAATGTCGAGTGGAAGCGCAACCAGGCCGTCGGGCTTTTCCATGTCGCTGGCTACCTTGGCCAGGTAGCGGTTGGTGGCCAGTCCCACCGAACAGCGCATCATAGAGCCGGCCCGCTCCAGGATGCGCCGCTTCACCTTCCGGCCCAGCTCCATGGCCGCCAGCAGCGGCCGTTCCCGGCCCATCAGACGGCAGGCCATCTCGTCCACCGAAAGCACCGCCGTCACCGGCAGGCAGCTCTCCACGGCCTCGACAATGCGGTGATGGTACTCGACATAAATCTGGTGTCGCGCCTCCACCAACACCAGTTCTGGGCACATCCGCTTGGCGTCTGCGACGATGGTGCCGGTTTTGACGCCAAAGGCTTTTGCCTCGTAACTGGCTGCAAGACAACAGGTTGTATCGGCCATCATGGGCACAATGGCCACCGGCTTACCGCGCAGCTCGGGTCTGGTTTCCTGCTCCACCGAGGCAAAATAGGAGTTCATATCGACGAACAGCCAATTGAGCAACTGGCCGTTCGCGGGGCGGTCTTCGGGTTTCTCAGGAGCGCGCGCTGCCTCCGGCTTCAGGTGCTGAAGCTCCTCGGGCCATTCCTCTGGATTAGAGGGATCGGGGTCCAGTGCGGAATTGGGAGGCAGTTCCATGGAGTCTTAATCTTCGCCTTTTATTCCCCTAAAAGCAAGTGGAAATCGAAAATAATTGCCGATAAGGCATTGGACGCGCCTGAACTCCGACCCCAAAAATGCGTCATAATAGGTGAGCCGTTGGGTCCATACAGCGGCACAGCTCCTGAAGTATGTTGTATTTGGTGACTGACGATGGAAAACCTGGCGCACTGGTTTACGGTCTATGAAAACGCAGTTGCCTTCCTGGTCACGGTGGGCGTGGCCTTGTTCGTCGTCTGCTGCCTGGAGTGCATGACTGCTCCTCCGCGCGACAAAGACGACATCTTCAACCGCCACACGGTGTAAGGGTGTTGCGAAGAACACGATACCCACTCTCGCACGTTTCGGTGTCTAACTTAGATATGAGACTTATTTTCTCATTGTGCGCAGTGCTGTTATTCGCTTCAGTTGCTCAAGGTCAGGCATCATACAAACTTCCTTGCGACTTCTCTGGAAATTTGCTGACAACTCGAGAAGGCAACATCGTTCGCTTCAACTCGGATGAAATGAAGGAACGAGCTACTCACAAAGTTGACCGGGATTCACCTCTGCTTAAACAGTTGGACTTCAGCAGTACGATGGTCGTTGAAGTACTTGTCGGCAAATCCGGCGAAGTGGTTTGTTTGAAAACCATCAGTGGAATTTCGTTCGCTCGGAAGCCAGTCGAAGCGGCATTGCACGAATGGAAATTCAAGCCGGAAAAGTTGGACGGCAAGCCTGTTGCCTATCTTGGACAACTCAATTTTTTGCTTTGCGATTTGGACTGTGGCAAGGAAGCTTTCGGAGTGACGCTCTTGAAGTAACTTCCTCGGCGGCTGGTGCAATAGCATTGGCTTTCGAAAGAAATTGCAGCGCGCTCATTGAACAGCCGGCTTCAGATACATCTCAAAGTGCGCCAGAATGCGATTGAACAAATGCTGTCGCACATCCGGTCCGGCGATGGAGTGCGTCTTGCGCGGATAAATCTGCAAATCGTATGGAATCCCCGCCTCAATCAGCTTCTGCACAAACTGAACAGAGTTCTCCATGTGCACGTTGTCGTCGCCGGTTCCATGCGCCAGAAGCAGATGCCCCTTCAGATTGGCCGCCGAGTTGAGCACGGAAAATTGCTTGTAGGCGTCGGCAAACTCCGACGGCTGACCCATGGTGCGCTCGGTATAAATCGAATCGTAGTTGCGCCAGTCGGTCACCGGCGCCACCGCAACCCCGGCGCGGAAACGATCGGAGTGCGTCATGGCGTAAAGCGTGAACGTTCCGCCCCAGCTCCATCCCCACCAGCCCAGCCGCTTGGGGTCCAGTTGCGGATAGAGGGCAAGCACCGCGTCTACCACGGTCAGTTGATCCTCTAACTGCACCGCGCCGGAGTTGTGCCAGGCGGCCTGGGCAAAGGCGCGTCCCCGTCCGCCCATGCCGCGATTATCGGCGTGCAGCACCGCAAAGCCGTGCTGCGCCAACAGCTCGTCGAAGAGCAGGCTGTCGCCCCAGCGGTTGACCACCGTGGGCGCGCCGGATCCTCCGTAGGGATTCACAATCAGCGGGACAGAATGTCGCTTCTGTCTACGCATGATTTTCTTCTCTCCCTCGGGCAGCAGCAGCGTGGCGTAGAGCGTTGTTCCGTCGTGGGCCTTCACCTCCAACGGCTCCGGTGCGCGCAGGTGATAAGGCTCCAGCGCGCGCGTTGCCCAAAGGGGTTTGCACTTGCCGGCTTCCGCACAGACTCGAATCGTCGGCGGTTCCATGCGCGATGATTGCTTGTCGACATACGCGCTGCCCATCGGCGCAAAGTTGCCAATATGAGTGCCCGCGCCTGTGCTCAACTGCTTCCGCTCGCCTTCGAAGTTGACCTCCCATAATTGCTGATCAAGTTGGCTTCCCTCGTTCGAGGCGTAGTCAATCAGCTTGCCCGCCAGATCTACGCGGTAGACCTCACCCACCTCGAAGTCGCCTTGCGTCAGTTGCCGCTCCAGTTTGGCTGTGGCATGAGCCGGATCGGCCTGATCATAGCTGTAGAGATACAGATGATTGTGTCCGTCGGCCCAGTTTGTCAGCACGATGCTTCCGCTGCCCACCCAAACGTCATATTTGTCGTTGATAAATTTGTCGTCAGTCAGTTGCAGCACTGCGTGCGCCTGGCCCGTCTCAGCATCGGCAAAATAGAGATCTTGATGCCGCTGGTCGCGCGTCAGCGTCTCAATCCACAAAGTCTTCGCGTCCACCCAGCCAAAACGCGGAATGTAATCCTGCCAGGCGCGAATCGGCAGGCTGACCCACACCGTCTTGCCGCCTTGTGCGCTGACCACGCCGACGCGCACTGCCGGGTTGGGGTCGCCCGGCTGCGGATAGCGCTGCACGTCCACCGTTGCGTGCGTTGGAATCCAGTCAGTAATCGGATACTCCGGCACAGCGGCCTCGTTTATCTCCAGATAGGCAAGCCGCTTCGAATCCGGCGACCAGAAATAGTTGCTGCGCACATCCAGCTCTTCTTCGTAGACCCAATCGACCTCGCCGTTGAGGGTCGTCTTGTTGGGCGCGGGAGCCACTATAGTCATCGGCGTTCTCGGCTCCTTCAGCCGCACCACCGCCAACCCATGCTCGCGGATGAACGAGACTGATTCGCCATCCGGGGAAAACCTGGGATCGTCGCCCGAAGCAGCGCCCGACGAACCCACCTCAACGCTCACACGGGTGTGCAGGTCATAGAGCCAAAGGCGTCCATCCATGTCGAAGAGCAGATGAGCAGAGTCCGGTGCCCAAAGATAGCTGGCCATCTTGTAGCGCTCGCGATGGTCGCGGTCCGTCTCCGACGCGTCAGTTGCGCTAAACGAAGCCAGCGTGTCGCGATTCACTATCACATACGCCTCGTCCGAGCCGGGCTCTATCTCCGACAGTTCGCCCACCTGCATAAAGGTCAAGTGCTTGCCATCTGGCGACCAGGCCAGCCCCTCCGGCTGCGTTCCAATCAGCGGCCCATGCCCGTAGATCGCTTCCACGGTAAGAGGCTTCGCAGGCGCTTCAGTAGCGGGCGTTTGAGCGGCCAGCGGAAAGGTTGAAAGTGATAGAGCGGTTACGGCAGCAATCAGAACGGTGGCTGTACGCGTCAAGGGATTTCCTCCGGAAATGAAGCCGGCATCGCCCGGCAGGTTGCGCGCTCAGAGATGCGGAGCTTCCAAGGGGCAGTGTAAATCAACAGGGATAGAAGGTTGCACATCACGGCCCAACGGTGTATCTTCCGGGACATGCACTGGACAACTCCACAGGAACGGCGCTCACTGGGCCAGGCGCGGCGCAAGCAGGTTGGCCGCCAGCAACATAACGAACTGAAACCCAAGGCGCGGCAGGCCTCCGCCCTTGAGCTTGTCACCCGCTCGATGCACGGCCGCGTCCCCGCGCTCATCCAGCTTAAGTACAAGCTGATGGCAGCGTCGCCCTTCGGCTACTTCCGCGGCGCGGTGCCGGTGATGGCCGCCGACCTGTCCGTGCTGCCCTCGACCGGAATTGCAGCCCAACTTTGCGGCGACGCACACGTGCGCAACCTGGGCGCCTTTGCAGCGCCTGACGGGCGGCTCACCTTCGACATCAACGACTTTGACGAGACCATCCGCGGCCCCTTCGAGTGGGACTTGAAGCGCATGGCCGCATCGCTGGTGCTGGCCGGTCGCGAATCCGGACACAAAGATGCATCGTCGCGCCAGGCCGTGGAAAAATTCGTTGCCCGCTACGCTGCCCAGATGCGCGCCTTTACGCGGATGCCCTTGCTCGAAGTGGCGCATTTCCAGGTTCATCGCATGAATGAGGTAGCGCCGGTACACGATGCGCTGATGAAAGCAGAGCGGTCCACGCCACTGCATACGCTGGAGAAGTTGACGGTGCCTGCATCCGTAAAACCCGGCGCGACCCGGCACTTTATTGAGTCACCGCCCATGCTGACTCGCATCACCGGGCGGCCGGCCGTGGCGGTGCTGGCGGCGCTCGGCCCTTATCGCGAAATGCTGGAGCCGCAGAGGCAACATCTGCTGTCTCTCTATCGCCCGATGGACGTGGCCTTCAAGGTGGTCGGCACCGGCTCGGTGGGGTTGCGCGACTACTGCATCTACTTCGAGGGCAACGGGCCGAAGGATCCGCTGTTTTTGCAGATCAAGGAGGAGCCGGCCTCCGCTTACACGCCCTATCTGCCCGACGCAGAGCATCATCACCACAATGGCCAGCGCGTAGCTGAGGGGCAGAAGGCGATGCAGGTGCAGTCCGACCCATTCCTCGGCTGGACGCACATCGCCGAGCGCGACTACCTGGTGCGCCAACTCAACGACCACAAGGGGTCCATCGAATTAGAGGACCTGGAGGGTGACGGCCTGGAGGCTTATGGCGAGGTCTGCGGCGAGCTGCTGGCCCGCGGCCACGCCCGCTCCGGCGACCCGCAGATATTGACTGGCTACATCGGCTCCGGTGACGGCTTCGCCGAGGCGCTGGCAAAGTTCGGCGTAGCCTACGCTAACCAGACGGAAAAGGATTGGCAGGCACTGAAGCGGTCGGGTAAAGCGGGCGCCAAGCAGTAGTACATTTTCACAGTTACAAAAATCCGGGTCCTTGCGGCATTGTACATTTTAAGGTACAGTTGTACTAAATAAGGTACAGGATGGCGATGAGCAAAAAGCATATGGGGTCGAGCATCGACGATTTTCTCAAACAGGAGGGAATCTTCGAGGAGGCGCAGGCCGAGGCGGTTAAGGAGGTTGTTGCCTGGCAGTTGGCCGAGGCGATGAAAAAGCAGAAAATTTCCAAGAACAGGATGGCCACGCTGCTCAAGACCAGCCGCACGCAGGTGGACCGGCTTCTCGATCCGAAGAACGATATTACGCTCAAGAGTTTGCAGCGCGCGGCGGCAATGGTCGGGCGAAGGGTTTCGATTGAACTGGTATAGGGATGGTTGCTCGTGAGGATAGTGATTTACAGACTCCAAGGTGTTCCACCCTTTTCACAAAGGACGTGAAATGGATGAGGAACCCACCGCTTTGAAGGTCAAATTGTAAGACGGTTCGTGTTCGCATAGATCTCACATCACCAAACGGAGGGCATATGGGGACTCACGTTCATCTTGCGGTATTGCTGGTTCTAGTGACCTTGCCACTTTCTGCTCAGACCACATCTGCGTCTGCCCCGACTCTTCTCGGGCAAGGGTGGGGCGTCGATCACGTCGGGGTTGGAGTACGTGACCTCACCCAAGCCCAACACGATTACGAACAGCTTGGTTTTAAAGTCGGCAAGGGTGGACACTTCCCCGATGGTATTTCCAATTCCATCGTAAGTCTCCAAAATAACAGTTATCTCGAACTGCTTTCAGTCAGCGGAAGCACGCCTGTTGGTTATATCGCCGATTTTGTGAAGAAGCACGAAGGCCCGGTATTCCTTGGCATCAACGTATCGTCTGCTAAAGCAGCGGCGGACTACCTGAAAGCTCGCAATTTCGATGTGGATGGTCCCGACCCCGGCAGCATCATGAAGGAGGGTGAGACCACATTGCCCCCCCCGATGTGGTACACCGTGAGCACCGCTGACAAGCCGGCGGCCGGCAAGAAGGGATTCAGCATACCCATTTTCTGGATCGAACAAGTTTCCGCCGAACGGCGGGAAAAGAGACGTGCTGCAGGGCTGATGGATCATCCCAACACGGCTATGGGCATCCACGCGGTGTGGTTTGCCGTGCACGACACGGAGGCACAGCTACGCACGCTTCACGATGCTGGATTCGAAGCCGGTGAATCCCGCGAGGTGAAGTTCCTCAGTGCCCACGGACGGGAAGTGAAGGCTGGTCAGGGAGTGTTATTGCTTCTGGAGTCTAGCGATAAGAACGGTCTGCTTACAAAATTTCTATCCGATCATGACGAAGACATCGTCGGCCTCAGTATCGAAGTGGCCGATCTAGGCAAGGCCCGCCAATTGGCTGAGTCCGGCATGGGAAGAAAGCTGGAAACCTACAAAGGATCCTATGGCACGAGTTTTCTGCTGCCCCCAGAAGTCACGCATGGGGTGTGGTTGGAAATGTTTCAGGCAGCCGAGCACTTGCACAGAAATTGTATAGAGGGACATTGTTGACGGGCGGCCAGGTCTGGTCTGGCCATGAACTCTGGGTAGCCCACCCATGAATTATCCACAACTCATGGGTGTCCCATCCTTCGCTTTTTTCTAGCGAAGGTTGAGAAACATGAATCCTATGTAGCCTGACCGGTTGGCCGGAACCGGCTGCTCCCTGATCCTTGTTCCCTATTCCTTGCCTTTACGCCCTTCCCGCGAACTCCCGCGTCTCGGTGTAAACTTTTACCTTTTCGCCAACCTGAATGTAGAGCGGTGCCTTGATCTCCAGGCCGGTCTGGAGGCGTGCGAGCTTGGTGACGTTGCCGCTGGTGTCGCCGCGCGCGCCGGGTTCGGTGTACTCCACCTCCAGCTCGACCTTCTCCGGCAACTGCAAGCCGATGGGATTGCCGTTGAACTTGTGCAGTTGAATGATGGCGCCCTCGACCAGAAAGTCGAGCGCGTTGTCGACCATCTCGGCGGAGAGCGTCAGCGTCTCAAAGGTCTCCTGATCGAGAAAGTGCGAACCCTCGCCGTCCGAGTAGAGGTACGACGCCTGGACCAACTCCAGGTCCGGCTCCTTGAACTTGTCGCCGGCCTTGAAGGTCTTGTCGAAGACCGCTTGGGTGAGCAGGTTGCGCATCTTGAGGCGAACGAGCGTCTGGCCGCCGCGCGCCGTGGGCGTGGAAACCTCGGCCTCCATGCAATAGTACGGAGTGTTCTCAAACTCGAAGTACATCTTGCGCTTGACGGTGATTGCTTCCATCAGTGCGGCCATACAATCCTCGAAAAAACCATGCGTTCGCAGCCAAAAGCCCTCCGGGCTCTCGCGCTGCTTCCCGTCCATTATAGGAGGATGCGCATGCGGTTGCCCGATGCCGCGCAACCACACTTCGTGGTACGCTGAAGAAAATGCTTTCCCGATGGAGGCGAAGATGGCCGAAGCGACAATTACCATCCAGGTGGATCCCGAACTGAAGACGGCCTTCGCGCGGGCGGCCCAGGAACGGAATCGCACCGACGGAGACCTGCTGCGCGAGTTCATGCAAGATTACATTGAGCTTCAGCGCACCGACGCCGAATATGAGCAGTGGTTTCGCCGCCAGGTTCAGATCGGCATTGATGCGGCAGACGCCGGCGAGGTGATTCCCGCCGAGGAAGTAGAGGCGGAGTTTGCGGCTCTCCGCGCAGGATCGCCAAGTAATCTGCGCCGGACTAAGTGATGAATCTGGTTTGGACTCGGCCAGCAATAGCGGACCGGCGTGAAATCTTCGAGTTTATTGAGGTGGACAGTGTGCGCGCTGCCCGTAAGATGGACCTGATCTTCGCTGAAAACGCCGCAACTCTGACCAAGTTTCCCGAACTTGGCCGCCCGGGACGCATATCCGGCACGCGGGAGTTGCTGGCGCATCGCCATTACTTTCTCATCTACAGAATTCACGAAGACGCGGTGCAGATTCTCAGGCTCCTGCACACCTCAAGGCAGTGGCCGCCTATATCGTCCTCACGGCATTGATCTTCGCCTCGCCGGGCTTGCTACTTTTTCCTGCCCGTTGCATCAAAGAGATGAGCCCGCAAGTGCGGGCATCTCTTCCGCGAGAAAGAACTTCCATGGCACGTGAACTGCTTACCGCACGTCTTGAACGCAAGGAGTGCATCTCTGAAGTTGCCCAGTGCTATCACTTCGACTTTGTCCTCGATGACGTAGAGAGCTTCCCCTTTGCCGCGGGCCAGTTTGTCTCCGCCGTGGCGCTGGACTCCAAAGGCAAGCTGCAGACCCGCGCCTACTCAATAGCCTCGGCGGCTAACGGCAACAAATTTGAGTTGTGCGTCAATCGCGTAGAGGAGGGATTCTTTTCCAATCACCTGGCCGACCTGCCCGATCTGCCGATTGGCGCGACCATCCAGATTCACGGTCCGCATGGCCACTTCATTCTCCATGAGCCCATCACCGATTCGATTTTGGTGGCCACCGGCACGGGCATCGCGCCCATGCGCGGCTATTTGCAGAGTGTGTTTCCGGAGAACGGGCCCGACAGGAGCAACGGCAAGCAGATCTGGCTGGTCTACGGCACGCGCTACGAGAGCGACATTTACTACCGGTCCGAGTTTGAGGCGTTGGCCGCCCGCATGCCCAACTTCCACTACCTGCCCACGCTGAGCCGCGCCGAGAAGAGCTGGACCGGGTTGCGCGGCTACGTCCAGGAGCACGTGGCCCACATCGTCGAGGAGCGCGCCGCGCGTTTAGGCCAGGCGCTGCCCGCGCCTCCGCCTGATCCCGCGCTGCTAGCCTCGGAGCTGAACTTCGATATCTACGCCTACATCTGTGGACTGAACGAGATGGTTTCCGGCGTGCGCGAGCGTCTGAGCGCTTTTGGCTGGCACAAGAAGCAGATTGTGTTTGAGCGTTACGACTAGGTTGGGAACACTATAGAAAACCTCTACAAATTAAACAGCTCCCTGAGCCGCTTGGTCTGCGCGCGGCTGACGGGAATCTCGGTCTGCTTTTTGTCGTTCATGCGCAACTGGTAGCTGGACTTGAACCACGGGACAACTTCGCGGATGTGGTTGATGTTAACCACAAAGCCGCGATGGGCGCGCCAGAAGAGGCCCGGGTCGAGCTGGTCGAGAAGCTCTTCGAGCGTGCGGCACTTGGAACTGCCTTCGAAGCTCTGCGTCACCACGCGAATCACGCCGTCATCGATGGCCGCGAAGCAAATCTCTGATTGGTCGATGAGCAGAAGGCGGCTCTGCGCTTGGATGATGAGCTTGGCGGGTTGAGGAGTGCGGCTGGTGGTTTGCGGATGTTTGAGGAGACGGAGAAGAGACTCAATTTGCGACTCCGGCAGTGAGCCCGGCGAGCTTCCGGCCAATCTGCCCCTCACCCGCTCCACGGCCTGCTCGACTCGCTTGCGGTCGAAGGGCTTCAGCAGGTAATCCACCGCGTTTACGTCGAAGGCGCGCACCGCGTACTGGTCATAGGCGGTGGCAAAGACGATCTGCGGCAGCGGCTCGGTTACCGCGCCCGCCTTCGACCTGCGCTCAATGAGCTTCTGAATCACCGCAAAACCGTCCAGCCCCGGCATCTGCACGTCGAGAAAGACCATGTCGGGGTGGTGCTCCTCGATCAGCTCCACGGCCTCGATGCCATTGGCTCCCTGAGCCACCACGTCCACACCGCCTACCTCGGCAAGCAAGAAGGAAAGCTCCTCGCGAGCCAGTTGTTCGTCGTCGATAATGAGCGCGGAGAGGGTCATGCGGGTTGAAAGAAGAATGCAGATTGATTGTAGGGATGCAGCTCCGGCCCGGTCAATTACAGCGGATGTTAAGCTGGGCGCATGGGCAAGCAGAACCAGAACGCGAATCAGGACGCGGGGAAGATCGTCCGGGTGCGGCGACGGCTGCTGAAGTGGTACAAGCGCAACCGGCGCGACCTTCCCTGGCGGCGCAGCCGGGACCCCTATGCCATCTGGGTTGCGGAGATCATGCTGCAACAGACTCGCGTGGCGGCGGTGGTGGAGCGCTACCAGGCTTTTATGGCGAGGTTTCCTACGCTGCTTTCGCTGGCGCATGCGCCGGAGCAGGAGGTGCTGGCGGCGTGGAGCGGGCTGGGCTACTACCGGCGGGCGCGCATGCTGCACAAGGCGGCGCAGTTTGTCGCCGATCACTACCAGGGCAACATGCCGCGGACGGCGGCGGAGTTGCGCCTGTTGCCGGGCATCGGAGCTTATACGGCGGCGGCCGTGGCCAGCATCGCCTACGGCGAGCGGGTAGCCGTAGTGGATGGCAATGTGGAGCGGGTGCTTTGCCGGATGGAAGGCTGGAAGGCCGGCAGCCGCGCGGGCGGAGACTCTCAACTTCGGCGTAAGATCGAGGAGCTGGCCGCCGAGTTGGTTTGCCCTAAGCGTCCGGGAGACTCGAACCAGGCGCTGATGGAGCTGGGCGCAACCCTCTGCTCGCCGCGCAACCCGCAATGCGAGAAGTGCCCGGTAGCAAACGACTGCAAGACCAAGGGCGAGCATCCGACCGCGCCACGACCGCGGATGATTGGCCGCGAAGTGGCACACGCGCTCACGGTGCGTAGCGGGCGGAAAGCCGGGCAGGCGCATCGAGAGGTGTTGCTGGAGCAGCGGCCGGTCTCACTGACGGTGATGCCGGGGCTGTGGGAGTTGCCCGCGCTCAAGAAGAATTCGGTTCCTGAGGAAGAGCTGTGCCTGACTGTGCGTCACGCCATCATGCAGGTGAACTATTCCGTACGCATCCGCACGGTTTCTGAAGACGACATTGACGCGCTTACCGTGAGAGGCGGCGTGCGGCGCTGGGTTCGGCTGAATGATGCAGGCGAGATGGCGTTGACCGGCCTCGCACGCAAGGTGCTCACCCGCTTGCATCTGGTGACTGCCGCGCCTCGGGACTCGATTGCCCCGCAGGCGGGCAACGACGTACTCTGAAGGGTCGATTAGGAGAATCCATGCGTCGCAAACTCGTTTTTGCAGTAATGGCCGCAGGCATTGTGGCCGTCCCCCTCGTTCATGCTCAGCAACCCAAAGCCAATCCGGTTCCGCAGATTGCCGGCTTGCCTGCGGGCGCGCGCACCGCGGCAGCTTCCATCGATCCTGAAAAAATTCGCGCCCACGTGCGCTTTCTCTCGCTCGATCTGCTGGAGGGCCGAGGCCCCGGCGTGCGCGGAGGAGAACTGGCCGCCGAGTACATTGCCACGCAGTTTGCCTTGGATGGCGTGGAGCCGGCAGGCGACAATGGCACCTACTTCCAGCACGTTCCGCTCTACGCGGTACATACCATCGAGGACAAGACGAAGTTTTCGCTGGCGCCCGCCACAGGCCAGGCTGTTGACCTCGCCTACGGGACGGAGATTGTTTCCAAAGACCAGACTGGCCAGGAGACCGTCGACTTCGATGCGCCCATCGTCTTTGTGGGCTACGGCATTGATGCGCCGGAGTATCACTGGAACGACTACGCCGGCTCAAACGGCAAGGAAATCGACCTGAAGGGCAAGGTTGCCCTGATGATCGTCAACCAGCCGCCTTCCAACGACGAAAAGTTTTTCAAGGGCAATGCGCTTACTTACTACGGGCGCTGGACATATAAGTACGAAGAGGCCGCGCGGCGCGGAGCGGTGGGTGTGCTGCTGATTCACCGGACGGATCTGGCCGCCTACGGCTGGGAGGTGGTGCGCAATTCGCAATCCGTGGAGAAGAGCTATCTGCAGAACGATCCCAGCGCCACGCTGCGCGCCGCGGCCTGGATTCAGCACGATGTGGCCCAGCGGCTGCTGACGCTGGCCGGACTCGGCGATCTCGATCAGGCTATCGATCAGGCGGGCAAGCCGGGGGCATTCCACGCGATTGAACTTCCCGTCAGGCTGCGCGCGCACATTGAGAGCCGCGTCCGCCGCTACGTCTCTGACAACGTGGTGGGCCGCGTGCCCGGCGTGGGCACGGATACCCAGGCGGTGCTTTACACCGCGCACTACGATCATCTGGGCATCGACCCCAACATCAAGGGCGACAACATCTACAATGGCGCGGCTGACAACGGCACAGGCTGTGGCATCCTTCTGGAGATAGCCCGCGCCTATGCGCAGTCGCCGGTGAGGCCGCCCCATGCGATCTACTTTGCCTCCGTCACTGCTGAGGAGCAGGGCCTGCTGGGTTCGCAATACCTGGGGCTGCATCCGCCAGTGCCGACCGCGCAGATGGCGCTGGACCTGAACTACGATATGCTGCTGCCCATCGGGATTCCCCGCTCGGCGAGCCTGGGCAACGCCGATCGCATCGACTTCTGGCCCACAATCCAGAGGGTGGCCAAGGCCTTCGACCTGGCTTTACTACCCGATCCCAACCCACGCGCCGGCCACGCCTACCGCTCGGATCACTTTTCGCTGGCCCGGACAGGCATTCCCGCCCTCTCCATCGGTCAGGGCAATCTCTTCGAAGGGCACGATGAGGCATGGGGAAAACAGCAGGCCCAGGATTACGTGAAATACCACTACCACCAGCCCTCCGACGAGTACCGTGCAGACTGGGATTTTCGCGGCAACGCCAAGATGGCGCGCTTCGGCTTTGTGCTGGGGTGGCTGGCAAGCGAGCAGCCTAAGAGCATTGAATGGCTTCCCGGCGACGAGTTCGAGGCTGCCCGCAAGGCCAGCCACGCGCAATAATTACGATTCACAGCACAATCGCTGTGAAAACCTTCTCAGAAGGCCATTTTCAAATCATGCGGGTTTCTCTTTCCTCTTCCTTTCACGAGTCAGGCAAGGGGAACCCGTATTTATTGCATAAAAACAGCCTAAAATGCACATTTCAAGTGATTTATCTCATAGTTAAATGTTTTTTGACCAAAAATGCACGTAAAAACGGTTGACAGATGTTCCTCTGGGGGTAGATTCATCCCAAGATGGGTGTTTCTTTCGTCGAAACATTCCGTACGGAATAGGCGGCTATAGGCTTTCCCGGCTCACCCCCCAGGCTGTGAAGTCTTGCCGGCGGAATGAGAAACCCCTGTGTAGAAGCGAAGAACTCATTTCAGGAGGAATGTGATGCGACGTTTATCAGTCTTCGTGCTTTTTGTGGTATTTGCGGTCTGCGCCCGTGCGCAATTCGATACAGCAACAGTACTTGGTACAGTGACCGATCCAACCGGAGCGGTTGTACCTCATTGCTCGGTGGCATTGCACAACACAGCCACTGGAGCGCTTGCCACGATCACCACTGACGAACGCGGCGAGTTCCGTTTCGTTGACATCTCTATCGGCTCCTATGAGCTGAAGGTGACGGCGACGGGCTTCCAGCCGGCGGCAGCCAAGTTTGTCCTGACGGTCGGCGCACGCCAGCGCGTGGATGTATCCCTGAAGGTGGCGACAGCGGCCACCACAGTAACCACCACGGCCGAGGTGACCCAGCTGGAGACCGAATCGAGCGAACGCGGACAGGTGGTCAATGAGCGCGAAATCGCCGAGTTGCCGCTGAATGGACGCCAGTACTCGCAACTGGTCGAGCTGACAGCGGGCGTCGTTCCCAGCCCCAGCGAGTTGGGCACAGGCTACGGCCAGCGCGAGGGATCGTTCGATATCAACGGCCTGCGCAGTGTCTTCAATAACTACATGCTGGACGGCCTGGACAACAACTTCTATGGCACATCCAACCAGGGATTCAGCAATCAAGTGGTGCAGTTATCGCCTGATGCTGTGGCTGAGTTTCAAGTGGTAACCAACAACATGAGCGCGGAGTACGGCCGCTCCGGCGGCGCCACCATCAACGTCGTCACCCGCTACGGCACCAACCAGCTTCACGGCCGGGCATGGGAGTTCCTGCGCAACACGGCTCTGGATGCAAGCGGCTACTTCTTGCCGAACCCGAATGCGTCTGGCCAGATTCAGAAGCCGGCGCTTCACCAGAACCAGTTCGGCGCTACCCTGGGCGGTCCGCTGAAGAAGGATAAACTCTTCTACTTCATGGACTACGAAGGCTTCCGCCAATCCAGCTCCTCAACCGCAGACTCCACGCTGCCCTCCGATGCAGAGCGCGGCCTCACCTGCACCGGAACCAACGGCGCCGGCACCTGCTCACCCTCCGGCTACTACATTATTGACAATCCCGGCGTCGGGAACGGCTACTTGCCGGTCAGCAACCCCTGCCCCTACACCGGTCCGAACGGCGGCCCGACCACTTCCTTGAACCCATGCAACTCGACCACCATGTTCGGCATTGGCCTGGGCGCAGCCGGTCCTGTCCTGCAAGCTCACTACGGCGGTACACAGTACTTGAACCCGCCTTATGCAGCACATGCCGGGATTCCCGCGGGGGCGGTCATCAACTATGCCGCGACGATCCTGGAAGGAACGGACAGCAGCGGGAATCTTTACCTGCCGCGAGCCAACAGCAGCGCGCTTACCAACAACTACATCATCCTGGAGCCCGACACATTCAACCGCGACAAGGGCGATGTGAAGTTGGACTATGACTTAAAGAAAAACCTGCGTCTCTTTACCCGCTACTCGCAAGCACGGTTTGATGCCTATGATCCCGGAACCATTTTGGGCGCGGCCGGCATGAATGGTGACGGCCACGTCATTGCTCCGGTGATTGAGATTGTGGGCGGCGCCACCTGGACCATCAATCCGAAATCCTTGTTCGAGGCCCGCTTCGGCTTCTCAAAGATGAAGGCGGGCAAAACACCCCCGCTGGCCGGCGGACCCAGCATGTTGACGCAGTTCGGCATTACCGGCCTGCCCACCGACCCGCAGTATACCGGCGGCATCACCTACGAGCTCTTCAATACCGGCTTCTCGGCTTTTGGACGCTTGTGGACCAGCCCCCAGTACCAGAACCCCACTATCTGGAATCCCAAGGTCAACTACACCCGCTTGCTGCCGGGTCACACGCTCAAGGCAGGACTGGAGTACACCATTCTCCACGTAGCGCAGCAGGATCTGCACCCGGTGTTGGGCGGCGACATGTATGCCGCGCAGATGAGCGGCTATGGCTACAACAACAACCTCTATTACGGGATCAGCCCCTCCCTTTCTGTCGCGGGCTCCCCCACTGGAGCTGAGACCTCACAAACGCAGAAGATGTTTGACTACGCCGACTTCCTGCTTGGTTATCGCTATGGGATGGCCCTCTCCAACTCCCCCATCGCCAACATCCGCGACTGGGGCCTGTACGGCTACGTGCAAGACGACTGGAAGGTGAATCACCGGCTGACGGTCAACCTAGGCCTGCGCTATGAGTTCGCTACCCCCATTTACGAGGCCAACAACCAGATGGCCAACTTTAATATCACTACCGAGACCATGACGCTGGCCAGCTCCGGCAACCGCTATACGATCAATTCGAATAAGGAGGACTTCGGTCCCCGTGTCGGTGCGGCCTACAGTTTGGACAACAAAACAGTGTTGCGCGGCGGTTTCGGCATCAGCTATTCGCACTGGAACCGCGTCGGCTCCAGCTATCTGACCCTGAATGCGCCCTACGGCATCATCGCGCTGCAGTATGTTTACCCTAGCCTTCCCACCTATCGCAACACCGAGAACAGCTTCCCGGCCAACTTTGTCAACCCAGCAAACTTCAGCATCTCGAACGCATCGGACGTAGCCCTCCAGTATATGCCTCCTGATTCGCCCGACACCCAGGTACGGAGCTGGTTCTTCAGTGTGCAGCGCGATCTGGGCCACAGTTTGCTGGTCGACCTGGCCTATGTGGGCAATAGCGGCATTCACGAGGTCTTCTTCAACGACATCAACCAGGCCGAGGTGCAGCCGAATGCAAGCTGCACGAATACAACCGGTTCATCCGGCTGCTTGTCTCTACAGCAACGCATAACCCAGTACCCCGGCTTCGGCTCGATCATCGGCACGCTGCCCTGGGGCACCTCCAATTACAACGGTCTGCAAGCCAAGGTGGAAGAGCGCTTCACCTCCGGGCTTTACCTGCTGGATTCCTTCACCTGGTCCAAGGCCATCGACATCGCTGCCCAGTCCCTGGACGGCGGCGGCAACTGCGACAACTGCGGCAACGGTATCCCCTCAGTGCAGAACATCTTCAACTGGAAGGCGGATCGCGGCATCTCCGCCTACAACCATCCGTTTGTCAACTCGACTGCCTTGGTATGGACGCTGCCCGTGGGCAAGGGCCATCGGCTGGGAGGGAACATGAACCACGTTTGGGACACGGCGCTGGGCGGCTGGCAGATGACCGATATCCTCCAGGCCCGCAGCGGCGACCCGCTCACCATGGCCTATAGCCCGGACGGCTATTCGAACAACCAGGTTTCGGGGCTTATCACCATCAGTGGCCGCAACTCCTACCGGCCCAACCTGACGGGGAGCGCGATCAAGACCTCGAATTGGGCCTACGACCCCTCCATTAGCGGCATTCAATACCTCAGCGCCAGCGCATACTCCGTCCCGCCGCCCACGGCGCCCTTTGGCAATTCGCCCCGCAACGCCGTCCGCGGCTTCGACTTCTGGCAGTTGGATATGGGCCTGACCAAGGACTTCCCGCTCGTTCGGGGGGCCCACTTCCAGTTCCGCGCAGAGGCCTTCAACCTCACCAACAAGACCAACTTCGGCGATCCGAACACTTACCTCGGCAGCACCTTCGGCATAGTCAACTCGCTTGCGGGTCCCGGACGCGAGTTGCAGATGGCCGCGAAGATCGTCTTCTAGGCGGGTTTTGAAATTCGCGTAAACTATGCGCGGAGGATTCTTCTTCAGGAAGAATCCTCCGCGTTCCTTTTTTGGCTCAATGATCCACGCCTTGGATCGTGCGTGATAAGACGTGAGAATATTGCAGTACACACACGGGGCATCATCCATGACTGAACAACTCTTCCGGCCGGGAACAACCATCGCTTGCGCTACGCTTTTGCTCTTGTTGCTGCCGATTGCGACCGTTGCCATCGGCCAACAGCAGGCTACCGCGGCCGCTAGCGCCTCTGTTCCGGATTTGGTTCTTGAGGGCGTGGTCACCGGCTCGCAAAATGAAAGCTACATTCACGTACCGTTCGTGGTGCCCGCGGGCACCGAGCGGGTCACGCTGACCTTTGACTACACCGGCAAGGAGCACCACACGGCTCTCGACCTGGGCTTGCTTGACCCCGTGGAGCTACGCTGCTGGAGCGGCGGCAACAAATCCCTGCTCACCGTGGGAATTGCCGATGCGACGCCCTCGTGCCTTCCGGGGCTGATTCCAGCGGGTAAGTGGAATGTTCTGATCGGCGTGCCCAACATTCGCCCCAACGTGCAATCGCACTACACCATTCATGTGTACTTTTCCTCTTCTGGCGCGGTGGCCGGCGAGCCTGCGATATTGAACGCGCCGCTCAAGGCGGGGCCAGCCTGGTATCGCGGCGATCTGCACATGCACACCGCGCAAAGCGATGGCCAATGTCCCAGCCAGTCAGGCAAGATGGTGCCTTGCCCGGTCTACTTCAGCGTGGATGCCGCGGCTCGACGCGGGCTCGACTTCATCGCCATTACTGACCACAACGCGAGCTCGCAGTACAATCCCATGCGCGAGCTGCAACCTTACTTCGACAAGGTGCTGCTGATTCCGGGGCGCGAGATCACCACCTTCCAGGGACATATCAATTTTCTCGGCACCACCGATTTTGTCGATTTCCGCCTGGGCAGCAAAGAGATCCCCGACATGAATTCGCTGCTGCGCAGCGCGGCAAGCGTGGGCGGGCTGACAGCAATTAATCATCCCGGTGACCCAAGTGGCGAAATTTGCATGGGTTGCGGATGGACGCCGGCTTCCAAGGTGGATATGGACCTGCTGACCGCTGTCGAAGCCGTCAACGGAGGCAGCGAGCAGTATGGCATTCCCAACATTCCCTTTTGGAATAAGCAACTGAACAATGGCTGCCGTCTGACGGGGATTGGCGGGAGCGATAATCACCGGCCCATGCAGCCGCTCGATGAAATAGGGTCAATCGGCAGCCCGACGACGGTGGTCTATGCGTCCGAGCTGTCGACGCCCGCGATACTTGCCGGAATCCGCGCCGGACATGTGTTCATTGATCTTGCAGGAACCCACGACCGCCTTCTCGAAGTGACCGCGCGAGCCGGAGACAAGGTTGTTCACATGGGAGATATTCTTGCCGCGCAGGAAGGCCAAGCGGTGGATTTTGGTGTGCACGTCGCCGCCGCGGCAGGCGGAACAGTCCGTTGGCTGGAGGATGGCCAAGAGGTCGCTCTCAAAACCAGCGCGGCTGTTACATCGCCGGATCAGAGATTTTCTTTTGCCTGGGTGAGCGATGGCCGCCGCCACTGGTTCCGCGCGGAAGTAACGGGCGCAGGCGGCAAGATGTGGCTGCTGGGCAATCCTATTTACGTCAATTGGGAGATGGCGAATTCATGCGATAACCGCTGATCAAAAGGCAGTTTGCCACCCGTTGCGAGCCGGCCTTTACGGCTTGCCGATTGAGCGCATCCTGACAGGCGCCTGCCGCATCAACTACAAGACAGGCATTATCCGCACCATTAGGGACTTCCCCATGTAGCGACGATGCGGTCAACAAAAATTGAACTCAGAAATATTCTGGAATCCCCCAAGGAGGGACAATGGCAAGCAAGGCAAGCGCAGTTTGGACTGGTTCACTGAAGGAAGGCAAGGGCACGATCTCCACGGCGACGGGCGTGCTGAGCAATGCAAACTACTCATTCGCCACGCGCTTTGAAGGAGCCGCCAAGGGCACTACGCCCGAAGAGATGATTGCGGCAGCCCATGCCAGCTGCTTTTCCATGGCTCTGGGCGCGCAGTTGGGCGGAGCGGGGCTGACACCTACTAAAATTGAAACCCACGCGGCGGTCACGCTGGGCAAGGTGGGAGAAGGATTCGCCATCACTCGCATCGCGCTGACTACCACGGCCAGCGTTCCCGGCGCGACTCCGGAGGTCTTCGCCAAGGCCGCCGCTGACGCCAAGACCGGGTGCCCGATTTCCAAGCTCTTCGCGGGCAACACCGAAATTCTGCTCGACGCCAGGCTGGTTTAGAGACACTGGGTACCCCATCCTTGCCGCGTTTTTGTTCTTGTGGCATCGGGGTCCCCAACGACAGGTCTTCGTCGTTGGGGTGATCTAGGGTGGGATAGCACATAAGCTCCTGCCCTTCAGGCTCCTTCGTCGCGCCAAAATTTGACACACAGTTCCGCATTTGCGAGACTCAGAATTGCTGCCGGTTCAGCGCAACGCTGAATCTCAAGTCCCGTGCCGAAGTGGCGGAATTGGCAGACGCGCGTGGTTCAGGTCCACGTACTCGCAAGGGTGTGGGGGTTCGAGTCCCTTCTTCGGCACCAGCCGTTTAGAATGAATGGTTTAGGTTTTCTTCCTAAGAAAAGCCAGCGGTAAAGCTTAGTTTTCCTGTTTTTTCGGTATTAAACGAAAGGAGAACTTTGATACCAGTGGCAACCCAAAAAACAGTACCAAACCTTACTCTCAGTCAGGACGCACAGCTGTACAAGTACGTCCGTCTTCCGAGCGGCTGGAAATACCTCCGTGCCGACTACAGCAAAAACTTTGGCGTTAAGCATCACTCTGTGTTCTTGCCCAAAACAAACACCCTAGCCGTTGTTGAGGGCGGCAAGTACGTTGCCAGCGACGGCGGCAACCCGCTCCTCCATTCACTTTGCACGCCCACCGTGCATTGCGTACATTGCTTAAGATTGAGTTCAGTTGACCACGGCGGGCGATTTGCCTGCCGAACAGCCCTCGACCGGCTTCACGTTGAGGCGCATGGTGGCGTAGGTGATTCCCGGCAGAGTGCTCTCCGCGCGGTTTTGCAGCGGCAGGTTCGGATCCGCTTCCTTGTACACCAGATAGCCCCCATCGATCTGCAGATTCGGTAGTTCTTTGGCCAGGTCGGTGACGTGCTTCTGCGGGATCATCAGATAGTCGCCGGAAAGCAGGCAAATATGTTTGGCTAACAGCCCGTTATCGGCAAACGCCTGCTGCGTAGCCAAAGCGGTGGTCGGCCTGCTGTTGAGCAGGAATTTGGTCCGTTGTTCCCAGTCAGCCAACACCTCCGAAAACGCATTGAGCGCGGGAATGCTTATGGCCGGCAAGCTGACGAGGGGGAGACCTATCTTGGCGGCGTTCATCATGACGTTGATCGCTTTTATAAACAGAGAAGTTTCCGCGGCCTTGGAGATGTTCACGGCAAGCTTGCCTGCGCCTTTGGTGAACAGGATGTTGCTGGAACCCTGCGTAGCTTGCGGTGTATGGAAGCCGAGCTGGTCGAGCGAGGGAATCTTGCCTGTTTTCTTGTCCGGCGTGAGCGAGGCAATCGAGGTCCACGCCAGCGGAGCGAGTACGTTCATGAGCGGATATACCTGCGTGGTGTCCACGCGCAACTGCGAGGCGCGCAGATTGCTGTCGCCGCTGCCGGGGCGATATTGCGACAGAGCGATGCTGATAGCCACGTCGCCGTCGTAATTCAGCAGCTCATCTTTGTCGACGTTGTCGGCATAGCGCAGCTTCTTCTCATCTGTCTTGTAATGCAGATACTGCGTATTGGCGGCTGGATCAGGAAGCTGATCTGGTGAATCGTGTGACGCCGCCTTCGTTCCATAGTTCGGACTATATGGATTGACAGAGTCGAAGAACCCGTTCCAGAGATCAGAGGATGTGTGAGGCGTATCATCGTCGGAGACCTGCGGAACGGCGGCTTGTGCGGCGGTGAGCTCGGGCAAAAGTGCGGTTAGCAGGCCAAGGGTTGAGGCATCGGTAACAAAGCGGCGGCGGGAAAGGGACATGGTCATTCTCCTGAGGTGAGTTTTCGGGCAGGCTACTGGACTGCGCTTATCAGATCGGCTTATCACTCTGGCCTGATTGTGATCACATAATGAGAGGCGCCAGCGAGTTCGTCCGCAGTAGCTGGGCTTCCTCCTAGGCTGGTGTCAGACGGTGGCGATAAAAACTCGTCAATTGGGCGAGGGGAAAAAATAAAGTGCCATTCTTGCAAATCATTGAGTTCAGGACCGATCTGGGCTGTGCTCAAATGCCATGAATTCGCATCGACCGGGTTCTGGTGCTGTCTGAGAAAGTCGCCCTGCGATTGAATGCGGCCCAGCTTATCAACCAGAAACACATAAACGTAAGTTTCCTTGGTCCTCGCCCGCAACTCGAAATACAGATTGGCTTCCGCGGGAACGCTAAACTCGTTCGACCCAGATAGCGGCAAGCGATGTTGCTCAGTTTCTCCGGTAGATACGCGGATCATCACATTGGGAGGAGCAGGTAGGACGGGAATCTGTAGTGCGTTCCTCCAAAAATCCACCTGATGCTGGATGCTGGTAAGTTCCCGCCCGCTCAAAGGCATGTCTATGTGGGATGTCTTTGCCAGATCGTGCAGTTGGCCAATGATGGTTGAAGCATTGTCCATCCTGTTTTGCAAAAGAGCATAGCGGTATTGCAGTACTAAAGTCTGTGGGTCGTAAGGACTGCGTTGAGAGGCTTTTGTAGTATTGTCCCGGAAGCTGTCTTCATCGCCAGTCATCAGGCTATGCATGGCATTGAGATAAATACCGGCCAGACCCTGGTCTAACTGCAAGACTAGAGCTCCACCATCATTTCCTATAAATGGAGCGCTGTCGGGAAGTTGATCGCGATTTGCGGCGCTAACATTCTCTTTAAGAAACTCGGCCAGTTGGGAATCGGCAATAAACGACTTATCTTTGGCTGCCAATCCCTGATCCAGGGCCTGCAATAACAGTCCTCCAAATAACGAATGATCCGGGATGCTCCCTCTATCGCTTGCCGTCTGATCGCCTTGTGCGGATACGATCACTTTGCGGCTGTTTCGCGATGCCAGCGCCGCTTGATAATCGCCGGACGACCTCATGCCCTGAAGAGCATCCTGGATAGCGATGCCGCTGTTGCATGCGTCCAGGATGACTAGGATATGCCGCGCCGGCAGATGACTGACATTTTCGAGAAATGCCTTAACCTCAATAAGACTGCTTACACCTTGCTCACGGGCGTCCCACGGTACAAGATACCCGCTTTGACCCTTGATATTCCCATTCTGATATGAAGTAGACGTTCCATGCCCTGAGAAGAAGAGAATAAAATCGTCGCGGTCGCATAGAATGTTCTTTAAATCGTCCTGTACAAGAGTATTGATTGCATCTCTCGTCGCTTTTTCGTTGCGCAGAGGCTCTGTTTTTGCCAACGATTCATAGGATTGATAACCAAACTTGGTTTCAAGCACGTGCTCAAGGGACTTGGCATCATTGACCGCTGAATGTAGAAGCGGCCACTTATCGACATGTTGGTATTGATCAATCCCAATGGTCACAAAGATATGTTGGGGCTCGATAGTAGCCGCGCACTTTGCATTCTGCGCGGTGGCGGGTGCGATGGCGCATAAGAGAAGCGCCAAAGCAAACCCCAGCAATCGCATTTGGGGGCATAATCTCACTTGTCAGCCTCCTTGGGGAACGCTACGCACGGTCATTATATTGATGCCCCAATTCGGGGGTATCACAGGTTGCGGGCCGTGTCAAGGACGGAGCAAAAGGGAGCCAGTAGGAGAAGCGATTTGGCCTGGCATTTTGGGGGCGAAGGGGCTCTGGAGCGTAGCGGAAGAGGCCCTTCGCCCCCGAGACGTGCATGGAGGGTGATTCAGCCGCCCGCGGATGGGATCCGTTTTCGTCGGCTTTGCTTGAGGCGATAGCTGTCGCCATTCATTTTCAGGATGTGGACGTGATGGGTGATACGGTCGAGTAGGGCGCCGGTGAGCCGCTCTAGGCGTCTGCCTATAGTGAAACCAGAGTAGCTGTACCCCGAAAGCAACTCCGCCAAGTGGCTTTTTCCTTAAGAAAAAGTCACCATCAACATTCGCGACAAGGGCACGTATACTCTGGTTTCGCTCTAGAAATCGTAGAAGACATCCAGCCGGCGAACTGCTCCGGTGCGCTCGAATATCGCGGCGCTGGTCTGCTCATCGAGGCAGAGCGCTTCAATCGTTAGGCGAGAGCCGTCATGCCGGGTGATCTCGATCTTCTGCGGCCCGCAACGATGCGCAATCACAGGAACCTGGCAGGTGGTAAACGCCATGGCGCCGGGCACAAGATCGAGGGTGTGTTGGCGGCCGTCAATGTCGTAGAAATCGAAATGCGAGGGCTGCGTCAGAAACTCGTTGCCGCTGACCAGGTGCCGGTGGAATCCGAGACGTCCCGCTTCGACGGCAACGCCCATTTCGCCGAGCCGCGAGATGAGGTCCTCTTTTACCTGACCCGTCATGCCAGGTTGCTGCGCTCCGGCAAAGCCGGGAGTATGGGAGTAAGGGTCGGTAGGAATCGCGCCGTATAAATCTGGCGATTTGTGGACGCCGATTCCCTCGCGGATTTCGCGGTAGTGACTCATGAGCCGCTGAATCAGAGCAGGATCTTCGTCCGCTGTGCCGGCGCGATCCAGCACCTCCTGGACGGCCAGAAGGAGCTTGGAAACCATGTGCCAGTAAATGCAGCCCAGCCCCTCGTATTTGTAGAACGTGCCGGAGCGGCCGGTGAATGACTGGTGGTCGAACACCTGTTCATACAACGCAAGGATGCGCGCATTCTCCTCATCGGAGAGGCCCAGGGGAGCCAGAGCCTCTTTCAACAACGAACTGTTGCGGAAGGCTGAGTTGAAATGGACCACGCCGTTCAGATCCTGAATCACAATGCGATGATCGCCGCGCGCAATCATCTCCGCCAGAGGCCCTGCAATGGCCTCGGCCGGAAGGTTGTTTTTCTCAAAGAAGCCGGGCAGTTTCCGGTCGGGATAGAGGAGATAACTATTTTGGTCGGCTCGGTAAAGGCGGCTGTTGCGGAGCGCGTCGAGCAGGGCAGCCGACTCCTGCGCGGAGAGCGCGCCGGAACTTAGCACCGCCACCTGGCCCTCGAGCATTTCATACAGGCGGCGAATCACAACCTTGCCGCCGTCCACCTTCATCAGGTTGTATGCGTGATATAGACCATCCTGCCGCCGGTTGGCGCGGATGGAGTGGTCGATATAATTGAGCGCCAGATCGCAGAAGGCGGCCAACTCTGAAGCGACGAGTGGAGCCTGGCGGCCAGAAAACCCGTGGGTGTAGATTTCGATCCTGTAGCTGCTTCCAGCGCTTCCGAGTGAATCAAGAACAGCCTTGCGGTCCCGGTCGCTGATTGGTCCGTTGAGCAGGCTCGCGTGGCGTTCCAGTGCTTTCAATACATCGTGAAAGGCGCCGGCAATCTCTGATGACACATCGATGTCAGATGTGGCGGCGCCGAATATGCTTCGGCAAAACGAAAGGAACCGGCGCAGGAAGTACAGAGTCACCATGGAGACGCCGAAGCCAACCAGCGCGTTGTTGGCGTCGTTCCACTCCGGCCGCTGCGTGTTCATCCAAAGACCGGCCTCGGGGATGAAGTTGAAGAGCCGGGCCAGCACAAGCACCAGAAGCTTTTCCGTCAGGTTCACGCGGTAAGGCTCGCCATCCGGACCCGGCAGAGCCTTGCCGTCCTCGCCCATGGCCGCCGCTCGCTTGTGAATCTCGCCATCCAGAGCCGCATCAAAGTCGATGGTGTTGCGCGGATCTTCAAGGAGCGCCCGGTACGGCTTGATGCGATAAGGAATATTGGCGTAGGTAAAGACGCGGCGCGTAAGCAGGCTCTGAAGTGCGCCTGGATGGTAACGTGAGGAAACTTCCAGCAGCTTGAGAAGATAGGCCGCCTGGTGGTCGCCCCAGTAACCGATGTAAGACCAGGAATCGTGCGGGTCAAGCACCTCCCAATCGAATCCATCGCGCATAATGCGGTAGGGGTTATAGCCGTCCGCGGTGGAAGAGTCGACAAACTTAAAGATCATGCTCTCGACATAGCCGGGGTAGGAGAGCGCCAGCGCCTCCCAGTTCTGGAAGATGTCGCGCCAGTTGCCCTGGTAGTTGAGGATCCGCTCGCCCCGCTCGTCTTGCACCTGGATGGCGAATATGTTCCACGGGCGGCTGGGGTCGCCGTGGCGGCGGCTGAAGGTGAGCGGAAGGTACTCATGCGCCAGCCGCTCCAGGTCCGGATCATTCTGCTCCACTGCCAGTTCGAGAAGGCTCCTGTGCGGCATGCTTTCCGGGAGCCCATCCAGGAAAGCGGCCTGGCGTTCTGCTACGGAAAAGTTTGCCTTGCCGATGAACCTCTTGAAGTCGGGCACGGAGATCTGGTAGCCGGTGTCGGGAATTCCGCCGCGCATGGCGTTGAACAGAGCATTGGAGAAATGGCGGTCAGAGCTCAGATCGTCGCCGGTGCATTGAAGGCCATCGGCCCCGGCCACGATGCGAACCAGGTTTGCCGTGCCGCGTTCGATATCCTCATCAAGTTGCGCGCGCAGGTTTCCACCGGATTTGAGCAGACCCACAAGACCGGCAACCTTTGTTGCATCCAGATCGACTTCCGCGACGATGCTCCAATCTTTACTCCGGCCTGCGGGAAGCGTCAGCCGGGAGTTGACGAAGTAAGCGCCGCGGCGGCCACGGATGAGCGTTTCCTCGTCTACCGTCTCCCCCTTCCGGAAGCGATCGAGCTGCGCGGCGCACAGCAGACGGCGAGCCGGTTCAAGTCCCTCTGACCAAACAGTGGATGTACACAGCGCCTCATTGGGTTCGGGCTTGTCGGCGGGAACGGAACTGAGCTTGAAAAGGCCCAGTCCGGTTTCCGGCTCCAGTTCGTTCTCCTTGTAGCCATCCGCTAAAGTGCTGTATTCCAACTGAAACCGGCGCGTGACGCCTTGGGGCAGCAGATTCTGGATGCCGTCAAGAATGTTGATCTCGACGGATTCCGCGCCCAGGTTGACCAGGGCCGCGCGCCGAACGAACCCGAAGCGGTTGCTCGACATCCACGTGCAGGAAAAGGAGAGCGCCAAATCGTGGTTCACTTCCTCAAACATGACCTTGTTGCTGTAGATGCTCTTTGACAGGCTGCGGGTGATGCGGTACAGCCCGTCATAGCGTTGCGAGAATGGCTCCCACAACGCGGTGCGGCCTCCGCGAGCGAGCAGGAAGATGGTCTTGCCACCGGTCTGGTCCTGGCTGTCATGGATGCGGTCATCTGTGTAGTAGGGGAACAGAGCGTGATCCGGATCTCTGCGGCCCGCGGTCAGTGCGCCGGTGCTGGAGACGAACATCCACTGATCGGAGTCGCTGACGATGCTCATCAGGAACGGCGGCATGGCGTCGTAGTTGACGATGCGGTAAAAACGCTCGCCGCCGATCTCGATTTGCCCCCCTTCAACCTTGCGCAGACCAGATTTGAGGGGCGTCTCTCCAATAAAAACCTTAGTCATGGTATTCCCCTATGAATGGAGTCATGCGCGCTGATTCTCTTTGCGCATCCCCGGCAAAACGCGCGCGGCAGCTCTACCTCGCCGCGGGAGCAGCCGGCGCATCATAGCTTGGCGACGTCGGCCCCGCCGGCATCAGCTCCGGATACCAGCCCTGCACGGCCAGCTTGGCTTTGCGGTCCACGGAAAAAAGACCCCAATGGCCCTCGGTCCCGGTTCCCTTCCAGGGCTCGTCAAAGGCCTCGAAGAAGAAAGTAGTCACATGGTTGGCTTTGGCCCAGGCGCTGATCTCCTCAAAGTACCTCTTCTGCTTCTTCTCGTCGCCCGCGCGCGGCACGTGCTGGTCGCCGACGGTGTAAGAGGCCCAGCCCACCTCGCCGAAGACGATGGTCTTCGCAGGGTGCGCCTTGCGTACGCTCTCGTAGTGCTTGATGGTCGAGGCCATGGCCGTGTCAATGTCTTCCCGGCCCCACATCGGGTAGGCGTGCAGCAGGATGAAATCCACGTGGTCCACCAGCTTCGCCTCCGGCTGCCGCCAGTAGAGCACGTCGTCGGCCACGGTCACCGGGCAGCTCACCGCCTTCCTCACCTGCTCCACGTACTCGATGGCTTTTTCTTCCGTCAGCTTGTGATCCGACCAGGAAACCAGAATCTCGTTGCCGACGGCTACCGCGACGACGATCTTCTTGTATGTGTTAGCCAGGCGGATGGCGGTGGCAATCTGGGTCGCGTTCTCGCCTTCTTTGCCGGGCCTGCCGTCCAGCCACGCTCCCAGCACCACTTTGATCCCCAGCTTGTTGCGTTGAATCACTTCCAGAACATCCTGGGAGTGCTGGTCCCCGCCATAAAGCCGGATCAGCCTCCAGTGCTTCTCCAGAATTCTCATGTCCTCAAGAATCTGCGCTTGGGTAGGGAACTTCAACAACTGCGGGTTCTGGCCTTCGCGATAACCGGAGTAGTCGATGGCGTTGCCGTACCACTTCTGCACGGTCAGGTCGGGCTTCCGCGCGGCCTGGTCAGCCGCCTGCGCCACGCCCGCCAAGCCTGCCAATGCAACACTGAGCAAAGCTGCTTTCAGAAAAGCGTTTTTCATCGCTAGATCTCCCCGCGCCGCTGCTTGAGTTCCGCCTCGATCTTCACCATCAGGGTGTCGTTGAGCGGATAAATTAGCATCAGCGCCGCGGCTGCCACCATCAGGCCGCAGGGAATCCAGCTCATCGTGAGAATGATTCCATGCATTGAGCGCGCCGACTGCTCCACATTGGCCACATAACCGAAATACGTGAGAAGCAGGCCAAATATCCATGCGCCGACGGCGAACCCTACCTTGGTGGCGAAGATGGCCGCGGCAAAAAACAGGCCGGTATTGCGGCGGCCGGTGCGCCATTCGGCGTGGTCGGCCGTATCCGCGAACATGGCCCAAACCAGCGGGGAGTTGAAGCCGATAATAAAGCTGGAGATGATCTGCAGCGCGAAGATGAAGAATATCTCCGGGCTAATCGACCAATAAAATCCGTGATGCACCATTTCGCCAAGCGCGTTAACGCCGCTGATAATGCTGGAAATGACGTGCGTCGCGGCAACGTCGTATGCGCTGTTGGTGCCGGGCAGGCAGAAGCCGCCAATCACCAGGCCGCCTCCGCCGATGGCGAAGATGAAGAGCGGCTTTTTGCCGAATATTTTTGTCAATCGAGTAGTAATGAAGACCGCGGCTATGAATGCAAAGCCGTTCACCACAATGAAGGCGCCCACCAGCGATTCGCGGTGTAGATAGTACTTGAAGTAGTAGGTGGAGGCCGCGCCCTTGACGGCGAAGGCGGCCAGAACCAGCAACAGCACGCTCACCAGCATAATCCACGGTATGCTGGTGAATAGGTTCTTCATGTCACGGCCCAGATCGGATTTCTGCGCCGCCGGCGGCTTCACGCGTTCGCGCGTGGTTAGGAAGCAGAGCACCAGCAGAATTACGGCCAGAATGCCGTACAGCACCATGGTGAGCTGCCAGCCGCGCGCCTCGTTGCCGTGACCGAACCATGCGACAAATTTCAAAGTGAAGTACTGGATGAAGGTTCCGGCGGTGAATGCGCCGATAAAGCGAATCGACGAGATCGAGGTGCGCTCCAGCGAATTCGGCGAAATTACGCCCATCAGCGCGGAGTATGGAATGTTCACGAAGGTATAGATGAACATCAACAGGCTGTATGTGATGTAGGCGTAGATGACCTTGCCACCGCCGCTCAGATGGGGCGTGGTGAAGGTGAACACGCCGGCCACGGCCAGAGGCAGCGCGCCCCACAGGATATAGGGGCGGAAGTGGCCCCAGCGCGTCTGGGTGCGGTCTGCAATCGATCCCATCACCGGATCGGCCACCGCGTCGGCCAGACGTGTGACCATCAACATAGTACCAACGGCAAAGGCTGAGATACCGAAGACGTCCGTGTAGAAGAAAATCAGGTACCATTCGAAGGTCTTCCAATAGAGATTTGATGCCGCGTCGCCCAGGGAGTATCCAATCTTCTCCTTGAGGCTGATGCGGTCTTCCAGCGGGATGGTGATCTTATCTGCTTTCACACTTGCCTCGTTTCTTCAGCACACAACACAATGCCGGTTTTAGCAATCGCCCTGTCCAGCCTATTGCGCGCCGTGCCAAGCGTCAATAGTTGAAAAGCAGTCATGCGGCGGGCGGCGCCGGCCGCCACCACAGTTCGTGCAAAAAGTGAATAGCCGCCCCTTCCGCTCTACAATAAACCGGTATGCCCACCGCCATCCGTTCGCACGCAAAGATCAATCTCGGCCTGTATATTGGCGCGCCGCGTCCTGATGGCTTCCATGCCCTGACCACCGTCTACCAGACGCTGGAACTGCATGACCTGGTCTCGGTCACGGTTCGGCCCGGTTCGGATACAACCACCATTCACTTGAGTTCGAACGATGCCCGTGTCCCAACAGACGAGCGCAATACGGCATGGAAGATGATCCACCTTGTCCTCGAAGAGTTGGGGATGACGGCCGACGTCGAAGTGCATATTGAGAAGCGGCTGCCCGTGCAGGGCGGCCTGGGCGCAGGTTCGGGCAACGCGGTGGCAGCGCTGGTGGGGCTGTTAGTGGAACTGAAGCTTTCCATCATCTTCGGCAATGCGACACGGTGGTTGGAACTTGCCGCCAAAGTCGGCTCCGATGTGCCTCTGTTTTTGATTGGCGGAGCGGTTCTGGGCCGGGATCGCGGCCAGCAGGTTGAGCCTCTGCCGGACTTCGATCCGGTCTGGTGCGTAGTGGCCATGCCGGAGGAGGGCGTATCGACCCCGCAGGCCTTTCGCGACTGGGACTTGCTCTGCGCCGCCGAGGGTTTGACCGCCGAGGCCAGCGCATATAAACTAAAAGAGTTGAGCCGCGCCTATGCCAGCGCCTTCGCGGGAGCGATTCCGGAAGGACGGCCGGGAGCGGGCTCCTCCGGTGTCCTCACCAAAGGCGAGGACCTGGCCGGGCCTCCAGAGTCCGCGCTTGTCCGCACCGGGATTACGTGCTGGATCGAGAACGATTTTGAACGTGTTGTCTTTCCCCAGCATCCTTCCCTTGCAGAAATCAAGCGTATTCTTTTGGGCCCGGGCACACCGGGGGAAGCCTGCCATGCCTCGTCGTTGATGGCCTCGTTGTCCGGGTCCGGTTCGGCGCTCTTCGGGTTGTACTTGACCCGTGGAGATGCGGAAGCAGCCCAGGCCCGGTTGAAGAAGCGGTTTCAAGGCCTGGAAGTGCGGATTACGCGCACTCTGCCGCGCTCGGAATACTGGCGCGATATGCTGCTGCCATAAACAGGTTGACAGTCAGCCGTTGAGCAAGAGAAACTCGGCACGGCTGTGAAACTGGGCGATCGTCTAATGGTAGGACAGTGCCCTTTGGAGGCACTTGTCCAGGTTCGAATCCTGGTCGCCCAGCCAAGTTCTATTGAAGGTGTGTCCGGAAACAGCCAACGCAAACCAGCTTGGAGGGAATTCGGAGATGAAAGCGGAAATAGTGACGGCCGAAGAGATACAGCAGAAAAGCGAGCCAAAGACGCCGGGCGACGGCGCGGGTACAGAGTCTACCCCCATGGGGTTCGCTCTATCGCCCCCGGATGCTGCCGCCAAAACCAAGGATGGCAAACCTGCTGCCGAGCGCAAGCGGAGCCGCAACCTGAGCGAGGACAAACGCTTCAAGCTCTTCAGCGGCTCGGCTAACCGGCCGCTGGCCGAGGAGATCGCCACTCATATCGGGGTTAAGCTGGGCGAGGCCAAAATGCAGCGCTTTGCCGACGGCGAGGTCTACTTCCAGTTGCTGGAGAACGTGCGCGGCGTGGATGTCTTTGTCGTCCAACCCACCTGCTATCCGGTGGACCAGCACTTGGTGGAGCTGCTGGTGATGATTGATGCGCTCAAACGTGCCTCGGCGGCACGTATCACGGTGGTTGTGCCCTATTACGGCTATGCCCGCGCGGACCGCAAGGACAAGCCCCGTGTTGCCATCAGCGCCAAGCTCGTCGCCGATCTCCTGACCACCGCCGGCGCCAACCGCGCCCTCTTTGTTGATCTGCACGCCGCGCAGATTCAGGGCTTCTTCAACATTCCTGTCGATCATCTCTATGCCAGCCCGGTAATGGTGAGCTACTTCCAGAAGTTGAACCTTCCCAACCTGACGGTAGTTTCGCCGGACCCCGGCGGCGTGGAACGGGCCCGTTTCTTTGCACAGAAGATGGGAGCGCCGCTGGCCATTGTGGACAAGCGCCGCACGGATATCAATGTCGCCGAGGTGATGAACGTTGTCGGCGACGTGGATGGCCAGCATTGCCTCATCCTCGACGACATCATCGACACCGCCGGCACGCTGGTAAAAACTGCCGACGCGCTCTATAAAGCCGGCGCGACCGCCGTTTATGCCGCCGCCAGCCACGCCGTGCTCTCCGGTCCGGCCATCGACCGCATCGCCAACTCGCGCTTGGAAGAAGTGGTGGTCACCAACACCATTCCCCTGCGCGAGGCGGCGCAAAAGTTGCCCAAGATCAAGGTGCTTTCCGTTGCCGGCCTGCTGGGCGCGGCCATCGAGAGCATTCACATGGAGACCAGCGTGAGTACTTTATTTAGCTGACAGCAGACAGCTAACAGCCGACAGTAATAGACCGCTAGTCGCTGAATGCTGAATGACTGTTCGCTGCCAACCGAAAACTGTTAGTTGATAGCTGTTAGCTGTCAGCTGGCCTCAACAAAGGGAGCGGAGCAATTCAATTCGCAGAAGCAATAACGAGCTGGCAGCTAAAAGCTAGCAGCTAAAAGCTGCTTTACCGTGCCCGAAACCAGGAAACGAGAGACCGAATGTCAGAAGTAGTCGTAGCCAAGCCCCGCGAGGGCAAGTTCAACAAGAATGCAGCGCGCCGCGTGCGCGCAGCAGGCAAGATTCCTGCCGTGCTGTATGGCCCGGGGCACGATCCTGTGGCCATTGAAGTGGATCCAAAACAGATTTCCCGGATACTTTTTTCCGAGACCGGCCACAACACGATCTTCGATATCGAAGTCACCGGTCAAAAACCGGCCAAGGTCATGGTTGTCGACTGGCAGCGTGAGCCGCTCAACGACAAGTTGATTCACATCGATCTCAAGCGCATCGCCATGGATAAGGTTCTGCGCGTCAGCGTGCGCGTCAAGCTGCTGGGGATTCCGGAGGGCGTGAAGGTCGGCGGCATCCTCGACCAGGTCATGCGCGAGGTGGAAGTCGAGTGCCTGCCGGCTGATATTCCCAGCCACATCGATGTGGATGTCAGCCACCTGGACTTGCACCAGGTGTTGCGCGTCAGCGGGTTGCCTCACTCGGAGAAGATTAAGTACCTCAACTCCGAGGACGCTACCGTGGCTCACGTTGCCACCATTCGCGAAGAAGCGCCTACGCCTACAGAGTTGGAGGCAGCGGAAGCGGCAGCAGCGGCGGCGGCGGCAGCAGAGGCTGCGCCAGTCGAGCCGGAGGTTGTCAGGAAGGGCGGCAAGCCGGCGGAAGATGCGGCCAGGAAGGGCAAGCCGGCAGAAGATGCGGCCAAGAAGCCCGACGCAGCAGCCGCCAAGAAACCCGACGCCGGGGCCGCGGCCAGGAAGCCCGAGGGAAAGAAGTAACCCTTGTCCGAGGAAAGCCAGTTCGTTCACCCCAGCGAGCCAAAATCGCTTGCTGGGGGCGCCGAATCCGTTGTACGCAACGGCCCCTTTCTTGTGGTGGGGCTGGGCAATCCAGGGCTCGAGTATCTGTGGACCCCGCACAACGCCGGGTTCATGGCTGTCGACCGCATCGCCCAGCAAGAAGGCGTTGTGGTGCAAAACCGGCGATGCAAGGCCGCTACCGCAACCTGCCGCATAGCGGGGCGCGTGGTGGTTCTGGCCAAGCCGGAGACGTTTATGAACCTGAGCGGGCTGGCTGTCACCGCGCTGGTTCGGGAGTTTGAGGCTGACCCAGCCCGGGATCTGCTCGTGATTCAAGACGAGCTGGACCTGCCGCTGGGCAGTTTCAAGATAAAGGAGCGCGGATCGCCTGCCGGGCACAACGGAGCCCTCAGCGTGACCGGCGCCTTGGGAACACAGGAGTGGTTGCGCCTGCGCATTGGAGTGGGACTCGATTTGCCACCAGAAGCAATTGCCGCTGGCGGTGGTGGACGGCCCGGCAGGGATTACCTGCTGTCGCCCATGCGCAAAGCGGATTTAACGGTGCTGGACGAGGTGCTGGACCGGGTGGCAATCGCTACGCGGCGCATCCTCGAAGTAGGGCCGGCAGCCGCGATGAACGAATTTAACCGCCGCGAGAAAAACTCACCCGGCGAGGAGTAGAAAGCAGGGACTAGAGATTAGGGGCCAGGGACTGGCGAATTCGCGCTATTCACTGTCCACTGTTCACTGCCCACTGTGCACTGAGAGTTGGCCGCTATGGTTTTTGCCGGCGGCAGCGGCTGGAGTCAAGGGATTCCAGCGGAAAAGGAAACCGGATGTCCCGTGTGTATGAAGTAATGTTCATTGTTCGGCCTGATGCGGCCGAAGAAGATATCGACAAGCTGATCGCCGGCTTCTCTGACAACGTCACCAAAGGTGGCGGAGTGGTCAAGACGGTGGAGAAGATGGGCAAGCGCAAGCTCGCCTACATGGTGCGTAAGTTCAACGATGGTAACTACATTCTGATGACCATCGAGGCCAACGGCGCAGTGGTGCTGGAACTGGAGCGCCGCTTGCGCGTTACCGAGCCGGTGATCAAGTTCATCACCGTGCGCATCGACGAGGAAGAGAAGCGTCTGGCCAAGGTCAAGGCTCTGCGCGGCGTACGCCGGAGCGCGACGCCAACCGCTGCGCCTGCGTCTGCGGCCGAGCCTGCCCTGGAAACGGAAGAAGCTGCCGAGTTGGCTTAAGCCGCCTGACGCGGCTTGCAACGAAATTACCGCCGCCGGCTTGTTTTTCTGGTCAGCCGGTTGCGGCCCGATGCAGTTTTCCGGTGTGCGTTTCACAGGCGCTCGCCGGAACCCAAAAGAGTAAAGAGGAAACAGTATGTCTGAAGAGACTGAAATGAATGTACCCGAGGCGAGCGCACCTGAAGCGCCGTTGCCAGCGCCCGGCCCGGGTTCTGGCTCTGCCCATGCCCGTTCCGGCGGACGGCCCGGCGGACGGACCGCCAGTGGCGCGCCCGGCGGCCGCGGCAAGTTTTTCCGCCGCAAAAAGGTCTGCAAGTTCTGCACTGAGAAGATCGACGCGATCCCTTACCGCGATGTGAGGCTGCTGCAAGGCTTTGTAGCCGAGCGCGGCAAGATTGTGCCTCGGCGGCTCACCGGCGTTTGCACTAAGCACCAGCGCCGCCTTACCCGCGCTATCAAGCAGGCCCGGAACATCGCCCTGCTTCCGTTTGCCACGCGGCACTAGAGCGATTCTCCAATTCACGTGTCTTTGCAGACGCTTTGCAAGGTGGCTTTTTCTTAAGGAAAAAGCCACTCAACAATTGCGGTTTCGGAGTAAAGCAATTGGAGAACCGCTGTAATGCGATTCCGGGCATTGTATTCCCGGAGTCGCCGTAACCATCGGCTGCCGTTCTGCCGGCTTGCGCAACTCTCTCGAATTCGGGAGTGTAATGCGTAAGGTGATTTTGGCAGGAGGCAATGTTGTGGATGCCGAATAAAACCGAGTGCGGCACGCTTTGGCTCAGGTTTCTGTCTGAAAAGACGAAACCTCCCACAGCGGCAGCCCACACACTGGAGATTGAACCATGGAAGTCATTCTGAAGGAAGATGTATTGCACCTGGGCAACCGCGGCGATCTGGTCAAAGTGGCCGACGGCTACGCCCGCAATTATCTGCTGCCCCGCAAGCTGGCGCTGCAGGCAACGCTGGCCAACAAGGCCGTCATCGAGCAGATGAAGGCCGCCGCCGCCCGCCGCTTCGCCACGGAAAAAGCGCTGGCCGAGGAAGTGGCCGCCAAGCTCGAGCCCGTCGCGCTCGAATTCACCCGCAAGTCGAGCGAGACTGGCCACCTATTTGGTTCCGTCACTTCGGCTGACATTGCCGCCGCTCTTGCTGCCCAGGGCTTCGAGGTCGATCGCCGCAAGATTCATCTGGACGAGCCGCTCAAGAGCGTCGGCGAATTCAACGTGGCCATACGGCTCTACCGCGAAGTCACCGCGCACGTGAAGGTCAATGTACTGGCCGAAGCCACGGAAGAAGAAACCAAGCCCGCCGAGCCTGTCGCGGAAACTACGGAGTAGCTCATCTCAGTCCACACTTACGTCGCCCTTCGGCTCGCCGGGGGGCGGACGTGCATTTCAGGTTGCCGCGAGCGCTTTGTCGTTTCCCTCGTTACGCAAAGGGCGCGAAGGACGCGGCACTTGGCCACGGTCAACGGCGTGACTGCTCTTTGAGTACTATTTCCCTGTAGGCCTGAAAACTGGTCTGACGGTCAACGCTCCTGCCCTCCGCCACCAGTTTCTCCATCCGCTTCTGATGCGCTGCCCATGTATCGATAGCGCTGGCTGCTGGACAGGTGTTGCCCACAACCGCAGGAATATATCCGCTGTCATCCCCGAAGTTTTTCGATACAAGAACACTCCCATCCTGAAAGCCTGTATGAAACGTGAAACCAAGGCTGTTCGGATGGGCATAAGCAGACTTATCTCGTGAAATGAACACCGGATTTCCGGTAAGGAGCCTCGTTCCATTTTGTACCGTCATTGGCACTCCTCCGCGCCACATTTGAAAAACAATAATGGCCGGAAGGATTAGCAGCACGCGAAACACCGAAGTGGAGTCTCCAACGAAAAATATGAGGTCGAACCCCAAATCTGTCAATTGCGCGGTTTGGGATTGATACCGCATTCGTATACGCTGTTCGAATTCCGGAGAGCAGATTTGTTCCAGACCTATGGTGCCGACTGTCCAATCAAAGAGGGAGGGGAGCATTCTCAGGAAAATCATGACGGCAATGATGATCGCAAAAATGATATGCCGAATGAACAGCGGATTGTGTTTTACGTGCAAATCTCTGATGATCCAGGCTAATATGAGTCCTAATATGAGTCCCACTAAAAACAATTTCATGACACGAAGCGCTGTTTTCGGCTTGTCTTGAATAACTGCTTTGGATTTAGTCTCTTGTCCCACACTCGCTCGTTCCATGTCTTTCTCCTTACCAATTCTCCCAACAGCAAATCCTATCGCCCCTACACCATTGCCCGTTCCTTCACCGTGAGGTACTGATTCAGCACCGCCGACGTGAGCGCCTCTGGGTTCAGGTCGAGGGTAAGCGCGCCCTGCTCGTGCAGGCGTGCCAGCAGCAGTTCGCGGCGGCCGGCCATCTCCTGTGCAGCAGAGGAGCGGAACATCTGCTCTATGTTTTTGGGTCTTGCCTGGGCGATGGATTCGACCTCCGGCTGGGCCATGGCGACAAAAAGCAGCACGTGGCGTCGCAGCAATTGAAGAGCACCGTCGATGACCTCGGGGCGCATGGCGGTTTCGGCCAAATCCGTCACCCACAAAATCAAAGACCGGCGGGGTTGCAGGCGATTCAGTACGGCCGTGGCTCTCAGGTGGTCGGCCTCGCTGGTTTCTGTGTGCACCTGGGCCAGCAACTCGATGAGCTGCCGCAGGTGCGATGCGCCTCGGCCGGGCAAAAGCCGCTGCTGAATGTTCTGCCCATATGCCAGCAGGCCCACGCGGTCGCCGGAGTAAAGCGCCAGTTGAGCCAGCGCAACGGCCGTGGTGCAGGCGTGGTCGAGCTTGGAGTTGCTGGGCGCACTGCTTGGCGCAGGGCCGGAATTTTTGGGCGACTGTGCGAGGGCGACCCGCGCCCTCATCAGCCGTCCGCAGTCGAGCACGATCCACACCGGCTGGCTGCGCTCGGTCTGGTACTGGCGGGTGATGAGGCTGCCGCGGCGCGCCGTGGCCGTCCAGCAGATGTCGCGCAGATCGTCGCCTTCGCGGTAATCGCGCAGGCTCTCAAAGTCGCGGCCCAGTCCACGTTGCTGCGCGCGGCGCAGTTGCAGTTCGATCTGGCGGCTACGCGCTAAAAAGATTTGCTGCTCCTCGCTGGTGCGCAACACAGGGTAAACGCGCACCGTCTGCGTCAGCGGCGCTCTGGCCCAGCGCTCAGTCAGGCCCAGCGGCGACCGGTAGCGCACGTAAAGCCAGCCCGTCTCCCAGTCGCCGCGCTCATTAGGCTTAACGCAGTAGCGCAGACGAGCGGGCACATTAGGAAATGCGGTCACACGAAGCGTCTCCGGTTCGGCGACCAGCGCTGGCGGCAGATCGTCCACCAGCCGGCAATCGATGATGATCTGGCCCCGGTTTTCAATCGTCAGCTCGATCTCAGTCTCACTGTCGAGTGCCGGAGCATTCAACCAGCTCCTGCTGGCGGTCAGCTCGGCAGCGGCAGGCAATCGCAGGCCAGCAAATAATGCGAATATCAGCACCAGCCCGTCCCAGGCCAGCATCGCGTAGGCCAGCCTCCCGTCCCAGAAGCCCGGAACCAGCCAGACGAAGCCGGCGATCAGCAGTCCGATGCTTCGCGGCGTGAGGCCGAAACTCCAGCGCCGCCGCCGCTGACATACGGCGCTGACCGGGGCGGGATGGAGAGAGGGAGAAATCATTGCCTCGGCACCGGCACATTGGCCATCACGTCGGTCAGAACGCGGTCGGCGTCAAAGCCTTCCAGTTCGGCTTCAGGTTTGAGCATCACGCGATGCCTCAGCACCGGCAGCACCGCGCGCTTCACGTCGTCGGGCAGCAGGTAGTCGCGGCCATCGAAGGCGGCCGCCGCTTGGGCCACGCGCATCAGGCTCACGGCAGCGCGGGGGCTTGCGCCCAGCAGCAGCGTGGGCCACTCGCGGGTGCGCCGCGCCAACGCCAGAATGTAGGTGGTCAGCTCCGGCTCAATGCGAATGGCGCGTACCTCGGCGCAGGCTGCGGACAATAATTTATTTGGTATGGGCGCAATCTTTGCGTCTTCCAGCAACCCGGCGCCCGAGACGCCGTGATGCCGCTCCAGAATCTGCAACTCTTCGGCATCAGAGGGATAGAGCACGCGAATCTTCAGCAGAAATCTGTCCAGCTGCGCCTCCGGCAAGGGGTACGTGCCCTCAAAGTCGATTGGGTTCTGAGTGGCAAAGACGGTGAACCATTCAGAGAGCGGGCGGCGTGTGCCGTCCGAGGTAACCTGCCGCTCTTCCATGCATTCCAGCAGCGCCGCCTGGGTGCGTGGAGGCATGCGGTTAATCTCGTCCACCAGCAGCAGGTCAGTGAAGACCGGCCCGGCGTGAAAGCTGAAATCAGCGGAGCCGGGGCGCAGAATCGTGGTGCCCAGAATGTCTGCCGGCATCAGGTCGGGCGTGGCCTGCACGCGTTGGAAGCCGAGGCCCAGGAGCCGCCCCAGGGCTTTGACGATTAAAGTTTTTGCAATACCCGGCACGCCCTCCAGCAGCGCATGGCCCTGGCACAAAACGGCGATCAGAACCTCCTCGATCACCTCGCCCTGTCCGGAGATGACCCGGCCCAGCTCCGTGCGGGAGTGGGCGATGAGTTGACTGGTTGCGCGCAGGCCCTCCGGGGTTTTTGCATCCTGGCTTACATCTTGCATCGGTTCTTGCTTCTTTTTCTGGCTCATACAGCCCTTTCCTGCAGTTTGGATTGAATCTTTTCAGATTGTGTGGCCTGACTGCTGCGTTGTGTCCCCGGTCTGGCCGCTTCTTTTAGTTTTTCGTAGTGCCCATGCAGCGTCTGAATCAGTTTGAGCGCCTGGCGTGGATTGACGGTTTCACCCCACGCGGCCTCTTCACAGGCGGCCAGATCGGCTTCCAGGCTGGCGTCAGCCTGCGGAAAGCGACTGCGAATTACCGCAGCCAGATCCGCCGCTCCCATCTTGCTTGCCCGGTGCCCGCAGAGCCGCAAACTATGCCGTCGAAAGCGCTCCCAGGCAATCGAGACGGCCGCCGACGCGGCTCCGGCCTTGCGGTAAAGCGAGCCCAGAGCCTCCAAAAACTCAATAGGCGTGGCGCGCGCCGTCGGCGGCAGATCGCGCACCGGCCCACTGCGCCGGCTGTAGCTGAATACGACCAACAGCCCCAGCACCGCCAGCCCGATCCACAACAACGTCCACGACGGCCCTGAGGCATAGCTGAAGGTGGAGCGAATCTCCCCGTGCAGCGACTCATCCCAATAGAAATGATGCCCCGCGCGCGGCCCCAGCGATGTCAGCAGAAGATCGAGATTGTGTGCGCGGCTCAGCGAACCGTTTTCCAAGGGCGTCGAGCTGGCCCACCATACGATGTGCCCCTTGCCCCAGTCATACTCGACCACTGCCGGATGATTTGCGCAACTATACTCAACGCGATGCGCCGGATTGCCCATATCCCAGGTCGCCTGCGGAACCATCCACACCTCGCCCGTGCCGGCCAGCGCATCCAGACCCTCGGGCTCCAGCTTGCAGGCGGCAAAGTGAAACTCCCGCGGCTCAGCACTCGCTTCGCCGGGCAGAATGTATCCGCCCCAGAAGCCTGTGGAGAGCACGCGCCCGCCGCGTTCCACAATTTTGCGCACCGCCTTGATCTCCTCTGAGTCGCGGGAAAACGGCTGGGCAAAGATCACCACCGTTTCCGGGCCGGCCGTGGCGGCCAGCTCGCTCAAAGGCCGCTCCCAGCGTTCAATTTGGTAGTTGGAGCGGAGCAGCGTCTCATAAGCAGCGCGCGCGCCGTGCTGCCCTGCCAGGTAAGTCGAGGGCAGGGGATTGTCGTTGTCATTTTCCCTTGGCAGCAGGAAGCCGGTAGCCACGGCCAGCGCCAGCGCAATTCCCACGCACCATATCAGCAGTTTGCGATCCGGGGCGTCGAGCGAAGAGAGGAACTTCATCGCGCGCCGCCTTCTGCGCCGCTGCTCTTGGCTACACCTTCCGGGTGCCCCACCCTCGCCGCGTCGTTGCTTTTGCGGCTAGGGTGGGATTCGAACAATAGCTCATCGGCCAGTTCCTCTGCTTTGCGATATTCGCCCTCGCCCGCCTTCCGGCCGCCATACCAGGTTCGCTCAAAGCTGCCGGTGAGCGTAGCCAGTCCCGCGCGGCGCGGATCATTCGCGGTCACCAATGCGAGGTACTCGCGCGGAGTGCGTGCCCGGTCGGCGGGCCACAACCGTTTCGATTCGAGCCGCGAAATTGCCGCCCAATAGACGAAATGAATTGCCTCCCGCCACTGGCCGGCGGCAGCGGCGCGCCGCGCATCGGCAAGCCACAGTTGCCAGTCGCGGGCCGAGGCGGCTCCGGCAGCCGGACCATCGCTTTCCGGCACCAGGCGGATGCGCCAGCGGCGTTCCAGTTGCAGCAGCCCCCAGGCCAGCCCCACGCACACGGCCATAATGAAGCCCCACACGATCACCGGTCCCATCCAGTCCACGTTGGCATGAAGTTTGCCGATGCTCTCAAAGAGCCTGTTGAGCCAGTCGCCCAGCTTTTCCAGAAACGAATCGCGCTTTGTGGGCGCTTCCAGGTTGCGAAAATCGCGGCCCGCCAACACCTGCTTCATGGTGTTGCGTTCCTGGGAGTAATCAGGCGCCGCGGCGGGCTCGCCTGCTGCCGCGCTGTCCGCCTGGGTCAAATCCTGTGCCAGGCGAAGCTGCGCAGCCTGCAACAGCTCGCCGGTGGTCGGCTTGGGCGGCCGCGTGAACTCTTCAGCCGGAGCCTCTTTGGCGCCTCCATCAGCCTCGCTCTTGGCCTTGTCTCCAGGGCTGTTGTCCATTTTGTTTTGAGATTGATGTCCATTGTGGTCTTGCGCGGCCTTGGGGATCTCATCTTTGGTCCGGGCGTTCCAGAGCAGCACGCGCAGCCAGTTGTAGCGCACCAGCCGCCGCTCCGCATCGGGAGCATTGCTGAGCGGCACGCGTTCGTCATGGCCCGCAAGCTCCGGATCGCAGCTTTTGTTATCCCGCGCCTTGGCGCATGTTCCTACCACTTCATTCAACTCGATCAGGTGCTGGCGGTACTCGGCGAGCGTTGCCTCACGTACATTTTTCGGGAGCTGTGGTGCGGGCTCATCGGCGCGGGCAGGCAAAGCACAGACGCCTGCGGCAAGAGCCGCAGTCAGCGCAAAGCAGGCGAGTTGGGAGCGAAGGGTCAAGCCTGGACCACCTTGGCCTCGACAGGCGCAGTAACAGATGCGTTCATTCCAGCGGCATCCATCATTCTCTCGATGTCGTACCCTTCCTTGCGTATGCGCTGATCATAGTAGAACAGGGTAATGGCAATGGGATAAATGGGCCCAATCAAAGTTGAAACTACAGCGCTCGATAAAGAATAAAGCACATGATAGAGAAGAAAATTGTGCCAATTTCTCCATCCGCGCAAAAGCAGGTGCAGAAGAAAGTAAATTGACGATTCGAAAAGCATATTCAAAACCCAACTGATGAGTGCGATGATGAATAAGGTGAGCATGAGCCGGATTCTGCTTCCTTTAGTAAGCATCCAGGACCGCTTAAAGGCCGAAGACCAGGAAGCGCCTTCAATCACAGAAGCAGGAAAAGTGAATGCGCAGCACGATCCCATCCAGAGAACATAGCCTGCAAGAATTCCGGCTATTGGAAAGAAAAAAAGAAGAAAGGCAAATCCAATATCTCCACGTCCAAGTCGGTATGAGTCAGCGATCATTCTGAGTCCAACTGCGGCGCTAATGAATAGAAGCGCGGGCAGCGGAAGAATAATCATTAACTGAGCCAGATTTAGAGCAAGGAAGTTCCTTGTGCGAATCCGTAATACGGCAAGCGAGGAGCGAATTGATATTGTTTTGCCTTCGATGAGCCTGATGGTCGCGTGAATGAATGCAGGCCGGGCGAAATACTGAAAGAACCCTGCGAAAAGGTAAAGCACGGCCGTTGTGACGAGTTGTCCAAGAGTCATGTAGAAGATCAAGATGCGGGCATGAATCAGACGATTATAAAAACAGATCCTTGCGGTTAGGTCTAGGCCCATTACTGCCAGCGCCGGAATCGCGGCGATTCCGACAAAAACCCAAAACCTCGCCCGGTATATCTGAAAGGTCCGGTCCAGAATCTCGCCCAGATTCATGGGCCGCAGATCTGTCTTCATGCGTGTTCTCCGGCCTGCGACGGCGCAGGCAACTGGCCGTCCTTGCGCAGCCGCTGATCGTAATAGAGAACGGCGAGAGCGGTGGTGAAGGCCGCATAGGTGAACAGGCAGGTAACAATCACCACCAGCACATAGCCCAGAACAGCGAGGCCGATCAGGACATAAAATGCCGTGGATCCCGCGGCTACATGGGACAGAATCGCTACAAAGGCAACCAGCGAGCCCACCGCGAAGGAAATGGCCATGCACGCCAGGCTCAAAGCATAGCCGAGCGCATAGACCACCAGCAGCATCAGGAATATCCGGCCCTTTGCGCCTTTCGTAAGCTGCATGCTTCGTTTCAGCGAGCTCCAGGCGGGCAGCTCCTCCACCACGCAGGCAGGGTAAGCCAGCGAGATGCGCAACATAATCAGGATGGAGATCACCAGGGCAACAACATACAGCAATATACCCAGTGGGATCAGCACCAGCGCCATGGAATCGCCTGAACTCGATCCCATCGCAAAGTACAGCAGGAGCGCGACCAGGCCGATGATCAATGCGCACGCCACCACTGGCACAATCGTGAACAGTATGCTGAGAATCATCAGCCAGAGCGAGCGCCAGAAGCGGCGCCAGGCCACGCTGTACGCCTCGCGAAAAGTGGCCGCCACGCCCAGATCGGCTTGCGTGGCGGCGTAACTGGCTGCCGGCATATAAAGCGCATAAATCACGGGAAAGATCAGATAGACGCAGAGGAGGATCGCTGGAAAATAGAGAGGAAATACCGGCGGTGTTGTGGTTTTATGCGCAATTTGCGGGCCGAGCTCCACAAACATGAACCCGAATATCGCCCCAATTACCAGGAAAATCGCAATGCAGGGAACTGCCGCAACGCCCAGAAGAAGCCTCAGGTTATCCCGCATGAGGCGAAAGGTCCGGTCGAAGACCTGGCCGAAGGTCATAGGAAACTGGTGTGCAGGTCCAAAGGATGGGCGGGAAGCAGATTCGTTCATGATGATTCTCCTGATGCGGATTAGGTTGAATCTTTGTCCTGCGGAAATTCTACGGCCTGCGGCGGCTCAGGGGCTGGCACAAAGGGGTTTCCCGGCGCGGCCGTCAGTCTGGGCGTGGCCTGCTGCCCCGCCTGCGGTGCGGCTGGCGGAGCGGCCACCATCCCCGCCTGCTGCATCATCCACTCGATGTCGAAGCCTTCCATGCGGATGCGCTGATCGTAGTAGAAGAGCACCAGGGCGATGCCATACACCGGCCGGACGAGCGCCTGAACGGCAAACGCTGCGCCATAAATAATGATGAGCATTATCAGGCTGGCGACATCCGCGTGTTGCATGTCGTTCATGCCGGGAATCATTGCGAGGATGATCGTCAATGGCAGCGTGATCCCCATCGAAAGCAGCCAGGTGAGCACGGCTCCCAGCAGGAAAAGCAAAAAAATGCGGCCCTTCGTTCCCTTGCTCAACAGGGAGGAGCGCTTGATCGCGGTCCACGCTCCAATCTGCTCAACCACGCAGGCGGGGAAGGCCAGAGAGAGCCGCAGCAGCATCCAGATGACGTAGGCAAATACAGCAATGAAGATCGGAAAAATCAGCAGGCCAATGAGCGCGCCGCCGGCAGCGTCTCCCGCACCCGCATTCCCCGCCAACGCAGCCGCCCCGGCAATGAGGAACACCAGCGCAGTCCATACGGCAATGGGAGCGGCTCCGATGAAGAGACCCTCAAGAATACAAAGCCAGATGTAGCGCCAGCCACGCCGCCACACGCTCTTGTAGGCGTCGCGAATGGTTGTTGTTTGGCCCAGGTGAACGCGAGAAACGGCAAGGCTCATGGCCGCCATGGCCAGCGCCGTCACCGCCAGATAGATCGGCAGCGCCACCAGCGCGACGCCGATGGCGAAAACCGTAACAAGAACATATCCAGCTTCCTCTGGGACGGAGCCAGCGCCAGCCGCGCTCCACCACGCGACAACCAGGCCGACGAGACAGGCCAGCGCCACGATGACGCCTGTAGGGACGACCGAGATTCCGAGGAAAAGCAGAAAGCGCGAGCGGTACATCTGCGCCGTGCGGTCCAGAATCTCGCCCAGAGTCGAAGGCCGCAGCGGCTCATTCATGCGCCGCTCCCGGAATTTGTTGCGGTGTCGGCGCGGCCAGTCCGGCGGCCTGCATCATCCACTCGATGTCAAAGCCCTCTTTGCGCACCCTCTGGTCGTAATAGAAAAGCGTGATGCCGGCGCCCCAGATCGGCCCAAGAAAGCTGTTGGTAAAAAAGGCCATTACCTGCGATAGCGTTTGCAGGCCCGGCCCTAGCTGCTGTCCTGGGTGCTTGAAGGCAGCCACAAAAACAAAAATCTGGGTGACGCCAACCAGTACCAATTTGATGACGCCCACCAGCAGCGCCAGCAGGAAGATGCGTCCCCACGAGCCTTTGGCCAGTTCAATGCTGCGGCGGATCGCCACGCGAGCCTTCATGTTCTCCACCACGCTGGCTGGAATCGCCAGGGAGTAGCGCAGGCTCATCAGGATGGTGTAGGCGCCCACGGGAATCAGCAGCAATAAGAAGGCTAGGGAAGCCAGGCCCATGATGATCGCAGCTTGCGGGTTCCCTGCAGGCTGTGCGGATGCGCCCGCGTGGGGACCCATTTGCTGAAAGCCGAGAAATGCTAAGGTTCCAAAAAAGCCGGCGTAAAGCACCACAATCGGTGTATAGACCCTGAATGCGGTAATGGTCATCAGCCACAGGTAGCGGCCCAGGCGGGGCAGAATGCTCATGTAAGCGCCGCGGATGGTTGCTGGCTCGCCCAGGTGGACCCAGGCTACGGCACGGCTGATGGCGGCTGTGGACGCTCCCAACAGGAGGAACATCGCCAGCAGTTCAAGGCCTCCGGCTGCTAGGTTTACCCATATCAGCGTCCCAGCCATATGCAGATACTTCAACAGCTCATCTAACCCGATATTCAGCAGGTTGATCACCAGTAACACGCCTGCATACACGGCAAAGATGCCTGCAAAAAGCAGAAAATGCTCGCGATATAGCTGCGCCGTACGGTCCAGAATCTCGCCGAGTGAGAGCGGGCGAAGATTGCTTTCCATGTTAGGCCTCCGGAAAATGCAGTGTATGCGTTTGCCGGGATACTAACATACTTGCGCAGCTATTCCAGGTTCTGAATCTGCGTTCCCTCGGGGATTTTGATCTGGAACTGGTCGTCGGTGAGGGTCATGTTCTGCTGCACGCTCTCGACCGTCAGAACCAGCTGGTACTCCTCAAGCGGGCGCTTGATAGTGATCGTCGAAGGGTACTTTACGGAGTCAAAATTCTTGTAATCCGAATAAGTTACCTGTGTCTCCAGGTTGCCCTCGCTGTCGTATAAATCCTGCTCATAAGGCAGCATGTCGTCGCGATGGAAGACCACAACGCGCACCGGAATCAATTGCTGGCTCTTCGGCTTGCTGCGGCTGATGCTGAGAATGTATTCCGGGATGCTGTACAGGTGTTTCCTGGCCTCGTCTTCCACCGTCTCCGAGTCCAACACCACCGAGTACAGGTCGTCCGGTCCCAGACCGCGCACCACCATGGCGTCGAAGAAGAACCCCGGCCGCATATTTTCGATCTGGTTGTCCGACTTCTTCTTCAGGGCGTTCGCCCCCTTCACCGCCTTGTTCTTTGACGGAATGAACAACATGAAACTCTTTCCGTCGCTGGTCATGTCGAACATGCGCGTGCCCACCACCGGAACCCGCCCATAAACCCGCAGCATCTCCGGCTTGCGCATCAGAATAAGTCCGCGAATAGTGGTGTAGTCCCGGGCCAGGCCTTCCTTGCTCTTGAGCGTGCTGGCCTGGATTTCGACCGTGGCGTTCAGGCTCTGCAGCTTGTCCCAGCGGCCGTTGAACTGCGTCACCAGCTCCTCCGGCGTAATCGTATTCACGATCTCCGGAGCCTTGGGAATAGGCAGCTTGCGGGTGGTAAAGAGGCACCCGGAGAGCAGCAGGAGCGGCAAGACGAGGGTTGCTGAAGTGACGCGGCGCAGGCTTGCTCTCATCGGCCACCTGCCTTCTTCACGGCATCCCGGTAGCTGGCCACGTTGCGTGCGTGCTCTTTTTCGGTGCTGGCAAACAGCGACCCGCCCTGGGGATCGGCTCCCGCGGCAACAAAGTAAAGATAGTCCGACTTGGCCGGCTCCATGGCCGCGCGCAGCGAACGCATTCCGGGATTGGCCACCGGACCCGGTGGCAGGCCGGCGTGCAGATAGGTGTTGTATGGCGTGTTGCGTTTAAGGTCGCTCTCGTGGATCACGCCCCGCCAGCGTCCCTCCAGTTCCAGCCCGTATATCACCGACGGGTCGGTCATGAGCGGCATCTTTTTGGCCAGCCGGTTCTCAAAGACACTGGCCACCAAAGGACGCTCTGCGTCCAGCGCCGTCTCCCGTTCCACCAATGAAGCCAATGTTACCACGCGATGCACATTCCCCTTTAATCCAATTTGTCCGGCCACCGCGCGAAAGCGCTTCACCATCGCCGCGCTAATCTGTGCTGCGGTCGCCTTGCGTTGAAAATGATACGTATCCGGAAACAGGTAGCCCTCCAGGCTCTTTGCTCCGGGGTCCAGGTCGGTTACCAGGCTCACCTGCCTGGCCGCCTCTTTGAGAAACTCCCGCTGCGTGCCAAACCCCGCCTGCTCCAGGCGGGCGGCAATCTCAAATACATTCGCGCCTTCCGGAATGGTTACCGCTTTGGTAAAAACATCTCCGCGCGCAATGCGCTCGTAAACTTCTGTGGCCGCTGCCGGATGGTCGAAGCGGTACTCGCCTGCCTTGAGCGTGCCCCGCGTCCACCAGCGAACAATATCAAAGCCATAGCGGCTGCGCACAATGCCCGCCGCTTCCAGTTGCCGTCCGATCCTTGCAGTGGTCGCCCCCGGCGCAATCTCGATAAAAGTCTCCGACTCCGGCCCGAAGGGCGTTGACACCAGCCACGCCAACCCCGCGCACGCTGCTCCTACCGGCGCCAGCAGCATAACCCAAAAAACCGCTCGCCAGAAACCCGCGCCGGAACCTCTTTTTCTTCTGCTCGTCCGTCTGCGGCGCGCCATCCCTTGCAGTCAACCCTTCTCAACAAAAAAACGCGGAAATCCCCTCGGGAGTTCCTATTGTTTATTGTACCGGGCTGGAGTGTCCTCACCAGGGCATTTCTACTCTTTGGTACCTGGGCCGTAAGCTGCGGGTAAACCGCTCCGCAGGGTGTACAGTATCGGCAATGCCTCCATCTGGAGATCCGCGCCAAGGCGGAGGCGCAGGGATGCCACAAGAAGCAGACCGGAAGCCACGGCTAGTTCGGCGACTGCAAAATCCGCATGGAACCTCAAAACATCGAGACCTGGGCAGCCCGCATTTGTTGTATATTTATCGCGGGGCACCCACCAGCACATTCCAAGATAAAAGCAGCCTTTAGTTCATAGTTTTCCGTTACGACGTTGCTACAATGATGCCTAAAGGCTTATCGCCCTTTTCAAGGGAACGATGTACTTGAGGGATCGTATGCGCAAAAGAATGGCTTTCTTTTTCCCGTTCTTCCTTTCCACAATGTTGATCTGCGGCTGCGGAGCCTCCATCGGTGATGGAAACCACGGCGGGGGTGTTCCGACGACTATCACATTCACCATCACAGGCGTCACGCCGACCGCTGTAGCCACCAAAATCGGCTCCGGTCCTTTCACTCCGGCGACTCTCTCATCGGGCGCGGTGACCATCACTATTCCCAGCAACGAAACCAGTTTTGCAGTAGCGTACTTCTGCACTGCAATCTTAGGGCCGAGCGGTAACGCGCCATCAGAAATTACGGAGCAGGATGCCTTCGAGGCGACCACGCTTGATGGCAATTCGTTCTCAGGCGCCTGTCTCCCAGGTCAGAGTTCCTCTCCCCCCGCTACACCCCTTGGGCAACTGACGGGTTCGATCGATGCCAGCGCCATCCCCGGGGTCAATTATTTGGTCGTTTCTGCTCCGAATGTCGACTTTAACTTCCCATTCACCAACGCTACCAGTTTTGGTTTCGCCACGACGACCGGAACAGATAGAGTACTTGTCCTGGCCTATGACGATACTTTTAGCCCACCTGCGCCTAGTGGGAGCACAACCTTGGCTGCGGCAAAGAACTTCGACAGCCAGGCGGTTCCAGGCGCACTGAATGGCGGAAGTGTCGTAACACTCGGATTGCAGGATGAAACCACTCCGGTAGCGATTACCTATAGCAACCTCCCCTCGGGATTCACAATTGATTCCTCAACCGCGAGTTTTGTGACGAGTGCCGATGGGGCGTTTATTATCGCGTCCCCCGCTACAAAACAGTACGTGGCCCTTCCTAAGCGTGCGACCGAGAGCGGCGACTACTACAGGATTTACATGGACGCATATAGCGGCAACTCGGACATGACGGTAATCAAAAACCTTACCTCAGCCGCTCCTGTCACCCTAACATTTCCCCCCAGTTGGATCTACGCGGGGCCGACGCCCGCGGCCCAGCCAACTTTCAACGCCGCTTATCAGGGGTTTTCCGGCGGCAACGGCGTCAGCTATGGGGCGGCTTGGAACTGGTGGCCGATTAACATCGGCATCCAATATTCAGCTACGGTAACAGCGACAGCGAATTATCTGAACGGCGCGACGTCGGTTTCCATGCCGGATTTATCGGGCCTGGCAGGGGCTCTCCCTTCTCCAGTCTCTGGAACGTCTGTCAATTGGACTGCGACAATTACTCAAACCACGTACGAATCGCAACCTACGTCTCTTGCAAATGCGACGGTGACGAGCGTCCAAAATTCTGGCACATACAAGGTGCCTTGATCTCGGACTGGTCGTTCGTTTTCCAAATGTTGAGCGGGTTGCCCCCTTGAAGTCAGTAACAAGTGAAGGTGACCTATCCTTGCTGCGTTCTTTGCTGCAAGAATGGGTGGCCCCGCTGGTTCGCTGACTTGCCGGGTGCCCCAGAGCCTGCCCTGAGCCTGTCGAAGGGGGCTAGACTTTTGCAGATTATTTCCCCATTTCGTTGCACAATGATCCTCAGAAGTCTTCCTACAAATCATTGTCCGGCACGTCCTTTCGTGCCTCCTTTCCAGCCGAAAGCGGCCAGCAGAGGCCGAAACTGCCCGTAACTCCTTATCCAGGAGAATTTTGCAGGGAACTTCTTTGTTTTGACGATTTTACAGCGCAACCCTCCTTGTAACCTCAAGAAAACAAGGATTTTGCGCCCAAAGTATGGGTGGGGGTACCCCATCCTTTTTACGTTCTTTGATTCAAGGATGGGATACCGCCATTAAGCTAAAAGCTAGGAGCTAGAAGCTGCAAGTCGCCACTCATCCTCGCTATCTCGGCCTCGACATCGGCAACCGCCGCATCGGCGTGGCCGTCTCTGACGAGCTGGGCCTGACGGCGCAGCCGGTTCTGACGCTGGAGCGCAAGCGCAACCGCCGTGACGATCTGCGCTCGCTGGCGCGCCTCTGCCGGCGCTTTGGCGTCGCGGGCATCGTGGTGGGCAACCCAGTACATCTGGCCGGCGGCGCCAGCTCCCAGGCCGCCAAAACCCAGGCCTTTGCCGCCGAACTGGGCGCGTTGACCGGCCTGCCTATCAACCTGTGGGACGAGCGGTTGACCACCCGCGAGGCCCACCAGATTCTCTATGAAGCCGGCCACCCCCGCCAGAAGCATCGCCGAGTAGTCGACCAAGTTGCCGCCACTCTGATTCTGCAATCGTTTTTGGACACAAAAGCGGCTTCCAGCCAATAGCCACCAGCATCCTGTCCCCGCGTATAATGAAATTTCAAGCTCTTCTATCTCTTGCGGAATGAGCAAACTCCGCTCGCCGCCACGGACCACGGATGCCCGAACACATCAAAAAGCAGATTCTTGCCGAGATTAAAGCTCTTGAACGCGAGCTCTCTCACGAGCTTCCCGCCGAAATCAAAAAGGCCCGGGCGATGGGCGACCTCTCGGAAAACGCCGAGTATCACATGGCCAAACAGCGCCAGGAATTTGTGAATGCGCGGCTGGGCCAACTCAACCGGCGAATGGCCGAGCTCTCCCTGGTCAATCTCTCCAACATCCCCAAGGACAGGGTCGGCTTTGGCTCCACGGTGGTGGTCTACGACTCGACCAAGGACGTGGAGATCGAATACCGCCTGGTAACCAGCGAGGAGTCCGATGTCGCCAAGGGACTGATTTCAACCACTTCGCCCATCGGCCGCGGCCTGGTGGGCAAGCGGGTGGGCGACGTAGCTGCCATCGTCACTCCCAACGGCAAGCGCCAGCTGGAAATTTTGAAACTGACCACCGTCCACGATGAATCCGGCGAGAATAAGAGCCCGGACGACGACGGCAAAGAACCTCAGCAAGGAAAATCGAAATGACCTGGACCAGCGAATTTGGCCGCGCCTGCGGATGGCTGCTGAACAAGATCGTGCATGGCCTGGCGCTGACCCGCATCTCGCCCAACGCGCTCACCGTTATCGGCGTGGCCATCAACATCGTGGCCGCATTCCTTTTTGGGCACGCCAACGCTGCCAACGCTGATTGGATGTTCTTCTATGCAGGCGTGGTGATCTTCTGCGCCGGCCTCTTTGACATGGTGGACGGCCGTGTGGCGCGGCGCATCAATAAAGTCACCGTCTTCGGTTCCTTTTTCGACTCGGTGATGGACCGTTACTCTGACGTGATTCTCTTCTTCGGCTTGCTGGTTTACTACGGACGCATCAATCGCTTCCGCTATGTGGTGCTGGTGGCTTTTGTCATGGTGACATCGCTGATGGTCAGCTACACGCGCGCCCGCGCCGAGGCTCTTATCGGCCAGTGCAAGGTGGGTTTCATGGAGCGGCCGGAGCGCATTGTGCTCATCATCATCGGCGCCGTGTTCAACTGGTGTGGCGCCATGGCCCCGGTGCTGTGGATTCTGGCGACGCTCTCCACCATCACCGTCGCCCACCGCATCATTTACACCTACCAGAACACCAAGCACATGACGCCGGAGAGCTGAGAGACTGGCTGCAACGGCTGACTGCGACTAGCAGTTCACCATCACCGTCGAGCAGGGCCGCTCGGGCTCCCATTGAACCAGAAATTTGGTGACTTCCGCGGATTCCATCCGCCGCATGGCTTCGAATTCGCCACTCTTCTGGCTGTAGAGCAACTTGCCATGTTCGTCGAGGACGGCCAGCGCCGGCACGCCCATTCTCAGCGGAACATCGTATTGCCGGGCGATGTCCAGATTGGCGTCCATGTGCCCGATGTTCACATGCACCAGCACAAAATGCGCATCCAGGATGGACCGGTTGGCCGGATCGTGGAAGTAAATGTCCAGCACCACGCAGTCGGGGCACCAGTTGCCGCCAAAGTCCAGCAGGATGCGCTTGTGGGTTGCAGCGGCGGTCTTCAGGGCGGCGGCGATGTCGGCCTTGGCCTGCGACGGGTCGGGGTAGATTTCGCGATTTGCGGAGCGGGCGCAGCAGACGTTGACGGCTAGCAGAGCGGCAAGAACAATGAACTTGATGGTCTTCATCCGGGATTCTCCACGACTGCTTTCAGTCTGCCACAAACCCGGAATGCGCGCCATTTTCATGCTCCGGTTTCGCTGAACTTGCTCCTGCTTTGGCGCCGGGGCTTATACTTTTCTGACTGGATGAGAAACTTGACCGATCTGCGCGAACGGCTGGCTTCGACGGTCTTCCCCGACCTGGGGACGATGATGGAGGGCTATGCGCGGGCGGCGGCAGAGCGGGGCGAGCGCGAATTCCACCAGAAGCTGGACTTCACCTCGGAATCCATCGACGCGCTGGACGAGATTCTGGTGATGGTAGGTGAGAGCCCGGAGCTGGATCTGGACTTCGAGGTGCGGCTATGGGGCAGTTACCTGGGCGAGGTGCTGCGCCGCCGCTACGCCGGCGTCTGGGAGATGACCCAATATCCAGGCGGCGCGGTGTCGGTTCCGGCCATCGAAGTGCGCGCCTCAAGGCTTTTTCCGCTGATGAAGGTCTACCGCCGGCTGACCGTGGGTGACGAGGAGGATTTGCGCGCCTTCTATTCGATGGTGACAGAGCGGCTGGGCAAGCCGGCGCAGGTCAATTAGCTCCAGCACGGGCATCCGGCTTTGTGCGACAATAATCATAGTGAGTGCGCGACGGCGAGTGCGCAGCGCGCGGAGGATAAAATCATGGGCGATCTATTTCAGCCGACGCATCTGCTGATCATAGCGATTGTTTTACTGGTGCTCTTTGGCGGCAAGAAGCTGCCGGAACTGGGCAAAGGATTGGGTGAGGGATTGAAGGGCTTCAGGGAAGGCCTGAAGGGCACGACCGATCCTGCTCCTCCGGCACCGCCCACGCAGCAGAACGCGGCCCCCCCAGCGCCGCCCACGACGCAGAACGGGCCCAAGTAAAGTTACAGCGGGGATTCCAGCCGGATCTAGTCCCCGAAGAAGTTTCTATCTGGTCCGTGTCGATGAGTTGACGGGTTCAAACAGAAAGGCCTGTGCGCAAGCACAGGCCTTTCGTGTTTATAAAGGTTGAGCGGGCCAGTTGGTCCTAGCGGACATCCTGTGCAGAGGGATAATAACCGTTCTTGGCGATGATCTCCATGCCGGGCAGGTCAATGCGCACGTCGATCTTGCGGAACTTGCCGTCGATGAATGGCTGATGGCTGTAATAGCCCAGCGTGTACTGGTTGCGCGCCTCATCGGCGATCTTGGCGTAGCTCCTCTCAATGCCGTCCACGCCGCGCTCAGAGTCCAGCACGCCGCCGGTGGCGTGGGCGTACTTGACCAGGATGTTGTCGTACATGGTGAAGGGCAGGTGGATGCGGCTCACGTAACCCTCGCCCCAGCGGGCCGAGTCGCCCACCAGCGTGCCATAGACGGCGGTCTTGTTGGTCTCCAGGTAGCGCACCACTTCATTGAAAGTTGCCTTGGAACCGTACTCTTTGCCGTCAGAGATGACGTAGATAATGCGGCGGCGGCCCTTGGGCCGGGTCGACAGCTCCTTGCCGGCAGCCAGAATGGCGTCGTTGAGAGTGTGAATCTCCTTGGGGAGGGTCATGAACGTACTGCCGCCGGCCGATCCGCCTTTTTGGATGTTGGGATCGGCACAGTTGCCGTTGTAGTGTATGTTGCAGCCGGCCAGCGGACCGTCGGTGACTGGCACCAGCATCTCTTCGCCGGCGGACTTGGTCATGGAGAGCACGAAGGGAACACGCGCGCTTTGCGCGCCGGTGAAGCCCCCGGAGCGATTCTGCGCGCCGTTGTTATAGGAGAAAATGGCTATTTCGTCATAGGGCGTCAGCGCGCCCTGGATTGCGCCCAGCGAGTTGTTAACCTTGGCCATCACGTCGGAGGTCAGGCTCTGATCGATGACGAAAGCGATCGATAGCGGGAACGAATCCGTGGTGAAAAGGGCCAGGGGTTCACGGGTGTCGTTCTCGTAGATTTTGAAATCGCGATAAGTGAGGCCGGCCACCAGCTTTCCCTTCGAGTCCTTGACGGTGACCGGGACTTCGACGAAGTTGACGTTGATGGTTCCCAGCCTGGTCACCTTGTCAACGCCCTCGCCGGCAGCGGGCTGCTCTGGCGCAGTGGTCTGGACCTGGTCCCTGTCCTGGCCGATAGGGGCCTGGATGGACGGCGCCGGGTTGCTGGGCGCCGGCTGCTGGGCCAGAGGGTTGGAGGATGAAGCGGGCCCTGACGGGGTCTCCCCAGCGCCCTTGCCTGGTGTGATTGGGCCGTTCACGTCCGACGCCAAAGGCTTCGGCGTCTGGGGTTGAGGGGCGTCAGGCACGGGGGTTTGCTGCTGTTGGGCCAGAACCACCGGGCTCAATCTCAGGCCCGTATTAGGGCTCAAACTCAGGAGCGCGGCCAGCGCGATTGCCGTTAAACCAAGCTTCACAGGTATTCTCCATTGGTCAGTGAACGGTGGACAATTAACTCGATTCTAAACGCTTATGAATCTGTTGTTCCAGGTAGTCCGTAACCTGTTGACAACACAAGCCGACTCCAGGGTTGCGGCAACTGTTCACTGATCGCTGTCCACTGCCCACTGACACAGTGCTGCAATCGTCAGAGTATCAGACGCGCCAGAGCCGCGGAGGTTGCACCCGGCGGGATACTGTTCCGATATGCTGTCCTGAGAGTCTCAATTTCGTCTAAAGGACCAGAATGCGACCTCGATGGGAAACTGCCGCTTTACTGCTTTGCCTATTGGCGTTTATTCCGGCCAAGGCCCAGGTTGCCCCCTCGCCGGACGCTCCCCCGGTCAGCACTGCACCGGCTCCGGCGCCCGAGGAAGAGCCTGTGGCAACCATCAAAATGAACGTCAACCTGGTGGATGTGATTTTCACCGTCAAGGACAGAGCAGGCAACCTGGTTCCTCATCTGAACCGGGACGACTGTACGGTTTCGGAGGATAAGGTTCCTCAGACACTCAAGAATTTTGCAGCGGAGGCGCACCAGCCGCTGACCCTGGGGATTCTGCTGGACACCTCGGGCAGCCAGCAGCGCGTGCTGCCGCTGGAGCAGGATGCAGGAAGCCAGTTCCTGGAGCGGGTGCTCAAACCCAAAGACGAGGCGTTTTTGATTTCCTTCGACGTAAATGTCGATTTGCTGCAGGATTACACAAGCAGCCCCCGCCTGCTGGAGCGGGCCATGCGCAAGGCAGAGATCAACACCGCCGGAGGCAATGGCGCAGCGGGGATTCCAGGCTTGGGAGGCGGAACCATTCCCACCATCGGAACGCCCAAGGGAACCCTGCTCTACGACGCGGTATACCTGGCCGCTACGCAGATAATGAACCAGGAAACGGGCCGCAAGGCGATGATTCTGCTCACCGATGGCGAGGACGAGGGCAGCCGCACCAAGATTAATGAGGCGATTGCCGCAGCCAACCGTTCCAACGTCATGGTTTATACGATTCTGATTGCCGACCGCGGCTTCTATGGGAACTTCGGCATGGGTTACACCGGCTTCTCGGCAATGAAGAAGATGACCGAGGAGACCGGCGGACGGCTCATCGACGTGGGCAACAACGGCAAAAAGCTGGAAGCCGCCTTTGAGCAGATCGAGGAAGAGTTGCGCACCCAGTACGTGGCCTCATATACGCCCACAAATACCAAGATGGACGGCAGTTTCCGCAAGCTTTCCGTCGAGTGCCGCGGCGACGGCATGAAAGTGCAGGTCCGCAAGGGCTATTTCGCCACCGCGCCGCAAGAGTAGCATGCCTTTAGAAAAAGGAATGAGTTGTGCAAAAGAAGCGTGAGATTCGCTAAAAGTGCTCTATTTCTGGACATTTAATTACCTTTGTTTTACCCGCCGTAATCTGGCGAAGCACAGGATTCATCATTAGCATCGGCTCAGGTTGAAAAAACTCTAGCTTCCCCGAAAATTATTTTTCGGGCGCGAGAGTGATCTTCACAGGAGCCAGCTATGATGACCAACTGTGCAACCGGTGATGGTTTTGAGATTAGTCCCCGATTTCGCCGCACCGTAGAAGAGCGGATTGAGAGGTTGGAGAAGGATGCTGAATTCGACGAGGCGCAGGTCTCTCTGCTCGAAGACGGCGACCACATTCGCAGGCATATGCGTCTGGTGGCTACGCAGAGGTGTGAAGCTCTGCGGATGAGGCTGTTCTTAGATCGCGCCAAGACCCGTTTGCCCCGGCCGCTGATCCCGCTGTAAAAAAACTGTAAACAGAAAATCGGTGAGGGTCATCGGCAGGAGCCTCGTGGTCAGCACCGTTTCTGGGGCAAGAAGACGGCTTTTCCTGCTGGTATGCACATGCTTTCAACAGGATTTAGTTGTTGCAAGTGTTTACATGTCATCTATCTAGCTTTTTTCCACCGATGGCTCTCGGATTTAGACTCAGATTTTCGCTTCGTTTTCCCTCTTCACAATAGATTCCTTCTCTCGTACGCTTGGCCTTCATTGCAGGATTTTTAACCGGCGTCTCTGCTGGTTTTGCTTCAAGGCCTCATTTGCAAATTGATTGTGAGCGAAGACAACCGCCTGTATATCGAATGGCTGGTTGCCGCGTTGCTCGTTCGCTATGCCCGCCAGGGCTGAACGCACGGCATGCAAGGCAATCCAAGCAGCAAGATCTACCAGGAAATGGCCGGTTCGCTCCCGGTCCCCGGGTCCATTCGCGTTGCGATAGCCTGCCACAGAGCGGGCAACGGTGGAGTGTTATCAGACAGGACCAAACACATTGCACCAAGGAGATTATCCCCTATCATGCGCCCCAAGAAAGTGATTCTCTGCGTAGACGATAACGAGCAGGAGCTTTCCGTGCTCAAGTTCATGCTGGCAACCAACGGGTACAGGGTAGTGTCAGCTACCAACGGCAAAGAGGCCATCGGAGTTTTTGCCGAGACCCCTGTGGACCTGGTGCTGGCCGATTATTCCATGCCGCAGATGAACGGCTGCCAGCTGATAGAACGGCTGAAGCAGATTGCGGCTCATGTGCCCATGATTCTGCTGGGCGATCCGCAGAAGATGACGGGCGAGATGCATGCCGCCGATGCTCTGCTGGCCAAGAAGAACTGCTCGCCCCAGGAGCTGCTGGAGCGCATCAAAACGATGAGCGCCCGCAAGCGCGGCCCGCGCAAAGGCTCGCAGCGGACAGCTCCGGTGGTGGAGCTGGCGGTGGCGTCATAAATGTAGATGCAGGGGAGCGGGATCGGCGCGCGGGTCATTGCAGGACGTTGATCACGACTTCCTCTGTCGATGAACCAACTCCCATGGTGATGTTAAGGCGCTTGATCTGCCCGTTTTTGAGCTCCACACGGTTGTAGGTCAGCTTCCGGAACCCTGCCGCCTCCACGCTCACTTTAACGGTCTGGGTGGGAAGAGAAGTAAAGGAGTAACGGCCGTTCTCGTTGCTTGTAGTCTTTAGGGTACGGCCACTCCCGTCCGTAAGAAAGACCGTGACCTTGGCGCCGGGAATGACGGCGCCGGATATGTCCATCACGCTGCCTTTCAGCGCCGGCGGTGCTGGCGGTTTGGGCGGCAGGGGCTGCGGTTGCGGCTGCTGGATGGAAGAGGTGGTTTGCGTCGTTGCGTCCGGGGACGGGTTCGAGAAATATTTCAGTAACGCAATTGCCCCGATCAGTAAAAGAACGGCCAGAATCACCTGCCAGGCCGGCACTCTCCGGATCCAAAGGCCCTTGGTAATATGAATATGTTTTTGGGAATCGAATTGTTCTCCCGAATCGCTTGCCATTGCTTCTACTGGTTGGTGGCTGGGTTCGGGACGCGGGGTCGGCAGGGGTTCAGTCAATACAGGTTGCCGAATCGGTTCTGTTGCCTTATATTCTGGCATCGTATCCTGGCGTACTGCCGGAACAAACTCGATGATGCTGAGCAGGCTAAGCACTTCGGCAACATCTTTGGGCCGATCCTCCCGCTCCTTGGCCAGCAGGCGCAGCGTCAGCGCATCCAGCCCCCGCCAATGAGCCAGTTCCGGGCGCAGGCTGCTGGGCGGCAGGGGCACGGCATTCTTGTGCTGCTCGGCCCAGCCCTCGTAGCTTTCAGCGTCAAAGGCATTCTGCCCGGTGAGCATCTCGAAGAGCACGCCGCCCAGAGCGTAGAGGTCGGTGCGGCCATCAAGCTCCGCCGATTTCATGCCCCGCCATTGCTCGGGCGCGGCATAGGCGTAGGTCAACAGCGAAGCCCCGGTCCGGGTACGGGTGATGCTGCTTTCTTTGGTGGCCACAATGCCAAAGTCGGCGATCTTGGGAACCAGAGTGTCCCCCTCCCGCGCCATCAGCACGTTTTCAGGCTTGATGTCGCGGTGTACCATTCCTTTGGCATGGGCCGCTCCCAGGCCTTCGGCGATACCGCGCGCCAGCTCCAACGCCAGCCGCACATCGAAAGGCTGGGGCGCGTGATGGAGAAAGCTCCTCAAGTCAGGACCATCAACAAACTCCATCGCGAAGAAGAGGGCTTCATCTTCGGCTCGCTCCAGATCGCCGGAGTCAATCACATTCTTATGCCGCACCTGGCGCAGGGTGCGTACCTCGCGGCGAAAGCGGGCGGTAAAAGCCTCGTCCCGGCTCCATTGCCGGGAGAGGAACTTCAATGCCCGTTGCTCGTCCATCAGTGTGTGTTCGGCCAGATAAACCGCGCCCATGCCGCCCTCGCCGAGCTTGCGGACGATGCGATAGGTGTTGCGTATAAGCATTCCTGGCTTGAGGTCGATGATCTCGCTGAGGTGGATGCCGTGAGTGGGGCAGGTTTCGGAGTGATCTGGAAAGCCGGTCATGCACTGCGGGCAGAATTTCATGCGTTTGCGCCACCTTCTTGAGGGCATTCCGCGCTACCGGCATTGTCCCATCCCGGACCGGAAAGCGCAACGGAGCACAGCCGGTGGCAGAGGCGAACCGACGCAAGGTTGCTGTCAGATTACCGGGCCATTAAGCATTTTCAAAGCTGAACGACAGGGGGCAGATTATTCCCCGGCTACACGAACCCCCTTGACGGCTGCGCGGGCGGGTGGGATACTCCCCATCGGTACTAAGTCTTGCATTTTTTCTTTCCCTGCAAGCGGGGGTTGGCTTTTTATGGACTTGATCGTGATTCGTCTTCTTTTTGTGGCCCTTCTTGCCGGGGTCTGTTTTTTCCTTCAACCATTCGGCATGACAGGATGGATGAGTGCGGCCCTGGGCGCTGGAGCGGCCGGGGCGGTCATTGTTTTTGAGCTCCGCGTCCGTGCGCTGAGCCTGAAACGGCTGATTGGCGCCGTGGCCGGCAGCGTGCTGGGCATTCTGGGCGCGGCGCTGTTCTGCCTGGTGTTGCGCGGCGCGCTGACCCCAGGACCCATCGCGTCTGTGATCCAGATCTTCGTCCTGCTGCTGATGACCTATGTGGGATTGTTGGTGGGCGCCAGCAAGGGCGACCTGCTGAACCCTGCGGCGCTGGGCACCGTCTTCATGGGTGACCGGCCCGCGCGGCGCAGCGCCAAAGTGCTGGACACCAGCGTGATTATCGATGGCCGCATCGCCGACATTGCCGAGGCGGGTTTTATCGACGGCGTGATGGTGATACCGGAGTTTGTGCTGCGCGAGCTGCAGACCGTGGCCGACTCCACTGATGGCTCAAAGAGACAGCGTGGCCGCCGCGGCCTGGATATGCTGCAACGCATGCAGTCCAACTCCGCCGTCAATGTGCAGATCGTCTCTGACGACTTTCCCTCCATTCACGAGGTAGACCTGAAGCTGCTGGAGCTGGCCAAGAAATGGCAGGCCAAGGTGGTCACCAACGACTTCAACCTGAACAAGGTGGCCCATCTGCACCACGTCGAGGTGCTGAACATCAACGACCTGGCCAACGCCCTGCGCCCGGTGGTGCTGCCCGGCGAAAAGATGTCGGTGCTGGTCCTAAAGGAAGGCAAGGAGTTCAACCAGGGAGTGGGCTACCTGGACGACGGCACCATGGTGGTGGTGGATCACGCGCGCAAGCTGATTGGCAAGACGGTGGAGATCAGTGTGACCAGCGTGCTGCAAACCGCCAGCGGCAAAATGATCTTCGGCAAGATGGAGGAGAACGGGAAACCACCCGCGGTGCCGGAGTTGGCTCACTAAGCTTCCCGATTTTCCAGCCCTTTTGCGGAGAACACGAAAGGATGGGGTGCCGAGGCAAATCAGATTGTCCCTGGTTAACCACCGAAACTAAAGGAGATTTTCCATGAAACGGTTCATCATTTTCGCAATATTGCTTTCGCTTTATCTTGTTCTTCCCGCTTCACTCGGCGCACGCGATAAAAGCCTGCCGTCGACACGAGCGGCATGAAGCATATTTTTCTCGGCTGGATTGATCTTGGTCCTGATAACTATCGGACTCTTAGATACGATTTCAGGGAAGATTGGGTCAAGGTCATTGAGACTGAAAACCTCAACTTTCAGCAGGACTTTCAGTCAAAGCTATCGACCGGCCGAACCATCAGCGCGGCCAGGAATAAAGAGGACGTAAACACGGCAGGGAACGACCTCTACATCAAGTTCACGGATGTCGTTATCGAACCCGATTATACTGGGGCGGTTATTCTTTATAGCCTTCACATTTCCGTACACTTTATCGACCTCAAGACCAATACCGAGATTGCATCGATTCCCGACCTGGAACTCAATAAGCATTTTTGTGCCCTGGAGAGTTGTTTGTCGAGTGATTTGAATGTGCTGAACGAAAAACTGCAATTACTGATTGCGGGCGGCAAGCAAACGAAAAACCGGGATGCAAGATAACTGCGAGGAGTGCAAACCACCTACGGCGTATAGGGCCACCTGAAGTGAGGCCAGCAGTCATGCGAGAGGAACACTGCAAAGATGAACGAACAGCCCGTTGTCTGTAGTTGTCCCAAGCGCGATTGTCCGCGTCATGGCGATTGCGTTGCCTGCCGGGAATTTCATCTGAATTCCAAGCATCCTAAGCCGCCGCGTTGTGAAAGAAAGCCCGGCGGGCTGCAAAGGCTCTTTGGGGCACACGCCGCCCCGAGACTCAAGCTGCGTTGAATGCCGGCATGGATGGAGCGCCAATCCTCAGTGGACTAGGCGCCATTCAGCGGGCAGTTGCGCCGATGTCAATCTGACTTCCCGATGCCATGCCCCAGGTACTCGTGGCGCGTGCTGCATCTCTGAATTTGTTCAAAATATCTTGCTTAGGCGCGGAATTCATCTTGTGGTCAATAATCTGCCCGGAACGGAGCTTGATGATGACACGCCCTGTGCCTTGCGTATTAAAGCGATAGTCATCAATCTCTCGCAACGGGATCACGATAGCCGGGTTGGGGATGGGATTATCCTTGGTGAATAGATAGAGCGTTCTGTTGGTTAGAAGGAAATCGTCAAGGTTTGCTTTTGTGGTAACGCCGACGACGAATTCACCGGCCTCGAGAGGCCGCTGTCTTATTGCCTGGGCCATGAGTCGGCCGCACTTCATCATGTATCCATTGACAAACGCATCAAGAGTCAACTTGCTGGCCTCCGTCTGGGCAGTAGGGCTGTACTGACCTTCCTTCCACAATTTCCAGGTGGCCGCCCATGCTTCCCGGGCAGCCGGATCTAAAAGGGCCTCCTTATTTTCGGATTCCTTCGCTTCAGCTTTCTTGGCATTCAGAAATTCCTTGGTGTCGAAGCCGTACCACACCAGACAGAGAATTACGAATATCTCTTCAGGCAAGGGCGCGCCGAAAAAAGCGATTTGGTTGCCATCGCTGTATACAGAAATGCCCCATATCATGATTCCGGTTGTGAGCACATAACCCGCGATTGCGCCCGCCACCTTGGACGCGCGGGAGATGAAGCTTTGAAGAATGATGGCGACAATAATTACAGGATTAAACATTCAGATGCTCCTTTCATACTTCGGTTGACCGGCGGAGAACAAGCCGCATATCCCGGAATAGTACCAATAAACACGCCGGGGAGATTGGCCATCGAACCGCCCGGAATGATAACACCGCAAGAGACGCAACCGGCGCAAAACAAGCGCCGGAAACCGGGGAGGCGCCGGGGAAACGACACCCAAAATTCATTAGCGACTCCTGCCACTAGTTGGACGAGATGAATTGAATTGCTTTTAAGTGAAACCACTATACAACAAAATCCATTGCTGCTGAAACTAAAAAATGTATGTCATTCCTCAAGGAAAAAAGGCGCAAAATTGGGCAAAAACGGCCTCATCGGCGTCCTAGGGCTTTGGCGCGGGGACGCCCCATTTCACAAACTGATCTGCAATGTCGGGCTGGATGGCTTTGGCGGCGGCGATGTCTCTGTTAGCGGCGGCTTGATCGCCCTTCATCTGCTCCGCCAATCCCCGGCCATAGAGTGACGAAGCCATCTTTGGATTGATGGCCAGCGCTGCACTGTAGTCGGCAATGGCCGCATCGGGATTCTTCAACTTGAGGTAGACAAATCCGCGGCTGTCGAGGGTGTCGGCGTTGCCCGGCTGCAGTGTGAGGGACTTGTTGCAATCGTCGAGAGCCGGTTGGAGCTGGCCGACGATCGCGCGGCAAAAGCAGCGGACGTTGAAGGCATTCGCGAAGCTGGGATTAATGCGAATGGCTTGGTCATTGTCCTTGATGGCGCGGTCGTAATTACCCTTCTCGTAGTATGCCCTTCCTCGGTTCGTGTATGCAATCGTATCGCTGGGATCAAGCCGGATGGCCTGATCAAAGTCCTGGATGGCGCGGTCGTAGTCGCCTTTTTGGGAGTACGCGATGCCCCGGTTGACGAAAGCGCCCTCTAGGCGTGGATTAAGCTGTAGCGCCTGATCATAGTCCTTGATGGCGCGGTCGTAGTCGCCTTTGAGCTTATATGCGATGCCCCGGTTGACGAAAGCGCCCTCTAGGCGTGGATTAAGCTGTAGCGCCTGATCATAGTCCTTGATGGCGCGGTCGTAGTCGCCTTTGAGCTTGTATGCGATGCCCCGGTTGACGAAAGCGCCCTCTAGGCGTGGATTAAGCTGTAGCGCCTGATCATAGTCCTTGATGGCGCGGTCATAGTCGCCCTTATGGAGGTATGCGATGCCCCGGTTGTAGAACGCAGCAGCCAGGGTTACGTTGCTCTCCTGGCCCGACTGGATGAGAGCCGTGCATCCCGCGATGCTCAGGTCGGGAGCGCTAGCCGTGCACCGGTTCCAGTTATCATCACTCGTCTGGCCGGGCAGCGTAGCCGATGTACTCAGCAAAGCCGTTAATACGAAGATCGTCAGAATACGCATAGTTCCTCCTTGAATGTGTATTTCGAGTCTATATCCGTGACTTTGCGAAAAGCTACCCTATGGTTTCGGCGCAGGGACGCCCCATTTCGCGAATTGATCTGCTATGTCAGCCTGGATGGCTTTAGCAGCGGAGATGTCTTTGCCGGCGGCGGCCTGATCGCCCTTCAGCCGCTCCGCCAGTCCCCGGCCATAGAGTGAGGTAGCCATTTGGGGGTAGAGAACCAGAGCGGCGTTGTAGTCAGCGATGGCCGCATCGGGATTCTTCATCTTGAGATAGACAAAGCCGCGTCTGTCGAGTGTGCGAACATCGATCAGGCGCAATGTCAGTGATTGATTGCAATCGTCAAGTGCTGGTTGGAGTTGCCCGACAATGGCACGGGAAAAGCAGCGGCTGCTGAACACGTCAGCATCGTTGGGATTGAGCCGCAGTGCCTGGTCATAATCCTGGATAGCACGGTCATATTCGCCCTTATATTCGTACGCGCTGCCCCGGTTGTAGAACGCAGTCGCATTGCTGGGGTTGAGGCGGATTGCCTGATCTAAGTCCTGGATGGCGCGGTCATAATCTCCGTTGTGGTCGTATACAAAGCCCCGGTGGTTGAACGCTTGTGCATAGCTGGGATTGAGGCGGATCGCCTGATCGTAGTCCTGGATGGCGCGGTCATAATCACCCTTGTCTTCGTATGAAACGCCCCGGTTGTAGAACGCGATAGCCAGGTTAGCTTCCGTTTCCTGACCAGACTTGATGAGCGCTGTGCATCCGTCGATCGACAGGTTTGAATCGTCGCCCTTGCACCGCTTCCAATTCTCTTCACGCGTCTGGCCGGGGGGCGCGAGAGGAGTCTGCGGCTGTGTCTGAGACTGTTGGACAGTTACGCCCCATTTTGCGAACTGATCTGCAACGTCAGGCTGGATGGCTATGGCGGCGGCGATGTCTTCGTCAGCGGCGGCCAGATCGCCCTTCATCCGCTCCGCCAATCCCCGTCCATAGAGTAAGTAAGCATCTTTGGGGTTGATAGCCAGGGCAGCGTTGTAGTCGGCGATGGCCGCATCGGGATTCTTCATCTTGAAGTAAACAAAGCCGCGGATGCCGAACGTTTTGGCCTCGTTGGCGCGCAAGGCGAGCGACTGATTGCAATCTTCAAGGGCTGGTTGGAGTTGCCCGACAATGGCGCGGGCTAAGCAGCGGTTGCTGAACGCTTGTTCATCGCTGGGATTGAGGCGGATTGCCTGGTCAAAATCCTGGATGGCGCGGTCGTAATCACCTTTTTCCCCGTAGGTTACGCCTCGGTTGCTGAAAGCTTCCTCATAGCTTGGGTTCAGCCGGATGGCCTGGTCATAGTCCTGGATGGCGCGAACGTAATCATTTTTGTCGTCGTACGCAAGGCCCCGGTTGGCGAACGCATCCGCATCGCTGGGATTGAGCCGGATCGCCTGGTCAAAATCCTGGATGGCACGGTCGTATTCACCCTTATTGCCATACGCAATGCCCCGATTGCGGAACGCCAAGGCATAGCTGGGGTTCAGCCGGATCGCCTGGTCAAAATCCTGGATGGCGCGGTCATATTCACCCTTTTGCCGGTACGCGTTGCCCCGGTTGTTGAACGCAGTTGCAAAGCTGGGATTGAGTTGGATGGCCTGGTCATAGTCCTGGATCGCGCGGTCGTATTCGCCCTTATCGTCGTACGCGGCGCCCCGGTTGGAGAACGCAATGGACAAGTTAGAGTTGTTCTCCTGGCCCGACTGGATGATTGCCGTGCATCCTGCGATGCTCGTGTCCGGACCGGCAGCCTTGCAGCGGTTCCAGTTCTCTTCTCGCGTCTGGCCAGGCAGGATGGCAGACGCGCCCAGCAAAGCCGTCAATACAAACATTGCCAGAATACGCATATTTCCTCCTGGGACGGTCATGCTTGTTATGAAATATACCGAGGATTATGCACCTCCCTGCGCCCGAAATTCAACGAGAAACTCCACAGTGGCGCTTGTTTGCGGATTCATGCAGCTTTGACAGCGATGCAGGCGGATCGAGAGTTGGGCTTGGCTTTGACGAGAATCTCCATGTCCTGGCCGAGCGCCACGAGGAAGTGCATCAGGCGCTCGACGGAGAGACCCTCCAGCTTGTAATGGAGGAGTGCGGAAACCTTCGGTTGGTTGATGCCGAGCGTGGCGGCAACTTCCGCCTGAGTGAGCCTCTTCCGCTCGACAGTCTGATTAAGAGCGGCACAAAGCCGGGCCTTGGTAAGGTACTGCAAAGTCATTGCGGGCCTTCGCCTCTATGGGAGAACAGTGCAAACGGCCATGCTGCCGGTGTTTGCAGATAATTACCCCTCTCCGGCGCACAATCAAAGCAATCAAAAGGCAATGCCGCTCCCGATCCTTGACAACTGATTCGCTGACCCGTTATTGATCCAGCCCATAAGTTTTGAAATGCTGTGCCCCATCCATTCCGCGCTTTTTGCGGAATGGGTGGGAGGGAGTGTTGCATCTCTTTGGGGCGGATCAGTAACAGCTAAAAACCGCATCTTTTCGCCACCGCCGCTTCCGCAACCCACTCAAAAACCATGAGTTAGATCCACAGCGGGCGCCAAAATGCAACAATTGTTTTGTCCGTATTCGCCTTTTGGACCAAAAATCAAAATCAGATAACCATCATGAAAACAACAACATAACAAATCCGCAAGGGCGAACAAAGGGCAAACAATGGGCGAAACCCAGGCGCGGGATTCCGGTTGTCTCGCCTCTCCATTTGAGACGCGGAAGTCGCATCCTTCATCGGGATCAAATTTCAAATGCGATGGCCCTGTACTATCGCCACTCCTCAGTACTTCTGCATCTTGGGGTCGATCTCGTCAGCCCAGGCTAAAATGCCGCCGGCAAGGTTGACCACGCGGGGGTAGCCCTGCTGCTTGAGGAATTCGGCGACCTTCTGCGAGCGGACGCCCGAGCGGCACTGTACGATGACCTCGCGGTTGCGGTCAATCTCGGCGAGGCGATTGGGAACGTCGGTCTGCGGGATTAGCTTTCCGCCGATCTGAGCGATTCGGTACTCGTAAGGCTCGCGCACGTCGAGAATGTAAACGTCTTCGCCGGCATCGATGCGGCGTTTCAGCTCCTTCACGGCAAGCTGGGGGATTCCGTTCTTCACACTTTTCTCCTCCGGAGTTTCGGGCACGATGCCGCAGAAATGCTGGTAGTCGATGAGCTGGGTCACGGTGGGGTTGGAGCCGCAGACCGGGCACTGGGGATTCTTGTGCAGCTTAAGCTCACGAAATCTCATGGTGAGGGCGTCGACCAGCAGCAGCCGTCCGATGAGCGATTCGCCTTTGCCCTGTTGTTGCGTACCTAAGATGAGCTTGATCACTTCGGCAGCCTGGATGACGCCGATGATTCCGGGCATGATGCCCAGCACTCCGCCCTCGGCGCAACTGGGAACGAGGCCGGGCGGCGGCGGCTCGGGATAGAGGCAGCGGTAGCAGGGGCCCTGCTTGGTGGCGAAGACGCTGGCCTGGCCTTCAAAACGGAAAATTGACCCGTAGACGTTTGGCTTGCCCGACAGCACGCATGCGTCGTTGACCAGGTAGCGTGTGGGGAAGTTGTCCGTTCCGTCGGCCACGATGTCGTAGTCCTTGAATATCTCCATGGCATTGGCGCTTGTGAGCATGGTCTCATGCTTGACGATGCGCACGGAGGGATTGAGAGCGTTGAGCTTCTCTGTGGCTGAGTCCAGCTTCTTGCGCCCGACGTCTTTGGTGGAGTGGATGATCTGGCGCTGAAGGTTGCTCGAGTCCACGACGTCGAAGTCCACCAGGCCCAGCGTTCCAATGCCGGCCGCGGTCAGATATAAGCTCAGGGGCGAACCCAGTCCGCCGGTGCCCACGCAGAGCACGCGCGCGGCTTTCAGTTTCTGCTGGCCCTCCATGCCCACATCGGGCAGGATCAGGTGTCGGGCGTAGCGGGAGAGGTCATCGGTAGTCAGCTCGGGCAGTGAGGCCGGTTGATTTGTCGTCATTGTGTCTCATTCTCTGGTGGATGTGCAGTTGTGGTTGCGGAAAGGTTGTACGCATTTATAGGGTAACAAACACGAACGGCTCCGCAGAATGCAGAGCCGTTCGTGGATTGCAGGGTGGAGTCAGTTACATTGTGGGCTTTTTGGGCTTCTTGGGCTCGGTGGCAGGAGTCTCGACAGCCTTAGGCTTCCAGAAGTCAGAATCGGCCTTGATGAATTCGTCGGGGACGTAGCTCTGAGCCGGGTTGACGGAATACAGCTCGAAGCGATCGGTGTCGATGGCGGCTTCGCGGAGTTCGCGCAACCGGACTTTATCACTCTCGCTCAGGACCGCGTCGAACTTCGGCTCCAGTGCATTGCTCTTGTCGATATCAGCTAGCGAATTGTCAGAGGTGAGGAAGACGTACGAGCCGACTTGTTCGCCGTACTCCACGCGATATGCGCCCCAATGGTCTGCACTTCCGACTTTATCCTCGGCAGCTATCCACATCTTTACCAGTTCGGTGAATTCCTTCCCGTGGCCGGGACGAACATGGATGATGCGTGCTTCCAGGAACCGGCCTTGAGAGATGTCGGTTCTGGTGTGGTAGCTCAGTTCCGGCACATAGCGGAAGAACAACGACTTGGAGTCTTCCAGCAGTTCTCCATCGGCCACGTTGAGACGCTCGAACTCTGCCGCGGCTGGGCCTTCGAAGATCTTCATGGCCTTTTCGAGAGCTTCGAAAGAGTCAAAGTGCGACAGATAGATGGCCCGCGGCTTGCCGGACATTGCGTTGAAAGCGATGTAGTTGATGGGGAAATTGGCCTTGGTCACGGCCTGGACAAAGGCGCTCTCCGTTTTGTCGTGGGCCAAGCCGCCCTTGCCGGGCTTGGTATATTCAACGATGATCTGCAAGTACTTGGGCGCCGAAACAGATGTGGTTGATTGATCCTGGGCGACGGCTACTGAGCTGCCAGCAACCGCAATAGACAGTCCCAACAAAAAGGAACTGAATTTGTTCATGTGTGAAACCTCCGTGGTTTTGCTTGGAGGTGGAACGCAAAGGAGGGGAATCCAGGGAAGTGCGTACTCTCCAAGTCTTGTGATTAGAAAGGATAGACCGGGTAAGTGTAAAGAGATTTCTCTGAAATTGACAGATTTTTGTTTAGCCCGGGCAATTCGCACACCACAGGCTGGTCAAGCAGAGAAGCGAAATGTTGCAGATGCGTTCCGGGAACGGGTATCCGGGTTCCGCCGGTGGATTATCGCTCTTCATGGGAATTGCGGTGAGCACACCAGGTATGCGAGATTGGGTATGCTAGATTGCAGATTTGAGTGGATTCTGCCGATAACAGCTTCATATCCTCGCAGACAGGAAAGCCGCCTTGAGACGAAAGACCCGCAAACCTAACTTTGAGCAGATTCTGGAGAAGCTGCGCGCGCGCGCTTTCGATGTGACGCCATCAACCGAAGTCGCAGGCGGAGTGCTGGTGAGCAAGCATGGGGCCGGGGCAGTCTTGGTGGCAGCGACAGGTAAAGCGGCGCCGGTTGCCTTTGCCGTGCATCCGGGAGTGCTGGTTGGGGGTTATGTGGCCCGTCTGCTGGACCGAGGCCATCAGAAGTTCATTCAAACGTCCCAATATGAGCTTCCTGCAACGGCCAGCCAGTTGCACGCGATTCACCGCTTCAGCGAAGAGTTGAAGCAGTTGACCGGCGACATCGATCTCTACAACGAGTCGCTGGGAACCACCAGTGACCTTTACATCTATGACCGCTTGAAGGGCCGTGAAGCTGTGCAGCCTGCTCCAGTAAATCCCTGGGAACAGGCGGGAGGGCACTAATTTTTCCGGGATGCAGGCGATGACAGCCATGGAATCGGCAGAAAAGACGCAGGTCGATAATCCGCCGCAGGCAAAGCCCGATCTGCGCGACCGGCGCGAGACGTCGCGGGAAGCGGTTGATACCACGGCGGTGATTTTTCTCGTCAAGATCGCATCACGGCTGCGAGGGCGCATTCTCGATTTGAGCCTGACCGGCTGCCGCATCCGCACCGACGAACGTTTTCCGGTGGGCATCTACACGCGGGTAGAGACCGAGTTTCGGCTGGAAGGGCTGCCCTTCCGGCTAGGCGGCGTCATTCAGGTGATTCACGACCGGCACACGGTGGGCATCCGCTTTTTAGATATGAGCAGCCGCAAGCGGGAGCAGGTAAAGCAGTTAATGGAAGATATCCGGGAAGTGAAAGAGCAGGGAACAGGGAACAGGGAATAGACCAAGACTTAGCGGCGGCGTGCACGCTCGCGTTGCAGCTCGCGATAGACCTCGCTCTTGGATTGGCCCAGCTCGCGGGCAAGGCGCTTGAGGGCTTCCTTCTCGTCGATGCTGGCTTCTGACATGAGTCGCGAGACGCGGTCGGAAATAGATTCCCTGGTCCCCAAATGCGAGGGACCTGGGGCACCCACAGGTTGCGCATCGACCAGCAGGGTAATCTCGCCGCGCATGCGATCGCGGCCGGCAAGCTCGCGGCGCACCTCGGCCACCGTGCCGCGCAAAAACTCCTCGTGAATCTTGGTCAGCTCGCGGGCCAGTACTACGCGTAGGGCGGGACCAAATACGGCTTCGAGATCGGCCAGAGCTTCCAGAATGCGGTGTGGCGCTTCGTAAAAAATGAAAGTGCGCGCTGTATTGTTTCGCTGAACCTCGGCGGCCAGCTCTTCCAGCCGGGTTCGCCGCGCCCCAGCTTTTTCCGGCAGGAATCCGATGAAGTGGAACTCATCGGCAGGCAGTCCGGAGGCGACCAGCGCGCTAAGCGCTGCATTGGCTCCGGGGATGGGGATGACGGCGACGCCGGCGGCAATGGCTTCGGCGATGAGCCAGCCTCCGGGGTCGCTGATGCCCGGCATTCCGGCGTCGGAGACCACGGCGATAGCCTTCCCGGCCTTTATGTTTTGGATCAGTTCGGTGGCACGGGTGTGCTCGTTGTGCTGGTGGCAACTCAGGGTGGGGGTGGTGATCTCGTAGTGGTTGAGCAGCTTCTGCGTCTGGCGCGTGTCCTCGCAGGCGATGCGGTCCACGCGGCGGAGCACGTCGAGGGCGCGCAGGGTGATGTCACCCAGGTTGCCGATGGGAGTGGCTACGAGGTAGAGGCCGGGGGCGAGCGGGGCTTGAAGATCATCGGACATGCGCACGGTCAGTCTACGGCATGTTGGGGGTGCTAGAAACAATGATTTGTAGCAATTCCAACATTCCCTCAGGGGCTAAAGCCCCGCATTGATTATGCAACATTCACGTCGGCCCTACGGGACGACGCGCGGTATATTTGTACTATCCTGATGACTTAAAGGAGTATGCTTCGCATATGGTCGACACAGACGCAATACTCATTCATCAATTAAAACAAGCGATAAGCGAAACAGTGTCGGAATTTATGGCTAATCCCGTAGATTTTCTCTACGAATCCGATATTCAATCGTTGCTTTTTGTAAAGCTTCGTCAGGAGATGCGCGAAATCAGATATAAATCGGAGGCCAAAGAAGTAGAGCTACTCTTCAAGTCCGTACGTAGCATCAACCCAGTAAAAACCGAATATCCGCTTATTCCAAGTGGATTGAATGGAAGGTTTGATGTAGCTGTTTTGTCGGAAAAGCATGACCCCGCGTTTAGGATTTGGAAACAATTCTGTCGCATTGGCATTGAGTTGAAGCTTTGGCAATCAGACGGTACAGGTGTATCGCGCTTCGATGATTTCGAAAGGCTTCAATCATACCGGCGAGTGTGCAATGATAACAGACGCCGTTTCACCGGGATTGCGATGATATTTGTCCACCCTGGTGCCGAGCAGTGGATTAAAGATGTGAGTGGCGGCGTTGAGTCCGAGGTGAGTTTTCCGTGCGATGACGTTGTATTTCAAGTTGTCGATTCTTCATTTCCACGATGGTATGAGGTCAGGAGGTAGAATATGGGAGTTATTTGGCGAGCTGATACTGGACGTTGCGGAACGTGTGTATTCTGGGGAGGAAATCGCTTGTTTGATTCCTTGCCTAGCGTTAATGTTGATCCAACCAGTTACGGGGCATGCACAAACAACCGCTCAATCTACTGCCAAACAAATCAAACGAAGATGGCAAGTGAGAATGGTTGTGAACACTTTGTGCTTCATCCATCACTGAAGTAGCAAATGAGATTTATCGCGCACCGAACCCGTTCTCGCCTTGTGATCGCTTACGGGTTTTTGGGCCGTTTGTGCTGAGTGAGGCGTGGACCGGGAGGTCCACGCGACAGCCGGCCAGGAGGCCGACGCTACCTGTTGTTTCAGCGAGCAGAAACCTTGAGCCAGGCTGGAGATCCGCTCTACACCTACAGGCAAAATACTCTAGAGCCACGCCTAACACAAGCCAGTGATATTCAGTAGTCCGTAAATTCCGTACCCTTCAAAACATCGACTGATTCAGAGCTTCCTAGAGGGCTTTCTCGCGGGCTTCTTCGCGTTCGATGCGGCGCTGCTCGGCCAGGAGCGACATCGCGCTCATCAGGTTCTGGACGCTGACGATGCCGACCACGCGCCCGCTTTCCGTGATGGGAATCAGCGAGAGCCCGCGGCCTGTCTGGATGCGGCGAATGGTGGTTCCCAGCGTGTCCTCAGGGCGAGCCACCTGGAAGGCCTTGGACATGACCGCCTGGACGTAGCCGTCGCCGTCGTTGCGCAGGGAGTCCACAATGCGCTGGCGGCTGATGATGCCCACCAGTTGCGGACCGCGCACTACGGGAAAATCCTCCTGAAGTGAATGGACGCAGCGCGCCAGCGCGCCGGCCAGGGTGTCAGAGGGCGAGAGGGTGGCGAAATCGGTGAGCATGACCTCGCGCATGTGCACGGTGTCGACCACCGACTGGAAGAAGACGCCCTGATCCTCGATCTGCGCACCGATCATGATGAAGAATCCGGCGATAACCAGCCAGTAATCATGCAGAAAAACGCCGCTCGCCATGGCGGCCAGCGCCAAAACCTGGCCCAGCCCGGCAGCCATACGCCCGGCTAGCGTGAATCCATGCTTGCGGGCCAAGCTGTTGCGGAGCAGCCGCCCACCGTCCAGGGGGTAGGCAGGCAACAGATGCAGGAGGCCCAGACCGGCCTGCATCCAAACCATGCTGCGCACCAGCCAGGCAGCCGAAATCCATGGACGGGCAAGAAGATTGATATCGCCGCTGGCGCCCAAAAATGCCGCGGCCATCAACAGCGCCGTGGCCAGATTCGCTACCGGACCGGCCAGCGCCAGGGCAAACTGCCCGCCGCCATGGCTGGAGCCTTCCTGGCTTTCCGGGTCGGCGTAAGCATACATCCCACCGATGGGCAACAACAGAATTGCGCGCAGCCGCAATCCCAGCCACCCAACCACCAGCAGCCGAGCCATTTCGCGCACGGCAACCGCAGCCACCAGCACCAGGAACAGCCCCAGGCCGCGGGTGAGCGCAAAGTCGCCCCCTTCCGCGAAGCTCAGCGCCATGCAAACGGCGGCGAGAAGCGGGAAGAAGATATGGACGCGCATCTCGACGCCCATCCAACGGCCCAGCGGAATTGACCAACCACGCATACAGAATGATTGTAGAGGGTCGGCCCCCGATTCCCGTATTCTGGTTTGCGTGCGCATCATTGCCGGATCGCTACGTTCCCGCAGGCTGGAGGCTCCGAAGGGGCTTGGCACACGTCCCACCAGCGACCGGCTGCGCGAGACCCTCTTCAACGTGCTGGCGCCATGGATTGGGGGCGCGGCTTTTTGGGATTTGTATGCCGGCTCGGGCGCGGTGGGCATTGAAGCGCTTAGCCGCGGAGCCGCGCTAGTGGAGTTTGTTGAGCGGGATCCTGAGGCACTCAAGGTTTTACGCGGCAACCTGGAGAGGCTGGGGCTGAGGGAGGGATTCCGTATTCATACCGCAACAGTGGGAGCAACCCTGTGCAAAATGCAAGCAGCCTTTAAGCCGGGCTTGGATGCAATTCGTGGATCGGAGTTTGACCTGGTATTTCTCGATCCGCCATGGGAAGCAGCGGAGGAGTATGCGGCTACGTTGGGTTTGTTGGGCGGGAAGGCCGCCGGGCTGTTGAGCGAGGATGCGGTGGTGATTGTCGAGCACCGCCGCAAGCAGCGGCTTGAAGATCGCTATGGTTTGCTCGAACGCACGCGACTGCTGGAACAAGGCGACGCGGCGCTGAGCTTTTACGCCATCAGCCGATCCTCCGCGCCGGAAATCGATTAGAGTGAATTGCATGAGAAATGCGCGAATCTTCCTAGCCCTTGCCGCGATAATGGCGGCCTCTGTTGCTGCCTCACAAGCGCCCGCGGCCCTTCACCAGCCCGATGTCAATCCGCAACTGGTCATCCTCGATACCGACATTGGCGACGACATCGACGACGCCTTTGCGCTGGCGCTGGCGCTGCGTAGCCGGGAGATCGATTTGCTGGGGATTACAACGACGTATGGGGATACGGATCTAAGGGCAAAGCTTGTGGATAGGTTTCTGGCCGAGGCAGAGTGCCCACATGACCTTCTTCTTCCGGTGGTTCCTGGTCTTCCCACGCCGCACGAAAATGTGTTCACCCAGAGCGCATATGCAAAGCAGGAACCGCGCAGAGTCGGTGGCTGCTTTGCCCCCGGCAATCTCCTGGACTTAATAAAAGATGAGAAAATTTGGGAAAACGAGCGCAAAAACCACGATGCAGCCGGCTTCATTCTCCGCAAGATTCGCGAGTGGCATCCCGGCCATATCACGCTGATCGCCATTGGGCCTCTGAACAATATCCAGGCGGCCATTGAGCGCGACCCGGCGACTTTTCGCAAGCTCAAGCGGGTGGTGATCATGGGCGGCAGCATCTATCGCGGTTACGACAGCCGGGAGGGCGCGCACCGTCCTCCCGATGCCGAGTGGAATGTCAGCCGCGATCCTGCGGGGCTGCGGGCTCTGTTGTCGTCTGGAGTTCCGGTCTTCATGATGCCCCTGGACTCGACACAGATACACCTGGAGACGCCGGAGCGGGAGGCGATCTTTGCCCATGGTTCTCCGCTCACCGATCAATTGACCCTGCTCTACCACCAGTGGATGGCCGGCACGCAGGGTCATCCGCTTGCTCCCACTCTCTTTGACCCGGTTGCAGTGGCCTATGTCATTAGTCCCGAGTTGTGCCCGGTTAAGCCGATGCGTCTGGAGGTGGACGACAAGGGCTTTACCAGGCCTGTTGATGGTCCGCCCAATGTTCAGGTCTGCTTGCAGTCGGACGAGACGGGATTTCTGGAGCTGCTGGTGGACCGGATTACCGGGAAATCTGCACGCTGATTTATGAGCAAAACAAGACAATTCAACCATATACCGTCATTTGTTTTTGGCCTTCGGCAATTAAAATTGTGTTATTCAAGGCACAAAACTGCCGATTGTGATAAGGGTCACTCTTAACCCCATTGACAGTGGCGGATAGGAGGAGAAAAATGACGGAGCGGGGCAAACTGAGCCGAAATATACGGCCTACGGAGGGAAAGTGAAAAACGCAGGGAAAATGCTTGTATTGGGGATGTTGGGTTTAGGGTTGCTGCTGAGCGGCTGCAAGCCAGCGCCGGAGTTGACCAAGGCCAATGCGCTGGCCTTGATCCAGGCCAATTATGACCAGAAACCAGCGGCGGGCGTGGCCATCGCGGTAGATGTGCATGGGTTGAAGGACGGCGTGGCCGCCAAGTATTGGGAAAAGGCCACGGTTTATGCCAACAGGATTTGGGGCGACTTCAAGCTAACTCCGGAAGGCAAAAAGGTGCTCAAACTGTCCGACGGGGGCGATGTACTCAAGTGGCGCCCGGATAAAGACCCCGATCCGAACTATGCGGTAGTGGTGACCTCAGTTGCCACTAATCATCTGAAGGCGCAGGAGGTACAGGATCCGCAGGATGAAGTGCTTCCTGGCGTAACGACAGCAAAAGGCGCTGATTTTCTTGAGGTAGTAAACCTGGACGGGTTGCCGGACCCGCTTGCGAAGATTGCCAGCAATCCCATCAACAAACTGGTCACCAAGCGTCATGCTGATTTTGCCTATGAGAATGGAGCTTGGGTTCTGCACTCTATTGAATAATAAAGAGGAAACACTTGAGGGGTGGGGCAGACAGCACTGCCCCTGCCCCGGTTTCCTGCGATCGTCCTATATTTTAAGTTCTTGAATCTCCAGTTGAAGCCCATCCTGTCCGGATGGTGGTCAGGTGCGTGTCGCGCCATGGCCCATTGCCGTTCTGTTTGCCCTTACGCCTGCTTCCTTTGCCCAGAGAGTCCCGCATGCACTGCTTTTGAGGCAATTTACCTTTCAAAATGTCCTCTGGAGCGGCGGAATCCGTTTGACCTCACCCCGATTTCTTGCTATTGTTAAAAGGTTGCGCAAGAACGCAGCTATCCGTGTGTCTTAACGATAGAAGCGTAGGGGTAGCCCGGTCCGGCTGAAGCAGTCGGCTGAACCCCAGGGCCTGGCGCATTTGGCCGGCCAGACATGTTCCCGGAATCGCTCTTTTCTTGCAAGGGCAGCCGGGGCCCCCGGCGACAGGTCTTCGTCGCTGGGGTGGAGAGACAAATCGCATCGGCGCCCGCGCGTTCTCCGCCTCGGAGGGCTATGCGGGCCGGAAGCGGCGAAACGGAGTCGGCTTTTCCCTAGTACCTAGTAAGAGGAATACGCTCGGCCACCGTCCCGTTTCTCGTCTGAGATTGCAACGAAGGCAGACGCGAAGCAGCACAGCAGGGCTTCCTTGCGCGTGCGCGACAGAAATCAAGTCGTGCGCTCTCGCTATGGGAGGCCTCACAGGCTTGCGCGCGGCTTTCGAACGGGAAGAGTCAAGGTTTTTGGCATAAGGAGTTTTGGTTTGCCTACATTCAATCAGTTGGTTCGCAAGGGGCGCACCGCCCCGCGGTACAAGACGGCGTCGCCGGCCCTGCAGGCTTCGCCGCAGCGGCGCGGCGTTTGCACGCGCGTGTATACACAGACGCCCAAAAAGCCGAACTCGGCCCTGCGCAAGGTAGCCCGCGTGCGGCTGACAAACGGAATTGAGGTCACCACCTATATTCCCGGCATCGGCCACAACCTGCAGGAGCACTCCATTGTGCTGATTCGCGGCGGAAGAGTGAAGGATTTGCCGGGCGTCCGCTATCACGTGGTGCGGGGAACGTTGGATTCGGTGGGTGTAGGCGAGCGCAAGCAGAGCCGGTCGAAGTATGGGGCCAAGCGCGCCAAGGGCGCAGCGAAGTAGCAGGACGGTTCCGGGGCGGTTGATCTGAACCCGGACTGGGGTAAGAGAAGCGGCGCGTAAAGCCGAGAGGAATTTGAGGATTATGCCGAGAAAAGGGCACACAGTGAAGCGGGAAGTAGCGCCGGACCCGGTCTACGGGTCCGAGCTGGTCACCAAGTTTGTCAACTCGATGATGTGGGGCGGCAAGAAATCGACGGCCCAGAACATCTTCTATGGGGCGATGAAGACCCTTGAAGAGAAGGGCGGCGGCGACGATGCCCTCAAACTCTTCAAGAAGGCGGTGGAGAATTGCAAACCGCTGCTGGAAGTGAAGACCCGGCGCGTGGGCGGCGCCAACTACCAGGTGCCGATCGAGGTCAATCCCGACCGGCGCACCTCGCTGGCCATTCGCTGGCTGCTGACTTACGGCCGGGCCCGCGGCGAGAAGGGTATGACCGACAAGCTGTCGAATGAGCTGCTGGATGCGGCCAACGGGCGTGGCGGCGCAATGAAGAAGAAGGAAGACGTGCACCGCATGGCCGAGGCCAACCGCGCCTTTGCCCACTACCGCTGGTAGGACGCAGGGACTTAGTTGGACGAACAAGATCTAATCGCGGGCTGTATTCGCCCGCCAAGGAAGAAGTAACCGTGGCTCGCACCGTACCTCTAAATCGCTGCCGGAACATCGGAATCATGGCGCACATCGACGCCGGGAAGACGACAGCGACTGAACGCATCCTGTTTTACACGGGCATCACGCACCGCCTCGGCGAAGTGCATGAAGGCACGGCGACCATGGACTACATGGAGCAGGAGCAGGAGCGCGGTATCACGATTACTTCGGCAGCCACCACCTGCACCTGGAACGACGTTCTCATCAACATCATCGACACCCCCGGCCACGTGGATTTCACCGCCGAGGTGGAGCGCAGCTTGCGCGTGCTGGATAGCGCGGTAGCGCTGTTTGATTCCGTTGCCGGCGTGCAGCCGCAGTCGGAAACCGTGTGGCGCCAGGGCGATAAATACAACGTGCCGCGCATCTGTTTCGTAAACAAGATGGACAAGAACGGCGCCGACTTCGAGCACGTTCTGGACAGCATTCGCAAGCGGTTGGGCGCGAGGCCCGTGGCGTTGCAGATTCCCATCGGCGCGGAGGCAAATTTCAAGGGCGTCGTCGACCTGATCGAGATGAAGGCCATCCTGTGGCACGACGAGACCCTGGGCGCCGAGTTTTCCGTCGAGCCGATTCCCGCCGCGTTGCAAAAGAAAGCCGAGGCCTTCCGGCTGCAGTTGATCGAGGTGATCGCCGAGACCGACGACGTGCTGCTGGAGAAGTTTCTTCAGGGCGAGACGCCCACCATCGTCGAGCTGAAGGCCGGCATTCGCCAGGCAACCATCGATTTGAAGGTCTTCCCGGTGATCTGCGGAAGCGCCTTCAAGAACAAGGGCATACAGACGCTGCTGGACGCAATCGTTGATTACCTGCCCAGCCCGCTGGACGTTCCCCCGGTCGAGGGCGTCGATCCCCGCAATCTCAGTCATATAGAAACGCGCAAGCCGGACGACAACGAGCCGCTATCCGCCCTGGCCTTCAAAATCATCAACGACCCCTTTGGCAAGCTAGGTTTTGTTCGGGTCTATTCAGGCTCGCTCAAGACCGGCGACATGGTGCTGAACCCGCGTACCAGCAAAACCGAGCGCGTGGGCCGGCTGGTCAAGATGCACGCCGACAAGCGCGAGGACGTGAGCGAGATTCTGGCGGGCGACATCTGCGCTTGCGTGGGCATGAAAGAACTGAAGACGGGCGATACCATGTGCGACCCACATCATCCCATCGCGTTGGGCGCAATTACTTTTCCGGAGACGGTTATCTCGGTGGCTATCGAGCCCAAGACCAAGGCGGATCAAGAGAAGATGGGCGTTGCGCTGGCGCGGCTGGCCGATGAGGATCCCACCTTCAAGGTGCGGACGGATGAAGATTCCGGGCAGACGATCATCAGCGGCATGGGCGAACTGCATCTGGAGATTCTGGTCGAGCGCATGAAGCGTGAGTACAAGGTCGAGGCCAATGTAGGCGAGCCCAAAGTGGCTTTCCGCGAAACCATTCGCAAAAAGGCCGAGGCCGAGGGCAGTTACATCCGCCAGACCGGCGGCTCGGGCAACTACGGCGTTTGCAAGCTGCACGTCGAGCCCAACGCGCCGGGCGCGGGCTACGAGTTTATCAATGCAATCAAGGCGGGCGCTGTGCCCAAGGAGTACATCAAGCCCATCGATCAGGGAGTGCAGGGCGCGCTGGAACTGGGCATCCTGGCCGGCTACCCCATGGTGGACGTGAAGGTGACGTTATTCGACGGCAAGTATCACGAGGTGGATTCCAATGAAATGGCTTTCAAGATCGCCGGCTCCCTCGCATTCAAGGAGGCCGCGCGCAAGGCCCACCCGGTGTTGCTGGAGCCGGTGATGGCAGTCGAGGTCACCGTTCCCGAGGAGCACATGGGGGTAATCATCGGCGACATCAACTCGCGCCGCGGGCGCATCGAGGGCATGGAGCACCACGCCGGTTCGCAGATTATCAAGGCTATTGTTCCGCTGAAAGAAATGTTCGGTTATGTGAACGACATTCGTTCGTCCACGCAAGGGCGCGCATCTTACTCGATGCAGTTTGCGCGCTATGAAGAGGCGCCACGCGTGATTGCCGACGAAATTATCGGCAGGTCGATGGGCAAGTAGGACTGGCCGTCCAGGCGGAGTTTTTCCGGACGGTGGTGAAGGAAAAATTTTGGGGGCTGGAGCCGGATAGCCGGCGCCCCAGGTTGAAACGGGCAGTACAAACATGAAAGGGATACAGGGACTTTTATGGGCAAGGAAAAGTTTGATCGCAGCAAGCCGCACGTGAACGTGGGAACGATTGGACACATCGATCACGGCAAGACGACGTTGACGGCGGCCATTACCAAGGTGTTGGGCAAGCACAACCCCAAGATCCTGTTCCGCTCTTTTGATTCGATCGACAACGCGCCGGAAGAGCGGGAGCGGGGTATCACCATCGCCACGGCACACGTGGAGTACGAAACCAAGAACCGGCACTACGCGCACGTGGATTGCCCGGGCCACGCCGACTACATCAAGAACATGATTACCGGCGCGGCACAGATGGACGGGGCGATTCTGGTGGTGGCGGCCACGGATGGTCCGATGCCGCAGACCAAGGAGCACGTGCTGCTGGCGCGCCAGGTGGGCGTGCCGTGCATGGTGGTCTACCTGAACAAGTGCGACGCGGTGGAAGATCCGGAGTTGATCGACCTGGTGGAGATGGAGGTCCGCGAATTGCTGACCAAGTACCAGTTCCCCGGCGACGACGTTCCGGTGATTCGCGGGTCGGCGCTGGGCGCGCTGAACGGCGAGGCGCAGTGGGAGGCCAAGGTCGAGGAGCTGATGGAGGCGGTGGACAAGTACGTACCGCGGCCGGATCGCGCGGTGGACAAGCCCTTCCTGATGCCGATTGAGGATATCTTCTCCATCTCCGGACGCGGCACGGTGGTCACAGGGCGCATTGAGCGCGGCAAGATCAAGGTGGGCGAAGACGTAGAGATTGTGGGCTTCCGCGAGACGCGCAAGACAGTGTGCACGGGCGTGGAGATGTTCAAGAAGCAGTTGGACGAGGGCATGGCGGGGGACAACGCGGGCATCTTGCTGCGCGGCACACCGAAGGAGGATGTGGAGCGCGGGATGGTTCTGGCCAAGCCGGGCTCGATTACGCCGCACACGGTCTTCAAGGGCGAAGTGTACGTGCTCTCGAAGGAAGAGGGCGGGCGTCATACGCCGTTCTTCAAGGGCTACCGGCCGCAGTTCTACTTCCGCACCACGGACGTGACGGGAGTGGCGGAGCTGCCGGCGGGCGTGGAGATGGTGATGCCGGGCGACAACGTGCAGTTGACGGTGGAGCTGATTACGCCGGTGGCTTTGGAAAAGGGCTTGCGCTTTGCGATCCGCGAAGGCGGCCGCACGGTGGGCGCGGGCACGGTGAGCGAGATTATCAAGTAAGCGCTTGCCGCGCCAGGCGGGCCGCCCTTCGGGCGAAAGGCTGAGGCGCGGCGAGCAACGAGGATCAGGGAACAGGGCTGAAGTAGTTATGCGGCCTGAGCAAGTCGGCACTGATTGCTGATCCCGAAAATTCAGGTACGTGGACGGCTGGATAGCTGTTCGCGGGGAAGACGGGAAGTCATGGTAGGACAGAGGATTCGCATCCGGTTGAAGGCATACGATTATCGCGTGCTGGACACCTCGACCGGCGAGATTGTGGAGACGGCCAAGCGCACCGGGGCAACGGTGGCTGGTCCGATTCCCTTGCCGACGATCAAAAACAAGTACTGCGTGCTGCGTTCGCCGCACGTGGACAAGAAGTCGCGCGAGGCTTTTGAGATTCGGACGCACAAGCGGCTGATCGACATTCTCGAACCGACCCAGCAGACGGTGGACGCGCTGATGAAGCTCGATTTGCCAGCTGGCGTCGATGTGGAGATCAAGGCGTTTGAGAAGTAGGCACCTGCGGTGCGGCAGATGCGCTCTTCGATCGCAAAAGCCGTGCAGTACTACGCGAAGCGGTAGAAAGGCTCGGAAGAGCCCCGGCAGTGCGATGAGTTCAACATCGCATGATGAGGCGAGGAAGATATGGGCGTTACAGGGATTTTGGGAAAAAAGATCGGCATGACGCAGATCTTCGATGACAAGGGCGATGTGCACCCGATTACGGTGCTGCAGGCCGGGCCCTGCGTGATTACGCAGTTGAAGACGCTGGCCAACGACGGCTACGAGGCCGCGCAGATTGGGCTGGTTGAGTTCGTGAAGGACAAGAATGTGACCAAGCCGCAAGCCGGGCACTTCGCCAAGACTGAAGCGCCTCCGGTGAAGGTGATCAAGGAGGTCGGGCTGGAGGTGGAGACCGAAGGCGCAGTTGCCGCCAAGGCCGGCGACCGCGTGCTGGTGGATATCTTTTCCGATGCCAGGTTCGTTGACGTAAGCGGCACCTCCAAGGGCAAAGGCTTTGCCGGCGTGGTGCGCAGGCACCATTTCGGCGGCGGACCCAAGTCGCATGGCCATATGTTCCAGGTGCAGGGCTCGATTGGCGCCTCCAGCTTTCCCTCGCGCGTCTTACCTGGCATGCGCATGCCGGGGCACATGGGCGCCGAGCAGGTGACGGTGCGAAACCTGCGCATTCGCGGCATCGACCTGGAAGAGAACCTGTTGATGGTGGAGGGCGCGGTGCCCGGAAGCCGTGAAGGTTATGTGCTGATCTCCAAAGCCAAGGCTCCGCCGCGCGAGCGCCGCGGATTTGCCGAAGCTGGCAAGGTTGATCCGCTGAAGGCGTCGAAGAGGGCGCGGCGGCAAGGGGCGGCATAAGCAGGCGCCTGCGGTGCGGGTGATGTCGCCTTGCGGCGCAAAAGATTGATGGCCGGGGAACAGTCCGGCGGAAGAAGAAGACGATGGCAAAAGTGGATGTAGTAAACATGAGCGGTAAAAAGGTGGGCTCGCTGGATCTGGCCGACGCGCTTTTTGCGCCCGACCAGGTGAACGAGGCTCTGCTGTGGGAGGCGGTGAAGCACTACCGCGCCTCGCTGCGCCAGGGCACACACAAGACCAAGAGCCGCACCGAGGTTGCCGGTTCGGGCAAAAAGCTGTGGAAGCAGAAGGGCACGGGGAGGGCGCGCATCGGTTCCGTCCGGTCTCCTTTATGGCGTCATGGCTACACCGTGCACGGGCCGCAGCCGCGCAGCTACGATTACGCATTCCCGCGCAAGAAGCTGCTGGGGGCGCTGCGCTCGGCGCTGGCCTCAAAGCTGGCCGACGGCAAGCTGACGGTGGTGGACACGCTGGAACTGAAAGAAGCCAAGACCAAGCAGTATCGCGAGGCACTCGACAAGCTGGACGTAACGCGCACGGCTTTGCTGGTGGAGAACAGCAAGACACTTTCGCAGGCGCTGATGCTGGGAGCGCGCAACCTCAAGGGCGTGGAGTTGGTGCTCAATAACGAGGTGCATCCCTACGATCTGCTGCGCTATGAGCGGGCCATCTTCTCCAAGGCCGCGATTGAGCAGGTAGCGGAGATGCTGGGAAAAAATGCGACAAAACGCGTTGTTGGGCGCAAACGCGCCGCTGAAACGGAGGCCGCCTGATGCCGACACTTTATAGCGTGATTCGCCGCCCATTGATTACAGAAAAGGGGCTGGGAGTGAAGGAGACCGAAGGGACGCTGGTCTTTGATGTCGCTCCCGACGCCACCAAGACAGAAGTCAAGCAGGCCGTAGAGGCTCTCTTCAAGGTGAAGGTCTCTGCGGTGCGCACCGCGAATGTTCTGGGCAAGGAGCGCCGCCGCGGCAGGTATACAGGTTTCCGCCCGGATTGGAAAAAGGCCTATGTCCGGCTGAAGGCCGGCCAGAAGCTGCCCGAGTACGTGAGCAACCTGTAAGGCAGTGAACGAGTGAAGAAGTGAATGAGTGAACAGCTAAAAGCTGGAAGCTCATCAGGAAAGATTATCGGAACCCGGTAGTGATGGGTGGGTTCCGGAGAAACGGGAAAGTGGTGCTGGAGATTGGGCACCGGCTTTCCAGGACAGGCGACCATGGCGATCAAGACATACAGACCGATTACGTCGACGCTACGCTTCAAGACCACGCTGGCCAACGACGACCTGACGACGAACAGGCCGCATAAGCCGCTGCTGGAGGTCAAGCAGCGCACCGGCGGACGCCGCAACGCAGGCGACATGACGATCCGCCACCAGGGCGGAGGCCACAAGCAGAAGCTGCGGCTCATCGACTTCAAGCGCGAGAAGTATGGCGTGCCGGGCAAGGTGGCGACGATTGAATACGATCCGAACCGTTCGGCGCGCATTGCGCTGATTCATTACCTGGACGGCGAAAAGCGCTACATCCTGCAGCCGGTTGGCCTGAAGGTGGGCGCGACGGTCAGTTCCGGCCCCGAGGCCGACATTCTGATCGGCAACGCGCTGCCGCTGAAGAACATTCCCTCCGGCACGACGGTTCACGCGATTGAGCTCAGGCCGGGCAAGGGCGCGCAGATGGCTCGTTCGGCCGGAACGCAGGCGCAACTGGTGGCCAAGGAGGGCGAGTACGCCCTGCTCAAGCTGCCCTCGGGCGAAACCCGCAAGGTGCTGGCCGAGTGCATGGCGACCATTGGCCAGGTAGGCAACACGGATCACGAGAATGTGTCCATCGGCAAAGCGGGGCGCAATCGCTGGAAGGGCATTCGTCCCGCCAACCGCGGCGTGGCCATGAACCCCGTGGACCACCCGCACGGCGGCGGCGAGGGCAAGACCTCGGGCGGCCGTCATCCGGTGACCCCGTGGGGACAGCCGACGCGCGGTTACAAGACACGCAACAGTAAGCGGACCGACACGTTTATCGTCAGCCGCCGGACGAAGTAGAGGAGCTGAGTTTTATGGCACGTTCGACAAAGAAGGGCCCATTTGTGGATGCGCACCTTACGGTGAAGATCGAGGTGCTCAACCAGGCCAACGACAAGAAGGTAGTCAAGACCTGGTCACGCCGCTCGACGATCTTTCCCGAGTTTGTAGGCCACACGATTGCGGTCCACAACGGCAAGAAGTTTGTCCCGGTGTATGTGACCGAGAACATGGTAGGCCACAAGCTGGGCGAGTTTGCGCCGACGCGCATCTTCAAGGGACACACCGGGGGCAGCAAGGCGCCTACCGAGACCATAGCCAAGCCGAAGTGAGGCAGCCTTTCGCTGTTAGCTTTTAGCCTTTAGCGCAATTGAGGCGGAAATAACGGCCGAGGCAAAAAGAGAGTTTGCTAGACGGGTGATTAGAAAGCGGCTTCTAGCACGGAAAAGCTAAGAGCTAATAGCTAAAAGCTAGAGGCGGGCATCTAGTAGCTGATTTGAGGACAGACGAATGGCAGTCGAGATAAAGGAATACCGGGCCGAGGCCAAGTTCCAGCGCGTATCGCCGCAAAAGGTGCGGCTGGTGCTTGACATGATCAAGGGCCGGGGGGTTGAAGAGGCGCTCACGACGGTGGCCTTCACCAAGAAGCGCGTTGCTCCGGTGATTCACCAGCTGTTGACCTCGGCGGTGGACAACGCCAAGTACGTGTCTGGAGAGCAGGGGCAGGATCTGGACGTGGACAACCTCTACGTCAAGACGGCCCTGGCCAACGACGGGCCGCGCATGAAGCGCATCCGTCCGGCTCCCATGGGCCGCGCCTTTCGCTATCAGCGCAGGCTGACGCATATCGTTCTGGCGGTGGCCGAGCGCGAGGCGGCCCACGGCATGGTAACCAAGGTGGAAGAACCGGAGACGACGTCAAAGGCCCCCAAGGCAAAGGCCGCTGCTCAGAAGGCAGCCGCCAAAACGAAGACCGAGGCACCGAAGGCGGCGGCCTCCAAGGCAAAGGCGGAAGCGCCGAAAGCAACCAAGGCGAAGGCTGAAGAGCACAAGACAACCAAGGCAAAGACTGAAACGCCGAAGACAGCAACCAAGAAAAAGGCCGGCAAGTAGGCCTGAAAGTTTTGAGAGGAATAGCATGGGACAGAAAGTCCATCCTTACGGATTCCGGCTGGGAGTGAACAAGCCGTGGCGTTCGCGCTGGTTCTCTGAGCGCGACTATGACAAGCTCCTGGTCGAGGACGTGAAGCTCAAGGCAGAGCTGCGCGAAAAGCTGAAGGCGGCGGGCGTCAGCTCGGTGGAGATCGAGCGGCCGGGCAACAAGCTGCGCTTTCTCATCCGCACCGCCCGGCCGGGTATTGTGATCGGCCGCAAGGGCGCGGAGATCGAGAAGCTCAAGACAGACCTCGGCAAACGCACCAATCGCGACGTTTTCATCGACATTATCGAGGTGAACAAGCCCGAGCTGGACGCGCAACTGGTCTCCGAGGCAATCGCGCTGCAACTGGAAAAGAGAGTCAGCTTCCGCCGCGCCATGAGAAAAAGTGTGGACTCGGCGCTGCGCTTCGGCTGCAAGGGAATCAAGGTGAGGGTTTCGGGCCGGCTGAACGGCAACGAAATCGCCCGCTCGGAGTGGTATTTGCAAGGCCGTTTGCCGCTGCACACACTAAGGGCCGACATTGACTACGGCTTCACCGAGGCCAACACCACGTACGGCGTAATCGGCGTCAAAACGTGGATTTATCGCGGCGACATCTACGAGCAGAAGCGCCGCCAGGCAGCGCCGGTAAGTACGTCGGTGTTTTAAGTGCAGCTAACAGCTGACAGCATACAGCTGACAGTGGATAGCTCGGGGAAAGAAGACTGTTAGCTGTCGGCTGAGAGCTGCCAGCTGCTTTTCGAGGGTTTTCGTTATGTTGATGCCAAAGAAAGTGAAGTTTCGCAAGCAGCAGAAGGGCAAAAGGCGCGGCAAGGCGTGGCGCGGCTCAGAGATTTCGTTTGGTGAATATGGCCTGCGCGTTATGGAGTGCGGCTACATCACCGACCGGCAGATTGAGGCCAGCCGTGTCGCCATGACCCGCTTCATCAAGCGCGGCGGCAAGATCTGGCTGCGCATTTTCCCGGATAAGCCCATCACCAAGAAGCCGGCTGAAGTCCGCATGGGCTCGGGCAAGGGAGCATTGGACCACTGGGTTGCGGTAGTACGGCCGGGCAAGATCCTCTTCGAGATGGAAGGCGTGGACCTGGCGACCGCGAAGGAAGCTATGCGCCTGGCGTCGAACAAGTTGCCTTTGGTGACCAAGTTTGTAATGCGGCCGGGCGAGGAAAAGACTGAGATCGCGGTTAAGGCCAAGTAAGTCGCGGTTGAGCGATTAGGACGCGCTGCTGGCTTCAAAAGGGCTGGTGAGCGCCGGAGAGAAACACAATGGAACTCGAGAAGATTCGCAATTTGAGCGACGAAGAACTGGCGCACCAGGGGAAGACCGCCTCCGAGCAACTATTCCGGCTTCGCTTTCAGGTTTCGCTGGGGCAGAACGACGCGGTGAAGAAGATCCGCCAGACGCGCAGGGAGATCGCGCAGATCAAAACCGTGGCTCGCGAGCGTGAAATGGGCATTCGCGGAGCGGTCAAGGATGTTGCCGCAGATGCCGACGCGGCCGCAGGCAGCAAGAAGGGAGCCCGCAAATGAAGGCGACTAAAGAAGCAGTGCAGGCACCGGCAGCGGTTGGCGCCCGGCGGAACGAGAAGGTTGGCCAGGTGGTTTCGACCAAGATGCAGAAGACCATTGTGGTCGAAGTGGAGATGCGCAAGGCCCATCCCAAGTACAAGCGGATCGTGCGCTCGACGAAGAAGTTTTATGCTCACGACGAGCAGAGTTCAGCGCGGCTGGGCGATGTGGTGCGCATTCGCGAGACGCGTCCTTTGAGCAAGCTGAAGCGGTGGTCGCTGGAAGAAATCGTGCGGCGCTCGGCCCTGGGACAACTCGAGGACGTGGCGATCGATATCGACATCAAGGCTGCCACCAGCGCGTAGAGCGAGTAAGGAGAAGAACCCATGGCTGTGCAAATGAGAACCATGCTCGCGGTAGCCGATAACTCCGGCGCGCGCAAGCTGCAAGTGATTCTGCCGCTGGGCGGCGGACTGGGCAAGAAGGCAGGCCTGGGCGACGTTGTGACCGCTGCGGTCAAGGAAGCCTCGCCCGACGGCACCATCAAGAAGGGCAAGGTGGTGAAGGCGGTTATCGTCCGCACCCGCAAGGAGCATCGCAGGCGCGACGGAACCTATATTCGCTTTGACGAAAACGCCGCCGTGATAATCGACGATGCTCACGAGCCGGTAGGCACGCGCGTCTTTGGGCCGGTGGCCCGCGAGCTGCGCGAGAAGAAGTTTTTGAAGATCGTTTCGCTGGCGCCGGAAGTGGTGTAGGAGCAGCTATCAGCTGACAGCTTATAGCCGACAGTTGAAAGCTGATTTGGAGAGAAGATGCCGAGTTTGAAAATTCATCGCAATGATACGGTCAAGGTTCTCCGGGGCTCGGACCGCGGCAAGACGGGTCGCGTGCTGCGCGTATTTCCCGACGAGGGCACGGTGCTCGTGGAGCACGTGCGCGTGGTCAAGAAGACGGTTTCCAGCAAGCGGGGTCAGCGGACCAAGGGCGGCATCGCCGAGCAGGAATCGCCCATCAATGTCTCCAATGTTGTGCTGATTTGCCCCAACTGCGGCCCGGCGCGCGCAACTACGAAGCTTGAAGGCGACTTCAGGGTACGCATCTGCAAGAATTGCGGGCAGAATCTGCCGACGAAGAAGTAGGAACTGCAGTGAAGAAGTGAACGAGTGAAGAAGTGAATCGTTCATCGAGGAACCAGAGCGGCACGGAACGAACAAAACTCCGCCCGTGCGGCAAGCACCTTCCGCAACGGTAAACGGCATGAGAGCCAACCCGAGTCCGGAAGAAAGAGAGTAAAGAGTTATGGCGGCAAGGCTGAAAGAGAAGTATCACAAGGAGATCAAGCAAGCTCTGCAAAAGGAGCTGGGCATTGAGAACCCGATGGCGGTTCCGGAACTGAAGAAGATCGTCGTCAACATGGGCCTGGGCGAGGCGACGCAGAACACCAAGCTGCTTGACCCGCTGGTGGCTGACCTGACGGCGATTGTGGGGCAGAAACCGGTGACCACAAGGGCAAAAAAATCAATCGCCGCCTTCAAGGTAAGGGCAGGTATGCCGATTGGCGCCATGGTGACGCTGCGCAACGAGAAGGCGTATGAGTTTCTGGACAGGCTGATTTCGACGGCGCTGCCTAGGGTGAGAGACTTCCGCGGCGTTTCGACGAAAAGTTTTGACGGGCGCGGCAACTACACGCTCGGATTGAGAGACCAGCTCATCTTCCCGGAGATTGATTACGCCAAGGTGGAGAAGATGAAGGGCATGAACATCACCATCGTGACCACGGCCAAGGATGACAACCAGGCGCGAGCGCTGCTCAAGCACTTCGGAATGCCGTTCAGGCAAGGTGTGTAAGGCGCGCAAGTACGCTGCGGCGCGTAAGGGGATAAGAGAGATATGACCACTGCAAAAAGGGTAAAAGACGCGCGGAAGCCGAAGTTCAGCAGCCGCAAGCACAACCGGTGCCAGCTTTGCGGGCGGCCGCGAGGTTTTCTGCGCAAGTTTGGCGTTTGCCGCTTGTGTTTCCGTGCGTTGGCGCTCAAGGGAGAAATTCCCGGCGTCGTCAAGTCGAGCTGGTAGCGATGATGTTGTCAGTGTTCAGTTTTCAGTTGTCAGTTGTTTGCGAAAGAGCTGACATGCGGCGAAGGAAATCGAAGAGCCGGTGACTGACGACTGATAACTGACAACTGATAACTGTAGTAGACATTTCCGCTGGTTCTCCTGGTTCTGACAGAGAACGGGGAGCGAACGGGGAATGAAGGAGAAGGAATGAGTCTAACCGACCCAGTAGCCGATTTTCTGGCGCGAATCCGGAATGCAATCCGGGCGCGTCATCAGAAGCTGGATGTTCCGGCTTCGAAGCTGAAGACCGAGATCGCCCGCATCCTCAAGGAGGAGGGCTACATCTCGAACTACAAGACCCAGGAAGAGGAAGGCAAGCTGGTGCTGCGCGTGTACCTGAAGTACGGCGGCACGGAAGCTGCCATTCGGGATCTCGCGCGCATCTCTCGCCCAGGTTGTCGCGTGTACGTCGGCCGCGACGAGATCAAACGCGTCCAGGGAGGCATGGGCATCTCGATTCTCACCACGCCCAAGGGCGTGATGACAGGCCGCCAGGCGCGCCGCGAGGGCGTGGGCGGGGAATTGTTGTGTGAAGTGTGGTAGGAGCAGTTGTCAGTGGTCAGTTATCAGTTGTCAGATAAGAACCAAAAACAAAACTGATAACTGAGAACTGAAAACTGATAACTGTTTTCAGGCTGCAGTGGAACGAGGGGCGTAACGCTCCGACGGGACTCGCAAGCCAGATGAAGGATTGAATCGATGTCGCGAATTGGAAAGAAGCTGATTCCGCTGCCCGCGGGCGTCAAGTACAAAGTTGAGGGCAATACGGTTATGGTCGAGGGGCCCAAGGGCAAGGTCTCGGCGCTGATTGCGCGTGGTATTACGCTGGAAACCAAGGATGGGCAACTGCACGTCAACCGCGAGAACGACAGCCAGGCAGCGATGCACGGGCTGACGCGCTCGCTGATCGCCAACGCGGTTCTCGGCGTCACCAAGGGCTGGCAGAAGGAACTGGACATCGTGGGCATCGGCTATCGCGCCGAGATGAAGGGCAAGGGCACGGTGGTTTTCACGCTGGGCTACTCGCACCCAATTGAGGTTCCATTGCCTTCAGGCATCGAAGTGGCTATTGACCCCAAGCAAACCCATTTGACCATCACCGGCATCGACCGGCAGAAGGTGGGCCAGGTGGCGGCCGATATGCGTTCACTGCGCAAGCCTGATCCGTACAAGAACAAGGGCGTGCGCTACTCCGGCGAGAGGCTGAAGAAGAAGGCCGGCAAGACGGGAGCCAAATAAGCTAACAGCTAACAGCTGACAGCTTACAGTTGTCGAGAATTGAAGGAACTGATAGCTGTTCGCTGTAAGCTGGCAGCTGTCGTCAACCGAACGGGGCCGCAGGGCGGCTCCGCTGATAGGTGAGAGAGAACATGATCGAGCAGAACAAGAGAAACGCAATCCGCCAGCGCATTCATCAGCGCATTCGCCGCAAGCTCACAGGCACAGCGGAACGGCCGCGGCTGAACGTCTACCGCTCGCTGAACCACATTTATGCGCAGGTGATCGACGACCAGAAGGGCGAGACGCTGGTTTCGACCTCAACGTTGACCCTGAAGGCGAAGTCCGGCGGTAATGTGGCGGCGGCAAAAGAAATCGGCAAGGCAGTGGCTGAGTTGGCCGTCAAGAAGGGCATCAAGCAGGTAGTTTTCGATCGCGGCGGCTACCTCTACCACGGGCGCATCAAGGCGCTGGCCGACGCGGCCCGCGAGGCAGGGTTGGAGTTTTAAAAGCTCAAAAAGAGACGAGAGAGCAATGACGATGTTGAAGAAGAAACTCGATGCAAACCAGTACAACCTGAAGGATCAGGTGGTCTCCATCAATCGCGTGACCAAGGTGGTCAAGGGCGGCAAGAATATGTCGTTTGCCGCGCTGGTGGTGGTGGGCGACGCCTTGGCGGGCGTGGTGGGCCACGGTTCCGGCAAAGCCAAGGAAGTACCTCAGGCGATTCGCAAGGGAATTGAGGCGGCCAAGAAGAACCTGATCCATGTTCATCTGACCGATACCACGATTCCGCATCTGGTTCTGGGCCGCTACGGCGCCGGGCAGGTGCTGCTGAAACCGGCGCCAGAAGGCACGGGCGTGATTGCCGGCGGCGCGGTGCGCGCGGTGATGACTTCGGTCGGGGTGCAGAATGTGCTCACCAAGAGCATCGGCTCGCCGAACCCCCACAACGTCGTCAAGGCCACCTTCAATGCTCTGGTGCAGTTGCGCGACCGTGCCGAAGTGGCCAACATGCGCGGCAAGTCGGTGGAGGAGTTCTAAGCCATGGCGAAAACCAAGATGATTCGCATTCAGTATTACCGCTCGAAGAACTCCACGCCCTTAAAACACAAGCTGGTGGTCAAGGGCCTGGGCTTTACACGGCTCAACCAGATCGTTGAGCGCGTGGACAATGATTCAACCCGCGGCATGGTCAAGGCCATTCCGCACCTGGTCCGGATAATGGAGGACTAGCTTTTAGCTATTAGCTATTAGCTCATCTCGTTTGCGCGAAGTTCATTCACTTCACACGAACAGCTAAAAGCTAACAGCTAAAAGCTAAAAGCTGAAACACAACGCGAGTCGGGGAAGGCCTGGACGGCAAGTCCCCGGCGCTACAGCGAGGGAAAGATGGCAACACGAAATCTATCGAATTTGCGCGCGCCACGGAAAGCCAACACCGGGCGCAAGCGCGTGGGCCGGGGAATGGGTTCCGGCATGGGCAAGACCGCGACTCGCGGTCACAAGGGCCAGGGTTCCCGCTCCGGCACCAGCATGATGCGCGGATTTGAGGGCGGCCAGATGCCGCTGCACCGCCGCTTGCCCAAGCGCGGCTTCACCAACATCTTCCGCACCGAGTACACGGTCGTAAATCTGGACCGCCTGGTGGAGCAGATCAAGGGGCATGGCCTCAAAGAAATCGGCCTGGACGACTACAAGAAGCTGGGTCTGGCCTCGAGCAAGAAGGCTCTGATCAAGATTCTCGGTTCCGGCGAGCTGAAGTCGGCGCTCACTATACACGCGCACAAGTTTTCCAAGTCGGCGGTGGAGAAGATCGAAAAGGCCGGCGGCAAGGCTGTGGTTCTGGGCGGCGAAATAGCGCCAGCAGAGTCTTAGGTCTGTGGTTTTCCAGGTCTCAAAATCGAAACCTGGGGCACCCGGCGACACAGGGGACCGTTCGCGGATAACATGGTCAGTGGCAAAGATTCAAGAGGCGGAAACGCCCTGAAGCGGATAACCAAAAATGGCTGAAATGTTTGAGAAGTTTGCCAATATCTTCCGGATTCCCGATCTGCGCAAGCGGGTGCTTTTCATGCTCGGCATCCTTGCAATCTACCGCCTGGGCGCATGGATTCCCACGCCAGGCGTTGACACCACGATGCTGGAGCGGATGTTCGACCAGCAAAGCGGTTCGGCGCTGGGCCTGATGAATTTGTTTGGCGGCGGCAACCTGCGCCGCATGACGATCTTCGCCCTGGGCATCATGCCCTACATCACGGCCTCGATCATCTTCCAGTTGCTCACCGTGGTCTATGAGCCGCTGGCGCGCATTCAGAAGGAAGGCGAGCTGGGGCGGCGCAAGATTACGCAGTGGACACGCTACATGACCGTGATTCTGGCCGCGATTCAGTCGGTCGGCATCGCGTTCATGCTCACCAGCGGCCACATGGTGCTGAATCCCGGCGTGCCGTTCATCCTGATGACGGTGCTGACGCTGACCACGGGCACGGCATTCATAATGTGGCTGGGCGAGCAGATTACCGAGCGAGGGATCGGCAACGGCATGAGCCTGCTGATCTTTACAGGAATTGTTGCAGGCCTGCCTCGCGGCGTGATGGACCTGGTCGATAAGGTCAAGAACGATTACTGGCACCAGTTCACTGTTCCCGCGGTGATTTTAATAGTGGCGGGCATGGTGGCGGTAGTGGCTTTCATCGTCTTTGTCGAGCGAAGCGAGCGGCGCATCCCCATCCAGAGCGCGCGGCGCATTGTCGGCCGCCGCATGATGGGCGGCCAGGCGAGCCACTTGCCCCTCAAGGTCAATTCCGGCGGCGTCATGCCGGTTATCTTTGCCGCATCCATTCTGTCGGCTCCGTTGATGCTCCGCCAGACAGAATTTGTGTCCAACAGCACCTTTCTGCGGCCCATTATAGATGCGCTTGCGCCCGGCGAACCGTGGTATGAGTTGCTCTATATTCTGGCCATTGTCTTCTTTGCTTACTTTTACATCTCTATCGTGATGAAGCCGGATGATATTGCGGACAATTTCCGCAAGTCCGGCTCGTTCATCCCCGGAATCCGTCCCGGCAAGCGGACATCGGACTTCATCAACGACATCCTGACCCGCATCACGCTGGTCGGCGCCTGCTATCTGATTATCATCTCGCTGGTGCCAACCTTCATGATTTCGGGCATCCATTTGAACCACTTGTGGCTTGTCGGCCGTTACTTTGAAAGCTTGCCGCCCTGGATGACAGGCGGCCTGGGGGTCAATTTCTACTTTGGCGGCACCTCGCTTCTGATCGTCGTGGGCGTGGCCATGGATACCGTAAACCAGATCGAATCGCAGCTGATCATGCGGCACTATGATGGCTTTTCCCCGCGCTCCGGTCGTATTCGCGGAAGGAAAACCTGGTAATGTCTTCTTCTGGAACTGGAATAGATCAGGGCCGTGAGACGGGTCGGAAGACCCTTCCCGGCCCCATTCTTTTGTTGGGCGCGCCGGGCGTGGGCAAGGGCACGCAGGCAAAGGAACTGGTCAAGATATGGGGGATTCCGCAGATCTCCACCGGCGACCTGCTGCGCGGAAATGTGGCGCAGGGAACCGAGTTAGGCCGGATAGCCAAGGAGATCATGGGGCGCGGGGAACTGGTGCCCGATTCACTGGTTAACCAGATGGTTGCCGTGCGGCTGGAGCAACCGGATACGGCTAAAGGCTACATTCTGGACGGTTTCCCGCGCACGCTGCCGCAAGCCAACTGGCTGGACGGACGCCTGGCGGCTCAGGGCGGGGGGCTTCCCGTGGTTGCCGTCAGTATCCAAGTGGACTATAATCAGCTTTTGCGCCGTATTACGGGGCGCAGGAATTGCCCTGTCTGCCAGAGCATTTATAACGTCTACGGCAAGCCTCCAAAGAAGGAAGGCGTGTGCGACGCGGATGGCGCAGCTCTGGTCCAGCGAGCCGACGACACGGAAAAGGTCTTTGAAGAGCGCATGCGCGCTTACGCGGCCTCGACCGCGCCTGTGGTTGAGCACTACCGGGCTCAGGGGCGCTTTGCTGAAGTGGATGGAGACCGGCCGATCGCGGAAATCGCGGCCGGAATTGTTGCTGCCGTCGAGCGGTTACGTAAGTAGCGCGCACCGGATGGCGGGTTTGTGCGTGAGAAAAACTAGCTGACAGCTAACAGTAGTCAGCTAACAGATGTCAGCCGGTTCTAGCGGCAACGGAAAACTGTTAGCTGTTAGCTGATAGCTGAAAGCTGGGCACGTGGCGGTAGTACTGAAGTCGTCCAGGGAAATCGAGAAGATGCGCCGCGCGGGCCAGGTGGTTCACGAGGTGCTGGAGTTGGTGCGAGGGCAGATTAAGCCAGGCGTCACTACACTGGATCTGGAAAAGGCGGCCGAGGAACGCACCAAAAAATTGGGCGCCAGGCCGGCTTTCAAGGGATATCACGGTTTTCCCTGTTGTCTGTGCACCTCGGTCAACAGCGAAGTGGTGCATGGTATTCCGTCGGCCAAGCGGATCCTCAAGGAAGGGGAGATTGTTTCGGTCGACTTTGGTGCTTTTGTAGACGGTTACTGTGGCGACGCAGCCATCACCGTGCAGGTGGGCGAGAAGATTGACCCGAAGACGGCGCGGCTGTTGAAGGTGACCGAAGCGTCGCTGGATGCCGCGATTGCGGTGGTGAAACCGGGGGCAACACTGGGTGATGTTGGCTTCGCGGTGCAGAAAGTGGTTGAAGCCGCGGGGTTTTCGGTAGTAAGGGATTTTGTGGGCCACGGCATCGGCATCCACATGCACGAAGATCCGCAGGTGCCGAACTTTGGCGTAGCCGGACAGGGCATGAAATTGCGCTCCGGCATGGTACTCGCCATTGAGCCCATGGTGAATGCGGGCAAGGCCGACGTTGTGGTTTTAGGCGACGGCTGGACGGCAGTCACCGCGGATGGAAGCATGAGCGCTCATTTTGAGCACACGGTGGCGGTGACCGCTGCCGGAGCGAAAATTTTAACCGAGTAGCACACTCGGAATCACAGGCCGGTTGGTAACTAACGCCGGCGGAAGTGGATGCGGTTTGTCGAAGGAAGATGCGATTGAGGTAATGGCGGTGGTCACAGAGACGCTGCCCAATGCCATGTTCAAGGTCAAGCTAGAGAACAATCACGAGGCCTTGACCCATGTCTCGGGAAGGATGCGCAAGAACTTCATCCGCATATTGCCCGGCGATCGCGTGGCCGTGGAGTTGAGCCCCTACGACCTGAATCGCGGGCGGATTGTTTACCGCTACAAATGAGTTTTATTGTTCGCGCCAGGATTTTGCGCGGAGAAGGATAGCAAGAGATGAAGGTTCGTGCATCAGTCAAGAAAATTTGCGTCAAGTGCAAGGTCATCAACCGCCGCGGGGTGGTCAGGGTGATTTGCGAGAACGCAAAGCACAAGCAGCGCCAGGGCTAACGCCTTCTGGCAAACCGCGGAACCCTCCACGAGAAGACACGAGGCTAGTTAGCCTGAGTCAAGGCTTGCGATGAACCTCTGAGGGCCAACCGCTTAACCCGTGCGAACCGGCGCTAAGCCGGGGGCACACAACCGAAGTGATAAAGGAATCGGAATGGCACGTATTGCTGGCGTCGATCTGCCCCGCACTAAGCAGGCACGCATCGCGCTCACATACATCTTTGGCATCGGGCAACCACGGGCGCTCATGATTCTGGATAAGGCGAATGTTGACGCCTTTAAGAAGGTCCAGGATTTGGGCGAGGACGAGGTCAACCGCATCCGCCAGGTGATCGAGGACGAAGGAAACGTCGAGGGCGACCTGCGCAAGGACGTGCAAATGCACATCAAGCGCCTGATCGATATTCAAAGCTACCGCGGCACGCGTCACCGTAAGGGTTTGCCGGTGAACGGCCAGCGCACCCACACCAACGCTCGAACCCGCAAGGGCCCGCGCAAGGGCACAATTGCCGGCAAGAAGAAAGCGACGGCTAAAACCTAATGGCAAAAGCAGAGCAGAAGGCGGCAGCGGCGGGCAAACCAGCAACCGGCAAGACGGGCAAGACCAAGAAGTTCAAGAAGCGCGAACGCAAGAATGTGCCGTTTGGCATTGCGTACGTGCAGGCCACGTTCAACAACACCATCGTTACTATCACCGACCAGGTGGGCAACACGCTGAGCTGGAAGAGTTCGGGTTCGCTGGGATTTCGCGGCTCGCGCAAGGGCACGCCCTTCGCTGCGCAGCAGGCGGCAACGACCGCGGCCAGCATGGCGCGCGATCACGGCTTGCGCGCGGTCGATGTGCGCGTTTCCGGACCGGGCTCGGGCCGCGAGTCGGCTATTCGCGCCCTGGCTGCAGCCGGCATCGAGGTGCGCACCATCCGCGATGTGACGCCAGTACCGCATAACGGCTGCCGTCCGCCCAAGCGGCGCAGAGTGTAAGGAAAGCAGCTAACAGCCGACAGCTAACTGTTGCCGGTGTTCCGCCCCAGGCGGGTATGAACTGTTGGCTGTTAGCTGTAAGCTGTTAGCTAACCCGGGCCGGGATGAAATGTCCTCCGGACACGTAAACCGGCCGTCATCCGAAGTCAGGAGAAAAAATGGCACGTTATACCGGAGCAGTCTGCCGCCTCTGCCGACGCGAGGCAACCAAACTCTTTTTGAAGGGCGCTAAATGCACCTCTGACCGTTGCCCGCTGGAGAAGCGCAACTTTCCACCGGGGCAGCACGGCAAGGACCGCAAGGCCAAGATTGTGGGCTATGGCCTGCAACTGCACGAAAAGCAGAAGGCCAAGCGCATGTACTTCACCCTGGAAAGCCAGTTCCGCGAGTACTATGAAAAGGCCAACAAGGCCACCGGCGTCACCGGCGAGCTGCTGATTCAACAGCTGGAACGCCGCCTGGACAACGTGGCTTTCCGGCTGGGATTTGCCATCTCGCGTCGCCAGGCCCGCCAGGTCGTCCGCCATGGCCACGTCGAGGTCAACGGCCGCAAGGTCAACATTCCTTCTTACCAGGTGAACGCGGGCGACGAGATCAAGATTCGCGAGCATGCCAAGAAGCTGCTCATCGTCGAGCAGGGCGCGCAATTCGCTGCCCAGAATCCCGTGCCTACTTGGCTGGAAGCTAACTTCGAAAACTTATCGGGCCGCGTGCTCCATTTGCCCAAACGTCAGGACGTGAACCTGCCCATCAATGAGCAGCTCATTGTCGAACTGTATTCCAAGTAAGCTGACAGCTAACAGCAGACAGCTTACAGTTATCAAAGGTTTGTTCTACTGTTAGCTGTAAGCTGTCAACTGTTCGCTGCATTTTAAACCGAAGGAGAACTTGCGCGGCCGCCGCAAAATGCATCGCGACGCACATGCCGCGCGGGAAACGAGATACGGATATGCTTTGGAGAGGATTTCAGAAACCGAAGCGCCTGGCAGTAGATGCCGAGACGCTCACCAGCCAATACGGCAAGTTCAGCGCCCAGCCCTTTGAGCGCGGATTTGGCACCACCATCGGCAACGCCCTGCGCCGCACCCTGCTCAGCTCGATTGAAGGCGCCGCGGTCACCGCCGTTCGCATCGAAGGCGTGCTCCACGAGTTCCAGTCCATCAGCGGCGTGGTCGAGGACGCGACAGACATTATCCTGAACCTCAAGCAGGTTCCCTTCAAACTCGCAGGCGAGGGCCCCAAGGCGCTCTATCTGAGGGCCGAGCAGCCCGGCGTGGTCACTTCCGGCATGATTGAAGCCGATGGCGACGTTGAGATTCTGGACAAGGACATTTATATTGCCACTCTTTCCGAAGGCGGCAAGCTGGAAATGGAGATGCGCCTCAAGCGCGGACGCGGCTATATCTCCGCCGACAAAAACTTCGATGCCGACCTGGGCATTGGCTTTATTCCTGTGGATTCGGTTCACTCGCCGGTGCGTCGCGTCAACTACGTGGTGGAAGCCGCTCGCCTGGGACAGATCACCGACTACGACAAGCTCACCCTGGAAGTGTGGACCAATGGGGCAGTGCTGCCCGCCGACGCTGTCGGCCTGGCCGCCAAGCTGCTCAAGGACCACATGAACATCTTCATCAACTTCGAGGAAGAGATCGAGGCCGAAGGGCGCGGCGAAGAACGCATCCTGTTGCGCAACGACAACCTCAACCGCTCGGTGGAAGAACTGGAACTGAGTGTCCGCAGCTACAACTGCCTGAAGAACGCCAACATTCAATCCATCGGCGAGCTGGTGCAGAAAACCGAAGCTGAAATGCTCAAGACCAAGAACTTTGGCCGCAAGAGCCTGAACGAGATCAAGGAAATTCTCGCCCAGATGGGTCTCTCGCTGGGCATGAAGATCGATGATCAGGGCAACGCCGTTCCCGGGCCCACCAGCATTTCGCCGGCCACCGCTTTGGCGGCCAACTACGGCCACTTTGACGACGAGGACGAGCCGCTGGATTCGGTGGATTTGCAATTGCCCACGGAGACGGAAAACTTTTAACGGTGAATAGAAAACAGTGGACAGTGAACAGAAACCACTGACCACTGACCACTGTCCACTGAACACTGATTCGAAAGAGAGTTTCACTATGCGCCATCGTAATGCAGGATTCAAGCTCGGACGCAACACCAGCCACCGTCGCGCCTTGTTGCGCAGCCTGGTCACGGCTGTCCTCGTGGAAGACCGCGTGCAGACCACCGTGGCCAAAGCCAAGGCGGTCCGTCCGCTGGTTGAAAAGATGATCACACTGGGCAAGAAGGGCGATCTGCACTCGCGCCGCCAGGCCCACAGCTTTCTCATGACCGATGAGTCCGTCAAGAGGCTCTTCGAGACCGTGGCGCCGCGCTACGGCGACCGCCAAGGTGGCTATCTGCGCATCGTCCGCACAGGATTTCAACAAGGCGACGGGGCCGAAAAGGCCTTCATCGAACTGCTGGGCGCCGAACAGCAGCTCGACCTGAAGCGCCAGAAGCGCGAAGAGATCAGGGCCAAGAAGCGCGCCGAACTGGAAAAGCAAATGGAAGAAGCGAAGAAGGAAGAAGGTCAGGAAGAAGTCAAGGAAGAGGCCGCATAGTCTAGCCTTTTCAGCTGTGCTCGGGCAAGCTGCACAGGCATTCCTTTTCTGCTACATCACCAACGGGCGCATCCCCTCGCGGAATGCGCCCTGTTTGTTTGGAACGAGCCATCGAAATCTTACGCTGTCCTGCTCAGCCGCCCAGGTTTGAAGATGCGCATGTAAATGTAAACCACCAAGAGCAGCGCGAGGGCTCCGCAGCAGTCCAGCAGTACATCCCAGACCGAGCCAGTGCGGTTGGGCAGATAACTCTGGTGCCATTCATCGCAACTGGCTACCAGAAAGGTTCCCAGCAGCGCCAGCGCCGCGTCGGAAAAGAAGCGTAAGCGCGGCAAGCTCATCCACCACGCGCGCAGCCACGTCACACCGAGAAAACCATAGCCGAAAAAGTGCCCGCACTTGCGGATGAGGTGATGTATCACCTCCCAGCGCGCGCTGGAGACACGTCCGAAGATGGCCTCGAAGAGCCATCGCAGGGGATGACTTGTATGGTCAGAGCCAAACAGCTCAGTGGATTCCAGCGCAATGATGCCGATGATAAAGGCAACCGGAAGCCATGCGCTCAACCAGAACCTGAGGTTCCGGCGAGCGTGAGCCTCACTTCTGTTCGAGGCAGCGGGAACAGGCACTAATCGCTCTTTTCTGATCCAGAGTCTACCACTGCGGGCAAATCCACTTCTACAAGCGCAAACCGTGTCTGGTTGCTGTTCGGATTTTCAAAGCCCACAATATGCTGGTGGCGTTTCGAGCCGGCCTTCAGCTCCAGGTTCCCCTTGCCGAAATGGTAATCTCCCTGGTCGATATGCACGTTGTCGTGCTTTCCATCGTCAGCGCAGGTCAGCCCCTCAGTGGTAATCGTCGGAGTGCCCACCGGAGAGTTGCCCTGGCAGGTAATCACATTCCCAAAGCGGCCCAGCGCCTTCTTGTAGAAAGCGGTTACCTTGTCCTGGGAATCAGATGTTTGATAGGAGACTGCCTTCACCCGCAACTCCCACTCGCCAAAGCCCATCCGCACGTCTGCCGATTTGTGGTCGCCGTCGCCCTTAACCGCCGTGGCGCCCGGATAAACCGGCAACCCGAGGTCCGCAGCCGTGGTCTGATCAGTATTCACATGGATGCCGCCAAACGGCGTATCGATCTGAACTCTTTTGTCCTCGCCGTTGGGGCCCTTTTCCGTTTGAATCCTGCATCCCGCGATTCCGGTCGCCAAAGCCAGGCTCACCGCCAACGCCGCCGCTGTTTGCATTCTATTGAAACTCATGGCAATCGCCCTCCATCATGCTATACGCCGGACTGGGTGAAAATGTTCCTCGAACCTATCATTGGGTGGGCCGGGTGCCCCAGGTCCCTCGCATTTGGGAACCTGGGAAACAACCACGAATATCATGGCGCGCAAGCGCCGCCCGCCCCACCGCAGGTGGGGTAATCCACACGGATGGTCAGAATCTCGTAGGGGTGAATCGGCGCCTTGACCACGTCGCCGGTCACGGGCAGCGGATCGCCCTGCGGCACTTCCATCAGGTTGGTCACGGTGGCCGAGATTGCTCCCGGCGGCACGTGGAATTCGGCTGTCGTTTCTTTGCCCGCCCATTCATAAACGCGGAAAATCAGGCCGTTCGCGTCTTCGGCCTTTTTGACGGCGGTCAGGACGACATTTTCCGGCGAGACCGAGGCGAAGGAATGCGATGCGGGCAGCGATCCGGGATGAGCCGTGGTGACGACGGCGGTGAGCGGGTAATTGTACTCGTAGCCGTGGCGTACGGTGAGCGCCTCCTTCCACGTTCCGGCGTGGGGATAGAGCGCGTAGTGGAAGTGGTGGTGGCCCATGTCGGCCTCGGCGTCGGGCCATTTGGGCGAGCGCAGCAGCGTCAGCCGCAGCGTGTTGCCCACAGCGTCGTAGCCGTACTTGTTTTGGTTCAGGATGCTCAGGCCGTGAATCTTGCCGTCGGGACCGGGCCCGGAGAGGTCGGCCCAGCGCATCGCCGGAACCTCAAACTGCGCCTGCTCCCAACTGTTGTTGCGCGTGGTGGGCCGGTCGATGGTTCCGTAGGGAATCTCATAAGTGGCAAACGGCCCGGATGCAGCGAGCGGGAAGGCTGCCTTCAGCAGGACATGCGACTCGTGCCAATCGATCTCGTTGTCGATGTCGATCTGGTCGCCAACGAGTTGAATTGTCTGCACGAATTTCGAATTCTGCCATGTCCGGGTTACACGAATTGCGGGGCTCCATTGTCCATCTCTCACAACTTCGACAGAGTCCGCATTATCAATAATCGTCGGAGGTTGATCGAGAGTTCCGGGATCGATATTCCACGCGTCATATTCCTTCGGAGTGTCCTTGAAAGCCTGGAGTTGGTTTCCGCATCCGTTTTGAGTGAGTGTCTGATGACTCAATTGAATATCGAATATACTCACGATACATCCGCTCTTCTTGTCCACAGTGACGCGCAGGGCATGGTTCTCAAGAGTAGCTGTACCGGTGTCCTCTTTTGCAAGAGCTTCAGGTACATAAAACATATCGACCGCATGCTGCTGACCAACGAATAGGACCTTATATCCAAATGCGGGGATGCTACCAACGCGAATACGAAATTCTGCCATCCCTGTGTATTTGTCGACTGTTGTGTCTCCATCGAGCACGGCGTCGTGTGAAGAATAGTCCTGGACGAGAACGTCCCCTGGGGTTTTCCTGGGGAATTGAATACGAACGGTAACTTCGCCCGATCTCTCCCATCCAAGAGGATTGTAGATAATGACGGGAATCAGGCCCTGCTCCTTGGAAAGCGTGTCGATTTTAGCTGCCACTACCCCCAGCGCTCCAGCCTCAATCTCATTCGTCGACCAGCGCACCACGTCGTAGTCCTTCTGTGCGTCCATGTAGATGACACCAATCCCCGACCCGGCAGCCAAGTCATGGAATTGGTTGAAGAGCACCTTCTTCCAGTCTTCAGTTAACTCCTGGGAAGGGTACGCCCGTCCGGCAAGAACCCATGCAACCGACGCCCACTTTTCAGCGTTGAGCACCTCGACCTCGGCCTCGCGCATGTTGCGCTTGTGATTGGCCTGTGTGGTCATCACTCCACGGTGATACTCAAAGTACAGCTCGCTCTTCCATGTGGGAATGTTCACCTTGCCCGCAACTGCCGGCGGAGGCGTGTATCCCTTGGCAATGGATTGGTAGTTCCAGACAGGGCTATCGGCCACAATCTGTTTCTCGAGCGCCGTAAAGTAGCTCTGCGCCGTGCCGAATTCGATCTTCGGCGTCACGTGACTTGTTCCGTTGACGCTGGGCTGCTCCCAGTGGAAGCCCTCGTCGAGAATTGCCCGAGTGGGTCCGCCGCCGTGGTCGCCGATGCCGTAGAGGTCCATGATGTCCGGCAGCCCGGTGGCCTGCTTCTGAGCGATAGTGAAATCGCGCGCCAGACGCACCGGGTTCAGGTTGTCGTTGGCGTAGTCGTGCGGAAAGTAAGTCAGAACCTTCGACCCATCCGGCGACTCCCACCAAAAAAACTTGAAGGGCAACTGGTTGGTGTCGCACCAGGCCATCTTCTGCGTCACAAAATAATCGATGCCGCTCTTCTTGTAGATCTGCGGCAACTGCCATGTATATCCAAAACTATCCGGGTTCCAGCCGATCCTCGTGTCCACGCCATACTGCTGTTTGAACCAGCGCTTGCCGACCAGTAACTGACGGACGAGCGATTCGCCGTCGGGCATATTCAGGTCCGGCTCAACCCACATGCCGCCGACTATCTCCCAGCGGCCCTCCTTGATGCGCCGGGCAATCTCGGCGTTCATCTCGGGATATTTGTCGGCGATCCACTCGTTGTAAGCCGCTGCCGACTGCGTGTAGGTGTACTCGGGGTATTCGTACATCAACTGAAGTGCCGTCCCGAACGTCCGCTTCACCACGTCCACGGTTTCGGTCGATGGCCACAACCAGGCCGCGTCGATGTGCGAGTTGCCGGTAAGGTGATACGTCGCCTGCTGCAGCAGTGGCTTAAGGGCTTCGAGGCGCACATGTGCAGCCTTAAGCGAAATATCGAATTCGAACTGCGATTCTGATTGGGTGATCGGACTGTCCGATTTGGCATGGTCGAGCGCAGCGATATCGACTGCGCGGATCGCCGCATTCAGCGTGTCCATCTTCCCGGGATCACCGGGCGCAAGCGAAGGAACCAGCAGCGCAGCTGACAAAAACTCCTCGCGCAGGTCTTCGGGATTGGGACGGTTCTCGGGGAAGTCGATCTTCAGCGTCGCGCCCTGGAAGTTCTTGTCATCCACGGTGTGCAGCAGCTTGACGGCTACAGTCACCTGATCGCCGGGTTTGGCATTGTCGAACAACACCACCGGCTCCAGATCGTCGCCCATAGCCACGCGCCGGCCATTGAAGTAGAGAATCTCCGGCATGGGGCCGTTGGCATAGGCGTGAAACTGGAACCAGATGCGCGCGCCGGTAAGGTCATAACCGTTCAGTGTGGCAGGAATCTGGTACGTCTGGCGAAACCAGACCGCATCCTTGGGGGCCTTCGAGCCTGTGGCGATAGGCTGCCAGTCGCTCTCGTCCAGGCTCACGGCCTCGCCATGCGCCAGGTCGCCGGCATGGAGCTTCCACACGCCATCCGGCAGCTCGCGCAGGCTGGAGAGCCGGTCAATGACCGCGCGGGCGTCGGCGGGCAGCGTGGCGGCAATTTTGGTGGCATCGGTGGCGCTCTGAGCCTCCATTCTGTCCGGCCCGGCGAACAGCGCGGCGGCAAGGCCAGCCAGGCAGCTAAAACAAACAAAACGCAACTTTGAAACGGAATTCATCGCGGAAAAGTCCCCTCCGACATGGTAAGGCTTGAAAACACCCCATGGAACGCAAGATTGCACAAGAGTCGTGGGCTAAATCCACGCATCCAACACTCAGCCGATAACGGAGATGTTAGCCTTCAGGACTTTCTATTATGGATCTCGTAGCAGATGAAGCATTTCATACATCATGGAAAGATGCCGTCTCACAATGTGGCACGCCGTCCCCCTCATCACAGTGCATACTAGAGATTAGGCTGCTTTCCCCAACGGACTTCAGGACCGTTGTGCGGCCTTTGGAGATCACCCAGCCCGGAGCCCGTCCGTCGTACCGGCCTCCCACCATGCACCTAAGAGATTGACTGGGAAGAACTGTACTCACAGAGAGGAATTCATGACTTCTGCTCGCTATCCCGGCATTCGGGTTACTGCAAATGGAAACCAGCTTGTCTCGTACCACACCGAGACGCGGATCGCAGACGCCGGCGTCTTTTATCCGATTACGCCTTCCACGGAGGGCGGCGAGCTCTTCCAGCAGGCCTATGCTGAAGGCCATCTGAACGTCTTCGGGCAGAATACCATCGCCATAGAAACCGAGGGCGAGCATGCGGCCCAGGGCGGCGCAATTGCTCATTCTGTCTGCGGCAAGCGCGTGGTGAATTTCACCTCCGGCCAGGGCGTGGTCTACGGCGTGGAGCAGTACTATCACGCGCCCGGCAAAGCCTCGACGATGGTATTGGAGGTGGGGGCGCGCGCGCTGACCAAGCAAGCTCTCAATGTGCACTGCGGCCACGATGACATCTACGGCGCGCTGGATACGGGCTGGATCATGCTCTTTGGCAAGGACGCGCAGCAGACCGCCGACCAGGCGTTGATTCTCCGCCGCGTGACTGAATTGAGCCTGACCCCCGGCATGAACATCATGGACGGCTTCCTCACCACGCATCTGGAGCGCACCTTCTACAAGCACGAATCCGGACTGATTCGCGAGTTTCTCGGCTCGCCGGCCGACATCATCGACTGCCCCACCGAGGCGCAGCGAACACTCTTTGGGTCCACGCGCCGTCGCGTGCCGAAAATGATTGACTTGACGAGTCCTGTTCTGCTCGGTCCGGTGCAGAACCAGGAACACTACATGCAGGGCGTGGTGGCGCGGAGGAATAACTTTGCCGAGCCGATTCTCAAGTTCCTCGAAGACGCTTATGAACAATTCGCCGTGCTGACCGGCCGCAACTACGGCCTAATCAGCAAGTACAAAGTCGACGACGCCGAGACGGTTTTTGTCTCCCTCGGCTCGGCCGCTGAAAACATCGAAGCGGCGGTGGATTACCTGCGCCAGACGCGCAATGCCAGCGTAGGTTCCATACATGTCAACGTGATTCGCCCCTTCCCCGAGGCTGCTATCGTTGCCGCGCTCAGGAGCAAGAAGAACGTCATCATTCTGGAGCGCACCGACGAGGCGATGGCCGGCGATAATCCGCTTGGCCGCGACATTCGCACCGCGTTTTCCAAAGCCGTACAATCGATCGCCGGGCTGCCCGCGATTTCACTCGCAGAGGTCCCGAAGATCTACGGCGGCAGCTACGGTCTCGGCTCGCGCGATTTCCGCCCCGAGCACATCATCGGCGCCTACGAGTTTGCCACCGCCAACCGCGCACGCAAGGATGGCAAGCGCGCCGCGGACGGCGTTTCCTTTTTTGTTTTGGGCGTCGATCATCCCTATGCGGTTATCGGCGACGAGACCCCATCGCTGTTGCCCGAGGGCGCGGTCGCCGTGCGCTTCCACTCTATTGGTGGATGGGGAGCTATCACCACTGGCAAGAACCTGGGCGCGATTTTAGGCGACCTCAACGATTTGATTTATGAACGCGACGGCCTCAAGGATGAACTTGGCAATCCCAAGGAAGTAATCCACGTCAGCGCCAACCCCAAGTATGGTTCGGAGAAGAAAGGCGCGCCGACGGCGTACTTCATGGTTGCCGCCAAAGACCGTATCCGCGTCAACTGCGACCTGCGCCACGTGACGGTAGTTCTCTGCTGCGATCCCAAGGCCTTTACCCACACGAATCCGCTGGACGGCATGGCCGAGGGTGGCTCGCTGGTATGGGAGTCCGATCAGCAAGGCGAACAAGCATGGGAGCAGTTGCCGCTGTGGGCGCGCAAGCAGATCATCGACAAGAAGATTCGCGTCTTCACGCTGCCCGGCTTCGAAATTGCCAAAAAGGCCACCGACCGCGGCGACCTGCAACTGCGCATGCAAGGAAACGCCTTTCTGGGCGCGTTCTTCCGCGTGAGCACGTTGCTCAAGGAATTCGGCATCACGCAGGAGCAGTATCGTGACGTGGTTCGCAAGCAATATGTAAGCAAGTTCGGAAAGCTGGGCGAAGCCGTCGTCGAGTCCAACATGGAAGTCATGATGCAGGGCTACGACCAGGTGAAGGAGATCAAGATTGGCGCGCTCACGGCGTCTGACCACTCCAGCCTGCGCGGCGCGGCTCTGATGCCGATTCTTGAGACGGTCGCCGCCGGCGGCGCTTGCGGAACCGGATGCCGCTCTCATGCTCTGCCTGCCGGCCAGGCCGCACGCACTCCGCTGGCCAGCGTCGCCAATTTCGACGCCGAGTTCCGCGCACACTTTGGCTATAATCAGCCCTCCACGCCGCTCTCGGCCATGGGCATGATCGCCGCCGCCACTGGCGACACAGCTTCGAAATATGTGGCCCGTCGCGAAACGCCGCTCTTTATCCCTGAGAACTGCACCCAGTGCATGGATTGCATCTCGGTCTGCCCGGACACCGCACTACCCAACACCGCGCAGGACCTGAGCACGCTGTTGCGCACGGCCGTTTCCTACTACGTTGCCGATGCGAGAGACCGCGCCAAGCTCCTGGCAGCGCTGCCGGAGATTGAGCGCAGTGCCCGCGAACGCATGACTGCTGACGTAAAGACCGGAACTCCGCTGCAGACAATCCTGCGTGATGTTACTGAGTCGGTAGATGGATTTTCTCCCAAAACCAAGGAGCAGTTCTTTGCCATTCTCGATAAGGTTCCGATGGCATATCAGAAAGTGAACGCCATCTTCTCATCGCCGGAGCGCAAGGCTCCCGGCACAGGCGGCATCTTTTCGATTTTTGTTTCTGATTTGTGCAAGGGATGCGCGGCCTGCGTTACTGCCTGCGGTGATCACAATGCTCTCAAGATGGTCGCGGAGACTGAGGATGTCAACGCCATGCACATGACCGGTACTGGCTTCCTTGATCTGCTGCCCGACACATCGCAGAAGTTCCTCGGTCTCTACAACGCCGCCAATCCCGCCGACTCCAAGACCGCGACTTTGAGAAATATGTTAATGGTGCGCTCAACTTACGACGCGCTGGTCTCCGGCGATGGTGCCTGCGCCGGCTGCGGCGAAAAAAGCGTGTTGCGCTCCATCGCCGCTGTTACCGAGGCCTACATGCGCCCCGTCTTCCATGCCAAGAGTGATCGCTTCCTGGCCAAGGCCGGCGATCTGGAAAAGCGCGGTGTCGCCCGCCTCGCCAAGCTACAGGCCACCAGTCCCGCCGAGTACGCACTGCTCCGTCAGGCCATCGCGCATCTCATCCTCGGCCTGGGCGGCGAAGACGAAAAGGATACCAAGGCGCGCATCGCAGCCTATGAAGCCAAGAACGGCCCCATCAGCGACGCCGCGCTTGTCGAAGCCATCGCCGCAGTGCTGCTGACCGAAGCCTTCAATCACAAAAATCTGCAAGCCGTCGATGGCCGCCTGGCCAACGGCATGAGCGTGATGGCCATGGCCGCACACACGGGATGCAACACCGTCTACGGTTCAACCGCGCCCAACAATCCCCACCCCTACCCGTGGATGAACTCGCTCTTCCAGGACGGCGTCACCGTGGGCTGGCTGATGGGCGAGAGCTTCATCGTCGATCACGCCCGCCGCTCCGTCATCCCTGAGCGCATCGCCGACATTCTGCTCACGCGCGAACCAAATTTGGATAACTCCGGGGCCCCCACGGACAGGTCTTCGTCCGTGGGGTGGTTCAACGCCGAGGAGTACTACCACCTCACCCACTTCACCGACGCGCTGATGTCCGACCAGGAAGTCGTCGAGTTGCCAAAGGTGTGGGCCGTTGGCGGCGATGGCGGCATGGGCGACATCGGCTATCAAAACGTATCCAAAGTCATGCTGCAGAACCGGCCCAACGTCAAGGTGCTGATGCTCGACACGCAGGTCTACTCCAATACTGGCGGCCAGAACTCCGACTCGACGCCGATGTTGGGCGGCAACGACATGAACACCTTCGGCGCGGCCTCCCAGGGCAAGAACACCGAAAAGAAAACCGTCGCCGAGACCTTCCTCGCCGGTCACGGCTCGCCCTTCGTCGCGCAGGTCTCCATGGCCAACGCGCCCAAGCTCTACCGTGCCATCCTCGACGGCCTGGAGTATCGCGGCACCATGTTCCTCCAGGCCTTCACCACCTGCCAGCCGGAGCACGGCGTCGCCGACGACATGGCGCTCATCCAGGCGCAGCGCGTGCGTGATTCGCGCGGCGTGCCGGAGTTCGTCTTCAACCCGCGCCTCGGCGAAACCTGCCAGGAAGCACTGGACATCAAGGGTAATCCGTCGATTGATCTCGATTGGTACGAGACCAAAGACAAGACCACCGGCGAGACCCGCCGCTACACCGTCGCGCATTGGTGCGTCACGGAAGCCCGCTTCCGCAACCACCTGAAGAAGATCAAGCCTGAAGCCGCAGCTAAGCTCATCCCGCTCGACAACATGCTGGTCCGAATCACACAACAAGATGTCGTCTACCGCCGTTACCTCACGCCCGGCCACCGCGCCTTCATCCCCGACTTCGGCACTACCATCACAGTCGAAGACGCCGGCAAGACAACCTTCTACGCTCTTTCGCGCCAGTTAGTGATGTTCTGCGTGGAGCGCCGCAAGGCATGGCGTATGCTGCAATCCAAGGCGGGAATCATCAACAAGGAATACGCCGCTCAGCGTGGCCTCCTCGCCGAAGTTGATTCGGGCAAGCTGCCACTGGACGAGTTATTAACTCGCGGACACGAACTTATCAAGGATAGGCTGGCCGGCGCAGCCAAGGGATAACTTAACTCCAAGTAGAAGCGCGCAGAACGCAGGCCCTGTGGTCTACGTTCTGCGCGTTTATGCAACCGAGATAAACCTGTGGGGATTCCTAGTTCTCGATGGCTAGAACGTCATAGTAGTAGTTGATCATGACGCGCTTGGCCGGAGACGGCAGCTTGGGTAGCTGAACCGTCTTTTCCATGGACGTATTTCCAATAATCGAGATCTTACCCATGGACATAACTCTTCCGTCAGATAATTCCAAATAAACCGGCACCAGCATTCTGAAGTTTGCCGAAACTCCTGTTTGCGTCATCTTGAAATGCATGCTTGTCGCATCGCCGTTCTGTGTTACCTCTCCCTCGAAGTGATACACCGGCAACTCCGTTCCATACACATACTCGTTGAAGAACCAATCCATGCGATGGTTTTTATCCAGGTCCATCCCCGGGCTCATGTGTTTCTCCACCACCGCTTTGAAGTCCTCGGTGGTGGCGGCCTTCATGCGGTAGGTATCGACAAAGTCATGCATGGTTGCCTTGAAACGGCTGTCTCCATCCTGAGGCGTCCACATCATCATCCGAATCATATGCAGAATGTACGCGCCCTTTGGATACACCAGGTTCTGGTAGATATTCCATCCCGCTTTCGGCGAATTAAGACGGATACCCATGGTGACCGGCCCTATATCGATGGGGCGAAATCCCATGGCATTCTTTTCGGTGATTAGTTTCCGCTGCTCCTTCCAGAACTCGCGAAAATCGTCCGGCTTGGGGCGTGTGGCCTGTAGAAATATAGTAGCCGACGTGTTAGCGAAACCCTCGCTCATCCACTGGTCGCGATAACTGCGGAAGCCCACCGTCTGCCCCCACCACTGGTGCGCCACCTCGTGCGGGGTAACAACCTTCCAATACATATCCTCCGGATGCAGGCCCATGAAGTGCTGCTGCGTCGTGTCCAGGAATCCGCAGATCGGCAGATAGACCAGCATCGGCCAGCTTTGCCCATAGTTGCACGCAAACTGCTGGGTTAGGGCAATATGGTTGAAAGGCAATGGGCCGAAGTAGTCGGTATAAAGCCGCGCCGCCGTCTCTCCCTGACTGAGTTGCACGGGCAGCATGGACGTCGTGTCGATGTTGCTTGTCATCACTGAATCCTGCGAAACGGGACGATCATCTATCGGGGGGGCATCCGCGTGAGTGTAACTGTCAGGCGGCGCGGTGTTAGCGTAAGCGTCAATAGTCAGGCTATTGCCCGGCTTGTTCTCAACCTTAGCCTCTTTCATGACAAATTTACCCAGATTGAAGCCCACCACGGCAAGCGGTACATCTGTCTTCCACTCGGTCGTCGTGATCTTGCCGACGGAGTTCTCGCTCACCTTGGTTCCCGTGGCAATCAGTTGCAGATCCTTGGGAACATGAAAGAACATGTGATAGGTTGCATAGTCGCCCAGTCCGCTGGACCCGTTGGGATACCAGCTTTGCCGCGCGATGGGATAGTAGTTATTGCTGCCCTCGTTCTTTACCACGTCCTTGCCGCTGTATGCGATGCGAATCGTCGCGGACTCGCCCTTCTTGAGCGGCTGGGCCAGCACCACTCCAAAATCAGCGTCCTCGTCCTTCTTCTCCTGCACAAAATCCAGCGGATCGCCCTTTTCCGTCTCCACGCGGCTCACGCGCAACGTGGGATAAAGAGCGAGCGGCACCACCGCCACGCCCTCCTGCTCGGCTACCAGGTGAACAGTCGCCTGCCCGGTGAGAAAGCCATTCCTCTCGATGGAAACATCGAGATTCTCGTTGTCGATGCGGCAGGCTTCATTCTGCTCGTTTCCCCTACCGCCCTCGCGGGCCGCATCCGAACCCTGGTGAAAGGCGCTAAGATAGGTCTCGCCCCAGTCGCTCCAGTTCAGCAGCAAAATCTCCTCCGGCTCCACTTCGCGCGCTCCGTGCGGATCTACCCGGAAGACAAGATGCGAGTTCTTCTTGCCGTGGATGGCCGCCAGGAAAAACCCTCCTTGTGCCGGGCTCAGAACATCTTCCAGCAGCCGCAGATCCAGATTCTCTTTGAGCTTGGTCCGTGCAAAGTTGTGAAAATCTTCTGCCGCCTTGGCGTAAACCGAATCTGGCTCACCCTTGCCCGCCGATGCCTTGCGCAACTCCGCCGAGGATGTATCGGTAAAGCGCATCACTACCTGGTCAAAATCTTCGTCGAACTCCTCGCTTTTGTTGAGAATGGCCAGGCTGTGCCGTTCCTCAGCGGTGGGCGGTGTCAGGTGAAAGTGACCCACGCCTTTGAAGACCGCCCCCGTAACCTTGCCGTTCACCTCGCCATAGAAGGCAATGTCCCCGCGGGTAAACGTGAAAGTGCCCGCATCCCTGCGCAGCTCAAGGTTGTTCACCGCGATAACGTCATCGCCCGGCAACAGGCCGCGCAGCTTTTGGTAATTGGCATTGGCGTTGGCAGGATGTTGCGCCAGCATCATCCCGCAGTAATTCACAAGTAGAAGGACAGCGAGCAAGCAAGACTTACGATTACGATGCGACAAAATGATAGCTCCTTCCTGAAAATGCATCGCGTATCACTATAGACGATGGGAAGGAGATGCGTCACGCCATCTTTTTATTTGCCTCGGTTTCCCGGCCCGGTTTCCCAAAGACGGCTTTCCGATGCGACAATCGTTGCGTCGGGGGCAAACGCTCCCCGGCACGGCCTGTCGAAGCCTCGGATGAAACGCCCTCCTAGAAGTCCCTGCCTTTGATGTATTGAGACGGAGGCACTTCCTCGATGCGGTCGGGGAAGGCCTGCTGCAGCCAGTTGTAGGTGGTGTTGTACACCTGCGCATGATCGTCGGGATACTCGTTGTCGCGGATCACGGTTCTATCGCGGATGTAGAGATCCTGACCTTGATTCGAGCGGGCAAATCCATCCTGCTGGTTGTCGATACCCTGTTGACGGATGGCGTTCGTCTCTTCCTGCGAATTGTGCATGATCTGCGCCCGATCCATCACGCCCTTGCTGCGGATCGCTGTCGTTGCCCGGATATTGTTGACCAGAGCCGAGTAATTGATGTTGTACTGATGCTGGGCATCGGCGACTTGCCCGTTGATGACGCTCTGATTCGGCCGGTAGCTGGATATTATCGCCGCAACTGTGCTCTTGTCGCGTTCGGCAAACGATTGCGGGATCATGAAGCTGCTCAACTGGACCGTGTAGTCGCCCCTCGAAGTCGTGCTCGGCATGGCGGCGCACATCACGCCCGAGAAAACTATCGGCCCTTTACCATCGTTGGCGTCCATGTGCGTGACGAACTGTACGCAGGGAATCTGCGGACCCACAGGCTGGCCCTGAACGACCGAATCTACGGTCAGCTTGACCGGCCCCAGGCCATTGGAGCGGCGCCAGGCTTGGAAAAGAGTGGGAAACTCCTGCTGCAGATTGCCGCGATACGGCGCATACATCACTCCTTGAATCGGCTGCACGGTGCGCATATGCGTCACCTGATAGGCAATGTAGGGATCGACAGCCATCTTCAGCATATTGAGGCCGATCTGCTCGCCATGCGGCCCTGTGATGCCTAATTTTCCTCCGCCGGAGCCGGGCGCAAGATTCCATCCGCTGGGAAGGCCGATCTGGAACGAGTTGTCGGGTGCAGTGACCATGTGCAGCGGCGGGGCCGGTTCAGAGTGGCCAGAAGTGTCCGGCGCGCTGGGGGATGGCCGCTGTCCGGGGCGAGATGCGGCGTGGGCTGGAACCGACGGTGAGGCAGAGGCTGCAGCTGCGCCACTTGAGCTATACGCCGAGGTTACCGCCGTTCCGGGCTTCCAAACGGAGAAGAGCCGTTGCATCATCGGCGTCAGAGTCTGATGAAAACGGTCGGCTCGGTCGGTGAGTAAGCCGGCCTCAACCCTGCCCGCGGAAGTGTTCACGGCGATGATCAGCCCCCCTACCGGTATGTCGCCCGCCGGGTGGTTCACCACCATAAAGTAGAGGCCAATGGCGTTGGTCCCGCGCAACCGGAACGCGGAACCAATCTCCGGACGGTTTCCGCAGGACTGGTGCACGACCCGGAGGACGTTGATCATCGCGCTGGCTTCTGTGGGAGAGTTGTCTACGACGCCGTAGACAATGCGTCCGGTGCCGTTCGGCATATTGAGGGTGGTGAGTGGAGTCTGCGCCAGAGCGGCGAACGGAGCGAGAACCAGAGCGCAGGCTCCCGCGATACGGATGAAGCTGCCGATGGTCGATTTCATTTTGCCCAATTCCTCCTAATAATAAGGCACTCACTGGAGTATGCTTAGGCGGCGCAAGGAATACGTCAAGCGTGTGGCGCAGCCTGAATTATTCGGACTGTTTATTTTCCCACAAATGTGAGTGCCCATCAAACACCAACGAATGAAGGTGTCGGGTGCCTCAGATCAGGTTTCACGGACCTGGGGCGACCTCATTTTTTCAACCCGTCAGAGGTGGGCCACCAGCCTGGGCAGCCGTCCTACCGGGTGAAGACCACAAACTGCCGTCCGCAGTAGAGCCTGTAGCCGCCGCCCGGATTAGGCGTCACTTCAAGCGGCATCGGCCGCTTGATCTCCGTGTCCATGCCGGCCTTTGGCATCATCACGCTGCGGCCGTTCAGGTCCTCAATTTCCAGCATGTTTGCCGAGAACGCGATGGCATACTCTCCCCGCGGAAGCACCTTCCCGTCCATTTTGAGGGGAACGTCGGTTTTCAGGTAGGCCTGGAACATCGAGGCTCCTTCGGCAGAGCTCCAACCGCTGCGATCCGTCAGGCCCGCCAGCACGCGGTGTCCATCGGCAAACTGCACGCCCCCTGTGTTCCGCATCTGAATCGGTACGGCCTGGCCGTGATAGCGTACCGTCGCCGGCAGGAGTTTCTGCGCGTTGGCCGCGGCCAGCACCGTATCGCTGCCGCGTTGCGCCGCCATCTGCCCAGGTATCGCCAATGCCGCCCATCCCAGAGCGCACACCGCACTTGCAGCCACAAAATGTAACCTCATTGTCTTTCTCCTTTCATTGCTGCACCAGGAGTATACCGCCGCCGGCGCGCAGTTCGGAGTGTCTGAATGAAAAGGCAGTAAATCGCACTGCCGGGCGCCCAATCCTTCGCGTTTTTCTAGTGAAGGGTGGTAAACAAAGCTGCACCATCATTTTGCCGATGGCGTCCGCCCCACCGCATGTGCCTTGCAGATAATAACCCTCCACCGGCGCACGATCAAAGTATGAACAAGAACCAGAGGCGCGGGACGTTCCTGACCACCGATCACTGACAACTGACCACTGAAAACTGGATCCCCCCACCCCTCTACCCTATAGAAGCCGTTTTTCTGCCCCATCATTGCTTGTAACTTGCGCCATTTCAATGATTTGTAATTTTTTCCTGTTGACAAATCGGCAACTGCAAATCCCTGATTTTACCCACTTTTTGGCTCAAAAAGGTCCCGTTTAGCTCAAAAAAGCCGTTTTTTCGCATGTGTTGGTGCTCCAGTGCTTGCACTGCCTGAAGTCGAAAGCCTGCCCTGAGCAGCGCCGAAGGGTGTCACGCTTTTGGATCCTGTAATTCCACCAACATGCAATAATCTTTCGGCCTGATTTCACGAATACGGCCTTTCGGTGCGACAATTGGGACATTCAATTTTCACACTCCAGGACCAGGATTCTTCTCTAAGGAGAGAGCTACCATGAAGCACATCTTGATTATTACGAGCCTGTTAATATCGCTGGCTGCGGCTCCCGTCTCCGCCGCGCAGAATATGAGCAGCACGCCTGCGCAAGCTACGGATGTTCTGACGTACAGAATCGGTGGAACGCCAATTGTGATTCCTCCGCCGACAAACGAAATGGTCGAAATGGGCCAGGACTATAGGGTCGTCATGGACGTATTTGTTCCAGAACAAAACCGGCTGATAGCCGCGTTTGTGCTGCCGAACGATCTGGCGATCATCAAAAGCGGCGGTAAGGCTGTGCCTACCCAGTACGCGCTGGTGGAGGTGTTGCGTCGCGGAGAGTTCATGGATTTGAGTGCGAAAGATTACAAGGATATGGCTGATAGCCTGGAACAGCAATTCGGCGCGGTCCTGGATACGGCGGTTAAAGAGGGTGAGGATGAACTCAACCGCAGAATAAAGGCGCAGAATCTGGATGATACCAAGGTCACCCTTGATAAGCCAGTCCAACTGGGTGGTTTCTTTTCAAAAACGGATGCCTATGGCACGGGCATCATCATGCCGGTCACGACGAATGGGGTTACAACCAAAGTGGTTGCGGGAATCATCTTTCTTCGTGTGAAGAATCGGCTGCTCTTTGCCTATCTCTATTCCGTCTACAAGGATCAAGACACAGTAATATGGATGCGCAAGACCACCGAGAGCTGGGCGGACGCGATCTTGAAGGCAAACTAGTAACAATTCAAGCCACTCAAGCGCCTACTCTTCACGATGCTGGTACAGGGAACCGGCTTATGAATGTTGAAGCCTCGATTTTCCTGCCCTGTTTCCCATGGCAACCTGCCGGTGCGACAATTATCAGGCTGGGACTCACACTCCCGGCCAGGATTCCTTTCCACGGAGAGAAAAACTATGAAGCGTTTATTGGTCTGTACGGGGCTTTTGTTCGTAGCCGCTACCCTATCCGCCCAGACAGCCCCTCCGGCTGGGCCGCCTAAGGCCCCGCCGAAGAGCCCGCCGGCCACTGCATCGGTGACCATCGCCGGCAAAACCATCACCATAAAATACAGCTCCCCCAGTGTCAGGGGTCGCGCCGGACAGATCTTCGATAAGGGAGGCCTCATCAGCCACGATCCTACCTATCCGGTTTGGCGCGCGGGCGCTAATGCCGCCACCACACTGGAGACCGACGGGAGCATCACGGTAGGCAAGCTCAAAGTGCCTGCCGGGAAATACACCCTGTACGTCGATATTTCCGACCCCGATGCATGGGTTCTCATTATCAACAAGCAAACCGGCCAGTGGGGCACCAAATACGACAAGACGCAGGATCTGGGCCGGGTGAAGATGACCATGAGCAAGCCGCTAGCGCCGGTCGAGAACCTGAAGTACACGCTTGAGGCTCTCGGCGGCACAACCGGCAAGCTCACCCTGGAATGGGAGAACCACTCTGCGTCTGTTTTGATTGCAGTGCATTAAGTCTGTGTGCTGGAAGGTGATTAACGGCACCGCAGGTGGTTGCAGATAATTGCCGCTCTGCCGATACAATAGGGATAGTGTGTGAATTCTCCCCAGAGGTGTAAAAGCTGTGCCTTTATATGCATATCGCTGTACTCAGTGCGGCCACCGCTTTGAAAAGATACAAAAATTCTCGGCTGATAAGGAGCTTGTCTGCCCCATTTGCCAGGGCGCGTTGGAGCGTCCGCTCACCGCGCCGCGCCTGCACTTCAAGGGCGGAGGTTTTTATGTGAACGACTACGCGGGCAAGAGCAAGGCGTCAGCCTCCGAGTCTGCGCCGGCAGAGACCAAGACCCCCTGCGGCGGAAGCTGCGGAGTGGCCTGCCCCGCCGTCGCGGCTGCCACTTCTGCTTCAACCGGCGATTCGTCGAAGAATTAGATAGCTATACGAGCGTTTGCGGATTCCCGTCACCAAGTACCCTGTTTGATTTATGCAACCACGCGTCGCCGTAGGATAATGGATTCCTTGAAACCTCAAGGCACACTGATGACGCCAAACTCCACGCCGGCACCTTCGCAATCCATATCTGCGGGTCTTCGCGCGCTCGTTCTGGTCGCAGTTCTCCTCTTCATCTCAGGCCTAATCTCGGGATGGTTTCACCTTCATGCCGAGATTGCCGCCATCATACGCTGGACCGGCCTCGGCCTCTTTCTTCCCTTCGCCGTGCGCCGCCGCTCCCTGCTGATGTGGACCTTTTTTGCCATGCTGGCCGGAGCGGAACTGGGCGTGGACGCGCCCCAGATCGCCACACAGAGCCACTTCCTCGCCGACATCTTTCTGCGGCTCATCCGCATGATTGTCGCGCCGCTCATCTTCGGCGGCATCGTTACCGGCATCGCCGGCCACAGTGAACTGCGCAGCGTGGGCCGCGTGGCGCTCAAATCCATCATCTTCTTTGAGGTCGTCACCACTATCGGGCTGATTCTGGGCGCCGTCGCCATCAACTTCACCCAGGCTGGAGCCGGTGTTACGCTACCCACTTCGATTCAGGCGGCCTTGCCTGCCGCTCATGCTGAAGGCTGGCAGCAGATTTTGTTGAACATCTTCCCGGAAAACATTGCCAAAGCCGTCGCCGAAAATCAAATCCTTCAGGTTGCAATCTTCGCGCTGCTCTTTGGCACGGCGCTGGCCACTCTGTCGGAGAAGAAGCGCGCCCCTCTGGTCTCCGTTCTGCAATCTCTGACCGAGACCATGTTCCGCCTGACTCGCATCATCATGGTCACCGCGCCTTTGGCCGCCGGAGCCGCGTTGGCCTACACCGTGGGCAGCATGGGCCTGGCCACGCTTCTGCCTCTGGCCAAGCTCCTGGCCACCAACTATGCCACCCTGACCATCTTTCTGTTCGCGGTCCTCGTCCCCATCCTGCTTCTAGCACGCATCCCCGTCGGACGTTTTGCCACTGCCGTTGCCGAGCCCGCCGCGCTGGGCTTCGCCACCACATCGTCGGAGGCCGCGCTGCCTCTGGCTATGGAGCGTATGGAAGAATTTGGCGTGCCGCGCTGGATCGTCTCCTTTGTCATTCCCACCGGTTATAGCTTCAACCTGACCGGCTCCACCATCTATCTCTCCATGGCCGCGCTCTTTGCCGTGCAGGCCGCGGGCCTTCATTTCTCCATAGGCCAGCAGATCGTACTGCTGGCCACGCTGGCGCTCACCAGCAAAGGCATCGCCGGAGTGCCCCGCGCAACGATTGTCACCCTGCTGGCCGTCGCCGGTTCCTTCCAGATTCCTACTGCCGCAGTTCTGATGCTGCTTGGCGTTGACACCCTCATGGACATGGGCCGCACGGCTCTGAACGTCATCGGTAATTGTATGGCTGCAGCCGTTGTTGCCCGTTGGGAGGGCGAACTGAAACCGGCGCCCATCTCTAACTGAATTCCACAGACGGGCGCCCTTCGCTATCCCTTACGCCGTCGGAACTGCTCGCATCGCTGCCGCTGTCTTCGCCGCCCTGGGCCGCAGCAGCAACATTGCGGTTACACCCAGTGATACGTTCTGCGTCATAATCTCGATGATGTGAATGTAGCGCTGCTCTGCGACCATCATGGGATTGGGCACCAGCAGGGCAGCAGCTCCACCGGCGATCCACACCAGGATGCCTATGGCCAGCGCCGCATGCCAGCGCTTCATCCGAAGAGTGTAGATGAAGGGAAGCACGGCCAGTGTCATCAGCGTGCCCCGTCCCCACTGGTAGACCCAGAACCAATAGCCCAGCGTCACCACGTTCGCTTCTACGGAATGTTGATAATACTGCTGTGTGAAGTAGTGGTATGTAATATTTCCGAAGATCTGGTAGTAGACCACATAGGAAAGGCCAGCCAGCAGTACCATCGGAATCGCGATCGCCCAGGGGCGATGCGGAACAGCCTGCTTGGTGGGCTCCGCCAGCCTCAGCACCTTCGCAAGCGCCACTAGCACGGCAGCTGCAACAAGATACGACACCGAGCCGCCAATCAGGTCGCGCGCCATCTCCGCCTTCATTGCCGGGTAGAAGAGCACCGCCTCGGAGAGCGTGCATACCAGCCCCACCACCACCAGCGTCAAGACAACTGCTCCATAAAGCGCCAGCGGGTGGCGCGGTCCGAAGCGCACCATCGGCAAGAATGCAGCCACAGTTAATATGCCGCTCAGCCACCACAACCAAAAGTGGCCTGCACCCAGGGCGGAGATCGTGAAGCTCAGCCCGCCCAGAAGACAATAAAGCCCGATTCTTACATTGAGATTCATCCCTGTTTCCTCCTTCTTCGTTCGTAGACTGCAATGGATGTTCTGACCCACTGGAGCCGCATTTCGTACTCCTGTAGGCCACACTCGCCCGCCAGCCTGCCGGAGAGCGGCATCTCGCGCGCGTGAGACTCGAAATATTGATGGAGACTTGAAATGTAGCTTTCCAACTGCTCGGCGAAGCCGCGCAGGAAGCGAACCGTCTGCTCCTCGCCCACCGTCCGGTCCATGTAGGCGAAGCGAAGCATCAAGTCCTTGATGCGCCGGATCACGTCGTCCCGCGTCACCGGTTTCTTCAGCCACACCTTGAAGGCCGCCAGGCCCTTGGGCGTGATCCGGAAGACGCGCCGTCTTCGCAGGCTCGACGACTCCACAATCGTTCCACGCACCAGCCCGCGCTCCTCCAGCCTGCGCAGCGCCGGGTAGATTGCGCCAGGACTGTCGCTGAAGGTGCCCATCGCCGTGGACGCAAAGATCTTGCGCAGGTCGTAGCCGGACATGGGCTGCTGATGAATCAGGCCCAGGAGCGCGAAGCCGAGAAGGGAGTCGTCTTTCATGGTATGTTTCGTATTATTACGCAACGTACTATTGTTGTCAAGTGTTTTTTGTGGCCGTGGATAAAAAAGTTTTCGGCCTCCGCGCGGGATCGTCCCGGAGTCTGCCCTGAGCCTGTCGAAAGGCTCACGGCTTCCAGGCCTCAGAAGGCGCAGTCCTCTATGGGACCACCCCCGGCCCGCTAAGATAGTTTCAGCAGCAAAAAACCATGCCCATGCTTGATCCCATCCCGTCGCTGGTTGTTGATGTCGATTTTGCCGCTCTCGAGTGGGAGGCGCTTCTCGCGCTTTGTTCTTCTTTTGCCGCATCGTCAGTGGGGAGGCAGGCGATTCTCGACCTTAAACCCTCCACCGACGTGGAATGGATTGCCAGCCAGCACCAGCTCACCGGCGAGCTTCGCCTGCTGCTCGAAGAGCAAACTTCAATTCCAGTCGGCGGCCTCTTCGATCCCACGCAGCACGTCGCGAGGGCGCAGATTTCCGGCGCGGCTCTCGAAGCCGTCGAGCTGCAAGCCATCGCCCGCCTAGCCAATGACGTGGCCTCCTGGCAAACGCTGCTGCAATCGCCCCCGGTGCCCCTGGTGGGCAAGCTGCCAGGACTCGCCCAGCTCTCGTCAGCCCTGACGGGCAGTTTGCGTCCGCTGGCTATGTCTATCGAGCGCACCATTCAGCCCGACGGTTCGCTGGCCGACAATGCCTCGCCCGAGCTGGGCCGCATCCGCCGCGAACAGGAGCGCCAGAAAAAACTGATCGAAGAATCCCTGCGCGCCACCCTGCGCAAGCTCGCCTCGGAAGGGACGACGCAGGAAGATCTCATCACCATTCGCGGCGAGCGCTTCGTCATTCCTGTCCGCAGCGAGCTCAAGAAGCGCGTCAGCGGAGTGATCCACGGCGTCAGCTCCTCGGGCCAGACGGTCTACCTGGAGCCGCTCGAAACCATCGAGCAGAATAATGATCTGGTTCGGCTCATTGAGGAAGAACAGGCCGAGATTCACCGCATCTTCATGGCGCTCACACGTCAGGTGGGCGGCTACGCGCACGCTCTCGTTGAAGGAGCGCGCGTGTTGGCCCTGGTCGATAGCCTCCAGGCTCGCGCCCGCTTTGCCCGCGACTATAACTGCGTGGCCCCGGTCATCACGCCCGATCTTTTGCATCTCGAAGCCGCCCGCCATCCTCTGCTCGAGAGGCATCTCCGCCAGACCGGCGGCCGCATTGTACCGCTCACTCTCGAACTCACCGCCTCAGAGCGCCAGCTCATCATCAGCGGCCCCAACACCGGCGGCAAAACCGTCACGCTCAAAACCACTGCGTTGCTGGCCATGATGGCGCAGGCCGGCCTGCCCATTCCCGCCGCGGCAGCCAGCTTTCCTGTCTTCACCGCTTTCCTGGCCGACATCGGCGACGCGCAATCCATCGAGGCGGAACTCTCCACCTTTTCCGCGCACATTACCAACCTCGACCGTCTCTCGCGCCTTGCCGGCGGCAAGTCTCTGGTGCTGCTCGATGAGCTCGGTTCCTCCACCGATCCCGAAGAAGGCTCCGCGCTGGCCGTGGCCATTGCCAGCCACTTTTTGGCTGCGGGCGCCTGGACGCTCATCTCCACGCATCACACCTCGCTCAAGGTCTACGCCGCCAACACTCCCGGCGTGCTTAACGCAGCGGCCGGCGTGGACGAAGTAACGCTCGTGCCTAACTACCAGTTGCGGCTAGGCGTTCCCGGCGCGTCTGCCGGAATCCAAACCGCCGAGCGGCTTGGCCTGAACGCCGCCATCATCGCCTCCGCACGTCAGCGCCTCGGTTCGCAGCAGGTGGACATCGCCCGCTTCCTCGATCGCCTGCACAGCGAACTTACGCAACTTGAAGCGGATCGCAAGGCGGCACGCGTCGAGCAATACGCGCTCAATCAAGAAAGAAAAAAATTCGAGCGCGAGGGAGACGTCGAGTTGCGTCAGCGCACGCGCGAGCTGGAGACCAAGCTGGCCTCGTTGCTCAAGGACTTCGAGTTCCAGATGCGTGAGACGGTGCGCGCCATTGAGGATCGGGTCGGGCAACAAAAGCTTTCCAAGGAAGCTGAGCGCCGCATCCAGCGCCTGCGCCGGGAGTTTCAGGAGAGCTTCAACCAGACCGTTGTCGCTCACCGCACCGGAGCGGATGTTGGCGACACCGATGCGCAACCACACATCCTCAAGCATATTGCCGCCGGCGACCAGGTTCGCATCAAGTCGATGAACAAAATTGCCGTCGTGCAGCGCGAAGTGGAGAAAGACCTCTTTGAAGTTGCCATCGGCCCTATCAAGATGCGCGTCAAGCGAGAGGATCTCTGTGAACCGCAGCCTTCTGGCGAGTCATCTGCGACTGGTAAGGCCGATCCGCTGGCCGCTGCCCGTAAGCAGAAGAACGTTCGTGTCAGCATTACCAGCGCAAACACCGATGCCCTGCGCACTGAGATCAACCTCATCGGCCGCACCGTGGACGAGGCCACGCAGGAGTTGGAGACGTATCTTGATCGCGCCTTCCTCGCCGGCCTGCCCGGCGTCCGCATCATCCACGGCCACGGAGCAGGCATTCTCCGCCGCGGCGTCCGCGAATTCCTCAAGAGCCATCCTCACGTAGCCACAATTACCGAAGCCCCGCAAAACGAAGGCGGCCAGGGCGCGACGCTGGTGGAGTTAAGGCAATAGTTGGCACGTGATCTGAGTTTCAAAGAGGCAAGTCAGCAACTAATATATGTGCACTTTGCAGATAATTACCTTCTGCAGGCGCACAATTGGAATGATGAGTGGAATTGGTCTATACGAGTCCCGGTACAAAATGTCAGACTTGTCACCGGTCCGTACCAGGGACCCCCACCCCCCCCCCCTATACCCCCTGGGGGTATAAATTTTCCCTGAAACTTTGCAGATAATTTTTAACTCGTTTGAAATCAACGCCTGTGGATAAGATTTTGGCTCAAATTCTCCCACATCGTGAGATTTGGCCTCTGAAAATCACCGGAAAAATCCTGTTTTTTACCCCAAAACATCCCCAAAGCATCGCGCCAAGGCTGTTTTTGCTAACTTGCTAATGTGCGCGTAGCGCACGCGAACTTGATGACTCACTGCATTTATGCCGGGTGCTTCATACTTCGCGTTTTTCTAGCGAAGGGTGGGAAGACGAGAAGCCTGTGCGAGCGAATAGCGAGCGCCTGCCGCACCGCAGGTGCTCACGCCATCGCTTCCCGGCTCATCGGCTCAAACTTCAACTGGTTTGTCTTGCGGTCCACGTCGATGCGCACGTGCGCGCCATGCAGAACCTCGCCGTTGAGAATCTTGATGGCCAGCGGATCCTGAATCATGCGCTGCAAGGCACGCTTCAGCGGACGCGCTCCGTAAGCCGCATCGGAGCCTGCCGCCAGAATCAGTTGCCGGGCCGGCTCGGTGAGCTCCAGCGAAATCTGCCGCTCTTCGAGCAGTTTGCTGACTTCCGCCAGCCGCAGGTCGAGAATCTTGCTCATCTGCGCCGCGCCCAGCGGACGGAAGATCACGATGTCGTCCACGCGATTCAAAAACTCCGGCCGGAAGTGCTCGCGCAGCACGCGCATCACCGATTCGCGAGCCATATCGAAGTCATGCTCGCTCTTGAGCGCGTCGCCGGCCAGCAGAGGCGCTCCTAAGTTGGAGGTCATAATCAGTACAGTGTTCTTGAAGTCGACAGTCCGGCCCTTCGAGTCGGTCAAACGGCCGTCGTCCATAATCTGAAGCAGAATATTGAAGACATCGGGATGCGCCTTCTCGATCTCGTCGAAGAGAATCACGGCGTAGGGCCTGCGCCGGACGGCTTCAGTCAATTGTCCGCCCTCGTCGTAGCCCACATAGCCCGGAGGCGCGCCGATCAGCCGCGCCACCGCGTGCTTTTCCATGTACTCGCTCATGTCGATGCGCACCATGGCCTGCTCGTTGTCGAAGAGAAACTCGGCCAGCGCGCGCGCAGTTTCTGTCTTGCCGACGCCAGTGGGTCCGAGAAAGATGAACGAACCAATCGGCCGCCGCGGATCGCTCAAGCCGGCGCGTGAACGCCGAATCGCATTGGCCACGATGGTCAAAGCCGCATCCTGGCCAATTACGCGCTCCTTGAGCCGCTGCTCCATTTCGACGAGCTTCTTGACTTCGCCTTCCAACATGCGCGAGACGGGAATTCCCGTCCACTTGCTCACGATTTTAGCGATGTCTTCCTCATCGACCTCTTCCTTCAACAGGCGCGCTGCGGCTCCATCCTTACGCGCTCCGTCCTGCGCGGCATTTAGCTTCTTCAGTTCAGCCTCCAGCTTGGGCAGCTCGCCATACTGAATTTGCGCGGCGCGATCGAGCTGGCCCTTGCGCGTCTGCTCCTCAGCCTCAAAGCGCAGCGCCTCAATCTTTTTCTTGATTTCGCTCACGCGGCTGATAGCCTCGCGCTCCCGCGTCCAGCGAGCGCGCAGCGCCGTGATTTTCTCCTTAAGCGCGCCCAACTGGCGATCGACTTCCTTGCGCCGCTCGATGCTGTTTGCATCGGTCTCGCGCTTCAGCGCCGCGCGTTCTATCTCCAGCGATGTGGCCTCGCGCTCCAGTTGGTCGATCTCCGTGGGAACGGAACCAATCTGAATAGCAAGTGAAGCAGCAGCCTCATCTACCAGGTCAATGGCCTTGTCAGGCAAAAAGCGGTCGCTGATGTAGCGATGCGAAAGCATGGCCGCGGCCACAATCGCTGCATCCTTGATGCGCACATTGTGGTGTGCCTCGTAGCGATCCTTGAGGCCACGCAAAATCGCGATTGTGTCCTCGACGTTAGGCTCGCCGACATAGACGATCTGGAAGCGCCGCTCCAGCGCCGCGTCCTTCTCTATGTACTTGCGGTACTCGTTCAGCGTGGTTGCGCCGATGGCCCGCAGTTCGCCGCGCGCCAGAGCCGGCTTGAGCATATTGCTGGCGTCGATTGCGCCCTCAGCCGCGCCCGCGCCGACCAGTGTGTGCAGCTCGTCGATAAAGAGCACGACCTGGCCCTTTGATTCTTCAATCTCCTTGAGTACGGCCTTGAGCCGGTCCTCGAATTCGCCGCGATACTTGGCTCCGGCCAGCATTGCACCCAGGTCGAGCGAGATCACCCGCTTGTCCTTGAGGCTCTCCGGCACGTCGCCGGAGACGATGCGCCGCGCCAGTCCCTCGACGATGGCTGTCTTGCCCACGCCCGGCTCGCCGATCAGCACCGGGTTGTTTTTCGTGCGCCGGCTAAGAACCTGGGTCACGCGGCGAATCTCCTCGTCGCGGCCGATCACCGGGTCCAGCTTGCCGCGCCGTGCAAGCTCCGTGAGATCCTTGGCGTATTTTTCCAGCGCCTGGAATTTGCCTTCGGGGTTCTGGTCGGTAACACGCTGCGAGCCGCGCACGGCGGTCAGCGCCTTCAGAATTGCCTCGTGCGTCGCGCCTACGACAGCGAGCGCCTCGCGTGCGGCTTCATTCTTGGCGTGCGAGACGCCCAGCAATAAATGTTCTGTGGAAACGTATTCGTCCTTGAAGTTGGCGGCTTCGCGGAAGGCCTGGTCTAAAACTTTCTGCAATGCCTGGCTCAGGCCCGGCTGCGCAGCGGCTCCGGCCACACGCGGCAGTTTCTCCTCGATCTGATGCAGATTGTGCTCCAGCCGTTCGGTGGGAACGCCGATCTTGCCCAGCACAGAGGGAATTACACCCTCGCGGTCCTCGACCAGCGCCAGCAGCAGATGCACAGGCAGGACCTCGGGGTTGCCAAGTTCGGCAGCCCGCGCCTGCGCTTGCTCCACTGCCTGCTGCGATTTGACGGTCAGTTTTTCCCAACGAATAGCCATTTCAACCTCAGCTTTCAGCTAACAGCAGACAGCTAACAGTTAAAGCTGACGACTGTGAGCTGTCTGCTGCTAGCTGTCTGCTACTGTTATGCCACTTTGACTTGGATCTGCTTGGGCTGGGCTTCCGGCTTCTTTTTCAGCTCCAGCTTCAGCACACCAGCATTGTAGCTGGCCGCCACGTTCTCCGTATCCACAGTCGAGGGCAGCGTGAAGGCGCGGTAGAAACTGCCGTAGCGCCGCTCGATACGATGGAAGTTCTCCTCCTTCTCCTCTTTCTCGAAGTTGCGCTCGCCCTTGACGGTCAGCGTGTGGTTCTCGACGCGCACGTCCAGGTCCTTCTGCTCGACGCCCGGCACTTCCAGCTTGAGAACGACCTTATGCGCGTCCTCATAAATATCGACCGCCGGCACAAAACTGGCTGCCGCCACCGGGTCATCCCCTTCGTTCAGATCACGAAACAAAGAATTAACGCGGTTCTGCAGTGCTACGACTTCCCGATAAGGGTCCCAACGAGTAATTGCCATGATTATGTTACCTCCTGATGATCTTGGATATGGGGCTTGAGACCTGCGCTCAATCCACTCATATAACCTGACTTAATCATAGCATAATCGAATCAGATAATATGCGTATATTCAACTCATATATTGAAAATAGTTCGTAATAATTTTGTTTTCAATCACTTAGAAAATAAAAAAAGTCTGAAAAATATTGTTTTTTGTCATGAATTTAGCTTTCTATTGCCGTTTCCCGCTCCACTCCAGGTAGCTCGTGAACTCCGTCTGACCCGGCATTTTCATCTCAAACTGACCGCCCATTACCCCGTTAAGGAATGTGTAACTCAAGCGGTATTGCGGCCCCGGTTGCGCCGGATCCGAGAGAAATACCACGGCTCCGGGCTTGGGAGTAGTGACGCCATAGTGAATAACGTGGCCCTCATTGTCGAAATAGATAGCTTCGAGCGCTGTTCCGTTGCTTACGGGATAGATAAAGAGCAGATCGTTGTGCTGGCAATCAAAGTCGTCCGGGGCAGAGCAGGCTCCGCTCCTGGAGTGCCGCGCCATCAAATGGTCGCGTAGTTCCAGCCGGAAGGCGTAACCGGCCGAGACCTGTGCCTGAGCCACTCCACCGGTGGTCTTTGCCTCCCATGATCCCAGCAGAAAGCGAATCCCGGCCCAGGGATCAGCCATGGTTGAGGCCGGCGCAGGGGTTTGCACGGAGGCCGTCGCCGGAGGTTGCCCGAGGGGCGACGCCGGAGGTTTAGCGGGGTTTTGCGCGGACACGCCGAAGGCCGTCATCAGGGCCATTGCGGCTAACAATGCATAGCGTCTCATCATAAACACCTCAATTTAGGCAGTCTACTCCTGAGCAGCTACCGGCACGGATTCATCCAAAAACCTATCTCTTTTCTTAGCGATTTCTTTCCTGTCTCAGCAGCCTTATACAATAAAGCCATACGATGCATCTCTCCTCGCTTCCCTCATTCCTGGACTGGCACTGGCTTTGGTTTTACGTAGCGTCGTTTCTGGCTGGTGTTCTGAATGCAGTTGCTGGAGGCGGATCATTTCTGTCCTTTCCAGCAATGCTGAGCATGGGGATTCTACCGGTGCAGGCCAACGCCTCCAGCACGGTGGCTCTGTGGCCCGGTCAGCTCACCTCGATCGCGGCTTATCGCGATGATATCCGCAAGAATTTGCGTCTTGTCTTGCCCATGGGCGTGGCCGGGCTTGTCGGCGGTACGGTTGGCGCTCTGGTGCTGCTCAGCACGCCACAGATGACCTTTCTGCACATGGTGCCCTGGCTGCTGCTGATATCTGCCTCAATCTTCGCCTTTACCAGCCCGGTCTCCCGCTGGTTGGATCGCCGCAAAGGCGAGCTCGCCGTCGCCCACCATTCGCCGCGTCGGCTGCCGGTCTTTCTGGCGACCATGTCGGTCTGTTTTTATGTTGGCTACTTCGGAGCCGGTGCCGGCTTTCTGCTCATTACGGTGCTTTCGCTCTTCGGCTACCGGGATTTGCACGAGATCAACGCCCTCAAGGTGGTCTCCGCCTCCATGGCCAACGGCATTGCTGTTGTCATCTTTGCCGTGAGCGGTAAAGTGGCTTGGCCCTACTGTCTGCAAGCCATGCTCGTCTGTGCCATCGGCGGATATTTTTCAGCTCGCCTGGCCCGCCACATACCGCAGCCCGTTCTGCGCGGTTTGGTCGTTTCTATCGGCCTGTTTATGGCCGCATGGTTCTTCTGGAAGCAATAAATCAGCCAACAGCTCACAGCCGACAGCTAACAGTTAAAGGCATACAGATTCAATCTGCTAACTGTTCGCTGTTTGCTGTCTGCTGTAAGCTGAACTTATGAGCCACGAAGGCATTCGCATTGCTCCCAGGAACCCTGAAGGCCGCAAGAACGATGTCGAGCGTCCGCTGCCCCGCATCAGCGTCACACCGGCGAAGGTACGTGTGCTCATCACCGAAGGCAAGGGCATGGAGATCGACTGGGCCGACGGCCATCGCAGCGCCTGGAGCTTCGCGTGGTTGCGCGAGGCCTGCCCCTGCGCCACCTGCGTGGAGGAACGCAAGCAGCAAGGCCGCAAAGCCGGCCAGCCCAGGCCAAGGCCAACCGCTGTGTTGCCCATGTACACCCCGCCCGCAAAGCCGGCCAGTGCGCAGGCCGTAGGCCGCTACGCCATACAGTTCAATTGGCAAGACGGCCACTCCGGCGGCATCTACTCTTGGGATTACCTGCGCCGCATGTGCCAATGCCGCGAATGTACTTTTGCCGCCGAGGAGACCACCGGAGCGCCAAACTAAGCGCATACCGGCAAAGTTCGCTACACTGATTCTCAGGTTTCGAATCAGGAGGCTCCCATGCGCAAGAATGCCGCCCTGCTTTTCACGATTCTACTTTCTTTCCTGACTCAGCAGGTTCATGCAGATGTGGCTGCCATCCACGCGGACAAGCTACCGCAGGAGACCGCCATCCTGGCTGCACTCGATGATGTGAAGGAGCTCGAGCCGTACAGCCAATCCTGGACGCTCAAGTGGCATTATCCAATCGCTAAGGACGAAGTGGCTACACGCTTGGGCAACGATCTTGGCTTTCTCACCATCGCTTTGAAAAGTCATCCAGATAACTCCGAACTGCTTCTGCTGACAGGCTTGGTCGCGCGCTATGCCTATAATCTCGACGTGAAAGGCAGTTATGACATCGCGCTGAATGTGCTGGCTCAAGCACAAAAACTGGTTCCTTCAGACGTCCGCGCTCAATGGTTTCGCGCCACGCTGACTTGCCAGACTATGGAGCCCAAAGCTGGAGCCAATGAGTTCCTTTCGATAGAAGCCAGCCATGACTGGGAGAAGTTGCCCATCGCTTTCTGGGACGATTACATGGAATGCGCCTCGGTCACAAGTATGCCTGCTCATATTCTGCGGGCTGCCGACCATCTGGAAAAGATGCATGCGGTTGATTCCGGGATGCGCACTTTTCTCGCTAATGGTGCTCGTAAACGCTTCGATGCCTTTGATCTGAAAAGGGAGTACGATCCAAAGGAAGTGTGGATGGGAACACGCATCGGCAGTAAAGATGTGGAGTTAACAAGCACAAGTTGCGGACTACAACTTCGTGTGCATGGGGATTGGTCCATCAAGAACATAGCGCTGGACAACGGCAGATGTTTGGCCTGGTTCAAGACAGGGCTCTATCAAGCCGTTACACAAAAACTTTATCCGACTGTCCTGGTGATAGTGAGGCAATCCAATAATAACGAAACACTGCAGGATTTCGTTAATCAACATAACCATAAAGAATACAACTATAAGCCATTCACTCCAGCGCGATGCCCTGCTACATCCTGCATTGCACTGGCTGCAGATCAGGCAGGAATGTATGGCGAGAATGGAAACGGACGCGCTCACATGGTCGCCTTCGAGCGGGATCAGCCAGAATTCCCTGGACTGATCTTTGAGGCGCCTCTGGAGCTTCCCAAATCTAGTGGCGGGGAACAAGTCCAGTACTACCGCCCGAACCAAATCCAGCAGCGCATGCCCGGCAAGCTCTATTATCTTGTTCTGCTGGACGTGGCAGCCTCCATTGAAGAGCCGGCGATGAAAGACTTCGACTTCTTTCTAGAAAACCTGACGGTGGAGTAACTCTGATCTCCCCAACCTGCACTGCTAGAGCGGATACCATTCGCTTGGCTGCAAATGCGTTCTGGAATCAACAGCACGGCAAAGAGTAGCATATATGTGGCCGCCGGGGATTGAACCGGGCATGACAGGCCGCATGGGCGAACGGTTGGCAACCCTGACGCCTGCCGGCTCTTATCAGCTACAATTACCGATATCCCCACCATGGAGGCACGCTCTGTTTGCCGCGCTACTGACCTCTATGAATTCCGCCGCCCATCTTGTGAATGGGCTGCACATGCGATTGTGTACACTGCTGCTCTTTGCCCCACAGTTCAGCATGCGCCACCAGGTACAGAGATTGTTTTACGATCCGTTCTCCATGGTGACTCACCACTGGAACTGGTTTGATCTGACGATGCTCATCCCCTACTTTTCCGTGATGATCATCCTGTCGTTCTATGGCATTCACCGCTACACCATGTGCTATCTATATTTCAAATACAAAAAGAATTACAATCCCGATCCGCCCCGCCACTTCAAAGTTTTGCCGCGGGTGACCGTGCAACTTCCCATCTTCAACGAGCAGTTCGTCATCGACCGGCTGATTGAGGCGGTCTGCGCCATGGATTACCCGCGCGAGAAGCTGGAAATTCAGGTTCTGGACGACTCGACTGACGAGACCCGGCAGGTGGCATCCGACATTGTTGCCCGTTATGCGGCGCTGGGGCACCCCATCTCCTACATTCACCGTACAAATCGCTACGGCTACAAGGCTGGAGCGCTGGATGCGGGCTTGAAAGTGGCCAAGGGCGAGTTCGTGGCCATCTTCGATGCCGATTTTGTGCCTCCGCCAGACTGGCTGATGAAGGTCATCCACCACTTTGCCGAGCCGGAGATAGGCATGGTGCAGACCCGCTGGTCTCATATGAACCGCGAGTACAGTATGCTGACCCAGATCGAAGCCATCCTGCTCGACGGACACTTCATCATCGAGCACGGCGCGCGGGTCCGCTCCGGCGACTACTTCAACTTCAACGGAACAGCCGGCATGTGGCGCATCAAGGCAATCAGTGACGGCGGCGGCTGGCAACACGACACCCTCACCGAAGACACCGATCTGAGTTACCGCTCGCAATTGGCCGGATGGAAGTTCAAGTATCTGCCCGATGTGGAGTGCCCCTCCGAGCTGCCCATCGAGATGACCGCCTTCAAGACGCAACAAGCGCGCTGGGCCAAGGGTCTCATCCAGACCAGCATTAAAATTCTGCCCTTGATGTTCAAATCGGATATTCCGCGGAAAATCAAGGTCGAGGCCGTCTACCACCTGACGGCCAATCTGAGTTACCCAATGATGGTCATTATGACGGCGTTCCTGATGCCGGCTATGATTGTGCGCTTCTACCAAGGCTGGTTCCAGATGCTGCTCTTCGACGTGCCGCTGTTCACGGCCTCCAGCTTGTCCATCGCCATCTTCTACCTGACGGCCGAGCGCGAGCTCTTCCCCAAGACCTGGATGAAGACCTTTCTCTATCTGCCCTTTTTGATGGCCCTGGGCATTGGCCTCACAGTCACCAACACCAAGGCGGTGATGGAGGCCCTGCTCGGCATCAAGAGCGCCTTTGTGCGCACCCCCAAGTACCGCGTAGCCAAGAAAGGCGAAAAGTCACAGGCTGCCAAGTATCGCAAACGGCTCATACTGGCTCCGTGGATTGAGTTGCTCTTGGGTGGCTACTTCTTCCTTGCCATTCTCTACACCTTCACCAACAACAACTACTTCACCGCCCCGTTTCTGATTCTGTTTGTCATCGGCTACTGGTACACCGGTCTGATGAGTTTGCTGCAAGGGCGCTTCGAGCGCTGGCGCACCGGCGCAGAAGCCAATCTCAACGAGTCCAGCCCCAAGCCGTTCCCGGTGGGGGTGTAGTATATGGCGGAGATCCTTTACCTGCCCCAGATTGAGGTCTTCAACATTGACTCAATCGAGCACCTTGGTGGTTGTCTTCCGCACCGCGGCAATTACTTCACGATGCTACTGGCCTGGGATGCCCCGGAGATCGAACAAGATAAGTTGATAAACTTATTGCAGCCTCTCGTTGATCGTGGCCTTGCCTATTTCTGCGCTTGGGGCAACAAGTGTAGTGAGATGCATGATGCAGTCGATCTCTGTGCTGCAAAGAGAGAACAGGCTTTTGGGCCAGCGGATTATTTGCTCATGACCACATGGCATGATGATGAGCCACTGGAAGAAGCCCTCTGGTTTTTCGAAATGTGTGCAATTCCCTCAGAAGACCATGTACTTGCCGATCTAGAGCGATTTGCGGTTGCGGTTGGGAATTCAGATTGGGCTGTCGAAATGGAGCGGATGCTAGCCCAATCCAAAGAGAAACAGGAGGAAATAGAGTAGCACTTTTCCACACGGAAACTCTCCTGAAGAAGAAACAGCCTCGAAAGCCGCCTTTGCCCCCTCCGCTACAATAGACTTCAAACGTCTGCCGCTTAAAGACTCAAATTCCCGGCCGCCAGGCGTATTGGAGTATTATGCTTGCCACAAACCTGACCGAAGCCCTCACCTTCGATGACGTGTTGTTGGTGCCCGCCTACAGCGACGTTGTGCCCGTGCAGGTCAGCACGCAGACCCAGTTGACCCGCGCGATTACGTTGAATACCCCGCTCATTTCCTCGGCCATGGATACGGTGACCGAGTCGCGCATGGCCATCGCCATGGCGCAACAGGGCGGCATCGGTATTGTGCACCGCAATCTGTCTATTCCCGACCAGGCAGGCGAGATCGACAAAGTGAAGCGCTCAGAGAGCGGAATGATCGTAGACCCTGTGACCATTGGTCCGGACCAGATGATCGGAGATGCACTGGAAGTGATGCGTCGCTACAAAATCTCCGGCGTACCGGTAACGCAGGGCAAGCGGCTGGTGGGCATTCTGACTAACCGCGATCTGCGCTTTGAAACGCGCACCGATGTGCCGGTGGGCGACGTGATGACCAAGACCGATCTGGTTACGGTTCCGGTGGGGACTACGCTGGAAGAGGCCGAGCAGATTCTGCACAAGCATCGTATCGAGAAGCTGCTGGTGGTCGACGATAAGTACAACCTGAAGGGATTGATTACGGTCAAAGACATCCAGAAGAAGCTGAAATATCCCAACGCCAGCAAGGATGAGAAGGGCCGTTTGAGGGTGGGCGGCGCCATCGGGGCAACGGGCGATTATATGGAGCGGGCGGCGGAATTGGTGCGGGCGCGCGTGGATGTGCTGGCCGTCGACTCGGCGCATGGGCATTCGTCGCGCGTCTTGGAGGCGGTGCGAGAGGTCAAGAAAGCCTTCCCGCAGGTAGACCTGCTGGCTGGCAATGTGGCTACCTACGAGGGCGCGTTGGCGCTGATCGACGCCGGAGCCGATGCGGTGAAGGTCGGTATTGGGCCGGGTTCGATTTGCACCACGCGCATGGTTACCGGTGCGGGAATGCCGCAGATTACAGCCATTGCCGAGGCGGCGCGCGCTGCCCGAGAGCGTGGAATCCCGGTGATTGCCGATGGCGGCATCAAGTACTCAGGCGAGATCACCAAGGCCATCGCCGCCGGAGCCAGCTCGGTGATGATCGGGTCGCTTTTTGCCGGCGTGGACGAGAGCCCCGGCGAGACCATCCTCTACCAGGGCCGCAGCTTCAAGAGCTATCGCGGCATGGGCTCGCTGACCGCCATGAGCCAGGGCTCGGGCGAGCGCTATTTCCAAGGCACAGACGATCTGGAGAGCGCGGAATCGGGTGGCGAGGGTGTTGTGCAGCGCGAGCGCGCCAATCAGAACCGTCTGGCCAAGTTTGTTCCTGAGGGTATCGAGGGGCGCGTGCCATACCGCGGGCCGCTGGAGTCCATGGTCTTCCAGCTGGTTGGCGGCCTGCGCTCCGGCATGGGCTACCTGGGCTGCGCAACTATACGCGATCTTCAAGAAAAGGCACAGTTTGTGCGCATCAGCGGTGCCGGCCTGCGCGAAAGCCACGTGCACGACGTGATCATCACGCGAGAAGCACCCAATTATCGCGTCGAGTAAGGCGGGCACAGCAAAACCCCGCCCGGAGAGGACGGGGTTCATGCTGGATAAAGTGTTTAGATTCAGTCCGGAAGGTCGCTTCAGGCTTTGGCGACTTTGCCACTCTTAATGCAACTGGCGCAGACGCGAAGCTTCTTGGGTTGGCCGTTTACCAGCGCCTTGACTGCCTGCAGATTCACATTCCAGGTCCGCCGCGTGATGTTGTGGGCGTGAGAGATATTATTGCCAAAACGCGGGCCTTTCCCGCAGATATCGCATACTTGTGCCATGACTTAGCTCCAAACTCAAATGTTTCGCGCAGCCCCTATAAAGGAAGACACACATCCACCTTGGCATACCGAAACTCCATTATACCCGGAACCGGAGGCTGGACCAAACCGCGCCGTAATGTGTTCAAAAGAAGGGCGTTCCGGGTTGCTTGGTTTCGATAAGGGAAAGTTCTCGATTGCCGGGTTTTGCAAAGTGGTGAGCTGTATCTCTCCGGCTTTCAGAACACTGTGAAGGTCCAGCTCACCACAATCTCAGAAATGATTGCAGATCATTTAGCAGGTAAGGGGGAGAATGGGAAAAACAGGGAACAGTGAGTAGGGAACAGGGAACAGGTGACACGTAGGCGACTGAGGGTTGGAGAGGAGTGAAGAGATGGAGTGGAAGATGCAGATGATCGCGCAGAGGGAGCTGGACCGGGAGCTGAAGCCGTTTTTGACGGCGCGGCGGGTGCACCGGCCGTCGGGGGGATGGCTGCACGCGGTGCGCAAGGCGCTGGGGCTTACAGCGACCGGGCTGGCCAAGGATTTGCGAGTGAGTCCTTCGGCGGTCTTTCAGATGGAGCGGGCGGAGTGGAAGGACAAGATTTCACTGCGGGGTCTGGACGATGCGGCGCGGGCGATGTCGTGCAAAGTGGTGTATGCCATTGTTCCCTACAAGGGCAACTTCGAGGAGCATGCGACAAAGAACGTGAAGCGGCTGGTGTCGCGGCAGAAGGCGGAGCGGAAACGAAAGAGGAAGCTGGCGGTGGCAATGGCGGCGGTGAGCAAGACAATGGAACAGGGTCAAGCAGGGAGCGAGGCAGGTAAAAGGCGAATCCGCAGGTTAGTCGATGCGATACGGGAGAAGATCATCGAGGAGGGGGCGGCGAGGTGAGGGCCAGGCAGTTGGGTATCCCAGGATTCAAAGGCGAAACCTGGGATACCCGGTTGTGTGTGAGGAGTGATATATTGTTAAACCAAGTAGAATCTTGTCAGCGGCTGCGCTATGAACATTGTTGGTTTCAAAGCTGGTGGCTGGGCGCAGTCCTAACAAAAACAGGATGGCCTCAATGAAACTCCCTCTAACCCAAAACGAAAGGACAACAATCGTGAAAACATTTGTCAAGAATGCAGTTTCAGGACTTGCTCTCTCGGCTCTGTTTCTCGTTGTTATGTCGGCGCCCACTCAGGCTCAGGTTCTGTCCCACTCGGGTGAAATTGCCGGCACCGTCGGATATGACCACACCAGCTTTACTAGTAACCCTGTCTCAATAGCCTATCCCACCAGCACTCACTTTTTTGGTGGTTCGGGCGGCTACAACGTGACACCTTACATCACAGCTCTGGGCGAGTACAAATACGATCCGCTGAATTATCCCGCTAGTTATGCGTATACGTATTACACGCAACTTTATGGCGGCGCGGCTCGCTTTAACTTAACTCCCTCGAAAAAGATCGTTCCCTACGCGATTGTAGGCGTCGGCGGTTACCGGATAACGGTGAGTGGAAACGACATGGTTAAGTCTTACAATGGCTATTACGTGAACTTCGGAGGCGGAGTCAGTGTCTATTGCGGCAAGCACTGGGGCGTCCGGCCTGAGGTTCGCTATGAACGGCAACATGTCACTGCCGGGTTGCAAACTGTCACCGCAAATGTAGCGGATGTATCGGGCTCGATCTTCTATCAGTTTGGCGGAACAGGAAAGAAAAAGAAGTAGGCTTCAACCATCAAGAGTACTGATAATTGCGGCCAGGTCAGCCCATGGGTTGATCTGGCCGCTTGCCGTTGAGTTGAGTTATGCCTTGGCGGAGGTGCGTGCGCCGAGGTCGGCGGCCAGTTTTTCGGTGGAGAAGGCTTCGATGATGTCGCCGGCCTTTAGGTCGTTGAAGCCGCTGAGGCCGATGCCGCACTCCATGCCGCTGGTGACTTCTTTGGCGTCGTCCTTGAAGCGCTTGAGGGAGACCACCTTGCCCTTGAAGAGTTGCTCCTTGTCACGCATGACCTTGATCTCGGCGTCGCGACGGATGGTGCCATCCTGCACGCGGCAGCCGGCAATGGTGCCGACCTTGGGAATCTTGAAGATGTTGAGCACCTCGGCACGGCCGATGTAGTTCTCCTTGTAGACAGGCTCGAGCAGGCCGAGCATGGCCAGGCGCATCTCGTCCTGCAGCTCGTAGATGATGGAGTGGAGGCGGATCTGGACGCCTTCCTGCTGCGCCAGCTCGGCGGCCTTGCGCTCCGGACGAACATTGAAGCCAATGATGATGGCGTTGGAGGCGGTGGCCAGCAGGACGTCGCTCTCGGTGATGGAGCCGACGCCGGAGTGAATGACCTTGACACGCACCTTCTCAGTGGACATGAGGACCAGCGAATCGGCCAGCACCTCGACCGAGCCGGTGACGTCGCCCTTGATGATGAGCGGCAGGTCTTTGACGCCGGCGGTGCGAATCTGCTCGGCGAGACCTTCCAGAGAGACGCGGGAACTTTTGGCGAGCTGTGCGTCGCGTTCCTTCATCTTGCGGTACTGGGCGATGCCCTTGGCCTTGTCGCGGTCGGCAACGACGAGGAAGGTGTCGCCGGCGTCGGGCATGGCCTCGAGGCCGAGGACTTCGATGGGGGTGGAAGGGCCGGCTACTTCGAGGGCGCGCCCGCGATCGTCGAACATGGCGCGAACCTTGCCGAAGGTGTTGCCGACGATGTAACTGTCGTTGAGGTGGAGGGTTCCATCCTGAACGAGGACGGTGGCAACGGCGCCGCGTCCGCGGTCGAGCTTGGCTTCAAGGACCGAACCGACGGCCTTGCGCCCGGGAGTGGCTTTGGGCGCCTTGATGTCAGAGACCAGGCAGATCATTTCGAGGAGCAGGTCGAGGTTGATGCGCTTTTTGGCGGAGACTTCGACGAAGACGGTGCCTTCGCCGGCGGTTGCCCACTCCTCGGGAACGAGGCCGCGGTCGGCGAGCTGCTTTTTGACGCGCTCGATATTGGCGTTGGGCTTATCGATCTTGTTGACAGCAACGATGATGGGAACGGCGGCGGCCTTGGCGTGATCAATGGCCTCCATAGTCTGAGGCATAACGCCGTCGTCGGCGGCGACGACAATAACCACGATGTCGGTGACCTTGGCGCCGCGGGCTCTCATGCGGGTAAAGGCTTCGTGGCCGGGAGTGTCAAGGAAGACAATCTCGCGGCCGGAGGCGGGCGAACCCTCCTTGGCAAAGCGAACCTTGTAAGCGCCGATGTGCTGAGTGATGCCGCCGGCTTCGCCTGCGGCCACATCGGTTTCACGGATGGCGTCGAGCAGCGAGGTCTTGCCGTGATCGACGTGGCCCATGACGGTGACGACAGGCGAACGCGGAACCTCAAGCTCGCCGGTATTCTCGGCTTCGAGGACTTCCTCGATGGCCTGGTTGGCTATCTCTTCCTCGTAACTGATGACGGTGGCGGCGGCGCCGAACTTGGCGGCCACGTCCTTGACCATTTCGGCATCTAGGGACTGGTTGACGGTGACGAAGATACCGCTCATGAGCAGCGTGGCGATGAGGTCCTTGGCGCGGACGTCGAGCTTTTCGGCCAGGTCCTTTACGCTGATGCCCTCGGTGACGGTGATTGCGCGCGTGATGGGAAGGGGCTCGCCGCCGATTTGGATACCTGCATAGCGTGGCGGCGGCACAAAGCCCTTCATCGGGCCTTCTTTGGTTTTTGGATACTGCTGCTGGCGGCCGCCGCGGCCTCTGGAGGGGGCGCGCTGCGGGCGCGGGGCCTCGCCGGGAGGCGGCATGCCGCCGGGGCGCGGCGCACCATAGCCGGGACGTGCGCCGTATGGGGGGCGAGTTCCGGGGACGCCCGGCGCGCCAGTGCCGGCATAAGTGCCAGAGGTGGAACGAGTGGGGTGCTTGGGACGCGGACCGCCGGGATACTGGCCTATTCCGGGCGCGCCACCAGTAGCGCGCTGGGCGCCGCCAGTTACTCCGGAGGGCCTGCGGAAGATGGGCTCGCCGCGACGAATGCCGCCGGCTGCGGCGCCAGACGCGGGCGGAAGATCAGCCACAGGGGGCGCGGTGTAGACGGGCCGAGGCCCGGTTTGCGGCATCACCATGCGCCGGGCGGGTGGCGCAGGGGGCGCTGCGGCATGCGCTTTTCCGCGGCGTGTGGGCGGATGCGACGGCGCGGCAGCCGCCAGATCGGCAGCTTCTCCGGCGAATAAAGATTCCTGATCGGCGGCCAGAGCAGCCTCTTCTTCAAACAGGGGGGCCGAGATCTCAGCGCGCTCCGCTGCTCTGGAGGCTTTAGCTTTAGAAACCGGCGCTGCGGGAGCCTCTGCTTTGGCCTTGGCAGCGAGCGCAACAGCTTCATCCGATGGTTTGGCTGTTTTTACGGGTGGCTTGACCACCACGGCTACCTTAGGCGGCGCTGCGGCGACGGCGGGTTTGGGCGCGGCACCTGCCGGAGCCTTGGCTACCACCGCTTTGGAAGGCGGGCGAGTGGCAATAGCAGGCGGTGCAGACGGGGCGACAATAGGCGGCGCGGAACGAGGCTGGGGAACAATCTTGCGCGGTTCGCCCTTGGCCGGGGCCGCGGACGGCTTGACGGCAACCACAGACGGAGACGCCGGACGCGCGGGCGCCGGCTCAGGCGCAGCCGCCGCTTTCTTCAGGGGCAAACGGCTCTTCCGGGCTTCGGCTTCCTCTTCCTGCTTCTTGGCCATAACGGCCTTGAGCACGTCACCGGGCTTGGAGATATGCGAGAGATCAATCTTGGGGGCAATAGGTTGGGGGGCGCGAGAGGACGGCGCGCTTGCCTGGCTCGCTGTTTTCGCCGCACGCTTAAAATGCGCGCGAACCTTGTCGGCCTCATCCTCCTCCAGCGAACTGGAGTGAGTTTTGCCGGCGCCCAGACCGAGTTCCGCCAATACGTCAAGAACCTGCCGGCTCTTGACTTCCATCTCGCGCGCGAGATCGTTAATACGAACCTTACTCATCCGCCTCTTTTCAAAATCCGCTATCCAAGCCGTTTAGTTGCTCATAGCTACCTCATGGCATTGGTTGTGGTTCAAAGTTCCGTTCTCGTCTGATGGGGCAGGAAAGACGCGGCGCATCTTACGCGCCTTCCTCTTTGGCTGCCTGTTCGTCTGTCGTTGTGCTTTCGGTTTCAATGTTTTCCAGCAGCGGCTCTTGCGCATTTTGAACATCCTGCTCAAACGCCTCAGCCGGACGGTCTTCCAAAGTCTCGACTTCCGCCTCATCGGCTGGAGGAATATCTTCGACGGCCGCTTCGGCCGCGGTGCGGTATTCCTCCGTATCCTCTTCTTCGGCAGCGCGGACATTCTCCGCTTCAGTGATGACCGCGGCATCATTTTCCGCTTCCGCCTGGTCCGTCGCCAGAACAGCTTCACGCTCTTCTTCGGTGACGGCCGGTTCAGCGCTTTCGGCTTTGCCTGCTTCCGGCTTACGTTCTTGCTCGCTCGCCTCAAGCTGTTCGAAGTAGTGGCGCACGGCGAGGCTGATTTTTTCCAGGGTCTTTTCGCCGATGCCGGGAATCTCTTCGAGCTGTTCGGGGGTCATGTCGGCGAGTCCCTCGACGGTGGTGATGCCGGCGGCGACCAGTTTTTGCAGAACGCCCGCGGACAGCTCCGTCACTTGTTCGATAGGCGTGGCGGGCGCGCCGGCCAGATCCTGCATTTGCAGCTCGACTTCCTGGCGCTTCTCCTCTTCGCTCTTGATGTCGATCTTCCACCCGAGCAGCTTGGCGGCGAGACGCACATTCTGGCCCTTCTTGCCGATAGCCAGTGAAAGCTGAGTGTCGTCCACGATAACTTCGAGCTGCTTATCATTCAGGTCGGCGATGGAGACGCGGCTGACTTTGGCGGGCTGCAGAGCTTTCTCGGCAAAGGTGGTAATCTCCTCGGAAAATTCGATGATGTCGATTTTTTCACCGCGCAACTCGCGGATGATGGACTGCACGCGCATGCCCTTCATGCCCACGCAGGCGCCGACCGGGTCAACATCCTTGTCGCGGGACTGGACGGCGATCTTGGTGCGCTCGCCGGCCTCGCGGGCGATGGCGCGGATGACCACCGTGCCGTCGTAGATTTCAGGCACTTCAGACTGAAAGAGATTCTGCACCAGTTCCGGAGCGGCACGGGAGACGATTACCTGCGGCCCCTTGGCGGCGCGGTCTACTTTGAGCAGGACGACACGAACGCGCTCGCCGATGGAGAACTGCTCCAGGCGGGACTGTTCGCGCTTGGGGCAGCGAGCTTCAGCCTTGCCCAGGTCGTAGATGATGTCCTGACCCTCGATGCGCTTGACGGTGGCGTTGAGCACTTCCTTTTCGCGGTGGGCATACTCGTTGAAGACGGTTTCGCGCTCGGCCTCGCGGACTTTCTGGAAGATGACCTGCTTGGCCAGTTGCGCGGCGATGCGGCCCAGCGGGCTGGTGTCGCGGTAGAGACGAATCTCGCTGCCCACCTCGACATCCGGCGCCAGTTCCTTGGCCTGGGTGAGGGTGATCTGGTTGAGCGGGTCCTCAAGGGGATCGTCGTCGGCCACCACCGTTTTGTAGATGTAAGCCAAAATCGCGCCGGTTTCCTTGTTCAACTCACCGCGCATATTCTCCTGGGTCTTGTAGAACTTGCGCGTGGCCAGGGCGATGGCCTCCTCGACTGCGCCGACAACGATGGCGGGGTCAATGCTCTTTTCCTGGCTAAGGAGCTCGATACTCTGATACAAAGCGCTGGCCATACTCTGGTTGCTCTCTCTTAGTTGCTCGACCTGGGCATCTATTACGGCTCAAGCCGGTTCATAGTGTTGTGTTGAAGGGGAAGGCTTGAAGTCCGCAAACCCCTTAAATCTCCGGCAGCAGTTGCGCCTTCTCGATGTTCTCGAGCGCAATCTCCACCGTGCTGACGCCGGCTTTTTTCCACCCCAACGACGAAGACCTGTCGTTACCACCCCAAGATGCAGAGTTCGCTTCTTGGGGGCCCCGGTCGTTGGGGACCCCGGATTTCCGGCTCTTGCTGTACTGCTTGACCGCGTTCAGGTCGAGCGTAATGGTTTGGCCGGCTCCAGACCAGTTTCCGGTCATCAGCCGTCCCTGCCAGTGGCGGTTGTTGCGAACAGGCTCGAAGGTCTGCACCTTGACCAGAGAACCAGCAAACCGTTGAAAATCCTCGGGTTTGGTCAACTTGCGGTCCAACCCCGGAGAACTGGCTTCAAGCGTGTACTCGGCGCCCGGAACCAGGTCTTCCACATCCAGCAGCACGCCAAAATCCCGGCTGAAAGCGGCGCAATCCTCATGGGTGACGCCCGAGAGCTGCTCAACGTGGAGCTTGCCCGCCGCCAAACGCTCCGGCAAATCTGCAATTGTCCCGGCGGCAATCGCCGCCTTCAGTCTGGCGCGTCCCTCGGCGTTTTTCTCAAGGGTTACGCGCAGGATGCGCTCCCGGGCCGGGCCAATGAACTCGAGTTCCACCACGTCCAGCCCATGCGAGGCCGCTACGCGGGTTGCTGCCGCCCGGATTGCTTCCAGCTTGACTGCCATCGTTCACACGCTGCCTGAGGCGGCTAAAACACGAAAATTAGCCCAAATAAAAAGTGGGCTGTAAGCCCACTCATCTCTCCGCCAGCCGGTGCGGTCACGGCAACTCAGGCGTAGAAACTCGTCTCTGTCCTTAGCATACGTCGAAATTGCCGGAAATTCAAGGGAAAGTGCAGGATTACCCCGGATTGTAGCTTTCCCGCTAATCTGTAATACTCTCTGCCATGAACCTGATAGCTTTATTGCGCGTTTTGGTTATTGCCGTGGCATGGTGTTTGGTTGCATCCATGCCTGCGCTGGCCGACGACTCGGCCGCCGCCATTGCCGCCGGAGGGCTGGTTCCGCGGCGCGAGACGCGGATCGTGATGGCCCGGGAAGTTCTCCAAATCAGCCTGAAAAAGATCGTGGTCGATTACGACTTCCGCAACGATACGGACCAGGATGTGACGACAGAGGTGGCGTTTCCGATTCCGCCGTATACGAATGAGATCGACGGTCCCGCGGCCTCTGAGCAATCGTTTTCCGATTTTCAGCTGGAAATCGGGGGCAAAGCTGTGCCGTTCATGACGGAGGCGAAGGCAACCCTGAATGGCAAGGATGTAACAGCTTTGCTCCTCTCAAATCACATCGATATTCCGACCTTCGGCCATCTCGTAGACACGGTAAACTCTAAGCACGACGAGGTGATTGATTCGCCCGACTTCTCCCGGCTTCCACAGGCAACAAAGGATCAGTTGGTAAAGGCAGGTATCTTTGAACTCGACCCCGCTCCGGAAGGCCAGTGGACCGTCCATCTGCAATACCATTGGACGCAGACCTTTCCGGCACACTCGACGGTTCACATCCGGCATGAGTACTCGCCGGTTGCCGGATACACACAGGTAACTCAGGCCACCGTGGAGGATTCCCTTGCACAATTCACCTCTGGCAACAGCGCGGGCGGGAACCCAGAAGATGGCAAGCTGCTCGCCGGGTTTTGTGTGGACCAGCCCTTTTTGAGCACGCTCGCGCACCAGCTTCACGAAAACGCATCCCAGGCCAAGACGGCAAACGGGAGCCTCGTCACGGGGCTCGTTTTTCCGCAATGGGTAGACTTCATCCTCACATCGGCCAACACCTGGCGGCAGCCGATCGAGGACTTTACACTGATCGTCGAGCGGCCGAAGCCGGAGCATGGCGGGAAAATCCTCATCAGCTTCTGCTCGCCTGCCGATGGCAAAGTGGAAAAGACGGGCGTTGATCTCATCCAGGTTCATCTGACCAACTTTGTTCCTGATTCGGAACTGCACATTGGCTTCTTCGAGGTTCCGCTGGCCAAGACTGCCCAGCCAGCGGCGAAGTAGCAAGCGCGTAGAACCCGATGCAGGACAAATGAGGAGTTTCATGGACCCGCGCGACGAGATGGATCCCGTTCAGTTGGAGATGCTCTCGCAGGCCTTCTGCGGGCAACTGATGGCCTGCCTGGACGAGTGCGCGCGTGGCAGGAAGGGGCTGTTTTCAGAGTACGAACACCTGAGAGGCGAGAGGGGCGGCGAGGAAGAAGAGTATTTCTGGCCTGAGGCGGCGCGGCTGCGCGAGCTGGCCGTGGCGTTGCAGGGGGTTCTGAACCAGCACGAACAACGAAATGCGCTGTGTGATGAGTTTCTTGACCTGTGCACGATGCATGGCGAGTACCATCCCGGCGAGAGGAAGCTGGCGCGGGCGTTTCTGGAGCGGATCGAGCGGGGCGAGGTGGGGGTGCAGACGGGAAAGAAGGTGAAACCATGGTGATTCTGCATGCGTTTATTGCGTTGGCGGCGGGATTTGCCACGATGGCGCTGCTGGTGATTGTGTTGACAGCACTGCTGAGGCACATGGTTCCTAGCTGGACGGGCGCGGAGGGCAAGCCGCAGCCGGGGTCCCCTGAGGGCGATCTGGACCCGATGGGGTTGAAGCCGGGGTATATTTTCGTCAATCTGGGATACTCGTTTCTGGCGGCGGCGGCGGGCGGCTACGTGACGGCATGGGCAGCGGCGGCCAACCCGCTGATTCATGTGCTGGCGCTGGGGATCGTGGTGCTGGCGCTGGCCGCGCTGAGCGCGCTGCAATCGCGGGGCAAGCTGCCGGTCTGGTATGCGCTGGCACTGGTGGCCATTTCGCCTATCGGAGTGCTGGCCGGCGGGCTGGTGCGGCTGCGGGTGCTGGGAATCCTGTAAAAACAGCGAGTTAGCAAGTTGGCTCCCACTTCGCGGGATTAGCGAGTCGGCGAGTCAGCAAGACAGCCTGGACGGGCCTCGTTTCCCACTTTTATCGCTATTCCCACTAAATTATATTGTGCCACTAGGATATATTGGTGGCACTAAGCTAGAATAGTGGCACAAATGAAAAGAGGTGGGAATTATGGGAACAGTGGCACCTGCAAAGCCCGCAGAACGCACGAAGCGCCGGGAACTCGCCAGTCAGCCTGCGACAGCGGAACTTCGGGCACGGATTCGGACGGGGGAAAAGGGCCGTCTTGTGATACCGGCGGCGATGCGGGAAGCGTTGGGGATAGCGGACGGCGATATGCTCATCTTGCGCGTGGTGGACGGCGAACTGCGCATCGCAACGAGGGAAAGCCGTCTTCGGCGTGCCCGGGAATGGATTCGGCAACATGTCCCGCCAGGAGTCTCGCTTGCCGATGAGTTGAATGCGGAACGGCGCGAGGCAGCCAAGTATGAATGAGGTCGTCTTCGATGCCTCTGCCATTCTCGCCTATCTTCAAGAGGAACGTGGCGCGGATAATCTAACCAAAGAGATCCTCGATCATGCCGTTGCCAGCACCGTGAACCTCGCCGAGGTGCAGTCCAAGCTCGTCAAGAGGGGGCGCGATCCCAATGAAGCCTGGGAGGAAATTCTATCGCTCGTCATCGCGGAAGAGCCATTCACGAGCGAACAAGCCAGGATTGCCGGCGATTTGATCATGACGACGGAAAAGTATGGGTTGTCGTTGGGAGACCGGTCGTGCCTGGCGCTGGCGATTGTGCTCAATGCTCCGGTGTATACCACCGAACAGTTATGGAAAAACCTGAAGGTGGGCGTGCCGATTCATGTGATCCGGTGAGGTGGGTTGCATTGGAGATTGTGGAAACAGCGAAGGCCGGAGCGATGCTCCGGCCTTCTTGCTTTGATGCTGGTTATCGATCAGCCCTGGATGTCGAACTGCTCGGGATGCAGGGTGGGGTCGCTCTTGATGAGGATGTTCTTGCTGGTCAGTTCCTCAAACTCGTTGATCCAACTGGCGCCGTTGGATTTGAGGACCTTGACGGTCTCCGGGTTGACGCGCACGAGAATGTCGGAGTTCTCGAAGTGCTTCTTCATTTTGCGCAGTTCGGTGTAGATCTCGTTGCAAACCGTGGTCGGGCTCTTGACCATGCCGGTGGCATGACAGGTGGGGCAGGGGACCGAGAGAGTACGCTCGAGCGACTGCTTGACGCGCTTGCGGGTGATGGCGACCAGGCCAAAGTCGTTGAACTGGAGAACTTTGGTGGGGGCGCGGTCGGATTTGAGGGCTTCCTCGAGGGCGGCCATGACCTTGAAGCGGTTCTTGCGCTCGTCCATGTCGATGAAGTCGATGACGATGATGCCGCCGAGGTCGCGGAGGCGAATCTGGCGGACGATCTCGGGGACGGCATCGAGGTTGGTCTTGAGAATGGTGTCTTCAAGGCGAGCCGACTTGCCGACGTACTTGCCGGTGTTGATGTCGATGGCCACGAGGGCTTCGGTCTGGTTGATGACGATGGAGCCGCCGCTCTTGAGCCAGACTTTGGAGTTGAGAGCCTTGGAGATTTCATCCTGAATGCCGAAGTGCTCGAAGAGCGGAGTCTCCTTGGTGTAGAGCTTGACGCGGCGGACGAGCGAGGGCGAAAAGCGGTTGAGGAAGCGGACGATGCGCTCGTAGTTGTCCTGAGAATCGACCCAGATGGAGGAGAAGTTGCCGCTGACCTGATCGCGCAAGATGCGCTCGACCAGCCCCAGATCGTGATAGATGAGCGCGGGCGACTTGGAGGAGTCAGAGCGCTTTTTGATCTCGGCCCAGAGGTTGAGCAGGAAGCGCAGGTCAGTGCGCAACTCCTCTTCGGATGCGCCTTCGGCGGCGGTGCGGACGATGAATCCGCCGGAGGCCTCGCCGCGCTCGTGGACGAGAATCCGCTTGAGGCGCAGGCGCTCCTCCTCGGAGGCGATTTTGCGGCTGACGCCGATGTGGCTGACGGTGGGCATGAAGACCAGGAATCGGCCGGGGAGAGCAATGTGTGAAGTAATGCGCGCGCCCTTCTTGGCGATGGGCTCCTTGGCGATCTGGACGAGAATCTCCTGGCCGGATTTGAGCAGGTCGCTGATGATGGGCAGGTCGGAGGTCTGCATGGAGCGGCGCGTCATTCCGCGGCCTCTGCCGGCCTGGCCTGCAGGCGCTGCCGGGCCTCCGCGTCCGCGGCGACCGCGGGCAAAGCGATCGGGGCGCTGCGGCACACCTGTGGTGGCAGGCTCTTCCTCGCCTTCTTCGTCGAAGCCTTCGTCACCCTTTTCGTCGAAGTTCAACTGGATGCGGTGATCGAGATGGGCTTCCTGGAGCATCTCGCCCAGATCGCCAGAGCGCAGGTGGGTGGTCTCCTCTTCAAAGCTGTCCAGGTCGTGATCTTCAGTCTTGCCGCGGCGATGAGGATGACGGGGAGCGACGAACTCCTCTTCATCAATGGTTTCTTCCTCGATGAGGCCTTTGCCGGGAGCGTACGTCGAGGAGGAAATGGTTTTAGCCGCCTTCTTCGCATCTTTTTCGTCGGACATTTTCTTGCCAAAGCCAAAGAAGCGGAATTCGGCAGGAGGCAACGGGTCCACGTTGTGCGAGGCGGTTGCATCGTCTTCAGTGCCGGCGGACTCCCAGGTCTCGGAATCTAGATCGGGAGCGTCGGGCAACAGGGCAGATTCAGATGTCTCGTCCAGCTCATCCTCGTCCTCTTCGAGGAACTCTTCTTCGACAAGGTTGTCTTCCTCGGCCGTGGAGGGAAGCAATTCCTTGGCGGAGACAATCTCCGGCAGGGGGGCAGGTTCTGTGGGGGGCTCGGAGATCTCCTCGACCAACTCCTGCTCCACAATAGCGTCGGGGGCGGAGCTGCCAGAAACGCGCTCGTCGGCAGGGGGCGCATGCGTCTCACTGGGCGCTGCCGGGACGGGTTCGTTCTTGCTCTTGCGATGTTTGGAGAGCGATTCGCCGGGCAACACACCGCTACCGTCCCACACAATGGGCGCTTCGATCATGGTGGTGGGTTTGAAGCTGCTCTCCGACCGTACCGGCAGAGCAACGTGCCTGGTCACATTCTCTTGCGGAGCGTTTTCTGCCGGAGCGCCACCGTACTTGGAGAGCGATTCGCCGGGCAACACAAACGGGGCTGGTGCGGAGGCTCCGCGCCTGGGCTGTGAAGGCCTGTCTGTAGGAACACCAGCACCGGCATGAATCTGCGGCGCAACCTCGGGTTCGATTTCGGCGATTTCCTTGGTGGGGGCTGCGGGAGCTTCACCTCGCTCCTGCTGACCCTGAGGCGATTCCGCTAAGCCACGGCCCCCGCGGCGGCGACGGCGTCCGCGCCAACGCTTGGCGCCGCCGGTCACGCCGGCAGCCTCTTCGCCTGCTTCGGGCTGTTCTGAAAGAGACAAAGAGCCGGACGCGGGCAAGGGAGCAATCTCGGTTTCCTGTAGAGTCTCAACTGCCGGACGACGATCCTTTGCGGGACGATCTGGCCGCGATTCCTGTCTCTGCTCAGGCTTTTGGCCGGGTCGAGCGCCACGCTCCAACTGAGCGGGCTCCTTTCCGCCGCTGTGCCGGACCTCGCGGGGAGGCTTATTGCCGCCGCTGACCGCGGCCTTTTCCAACTCGTCGGTCTCTTCCTGGTCTTCGAGTTCCAGAAAGTCGGATACATAGAGGAAGGCGTCGCGCTCCAGGCCTATGTCCACAAAAGCGGACTGCATGCCGGGCAGGACGCGGGTGACGCGACCGTTGTAAATGGAGCTAGCGAGGGTGTACTCGTTTTCTCGTTCGTAGTAGATTTCAGCGAGCTGATCGTCTTCAAGAATTGCAAGCCGCGTTTCATGCGGCGTGGAGGAGATACAAATTTCTTTTGCCATCGTACCTTTCTGCCCAGCGGCGTCAGCCTGCCGGGACTCGCGGCAGGACGGAAAGGGGACGCGCGCGGCCGGGAGGGGAAGGGATGTGCGGATGGGGAGAACCGTGAATCGCTATCGTTCCGGTTGCCGCGCCACGGCCGGCCCTGAAGGGCGGCGAACCATGGCAAATACTGCGGCAAACATGCTGAACAACCTGAACAAGCTCTACGAAACGGTAACCCGATTGCAGAGAGTTTGTGGCCAACCATGCCAGGATACCCGGCGACAGTTTTTCGTCGCTGGGGTGAAATACCAGTAATCCTGGCGGGGCCGTTCCACCGCTGGCATTTGAACAAGTACAACGCGCTACGGGGCGGGGTGAAAAGCTACCGGACGCCTCCGAATGTTTGGTGCAACTTGTACGCCGCCTACGGTTTTCCCGTCTCTGCGTGCTCATGAACCCTAATCCTGCCGGGCGCACGGTCCATCCGGACCTGGCCGGCGTAATACCTGAATAAACCTTCTCCTGCGGACCGGATTTTCCGGGGGGACACAAGAGGTGAAGCTTCAAAACCGTTCAATTTACGAAACGGCGCATGCGGACATTCATTGCCACACCCAGCGCCAGAAACGTAAACAATACCGAAGATCCGCCGTAACTCATTAACGGCAAAGGGATTCCGGTGACGGGCATAAACCCTATGACCATGCCCACGTTGACCGCAATCTGGAAGGTCAACACACCCACTACTCCCATAATAATCAAGGAGCCGGACAGGTCTGCGGCTGTTTGAGCGTTCTGAATCAAACGCATCAATATGGAAAAGTATAGCAGCAGGACGAGGAGCGCGCCGACGAACCCGTGTTCCTCACCGAAAGCGGCAAAGATGAAGTCGGCATGAGGAATGGGCAGGAAATCTCCCTGGGTCTGGGTTCCCTTGGCCATGCCTTTGCCCCAAACGCCGCCGGAACCGATGGCAATGAGCGACTGACGGAGCTGGTAGCCTGTGCCCTTGGGGTCGCTGTCGGGATTGACGAAGCTGGTAAGCCGAACTTTCTGGTAGCTTTTGAGTACTTTGATCTTTCCCACTCCGAATCCATCGGTCCATACGCCGGCGACCAGCACGGTCGCGCAGACCAACAGAACCGCTGTCTGGCGGATGTTGATGCCGCCCAGAAACAGACCGATGAGCAGGATTGGCACATAGGTGAGCGCGGTTCCTAGGTCGGGCTGGATGAGCACCAGAACCATGGGAACGCCGACCAGAAGGAAGGCTTTGACGATATCAAGCCCGGTCAACCGCCTCCCGCCGAGGTTGGCGAAGTAGCGTGCCACGACGAGAATCAGGATCAGCTTGACCCACTCGGAGGGCTGAAAGTGAAAGGGGCCGATCCTGATCCAGCGGCGCGCGTGCAACACCGTGACCCCCACCAGCTTTACCGCTACCAGCGATGCCAGGCCAAAGCCATAGGCCCAGTAAGCCCAGTCGAGCAGCCGGTGATAGTCGATTCTGGAGAAAAGGAACATGACTGCCATGCCACCGGCGATCCACAAGAGCTGCTTGATATGGAAGGCGGCGTACCAGTGGCTTTGCAGCGTAGACGAGAATTTGGTGTGCAGCGTGGCTGAGTAAACCTCGAAGACGGAAATGGCACACAGCACGAGCACCATGCACAGCAGCGGCCAGTCGAAGTCGCGAACACTCAGGAAGCGGCGCATCAGGGTTGCCCTTCCTTGAAACGCAGGGGCGAGGAGAGCAGCCAGACCGGAAATGGAAACAGGTTGCTGGCAACATTCTTCACCGGAGTCAGCGGAGCGGTCGTCAGAGGGAAATGGCCGCCACGCAGCTGGGCGGTTTGCCTGTTGCCAGCGACGCGGCGCGGCTGGCGGCTGACGGTTGCAGGTTCGGTCCAGACCGCACCCATCTCGACGGGCGAGGATTTTCCTGTCGATGCCAGGGCGTTTTGGTCCTGGATTCGCTTCTTGTTGACGTAGACAGTGGCCACCTGGGAGGCGAGTTTGGCGGCGTTCGCGCCCCAGTCGCCGTGTTCCCAGAGGACGGCGACAACGAACTCCGGGTTTCTGCGGGGAATGACGCCGACGAACCAGCCGTTGGGCAGGAATTCCTTTGATTCCTTTCCTACTCCCAGTTGCTTAATGGCTTCGTGGCTGGCAACCTGGGCGGTGCCGGTCTTGCCGGCAAAGTCCACTCCCTCGAGGTGGGAGGCCGCGGCTGTGCCGCCCATGCCGGGATCGGTGGCTCCGGCCATGCCTTCCGTGATGATCATCCAGTTCTCCGGATCAAGGTCAATGGTGGTTTCTCCGGAGCCGGGAAAAGTATCCTTGAGCGCCTGGCGGAACGGGGCAGGGAGTTGGTCAGTGTCTACCACGTGGGGGCGCACAAAGTGACCGTTGGAAGCGATACCTGCGATCATGCGGGCCAACTGGATGGGCGTCACCGTGACCGGGCCCTGTCCGATGCCCACCGAGACGGTCTCGCCCACATACCATTTTTCGTGGTAGTTTTTCAGTTTCCAATCCGAGGAGGGGACGATGCCCACGGCCTCATTGGGCAGATCGACGCCGGTGCGCTGGCCGAAGCCCACGCTTTTGGCGTAGCGGGCGATGGTGTCGATGCCCAGCTTGTCGGCCAGGGTGTAATAAAAGGTATCGCAGGACCAGGGAATGGCGTGCTCGATGTCCACCATACCATGGTGACGGTCGCAGGCGTGGAACTGGCCGTAGAAGAAGGCTCCGCCCTGGCAATTCACGTGCATTTTCTGCGCTACACCCTCCTGGAGCCCGGCGACGGACATTAGGATCTTGAAAGTCGATCCGGGAGCCAGTTGCGCCTGGATGGCCTTGTTCATCAGCGGGTGGTTGGGGTCGTTGATGAGCTGATTCCAGTCGGCGCGATTGATGCGCACGGCGAAGGCGTTGGGGTCGTAGCTGGGATGGGAGACCATGGCTAGAATCTCACCATTGCGCGGGTCCATGGCCACCACGGCGCCGCTGCGGTCGCCCAGGGCGAGCTCGGCGGCACGCTGGATGTCGATGTCGATAGTCAGCTTGAGATCCTGTCCGGGTTTAGCGTGCTGGACGCCCAGGTAGCCCACCTCGCGGCCATGGCTGTCCACGATGACATCTCGAGAGCCGTCCTGACCGCGTAGAATCTCGTCGTAAGTTTGCTCGACGCCCGCCTTGCCGACAACGTCACCCGGCTCATAGGCGGCAAAGCGAGATTGGCTAAGTTCCTCCGCGCTTACCTCGCCGACGTAACCGATAAGATGGGCAGCAAATCCGTCGCGAGGATAGAGCCGTCGCTCCTCGTCAATAGTCTCCAATTCGGGCAGCTCGTTGCGGTGAGCCTCTATGAAGGCCTGCTCGTCGGCGGTGATGTCCTTTTTGATGGGGATGGGCTGGTAAGAGGGGGCGGCCCGATAACGGCGCAGGGTAGCGCGCAATTGCTCCAAGTCAAGATTCAGGCCAAGGGCGATCAGCGGCAAGTCGGCGTCCACGCTGCGATTCTGCTCGCGAACCAGGAAGCATGAGACCGAGGGATAGTTGTCCACCATCAGCCGGTTCTCCCGATCGAAGAGCTTGCCCCGGCCGGCCATCACCGGCTCCTTGCGGACCCGATTCTGCTCGGCAAGCTGGCGGAAGCTCTCCGCACCCAGCACCTGCAGCCGCCACAACCCCGACGCCAGGGCGAGCATGATCAACAGAATGCCGTACTGCACCACCGCCAGCTTGATGGTGGGGAGTTTTTCGCCTCGGGTTGTGCCTCCGGTATACATTTTGTCTGTGCTTCAGATGCTCATTATTTGACGTTTCAATCCCTGATCTGCGTCAGGTCCAGCAGGGGAAACAGGACCATGGCAATGGCCGAAGATCCTACCGCCTTCATCAGTTCCTGCAGCCCTCTCCACTCCTGATCCATGCCCAGCAGAACACGATAGATGAGGACGTAAATGGCGCCGGAGAGTAGCGAAAGCATGAAAGTTATCAAGACGCGGACGATGATATTGTCCACATCGATACGCACACCGACCGAGCCGGACAGAAAGCCGGCCACGGACTTGGCGATTCCGCTGACGCCAACGGCGTGGTTGGTTAGCGCATCCTCGAAGATGCCCATTCCGGCGCCCATTATCGTTCCCTGAATGGGATCGCGCCGCGACAGGGCAAAATAGATGGTAACTACCAGCGGCAGATCGAACCAGGTATAGCCATGCAAAAAATGGGGCAGCCAGGCTTGGAGCACCAGGGCCGACAGCGTCGCCAGAGCATAGACCAGGAAGGGATAACTGCGGATCCCCATATCGCGGCGATAATTTTCGCCCTGGAATCTCATGGCTGTGGATTCCTCTCAGGAGGCGCAGGCGTGGAGGGTCCTTTGTCCTGCGACGGCTGTGGCCTGGCTCCCGGTGTAAAGCGGTCAGGATGCAACGGGCGAAGCAATTTGGGAACAGCGGGCGCAGGCGCGGCCGGGGGTGTTGCCTGATCCTGCCCGGGCGTAAGGTTGGCTGGCGGCGGCACATTAGGATCGGTGAGTCCCGGCAGCCGTTCGGCCATGATCTGCGAGGCTCTCTGCTGTTGCTTGATGGTCGCGGCCTCAGCGCCTTTCAGCGTCTCGCTGGTGGCCATGTCCTGCTGCTGCTCAGTCGAGATGCGCGGCGCTGTGGAGATAATCACCAACACCTCGTCGAGCTGGTCGAGATGGGCGGCCGGCTTCACAATCACGTCGATGAACGAGTCCCGGTCGGGATCCGGCTGCACGCGCACAACCTCACCCACGGGCAGCCCGCGCGGGAAGACGAGATCGCCCCCGGCGGTGAGCACCTTTTCTCCCGGCTGGATGCGCTGGTCGGCCAGGATGCCGATAATCTGCGGACGGCCAACAGCGTCGCCGCGCAGGATGCCGCGAATCCGCGTGGTTTCCAAAATCACGCCCGCGCCACTGGTCTGGTCGTTGATAGCCAATACTTGTGCGGAGTGGGGAAAGACCTCGCGCACCTTTCCCACGATGCCATCGGGAGTAATCACGGCCATGTCGCGTTCGATGCCATCAGCGGAACCTTTGTCGAGATAGAAGACCTTAGAGGAATCGTTGCCGCTGGAGCCGATGGCTTGCGCGGCCAGAGTCTTGTAAATGTATTTCTGCTGAAAGTCGAGAAGCGCCTGCAGACGCTGTCCCTGGCGGGCATCTTCAAGCAGCGAGGCCTGTTCCAGGCGGAGGCGGTCGATGGTCTTCTGCAATTCCTGATTCTGTTCGCGGGCGTGGCGCAGGTCAATATAGTTCTGCCAGAGGCCTACCAGGCCCATCCTGGTGGCGTGGAAGATCTGCTCCGGAGGGGTGACCACGGCATCAGCCCACAGCCTTATAAGCCGCACGCCGGTCGGGTCCCTCGGGTCGAGGGTGTTGCGCCCGCTGTCGGTGCGGCGCACCTGCACAGCCAGCCCGATGATCTGCGCCAGCACAACAGCCAGCAGCACCAGTAGATTTCGATAGCGGGCGAAGAACGAATCCATGACTAAAAGCCCGGGCGCAGGAAAAAAACGACACAGAGAGCAAGAACAATACCAGTATACTGACGGTCGCCGAAGATGATTGCTTTCCGCACTTTCCGCGATAAAGACACAGTCAGAACGGGAGTCCGGTGAGATTTTAGATAGGAAAACTGAGATATTGACACGATGCGGGGGAAGAATTACGCTATTTAAGCATGAAGTAGCAAATAATGCTCCAATGAGCGGGACCTCCATTATGCCTGATGTTCAAAAAGTTAGTGTCGCCTTGACCGGAGAGCAGATTAGCGCTCTCAAAGCTGCCGTCGAAACGGGCGAATACGCCACCACCAGCGAGATTGTGCGCGAGGCAATCCGCGACTGGCAGTTCAAGCGCGAGTTGCGCATGGAAGACATGAAGCGCCTGCGTCAGATGTGGGATCAGGGCAAGGCCAGCGGAGCAACCACGCCGGTCGACTTTGAAGCGGCGCGGCAAGAAGCACGGCAGCGATTGGCAATTGCCGCAGAGGATCAAGCCCTTGCCCGTTGATCTTGTCTGGACTCCGCAGGCCCGGGAAGATTTGATCGAGATCTATACTTACATTGGTTGTGACAATCCATCCGCAGCCGGACGCATCTTCGATGCGCTGGAGACGAAGGTTGAATCACTTATCGAATTCCCACGGCTTGGTGCGAGGCGCGCTGAGATTAGGCCCTCTACACGCATGCTTATCGAAGGTCCGTACCTCATTCTTTACGAGACGCATCCCGATAGCGACGAGGGCGGTATTGATGAAGTAGAAATTGTCAGAATCGTGGACGGACGGCGGAATATGAAGAATTTATTCTGAGTAGGCGAAATTCCAGATTCAAAATCGAGACCTAGTTAAGCAATTAAATACTGTTCACTAATAACTGCCCCCTGCTAATCGATCTTGATCTTGCGCAGCAGGCGGAAGTCGGAGAGCATTTTGCCTGCTCCCTGCACTACCGATTCAAGCGGATTATCGGCTACAGCTACCGGCAGTCCGGTCTCCTCGCGGATTCGCTTGTCGAGATTCTTGAGCAGCGCTCCACCACCGGTGAGCACGATGCCGCGGTCGCTGATGTCAGCGGAGAGCTCAGGCGGCGTGCGCTCCAAAGCTACGCGGATGGCGTTCATGATGACGGCAAGGCACTCGCCCAGAGCCTCGCGAACCTCGCTGTCGTCAATGGTGATGGTCTTGGGAATGCCCTCGATGAGGTTACGGCCCTTGATCTCCATGCTGAGCGGTTTTTCCATGGGGAAGGCGGAGCCGATCTCCATCTTCACTTGCTCAGCTGTTCGCTCGCCTATCAGCAGATTGTACTTGCGCTTCAGATAATTGGTGATGGCTTCGTCCATCTGGTTGCCGGCCATGCGCACGGAGCGGGAATAAACAATGCCGGAAAGCGAGATGACTGCAATGTCTGTGGTCCCGCCGCCGATGTCAACGACCATGTTGCCCGAGGGCTCGGTGATGGGCAATCCGGCGCCGATGGCGGCCACCATGGCCTGCTCGACGAGATAAACTTCACTGGCCTTGGCGCGGTATGCGGAGTCCTCGACAGCGCGTTTTTCCACCTGCGTAATCTCCGAAGGCACGCCGATGACGATGCGCGGATGCACCAGCATCTTGCGGTTGTGAGCCTTCTGGATGAAGTAGTTCAACATCTTTTCGGTGATCTTGAAGTCGGCGATTACGCCGTCCTTCATAGGCTTGATGGCCACGATGTTGCCGGGAGTGCGGCCCAGCATCTCTTTGGCCTCTTTGCCCACAGCTTCCACTTCACCGGTGTTCTTGTTGATAGCCACGATGGAGGGTTCGTTGACAACGATGCCTTTGCCGGCCGCATAGACCAGGGTGTTGGCGGTGCCTAGATCAATGGCCAGGTCGCTGGAAAACATGCTGAAGAGAGAACGAAAACCGTGCGACCGCGTGGAGCGCGATGGATAACTATTGGACATTTGTAAACCGGTATTCCTTCAATGTTCATTGTACGGCAGAGGGCTGAATCCACATCGGGGGCTGTTGCAGGGAGCCAAAAACGTGCCACTCTGGGAACCTGTGCGGTAAACTCAGTTGTCTGCGGAATCGGCGGGATTCAGAGGTCTTTCGGGCACTAACCCCATGTTCCGGACCCCCGATCCCAGTATTCGAGGCTTCCATGTCCTATCCCACGTTTCACAATCTGATTGGCGGCCAATGGCTGCCCGCCAAGAGCGGCAAAACCATCCTCAACCTGAACCCCGCAGACCACTCGGACGTGGTGGGGGCGTTCCCCTCGTCGCATACGGTAGATGTGGCGCTGGCCGTGGCCGCCGCCAAGAAAGCTTATGCCACCTGGCGGCTGACGCCGGCGCCCAAGCGGGCAGAGATTCTGGTCCGAGCCGGGTTGCTGCTGCAGCAGCGGAAGGAGCAGTATGCCCTGGATATGACCCGCGAGATGGGAAAAGTCCTAACCGAGACACGGGGGGACGTGCAGGAGGCTATCGACGAGGCCTTTTACGTGGCCGGCGAGGGACGGAGGCTTTTTGGTCAGACCACGCCGAGCGAATTGCAAAATAAATTTGCCATGAGCGTGCGCATGCCGGTGGGCGTGGTGGGGCTGATTACACCGTGGAACTTCCCCATGGCGATTCCCTCGTGGAAGCTGTTTCCGGCGCTGGTTTCGGGCAACACCTGCGTGATCAAACCGGCCACAGACACGCCACTTTCGGTTTACAACCTGGTGAAGACGCTGACAGATGTGGGCCTGCCGCCGGGCGTGGTGAATATCGTCAGCGGAAGCGGCTCGGCAGTGGGAATGCCGCTGGTGGAGCATCCGGAGGTGCGCGCCATCAGCTTCACCGGGTCAAGCGAGGTGGGTTCGCTGGTGGCACAGCGCGCCGCGGCGAATTTCAAGCAGGTTTCACTGGAGATGGGCGGCAAAAACGCGCAGATTGTGCTGGACGACGCCAATCTGGAGCTGGCGCTGGACGGAGCGTTGTGGGGAGCATTCGGAACAACCGGACAGCGCTGCACGGCCACTAGCCGCATTCTGCTGCAGAAGGGGATTGCCGCCAGGTTCAGCAATGATTTTGTGGCACGGGCGAAGAAGCTCAAGGTCGGCAATGGCCTGGATGAGTCGGTCGAGGTAGGACCGCAGGTAAATCCTGCGCAGATTGAAACTTCGAAGAAATATGTCGAGATTGCCCTGGCCGAGGGAGCAAAGCTGCTGGCCGGCGGCCATGCGCTGACCGGGGGCGCGTATGCCAAGGGGACATTCTTCGAGCCGACGGTGCTGGGGGGAGTGACTCCGGGGATGAGGATTGCACGTGAAGAGGTCTTCGGGCCGGTGGTCTCGCTGATCGAGTTTGCTACTTTTGAGGAAGCGATTGAGATTGCCAACTCCATTGACTACGGCCTCTCGACCGCGCTCTACACCAAGGATGTAAATCGCGCCTTCACGGCGATGCGCGACCTGGAGTCGGGGATTACATACATCAACGCTCCGACGATTGGCGCGGAGGTTCACCTGCCCTTTGGCGGCGTGAAGCATACGGGCAACGGCCACAGAGAAGGCAACGGAGCCATCGACTTCTTTACCACGTGGAAGGCGGTGTATGTCGATTACTCCGACAAGCTGCAAAGGGCGCAGATCGACAATGCGGAGTAGTTATCCGGCAGCGTCGAAAATGAGGATGAAAAAAACAGGGAACTCCGCTCTCAGGATTAGCGTAGGTTGACGGAGAGTGCCTTGCTCTGCTAATGTTCGCTCGATTTAATTTTCAAACGCAAACAATACATGAGAGGAGATTGACATTGACATTGACATCGAAATGCCCGTTTTGCGGCCATGAGGGAGCGCCTTTTCTTGTCAAGAACAGGTTATCGACCGGCGGGTGGATCTTCTTCGCGGCAATGCTGATTGTCTGCTTTCCGCTTTGCTGGCTGCCCTTCGTCATCGACGGGTGCAAAGAAGAGGAGTGGAAGTGCCCGCAATGCGGTATCAGGAGAGCTTGAAACACCGCATCGTCCGCTTTGCGGCCCTGGGAGCATTCATCTTCTACATGGCGTGGAATGCAGTTTGGATCGCGCATGGAAGGATTCCTCCGTCCATCCTGAAGGCTGTTGGCGGCGTCCCCTGCCCGACAACGGGCGGGTACAGAAGTTTTATCGCGCTCTGCCGAGGCGAATTCGTTCAATCATTTTTATATAACCCGCTTATGCCCGTTTATCTATTACTTTTCGGCTATTCGATGGCAGTTCTGCTTCGCCAGTGGTTTCATCGAGAGCGGCTTGTGCTGCGCCCTTTCATCGCGTGGATGTGGTACGCATCGCTGCTGATTGGCTGGGCGGCGAAGTTTGCTCTGGGAAGGCAATACTGGTGAGCTCGACGGTTTGCCGCGCCGCTATAAAATAGGAAGTGTGATTATCTCAGGCCTCAAAATCGAGAGCCGGGGCGCTCATATTATCGACATTCGGGCACGGGCCAATTGCTATCTCCAAGGAATATGACATGAGCATACAGATGAAAGATTTGAGCGCGGCGGTACTGGCGACGGAATACGCGGTGCGCGGGCCCATTGTAGAGCGGGCGCAGGAACTGGAGAAACAAGGCCGGGAGATTATCTACTGCAACATCGGAAATCCGCAGGCGCTGGGACAAAAGCCCATCACATGGCTGCGCCAGCTTCTTGCCCTGTGCGAGTATCCGGCGCTGATGAAGATGAGCAGCGGCGTCTTTCCCGCCGATGCCGTGGAGACGGCCAGAGCGATCCTCAAAGGAAGCCAGCATGGATTGGGCGCGTACAGCGAGAGCAAAGGAGTACGCTTCATCCGCGAGGCGGTGGCAGAGTTCATTCGACAAAGGGATGGCATAGACACCGATCCAGAGACTATCTTTCTGACCGACGGCGCCAGCAAGGGTGTGGAGGCGGTTTTGAAGCTGCTGCTGTCCGATCCCGCGGACGGCATTATGATTCCCATGCCTCATTACCCGCTTTACAGCGCCACCATCACGCTTTACGAGGGGCGGATCGTTCCCTACTACCTGGACGAGGCCGATCAGTGGAAGCTCAACCGTTCCATGCTGGAGGAGTCGCTGCGTGCGGCTCGCGCCCAGGGAACGAGGGTCAAAGCCATCTGCGTGATCAATCCGGGCAATCCCACCGGAGCCGTGCTGGACGAAAAGAACATCGTCATGATTCTGGAGTTCGCGCGCCAGAATGGGTTGGCTGTTCTGGCCGACGAGGTTTACCAGGAGGACATCTACCTACCTGGCTTGAAGTTCGTCTCCTTTGCGCGGGCGCTTGAAAGCAGAAAGATCGACGACGTATCGCTGTTCAGTTTCCACTCCTGCTCGAAGGGTTTTCTGGGCGAGTGCGGGGTGCGCGGCGGCTACTTCGAGTACCGCAACGTGCCCGCGGATGTGGCCGCCCAAATTCTCAAACTGCAATCGGTGAGCCTTTGCTCGAACCTTGCCGGGCAAGTGGCAACATATGCCATGGTTCATCCGCCCAGGCCGGGAGATTCCTCTTACGAGCTGTACAACCGCGAAAAGAAGACCATTCTGGAGGAGATGAAGAAGCGGGCGGTTCTGCTGGCGGAGGGATTGAATCTGATTGATGGAATTACCTGCAACGCGATTGCCGGCGCGATGTATGCCTTTCCGCGCATCACGCTGCCGGCGGGCAAAAGCGATGAAGACTACTGCATGGCGCTGCTGGAAGAGACCGGCATCTGCGTGGTGCCGGGATCGGGCTTCGGCCAGGTGGAGGGCACGGCCCACTTCCGCACCACCATTTTGCCGCCCACGGAGAAGATACGCCAAGTCGTGGAAAAGCTCGGGGCGTTTCACCGGGCTTACGCTCTGACAAAGAAATGACCCGGCCCAATAGGCCCCTTTCGGAACTATAATCGCCGCATGGTGTCCAGTGGCGAATCCCGGTGGCGGAAGGTCGCTCTGTATGCAGGTTTGGTGCTGCTGATCCTCCTCGTGCTGGGCGCGCTACAGGCGTTCAATACCACTTTGCCGGTCAGGATCTGGCATTACACCTTTAATCTAAATTTTCTCAATCCCGAGACTTCCGGCGAGACACTGATCTTTACCGGCCTGACAGGGCTGGTGTTTTTGCTGCTGCTGCTGTTGTTGATGCTGCTGCTGCGCAACATTCTGAAGATCTACACCGGGCAGGGAAGCAGCGGACTGGGAGCGCGGTTACGCTCGCGGATGGTGCTGGGCGCTGTATTGATCGCGCTGATGCCGGCAGTTTTCATGTTTCTATTCAGTTTTCAGCTGATGAACCGGTCGCTGGACAGATGGTTTTCTCCGAACACGACGCAGTTGCGCGAAGACTCGAACAAAGTAGTGATGGAACTGGCGCAATACGTGACCAGCAATGCGCGAGGCGAGGCGGAGTCGATTGTCGCCTCCGGCGCTACGGAGCGCAGCCCGGCCACGCTTCAGCAGGTGCTGGTTTCACACCGGATCACGCTGGACGGCGGGTTTGTCATCGTTTACGGCAAGGATTTGCGGGTGATGGCCAGTTTTCAGGCGCCGCCGGAGTCAAGCCCGGCCACACTGGTTCCGTGGCTGGAGGAAGGAGAGCGGGGAACCGCAATCTCTCTCAGGGGCCCGCTCTCTGCAAGCCTGCTGACATTGGCACAGCGCAACGACCAGCCGGTGATCAGGATCGCGGATCAGGAATACGCGCTGGGCATATCGGCCGCACCCTCGGGCAAGGTGGTGGTGACGGCGCTGCCTATGCCGCAAGGGTTAAGCCAGACCACGGCGCGCATCCGCTCAGGCACAGACACATACTGGACGTTATTTCGCACGCGCAATAACATCCGCACTACATTTTTCCTGATTCTGCTGTTGATTACTGTATTTGTGTTCTTCTCCAGCGTGTGGCTGGCGCTGTTTCTTTCCAGGCAGATTACCAACCCAGTGGAGGCTTTGGCCGTGGCAATGTCCGAGATTGCAACGGGCAAATACGACCATCGCGTACTGCTGACCGCCACCGGGGAGATGGACGAACTAGTGCGCGCCTTCAACCATATGGCGACCGATCTGGACACCAGCCGGAAGCTGGCAGAAACCTCAACGGCGCAACTGAACGCGGCCAACCTGGCCATTGAAGAGCGCCGCCGCGAGCTGGAGACCATTGTCGAGACGATTCCTTCTGGGGTGGTTACGCTGGACGGCACAGGGACGGTGTTGCAATCTAATCGCGCCTTTGCCGCGCTGCTGGGCCGGCGCGTGGACGTCAGCCTGGGCGGGGAAAAGATTGAATCGCTGTTTCCCGCCGAGTGCGCGGAGGATCTGGCTGGCGTGATTCGCCGCGGCCATCGCATGGGCGCCGCCTTCACAGAGATTGAGATCCATGACAGGGGCCGCATTCTGCATCTGGCCATCACCAGCGCGCGGTTTGATATGACGAAGGGACGGCCGGGCACGGTATTGGTGGTGGAGGACACTACGGAACTTTTGCGCGCGCAGCGGCAACTGGCATGGAAGGAGGTGGCGCAGCGGGTGGCGCACGAGATCAAAAACCCGTTGACGCCCATCGCGCTCTCCGCGGAGCGGATCAGCAGACACCTGGACCGCGCGCAGCCGGACTCGCCGGCAGTCATCCGCAAGTGCAGCGAGGTGATTCTGGGATGCGTAAGCACGCTGCGCATGCTGGTGGACCAGTTTTCCGCGCTGGCTGAGTTTCCCGCGCCGCAGCCTCGTGCCTGCGATGTGAATCAGGTGGCGGAAGAGGCGCTGGCGCTGTTTGCCGGCCGGCTGGAGGGCATCACGGTGGAATGCAAGCTGGAACCGGGCCTGCCGCCGGTGCTGGCCGATCCGGAGGCCATTCGCCGCGCGTTGGCCAACCTGATCGACAACGCTGCCGAGGCCATGCAGGGCAGCTTGCTGCGCGTGCTGGGCGTGCAAAGCTCGCTGAGCGAAGATGGCGGGTCGGTTGAGATTGTGGTTTCCGATACCGGCCACGGGTTGACCGATGAAATTCGCGAGCGGCTGTTTCTGCCATACCACTCGACCAAGCATCGCGGCACAGGGCTGGGGCTATCCATCGCGGCTAAAATCGTGCAGGAGCATGGCGGCAGCCTGCGCGCCGAGGCCAACAGCCCCAAGGGCGCGCGCTTCCTGATGCGGCTGCCGCTGATGGAAGCTGCACCGGAAGCGAAGCCGGAGCCCGTCGCGGCGAAAGCGGATTCGCCTGGAGGATCGCACGCATGAATCACATTATGGTGGTGGACGACGAGGCGGAGATTCGCGCTTCTCTCGAAGAGATTCTGCGCGAGGAGGGCTACGGAGTGGCTACGGCAGCCACGGCTGCCGAGGCGATGGTGCTGCTGGAGGACGCACCCTATGACGTGGTTCTGCTGGACATCTGGCTGCCCGACCGCGATGGCCTCGACGTGCTGAGCGACATTCACCGCCAGGGAGCCGAGCAACGGCCCGAAGTGGTGATCATCAGCGGCCATGGCACCATCGAGAGCGCGGTCAAAGCCACAAAGCTGGGCGCATACGACTTTCTGGAAAAACCGCTTTCGCTGGAACGCACGCTGATCGTGCTGAAAAACGCAGTCGAGGCAAGGCGGCTGCGCGCGGAGAACCTGGAATTCAAGCGCCAGTTCAGCGTAGGCTCGGTGCTGACCGGAGAAAGTGTGCCGGTGAAGGCGCTGCGCCAGCAGATTCGCCTGATGGCGCCAACGAACGGGCGGGTGCTCATCTACGGAGAATCGGGAACCGGTAAGGAGCTGATCGCGCGCGCCATCCACGCCGAGAGCCTGCGGCGCGACCAGATTTTTGTGGAGCTGAACTGCGCTGCTATTCCCGAGGCGCACATTGAGGCAGAGCTTTTCGGCTACCGGCATGGCGCACAGCCGGGCGGATTGCCCGAGCAGCGCGGAACGCTGGAGCGCGCCAATGGCGGAACGCTGTTTTTGGACGAAGTGGGCGACATGAGCCTCAAGACACAATCCAAGGTGCTCAGCGCGCTTGACGACCAGCAGTTCACGCCGGTGGGGGGCACGCAAGCCATCCGCGTGGATGTGCGCCTTATCGCGTCCACCAACAAGGACCTGGAAGAGGAGATCGCCAAGGGCAACTTCCGCGAAGACCTCTTCTACCGGCTTAATGTGGTTCCGTTTTTTGTACCGCCACTGAGGGAGCGCAAACAGGATATTCCGCTGCTGGCACGCGAGTTTCTGGCGGAGTTTGGCCGCCAATACGGACGCCCGCGCATGGAAATCAGCGAGGAAGCATTGGAAACGCTGGCCCAATACCACTGGCCGGGCAATGTGCGCGAGCTGAAGAACGTGATTGAGCGGGTGATGATTCTCAATCCCCGCACGCTGCGCATCGAGCGCAAGCACCTGCCGCCGCTCACTCATAAAGCCGGCACGCGCTCAACAGAAGAGTTTTCGACGTTGCAACAGGCTCGCGACGCATATGAGCGCGAGTTCATCATGAAGAAGATCGAGGAATCCCGCAACAACATGAGCCGCGCCGCCGAGTTGCTCGGCCTGGAGCGCAGCCACCTCTACCGGAAAATGAAGGCGCTGGGGATTGCCGTGCGGGAATAGAGAACTGACAAGTCGAAAAAACCATTCTCAGCCACGACCCGTAATTCGACAAGTTCGGCGTGCGGCGGATTTAGTAGGTTTGGTCGGAAATCAGTGGAGGGAAGTATTGTGAGATTTCGTACTTGTTTTTGGGGATTATTTCTGGCTATTGGGTTAGTCTCCGGCTGCACAGCAGTTTCAGGCCAAACTGCGCCAATAAACCACAGTCGAGTAAGTCCTGTTGACCCCGAAGATATCCTTAAACAGTTGGCTCCAAACGATGTACCGCCGCGATCGTTGGCGTTGAAACCAGCAGAGAAAGCACGAGCCATTCGCTTACTCGTGGCAGTCAAGCGCGACGAGACTGAATGGCGTAGGCAACTGGCTATCTGTCTACTAGCCATGCTAGGGTACGATTACGAACGCAACCGCGATGAATTGTTGAAAGTCTGGCGCAGAGACGGTGATGACGGAACAATGGCAATGCTGATTAGGCTCTACGAACAGGGCCACAAGGAGATATTGCAGCCGCTCCTTGCTCGTTACGACGGATGGAATGCATCTACTTCAGAAGGTTTGGGAGAGTTCTACGGCGATCAACTGGAAAAGAATCCAAAGGATTTTCTCGCAGTGTTGGCGACGTTCTCCACTCGAAGGCAACTATATCTATGCACAATGGCCGGCGTGGCAGATGGAGGCGGCATGAATCCCAAGACCGAGCGCAAAGTTCTCGTCAATCTAAGAGAGATTGGTGGTGAAGTAGCCAGCAGATGTGCACGTGGTGTCCGTGCAGGAAATCAGTCTGGAAATCAGGCTACACAAAAGGAACAAAAGGAGATACAGAAAGAAGCGCAAGATAGACAAAAGAAGAAGTGATTGGTAGATCTACGAAATGCACTACGCCGCCGCGCTCACGACCAGCGGCTTCACTTTCTTGCGTTTCTTTTGAGAGGTTACCCAAAGGTCGCGCTGGGCCTGAAGACGAAGCCAGAACTCGGGGTCGGTATTGAATGCTTCCGAGATGCGCAGAGCCATCTCCGGCGAGATTCCGGACTTGCCATTCAAAATGCGCGACAAGGCGGGCCTAGTGACCCTAAGATGACGTGCGACCTCGGTTACAGACTGGTCCTGCACATAATAGGCGAGGAGCCTTCCGGGATGCGGGGGGTTGTACATTTGCATGGCATGAACTCCTTAATCAGTGGTAATCCTGATAGTCGACGAGGATGGCATCTTCCCCCTCGAAGGTAAACGTAAGCCGCCAGTTTCCACTGATGCTTACCGCCCAGTGGCCGGCGAGATCACCGCTTAACGCGTGAAATCGCCACCCCGGAAACTTCATATGTTCTGGCCTTGTAGCAACGTTCAAGGCGCCAAGTTGGTCAAAGAGCTTCGCGGCATGGCTGGGCTGAATACCGGCCTTCGAACCGGTCAGAAAAAACTTTTCGAGCCCCTTATGCCGGAAGCTGCGTATCATCCTGCAATTAGTGTACTGCGTAACGTCACGCTGCACAAGAGACAATCGAAGATTATTTAGGTCTCCTTCTGTTTTACTTTACAATCGGCCCAATCGACCTCTCATTGTCGCCGGACTGTGGGTCTACGCTGAAGTCCCAGACGGACTGGTTGATCTCGGATGCGGAAATAATCTCGACCAATGCGTATTCGCCGGGGGGGAGAGATTTTTGCGGCGTTATCCTGAGCCAATGCTTGCCGGGGAGCTCCTGGACCTTGACGAGAATCACATTTTCATCCTGGGTGATGGCGTCGGCGTGGCTGACGTGGATGGCGCCAATGATGCGCATGGTGTTGCGCTCATCGGCGCGCACGATGGCGAAGCCGGAGGTGGGCGAATGCGCGCCGTGCTTGCGGTTGGCCACCTCCTTCGAGTTACCCGTCTGCACCGTGAGGGAGTGGGAATGAACCGTATAGGCGTCGGGAGCGGCCAGCGACAGATAAATAACCGGAGATCCAACATGCAGATGAACCCGGGCGTGCGCGCCTTCCAGCTCAATGCTGGCTTTGGAGAGCGGATTCAGCGTGATCAATCCATGTCGGTATTTGGCGTTTATGTCCATGTCAACCGACACCAACTCGACAAGTTCGGGAGAGCCTTCGAAGGTGTCCAGGGCAAAGACAGCGTCCTCGTCGGGCAGAGTGAGGCCCGTGGCGACCTCGGGACGGCGCGCCTTTAGCTCGTCGCGCTCAGCGGCTTCCTCCTTATCAATCTCCGCAGCCTCTTCCATTGCCGCAGAGACCTCTTTGATTACAGCGGCATGATCCTGCTCCCATTTGCGGGTGGCCTCCCAGTCCACCAGCGCCACGGGAAGCTCCTCCCAGTCTCCGGCCCGCTCGGCGGAGATGTAGCGCACGCGGTCGCCGACAATCTCGTACTTGCGGACAATTTGATAACTTCCGTCCCTGAGAATGAGGTGATGATTCACGGCAGTAGCGGGTTGGCCGGGCTTGAGCGGCAATGGCTTCTGAGTCTGAGCGACGCCAGAGGTGGCCACGGCCAGCAGGAGCCCCAGAAGAGCCCACAGAGTTAGCCGGAATGAGCAGAAATGGAGCATAGTACAACAGTCTAGACGAAGCAGCCGGGGAAGCGTTGGCAGCACGATAAGAACCAAAACCGCGCAGAAATTGGAACCCCGGCCGCTGCTGCTGCGTCCAATATTGTGTATTCTAGAAGCTGGGGATAAATGTTGACAGGGTTACAGGCAGATTTCAGCGGGAGCCGCCGCCGGAAGCCGCGCGCTTTTGGGGCAGCCGCTTTTCTGTGCCTGGCCCTGCTGGCGATGCTGGCCGTGGTCCAGACGGTTCATATGCACCCGCTGGACCGGGATGCAGACCATTGCTCGCTGTGCATCGCGATGCATTCGGCGGCGCCGGTTGCGGTGATGGCGGCAGCCGTTATCCTGGTCAAAATAGGGAGCGCTGTGCCTGTTATCGAGGCGCGCGTGGCCGTCCGTCACTGGCACCCCAAGCTCTATACACGACCCCCGCCGGCAGGCGTTTAGCCATTCTTCGATCTTCAGCTTCAGCCTGATTCTGGTTGCGCCGTGTTCTTTTAGGCGTAGTTCTGGCGCGCATTGGTAGGCAGATCCTGGAATCTAAACGATGGCTCTTCGCCCAGAGGATGTCGTGCTAAAGCCACGGCCTGTTTTTTGCATCATACAGCCATCATAAGGAGACTTCTTATGCCGTTCAAACTCGGCACGATTCTTCGTGTTCTTCCTGTTCTAGTCTTGGTCTTCGTGACGCTTTCCGCGTCCGCCCAAAGCGGTAACGCAGGCGCTGTGCGTGGCACAGTCACCGATCCCTCCGGCGCCGTGGTTTCCAGCGCAACGGTCACTCTGGATAATGCCCGCAGCGGCCTTTTGCGCACTCTCAAGACAGACGCCACCGGCCAGTTTGTGTTTTCCAACGTTCCGTTCAATCCCTATCGGATCACTGTTTCCGCAAAGAGCTTTGCTCCGTTGAGCAGGGAATTCGAGCTTCGTTCGGTGGTGGGAACTAGCCTTAACCTGGTTCTTCAGGTGGCAGGCGCCTCCCAGACTGTAACAGTCGAGGCCGGAGGCGACCTGATTGAAACCGATTCCACCTTCCATTCCGATGTGGATCGGGACCTGTTTATCAAGGTGCCACTGGAAAGCGCGTCTTCTACCCTCAGTTCCCTGGTCACGCTCTCCACGCCGGGCGTGGCGGCCGATTCCAACGGCCTCTTCCACGGCCTGGGCGACCACGCATCCAACTCCTTCTCGGTAGACGGCCAGTCGATCACCGACCAGCAGAGCAAGGTATTCTCCAACCAAATTCCGGCTAACTCGATTCAATCCATCGAGGTAATCAGCGGCGCGCCGCCTGCCGAGTACGGCGGCAAGACCAGCCTGGTAATTGTGGCCACAACGCGCTCAGGACAGGGAGTCACAAAACCCACCGGAAGCATCAGCAGCTCTTATGGATCCTTTGGGTCGGCCACGGCCGGCTTCGACCTGGCCTATGGCGGTAAGAAGTGGGGAAACTTCATCGAGGCTGATGGCCTCAACACCGGACGTTTCCTTGATCCGCCGGAGTTCGCTGTCTTTCACGATAAGGGCAACGAGCAAAACGTCTTTGATCGCGTGGACTATAACTTCACCACGGTGGATTCCATCCACCTGGACGTGAATTACTCGCGCTCCTGGTTTCAGACGCCTAATTCTTATGACAACCTGAACGTGCAGAATGTGGTGAGCGGCGGCACGAGCGCCAGCCCGGTATTTGGCAATGTGGGCAACACCGACCAGCACTCGAAGATCGGGACTATTAATGTCTCTCCCACATATACGCGCATCATCGGCAACAATACGGTTTTCAACCTGGGAGCTTTTGTCCGCAGGGACGGCTATAACTACTATCCCAGCGGCAATTCCCTGGCCGACCTGGGGCCGGTCAACCTGCAAACTTCGTCCATCGAGCAATACCGCACACTAACCAACGCGGCGGTTCATTCTGACGTTTCCTACGCCAAGGGAATACACACTGCGAAGGCCGGTGTGCAGTATGGACAGACTTATCTGCGAGAGAACGACAGCCTGGGTGTTGTGGATGCGTACTATAACTCGCCCTGCCTGGACGTCAGCGGCAACCCTGCAGCCGGTTACTCCATCAATTCCTTATGTCCCAACGGCACAAATCCGGGTTACCTTCCGGTGCTGGCGCCCTACGATCTTACCCGAGGCGGAAGTTACTACAACACCACCGGACATACCGACGTGAAGGAGCTTGGCTTGTATGTTGAAGACCAGATCAAGGCCGGTAACTGGCTCTTCAACCTGGGATTGCGCGGGGACGTTTACAACGGGCTGACTTCAGCCACCCAGACAGAGCCGCGCTTGGGCGTTGCGTATAACATCAAGCCGAGCGCGACCGTGCTGCGCATCTCCTATGCGCGCACGCTGGAAACTCCGTTTAACGAGAATCTGGTGCTGTCGAGCACGGGATGCTCGAACGCGGTGCTGGCGCCGCTGCTGGCCTGCACTCCCGGTGTATCGGGAACGTTGCGGCCGGGATTTCGCAATGAGTTCCATGCTGGATTGCAGCAGGCCTTCGGCAAGTGGGCCGTGTTCAGTGGAGAGTATATCTGGAAATACACGCACAATGCCTTCGACTTTAGCGTGCTGGGCAATACCCCCATCTATTTCCCCATCGACTGGCATAACTCGAAGATTCCCGGCTATGCTTTGCGCGCGGATATTCCCAAAGTTCATGGCGTCAGCGCCTATCTCGTTGCCTCTTCTGTGGCCGCCCGGTTCTATCCGCCGCAGGTTGCCGGGGCTGGAGCCACCGTGGGCCAGACCGGCTTGCCCTTCCGCATCGATCATGACGAAAAGTTCAACCAGACCACCCACGTGCAGTACACGTATTCGCGGGGCAAGGTGTTGAACGGATTGTGGGGCAGCTTTAACTGGCGCTATGACTCGGGTTTGGTGGCCGGCTCAGTGCCTTGTTACAACCCGCTCTCCAACGACCCCAACAGCGCCTGTAACCCTACTTCGACTACGCTTGGCGGGCAACCAGCGGTGATTCTGAGCGGGCTGACGGCGGACGAAGAGTTTCAGGCCGGACTTATGTGCAACGGAGCCACGGCGAGCCCCGGCCATCCTTTACCGGCCGTCTGCCTGGCTTCGCAGTATTCATCGAGTCTGGTTGCGATTCCCGCTCCGGGCAAAGGCGACAACGACCACGACCCGCCGCGCATCGCGCCCCGAAGCCTTTTCGACGCCTCCGTTGGCAAGGATAACCTCTTCCACGCCAATCGTTACAAGGTGAACTTCGACATGACGGCCATCAACGTCACCAACAAATATGCGCTGTATAACTTTCTTTCTACCTTCAGCGGCACGCATTATGTAACTCCCAGGGCGCTGACGGCAAAGATTACGCTGAACTTTTAGCAGAGAGCCACTTGCGGACGGGAGAAAAATAACGTAAAAAGGATGCTATGCTTCCTTCCCCTCGGATTGCGCTCCTGAATCTGCCGGCGTGTCTTTGCCTGGCCTTCCTTGGGCTGGGTTCTCCTGCGCAATCTTCAAAGCAGACAATACCGCTCAAAACGCAGGATATGCTCCAGAGGCAGATAAGCTGGGACGAGAATAGCCCCAGCGAAAAAAATCCCAACGGGTTGTATTTTCAGTTTTCCAAAACAGATGAGACAACCTCTTCCGGGAAGCGAGTTGTGCTCTACCGCGCTTACGTCTTCGGAGCCCCGGAAAACAAGAAATATACTCTGACTGTATGGAAGATTGGGTCGGATCCGCATACTCTTCCCGGCGAAGTTTATATAAACGCCAAGGGACTTTTAATGAAGAAAAAGCCCAATCAGGAGCAGGAGAACAGCGACTTCGTCGGGGACGACGAGCTCCAACTAGCCGTGCAGGCGGCGCGGGCTGAGCCTGTCCGGTACGCGCTCACTTCCTCAAACAAAGAAATTCTTGTCTATGGCACTGTGGTTCCGTTCCCGAGTGAAGATATAGATAGAGACTGCCGGCTTGAAGTGCGGCTCGCACAGCCCGATGCCACGGCGGTTCTGGTATACGCAGACGGACTTCCGGCAAACACTGTAGTCCCGTTCCAGATGCTCTCCGACGACAAGCCGGAGACGGGAAAGTTCAGCGTGAACGCCCAGGGACATGCTGTCGAGACTGGAATTCTCCCCACGGGCGTCAAGGAGATTGGTACGCTAAAGGTGACTTTGTCTAGCACAGAATGTTCAGTAGCCGTTGAAATTCCCTGGGGCGAGGGAAGTTACCATCCGCTGTGAGTTGTTATTTCGCGCCTGGGACCGCACAACCTTTTGCTTCAATTCTTATTTTTCGCCACTGCATGACTTTGCAAGAAGCTCCGCAAAATGCATCGCCTCACGGTGACCGAGCTGGTTGATCTGTTCGCGGCAACTGAAGCCGTCGGCTACGATGAGCGTCGCAGGCGCGGCGGAGTTGACCGCCGGAAGCAGGCCAAGATTGGCAATGGCTTTGGATACCTCGAACTTATCTGCCTCGAAGCCGAAGGGTCCGGCCATGCCGCAGCAAGTGGAGTTGATGAGCTCAACAGCAGCGCCAGCCTTCTTCAGCAGGGCAATCTCGTTTGCAGGGCCGCCGAAGACAGCTTTGTGGTGGCAGTGACCGTGGAGGATGATCTGCTCGCCCTGAAGCCTGCCGATGAGCCACTCAGGAGCTTTGGCGGCCAGCCAGTCAGCCAGCAGCCAGACCTGCCAGCTCATGCGCTGGGCTCGCGGATTGTTGGGGAATAGCTCCAGGGCCTCATCGCGGAAGACGCTGGCGCAGCTGGGCTCTAGGAAGATGAATGGGAGTCCGGCATCAATCTCCGTTGCCATACGATCAAAGACCTTGGCGAGATAAGCGCGGGCTGTGCCGAGCAAGCCGAAATCGTAGAGCGCGCGGCCGCAGCAGATGTGGCTTTTGGGGATTTGAACCCGGAAGCCCGCCTGTGTGAGGACTTTTTCGGCAGCGGCCAGAGTTTGCGGGTGATAGTAGTTGTTCCAGGTGTCGGGCCAGAGAACGACTACCTGCGGCGGAGGCGGAGGCACCGGTGCCTCGCCGTGCCATTGACCGCTAGCCTTGAAAGCTTCCCATGCGCCGGGCGGCAGTTTGCTGGCCGGCTCGGTGGTAACTCCGATTTTTCTGTAACTCTTCGCTGCCAGTCGGGGCATTTTGCGCTCCTGCGCCACGCCTACGATGCGCTTGATGAGCGGGCTGGTGAGCGGACTGGTCAACACGGCATTGGTCATCGCGGGGAAGATTGAACCCAGACGGGCCAGCTTGTCGGCAAATCCAAAAATGTAGTGGTACAGCGGATGCAGGCGGTGTTTGTAGCGCTGAGCCAGGAACTCGGATTTGTAGGCGGTCATATCGACAGCCACAGGGCACTCAGTCTTGCAGGCCTTGCAACTGAGGCAGAGGCTGAGGGCCTGGTGGACGGCTTTGCTGCGAAGTCCTTCTTTGCGCAGGGCGCCGGCCAGCATCTCCCAAAGCAGGCGGGCGCGGCCGCGGGTAGAGTGCTGCTCCTCGCCGGTGGCGCGGTAGCTGGGGCACATGGCGCCGCCCTTGGTGTTGAGGCAGGAGCCCACGCCGACGCATCGTTCGGTTGCGCGTTCCAGCGAGCCTCCATCGGCGGCAAAGACAAAATGGGTTTCCAGCTCCGTGTGCGATTGGCCAGGAACAAGTGGCGCATGACGGAGATTCTCCACAGGGTCGTAAACGCGGACGGCGTCGGAGAGTTTGCCGGGATTCATGCGGTTCGCCGGATCCCAAATGGCTTTGAACTCCTGAAAGGCGTGGATTAGCTCGGGGCCGAACATCTTGGGAAGCAGGGCGGCGCGGGCCTGGCCATCGCCGTGCTCGCCGGAGAGCGAGCCGCCGAAGCTGAGGACGAGATCGGCGGCGCGGTCGATGAACGCGCGGAAGTTGCGCACCCCCGCTTGCGAGCGGAAGTCGAAGTTGATGCGCATGTGGACGCAGCCCTGGCCGTAGTGTCCGTAGAGCGGGCTGTTGTAGCCGAACTCGGCCATGAGAGCCGAGAGCCCGCGCAGGTAAGCGCCCAGTTTCGCAGGAGGAATGCCGGCGTCGTCCCAGCCCTCGTGGCGCTCCAACTCGCCGGGAACAAAGGCGGTTGCGCCCAGGGCGGAATCGCGCACGTGCCAGATGCGGGCAGCGTCGGCGTCGTTGTAGATGCGAGCCACGGGCGCTTCGGGCCAGGCTCGCGCCGCGCGCACCAGGGCTTCGGCCTTGGCCTGCGCCTCGGCTGCATCCCACGCGCCCATCTCCACCAGTAGAAATCCGCGGCCGGGCGGAAGCAGGGCGACATCGTCTACGGCGAGTTTCTTGCGCTGCATGAAATCGACGATCAGACCGTCGAAGCCTTCCAGTCCAATGGGATTGAACTCAAGGACGCGCGGCACAACGTCGGCGGCCAGAAAACCGTCAGTGAAGGCCAGCACGGTGAGCACGCGGAAGGGCGGGCTGGCGGTGAGGTTGAGCGTGGCGGAGACAACGGTGGCGCAAGTGCCCTCCGAACCGACCAGCGCGCGAGCCACGTGAAAGCCTTTCTCGTCGAGCAGCTCGTCGAGGTTGTATCCGGAGACACGTCGGGGAATGCGGGGGAATCGTTCACGGATGAGCGAACTGTAGCGGTCGCGCAGTCTGGCGAGATCCGCGTAGATTTGGCCGACGCGGCCGCCGGAGCGGATGAGTGCGTCAAGTTCTGCGGGCGCGGTGCGGCCCACGGTCATGCGTGTGCCGTCGTAGAGCACAATGTCCAGCGACTCGACGTTGTCCACCACCTTGCCGGCCATCAGACCGTGAACGCCGCAACTGTTGTTGCCGATCATGCCGCCCAGAGTGCAGCGAGAGTGAGTCGCGGGATCGGGACCGTAAGTGAGGCGATGTACCTCGGCAGCCTCGCGCAGACGGTCGAGAACCATGCCCGGCTCGACGCGCGCCAGCTTTGAGGCGGGATCGATGGAGACGAGCTTGTTCATGTAGCGCGAAAAGTCGAAGATCACGGCCACGTTGACGCATTGGCCGGCGAGACTGGTGCCCGCGCCGCGCGGCAGAACTGCAGCGCCGGTTGCGCGGCAGGCGGCCAAAGCGGCCTCAACGTCGGCGGCGTCGCGAGGAAGAATCACGCCTATCGGAATCTGGCGGTAGTTCGAGGAGTCAGCCGCGTAAAGTGCGCGAGAACCGAGATCGAAGCGGACGTCTCCGCGAAGGGACTTTTTGAGAAGCGATTCCAGCTCGCGATGGGCGGAAAAACTTTCATGATCCAGCGGAGGCTGGTTCAAAAGGGCGGAAAAAGAAGAATGATCCACGCTGCAATAATAACGCTGTGCGTGAGACAGACGATATGAGCTACGTCAGCGCGCGGGCCATTCGTCGACGACCAGGCCGAGGTTATTGAGCTGCTGGATGATGGCTTCGACATTGCGGCGGACCTGGGGGCGGTCCTTGGGGCTGGCCTGGGGCGACTCGGCGACGGCAATGACGCGGCCATAGCGCCATGCGCCGGGAGGCAAGGCGGCCAGGGCCTGGGCGAGGTCGGCGGGGCGCAAGACGATTTCCTGGCGGCGGGCAGCACGGGGGCGGAGCATGGTTCCCTTTCCCATGGAGCTGGGATTGGCGTCGGCCAGGTTGATGCGCAGGTTGAGGGTGTCAGAGCCGACGGTGAGAAAGGGATTTTCCCACGCGCCTGGCTCATGCACATCCACATACATGCTCTTGGTGGGGAGCGGGATCAGGGTCAGTGCGGCGCGCTGGCTGTCGCGGACAACTGCTTCGGCCTGGGCATGGTGCCCGGCATTTATTGCATCCTGGGCGACGTTAGCGACGGCTTGCTCTTCGCGATGACAGGCGGAGAGAGAGAAGAAGATTAGCAGGGCTACGGCCAGAAGAAAATTCGCGGCAACGAATCGGTTGAGACTTGAATGCGGAATCACGCTTTGAGAATAACAGTGATGGCGGAGAGGGTGAAAGGTTGCGGGACAGAGGCTAAAACTCGTAGCGCAGGCTGAAGACAGGGTAGCGGCCCATCTGGTCGGCCTTGGCGATGGGCAGTCCGCTGCTGTTGCCGCAGCCCCAGGAAACCTGGCAGTCGTTAAGCCAGACGTAACCCATCAGGTTGCCGCGATTGAGGATGTTTTCAGCGCCGGCGTGCAGGTCGAAGACGCCTTTTGGCACACGAATGCGGCGTTCAAGCTCAAGGTCGAGGCGGTTGTAGAGCGGGCCGCGCAGGGCGTTGACGCGGGTTAGATCATAGATGCCGCGGCTCTGCGCGAGCGAGTCGGTCACGTCAAAGTGCGTGTAGGGGCGTCCGCCGGAAGCCGATTCGCGCAGGTCGAGTTGGATTCCCTTCCACAACCGGATGTTGCCCAGCGCCGTTGCCGACATGGGAATGTCGAAGTTGCCGTTGCGGCGAATGCCGTCGAGGGCGCGATATGTGGTCTGGGAGCGGGCAGCGGAGAGCAGCAACTGCGCCCGGCTGCGCCAGTGCGTGCGCAGAGCCAGTTCCAGGCCGCGAGACTGGGCCGTTCCGGAGCTGGTCAACGGCAACCAGACAAATCCCTGTCCCAGCGTGTCGACCATATTCGATAACATCAGGGCCGGATATTCGGTGGATACGGCTTCGCGGCGGTAACTTTTCTGGTATGCTTCGGCGTCGAGAGTGCCCCAGCCGGCCTGCCAAAGCCTCATGCCCAGCGCGCCCTGACGGACCTGAGTGGGTTGCAGATTGCGATTGCCGGGATAACTGATCATGTCCATGAGGGGGGGCAACTGCGAGGAGATATTCATGGATCCGTGGAGAGTCTGGCGGTTGTTGAGGCGGTAGGCAACCGAGAGACGCGGGTCCAGGGCGTAAGTGCCGGTAATGGCGAAGCTCTCGGCGCGCAGGCCTGCCAATAACATCCAACGTTTGCCCATACTGCCTTCGGCTTCGACAAAGGCTGCGCTTTGGCCAGTCGAGAATTTGCGCTGAAAGGTAACGGCGTCTGAGCGCGTTGGGTCGGCGCTAAAGGGAGATAACTGGCCGTTGGGCTGGGCTACCGAATCGTCCGGGGTAGTTAATTTGCCGCTGGCGCCCGCCGAGAAAAGCCAGCCGTGCAAGTCGGCCCTTAACTCGTAGTTCAACGCTGATAACCCAGTGCGCGAATCTTCGTTGTAAGCGGGCAGCAGAGTTACCGTGTGGCAGTTACCGCTGCTGTCGATAACTTCGCCGATTTGTTGCTGCTGACCAATATTTTGTTTGGTCAGTGAAGAGCTGGCGGATAGACTGGAAGTAACTCGGGAAGAGTAAATGTGTCTCCAACTAAGAGCCTCGGTCGAGCGCCAACCGGAATACTGGGTCTGATAGATGCTGGTCGCGCCGGGCGAAGGGCAGGGAGTCATATTGATGGAATCGGCGCCACTCAGGCTGAGGACCGAGAGCGTGTCACGGTCAGTGGGGTTAAGCTCCAAACGCGACATTCCGTTGCTATAAGTTGGAACACCATTGATGCCGATGTCGTTGGTGACGAGATTCAAAATGCTGCGATGCGCCGAAAGCAGCAAGCTGCCCCTGTTAGCCAAGGCGCGCTGATACAGCCCGCCCGCGCCGGCTATGCCCGCGGAGAGATTGCCCGCCCGGCGAGCCTCTCCCAGATCGCGCGTATGAATCTCAATTAACGAGGAGAGGCGGCTGGAGTAGGCCGCATCGTAGACATCATCTCTCATCTCCATGCTGCCGACGGTGGTGGAATCGATCATGGAGGTGAACCCTCCGTTCGAGCCGGAGAGCGAAAAGTGGTTGATGTTCGGCACTTCGACGCCGTCAACGACGAAAAGGTTTTCCGTGGGATGGCCGCCGCGAACCAGCGCATCGTTGCTCAAATCGGAGACCCACACTACGCCAGGCATCACTTGCAGATAACGGCTGAAGTCTCCGTAGGTTCCCGCAGAGGAAAGAATCTCAGTCTGTGTGACATTGGTGGCCGTGGTCAGGGCATCCAACGCACCCGGCGCAGCGGCAACCACGTGCAAGGTTGTAGTTACTTTGGGAATTACGACCTTGGGCGGAACGGAACCTTCCATGTTGGTTGTGGAATAGGAGACTTCCGTAGTGGAGTCAACACGAGCGATCTTCTGCTGTGATTGCGCCAACAAAAGTACAGGATACACGAAAATAACAAGCAACAAAGTACGGTGTACGACTTTTAGGTTCATGAAAGCTCCGCACGAAAGGTGGAGTAATCGATCGTTTGCAACGGGGCAAAAGAATAATTCTCTGAAGTGGCCAGTCAACGCGCATAAGTGTTCGGCATTCATGTAAATGGAGGTCTGCGCTGTTTTGTTGAGTTAACCATCTCTAATTTAGTGTCGTTTGAATTACATAAATAGGGAATATCTCATTTGTGCGCGTATTAGTAACCTGGTGTCTGGATATGAGACAGTTAGAGGTGATAAGTTATAGCTTTCTTACTGAATAGTAATCACATTAGAGTTACCAGCAACCCAGGTTGAGGCTGATGCGAGGATAAGTAAGTTGCAATATAGATTTACTCCGGCATTTCCAATACAATCCAGGTGTTTTTCAAATAGAAGTGGTAGACGGTGTGGCGGTCGACGAGGGAGTCAGCCAGGGCGTCGTGGTCCACGGGCGCTGGGCGATACAGCAAACCGGACTGGGCCTGGCGAACCTGCTCAGGCGAGGCGGGATCGATGCCCCAGTTGAAGCCGAGAACGCCGGATGGGTCGTGAGCTTGCAGACGCTCAGTCTCCGGTGCTGCGGAGAGCACAAACAACCTGTCCGGAGAGCTGGCAAAGAAAACCAGCAGCGAGACGGTTCCTTGTGCCGAGCAGAGCACTGCCCAATCGGAGGAGCCGGGGCGCTCCAGGCTGGCGTGAATGACGTTTTCTGGGTGATGCGCTTCGTAGGTTTGCGGAACGAGGCAGCCGCGGCGGTTGAGCAAGATGACGAGTTCATCAGGGATGTCCGGAAATGAGCTGACCGGCAGATGGCGAATGAGGTAAGAAATGGAGTGGCCTGCGACAACGATGTGGCCGGAGACGTCGAGTTGCGCAGGGGATGATGCAGATTGTTGGGCCGGGAGCAGGGAGCAGGCGCAGAGCAAAATGCCCAGCAAGCAAGTGACCTTTCTGTGACCGCCCCCGATCATAGATAGTTACATTCCCTCAGGAATTAAAGTCCGTATCCTTCACATAAAGCCACATCCATCATCGTCCCATATTGCCATAAATGCAAAAACAATTGAGAGGCACTCCCTGCTGGATGCTATCAGGCCGCGAACCCGTTTATCGATTTGTCGGTAGAGCCGGGTCAACCAGCCGGATTTGTGAAATAACAGGCGCGCTGTCGCTATGTTATTTTGAGCGCCGATCCTGTGGATTTGAGCGCCGATCCCCTTTATTCACGCGCCGGTCCACCGAATGCGCCTGATGTTCCGATACAGGAGGCACAATGATCGGCTTGTTGTGTGGGATACTGGCGTTGCTCGCCGCTTTCGAACTTGTGGCGGAGGATTCCGAGCCGCTGGTCAGCAATTTATTCAGCGTAGGAATATTTCCGCGTTGCGTTTCCACGAAGTCCACGCCTTCAGCGGTTAATGTGAAAGCGGCGTTGTCTGCTCGATTGGCGTACCCTTTCTTTTGCAGATACCACATGGTGAAATCCAAATAATCGCGTGGAAATCCCATGCGCGTCTCAATTTCCGCAAGCGAAACTTCGGGGTAACCGGGGTTTGTGCGGCGTCGAATATAGAGCACCGCCAGCACCGCTATTCGCCGATTCAATTCACCGTCCATCTTATCCATAAAATCGACCGAATTGGATAAAGGGTCCGGCTGGGGTGCCTCCTTTTCGCAACTAGCATCGTATTCGGCGCGGCGCGTGGGATCCGACAATACGTCATAAGCTTGCTTCAACAGGTGGAACTTGTCGGCATCTCCTGTCTCCGGGTTGTCGGGATGAAGGCGGGCCGCCAGAAATCGATAAACGCGGTGAATGGTGTCCTGATCCGCATTGGGGCTGATTTGCAGGAATTCGTAGTAATTCGCTATTTCCACAATGGCCTCCTTGGGGGAGTACCCTTTCTCGTTAGCAGAGGAATCTTTGTTTTACCATTTGGCCTGAAAACAGAATAACTCAACAGCTTCCATTTGCACACATTTCCCGCTCTCGTTCCATGGCGTTTCCCTCGTAATGAAAGGCGAAAATATTCTCGCAGAGACGGGTATTAGAAGCGGACGCGGCAGTTCGTGAGCGGGCGCCGTTTGACCCTCACCGGTCAAGGGCAATACCTTGAAAGTATGCGTGGATGACCACCCCAGCGACAAATTCCTGTCACTACCGCCACAAGTAGCAAAATCGCTTGTTGGGGACCCCGGTCACTGGGAACCCCGGATCACGGATTCGCGCTGCTGAAAGAAGGAGATTGGATGCGAAGCAGAAGTTTCCCCTGGATTTGGAAGTACATTTTGGTGCTGGCGCTGGCGGCGATGGCGCTGGCGATTGCCCAGGCGCAGGACCTGAAGAGTTTTGAGCAGAGAATTACCACCAAAGTCCTGCCCAACGGGCTGACGCTGATTATATGCGAGCGGCCCGAGGCGCCGGTCTTCAGCTACTCCACCTTTATTGATGCGGGCGATGTGAACGATCCCTCGGGTGAGAGCGGCCTGGCGCATATGTTCGAGCACCTGGCCTTCAAGGGGACCAGCGAAATCGGCACCAAGGATTACGCCGCCGAGAAGATTGCGCTGGAGAAGGTGGAGACGGCCAACAACGCCTACGAAGCCGAGTACCTGAAGGCCGTGGGCCGGGATGAGAAGAAGCTGGCCGAGCTGAAGAAGGCTTTTCTGGAAGCCCAGAAAGAAGCGCACAAGTATGTAATCCCCAACCAGTTTTCCGACGTGGCCGAGCGCAATGGGGCTGAGGGCCTGAACGCCGAGACCGGCCTGGACGACACGGTGTACTACTGGTCGATGCCGGAAAACCGTCTGGAGTTGTGGGCGTGGCTGGAGAGCAGCCGGCTGGCCGACACGGTTCCTCGCGAGTTCTACAAGGAGCGCGACGTGGTGAATGAAGAGCGGCGGATGCGCACCGACTCCAACCCCATTGGCCGGCTCGTCGAGCAGTTTCTGGCCACGGCTTACGTGGCGCACAACTACGGCCGCAGCAGCATCGGCTGGCCCAGCGAGGTGCAGCAGATAAACGCCACCGAAGCTATGGAGTTTCACAAGAAGTATTACGTGGGAGCGAACATCGTCATCGCCGTGGTGGGCGATATTAAAGCCCCAGACGCTCTGCCGGTGCTGGAGCGGTACTTCAGCCGCATTCCTGCCGGACCAAAGCCGGAGGAGATGACCACTGTCGAGCCGAAGCAGTTTGCCGAGAAGACAGTGGCGATTCGCGAGCAGACGCAGCCGTTTTACGTTGAGGGCTATCACCGGCCCGACTATCGCGACCCGGACGATGCGGTATACGACGCGATAAGCGACATAATGTCCAACGGCCGCGTCTCGCGGCTCTATCGCAGCCTGGTGCGCGATCAGCAGATTGCCGCAGAGGCCGCCGGCTTCAGTCCCTTTCCAGGAGAAAAATATCCCAGCCTCTTCGCGTTCTATGCCGTTCCGCTGCCGGGGCACACACCCGCGCAGATGCGCGACGCCATCCACAAGGAGATTGAGAAGCTGAAGACCACGGACGTGACCGATGAAGAGTTGGCCATGTTCAAGACCCGCACCCGCGCCGACCTGTTGCGCGGACTGGCCAACAACCAGGGCCTGGCCAACGATCTGGCCGAGTACCAGACGCGCTACGGCGACTGGCGCGAGCTCTTCCTGCAACTCGACAAGGTGGACAAGGTGAACAAGGCGGACATTCGCCGCGTGGCCAACGAGGTTTTTATCCCGAGTAACCGCACCGAGGCATGGATTGAAACCGAAACTAATGGGAAGGCTGCGGCGGCGCAGCACGGTGGAGGCGCGCGATGAAAAAGACAATTGGAATAGCTATTCTATTTGCGATCTGTGCGTTTGTTCTTGTGCCGAACGCGCTCCATGCGCAACAGAACAAGCCTTGGGAGAAGATTCACATACCAAAGCTGCACGAATTTAAACCCCACCAGCCGCAACGCATCGAACTCAAGAACGGCATCGTTCTCTTTTTACAAGAGGATCACGAGCTGCCCTTTGTCTACGGTTCGGTGCTGATACCCGGCGGAGCGCGCGATGAAGATCCAGCCAAAGTAGGTCTGGTTGGTCTTTATGGGCAGGCGTGGCGGACCAGCGGAACAGCCAAGTTGAACGGTGATGCCCTCGACGATCTGCTCGAAGCCAAGGCCGCGCACATTGAGACCGGCGGAGACGTGGATTCCACGGCACTGTCGTGGGACTCGCTCAAGGGCGACTCCGAACAGGTTTTTTCCCTGGCGATGGATTTGCTTTTCCATCCAAACTTCAGCGCAGAGAAGCTCGAACTGGCTCAGCAGCAGGCGGCCACAGGAATTGTCCGGCGCAACGACGACGAAGACGAGATTGCGCGCCGGGAGTCGGCCAAACTGGTCTACGGGGCCAGCAGCCCCTACACACGGCAGCCGGAACTGGCCACCATTGGCGTGGTCGCCGTGGACGATTTGAAGGCATGGCACGAGCGGACGATCAGCGGCAAGCTGATTGTCTCCATCAGCGGAGACTTTGATCCGGCGGCGATGGAGGCTAGGCTGCGCGCGGCCTTCGAGGGGCTGCCGGCGGTCAAGATTGCGCCGGCGCGGCACGATGATTTTGCCGGACCAAAACCCGGCGTCTATTTCATCGATAAGGAAGACGTGAACCAGTCAAACATCGAGATTGTGGGTCTGGGAACGGACCGCCGCAATCCCGACGTGCCCACGCTGGCGGTGATGAATGAGATTCTGGGCGGCAGCTTTGCCAGCCGGATGTTTCAGAAAATTCGCACCGAGCTGGGATTGGCCTATGCCGTGGGCGGCAGCTACGGCTACTCATGGGATCATCCGGGCGAGTTCCGCGCCGAGGTGCTGACCAAGAGCGCCACGACCGTAGATGCAACCAACGCCGCGCTGGCCGAGATCGACGGCCTCACCAACCAGCCCTTTACCGAGGAAGAATTGGCGCGGGCCAAGGATAACATTCTCAACTCCTTCCTCTTCCGCTACGACACGCGGGAGAAGGTTCTGGCCGAGCGGGTGCGCCTGGAGTTCTACGGCTATCCGGCCGATTACCTGGAAACCTACAAGGCCGCGCTCGAAAAAGTGACGGTGGCTGACCTGAACGCGGTGGCGAAAAAGTACATTCATCCCGATAAGCTGGCTATTCTGGTAGTGGGCAACGGGCCGGAGATCAAGCCGGGGCTTGATGAACTGAAGCTGGGGTCGGCGCAGACGGTGGACATTACGATTCCGATGCCGAAACAGCCGGGATCAGAGCAGAAACAATGAATGCAAGACTGATTGAGCACGAGGTTTCCCAGGTCTGTAGCGGGACCTGGGAAACCGGGTTATTCTGCTAGGCAGATACGTGCCGCTCGACTATTATTAGATCGATCATTGCATCCAATCTTGAAGCGCCGGTAATGCGAATGGGAAGATCAGTGCAAGCCAAGTACATCGCTCCTGCTGCCCACGCATTCTTGTTTCTCGCCACATTGGCCCTTTATGCAGGTTTCGACCAATCTATGTCGAATGGCCCTGCCGGACTACTGTTCTTCATTCTCATGATTGCTGATCTTCCTTTTTCTCTCTTTGCCTTCGGCGTCATGTTTACTAGTACGACATACGGATGGATCGCATTCGCGTTGTGGGGTGTAGTTGGAACCCTCTGGTGGTACCTGCTTGGTCGTGCCATAGACGCATTGATTCGCCGCATCAAGGGCGATTTCGCTGATGCTGAACCCCTTATTGATCCCTCCGAGTCACATGCAACCGTCACTTCCACTCGCCGCATACTGCCACGGCTCAATTACAAGACTTGGCTTGTGTCTGGTGGTGTGGTAATCACGCTGATCGTTGTCACCCTCGCCACCTCGTGGAACGGATCAAAAGGCAAGTTTCAGAAAGGCGCAATCGGTAACTTCGCTATCTCGCCAGACGGCCGCTCGCTTCTGCTCTCAAGAACTACCAACGAGGGTACCTTTCTCTACAAGGCCACGCTGGATACTGGCGCAGTTCTCCGCCTTACGCAAGCCAAATCGGGAATGGAATTCTCGCCTTCATTCTCCCCGGATGGAAAGCAGATTACGTTCGTCTACCTGCAGTTGGCTGACGGCCATTCGCGCATATTCATCGCGAATACTGATGGCAGCAATCTTCATCCGCTGTTCAGTACGGACCTCACCAATGACTCCGCCCCGCACTTCACTTCCGATGGCAAGCACATTCAGTTCGCGCGTGTTGGCGAGGGCATCTCTCCAGACCCGCATGGTCCCAGACCATGGGACGTCTACATTGCAAGCCTTGATGGTGCGTCTGCTATTCCACTCACAACGCAGCACTACTCGGGTAGGGGACCTTTGTTCTCGGGCGACGGGCGCTACTTCGTTTACGGCGTAGGGGATCTTTTTAGAGAGTCCTTGTACGTCGTATCTCTTGATGCGCTCGAAAAGTCTGTTGAACCTCTTCGTTTCCGCATTCCGAACGGGCCAGATTCTCCCATCTACAGTTCTCCCAACTTGGCGCCAGATGGCCGAAGCATCATCTTTCTTGCGGCAACTCAGGGAACTACGGCATTCGATTACGACGTTTTCCGCCTCGATCTCGCAACCAATACTCTATCTAAACTCACTGCCAATAATGGATACGCAACGGATCTGGTCATTTCTCCTGATGGCAAATCAGCGGTTTTTCTGCGTTGGACATCGCGCTGGGGCAGTCTCCCAAATTTAAGCAAGGTATATCTTCTCAACTTGAACACAAAAGCTGTCACGCCGTTTCCTATTACCGGAACACGTTGATCGTCTTGCTGGCTCCATATGCTGAATGCTACGGGGGAATTAGCGGGTAGCCCACATCTGACCACTCCCAAATGAATGGGTGCCCAGGTCTTGCTTCTGAGACCTGGGAAACGACGAATCTCAACATGAATCCGCTCTATGCATTGTTGAGTTGAGCGCAATGGTGATTGTGCATCCATGATTGGTTGACAGGACGATTTCGTGCGCACGCTATACTGCTGATAAGTTTGAGATCGTATTTGGGAGTGTGGATATGCTGGTAGAAGACGCTCAAAGAGAAGTGCGAACTGTGTATGTTGGGGGCTTTTGGGGGCAGCTTGTCTCCTCCGCGATTTGGTTGGCATCCGCAGCACTTGCAACATGGGTTTCTCCACGAGCGGGCATCATCGGGGTGGTGGTGTGCGGCTTTTTCATCTTTCCAATCACTCAACTGCTGCTGCGCTTGACCGGCAGGCCGGCATCTCTCCGGCGCGAAAATCCGTTGGGAAAGCTAGCCATGCAGATCGCGTTTACGCTGCCGATTTCCATGCTGCTGCTTGTGCCGGTGACCGAGTTTCAATTGAACTTGTTTTATCCGGCGTTGATGATCCTTGTGGGTGCGCATTATCTTCCGTTCACTTTTCTCTATGGAATGCGCATCTTCATCCCCTTAGCGGCGATTCTTGCCGGAGGCGGTGTTGTCATCGCTCTTTACTTTCCAGGGTCATTCAGTTTGGGCGGTTGGATTGGCGGCATGACACTCTTCATCTTCGCCTGGATCGGGCGCATCTCGGTTCGGAATGATCTGCGGGGTGAAGTCTAAAGAATGCGGGTGCCCCAGGTCCCGCTTTTGGGACCTGGGAATCCATGAATGTCATGCGAGCGACAAGCGAGCGCCTGCCCCACCGCAGGTGGTCCTTTTGCAGATAATTACCCTCCTTTGGCGCACAATCAAAGCAATCAAACGGCAATGCCGCTCCCGATCCTGGACTACTGAAAACGGACCGCTGACAGCAGAAAACAGCATCTTTTCGCCTCTGCCGATTCCGCAACCAACTCATAAATCATTGGTTAGCTCCGCCGCAGGCGGAAAATGCAACAAAAGTTTATCCCATTTTCGCCTTTTTAGCCGAAAACCAAATTTAGTAAGGTACGTGATATCAACAACATAACCATTTCACAGCGGCCAAAAAAGGCGAAACCCAGGCGCGGGAATTCCACCGGCGGGTGGTAGCGGCTGGCGCATGGTTCGAACACTCAAAACTGGGTGGCCCAAATTTCCCCGCTTCGCGAGGCAATAGCATCGCCGTTCAGCGCCTACAGCGGTTCTCCAATTGCTATACTCCGAAACCGCAACTGCCGAGTGGCTTTTTCCTTTAAGAAAAAGCCACCTTGCATAGCTTTGACAAGGGCACGTAAATTGGAGAACCGCTTTCGAACCGGGAAACTACAATGGGAGAGAAGAGATTAGCGAGTTTGTTCAAGAGGAGTTTTAGAGTGGAATCAAATTCTAAATGGCAGGGCGCGACCATCCAGCGGCCCGAGACCTGCGTGATTGACGCCGAGGTCGAGATTGCGGCCGATGCAGTGATCGAGCCGTTTGTGCAGTTGCTGGGCCGTACCAAAATTGGCGCCGGTTGCCGGATCCGGTCGTATACGGTGATTGAAAACTGCACTTTGGGCCGCGATGTGCTGGTTCGCCAGAGCTGCGTGCTGACCGAAAGCACCATTGCGGATGGAGCAAGGATTGGCCCGTTTGCGCACCTGCGTCCGGGCAGCGAGATCGGCGAGGACGCTCACGTGGGCAATTTTGTCGAGACCAAAAAGGCCCGGCTGGGTAAGGGAGCGAAGGCCAACCACCTTACTTACCTGGGCGATGCAGAAGTAGGCGAGGGAAGCAACATCGGCGCGGGGACCATTACCTGCAACTTCGACGGCGTAAACAAGCACAAGACGACCATCGGCAAGAACGCCTTTATCGGCAGCGATTCCACGCTGGTGGCGCCGGTAAGCGTCGGGGATGGAGCCTACGTAGGAGCCGGCTCCTGCATCACCAAGAACGTGCCCGCGGACTCGCTGGCGGTGAGCCGTGCTCGCCAGATCGTCAAGGAAGGCTGGGCCGCTGCCCTGCGCGCTGCCTGGAAAAAGGATTAGGGGTTGCGGTTTGGTTTTGGCTGCGGCTAAGTTCGACGGTTTCCATGATCGGAGGACTTAATGATCCTATTGACTGCCCAGGAAATTGCCAACCATCTCGGCGTTTTGCCAGAATGGCGTATCGAAGAGGGAGAGTTGACACGAACCTTTTCTTTTCAGGATTTCCCTGCGGCGCTGGCTTTTGTAAACCGGGTGGGAGAGCGGGCTGAAGAGGCCGGCCACCATCCGGATATCGACATTCGCTATAACAAGGTGCGACTGGGGCTGGTCACACATGACATGGGAGGCCTGACGGTAAAGGATTTCGATCTTGCGGCTGTTGTGGACGGGCTACTCTGACTAGGCCCAAGGCAGCTCGTCCGGCATTTCAACCTGTGGAAAACGCCTGTAAATCCTGAAATATGGATTTATAGCCTGAACCCGCCTGGTTAACAATTCGGACCGTTTTCAGAGGCTATTCGAGAGCTGTCAAAGACCTGATAAAGGCCTTAATTGCAGCAATTCCCCGCCTTAAAACCACTTTAGATTGTAGAAAAAAGAGTCTTATATGATATGAAAGTACAAGATATAAAATAGGTTATGGCTCTTTGGTCAATTTTGAAACCTACCGGTATATCGTTTACGTACAACAAGTTCCAAAATGGGAACAACGAATAGACTCGTGAAGTCGCTTACGATTGCTACAAAATAATTTCGATTTTTGTATTTGACATCTTCCGAGCCTATGCTATGATGTATATATTCCATTCAGGGAGGAGGCATCCTTCCTGCTGGATGTAGTTTGCGTCACTGGCCTCCCGGCACGAACAGCAAGACCGTTCGTGCCGTTTTTTTTTGCGCTGAACACGATGCCCGAATAGCTCCTGCGCTTCCTTTCGCGGTTCCGATTTTTGATTCAGGCTCGCTCCGGTCTAGAATAGGCGCCAGGAGGGTTTTATGAGGAACAACTGGATGCAGCGACCTTGGGTTCTTGGCCTGGCTGTCTGCGCCGTGACCGTGGCCAGCTATGCGCAGTGGTCGAACCCTGCCGACGATATTCCCGCATATCATCCCTCCGCACCGCTCAATTTAAGCGCCCTTCCGCCGATTCTTTCCGGCAAGCAACTTACCGGCGAGCATTTCCGCTATCCCTGGCAGGTGCATTGCTATCAACAGGCGATCAAAATCAGCAGCGTGCTCTACCAGCTTCCCTGCTATTGCCGCTGCGACCGCGCCCTGGGTCATACCAGCCTGCACAGTTGCTATGAGACCACGCACTCGACCGAGTGTTCACACTGCGCCAAGGAAGGCATTTTCGCCTATCAGCAGACCAAGCTGGGCAAGACCCCTGCGGAGATTCGCGCCGCCATCATCCGCCACGAGTACGAGAGCATCGATCTGGAGAAGCAGTAGGCGGGCGGCAAAACCGGAATTGACATAGAATAGAAGTAGCAACACGAGCCAGTTGTTCCGGCTCGCACCTGGGTATCCTCGCAAAATGCGGGAGAGATGCTGGAACCGGGGTCCCCGGCGACAGGTCTTCGTCGCTGGGGTGGTAAATGGGGGCGTCACGGTTTCGACGGGATCGATTGTGGCAAAGGAGTCATGTCAGGGTGTGGGCACCTGTAATCGCCTGCAAAACAAAAGTTGCCAACGATAATCTGGCACTTGCAGCTTAATTAATTAAGCTGCCGTCTTCCACGGCTTTACCTACGGGTTGTGAGCGGACGTCATACAGTAGGCTGGCGGTTGCGGCTCGGTCCGTGTTGTAACCGTGAGATTATCGGGCTAGTTTTCGGCGCATCTTGCCCGTTCTGAGCGCCGCAAGCGAATCAAAAGGAACCGGGCAAAGCATGAATACTCCTGGCTGACAGCGATTTCGGACGCGGGTTCGACTCCCGCCGCCTCCACCATATCTCTGTTTTTTATCAATGGTTCACGTGGATATTTCTAGCCTGCTATAACAATTGCCGAGTTTGGGAATCGGGGTCATTTCGTCTCCTGAGTGAGTTTTGGCAAGGCATGCGGGCTAAGAGCGATGGGCGCCGAAAAGCTTCCATCCCTGGCAATCGCCATCATCTGGCCGCCATGCATCGTGTACGTCTTGCCGGTTTTTGACTCGTTAATCTCCAACTCGCCAAGGAACAAGCGGATCGAACTGGCTGCGCCGGGTTGATAATCGATCTCAACATCGGTGCCCCGTATGCCGATGGTGCCCTCGGGCAGCGTCACTTTAACATCTTCAGGGTTGCTGGGTGTGTAGGTTTTCCCCGTGACAAAGCGGAAGATTCCCTTTGTAACCATTACAGAGACTTTTCCGGCGCTTGTGTCCGGATCGTAGACAAACTCATCGAGAACCATCTCGCTGTTCGGGCCCATTGTAAATACAGTCTGGTCGAGCAGGACGACTCGCATGCGTGCGTTGTCTCCGGTTACGATGCGGGCACCGCTGTAGACAGCGCCGCCGGATGTAATGGGAACCTTCCGTCCATCGCTCGTGAACCAATAAACCTCACCGCGTATCTCCGCCACACCAATCCTGACGTGTGCTTGCGGCGGATGAGTCAATTCCGACGAAGGGCTTTCCGGCTTTAGGTCTGTGCTATCAGTACCCTTGTCGCCGAGGCCCTTGAGCCCCAGGTCGCCCGCATCGGAGCCTTTCAGTCCGAGTTCGCCCTCGGAAATGCCCTTCATGCCGCTGAGGGCTTCCTGCTTCTTGCGCTCGAACTCGGCCTGCCGCTGTCTGGCTGCTGCTTCATCGCGCAGGCGTTGCTCTTCGATCTCTCGCCGGTGTTGTCGCTCGATTTCAAGCTGTCGCTGGTGCTCGGCTTCAGCCGCTGCTGCCGCCGCCGCTGCGGCAGCTGGGTCATAGGCGGGCTGATTGACCCTCGGATTTCCGCCTCCGCCACCCGGACAGCCCCCGTGGGCTACGAACACCCATTTGCCGTTTATATAGCACTGCATTCCGCCTGTGGGCATTCCGCTGCCTTGCGCACGCGCGGCCGGTGAACCGACGGCTACTACCACCAAGCTAAGGAGAAGTGCTACGAACAAGGACCGTTTCATGATTAACTCCCGGCGCGAAGACAGTCGCTCCGCGTCTCGTTGTGCGTCACTTTGGCGCGGGGGCCACGGTGGTGGGCGTCAGGCCCAGAGCGTTCACGTTGGAGTCCTGCGCCGCGGTCACCTTGCTGCAATCGAAGTGCACAACCTCTCCGCCTTTGTCGTGGCTGGCCTGATAGACCGTCCCATCCGTACAATTGCCTTTCAGCGCCCTGCCGCGATAGAGCAGCGCGATAGGCAGTGTAACCGCAGCGCCCGTAGGCGTGTAGGTGACCGACACGAACGCATTGGGGCCATTCTGATTCGAGACACTTACGTCATAGTGAACCCCGCAAGGTTCAGTGTAGCTGTGCTCGCCGAACGCAAACGTAAAACCCCCTTTGCACCCGCCGTCGGTTACATTCCAGGCATTAACCGCAATCCTGTCGCTCGTGTAAGCACCATTGCTGGAAAGTGCGAGCAGGCTGATGGTGAGAAGGTAGCCGTTCGGCATGCGGAAAACGTTCACAAAGAATGGACTCTCTTCCGAGACCCAGTACGCATATAGGTCCATCACGCCATGTCCGCTATTTGGCCTCCACCAGGCGGGCACATCATTGTAGCGCACCCGGGTGATACCACCGCTCACATACTTCACCGCCAGCACGCTCTCGTTTTGCTGCTTCTTGACGGCGGCGGCTTGCTTCTCTGCCTTGATCACTGCGATATGGGCACGGGCGTCGGTGGCGTCGGCCTCCGAAGGCTTTAATTCAAGGTAGTAGTTGAGTTGTTTCACCGCCTCGTCGTACTGGCCGCTTAGTTCCAGGGCACGCGCCAGGTTGTAGTAGGCATTGCCCCACCAGGGAGCGATCGCAAGTGCCTGGCGCAGTAGGTTAATGGGTTCTGTAAGTTCCTCAGGATTACTCGTCTGCTTGATTAACGCGGAGGCCTGTATGAAGAGCTGGCGTGCCTTCTCCGGGATGGGAGGAGGTGTCGGGAGGCTGGCAGTAAGCTTGAAGACCTTTTCAAGCCGGGCTTCACTGTCGGGTGGTCCCTCAAATTCGCTAATACGTTCAGCAAAATTGGCCAAAGGATCGTTCGAAAGAGATCGCTCTATTATGCGAATCACTTCTTCTTGATCGGATAGTTTTTTCGTCCAGGCTGTATCGCCTGGATTCTGTTTCACTAAGACTTGCAGTACGTCGCGGCTTTGAGTCGCCCTCATTAGTGCCGTTGTGCCCCAACTGTCTTCTTTTGCACCGATATTTGCTCCTTGATCTAGTAGCAGCTTCACCATATCAGGGTTGCCTTCGGAAGCCACCTTCATCAGTGGCGTCCAGCCATTATTGTCCGTGGCCTCGATGTTTGCGCCTTTGTCCAGGAGTAACTTCACCACCTCTACCTTGCCCTTGCTAGCCGCCGCGTATAGCGGTGTATTGCCTCTCCGTTCCTTACCTTCGATATTGGCGCCCTTATCCAGCAACAGCTTCACCACCTCGGTGTTGCCCCTTATAGCCGATAAGAGCAGCGCTGTGTAGTCATCTTTGTCTTTTGCCTCGATGTTGGCGCCTTTGTTTAGTAGCAGCCTCACCACTTCAATCTGGCCATCGCGGGCCGCTAAGACCAGTGCGGTACTACCGTATTCGTTCTTTGCTTCAATGTTGGCGCCCTTATCGAGGAGCTGTTGCACCTTTGCTGTATCACCAGTTCTGGCTGCTGTAAGCAGTTGGTCATCCAGGCTGCCGGGCGCGGCCTGGCCTGCCGCCAGGAGTCTCAGCAAGAGAATGGTCGAAAAAAGGATCGTTACAAGGACTTTCTTCATAGCTGTCTCCTCACATGAGAACGGTTGAAAAGATGATTATTGCAAGAAATTTTTCATAGCTATCTCCTCGCCCGCACAGGAGAGACAGCGCGTCGTCAGTTTGCACTTCGGAGCCGAACCAGTCTGCGAACCAAAGGGGCCGAACTGCGTCGGAGATGCGCATGCTTCACAGGGGCCTACTTTGCATTTGGTAACCACACAGAATTTTACACCCGTTGCGCAACCGTGGATGTGGACTATTTCCCGCTTAGCTTGAATTGCAGATTTCGCTCCTGCACGCCCGTCTCAGGAACTTCGCTTCCGGTTGTTCAAAAGTCCCGTTTCGTAACAGCCTGGATGAGCCGGGGGCTCGTGTACTTTTGGCGTACTTCGGAACCGCGTACTGACCATTTCCTGCGTTTTTAGCGGCGTTGAAAACACAATAACTTACGTAGAATCAACAAACCCTTAGAATCCAACTCCCGCCGCCTCCACCATAAACAATTGACAATAGAGGATTTATTTATAGACGCTACAATGGTTGCCTCGCTAGGATGGACACATCGGTAGAAGGCAGCTCCCAGTGAGGCGTCAGTTGAAGATAAGCAGATATGACGGCGTTGTACGCGCGTTTGGGAATGGCGCAAGTCATCGTTCTCTTTTGCGGCGATGCATTTCCTGGACCTGGGACAAGATTCGCAGCCATCATGTAATTCGCTATCTCGTCTTCCTGATCTTCATGGAAGCGCTCAGTGAAATCCTGAGCAGTCAGAGCGGATTGTCCCCGCTCCGTTCTCATCTCTGTATCGAAGCGCCTCTTCTGCTGGCGCTTTATTGGGCACTCAACTTTGCCTTCCGACCGGGAAAGCTGCCGACATTCGTCGCCGCGCTGCCATTCGTGATAGCCTATGTCGCCTGCGATGTCTTCTTCGTTGCGTACGGGGATGTCCTGCGCATCATCGACATCCGAAACCTGCCCGAACTTCTTAAGGTGCTGCCATTCGTCAAGAAGGCGGGGTTGATCTTCGCTCTGGGCCTGCCGCCTGCTCTGCTGCTTGCTTTCGTCAACTATCGAAGATACTGGCGCGCGCTAACCATAGCAGGACTGGCGTTTCTGGGAGTCGTGGCGGTGGAGTTTTTCCCGGAACAGGTTCTCTCAGGACTTCAGTGGGCGCGTCTGGAAGTGGCGGAATATTCCGATGCGCAGAGCGTGAATGACAACGGCCGTCTCACCATGGCGCTGTATTTTGAGGCATCGCGGAGGGTCGCGATCAAGCAGACCGACGCCTACCGCAAGCGTGGCGAGTATGACCAGCAGGTTCGCGCCACGGCGGATTTCATCCGGCAAAACGGGAATCGCCACAACGTGTATCTGGTCGTACTTGAGAGCTGGGTGGATCCCACTCTCTTTCGCGCGGTCACCTGGTCAAGGAATCCGCGCCATCCCGATTTCGCGCAGTTAGTTGGAGAGGAGCAGGGATTTTCCATCTCGCCCGTCTTCGGTGGCGGAACCGCCCAGGCGGAGTTCGAGGCTCTATGCGGCGTGCCAGCTTTGAGGGAGCTTTCCGAGATCGAGTTTGACGTTTTTACCGGGCATGCGGCGGGTTGCATGCCCGGCATCCTGCATCAAGCTGGTTACGCAACCTACGTCAGCAACGCTTATCAGCCGGACTACTTCAACAGCACCAAAGCCTATACCGGAATCGGGTTCGAAAAACTTTACTTTCCGATTGAATACGCGCGCGATCGCAATACCTACCTGACGGTGAGCAAAGCATCGGATGCCGAGACGTATTTGTTCGACGGGGATCTGTTCAGTCAGAATCTCGCCTTTATCGCCCGAACGCTGCGGGAACATCCGGGGCAGCCAATCTTCAACTACGTGCTTACCATGTACGGCCATGAGCCCCACGATATTGACACCCTGCTGCGGCCGCTGGTTCTGTCGATGAAAGCGCCGCATGACGACCAGCAGTTGCTGCGGGCCGCCAACCAGTATTGGTACCGCACTCAGGCGATCGCCAGCTATATCCGCGCCCTGATCAAGCTTGATCCCCACAGCCTGATCATCCTGATGTCCGACCATGTGCCGCCACTCAACGAGGGAACGAATAGCTATAAGGATTTTCGTTACCTGGATAACATCGACGATAGTATTCACTTGAACCGTATCTTAATGGTGGAGGACGGCAAGGTGGTGCGGCACAAGACCATCCACCACTACAATGTTCCCTCGCTCATCTACGACTACCTGACCAGCCAGAGATATTGTGCGCAAAACAATTGCGATCTATCGAGCGCCGAGCGAGAAAACAAGTACTGGTTACTGATCTCGCGCGCGGTCAGTCCGATGTAGGATCTGGGCGTGATCGCGATTCCAGATCGGCCGAGATATCGTTTGTGTAACCGTACTGCGTCATCCAGCTTCAATACCGCTCCTCAGCAGAAACCAGGCCGAGTACGCCGGGCTTGAATAGCCGCTATGGTTGTCCTTTGCAGTAAAGGCGCAGGATGTTACACTATTTCTAATTGGATACGATGACTCTACATTCCCCTGAACCGAAAACAGTCCTGGAGGTCGTCTTCCCCGGCCGTCCGCAGCAATCTGTTCCCGTAACTCATTCACCGTTCCTGATTGGCCGCGAGGGCGGTCTTGGCAACAATTTACAGCTTGAGCAGGAATGCGTCTCGCGCCGATGCGCAGCGATCGTCGAGGGCAGAGGCGGTTATCAGCTGGAAGACCGCGGCAACCGGACGGGTATTTTTGTCAACGGGCACAGGGTGATAAAGAAGATATTGCATGATGGGGACACAATCACCTTCTGTCCCCACGACAGCTTCAAAATCATCTATCGTTCCACTGTTGGCACGGCTACCGTTGCAAATATGCTGACGCGAATGGGAAGCACCAATGGTGATGCGAGCTCGCATGCACGCGGCGGGATGAACAAGCTGAATCTTCTGCTTGAGGCAACCTCGCTGCTGCATTCGCACTTGCCGCTGGACACAGTGCTGAACTCCATGCTGGATCACGCGATTGCCATCACCAAGGCGGACCGCGGCTTGTTGCTGGAAGCGGACTCCAGCGGCGCGTTGAAGGCGCGGCTGGCGCGCAACAGCAGCGCTGAAAGTCTGCCGCCTGACAGCATTACGCCCAGCCGCACGGTGCAGGATCAGTTGTTGGAGTTGCCAACCGGCATTTTAGCCCGTGACCTGGAACATGGGGTTGAAGACGAGAAGAGCGCACGCCAGCATGCACATTCCTTTATTGCGGCGCCTCTGTACAGCTTGCCCAGCGACAATTCGGCGGAGTTCGAAGCAGCACAGCGCGGTCAACTTCTGGGCATCCTCTATCTTGACTCCAGGCATCACACGGCTTACTTCGATCACGTTCACCAGATTTTTGATGCGCTTGCAGTGGAGGCAGCCAGCATTCTGGACAATGCCCAGCATATGGAGCGCGAGCGCGAACGCAGGCTTATGGAGCATGAGATGGGGCTCGCCCGCGCCATCCAGCAGGCGCTGCTTCCGCAGGGCTCCCTCGACTTTCCTCATCTTGCCGTAACCGGCGTAAATCACCCCTGCATTGCCGTGGGCGGCGATTACTACGATGCATTTTCCATCAACGAGAATCAGACAGTAGTTCTGATAGCGGACGTCTCCGGCCACGGCCTGAGCGCAGCGCTGCTTACCACCATGCTGCAGGGAGCGCTTTCCGGAATGACCCTGGGCGGGGATCCTGTTAGGGTTTTCAATCAAATCAATCAATTCCTCTGCGAACACTCCGAAGTAGGCCACTACGCAACCATGTTCTTCAGTGTGATTGACCGCGACGGCACGCTTAATTACGTCAAGGCGGCCCATCCGTCGCCGTTGCTGCTGCGCCGCGGCCAGGTCATCGAATTGTATTCGGAAGGTTCCTTTCCAGTGGGGCTCATCAAGGAAGCCAACTTTACCGCCGAAAAAGTGCAACTCGAGCCAGGGGACACTCTCATCCTTTTCAGCGACGGTGTCACCGAGTCCGAGGATCCGGAGGAGAACCAGTTCGGCATTTCCCGGCTTCGCGAGCTGCTGGCCGGCCAGGAGAACACTCCGCTGGATGATTTGAAGGCGATGATTCTGGATGCAGTCGATAGCTTTACCCGGGGCGCTGCCCAGATGGACGACATCACCGTGCTTGTAGCGCGCTATCGCGCAGCTGATTGAAGCGGCTTAAATTATTTTGAAGAACGACTTGCCTGGCGCTGTAAATGCATTTCGCGGCGTCTTTCGTTGCGTCGCTTGACGTGCTTCTTCAGATGATTTTGCATCGGCTCGAGCGCCAGGGCCAGCGCGGCGCTCATCAACACTTTGACGAAGACCACCTCGCCGGAGTAGTAGTGTTCGACGAATCCGTGGAGCGCATCACCCAGGTAGACGAACGGCACGATCACCGCAAATGTGGTGAGGACCTCCTGCAAGCCCTTGATTTGGTGAAGGTGGCCGGGCAGGATAAGAATGATGAGGACAAAAACTACCTGCAGGGCCGCAAACCACCAGGTGGCGTACCACGCCGGGCTGATCTTCAGCTGGTACACGCCTTCACCGGAGAGTTCACCGTCGAACTTGCGCGCGCGAACTCTGAAAATCCATTTGCCTGCGTTCAATTGCGTGAACTCGCGCTGAGTGCGGTTGGACCAGCTTGACCAGCCATTGTCAACGCCTTCCACGTAGGTCTGGAACTCCATTTCGTTCGAGGCCTGTAACCCGTTGGCTGAATATTCGAACCGGAAAGCGTCGTAGTTGTAAGGGAATTTGAGCATCTGCGCGGGTCCCTGCGTCAGTTGCTGAATGCCTCCCTGGCTCGCGTAATAGGTTCCGCCAAACAGCAGGCGTTCATCGTGGGTTCCGTAGACGCCTCGCACCCAGGCGTTGAAGGGCGCAGCGGAGGGGTCTTTGGGCAGCGTGATGCTGACCAGTGACAGGCCGTTATCCAAAGCCAGCCATACCCCGCCGCGGTGGTCGTAGGCGACGCTATAAACGTGGAGATCAGCCAGGCCCTCGGCGGCGCCCAGGCGCTGCACGCTGCCGCCGCCGTGGAGGTCGATCAGCGCAACGCCGTGTTTGGCGGTGCCTAAAGCAAACAGACTCTGAGTGAGAGCCACGGCTGAGGTTACGTCCGTATTGTCTTCCTCGCTCCAGCCGTTCACATGCTGCGTCTGCCAGGGATTCGCTGATCCGGGCGAGTAGAGCACCATTCCTTCGTTGTAGCTGGGAATCAACAGGCCTGCGCCGGTGACCAGCATCGTCAGTCCCCGGATATGCGCGCCCCCCGCAACATCCTGCAAAGCATTGCCGTCCATACGCGTGAGGCCGCGTCCGCTGTCGAGCACGTACAGCGCGCCATTGAACCATGCAGCCTGCAGGAAGTGGTCGCCGGAGCGGAATACCTTCAGCGCGCCGCTCGCCGGTCTGATGAAGAGCCAATGGTCGGAGAGAAAGACCTGTCCAACCGGTGTATCCATAATCTGGATCACGGGATCGAGGGAGGAGCGGAAGGCGTCCGGCAGATCAGCCGCTTTGGACACGTAGACCATCGAGCCGGTCTGGTCGGGGGCAAGCCATCCGACCTCCCCCTGGCCCCCCACCAGGATGCGCCCGTCCGCGGATTTGCCCAGCGCAAACGCGCCGCGCCCGCCGGGAAGGTCAATGCGCCGCCATCGCGTGCCGTCGAATTCGAGTACGCCGGATGTGTTGCCGAAGTACAGGATGCCGCGATTGTCCACCGCAATCGCCCAATTCTGCCGATCCGCATGGTAAGCGGATGGCAAATAATTGCGCACCCCGGCGCCGACGATAAACGGCATCGTAGGCGCCGCCTGGGCCGGGGCTGCGGGCGGTATGCCCACAGTCACCATAGCCGCGACCAATGCGAGTCGTTGCGTCAGCCGGGTCATTGTGCTTTCTCCTTGACCACCAGGCGCACCACCTTCTCTGAACGGTTTTGAAGCAGGTCCTCGGCAACGATGGTGATGGTATGTGTCTTGCCCGGAGCGAAGCCGGACAAGGGGGTACGGTAGATGAGTGGCGGTTGATCGTCGAGCTTGTAAGTGATCTTCTCCAGACCGGCCGGTTCGTCCTCTGCTGAAATGAACATCAAAGTCCCGGTATCCAGTTGCAGTGGGTCGGCGCTGGTATTCACCGGTGTGCTGTAGCTGACGTTGATGACCGGGCCATGGGAAACGACGATCAGGCGCTGCTTCTGTGCCGCTTCAAGGGTCGCAAGCGAATTGCGCGCGCGGTAAGCCAATTCGAAGGTGCCAGAGGACTTGATCGTAAACGGGGCCGTATAGGACTGCCAGTGGCCGCCACCCAGGCTGTACTCCAGCGCGGCTCCGCCAACCGCTCCGGCATTGGCCTGAAGAACGATCCGGGTCGCGTTGCTGATTAGAATCGCAGACTCCCGCGTGAGTTGCGGACCTTCAAAGCGCAGAGTGCTGTTGGGAGCACTCTGATCCGCTGCCAGGTTCACGGTGCGGCTGGCGCCGGCATTGCCAAGCGCATCTACCGCGTGGAAGCTCAGCCGGTGGCTGCCCGCTGCCGGCGCCGGGATGGGCGTCGAGTACGTCTTAAACGCAGCGCCGTCGAGCACATAGACGACCGTTTCTCCCTCCGCTGCTTTGAGCAGGATGACGCTGCCGGAACCAAGAAATACGGTTCCTCCGCGTTCCACTGATTTCCCCTTCACCTCGAAGGAAGCCGTGCTCACCTTGCTCTCGACGGTGAAGGGCCAGAGCTGCTCTTCCTCGCGGTTACCCACCGCGTCAACCGCGAAGTAACGCAGCCGGTGCGGGCCGTCTCCGATTGCGCCAATGGCGAAGGGGCTGTTATATGTCAGCAGCTTGCCATCGTCGATCTGGTACTGGATCTGGGCCACGCCGGACAGGTTGTCAGTTGCCGTCAGCGCCACGCGCGTAACCGGCGCCACGGTGCTGGCGATGTGCGGCCCTTGCAATTCCATTTGCGTCTGCGGCGGAATGGTGTCGACGGTGAACTCGAAGGTGTGCTGGCTCTCGGCGTTGCCTACATTGTCAAGCGCATAGTAGCGCAGCGTGTAAACGCCTTCGCGGGAGAACGCATCGAGCGGCGCCACGTAGGTAACAAAAGCTGTGTTGTCCAGCGAGTAGAGCGTCTTCCACAGTCCAGAGACCACGCCGGACGGGTCATCTTCTGAAGCCAGCGAGATTTTCAGTCTGGGACCGAAGTAGGTGACTCCGCCCACTTCCGCGCGGCGCGCGCCGCTCGCTGTGAGCTGGGTCTTCGGCGGGGCTGCGTCAATGGCTATCGCAAACCCTTCCGCCTTTTTCGACATCGCGACATTCAGTGTAGTGCTCCCTGGAGCCGTGAAAGTGAGCGCTTCCGCTGTCTCGGCCGGTTGAGGGCCGGGGCTGAGCATATAGCTCTCCGCGCCCTCCTCCGGCGAGGCGGCGATGCGCACCACAAACGGCAGGCCCGGCGGCGCAAGCAAGCCAAGCTTGGGATGCACGTAAAAGCGCTTGGCATCCAGAACGTGTGGAACCGTCTGGCCGGTGCCGGGTTGCTGTACACGCAGCCGCAGTTGCTGCGCTGGTTCCCGGTTGCCGACGCGGTCAATGGCTCTCACCGTCAGGCTGTGCTCGCCCTCGACAGTAACTGAAAACGGCAGGCTATACTTTTGCTCCGGCCCGCCATCGAGAGAATAGGTCACCGATTCCACGCCGGAGTCAGAATCGCTGGCGTTCAGCGCGATCTGGCTGCGCGGGTTCAGGATTACGTCGCCGTCGCGCACAAAAAACGGGCGCGAGAATTGAACCTCCGTTTTCGGCGGCGTTGGATCCACGTAAATGTCGACGATATTAACCTGTGCGCGATTGTTCACGGCATCCTCGGATTCGATGCGCAGTGTATGAATGCCCGCATTCTCAGGCAGGTGGAACGGCGCGGTATAAACCGTAGCCGCCGGCGCGCCGTCGATTTTGTAGCGAATGGGCGATGGCCCGGCAACCGCATCGCGGCTGGTAAGTTCGATCTCCGCTTGCGGTGAAACGTAGCGCACGCCCTTGTCCGAGAACTGCGGGCCATGGATAAATAAGGTGACCTCCGGTGGCTGGCGATCCACAAGAAAGGTGAAACTCTGCTGCGTTTCTCTGTTGCCTACGCGATCCTCCGCGTAGAACTGGAGATGGTGAGAGCCTTCGGACAACTCATCGAGCAGCAGCGGCTTTTCGTAAATCCGCTCGGCGCTTTCATCGAGTCGATACAGGATTTGCTCGACGCCCGCGTCCGCGTCCTGGGCAGACAGGGAAAGAGTAGCGCCAGCGCCCACTACCGTATCCGCGCGCGGCCCGGAGAGATCCATGCGGGTCCGGGGCGGCGTGGAGTCCAGCCGGAACCTGAATTCCTGAACTTTTTCGGCATTGCCGACATGATCGACCGAGAAGTACCGTAAGCTGTGCTCGCCCTCACCAGTTACTACGGGGCCATCCGCGGGCAAAGTCACAAACGGGGCGCCATCGAGCGAAATCAGTGTTCTGTCCACCCCGGAAAGGGCATCGCTGGCGCTCAGGCGCAGCTTCGGGGATGGCCCCAGAATGCGCAGCCCGTCGTGTTCGACGTGAGTGGTATCGCCAATCTCCAGTAATGTTTTCGGAGGCGTGCCATCGGCAATCACTGGCACGCGTGTTTCGCCGAACTGCAAGCTGGTCGGCCCCTCCTTCAGAATCACCGAAGATTGATTCGATTCTTCCGCCGTGCTCTGAGCGCTTCCCTCGGTTCCCGCGGGGGTTGAAAGCGTAATGCCCAGACTGACCGGAGCGCCGGCCGGAACATAGAGCTGCCCGTCCGGCCCGCGGTAGAACCGCTTGGGAAAGACCGGCGGCGCGGAATCGCTTGCCGGCTTGTTGGCGGCTGGGTGAACCTGCGCCGGCGCGGGAACGGCCGCTAGCACCGCTAGCACTGCGACGGCGCCATGAATCAGCGCCAACCTGGATAATCGAACTTCCATGTGCCCTAGCCCTTGATTACGAACCGCAGGTGTTTGCTGGCTTGGTTGCCAAGGTTGTCGTCAACGCGAATCTCCAGATCGAAGGTGCCTTCGCGATCCAGCACCAGCGGCGTCGAATATTCCATCTCCTTGCCGCCGTCGAAGCTGTAGTAAATCTTGTGTACGCCGGATGCGTTGTCGGTAGCGCCGAGGAACAGGCTCGTCTGACGCCGGTAGACAGGCAATCCCTCAACGTCTGTGCTGGCGTTCTTAGCGAGGCTGAAGTTGGCAAAGATCTGCGGCGGCGTGTTGTCAGTGATCAAAACCAGCGCGCGAACCAGCTCACGGTTGTTTACCCGGTCCGTGCTCCAATAGCGCACTAGGCGCCGGCCTTCGTCGGGGTAAGCCAACGGCGCGGTATAGTCATGCGGCTGCGGCTCGCCTTCTTCCTGGTACTGCGTCCGCAGCACGCCGGAAGCGTCGTCGGTTGAGTACAATTCGATGCGCGTAGCGCTGGTAATGTAGATGTCCGACCGCACCTGGTAGTACGGTCCCACGATCTTGTAGGTGCTTTGCGGAGGAGTCAGGTCCAGCGTATACGGCAAAGCCGCCACCGCGCTGGTGTTGCCCAGCCTGTCAGACGCCCGATAGGATACCTTTCCGTTTCCAGCGTGCGCGGGCAGTGTAAATGGCTCCGCATAAGGCAGGAATGTGCCTTCGTCGAAGGCGTAGGTAATCTTGTCGACTCCGCTCTTGTTGTCTTCCGCGCTCAGTTTGATACGGCTGCGCGTGGAGACGTAACGGGTTCCGTTGGGCGCAACAAAAAGATCTCCCTCCACCTGCGCGTCCGTCGTCGGCGGCAGCCGGTCAAGGTAGAAGGGGACGATGTGCTCGGCTTCGCGGTTGCCCACGCGGTCCACGGCATAGTAGCTCAGTGTGTGTTCGCCGTCGCTAAGGCTCTCGACTCCGAGTTCACTATCCTTGACTGGCTTGAACTCCTGTTTGTCAAACCGCGCTAGAATGCTGGCCACGCCTGACAGCGTATCTTCGCTGGAGATATGGAATTTCGCCTGCGTCGAAAGCACAGTGTCCAGCGCATTTCCCACGATGGCATGGGTGGTGACGGGCGGGCTTAGATCCACCGTGAATCGGAGCGCCGAGGGCGTCTCAGTCCAGCCCACACGATCCACGGCATAGTAACGAAGCGTGACAGGCCCTTCCTTATCCAGCATCAGTTCTTTTGTATAGGGCTTGTAGGGCTCATCGTTAAGCGACACATACGTGGTATCGACGCCGGAGAGTTCGTCCTGGGAGGCAAGGGAGCATCGCAGCCCGCCGCCGTAATAGGTTGTTTGCGCAACTACGGCTGAGAGCGCGCCCGTACACGCCGCTTTAGTCACTGGCGGGTCGCCGTCGGAGAAGAACTCAAGGTAGACGGTCTGCTTGGTAATGTAGTTGTACCAGCGAATGAACTGTCTGCCGCGGATTTCCAGCTCAATGCCTTCTTTTTTGTACTGCTCAGTCGTAATATCGGAATGAATATCCGGATCTGGCGCAACACGCTGCAGCAAAAAGGATGGCGCATTGGCGTCAGGGGAAGCAGCAAGACGCACCCAGAAAGGCATATCCATCGGCCAGAACAATTTGTTTTGTGCTGTGTCAACGAATATCTTATGCGGAGACGCCAGCACCGGCGGGCCATCGGCAACCGCCGGCTTAAGCGCATCGGCAACAACAGCTTTTTGCCCGTTCGCGGCAACTGCCAAAGGACCGGCAGTGAAAAGAAAAAGCACGAGGGACCACATGAGCAAGGACAACGACTTGACCATAAACCTCACCTGAGCTCAGCGGCGTCTGCGCAGAATACCCGCACAGAGCCGCCAACTCCGTTAATGCCGATATCGACTGGTTGCTTAGATAACTGACTACCCTGGCAGGTAACCGACAAAATGTGACCTTGTCAGCTTGGGAAGTTGACCCCAGGGTGTCACAACAATGCGTATTAGATTAACGGCAATTGTCATGCGATGCAAATAGATTCTGTGATTTGGCGATTTTATGTTAAATGTTTATGAAATCAGGCTTCGGACGCCAAAATAATCGAATTTGGAGCATGGATGGTCGACAACGTAGAAATGATCCTTGCCCCTTCCTGGCTCGACACAACCCATCCGAACAAGTGAAGTCCGGCTTCTAAGGAGTCTAATTCATTGTTTTGCTCTCCGCGGTTGCTCGAATAACCGCATTGAAAGCCGGTTTCGGCTGGCCGCCGCGATCGAAAAGCAGCGGATAGTTGGTGCGCCCTCTCACCGGCCAGTTGTTCAGCCAGGAATCCCCGTCGGTCACGCACCAGAAGGTCACGCGGTTGACAGCATCGCGATGCTTCAGATAGACACCGAATAAATCGGCATATCGTTGCGCAAGCTCCTGCTGTACGGATTGCGGCAATCCGTTGACGTATGGGTTCAGTTTTGGGTCCTGTTGAACTTTCAGAGAAACCTCGGCGCCGAACATTTGCGGATTATGGGGCAGCACGTCGATGTCCAACTCCGTGATCGCCACCTTGACCCCCAGATTGGCAAAGGCGGTGATGGTGGCGTCCTCGTCCTGAACCGAGGGCCATGTGAGGTTGTCATGGCCTTGTATGCCGACGGAGGTAACAGGAACTCCCTGGGCCTTCAACCTGGCAATGAGCGCCAGTGCCCCTTTGCGCTTGGGTTCATTCTCCAGCGAGTAGTCGTTGTAAGTCAGCTGTGCCTGGGGGTCGGCTTCGTGCGCGTACTCAAAGGCCTTCGCGATATAGTCCTCGCCGATGATCTTCAGCCATAGAGACTGGCGAAGGGTGCCGTCTTCGTTCAGTGCCTCGTTGACCACGTCCCAGCTCTGAATACGGCCTTTGTAGCGGCCGACAACCGTGGAGATATGTTCGTGCAGGCGCTTCAAAAGGGTTTCGCGGTCGACAAGTTCTCCTCTGTCATTGCGGAAGACCCAAGCCGGGACCTGGTTATGCCACACCAGGCAATGGCCCACGATGAACATGTGGTGCTTCTCCCCGAAGGCCACGTACTGGTCGGCCAAAGTGAAATCGTAGGTATCAGGCTTTGGATGAATGCTCCCCCACTTCAGAGCGTTCTCCGGCGAGATGGTGCTGAACTGCGCCTCGATGATGGCATCCCCGCGGCTATCCTGGCCAGTGAACTGGGCGGTGTTGATGGCCGCGCCTATGACAAAGCTGCCCTTATAGGCATCTCTGAGAGAGGCAGGGGTCTGTGCCGTAGCCAATAGACCAGTCATAACTCCCGCCAGCACTGCCCATCGCGCCGTTGTCCGCATTTTCATTAACATGGTTCTTCCTTTTTTATTTCTTGGCCGAATTGATGACAAGTCAATAAGGCTTTATGTAGTGAATCCCTTGCGCCGCTCTGCCAGTTCGTTGGAGATTTCCAGGTTCAGTTTCTTGTCGATGCGGTAGAAGAACAGGCAAACTGCAACGGCAAGGAAAACCGCGCCGCTGACGACCGAGGCGATCAGGCGGATGCCCAGCAGTGCATGGTCCGTCTGCACGCCGCTGGATTGATAGCCAAAGAAGGAGAGCAACCAGCCGTCGATTGCGCCGCCCAAGGAAACGCCGATCCATAGCGCAAAGACCACGGCTGAGATCACCGTCCCGGTGGCGCGGCGTCCCGTCTTCCACTCGCCGTAGTCGGCCACATCGGCCATCATTGCCCACAGAACCGGGTTGGAGCAGCCGAAGAAGAACTGGCGCAGAACTTCCAGGCAGATGATCGGTACAATGGCGGTAGGCGGCAAGAAGTACAACATGATGGCGAGGATGCCCGTTAGCAGCATGCTCCAGAAGAAAACCGCGAGCCGGCCTATCCGCTTGGTCAGCGCTGTCGAGCAGGCGACGCCCACCAGCAGAGCGATCAATCCGAAGCCGTTGAACCAACTGAAGTACATCCTGTTGCCGGAGCAGTTCTCAAAGTAGGGCAGCATCACGTTGCCGCGAATGAGCAGCGCGGTGAAATATAAAACCGTCGCCAGGAAGAGTGCGATCCAGGGGCCGTTGTGAATCAGGTCGCCGAGATCGAGAAGCACAGAGCTTTTCTGGCTGGCATCGGGCTCAACCCTCTCCTTGGTTACCGCGAATGCGATCAGGAAAAAGATCACCGAGAGCACAAGGAAGATGCCCATCGTCAACTGATAGCCCAGGGCTTTGTTTCCTTTGCCGAGGAGGTCAACCATTGGAACAGCCAGAACCCCCACGATGAATCCCGCGCCATTGGAGAAGAATCCACGGAAGGATGTGATGCTGTTGCGCTCAATGGGATCGTCGGTCATCACGCCGGTCAGCGCGGCATAAGGAACGTTGTTGGCGGCATAGATGAGGCGCAGCAGCAGGTAAGTGACCCAGGCATAGATCAGCTTGGCGATTGGATTGAGGTTTGGCGTCGTAAAGGTCAGAATGCCGATGACGCCAAAGGGCACGGCAGTCCACAGCAGCCAGGGACGAAACCTGCCCCAGCGCGTGTGGGTGTGATCGGCAATCACGCCCATGATGGGATTGAATACGGCTGAAATCAAACCGACCACGAGAAACATCGGCCACGCCTGAGCAGCCGTCAATCCATAGGTCTTGGTGTAAAAGTCCACCTGCAGGGCCATCAGAGTCTGGAAGACAAAATTCGCGGCCAGGTCGCCCAGGCCGTATCCGAATTTTTCTCCGAAGGAGAGTTTCATGCTTGTAACGCTCATAGACTTTTGCTCGCTTTCACTGCGGACTTCTGACATGCCTATGAAGAATGCTTTTCCTTCAATCGCTTCTCAACGTCCTCCAGCGTTCCCTTGAAGGGGCCGGGGGTTTCCATCTTGATCGAAACCAGTGCGGCAGCGAACTTCAAGGATTCCCGGACATCGTGATCCAACCGCCAGGAGAGGTACGCCGCGAAGGTCGTGTCGCCGCGGCCGGTCCGGCCGGAGATGTTGCTGTTGGAGAACTTCTCGTAGTATGTTACTCCTTTTACCCGGGCAAGGACGCCCTGCGAATGCGTGATTAGTATCTCGGGGCAACCCCACGACTCGATGATGATGGCGGCTTTCTCCAGATCTTCAGTGCCGGTCAGAATCCGGGCTTCAACGACGTCCAGCTTGAGCTTGTCCATCATGGCCGCAATTTCTTTTTTGTTCGCGACATCGCTGAACTCGATATCACGGGTCACCGGGTCGACGTGGCGGACGAAATTCTGCATGTCGGCCGACAGGCTGTAGCCCCTGGATTTCAAGCTCTTCATCAGCGGCATGTCGAATTCGGTGTCGGAAATCCCCGCCAGGTGAACGTACGTCGAGCGCAACTCCGGAACGTCGTTGATAGAAATGAGGCCTGCGGATTTGACCAGCGTGAGCTTGCGTTCATCCACATTTTCACTCTCGTGCAAGACCCTCGAATAGGTGGTCTCTGCGCTCTCGATGAGGTAGGTGTCAACACCGGCATCCTTCATCGGTTGCAGGATCGCTTCGTCCTTTTTCGCCATCTTCACCACCGCGGCAACTTTCTTTCCTATGCGCGCGGCGACCATGACGCCGCACAACACGGCGCTTCCTGGGGCGATGTGGGGTTTTCCTCCGAAGGGAATAATTTCGTCGTAGCACATGTGGCCGATGAACGTGATGTCGTACTTCTTGGGCATGCCGATTGATTCCTTAGTTGAGCGATTAGAATTTTTGACCACGGATGGACATGGACTCACATGGATCAAAAAAAGAGGGGCGAGTTACACCAGTTTACCTGGTCGATTCGCGTTATTCCCGCCCCATCTTATCCGTGTCCATCCATGCGCATCCGGCGGTTAACTTTCATCTTCCGTTGCCCTAACCCTTGAGCAGATCGGGGAAAAACGGCATCAGGTCCTGCGACTCGATGGTTCTGGTCTTCTTCTTCTCCTGCAGGTCCTTGATGTAGTTCATGACCAGATGCGTCCAGACAGCTCCCGGCCGGGGATAGGCGGCGACGATGTAGTGCGGGCCGGGGGACGTCTCCCCCATCTCCGTTTCCAGCTCCGCCCTCAGATTGTCCGGAGTGATCATGGAATTGGCGTAATCGAAGACCACCCGGTCCATGGCCTTGTAAACTTCCTTGCTCTCTCTGGCCATGCCGTAATAATCCAGCAACTCGGCGAAGACGTAATTGGAGGTCGTATAGACGTCTTTTCCCTGATCCGACTCCACCGGTTTGCCGTCCTTGGTTTTGCACATGGCCCAGCCCATAAAGGAGCGGTTGTTCCGGTAGATCGTCTTGAGGATCTTTTTGGTGCGGTCTTCCGGGATGAACGGCTCTTCGCCGATGGAAATCAGGTACCACAGGGCATCGAGCTGGTTGGTCCAGACATCGGTGTTGGTGTTTCCGCTTTCGGGATCGAAACAGGTGACGTAATACTGGAGTTTCTCGCCCTTCTTGTTCTTCCCCTCCCGCCACAATTTCTCCAGGCTGTTCCAGCCCTTGTCGAAGACCTCTTGGATGTGCGCCTCGCCGGCTTTGTCCTTGAGCATGCGAGCCATTTTAATCATGGCCTGGCAACCGCCCAGGAACTGCGTGGCGTCGTAGGCGTCGGCGCCGAAGAGAACCAGGTTGTCGAAGGTGTTCTTCACATCGTCGGGATAGCCTTCGGGAATGCCGTCGTCGTCGAAATCGAGTTTCAACGCCGCATCGAGCCCAAACTTGAGCGTCTCCCAGTTCTTTTTCAGAAAATCCATGTCCCCGGTGAACTTCACGTTGCGCAGCACCCGCATCATGAGTTTTGGGAACAGGTCCACCCAGTAATTGTTGTTGTACCAGGCGTAATCGCTCACGTTGCGCAGGGGATGGCCCTTGGGCATGGCGCCCAGGTCGTGCGCCACGCTGCCCTTGGTCTTGAACTCGTCGCGGACTTGCGTCAGCCTCATGCCCTCATATTGTTCCGGGTGCTCCTTGAAATGCAGCCTCGCTTCAACATTCGAAGCGTGATTGTGGTAAAAGCGCAGGGTGGAATCCTCGGCCAGAATCGAATCGATGAAACCCTGGCAGAGATCTTTTTCCACGCGCGGGAAGAGCATCAAAAGCACCATCGAATACCAGTCCACGTCCGACGGGTCGATATAGGCGTAATCAAAACACTCCAGGAACCGGGCGCGCTCTTTTCCCTTGTCGTCCTCGACCCAGACGATGGCGTTGGAGAGAGGGAAATGGAGTTCATTCAGAATCAGCCGGGTCAGGCGCAAAGCGCCGGCCCGGTCGCCTTTGTATGCGGGGCTGGATTGGATGCGGTCAAATATTCGTTTTTGAATCGTCACGGTCCGCTCCCACCACTGCGGATAGCTCTCCAGGGCGATCTTCGTCATCTCGACCGCCCGCGTCTCGGCGTTCGTGAAGCTCTTGATGTATTTGCGCGGGAATTTCTTGCCGTCGATGTAAACCTGTTCCGGGAAATCCAGAACAACAGCCACCGGAATCTTCCTGGTGGTCTTCGCTTCCAGAGTGAAGGTGAGGCTGATAGCCGCACCGTAGTCGCTGCGCACGAGTGGTTGCCGTTTTTCGAAGAAGCTCCCGTCCTCGTTGAGCAGCAGATCGCCCGTGTACTTGTTTAGGCAGAAGTAAGGCTGGATGTCCACCGCAACGCCAGGCAATTCGGGAACCGCCAGCACCATGCGGTTGGCGGTTGCCTTGCTGCCCATGACCACGCCCCGCACGCCCGCCGACTCGAACTCCTCATGTTTCTGGCCATCGACCGCGGCGATGCCGACATAGACACTGTCCTGATCGGTCGGTTTGAGCTCCTTCTCTTGGAGGTTGACGAGAGACGGCCGGGGCACGACGAGCGTGATCTCCTCAGCCTCATTCCCGCCGTTTTCCACCTCGAACTCTTCGACCCCGAGTGGCATCAGCACCTGGTCTCCGCCGGAGAGCAACGGAGAAATCAGTCTCCGCGTTACCTTCATCTTCCCCAGCTTGTAGGCAATCTCCAGCGAGGGCGTGGCGATGGTGAGGGCGACGTTTTTTTCCGGGACCGCCGGGTGGTAGTAGTTCTTAACCGCCGGAATGTCGTCGGGCAGCTCGGTAGCTCCCGGCTGCTTCTGGGTCAGCATGGCAAACTTATCGCCGATGCGGATGAAGGGCGCGGAGGCGAACTGGACCGCCGTCTGGTTGAGCATGATGAGCCGGCCCGCGTCGTTCAGGCGGTTGTACAGCCCGTAGGGCGAAATCCCAATCGAGCACGTGGGCGCTCCTTGCAGGGCTACCGTTTGCGGAAATTGCAGGGTCTTGGACATTCCCTGAAAGTGGACCGCCATTTTGTTGTGTTCATAGATGGCGGTAACCTTGGATCCCGGAATGGTATAAACATCGCGCACGTCGAACGCAGTGGATTTCGGCATCTTACTTTCCCTCATAGGTTGTTTGTGTCTCGCCCGCAGGGGCGGGATCTGATATGCTCTTGCGTCTAATTGCTCTTCCGAGCGCCAGCCCGGAATTTCAGATTCGTCGTTGGCGCCCGGAATCATGGATTGAATTCTGTGTGCAGAGGGCGCTTTCCCCTAGCACTTTCCTGCCCATGGATTTGAATCTTTCCCCTTCTTCTTTGCGGTTGTCTTCGGCGGAGCCGCGGGCTTCTCGTCGGGCAGGTTCTTCTCGGCGCTCAGGTCGATCGGCATCTTCGTCGTCGGATATGTCTTGATCGCACCGAAGACCAGATCCGCGGCTGCGCGGATCGAATCGGGCGAGCCTGAGAAATTGCAGATCACGGCATCGGCTTCCGTGGTTACACCTTTGCGATATGGGAAGTTGGTCACCACGATGACCTTATGTCCCGCTTTTTTCAAGGCCTGCACCAGATGCCGGTTGTTGCCGCGCTTTTCAATGCGCGCGTAATAGTTTGTCATGACCACCAGGTCCGCTTGCTTCGCCAGATTCAGCGCCTCCTCCACTTCCTCGTCGCCGGCGTAGAAGGCCGTGTCATCCAGGATGAGGTTGGTGGAGTGCTTGGCCATCTGCTCGCAGAACATATGCGGGTGGCTGTAAAGATCCTTGCCCAGGAAGGAGTAGGGAATGACCTGTTCGATGACCAGGATTTTCTTGTCCTTGCTCACCGGCAGCAGCTTCTTGTCGTCGCGCACCACCAGCAGGGCTTTGTGCGCCACTTCCCGGGAGAACGCCTGGACTTCCTCGCTCCGGACGTGGGCTGCGGTCTTCGCCGGATCCATCTTCCCGGCTTTCTCGAAGAGGCCCTGGTCGTACTTCATGCACAGCAACCGCCGGCATGCGTCGTTGAGCCGCTCAATAGAAAGCTCGCCGCGTTCCACGGCGCCCTTGATCCCGAAGAAGCATTGCGAGCGGGATTCGTCGTCCGCCTTGAGCAGGATGGTGTCCACGCCGGCCTTGATGGCCAGGGCGCACGCCTGGGGCAGCGGCCACTTTCTAAGCACGGCGGCCATGCCGATGGCGTCGGAAACCACCACTCCCTTGAATCCCATTTCTTTCCTCAGTAGATCGACGAGGATCTTCGAGGAGAGCGTCGCGGGGAATTCTTTGTCGAAGGCCGGGAAGATGGTATGCGCCGTCATCAGGGCCTTGGAGCCCGCATCGATGCCCGCCTGGAAGGTGACCAGCTCGACCTCGCGCATCCGCTTCAGGTCCCCGCGGCACGTGTCCAGCACGTCATGCGCGTCGGTCCCTGAATCGCCGCGGCCGGCGAAGTGCTTGACCGTGGCGACAATGCCTGCGTCCTGATAGCCGCGCACAGTGGCTTCGACATACTTCGCGCAAACCTTGGGATCGTCGCCGAAGGAGCGCACGCCAATTTCAGGGTTCAACGGATTGATGTTGACGTCGCAGACCGGGTGATAGAACTGGGTGACGCCGATGAGGGCCATCTGTTTGCCCAGCGTATTTGCCACTTTATAAGCCAGATCGAGATCGCCGATGGCGGTCATTCCCATGGGCGGCGGGAACTGCAGCACGTGACCGGCAGTGTAATCGTTTTTGAAATCGCCTTCCATGTCGATGGTGATGTGCAGAGGGATGCCCGAAGGCCGTTTCATGGCGATTTCCTGCAGTTTGTTGAGCTTGACGGTTAGCTCTTCCGGAGTCACGCTCACGCCGAAGCTGCGATCGTCGAAGTAGGTATGCGCGATATCGAACCAGTCCTTAGGTTTTTTAAAGTTGGGGTCCACCTGCGAACGTCCCCAATATTTGTTCTTGCATGTCTCCAGTGCATAGGGTTCCAGACAAAGGCCGCCGGCGTGCAGCTTGGTGATCTGTTCGATCCCCGAAGGCGTCAGGTAAGCCCCGCGCCATGTGAAGGTTAGAACCTGGCCGCATTTCTCCTCCAAGGTCATTTTCGCCAACTTGGCCGCAACAAAACTGTCTCGTTCGTTCGACATCGCGTCTCTCCATGAGAATGATTTTATGACTCCAAACATATCATAACTCTGGCCGAGGGTGGCGTAAAACTGGCTCTTCCCGGGGCCGCGTGGCCGTGCAGTCACTCCTCGTGTTCGCCTTCTGGAAATTGAAGTTGCCGTCCGCATCCACTAGCGAAGCCTTGGTCGGGATCAGCGCACACAATGTGAAGGATGTAAAATTTGCACTCCTCCGGAGAGAGGCCGCCTACCCCGCAGTAAGTCCTCCATCAACAGGAATCGCCGCCCCGTTGATGAACGCGGCCTCGTCACTCGCGAGGTAGACCAGCGCGTTTGCGACATCTGTTGCGCTGGCGAGCCTGCCGAGAGGCACTTCACCGAGCCTCTCTGCCCGGCGCTCGGGGTCCTTGAGCATGGCATGCACCAAGGCGGTTTCCACCGTGCTGGGGTGGATGGAGTTGCAGCGGATATTGTCCTTCGCGTATCGCACGGCCACCGATTTCGTGAGCAGGGTCAGGGCGCCCTTGGCCGCCGTATAGGTCTCGTTTGTGAATTTATGGCCGACCAGGCCGCATATCGAGGACATATTGAGGATGACGCCCCCGCCCGCGGCCCTCATAATCGGCAGGGCGTGCTTGATGCCGAGAAACGGTCCCCTGACGTTGACCGCGAACATGGCGTCGAAGGACTCCACCGGCATCTCCTCTATGTTCTTCCTGATGTTGATGCCCGCATTATTAACGAGAATATCCAGGCGTCCGGTCCGCTGAAGCACGGCGGAAAGCGCGGCCTTCCAGCTTTCCTCCGAAGTAACATCGAGCGGCAGGAAGACCGCGCCCATGGACGCGGCAGTCTTTTCCCCTTCCGCGCTGTTCACGTCGCAGACGAACACCGAAGCGCCTTCCTCCCGAAACCTTCGGGCGATCTCCGCGCCGATCCCTCCCGCGGCGCCCGTGATAAAGGCGGTCTTGCCCGCAAGACGCATCGCGCTCACTTCACGCCTCCCTTGCGGACCTTGACCCCGGCGAGCTTCTCATAAAACTGAATAAGGCCACCATGGTCTTCAGTCTGTTTCCCGTCAACCTTGAGGGCCTGCATCATCTCCATTACCTGGCTGGTGAGCGGAATCGGAACGCCGGTCTCATGCGCCGTATCGAGCGCGTTCTGCAGGTCCTTGATGTGCAGCTCGATCCTGAATCCGGGCTTATAGTTTCCCTCAAGGACCATGGGGGCCTTCGCGTTCAGGACGGTGCTTCCCGCCAGGCCTCCCTTGACGGCATTGAATACCCGCTCGGGATCCACTCCTGACTTGGTTGCGAGGACGAAGGCCTCCGACATGGCGGCGATGTTCAGCGCGACGATGATCTGGTTGGCAAGCTTGGTTACGTTGCCCGCGCCGATCTCTCCGCAGAGGACGGCGCTCGCTCCCATCTTCAGCAACACGTCCTTCACCCGCTCGAAAACGGCTTCCTTGCCGCCCACCATGATGGCCAGCGTTCCGTCGATGGCCTTGGGCTCGCCGCCGGAGACCGGAGCGTCAAGCATTTCGATTCCCTTGCTGGCGAGTGCCGCAGCCACCTCGCGGCTCACAAGAGGCGCTATGGAGCTCATATCGACGAGCACGCTTCCCGGCTTCGCGCCTTCGATCACGCCGTTCTTCCCCAATACCGCCTGCTTCACGTGAGGCGAATTGGGCAGCATCGTGATAATCAGCTCGCACTGCGATGCCACGTCCTTTGGAGACGAGCCCGCCGTCGCGCCGGCTTGAACCAGCTCCCTAACCGGCGCATCGAAAATGTCATATACGACGAGCTTGTGGCCCGCCTTGAGGAGGTTCTTCGCCATGGGCTTGCCCATGATGCCCAGTCCTATGAAGCCGATGTTCATTTCTTCCTCCCTTTCAAAAGCGTTTTTACGGCTTTGGAGACGGCCTCCGAGGTGAGCCCGAAGTGCTTGAGCAGATCGTCATAACGCGCCGCCGATATGCCGAAGCAGTCAGGGACGCCCACAAACTCCACGGGCGCGTGAGTGACTCCCCGAAGCGCCTCCACCACGGCGGAACCTAGCCCGCCAATCACCGTATGCTCTTCGGCCGTCACGATGGCGTCCACACCGCCTGCATAGCGGATCACCGCGTCGCGATCCAAAGGCTTGAGTGTACCGACGTCGAGTACCCTTGCCGAGATTCCTTCAGACGCCAGGGCCGCCGCAGCCTCCAGAGCCTTCGAGACCATGATCCCCGAGGCGAAAATCGCCGCGTGGTTCCCATCCCGGAGCATGGTCACCTTGCCGATGGAGTAAGGCTCTTCGGGCGGATATACAAAGGGCAGATCGTTTCTGTTTATCCTGATGTATACCGGCCCCTTCCAATCCAGCATGCAGTCCATCATCTTCTCAACTTCGATGGAATCCACGGGGCAGAGCACTGTCATGTTGGGAAGGGCCCGCATGAGGGCAGCGTCCTCTATGCCTTGGTGGGTCTTTCCATCACCGAAGTCGGAAAGCCCGGCGCTGGAGCCGCAGATGCGGACGGGAAGTTTCGGAACGCAGATGGAGTTGCGAAGCTGATCGTAGTCCCTCCCGGCGGCGAACACGGCAAAAGAGTGGATGAAGGGAATCATTCCGGCAAGGGCGAATCCCGCCGCGGTGGAGGTCATGTTCTGTTCCGCGATTCCCATTTGGAAGTAGCGGTCGGGAAACTCCGCCTGGAACATGGCAGACTGGGTGGATTTCCCCAGGTCCGCCTCCAGAGCCACAACGCGCCCGTCCTTTTTCCCCAGCCGGACAAGGCTGGCCCCATACGCGCTTCTCTGGTTCGGCGGCGTCATTGCAGCCTCCTCCCGGATTCTTCGATTTCAGCGAGCGCCTTATCGTATTGCTCCTGGGTCAAGGCCGCGTTGTGGAAGGCCACGAGATTTTCGGCAAATGATATCCCCTTGCCTTTGATCGTATCCGCCACAATCACGGTGGGAACCCCTTTTTTCGCGGCCGCCTCATCCAGGGCATCGAGGACAGCGCCCACGTCGTGACCGTTCACGTTCAGCACGTTCCATCCGAAGGCCCGCCATTTCTCCGGGATGTCGGGGATGTCGAATATCTCTTTTGTAGGCCCCGTGGCCTGGATCCGGTTGCGATCCACGATGGCGGTAAGGGAATCCAACTTGTAGCGCGCGGCAGCCATGGCCGCTTCCCAGAGCTGGCCTTCGGCAAGCTCGCCATCTCCCATGATGACGTACACCCGGGAAGGGCTTTTGGCGAGCCGCAGGGCGAGCGCCATGCCCACACTGATGGAAAGTCCCTGTCCGAGAGAGCCCGTAACCGCCTCCATCCCCGGAGTCATCATGTCGGGATGGCCTTGCAGTTTTCCCGCGAGGGTCTTCACCTTTCCGATCTCTTCCCTGGGGATGACGCCCAGCTCTACCAGGGCAGCGTATTGGATGAGAACGGAATGTCCCTTGCTGAGGAGAAAGCGGTCCCGGCATGGATCCCCCAGCGCCTTGGGATCGAAGCGCATCTTCTCGAAGTACAGGGCCGCCACAATCTCAGCGAGCGAGCACGAACCGCCCAGGTGTCCCACTTTACCGATGCCGATCATCCTCACCACGTCGGCCCGGAGGTCGCATGCGATCCTTTCGAGCCTCCGAATCTTGTCAGGTTTGGTCATCCATTTACCTTCCCGGCACGGAAAGATCACCGTATGCTCAATTTAGAAAGGCACTTCAATTGGAGCGTCTGCTCTCAGAGATGTTATAACGCTTGTGTGCCCGATGAACAGGTCCAGAATGCGGTGAAGCAGAGGCGTGATTTGCACCGCCGCTGGTTATACCTCATGCCGGCGGTCTTCGTTACCTATAGCCTGGCCTATCTAGGCCGCTCGAATTTCGGCTTTGGCGCGGCGGCCGGGCTCGCCGCATCACTCAACATCACCAATTCGCGCGCGGCATTTCTGGCGTCGGTCTTCTTTTTCGGCTATTTTCTCTTCCAGGTTCCCGCCGCAACCTACGCAACGCGCAAGAGCGCCACCAGGCTTGTTTTCTTCGCGCTCATCAGCTGGGGCGCATTCTCTGCGCTTACCGGTGTCATAAGGGATTACTGGCTGCTCGTCATCGACCGCCTGCTGCTGGGCGTGGCGGAGAGCCTGATCTTTCCTTCCATGCTGATCCTGATGACCAACTGGTTTACGCGATCAGAGCGGTCGCGAGCCAATGCGGTTCTCATGCTTGGCAATCCGGTTACACTCACCTGGATGGCCGCCGTTACCGGGTTTCTGATCAAGGCAGTCGGCTGGCAGATGACGTTCATTATCGAGGGAATACCATCGATTCTGTGGGCGTTTGTATGGGTGCTGGTGGCGCGTGATCGGCCGCGCGACGCGACCTGGCTGAGCAAAGAAAGCAGCGAGCAGCTTGCTGCGGCGCTGGAGCTCGAGCAAACCGTGCTTCCGCAGCACGGCAGCCTCTCTTCCGCGCTCCGCGTTCCGGGCGTAATTCTCTTGTGCTTCCAGTATTTCTTCTGGAGCTTCGGGGTCTACGGGCTTGTGTTGTGGATACCCGAGATGATCCGCTCCGGATCGGCTCGCGGAATCGAGACGGTGGGCCTGCTGAGTGCCGTGCCGTTCTTGCTGGGAGTGATTCTGATGTTGGCGGTCGCATATTTTTCCGACCGCTCGCTCAATCGCAAGGTCTTCATCTGGCCGCTCCTTTTAATCTCAGGAGTTGCGTTGTTCTGCTCCTATGCGACCGCCGAGAATCACTTCTGGCTGGCGTATGTCGCCCTGATTGTCGCCGGTGGAACGATGTACGCGCCCTATGGCCCATTCTTTGCTATTGTGCCGGAGATGCTGCCCAGGAACGTGGCCGGCGAAGTGATGGCCCTTATCAATAGCTTTGGAGCGCTGGGTGCCTTCGCCGGCACGTGGCTGGTTGGTTTTCTGCAGGCGCTTACCGGCAATGCGCGCGCCGGATATCTTGCCCTGTCTTTGTCGCTCATCCTGGCCGGCGGAATCACCTTCTGCCTGCGGGCCGCAAAGCCGGCAAATGCAGCTCCAGCTACCTCGCCGGGCTAGCCGATTCTGAGTAGACTTCGGTTGTTATGCAGGCTGTACTCAACAAGGCCTGAGCTACCGCCAAAATCTCGTGCGCAATCCTGACTGGAATCGTCAAAAGCTGCGTTTTTCGCGTTCCATGTGTCCTATCCTCTCAACAACGCCTTATATACGTTGCGGATGCATCATCCAGTTCCCACACTCTCTGCCAATAAATCGTTATTTATCAATAAACAAGGCCTGATTTTGCGCTCAGGTTTGCGTTATCTGTCTAGCATCCTTTCTCATCGGCATCCTCCAAGGCCTAAAAGCGCGAAAAATAGCTTGCCCGCCATGCATAGGGTGCGTATACTTTCACAATTCCTCGGTAGTTGCCTGAACGCAACTGTTTTCAGTGGTTTTCACATCAACAAATCACAAGGAGGTATGTATGGGAAAAATCAACTTGGGCCGTGTAATTCTCGGCGGTATCATTGCCGGGATCGTTGCAGATCTCTTGGGCTTTCTTGTAGATGGCGTGTTGCTGGCGCCTACATGGGCTGACCAGATGCATAAACTCGGCCGGGGCGAGTTCTCGACAAACCAGTTGATATTGTTCAATCTGCTCGGGCTAGTCTGCGGCATCGTGATGATCTGGATCTATGCCGCTATCCGGCCGCGTTTTGGCGCCGGAGTAAAGACCGCGGTCTATGCCGGCCTGGCGGTCTGGGTTGTGGGTGTGCTGATTCCCAACCTCAGCTTTATGTGGGTGAGTGGCCTTTTTGGACGCCGCCTCACGTCTTACACAACCGCTGGCGCCCTTGTCGAAATCGTCGTCGCCGCGATTGCAGGCGCAGCTGTTTACACGGAATAAGCCTGCTGACTTCGGCCGGACCAGCCCCAATTGACGCATGTTTCTCCCACTGCGTGCAGGCCCAAGTTAGACGGGAGTGCACGCATCTTTCTTTATGCGGCCATGAAAGCTGTTCCATTTTGACCGCATGTCTGTCCAGGCGAAACATTACCTTTGTATTACACTAAGCGTTTTCACTCCTTATACTGGGGAGTGAGTGCCGATGTTCATGGAAGAACGGCAACCAGGTTGCGGTTTGCCCCATACCGGGGAATTTGATACGCTCAGGCCATCTTCAAGCTGAGCGAAAGGAGATTTTTCATCATGGCAGAGGATAACAAAGTTAACGGTCTGGCGTGGTTTTTGGCCGGATTGGGCGTCGGTGCGCTGGTGGGGATTCTGTATGCCCCCAAGAGCGGCCGCGAAACTCGGGAAGACCTGATTGCTGGAGCCCGGGAGGGAACTGAGTACCTGCGTGCCCGCACCCGTCAAGTTGCAGAGCAAATGGGCAATCTGGTGGATCAAGGCAAGGAGCAGATAGGCGAATATGTGGATCGCGGACGGGCGCAGTGGGAAGAGTTTGTAGAGCGCGGCAAGAACGTGGTTACCGAACAAACCGGCCGGGTGACCGCGGCCGTAGAAGCCGGACGCCAGGCCTACAAGGCGCCGCCCCCCGTTCCCAGCGAGCCCAAGCAAAGCTGAGGCGGCGTTTCAGATGGAGACATCTTCCGGGCCGGTTCGATTGTGCCTGGGAGGTATCATTTCATTTGTCCGGAGCCCTGCGCGTCACAGGCGGCGGCTCAAGCGCAGGCTCCGGAGATTACGCTTCCGCCAGGTTTAGGAAGCGCACAATAGAACAGAACCAGAGGCCGTAGATTCACTGAGCGAGACCACTTCAATGCCAATTTCGAAACTGGACAATCAAACTATCCTGCTCGCCTTAGCCGTTGTAATCGGGCTGGCGGTGTTGTTGCAGACCTTCATACTGATGGCATTCGCCATCACCATGAGCAAGGCGACCCGCTCCATCCGGCAAGAGATCACGAGCCTGCGTACCTCGCTTATCCCCGTTATCTTCGACGCGCGGGAAATCATTGCCAGCTCGCGAGATACCCTTATGAGCGCGCAGGACTTTGTCGCCAACGCGCAGGGGTTCCTGAGCCGAGTTTCTCCCAAGGTTGAGGAGACGGTCGGCGACATGGCGGAGATTGCGCGGGGGCTGCGTGCGCAAACTACGCAAATGCAGTCCTCGATAACGGAGATTATTGAAAAAGTGAAGAAGCAAAGCAACCGCGTGGATAGCATGGTCACCGGCGTTCTGGATACCGCTGACCGCGCCGGGGACTTTGTCTCCGATGTAGTCACCAAGCCGGTGCGGCAGATCTCAGGCATCTTAGCGGCGGCCAAGGCGATTATCGAATCGCTAAGCGGGCACAGAGCGCAGCCTCGCTAGAACCGGTTTGCGAGTGAAAGAGACTGGCTCGGTGAACCACCCCAAAGGCCTCGACGAACGATTCCTGCGGAATGGTTCAGTAGGCACGGTAATACTCTAAGCAATCCATCCCCCGCCGACCACCTCATCACCGTCATAAAAAACCGCCGACTGACCCGGCGTGACGGCGCGTTGTGGCTCGTCGAAGGTAGCGATGACCTCATCACTCCCAGCCGGTTCAAGCGTTGCCCAGGCCGGCTCATGCCGGTGGCGAATCTTGATCTTCACACGCATCGGCGCTGTCAGATTCGGAATGGAGATCCAGTTCAGGCCGCGGGCGCGCAGCGTGCGCGTGGCCAGTTCCTCGTCCGCGCCCAAAGTGACGCGATGCGTGGCCGGGTCAATCTCAAGCACATAAAGCGGCGTGGGCGAACTGACGCCCAGTCCCTTGCGCTGGCCTACTGTGAAGTTGAAGATTCCTTCGTGGCGGCCCAGAACCTCGCCGCTCAGAGCTACCAGTTCGCCGGCAGTCTTCGGCAGCCTCCGGCCCTGTTCCTCGAGATAGGCTGTCAAAAATTGCTTGTAGTCGCCGCCGGGGATGAAGCATATCTCCTGCGAGTCGGGCTTCTCGGCCAGCGCCAAACCGTGCTGCCGCGCCGCCTCGCGCACCTCTGTCTTGGTCATTTGCCCCAGCGGAAAGAGCGTGTGAGCGAGCTGCTCCTGCGTCAGGCCGAAGAGAAAATAAGTCTGGTCCTTCGTCAGATCAACGGCTCGCTTCAAAATCCAGCGGTTGCGTGCGTCGTCGTACTCGTTGATCGCATAATGTCCGGTGGCGATGCGGTCCGCGCCTATGCTTTGCGCGGTCTTCAAAAGCTGGTCGAACTTGAGGTGGTTGTTGCAGAGCGAGCAGGGAATCGGCGTGCGCCCGCGGAGGTACTCGGCGACAAAGGGCCGGACAACATCGTCTTCGAAGCGTTGCTGCTGGTTGACGACATAATAGGGAATCCCCAGGTGCTCGGCAACGCGGCGCGCGTCGTATACATCATCTAGAGAACAGCAACGGCCAGCCTTGGGCGTCTCGGGAATGCCTTGCCTGCCGGCCAGCCGTCTCTGATCCCACAACTGCAATGTCAGCCCTACAACCGTGTAGCTCACGCTGGAGGTGCCACTGCCCCCACCGGAGGTGGCGTGAGCGAGCATCGCCGCTACCGTTGAGGAGTCCACCCCTCCGGACATGGCTACTGCAATTGTTGTGTGCTCGGTCATGGGACTCTTCTGTAAGACGTTGTTAGCGGAGTTAGCAAGAACTTCATTAATGGTTCCTCTATCGTCTCTAACTCGCTTCGATGAAACTCACCCCGCCGTCCCCGCCGCCACCGGCGAAATCGCCCGCAAATGTTCGACAGCTTCGGGAACTACCTTCAGCACATAGTCCACATCGGCCTCGGTTACGGTCTTGAGCAGGCTGAAGCGCAGGCTGGCGCGGGCGCGGACCTTGTCCAATCCCATGGCCATCAGCACGTGGCTCGGCTCCGTTGCGCCGGAGTGGCAAGCAGAGCCACCACTTACGGCCACGCCCTTCAGGTCCATGGCAATCACCAGCGCCTCGCCCTCCACCTGATCGAACCAGATGTTGGTCGTGTTGGCCACGCGAGGAACTTTCTTTTCGCCTTCCCAACCACCGTTAACGCCGGTGCCGGAGATCTGCAAGACGCCAGCTTCCAGCCGGTCACGCAGTTTTGCTAAGCGATTAATAGTTCCATCTTCCAGCGAGTGCATGGCCAGCTCCGCGGCCTTGGCCTGGCCCACAATGCCCGGCACGTTCTCGGTTCCGGCTCGCTGGCGTCGCTCATGGCTGCCGCCCACCAGCAGCGGTTCAATCGGAGTTCCGCGGCGCACGAACATTGCGCCTGTGCCCTTGGGGCCGTGCATCTTGTGCGCGCTGATGGAGCAGAGATGGCAGCCGAAGCGGCGCACATCGAATTTGACTTTTCCTGCGCCCTGCACCGCGTCGATGTGGAAGAAGACGCCGGTGTCGGCGGCGATCTTGCCGATCTCCTCCACCGGTTGCAGCACTCCGGTCTCGTTGTTGGCCAGCATCACGCTGATTAGGCGCGTCTGGGGCCGGATGGCGCGCAATATGTCCGTCGGTTCAATGAGCCCGCTCGCTAGAGGCGCCACAAAAGTCGTCTCCACGCCGTGCTGCGCCACGCGCTTGGCTGCCTCCAGAATCGCGGAGTGCTCAATTGAAGTGGTGATAAAGTGATCGCCGGGATGCAGCAACCCGAAGATGGCGGTGTTGTCTCCCTCCGTGCCGCCGGAGTTGAAGACCACCTCGGCATCGTGGCAATTGAAAAACTCTGCCAACGTCGAGCGAGAGTGATCCACGGCGGCATGCGCCTGCTGGCCGTCGAGATGAATCGAGGAGGCGTTGCCAAAGCGCTCCATCCAATACGGGCGCATGGCCTCCACCACCTCTGGCAACAGAGGGGTGGTGGCATTGGCGTCCATATATACGCGCTTCATCGAAAAAAACTCCTCATTATCGATTGTACGTGAAGATCGATTTCGTGCTTACTCCGCTGGCGCTCAATGGACGATTAACAGGCCTCGGCTGTCAAGAACCGGCCCCAATCTGATAAAGTTCCTACACGCGGCTAAAGCCGCTGGAGGAGATTTCATGTTCAAGCTTCCCCGCATTACAGGCTGCATTCTCGGTTGTTGCCTGCTGTTCGCAACACCCTCACTCGTTCTTGCCCAGGCGGCCGCGCCAGCCAAGCCTGCCGTCGGCACGCCCATCCCACCCGCACAGGTCTACGACAAAGTGCTCAGCGTCATGGAGCAGCAGTTCGTCTCGGCCGCCGAAGCCATGCCCGAAGATAAATTCAACTTTGCGCCCCCAGCCAGTCTGGGCGAGTTCAAAGGCGTGCGCACCTTCGCCCAGCAGATCAAGCATGTGGCCGAAGCCAACTACCACATCTTCGGCGGCTCGGAATTCACAGACGCCGATGCCAAGGCAATGACTGATTCGATTGAGAAGCTCACTACCAAGGCCGATATTGTGAAGGCCCTGAAAGATTCCTTCGCCAAGGCCCACGCCTTCGTGAATACGATCACCCCGGAGAACGCCTTTGTCCAGACGGCGCATGGCACGCGCGCCGGTTTGGCGGCCTATGGTATCGCGCATGTCATGGACCACTACGGTCAGTTGGTCGAGTATCTGCGCATGAACGGAATTGTCCCCCCGGCGAGCCGCGGCTCGATGTAGTTTCGTTCGTCAACTGTAAGAAGTGCAGCAAGCCTGCTGGCTCGCTCCAGCACGCAGCTAGCTGAAACCAGGACGCCGCTGTCAATTGCGGCGTCCTGGCTCCTTTTATCTTCCATCAATAGCTGTCGCGTTGCGGATATCGGCTCAGGTGGCGATGCGATCCGTATAGTTTTGCTTGATCCAGTCAAGATAAGCTCCGCTGCGCACGCCCTCCACCCACTCCGGATGCTCCAGGTACCAGCGCACTGTTTTTCGCAGGCCGTTTTCAAAGGCTTCTGCGGGTCGCCATCCCAGCTCACGCGCAATCTTCGAAGCGTCCATGGCGTAGCGCCTGTCATGGCCGGGACGGTCCTCAACGAAGTTGATGAGTTTTCTGCGCGGAGCGAGGCCGGCATCGGGATGCATCTCATCCACCATGTCGCAGATGGCATTGACCACATCGAGATTCCGTCGTTCGCTGTTGCCGCCGATGTGATAGATTTCGCTCACGCGCCCTTTTTCCAGCACCGTGCGAATGGCCGCGCAGTGATCTTCCACATAAAGCCAATCGCGCACCTGGCAGCCGTCGCCATAAACAGGCAGAGGCTTGCCCTCCAGCGCATTCAGGGTCATCAGAGGAATCAGTTTCTCCGGGAACTGCAAAGGGCCATAGTTGTTGGAGCAGTTGGTGGTGATAACCGGCAATCCCCAGGTGCGATGATAGGCCCGCGCCAGGTGATCGGCAGCGGCCTTTGACGCGGCATAGGGGCTATTGGGCGCGTAAACGGCTGTTTCAGTGAAAGGCGGATCGTCCGGCGCAAGCGAGCCGTACACCTCGTCGGTGGAAACATGCAGAAACCGGAACGCTGTTTTGTCCGCCTCCGCGAGTTTCGACCAATAGAGCAATGCCTGCTCCAGCAGCACGAAGGTTCCCAGTACGTTGGTGCGAATGAATGGCTCTGGCGAAGCGATGGAGCGGTCGACGTGGCTTTCCGCCGCAAAGTGAACGATGGCCCTGGGCTGATGCGCCTGCAACAGCGCGGTCACGCGCTCCGCATTGCAGATATCGCCGATCGCCAGCAGGTAGCGCCCATCGTTTGCGAGTGAAGATAAGTTGGCGGGATTACCGGCATAAGTCAGCAGATCGAAGTTGATGACCGGCGAGTGTGTCTCTCTTGCCCAATTCAGGATAAAATTCGAGCCGATAAAACCAGCCCCGCCCGTGACCAGTATCGAATCTCGCAACGGTCCCCCTTACTTCTCGCTGTCCAGCACCCGCATCTGGGCGGCATCGTAGCGGGTACCCGCCACGGCTTCTGCGGGAACCACGGACTCCAGAGCCGCGATCTCCTCGGCAGTTAGTTTCACATCCAGCGCGCCCAGGCTCTCGGCCAGTTGCGTCCGCGTGCGCGCTCCCACCACCGGAACAATGAAGCTTCCCTTGGCCATCACCCAGGCAATCGCCAGCTGCACATGCGTAATCCCCTTGCCGGCGGCGATCTCCTTGAGCTTATCGACGAGTTGCCGGTTTTTCTCCAGATTTGCGCCGGTAAAGCGCGGCAGGTGGGCGCGCAAGTCTCCGGTAGGGGCCGGCTGCGATCCCGAAAGCAGTCCCCGCGACAAAGCGCCATAGGTCGTAGCGCCAATGCCCAGCTCTTTGAGCGTGGGAAAGATCTTCGCCTCCGGCATGCGGCTGACCAGCGCGTATTCAATCTGCAAGTCCGCAATGGGATGCACCGCTGCTGCCCGGCGGATGGTCTCCGGACCGACCTCGGAGAGGCCGATGTGGCGCACATAACCGGCCTTGACCATCTCCGCAATGGCCCCGACGGTCTCCTCGATAGGCACTGTGGGATCCAGCCGCGACGGCCGGTAAATGTCGATGTACTCCACGCCCAGCCGCTTCAGCGAGTAGGCCAGCGCGGTCTTCACCGCCGTGGGCCGCGCGTCAAAACCCAGCCATGCGCCGTTGGGAGCTCTCTGCGCGCCAAACTTCACTGAAAGCAACACCTTCTCGCGCAAAAAGCGTAACGCCCGGCTTAGTAGCATCTCGTTGTGCCCCATACCGTAGAAGTCGCCTGTATCCAGCAGGTTGACGCCCGCGTCGACGGCTGCGTGGATGGTCGCCAGGCTCTCCGCATCGTCCGTCGAGCCATACATCCCACTCATGCCCATGCAACCCAAAGCGATGGGAAAGACCTCGGGGCCGGTCGACCCCAGTTTGCGTCGCTGCGTAGCTGTGGTCATCATTTTCGCTCCCTTCTATCCTGCATCGTAGGATGCGGGCCTCAATCAGGCAAGGGCTGGCCGGGCCTAGGTTTTGGCGGCTATGCCTTTCCAGTATGCCTCCTCCTAAACTCTTGAATCCAGACAAGCTCTTGGCCATCGCCCGTCGCGATACGCTGCCTCTTGTTTTTTCTCTTTCCTTCGCGCCCCGTCTCTGTCATACTCGATAGTGTCCACCCTGTACGGTCCATCCCAACAGTCAAAAAAAGAGGTTGCACCCATGTCGGCAAAGTATGTCTTTGTGACGGGCGGAGTTGTGTCCAGTTTAGGCAAGGGCTTGTCCGCGGCCTCCATCGGCTGCCTGCTTGAAAGCCGCGGCCTGCACGTCAACCTGATGAAGTTCGACCCCTACCTCAACGTCGATCCCGGCACCATGTCGCCCTTCCAGCACGGCGAGGTCTTCGTCACCGACGACGGCGCCGAAACCGACCTCGACCTGGGCCACTACGAGCGCTTTACTCACGCTCCGCTCTCCCGCGACAACAACCACACCACGGGGCGCATCTACGAGCAGATCATTATGAAGGAGCGGCGCGGCGATTACCTCGGCTCCACGGTTCAGGTCATTCCCCACGTGACCAACGAGATTAAGAACGCCATGCGCAAGGTCAGCTCCAATGGCGCCGACGTCACCATCGTCGAAATCGGCGGCACGGTGGGCGACATCGAGTCGCTGCCGTTTCTTGAGTCCATCCGCCAGATGCGCCAGGAGCTGGGCCGCGAGAATACGGTCTTTGTCCATCTCACCCTGGTGCCCTGGATCGCCGCTGCCCAGGAGTTGAAAACCAAGCCCACGCAGCACTCCGTCAAAGAGCTGCTCTCCATCGGCATTCAGGCGGATATCCTGATCTGCCGCTCCGAACACGTCCTGAAGCCCGAGATGAAAAAGAAGATTGCCGCCTTCTGCAACGTCGAGGAGCGCGCCGTCATCGGAGCTATCGATGTGCCCTCCATTTACGAGGTGCCGCTCTGCTATGCCCGGGAGGGCCTGGACGCGCTCATCCTCAAATACCTGCACAAGGAAGCGCCCGAAGCCGACATGACCAGGTGGAAGGAACTGGTCGACCGCTGTTACCACCCCAGAGATGAAGTCCACATCGCCATCGTCGGCAAGTATATGGAGTTTGAGGACAACAGTAAGTCGGTCTATGTGGACAGTTATAAGTCGCTCAAGGAGGCGCTGACCCACGGCGCCGTCTCGCAGAATCTTAAACTCGAAATTACATGGGTAAAGGGCGAGGACCTGGAGTCGAAAACTCCCGATGACCGGAGTTATGAATCGAAGTTAGAGAGATTTGACGGCATTCTGGTCCCCGGCGGCTTCGGCAAGCGCGGCATCGAGGGCATGTTGAACGCCATCCGCTACGCCCGCGAGAAGCAGGTTCCTTACTTCGGCATCTGTCTTGGCATGCAGACCGCCTGTGTCGAATATGCCCGCAATGTCCGCGGTCTCACGGGCGCCAATTCCACCGAGTTTGACCTCGCCACACCGCACCGCATCATCTATAAGCTCCGCGAGTTGACTGGCGTTGAGGAGATGGGCGGGACCATGCGGCTGGGCGCCTGGGACTGCGTCCTGAAAGAGGGCTCGCTCGCCGCGCGCGCCTATGGCGTAACCCAGATCAGCGAGCGTCACCGCCATCGCTACGAGTTCAATCGCGAATACGAAGCGCAGCTTACCGGAGCCGGCCTGCGCATCAGCGGCGCAACTCCCGATTCAACTTATGTCGAGATCGTCGAGATTCCCGGCCACCCGTTCTTCCTCGGCTGCCAATTCCATCCCGAGTTCAAATCCAAGCCGCTGGAGCCTCATCCACTCTTCCGCGAATTCATAACTGCCAGTTACAAGAACCGTCAAGAGAGGCTAGCTCACGAATCTAGCGAGACCCCAAGTCTAATTAGTACGCTGTCATCCTGAGCGATGAAGCGAAGCGCAGGGAGTCGAAGGATCTGCATTTATTATTCTCTTCGTCATCATCCATCGAAATGCTTTGTGTCAAGTCACGATTTCACAAGTTACGGAATAGTGCCAATGGTGTAGCACGAAGCGTCAGGGCACGACTTTAGTCGTGCCGCTGAAGTCAATAAAAACAGCGGGTTTTAACCCCTGAGGGATTGCAAACGAGACATCGTAGCCATTTATGAAACACGCTCTAGATAGCAGCCAAACGTACCGTATCCATCGGATAAAGGGCATTGCGGCGCGGTTTATTGGGATCGTAGAGAACAGTGACGATCGAGCCTTCCGCCACCGGCTGACCGGAGAAATCCTTGCCCCGGCACAGGCCGCCATACGGCAGTGGAAAGTCGTAATACAAGAAGTACCCGCTCATGCGGCGTCGACTTCCTTCTTTGCAGCGGGTCACAACACCACGAGCCGGTTTTCCCCGCGCCAGAAGGCGGAACCGGGGCCACACGAATGAAGAAAACGTGACCGCGAAAAGTAAGGGAAACACCAGGACAAGAGAAATTGCCAGCAAAATAAAAGACCAATTGTTTCCGGAATTCGGCGGATCTGTCTCCGGGCATGTCTTGGTGGGATCGGAAGGCAGATAGCGAATTGCCAGAGGCGACCCTACCTGAAGTTGTTGCCAATGCTGCGATGCAATGTAGGAGCCACTGTGGTAGCCCCGACCGTCTACGGTGTAGTCGTAGTTGACGCGGTCACGCCCCAGGGCCGACCATAGCCGCGTCACCGTGGCCTCGGTTTCACGCCCCTCGGCCGTTAGACGGCGAGTGAGCGAATCATTCTCGGCCTGTCGGCGCAACTCAGGGGTACAAAGTTGGGCGGTCATTACCACCCCAAAGACGATGCTAGCCAAGGCCATCACGCAATAAAAGATTCCGGTGACGGTCAGTCGAACTGGGCGTGGCAGGGGTCGGTCCAGCTCTTGAGGACAGCTCCAATTCTCGTTCGTATTTTCTGCCAACATGACACGAACATCATAGCAGTCATCCTTCTTGGCTCGATCTTATATGCGGTCCAGGATATTCGCCTTTTCGAGGCATTGGGGAACCCATTCTGTAGATCAATCGACGGAAGGAAATGCCCTACCCCAGCAGCACCGCTCCCTTCACCTTCGATTCAATATAAGGCTTCGTCTTGCCCTCTACAGTCACTTTGTTGGCACGTAATAACTTTTCTATACCCCTAAGAATGATTGCCCGCATGGTTGTGCCTTCTAACCTGGCGCGGGCCTTCAACCAAGCATGAATTTCGTCCGGGATGTCGAGTGTTACGCGCATCGGTTTTCGTTTCTTTAATTGGCAGGGCAGTCCGTAGGCTACACTCTCAATCTTCGGGAGTTTTTGATTTTCTGTTATGGCGGTAGAGCAAGCACATCCGCCGAAAATGACAAATGGCCGCTCATTTCGTGAGTCCATTAGTATAAAAATCCATACAAGTCTTTATTTATCTTGCAGATGCCAGAAATCTATGGAGCCGAAGATCGGACTTGAACCGATGACCTGCTGATTACGAATCAGCTGCTCTACCAACTGAGCTACTTCGGCCTTCCTTTTGAGATTGTACCGTTGCGCTTCTCTTCGGTAAAGTTTCGCTGGAAGCTAGCCAGTCTCATCCGTCGCGCTTTCGTGACAGGTTTACGCCGCGGCCGGCGCTTGCAAGTCGATCTGAATCGAAGGCGGTTTAAGCAGCGTGTTGTGAATCAGGCAGTGGTGGACGGCCTGCTCCACTCCGGCTCTGTCGGCATCGCTAAGCGCCAACGGGATCTTGACCTCAATCCGGAAAAAATCAAGCCGCGCCGGGGGACCGGCCTTGGCTGCCGTCACTCGCACCGATGTTCCCTCGCGCGGCAATCCCTTTTTCTTGAGATAGGCCAAGGCGTAAAAGGCCGCGCATGTGCCCAGAGAAGCCAGAAAAAGTTCCGGCGGCGTCATGCCCTCATCGCTGCCGCCATTTTCGGCCGGCTGATCACATACCAGAGAGTGCTTTCGCGCCGCGACCTCCATCTTCACATCTTTCAAAAACGTTACATTGACTTCCATCGTCATTTCCTTTCAACATCCATGGTCATTTTACTTCCGGGCGCTGCCTTCCGGCGTCAGGCTCACGCACGCTTTACAATCATACCCGTGAGCAACTCATTTGAAATCGGCCCGGTCCACGTGGGCGAGGGCCGTCTATTCCTGATCGCCGGGCCCTGCGTCATCGAGTCCGAGGCCCACGCGCGCCGCATGGCCGAGGCTATTCAGCGCATCGCTGCTGACCTCGGCCTTCCCTACATCTTCAAGGCCAGCTATGACAAAGCCAACCGCACCAGCGTGAAGAGCTTTCGCGGTCCCGGCCTGGTCGAGGGCACGCGCATCCTCGCCCGCCTGGCCAAAGATACCGGCCTGCCGGTTCTGACCGACGTGCACGAGCCATCCCACTGCGCAGTAGCCGCCGAAGCTGTGGACGTTTTGCAGATTCCCGCCTTTCTCTGCCGCCAGACTGATCTGTTGGTGGCCGCGGGCAAGACGGGCCGCGCTGTGAATATTAAGAAGGGCCAGTTCGTCGCTCCATGGGACATGATCCATCCTCTCGAAAAGCTTCGCTCTACGGGCAATGAGCGCGTCTTCCTCACTGAGCGCGGCTCAAGCTTCGGCTACAACACTTTGGTGGTTGACTATCGCTCCCTGGCGGTGATGCGCAATCTCGCGCCGGTGGTCTTTGACGCCACGCATTCCGTGCAGCAGCCCTCGGCGGCCGGCGGTGTGAGCGGCGGCCAGCCGGAGTTCATCCCGCTACTGGCGCGCGCCGCAGTGGCAGCCGGCATTGATGGATTGTTTTTAGAGGTGCACGACGACCCGCCCAACGCCAAATCCGACGGCGCCAACGCCTTGGACCTCAAGCTGCTCAAGCCGCTGCTCGAAAAGCTGCTGGCGATTCACCGTGCGGCAAGCGTGGAATAATATGCGCAAAATCGCGGATTGGCTCAGACAGAACAGGCTTGGAATCATTCTTTTGCCGTTGCTGGCATCTGCCGCCTGCATTCTGGCCGAAAAAATTGCAGCGATGATCAGCAGCAATGCGTTCCGCGAAATTGCCACTGGCCTCCGCACTCCTCCGGGGCTTTACTTCTGGGAGAAGGTCTTCCTGTTCCGATCGGATCTGCTCTGCGTCTTTGCTCTTATCCCGCTAGCCTTTTGCGTGCTGACCTTCCGCCTGTCGCCGCGCCTGAGAATCTTCATCTCCATCGTTGCCGCGCTCCTGCTCGAATTATTCGTCACCGTCGAACTCATTGCGTTAACGACGACCAATACCTTCGCCTCCCTGAGAGTGCTTTGGTTTGATGCAATGTGGATCATCAGGAGTCACGAAACCGCCTTTGCTTCCCATCCAGGCATCACGATTCTGTTGATAGCTGCGGGCCTGGTCCTTGCCGGGCTTCTGGCGGCCATCACGCTGGTTGCCTACAAAAGAAACACGCGCTGGTTGAATCATGCTGTTCTGGCGGCTTTTAGCTTGGGGATTGCGACAACATTCATCGCATACATCCCCAGGGTGCAAGCCATGCCGTGGTCGCAATCTCTCCTGCAGAGGGCGGCTTCCACGGCATTCTTCGAAAACGAAGTGTACTTTGGGTCTCATGGTCACAGCGCGCAGGAGTTGCTGCAAACATACCGCCAGGCCTCGCATGTTCCCGCGCCGCATCCAACGGCTTTTACCGGAAGAGCGAAACATTACAACATCATCCTTGTTGTGATGGAGTCCATCTCGGCGCAGGTTTTTGACCCTGCACACGATTCACTGAGTGATATGCCGAACGTCCGGCGTCTCCGCGATCACTCTTTTCTGCTGGGACGCCACTACACCAGTTATCCCCTTACTGACAACGCGGCCTTCTCCATCTTCACTTCGCTGTATGTGAGCCGGCAGTGCGGCATCGTTGAACATCCAGTCGAGATTCCGGGGCTGATTCGCAACCTGCAAAAGGAAGGCTATCAGACCGCTTACTATGGCTTCGTCTGGAATATCCCGCAGCGCCGCGATGATCTGATGCTCGCCAGCCTGGGTTTTCAGAAGATTGCCTCCGCGCACATAGACCCGAAGATTGATCAGATCGGGAAAGCAACCTTTTTCGGCCCGGTGAAATACGTTGAAGCCAACGACCGTCGCGGGCTTCTCGCGATGCGGGAAGATATCCGCAGCTGGACGGCCAGGGGGCAGAGGTTTGCCGCTGCCTATTTCCCGGAAATTGGGCATGATCCATATCGAGGACTCGACGGGCAACCCTCCATGTCACTCCTGGAGCGCGGCCATGCGCTGGCGGTATATCAGGATGCATGGCTGGGCGAATTGCTCAACGAGTTGCAGCGCGACGGAGCGCTGGAGAACACCATCATTGTTATCACCAGCGATCACGGAATGCGCTGGACCCCGGGGGCAAGAGAAGGTGAGGTTGTTCTGGTTGCGCGGGGTCTGCTGGAAGACATTGAGTTGCGTGTTCCCATGCTGATTTATGTGCCCGGAGTCCTTCAACAGGCGACGATCATTGACTCTCCAACCTCTCATATTGACATTACCCCGACGCTGCTCGACCTGCTGGGAATCTCGGCAGGCCGGGAAAATGAGCAAGGCCTGCCTGTCTATGATCCTGAAATTAGTCAGCGCCGCCTCTTCCTGCAGATGGATATGTTTGGAGCATCGGGTTATCACTACGGCGGAAGCTACTATTCGCGCAGCGCGATGGGCTTCACTTATAAAAGCCCGACGATGGATTTTGAGAATGGCATGATGAAGTTCGGCAACAAGGAAGTGGAAGAGGTTGGGAATATTCTGGCGGCGCAGGAGGCCAACCAAAACGCTATCCTCAGCGCTGTGCTCGATCGGAAATAATTTCATTTGTTGTGAGGAAGGGCGGGGGCCTTTTTTCTCCGCCTCCGGGCACAATCCGGCATGGATCGTTTCCCCGTAGCACCTCCTGATAGCATTTCCCTATGTTTTTCAAATCAATTCGAATCTCTCATTGGGCCGCGCTGCTGGCCGGCGCAACCCTGTTTCTGGGAGCGGCCTTCACGCTTTCCGCGCCGGCGCAGACTCAATCTTCCCCTGCTTCTGGGCGCTCAGCCATTGAAGAGGTGCTCAAGGGGTTCAACCGCAGCCATTCTCTGGGCCAGGTGGCTATCTCCCCGGATGGCAAGCGACTGGCGTGGACTGAGAGGAACAAGGAAGGCGCGGAGATCCGTGTAGCGCCACTCGGCGACCTGGCCAAGAGTGAGCGGGTGACGGCGGCCACCAGGCCGGAACAGCATTGCCACGAAGGCAAGATTGCGTGGGCGCCAAATGCGCAAGCGCTGGCTTTCTTCTCAGATTGCGCCAGGCCAGGCCAATCTGATCTTTATCTGATCCAGCAAGGCAGCCCTCCGCGGAGGCTAACGGAGTTGAAGGGCTATGTGGAGGCTCCGGCCTTTTCGCCGGATGGAACGCGTGTGGCCTTTCTTTATGTGGAAGACGCGACCCGGCCAGCTGGTGCGTTGGCTGCCATGAAGCCGCAAACGGGTGTTATCGACGAAGGAAGCGCGGAGATTGAGCGGGTGGCTATCGTTCGTGTCAATGCATCAAAACCTGAAATCACGGAGTGGGCGACTCCAGCCGATCTGCATGTGTACGAGTTCGACTGGCGGCCTGACGGGCATGGACTGGCATACATTGCCGCCGATCCGCCGGGTGAGAACAACTGGTGGGTGGCAAAGCTCTATACGCAGGATTTGAACGGGGCCCCCAACGACAGGTCTTTGTCGTTGGGGTGGGTGAACGGTGAGCCCAGGACGATTCTGGCTCCCGCCGAGATTCCCGGCCCGCTGCATGGGTTGCAGATTGCCGTGCCGCGCTGGTCGCCGGACGGCAAAGAGATTGCCTTCATCGGCGGCCTGATGAGCGACCAGGGAGTGACGGGCGGCGATGTGTGGATCATTCCTGCAGCCGGTGGCCAGCCAACCGATCTGACGCCGGGAAGGCCGAGTTCACCCGCCTGGATCGAATGGGATGACAATAAGAACCTCTTTGCGACTGAACTGGCGGGCTCGCAGAGCAAGCTTATAGGGATACATCTTGAGAACAATGCCGCGTCAGGCCAGCCCGTTGTTACGGCGACCACCACATACTTTCACATTTCGGCCGCGATCGGCGACGGCCGAATGGAGATGAGCCTTTCGGGCACGGCAGACCGCTCGTACTTCGTCTTCATCGCCAGCAGCTTCAGCCTTCCGCCCGAAGTTTTCTATGCCCGTACGAAGCTGCCGCCCGAGGTCCATTCGGCCGACATTGCTCCGATCGGGTCGATGAGCCGCATCAACGAAGGCATCGAGCCGGCGTGGGGAACTACCGACTCGATTACCTGGAAGAGCGACGGCTTTAACGTACAAGGCTGGCTGATGATGCCCAAAGACTACGATCCGGCCAAAAAGTATCCGATGATTGTCGAGGTGCATGGCGGGCCGGCCGCGGCCACAGTGCCGCATTGGGGTTTTGGCGGACTGAACGCCGCCACATTTTCTGCTTTGGGTTACTTTGTTCTGATGCCTAACCCCCGCGGCAGCTTCGGCCAGGGCGAGGAGTTTACCCAGGCCAACCGCAAGGACTTTGGTTATGGCGATCTGCGCGACATCCTGGCCGGGGTGGACGCGGTCGAGGCGGAATACCCGGTGGACCCCGGACGGGTGGGTATTACCGGCTGGAGCTACGGCGGATTCATGACCATGTTCGCAGTGACCCAGACACAGCGATTCAAGGCGGCGGTGGCGGGCGCGGGGATTTCCAACTGGCAGAGCTACTACGGCGAAAACTCCATCGACCAGTGGATGATGCCGTATTTTGGCGCCTCGGTCTACGACGATCCAAAGGTCTACGCCAAAAGCTCGGCCATCAATTTCATCAGGAAGGTGACGACGCCGACATTGGTGGTGGCGGGAGAACGAGACGGCGAATGCCCTGCGCCCCAGTCCTTCGAGTTTTGGCATGCGCTGAGAGACCGGCACATCCCTACGCGGCTCGTGGTTTACCCGAATGAGGGGCACGGTATTGCCGACCCTGTCCACCGCCGGGACATGATGGAGCGGGCGGCTGAGTGGTTTGCCCGTTACATGCCGCCCGCTCCCTGAGGCGGACCCAAACCCGGGACCTGCTCCCCATTTGGAGGTGGCGGAGTCTATGAAAAAGCGGGAGGGGGGTACTTCGCCCGGCAGCCAGCCGGAGACCACCCCGCCCTGATACACTTTTCCTTGGAGTTTTGTAGGAGTGTCTCGTCACCCTGCTGCATGTTGAGCGTGGCGCTGGGAGCCGGTCAGTAAAACGGTTTTCACCGGCGGCAGGCCAGCCACAGCGCGCTAACGGACTGCTCCAGAGAGAGTTATCCAGTTTCTGTTGCCTATTCGATGCTGTGCAAACAGGCTTTTTCTTCCACCCTGGCGACCAAGACGTGTCGATTGAGACTTCGGAAGATTGAGCCGCTTGACATTGATATTCGCGGGTGGCGGAAAGCGGGAAGTTTGCTATAACCCATTTTTTCCGATGATTTCGGGAGTGACCGTTCTGCGGCTCGACAAGGCGGGGCGGGGAGGATTCATGCGGCGGTTCTTAACGCTTATTTGTTTGTTGTGCCTGTCCATTCCAACTGGGATTTCAATCTCCGGTTGCACCCGCAACCCGGGCTCAAACTACTGTAATGGACTGGGCTACGGGCTGAAGATCACAGACGTGGCCACACTCACACTGCCACCCGCGACCACGGGCATCTCCATGGCCTTCGGGCAAACGTACCAGGTAACTAGGCCGACGGCCTTTACCTGCAAGGGTACAGCGGCCACCGTCGCTACATTAACCTACGGCACCACTAACAACCAGTTGGTGGACATCTCTCCGACAGGCAACATCTGCGCCGGAACCTGGAACAGGAACTCGGGCGGCGGCATCGCCGACTACACCATCTGCAACCCGCCGAATCCACTGCCATCCACCGGCGGCCTGCCTTACGGCGTGGCTTACATCACGGCTTCCAGCCAGTCGGTGACATCCAACCCGGTAGCGGTGTTTGTGCATGCCCAGGTGACATCCGTCAGCCTTGTCACAACACCATCGTCTTCCTCGTCCTCATCCGCGCAGCAGTGTTTCTCGCAGGGCGCCCAGGCTACGCTCGACGCGCAAGCTTGCTTTGTGATCAACAACACGCAGTATGAACTCTGCGCGCCATCTTCGGTGACCAGCAATTATGCTTGCCCGCTGCCTGCTGGTGTGACCTCTGTCCCCACCTGCACGGCCTCCATCGGTACACTCAGCTACAGTGTGGGCACCTCTCAAGTTGCCAGCGTGACCACCAACACCTCCTCAAACCAGGTGACCATCACAGCCATGCAGCCAGGCACCACGGCCATAACAGCTTCAGTGGCGGGTTCGGGTTCTTCGGCCGGCTATTTCTCCACCTGTCCGCCTGCATCCATTTCGGTAACTCTGGCCAACGGCGGCACGACAGGCACCATCACCCAGGGCGTGACGCAGAATTTGACCACAACCATTCTCGACACTCAAAAAAACCCAATTACTGGCGTCACCCTGACCTACGAGTCCACCGACCCAATCGACATCACGGCGGGCAGCGGAGGAGCCATTACTACGTCATACCCCGGTGTGGCTTCGGTCTATGCCGTCTGCCTGCCGCCTAGTTGCAATCCCGCACCGATTAATGAGGTTGGCGTCTTCGGCACGGGCCTTCCTGTTTCATCCAACCAGGTAACCATCACCACGCCCGGCACGGCCAGTGACTACATCTGGTACGCTGCTCCCGGCCAGTCGCAGTATGTCGTCCCCGTCGAGCTGCTCACAGGCACGGTCGGTTCCACGATTCGCCTGCCGTACGTGCCCAACTCGATGGTGATGGACCGCGCGGGCATCAATATCTACTTTGGCTCATCCCACGAGCTGATAGCCGTCACCACCTCAAACAACGCAATTACTACGCAGGCAACATCCGTTCCAGGCGTGGTGCTGGCCGTATCGCCTGACGGTACGCAATTGCTGATCAATGACCAGGAGCGCCAGCTCTTCTATCTCTACAGTGTCTCCGGCCAAAGCTATACATCCTATGGCGGCATGGGCACGGCAGCTACCTGGACTCCCGACTCGCACACGCTCTACATTGTCGACAGCGCGACTCTGGGTGCCCCTCACAGCGACACGCTATACGTCTATAGCCTGAACACCGGCTGGACCAGCAGCTTGTTGGCCTGCTCTAGTTCGGATCCCGCGAAACAGAAAATGCCGTACTGTGATCCAAGCTTGGGAATAACGCCGTCGAATGGCGCGCAAAGCCTAGCGGTTACCATTCCCAGCGTAGGAGCGTTCATCAGCGGGAACCCCACTGTAGCCCACACATGGTGCCCTTCCGGCACGGTGGGCAATTATGCCAGCATGCTCTTCTATCCACAGAGCGATTCCGTTGCCGTGCAAACCGATGTGCTGGCTGCCACTACCGATGGCCTGCACATTCTGGGCGGGGCTTATAACTCCATCACGAGCGCAGTCACGCTCAACGACATCGGAGTCTCAATTCCCACGACAGTGTGCCCAGGGGTCGGCGTAAACGCTCCTCCAATAAGCGGAACGCTCTCAGCGCTCTCCATCGGTCCCTGGCTCAACACGACTACACCGCTGACTCTCGACTCCACCAAGGTAAGCGCAACCGCCATCAACCAGGTGGTTGCCTCGCCGGAGTCCAATCTAGCGTTCATCACCTATACGGCGGAAGCGGCCAATATCAAGGCCCAGTTGCCGTACTACGTGCCCAACAGCAGCGCAACCAGCAGCAGCAAAAGCGCGCCAGGCACGTTAGGGTATCTCACGCTGAGCGACTGCCTACCAACGCTGCCGTCTGGTGCGCCTAACCCTGCTTGGCCGTGCAACTCCACGATTGTGGCTCCCGTGGCTGGCGCGTTTACCCCGGACAACGCTCTCTTCTTTGTCTCCACTGCGGGAGACAACATGATTCACTACATCAGCGTCCCCTTGGTCACAACCAACCCGGCCAATGCGGACACCCAGCAGATCAGCCCCAACCTTCCGGCCTGCACACCCCCGCCCCCCCTTGGCACGGGCACCGACCTCGGGTGTACGTATTCAGGGCCAAACCCCAGCACTGCCATCGTTCCGGCCACGGCCATTGTCGTCAGGCCGCGTACCACCACATAACGAGGAGCATTCAGCAGCAAGCAAACGAGGCCGGCCACGCGCCGGCCTTGTTGCTTTCCGGCTTCATTTAACTTCAGCGCATAGTATTAAGATTCTTTGCATTCAGGACAAGCGGTCAATTTTCCCTTGCGCGCACGTTAGAATCAAAGCATGATTAAGGGGATTTCCTTTCTTCGTTCCGCGGGCAGCCGGGCAGCCTATGACCGGCTTTCTAGCTTCTTTACCGCGCTGGGATTTGCACCCGGCAAAGGGTGGAACGAAGACAACAGCCGCGGCGCCGCCTTTCTCGCGCCGTTGGGCAACCTGGAGTTTGTTGACGGCCAGTTTCCTTCTACAGCCGATGTGCTGGTGGAGGTGACTGCTCTGGACGCCGTACACCAGGCCGCCGCAGCATGGCTGCGCGCGCAGGGAGGCGAAGAGGCCGTTGCGCGCCTCTCCGCCATCACGGAAACCCACTGGAAGTCGCGCCTTTTCACCGTCGAACCGGAGCCGGGATTTTCTTTTTCATTTTGGGCATGGACTGATCCACAGCGCGGCAAGCCAGTGGCCGTCGAGGGCGATCTCTCCGCCTCCGGCATGAAATTTGCTATTGTCGTCTCCCGCTGGAATGCGGTCATCACCGAGCGGTTGCTCGAAGGTGCGCTCGACGCCTTGTTGCGCAGCGGCGCAAAGCGCGCCGACATCGAGGTGGTTCGCGTTCCCGGCACGTGGGAGATTCCCGCCGCTGCCCGCTCTCTCGCCAATCAAGGCCGGGTTGACGCCATCATTCCTCTAGGATGTTTATTGCGGGGCGAAACCGCCCACTACGAGGCCATCTACAACGAGGTGGCGCGCGGCCTGGGCGAGTCGCAGCAGGAGACCGGCATTCCCCACAGCTTTGGCGTGCTCACCTGCGAGACGCTGGAGCAGGCCCTCAATCGCGCCGGCATCAAAGCCGGCAACAAGGGTTTCGAGGCTGCTATCGCGGCCATCGAGATGGTCAGCCTCACCCGCAAGCTGCGGCAAGGTGAGTTGAAAGGCGGCCATTCGTGACCGCCGCACCGCATCATGGGTCGGGACGCCGCAAATCGCGCGAGCTGGCCATGCAGATGCTCTATCAGGCGGAGATAGGCAAGCAGACACCCGATCAGGTACGCGCCAACTTCTGGAAGGCCGCCGATGAAGTTGAACCAGAAGTCCGCAGCTTTGCCGAAGAACTCTTCCGCGTGGCCGTCGAGAACCAGGAAAAAATAGACGAACTGCTCGTAGCCAACTCCAAGCACTGGCGGCTGGAGCGCATGCCCGCCGTGGACCGCAACCTCCTGCGCATGGCCGTCGGCGAGATGCTGGGCTTCAAGGAAACGCCCTTTCCCATCGTCATCAACGAAGCTTTGGAAATCGGCCGCCGCTACTCCGCTCCTGAATCCATCAACTTCCTCAACGGAATGTTGGACGCAATTGCCCGCGGGCTAATCGGCAAATAAGATGTCCGTAAGCCGAAGGGTTCTGGCAACTTCCGGCTATCAAGCAAGTTCCTGCCGTTGAAACATCTTTGATTGCATAGAAAAGGCACTCACTCAATTGTCAGGGCTTACTAATACACCGGATGCGTTGAAATGTCTTTGATTGCATAGAGAAAATGCTTGTTGCCCATGGCAGCAGAGACGTACAGCCTGCTTCGAGTCGAGTCAACGCCTATGCTCAAGGGACTCACTCCCACTTCAAGCGGGAACGTGGTAATGAGGTCGCCTGTAGTGAGATTCCTTACCTCGACGGTTGATTTGACGGGATTGCTCAGGTAGAGGTGGCCGAGGGCGTGATTGACTCCCACCCCGCTAGGAGAGTACTCCAGGGGGACACTGAAGGTGATCACTTCCGGATCGGGCACCCCATCGACAATCTGCAAAGTGGTGTCTGATATTGCATAAAGTTTGCCGGTGACAGGGTCGATAGCCTGGACGACTCCAAAGGCATTATCGGTGACCTCAAAGGTCTCCGGATTCACTCTTCTTGAGACTCCTGAGGGGCCGACATAGAGCCTTCCCGTCACGGGATTGACAATTGCCGGTCCTAGAACGCCGCCAGTTCGGATTGGTCCAGAGATAAGGGTGAAATTGTCCGCGTCAAACACAAAGACAGGGTCGCTGCCTCCTCCGCACTGGTTGGCCACCCACGCTCTTCGTCCTTTATCGTCTAATGTGGTCGAGACTGGGCAGCCCTCGCTCACAGGAACGGTGATAACTTCCAAATTGTCGAGGCCTCCGCGGACAATTGAGCTTCCACCGTAGACGGTCGCGGCCCAATAGTTGCCGGTCTTGGTATCGACACTGGCTCCGCTCCCGGTGCCGGCTGCTCCTCCCTTGAACGTACTCCCGTCGATGACAAACACTTTCTGGTTGTCGGAGGCTCCGCCGCTCACATAGATTTTGTTCAACTGGGCATTTACCGCAACGCTACAACAGGCGTTTGACGGCACGGGCACTGTGGCCAAAGTCGTCTGGGCTGCGGCATAGACGGCAAATGAAACGATGAACAGTAAAGTCTGTGTGCCTATGCGCGCCGTTCTTGCTGTGAATGTTTCTCTCGCTCTCATCTCGCAATTACTCCTTTTGGCATCGCAATTTTCCCAGTTTATGATCAATCCTGAGTTGTTTAGTCAGCGCTTTCCATCAGCCAATAATTGAAGCCGTCCACGATGGCCATCAGCGCCGCCTGGTTCAAATCGCTGCTCACCCCCGCGGTTTTCCATGGTTCGCGGCCGTCCGCGTGGAAGCTGACCGTGACGCGGACGTAGGCCGCCGTGTCATGTGCGGATACATCAAGGGCTTCGACGCTGAACGTGCCTAGTCGCATTTGTGCAATAGCCGGGTACCACTTTTCCAATTCGTGCCGCATGGCCTTGGTGAGCGCGTCCACTGGACCGGCGCCCTCTGCTCGCGTTACCGTCACGGTGGAGTCGCCAATGGACAATAACATCGAGGCCTGAACGTACCGGTTCTTCGTTTCGTCGGATTCGTCCAGAACTCTCCAGCTTTTGATGCTGAAGCGATTGCGCAGTGTATTGAGCACCCTCATGCAGGCCAGCCGGAACGAAACATCACTTGCCGTGAAGCCGCCTCCATCGATCATCGCCTGGTTGGTGTCGATCAAAGTCTGCGCCTGGTGGGAGCTTAGGGGTACCCCCAGCGCCTTGGACAACAAAACAATATTGGCTCTTCCCGATTGGCTGTTCACTCCGATGAACGGTTTGGCGCCCACTTTTTCCGGATCGCACCAGAGGTAAGCTCCCGGGTTTTTTCCTTCGCTGCTGCCATGCATGCCGGCCCAGGTGCCAAAAGCGCCCGGCCCAACAATAGGAACGCCATGCGGCGGCTCCAGTCCGAAGGCCGCGTAAGCCGAATCTGCCAGGTTGGTAAGTTTGTGGAGCGACTCGGGAGCGACGAACTCAGCTTCGCCTCTGAGTTGCATGCTGCCAATCACGGTAGTCAGGTTCACATTGCCGCAGCGTTCACCCGTTCCAAGAAGTGTGCCCTGAACTTGAATAGCGCCGGCAAGTATGGCAGCGCGCGTATTTGCGACTCCGAGACCGCGGTCTGTGTGACCGTGAAATCCGATTTTTGCCGCGGGATAACTCCGCGTGAGGCCGCCAATGACCTGGGCGACTTCTTCAGGGCTGGCGCCGCCGGTGGTGTCGCACACAACCAACCGGCTGATCTTCTGGCGAACGCACTGCTCGGTCAAATGGTTAAAGTACTCCAGGCTGCGCTTGCGCGAATCGGTTTTGCAATCGTTGCCATATTCGTCGCGGCCGCATGCGGCGTCCATGGCGTGTTCGAGGTCCACGATCACTTCAAGCCCGTGCTCATGAAGGCACTCAATCGTGTCATACGCCATCAACAGGCTTTCTTCCGGCGTTGCCTCCAGTGACCTTCTTACATCCAGCAGCCTGGACTTGACGACAATCACTGCGACAGGGATGCGTTTCTTGTGGGCGATCATGAATTGCAGGTCGGGCCATTCCTGAACCTTGGCGCCTCGGCCGCGCGTTCTGCCGAATAACGCCAGTTTCATAGCCTTGGTGTCAACGGAATCGAGTGCGCTTGCTAAATCACCCACAAACCGGTTTGCGCCGGCAAAGCCGATCTCGGCATACTGGACGCCGAAATCCGCCATGCGCTGAAGCAGGTTGACCGCATTCGGCACGGAAATTTCAATATTGGGCTGTTGCATTCCGTCCCGTAGGCTGGTGTCAAACAACTCGACTCTTCTGGTTACAGCTTCCCTCATAGGCACCTGCTGTTGATTGGGAATATGTTCTTGACTGGGGTTGTCCTGCAAGCAGGCTTCTGCTTTTCATCATACCCCAGTTAGGTATTCAAAAGCGTATCGCAGTTACGCAGACGCCCCTGTGCGTGCTATTGGGCGGAGTAGAAAGCGAACAACTCTTGTGTGGCAAACAGGCTCTACCGGCAAGCCTCGCCGGGCCGGTCGAGCACGTCGTTGGTTCTTGCCCGGTGGTCCTCCTGCACCACGGCTCCCGACTTTAGCACCAGCCTTCCCTCCTGGCTGAGCAGTTCATCGATTTCAAAGTCCGCTGCCACCGGCGCTCCATCCACCGTACGCGCGCAGTACCAATCCTTGCCGTAGGGAGTGCCGTTGCGATACCACCTTTGGCAAGCGATTACGGATTTATCGGGGCTCAGGTCGCACTGGAACCAGAGATACAAGTCGCCCTTGCCTGAGCCGGCCAGCGCAAAGGCGTATACGGGAACCTTGCCTGGCCGCTTGTGAGCGTAGGCGGCATCAATAATCGGCCTGCGCACCTCGCGGATGCAGCCTGCATCCCTGAAATTCTCGTATGTTGACCCGCGCTCCAGCTTCATTACCGGGCCATCGGGAGGCATGACCCACACAAACCGCTGGCTGAATCGAATCTGAACCTGCTTCCCGGCGAGCTCCTCCAGGCCGGAAAACTTCTTTTCGTGGCGGAAGCTTCTGCCGTCCGCGACCAAAACCTGATCGCCCTGCCTGAAGCAGAAGGCGCTGGCTGGCTCGGCGTTCTCCGAGCATCCGTTGCGGCAGGGCTGATAATCCGCCGTCTCCACCAGCGTCGCCGCTGAAAACCCCTTTGCTTCTCTGGCGGAAGCGCCAGGGATAAGGCTCAGAGCCGCGCAGGCGGTAAGGAAAATCATCAGCAAGAACCGGAAACTCCTGCCCGTGCTGGCCAGATGGGAGAGCCTGAATCGAATCGGGATCGATAATTGCATCATGCGCTTTAAGGTACTACTGCCCATTCCCGTTTCGCAAACGCCGGCGGCATCCTCGCGTCGTCCCACCGCTCCAAATCAGATATTTGGCCTCTTATACAGTCCGCCCCTGCCGTTATCTGATACCCTTTCTTTCGCATGGAATTCAAGAATCTTCGCCTCGATAAACGCCCTCCGCTGGCTGTCGTCACCATCGACCGCCCCAAAGTGCTCAACGCCCTCAGCGCCGAGACCTTCGCCGAGCTTTCAGAAGCCTTCGAGGGGCTGGCCGCGGACCCCGAAATTCGCGTAATTCTCGTCGCCGGCGCGGGCGGCCGCGCCTTTGTGGCCGGGGCTGACATCCGCGAACTGGTCTCGCTCACCCCCGAAGAAGGCCGCTCCTATGCCCTGCGCGGACAAGGCGTCTTCCGCCGCATAGAAACCCTGGGCAAACCGGTCATCGCCTGCATCCAGGGCTTTGCCCTGGGTGGTGGCTGTGAGTTGGCCATGGCCTGCACCCTCCGCCTGGCTGCGGACGACGCCCGCCTGGGCCTGCCCGAGGTCAAGCTGGGCCTCATGCCCGGCTACGGCGGCTCCCAGCGCATTACCCGCCTTGTAGGCCGCAGCGAGGGGCTTAAACTGCTCCTTACCGGAGCCATCATTGACGCCCGCGAGGCCCTGCGCATCGGCCTGGTGGATGAAGTCCTGCCCGCCGCCGGGCTGATGCAGCGCGCCGAAGCTTTGGCGCAGGAGATTGCCGCCAATGCCCCCCTTGCCGTGGCTGAAATCCTGCGCGCCGTCGATGAAGGCTTTGACCTGCCGCTCGATCTTGCCCTGCTCCGGGAGTCTGTCTACTTCAGCGGTCTCTGCGCCACCGCCGACAAGAACGAAGGCGTTCAGGCCTTCCTGGAAAAGCGTCCTCCCGTCTGGAAAGGTAAATGAAACTGTACGCTTTAGAGAGTATTTATTTACCCGCTCTGTATCAGGGCACGATTTTACAGCTTGCGGAAAAATGCATGGGTTGGAGCAAGAAGCGTCAGGGCATGACTTTAGTCGTGCCGTAAATGCAACAAAATAAATCCAGGGCTTTAGCCCCTGCGGTCAGCTTTGTGTGTGATACGCATGGAAACAGGACTTTTTCCGCAGCCTGTTTAGTCGTGCCGATTAGGGCCGTAATGCAAGGGGTTTTAACCCCTGAGGAAGTGCAAACGAGACTTGACGGCCATTGATGAAACACCCTCTATAAAGCAAAAGCAGCCGGATTTCTCCGGCCGCTTCTCTATACTTTTGGAGCCTCAATAGCTCTCGCCGTCTTACGCCTTGGCGGTGGCCAGGGCCTTCAGCCGCGCATTCAGGCGGCTCTTGTAGCGGGAGACGGTGTTACTGTGCAAAACGCCCTTTTGCACGCTCTTGTCGAGGGTGGAGACGGTCTCGCGATACTGTGCCTGGGCGGCCTTCACGTCGCCCTTGACAAGCGCCTCGCGCAAGGCCCGCAGGCTGGTGCGAACACGGCTTCTGCTGGCGCGGTTCACTTCGGTTCGGGTTTCGGTCTGCCGGGCGCGCTTCAGCGACGATACATGGTTTGCCATTCGTTTTCCTTGATCTTCAATTCTGATTTCAGGGGGCCTGAAATAAGAGGTAATGTTGCGGTTTTTGAATGCTATTCGAGCCGCATCCCTCGCAATTTCTAAGTCTACTGGAAACGGGATAGCAGGTCAATCTCGATGGACCGTGGCTGAATGCTTCAACAACTGCGCCTCAGGCCTTCTCCGGAACGCGGGCTAGGATGCAGTCCATCTCCATCATGAGCAGATCGCCGTCGTCGCGCGAGACCGGCATAAAGTCCACCACTCTGAACCCGCGCGCCTCAAACTCCCGAATGGACTCAATGTGACGCGGCATCCCGTGGTAGATAGGGATAAAGGAGACCTCGGTCTGCGCGCCTTTGATCTGCGGTAGGGCTCCCTCCGCGCCCCGCAGAACCTCGATGTCGAATCCCTGCGTATCAATTTTGAGATAGATGTTGCGCGCATCGATCCCAGCCAGGCACTCATCGAAGATAGAATCCAGGCGTCTGACTTCAACAGCCTCCTTGCCGACAACTCGATTATGCGGAAGAACCTTCGTGGGGCCGAGCGGGGTAAGGAATGAGGTCAGGTAGTCGCTTTCGCTGAGGTTAATCTCCGCTTGGCCGTTTTCCGAGCCTAGCGCATATTGAAATACTCTCCACGGCGGCCGTGCAGCGGCTTGGATTGAGAGATCCTTGAAGGTGCCGCGAACCGGCTCAAAGGATACGATCCAGCCCTTGTATCCAATGTCGCGAAGCTGATTGCCAAACTGGCCATGATTCGCCCCGACATCGAGTACACAATCAATGGATAGCATATTCAGCACTCGGCGCAACGAGTCCCGTGAACGCACCCAATCGCTCGGCGGATAGGGAACGACCTCATAACCCAATGATCGTAGGCATTTCTGCACAATCTTTACAATTTTCACTCAGCCTCACGATTACTACAGTGACCTACACTCATTTTATGGTGGGGATATGAATGGCAGCGGTAAGTATTAGCGGTAGCAACGGCGAATTAGCGTTTCACGCGGGCAGGCGCGCTTCACCGACGATACATGGTTTGCCATTCGTTCAGGCTGCGCGATAGGTTCACTTGATCCCGACGGAACCCGTGTTCGCCAGGATGCGTATGGCTAGAAAATGGAGACTTCAGTTTCTTCCATCCGTGCTGGAGCGTACCTGGGCGCTTACTTTGTACTGTGGGCGGCCGTGCTGGTGTTGCTGCGAACCTTCGAGGGCTTCGAGCTGAGCGAGGCGCTGGCCGCTCTGGTGATTCTTGGAGCAATCTTCCCGGCGCTTGCCCTGCTGACCACGCGCCGTATGACGGCGCTGCCCTATGCCGTTCACCGTCCCAGGATCGAAGCGGTTTCATTGTTGATGTATCTGGCGGTGATCGCATGGCTGCTGGTATTGGGGTTCAGCCGGATTGTGCACGTCAGCACGGAGCCGTGGCTCTCGTTTGCGGTTCTGGGCGTAAAGCTTGTGGTGTTTGTCGTCGTCCCCGCAGCTTTCTTCATTGTCGTGGGTCGCTACAAGATCGCCGAACTTATTCCCATTTCGCTCAGTTGGCGTGCGCTCCGCCCCGCGCTTTGGATGTCGCTGGCGGTTCTCCTCATGCAGGTGTTTCTGGGGCGCGGCTTGCATGAAATCTGGGAAGCACGGTTGCCGGTGTGGTTGTTGGCGGTCACAACGCCGCTGAGCTTTGCGTGGCTGATCGTCGAAGTTGGAGTTGTCGAGGAGTTTTTCTGTCGCGTGTTGCTGCAAGAACGGCTGGCGGCGGTGCTGCGGTCGCCGTGGGGTGGTTTGGTTGTGGCAGCCCTGCTCTTCGGGTTGGCCCATGCGCCGGGTTTCTATCTGCGGACGGCAGCTACACAGGAATTTCTTGGCGCGCATCCTTCGCTTCTGATGGCCACCGGATACTCCATCGTCATGACTTCGCTTGCCGGGCTCTTCCTTGGTGTGTTGTGGATGCGCACCAAAAACTTCGCTGTGCTGGTGATCGTGCATGCTGCCGGCGATCTGCTGCCCAATCTAGTGCCATGGATCAGAGCCTTCCACGGAATACGCTAACGGTCATGAGCGTCGGAACTGCGTAATGTAATAGCCCGATGGAGTCAGACAGATTCCGGCTGGTCCTGCTATCACAACGGTTTACGTCCCCGTACCTTCCAAGGCACGCTTTTCGCCAAAAAACCTTAAATCCTGCATTGACTCCCAGCCCCGGTGGCGCTACTCTCAAGCCCAGATAGCGAATTTGGTCGCCTATTCCATCCCGCGGTCCCTTCCCACAGCCCAGAGCTTCAGCCCGGTCCTGCGCCGCGTTCTGCCGTCTTCCTCTTGTTCACCCGCTTGCCCACAGCCTGTCTGTTGCGCTTCCGGCCTGCCCCGCGTCCTGTTCAACCCTCTTGGAGGCCATCGACCCCTTTGAAAATCGCCCTGGAGATCACGCCCAACCTCGAGCCCCTCTTCGGGACTCGCGATGAAAACCTCAGGCTCATTGAAGACTCGCTCGGCGTCCACATCGATCTGCGCTCCGACGCCGTGCACGTCGAAGGCTCCGAAGCCGCCGTCGAGCGCGTCCGGCAGATCTTCGCTGACTTCGAGGCCCTGCGCCGCCAGGGCGTCAATCCCCACAACGGCGAACTGAACGCCCTCCTGCGTTTGGTCGTCGCCGACCCCTCCATCACCCTGCGTTCGCTCGCCGACTCTGGCAAGCAGCGCTCGGTCGGCGTCAAGCGTATCGTCCAGCCGCGTTCCATCAACCAGCGCAAGTACGTCGAGGCCATCGAGCAGAGCGACATGGTCTTCGGCGTCGGACCCGCCGGCACCGGCAAAACCTATCTCGCTGTGGCCATGGCCGTCTCCGCCCTCAACGCTAAAAAAGTCAGCCGCATCGTCCTCGTTCGCCCCGCTGTCGAGGCCGGCGAGCGCCTCGGTTTCCTTCCCGGAACCCTCCAGGAAAAAGTGGACCCCTACCTGCGCCCGCTCTACGACGCCCTCTACGACCTGCTCGATCCCGAAAAGGTCGACAAGCTCTTCGAGCGTAATGTCATCGAGATCGCCCCCCTGGCCTTCATGCGCGGCCGCACCCTCAACGACGCCTTCATCATCATGGACGAGGCGCAGAACACCACCATCGAGCAGATGAAGATGTTCCTCACCCGCATGGGCAACAACTCCAAATCGGTCATCACCGGCGACATCACCCAGATCGACCTGCCCAACCCGCGCAAATCCGGCCTGCTCGACGCCATCAACATCCTCGACGGCGTCGAGGGCATCCACTTCTGCCACTTCGAGGAGTGCGACGTCGTCCGCCACGCCCTCGTCCAGCGCATTGTGAGAGCCTACGAGTCCTCCAAGCCGCAACAGCAGGAGCTGCCCCTCGCCCTCGGCGAAGCCATCGAAGTCGGTGTCGAAAGTCGCGAAAATCGCACGCAGGCGCAGTCGCAGCATCCCGCCAAACCGCAATAAAATCAAATTAGTTGCAGGAATCGGAGGGTCTTCAGCCGTGACAGAAGACCCTCCGGCTTAAACTGTGTATGCTAATGACTTTGTACAAAGTGAAATGATGGATGAAGAGTAAATATTCAAACCTTGATCTGCTCAGGTCGATGGCCGTGCTCTCGGTTGTCTCGGCTCATCTGTGGCATTCTTGCGTTGCATTCCACATATGCGCGGACAATCTCTTCGTCTCTCAGTTTGTGCACAACTGCAGCATCACAGGAGTCTCATTCTTCTTTGTGCATACCTGCCTGGTGCTGATGCTCTCCATGCATCGCGCGCCCGATGCGCATCGCGCGCGCAACTTTCTCATTCGCCGTGCCTTTCGCATCTATCCGCTGTGCTGGGCAGCCATCTTTCTGGCGATGGCCACGGGGCTCACCGACCTCTCCGCGAACGGACTTCACGCTCTTGGATGGCGGGATATTCTGGCCAATCTGCTGCTGGTGCAGAACTTCGCCAAGACCCGCACTACTGCCAATATTCTTGGGCCGCTGTGGAGTCTTCCCTGGGAAGTACAAATGTATCTTGTATTGCCTCTCTTTTTTGTCGTAATGCGGCGCTTTCAATGGGTGGGCACTATTTTCATGATATGGCTGGGCGCCTTCCTGCTCGCGGTGGTGGGAACTCAGCCACAAGTTTCTCATTTGGGCTGGGCCATCTTTCCGCCAATGTTTATCGCCGGCATGGTCGCCTACCGGTTGCTGATCCAGCAGCAGATACGCGAGAAGCGCTTCGCGATTCCGGCGTGGAGCTGGCCGCTGTTTGTCATGAGCCTCTTCGTGCTGGCGCCGCTGCTGGTTGGTAATCGTGAGAAATATGAGCCTGTGAGTGCTGCCGTTAACGCTTGCACTTGCTTGCTTGTGGGGCTCGCCATTCCATCCTTTCGCGAACTGACCTCGGTATGGATCATTCGTCCGGCGGAGCAGATCGCCAAATACTCTTATGGCGTCTATTTGCTCCATGTGCCTGCGATAGTCTTTTGTTTCCGTTTTTTCCCGGATCTACAGATTGCGCTGAAAGTTGCCGCATCTCTTGTCTTGACGGCCCTGTTAGCCTTTATCTCCTTTCACATAATTGAAGACCCGTTGATTCGAATAGGAAAGCGTCTGACTCAGGCGGATGCCCCCGTGCGCTAATCTGTTCGGTTATATCGCCGAGTCTTCGTCGTTGGAGTGATTGAAGCGTGGGAGACCACGAACTACAGCCTGTGCGAGCGAAAAGCGAGCGGCTGCCCCATCGCAGGTGGTTGCAGATTATTTCTCCACTTTGTGCACAATAATCCTCAGAAGCTAACCCTCCAATCGTCCCGGCACGTCCTTTTCGAGCCGTCATCGAGCCAGCAGAGGCCAAAACGGCCCGTAACTCCTTTGCCAGGAATATTTTGCAGGGAACTTCATTGTTTTCAATATTTTGCAGCGCAACCCTCCTTGTAACCTCAAGAAAACAAGGATTTTGCGCCCAAAGTATGGGTGGGGGTACCCGATGTTCCAGCTTTGTCGTCATATCAAGACCAACGGTAAACGATGCCAATCTCCGGCTCTCGGCGAGTTGGCTTACTGTTATTACCACGCCCGCACGCATGCCATGGCCTCACCAAACTACATCAAATTTGATGACCTCAAGCTCCCCCTGCTGGAGGATTCCGCCTCCATCCAGGTAGCCATCTCCAAGATCACAGCTGCCTTTCTCAGCTCCCGCATCGATGCGCGCCGCACCGGACTGCTCCTCTACGCCGTCCAGATCGCCTCGCAGAATATCGATCGCGATTCCGAACGTGAGAATACCGAAATTGTGCACTCCATGACCGTCACCGATGAGGGCGACGAGATGGCCCCGGAAAAGGAAATCTGCGAACCCAGTGATTGCCCAAGCTGCAATCGCCGCGATACATGCGAGAACTATGATCCCGGAGATGAGGACGAGAAGCCGATGAAAGTCGAGAAACGCAGGCTGAGTAGCCCGTCGACCGCGCCGTAGGCGCAGTGTTTGTTAGCCCCGCGCTTCAGCGTGGGGTTGAGGAAACCAACAATATATCCGGAGTCCCGTAGGGACGGCGCATAATGATCGCCGGGGAGAAGGGATAGGTGGGATACGACGAACCCGCGTAGAATGAAAGCTACCGGAGTTGCGCACATCAGCCCCGAGTACGATGATTCTTTTCGACCCAGACCTGAAACCCGTTCCCGTGCTGCGACCAACTTCCGCGAAGCGGACGGCCGCCCCAAACAAAAATCTCCGCCTGCCTTCCGCCCGCACCCTCGCCCGCTTTCTCACGCTGGCTCAAAAAAACCTACGCCTGCGCGGCCAGGTCACCGTCCTGCTCACCACCGACGCGGCGATTCGCAAGCTCAACCGCCAATTCCGCCACAAGGACAAACCAACCGACGTGCTCTCGTTTCCGGCTGAAGGCTCTTTTCCCGCTGAAGGCTCTTTTCCCACCGAAGGCCCCACATCGGGAACAGCCGCGGACAAGTTCGCCGGCGACTTGGCCATCTCCGTCCCCACCGCGCTCCGTCAAGCCGTTGAGCAAGGCCACTCGCTCTCCACCGAAATCAAAGTCCTCATTCTCCATGGCCTGCTTCATCTCTCCGGCCACAATCACGAATCCGACGCTGGCCAAATGGCCCGCCGCGAGCGCCAGCTCCGCGCCAAGTTGGGCCTCCCGCAAGGCCTCATCGAGCGCGCCAAGAAATCTACCCGCAAATAACGGTGGGAAATCGCGAACTCCGTCATCCGGAAATGCCGTAGACTGAGTCAGGAGCACTCATCTCTTTGAAATCCGGATTTGTCGCCATTCTTGGCCGGCCCAACGTCGGCAAAAGCACGCTGCTCAACGCCCTCACCGGCGAAAAGGTGGCCATCGTCTCCACCAAGCCGCAGACTACGCGCAACCGCATCATCGGAGTCGTCGAGGTTCCTGCGCGCAAGGGCATTCATCCGGCGGCGCAGATCGTCTTTGTCGATACTCCCGGCGTTCACAAGCCCGGCTCGCATCTCGACCGCCGCATGTTGCAGGAGATCTACGATGCTCTCGAAACCCGCGACCTTGTCCTCGTGCTGATGGATGCAACACGCCGCGTCCAACTCGAAGCAGCATCAGAAACCCAGGTCCCAGAATCTGGATCTGAGGCATTCACTGAACCTACCCCGAACATAAAGTCCGCCGCACCGCAGGTGTCCCACGGCGCCTGGGCCAGTGAAGACGAGTTTCTCCTTGGTCTCATCCGCAATCTCGATTGTCCGGTCTTCCTCGTGCTCACTAAGATCGATCTCGTCCCCAAGGACCATCTGCTGCCGCTGATCGACACCCTCACTAGGCAGTTTGGCTTTGCCCAGGTCATTCCCGTCAGCGCCCGCAAGCGCGACGGCCTCGATCTATTAGTCCGCAAGATCGTCGAGGTCCTGCCTACCGGCGAGCGCTATTACCCAAAGGATCAGTACACTGACCAGCCGCAGCGCTTCATGGTCGCCGAGCTGATTCGCGAACGCATCCTGGCCGAGACCGGCGAAGAGGTTCCCTACGCCTCGGCTGTGGTCATCGAGCGCTTTGAGGAGGCCGAGCCGCCCGCGCCACCACGTAAAAAGGGCCAGGCGCCCGCTCGTCTCCCGCTCACCCGCATCGCTGCGGCAATCTATTGCGAACGGGATGGACAAAAAGCGATCCTCATCGGCAAGGGCGGCTCAAAGCTCAAGGAGATCGGCACCGGCGCGCGCCGCCAGATAGAGTCGCTGCTCGGCACGCGCGTCTATCTCGAATTGCGCGTCATCGTAGAGCCCAATTGGCGCGAGTCGCGTAGCTTCGTCGAATCCCTGAACTGGCGCAATCAACTGGAGAGACTGGCCGAAGATCAGTTTACTGAAAAGCCTGGTAGCGCGGAAGAATAATCTGGCGATATTCTGGTCCTCCCGTGCGGCTGGTAGAATTCTATTTCCTCTAGGTTGGGAGCATTTCACCCCGGGAAATAGAGAGGCCTATCATGGCTACGCGTCGCGATTTCATCAAAACCATTCCCCTGACCGGTTGTGCACTGGTGCTGGAGGGCGGCGCACAGCCGCTGCTGCCCGCCGCAACTCCCGCCGGAGTCTCCTCGCAACTGCAACTTGAACCTGAACCGACAGGCGCGCTGGCTCCGCTGGACCGCCTGCGAGTGAAGAGCAGCCAGTTGCGCGGCCGCCTGGAGGTCCGCGACGGCAACCATCAGCTGTACTTTGAGATGCCCTTTTCCGGTCTGGCGGAGTTTGCTGTGGCCGGGGCCCTGGGTACGCACAGCGTCAGCCTGGTGGACGCTGCCGGAGCGGTGCTGGCCATGCGCACCTTCCGAGTGGACTGCAAGACATTCATCGAGGATGAAGGCGGCCGCATGGGCGGCCTGCTTCGCGATCTCTACTGGACCATGGCCACCGACGGCCCGGTCAGTGCTATGCGCTACAAGGGCGAGGTCTTCACCTGCTGGGACACCTGGCTGATGGACAACACGCAGACCCTGAAGGGCATGAAGTATTTCTGGCCGGAGGTCAAGTCTAACGTCAACTTCTACGCCGCCTCGCAGCGCGAAGATGGCATGGTGTGGGAGAACTTTGAGCCACGAACCACAGTGGAGACCTTCTGGGAGAAGGAGTTCAAGTACGGCGACTTCGCCCGTCCTGCTGAGGATGGTTGGCTGCTGCTGCGCCGCGCCCCCGTGGAGGCCCACGTGGAAGCCTTCCTGCTGGAGGCCATCTACTACTCCTGGAAGGCCAGCGGCGACACGCCCTGGATGGCAACCAAGCTGGACGCGGCCATCCGCGCGGTGAAATATGCCACTAGCGACCCCTACCGCTGGTCAGAGAAGTTCAAGCTCATTAAGCGCGGCTTCACCATCGATACCTGGGACTTTCTCTCCGAGAGCGAGGCCAAACTGAGCGGCGGCATCATGGTCATCGACCTCAAGAAGACCCACTTCGGCGTCTTCTATGGCGATAACGCCAACCTGATCGTGGGGCTGCGCCGCCTCAGCGAGATGCTGCAAGCGGCAGGACGCGGAGCGGAAGCCCCCGCCTTCGCTGCGCTGGCCGACGAGCTGGAGCAGCGGCTCAACGCGCTGGCCTGGAATGGGGAGTTCTTCACGCACTGGATTCCAGAGGACCCGGAGCTGAAATTCGATCTGGGCGTGGACCTCAACCGCCAGGTCTCGCTCTCCAATGCTTACAGCCTCAATCGCGGCATCCGCCATGATCAGTGCGTGGGCATCCTGCGCACCTACCAGCGCATTCGCAAAGAGATGCCGGAGAGTTCGCCAGGCGAGTTTTACGCCATCTATCCCCCCTTCGAGCGCGGATTCGCCGCGGAGAATGCGAAATGGGAGTACATGAACGGCGGGGTCATGTCCTGCACCGCAGGCGAGCTGGCCTGTGGCGCCTTCAACCACGGCTTCGAGAGCTATGGAGCAGATATCCTGGAGCGCAACTGCACGATTGCCGCCAATCATCATGGCCTGGTGCCCGCCATTCTGCGCGGCAAGCAGCCGGAAGCCCCCCGGCGCACCTTTACCCAGCTTGACCTGCGCGCCGTGGCCAATGCGGACTTTGGCTCGGGTGCCTCGGACGTGCTGGGATGGATGGACGAGCCGGACAACGATTTAGCCAGCATGCCCACCGGCCGCCAGATATTCCGCGAGATTCCCTTTGACGTGATTGATCCGGCCGTCAACGGCCGGCGTGCCTGCCTGGCCATCTCCAGCATCGCCAAGTTCAAGCGCCAGGCCTCAGTGGCCGTCAACGCACCGGCGCGCAGTTTTTACCTGCTGCACACCAAGGGCGGAGATAGCCTGGCGGGCAAGCTCACCGTGCGCTACGCTGACGGCTCAACGCATGTCGAGTACATCCGCGCCGGGGTGAACGTGAACCATTGGTGGGCGCCCACGGATAACCAGTTCAACGAGCGCTATGGGCCGGGCGGGCCGGAGCGAATGCAGGTGGCGTGGCGCGGCCCCAATAAGCAGTTCGACAACCTCGGCGTCTACGTGGTGGGCTTTGAGCACCCGCATCCGGCGAAGACCATCGCCGCGCTGGACTTCGAGTGCATGGAGACCGATGCCAAGTGGATGATTCTGGCCGTCACGCTCTCCGATGCGCCCATGTACCTGCCGCCCTGGAACGACGTTTCCTTCGGGATGCCGAATAACTGGGGCGCTGCGGCGCTGGTGGAGGCTCTTGTGGAAGGGCTGGCGGGTGTCGTGGACCAGGGTGCGGCCTTCAGCCGGGCGCGCATCGCGCCTCGCTGGGCGGCCATGGGAACCCCTGCCGCCAAGGTCGCGGTGCGCTATCCGGCCTCGCAGGGCTATATTCGCTACGAGTATGCATGCGACCTGGCCGAGCGGCGCGTGACCGTCGAGTTCACTGGGAGCGCGGACCAGTACGAAGCTGCGGTGCTCATGCCGTCCGGCGCCGTGCCAGGCCGCGCCACGCTCAACGGAAAGCCCGCTGCCCTCGAGACGCGCACGGTAGAGTCGTCACTCTATGCGGTGATTCATGCAGATGGTCACCGTGCCCACACTCTGGTCGTGGAATTCGCGTGACTCAGGCGCCCTTTACCGCTCCCCGCCCATTGGCCTTAACCCAGTACATACGCGCATCGGCAACGCCAATGACGGTGTGGACGCTCGTTCCGTCACTGGGTGCTGTGGCCACGCCCACACTGGCCTTGACGTGCAGCTTCAGGCCGTCCTTCATCAGAAATTCGGTTTCTATCAACGCATTCAATATCGCATTGGCCTGCTCCAGCGCGGCCTTCGCTCCAGTCTCGGGCATCAGGATCACGAACTCGTCGCCGCCGTAGCGGAAGCACGTATCCTGCTTGCGGCTCAACTCCTGCAGCCGGTCGCCAATGCAAGCCAGTAGCTCGCTGCCCACCAGGTGGCCGTGCTCATCGTTCACCAGCTTGAAATGATCCAGATCGAGGAAGGCCAGGCTCACCGGCAGCTCCTGTCGGCCGCATCGCTCCATCTCCCGGCCCAGCACCTCGTAGAGATGGCGTACGTTGTAAAGCTTGGTGCAGTCGTCGGTGATGGTCAACTGTTGGATGCGGGCCACGTCGTGTGCATTTTCGATGGCGATGGCTGCGTGGTCGGCCAGAATATGAAGAAAGGCGATGGTGTAGTCATTTAGCTGGTCAGCGCGCGGGTTGAAAATCTCGATGACGCCGTGCGTTCCTTTGCGCCCGCGCAAGGGGAGGGCGATGACCGAGCGGACCGTACTGGGTTTGGCGGCGTGCTCTTTCTTAACCCGCGGATCGTTCTGAGCCTCGGGAACCAGCAGCGTCTCACCGTGCTCCACCACCCAGCCGGCCACGCCTTCGCCCACCTTCACTCTCATGCCGCGCAGCGAAGCCTCTTCACGGCCCGCGGCAATCGCGTAGTAAAGCTCCTGGCTCGCTTCATCCAGCATCAGCAGCGTCCACAGATCTGCCTCGACAAAGCGCTCCATGTGCTCCATGATGGTGCGCAGAATTGTGTCCAGGTCAAAGCTCGAAGTGAGCGAGCGCGCCACCTGGTGGAATACGAGAAGGTCGTCGAGCGGGATGCGGCTGTCCGTCTTATTGGTCATTCTGGGGCCCAAAGTCAAAAGTTTTCGTAATTCTTACACACATCGGTTTTCAGGCAGCGGAAATGTCCACCGCGCCCGCAATACGCAGGTCACATTTTCTCGGGGGAGAGGAATCATCCTCATTCTCTATACGAACACCTTGACGGCCAGTGCGCACCATAGAGCGGGAGGACATAAGTTGTTTGGCAGGCCTATACAAGGCCATGTCTACTTGTATTGTATTGTACGGAAATCGTAAGCGGCCGGTTCCCAACCGCAGGCCCTGGCACGCAGGATGGGATAAGGCCTTCGGACATTGGGAGCAGTTCAGGCTCGGGCTCAGTCGATTCGCGGAGTGCCTCGGCGGAGATATAAACCGATGCTGCCGCAGACGGCAATAATGATCAGCGCGACAGCGAAGTAGTAGGCCATGGGATGTGCCCAGCCCGGCGACCAGGTTAGGTCCTGGCCCACCCAAAGCAGGAGAATAGCGGCGATTGCCGTAAACATGCCGGCAATAACCAGCAAAGTGTGGCCCAGTTCGCGCCGTTTGTCCAACGCCTCCACCTGGTCGGGGGTCAGGAGGCGTTCTTCGGGGGGAAGCAGGGAATTTGCCATGCATGAGGCTCCTGTCTTGTAGTTTCTGGCATGCCGCGCGCTTGTTGGATGACCTCCGCACCCGGCTGCCCACTCTTCAATTCAAACACAGGTTGCCGCGGACTTGCCACTGGCAGGTCTGGACGGCTCCCCGGCCGCGGGCCGGCGGCCCGGTAAACCATAGATTCACCTACTTCGGCGGATACCCTACCGACTGCCCATACAACGGGCTTTTCCCTTCAGGCAGCTTGAGCGCCGCGCCCACGGCCGTTGCGTCCTGCTGCCCATGCAGAGCATAGAACCACGCGTTCAGGCCCTCGGAGGCCGCAAACAGGTAAACGTTCTGGCCGATGAAACCCACGTCCACCTGCGCATAGTTGAGCTTGGAATCAGCCACATAAACCAGGGTGACGGCGGCCTGCCCTGCCGGAGGCGCGCCCATCTTGGCGCGTAAGTCGCCCGCCGCCACTGGCCGCAAAAGGTTGGTTTCTGCCTCGTAGACGTAGACGCCCTGGGCAAGGACCACATAAAGCTCAACCTCCTGCTTGTTCATCGCCGAGGGCGCTGTACGGCCCAATCCCGGCTTTACCGTGCGCGGCCGGTTGACGCCAAAGGCTGCCCACAGGAGGTTGGAGAGGGTTTGCAGAGGCAGCGGCTTGTCCACAAAAGCGCGGGTGGTCTGGCGCAGGGCAAGCGCCTGCATCAGGGGCATTCCACCGGTCACCTGCGGTTTGGGCAACTGGATAGGCTTGAGCTCCTGTGCAAACAGGACAGGCACAGTCCACAGCAAGGCCGCAAGGGCAAAGAAGGCGGCTGTCCGCCTGGAGGTGACAAGTGCGGGTATGTTCATGGTTCCTCCTCGAAGAACATTATGCACGCCAGCCTCCGGAGGCGTGCGAAACAGGGGAAAGGGTTTCTATGATTCCAATCTGTAAGACGAGTAATGATCATCCTGAGTTGCTTGCATTGTGCGAGTGAAAGAGCGAACGCCAGGCGCGTTCTAAAAGCATGTTCGCAGGGACGGGAAGCTGGTTCTTTCCTCCGCAACTCATTCCGCCAAAAAGGCCACCGACTGCAACGTGCTAATCTCGAAGGCCTTGCGGCAGCGGATGTTGGCGCAGGCCAGCTTTTCATCACGGCGCACCATGTAAGACTGCGCTTTAGCGAACTTGGCGCGGTCGCGCTCGTCGGCCCCGCGGGGCAGTTGCACCCGCTTGCGCCGAACCACCCATGCAACCTTGTACTCGCCCGACTGGCCGCACTTGGGGCAGGTCAGCGTGTGGGTGCGCTCTTCTGTTGTTTCGTTGAAAAAATCGCGCTCTTCCATGGTCTCCAGTTCTCCATCCCGGTGAAATAAAGCCTCCGGGCCCTTCCACTTCCGCAGGACTTCCTTCATACTCATACTTGCCATGAAGAAACGCAAGCCCGGGAAATTTTCCGCCGCCAAGGCGGTCAAAGCCAACGCCCGGCAAAGGGTGGGCCAGCCCAAGCCGGCAAGGGTAATCAACACCGAGCCGCGTACCGGCCGCGCCGTCAAGCACAAGCCCAAGCTCGAAGAGATCATTCAGCAGGCGGAATCCTGAGCGCGCATGGGGTGTGGGAAATTGCGGGTTTGCGGGGCAGACTGAAAGAGGCAGAGCAGCGGCTTTGTTCTGTTGTTCTTTGTTCGTCTTGAGGTTGTCTTACGGTTGTCTTACGGCCGTATGACACGCGTAAGACAGCCATCGCACTATCGTCAAGCATTCGCATTAAATGGAATATCGCCGTGGAGTTCTCTTCACTTGCTCTCCAAATCCTTCCACGCGCTTTCGATTCCTACCAGTCCGCCAACTGGGCATACGCGAGAACGGGTTTCGTCTAGGCTCTCATCTCTGAATACCAAGAACATGATTGCCTCCACTCGTGAAGTGGCGCATTGATTTTGAACACATATCAGCAATACACTCCTGTCTAGGAGCGAGTATGCTGAATCTGCCCACTGCATCCGCCAAGATTAGGACGGGCGATTTTGACCACTTCACTAGTTTTATGAAGAGGCTTGTTTCTGTGCCTCACACTGAAATCAAAGCTAAGTTGGACGCGGAGCGCGAAGCCAGGCGAGCATCTAAGGCTTCCGCTTCCCTCGGCTCTGGCGCTTAATCCAAAAGCCGCTTTTCGCAAACCTAGCATTCTCAGCCATTTCTCCCATCCTGCAGGTCAACTCGGCATAGGTCAGACGTTTGCCAGCGATATGTAAGACTGCCTGAGCAAACCTGTCGTAATCATCTTTATTCAGACAATTATTGCACTTGAAAACCTGCTCTAAAACGTAACGATTCAGATGGAACGGCTCTACAGCAACTTAGGCGCCTTTCAAACCTCTTTTCAATAGGCTCCAGAAGTTCTCACTCCCCAGAGTATGAACCTGCAACCGGAGTAAAGGGATTGCCCATCTTGACAAAAGATTAGCTCTCCATGGCCAGCCGGATGCGATGCAGCATGAACCATGCGGTTTTCTGAGTGACGCCGATTGATCGGGCAATCTCATAGCTGCTGATTCCGTTTCTGCAATTACTCAGAAGCCACACTGCAGGTAGCCACTTCTCCAAGCCGATAGGCGAATCTTCAAAGACAGTCCCAACCTTGAGGGAGAACTTCTTGCGCTGATGATCGCCATAGCAGCGATACACCCTCGCCTTTGCAAGCCAAGTAACCTTTGAGGAACTGCAGTACGGACAGCGCACAATGCCATCTTCCCAACGAACGGCAATCATGAACTGACGGCAATTCTCGTAATCGGCAAAGTATTGAATCGCCTGTTGTAACGTCTTTAGTACGTTCATATTATAACGAGTAGAACAAACGGAGTAGTCTGTCAAGTATATTATCGTCTTGTCAAATATTTTATTGTCTATTGAGTGGCCTGGAACTGCTATATTAATGACGTAGCGTTTCAACCTTCCCCTTGAAGAGGAATTCTCTCTCCAACACGAAGCACGTGTCTTACGCAAGCGCTGGAAAGTGTTGAACAAGGCGAGTATCGCGAGACTTGAAACCTATCCAGTATCGGATCGGCTACTATACCGCGGAGGGAAGCCGGTTTGAGTTAAGAATTTCTTCGCGGGAGTGAGACACAACAATGCAGAAATTGACGATTTACCAGATCGCAGTAGTTGCCGTAGTGGCAATCGCTCTTGCGCAAACCCCGGCAGCGTTCGCGGCCCCCATTTACGCGATGACTCTCAATCACACCACCGATACATTTACCTTGACATCGGGAAACGCGGCTGACTATGGGACTGTGACTATCTTGAACCAAGTGATTAAGAATACTGTCACGGGCACGGGATCGGACGATGTCAATCTTGAAATTACTGGCTTTGAGTTCTTTTTCGGTGGTTCGGGGTATAGCGCGAGTACGGGTCTTCCCTCTGGTGGAGGATCCGGCTGGACCTATATTCTCGGTGATAGCGCTGTGGGCGCTACGAACACTTTTTCGAATTCGGCGGGTACTAAATGGACCGGTTATAACAATACCCCCACTCCTGGTGGCGCAGTACAGCCTCACACCGGAGATAAAACCGATGATTACCTCACATCCGTTACGCTGGTCAACAGTAGTTCGTCGGGTTATTGCTATATCGGCGAAATACTCGCTAAAGGCGCCTCATGCGACGTGGAATTGTTGGTGACAGCCTTCTACGGAGGCGTAGTCGGCGACTCCTCCGACACAGCCGTTTGGGGTTATGCTGAAGGCGAAGAGGGAACAACAGGAAACTATACTAATCCTGTGAACCAGCAAATGGTCGAGACCATCGAGATCGACACCGCTCCCGAGCCCAGCACACTGATGCTTCTCGGCACAGGCCTGCTCGGTCTTGCCGGTCTGGTTCGCCGCAGGTTCGTTCATCGCTAATCGACTCCAGGTAGGTGGCTCGGCTTACAGGACCATGCCGCTATAGGACATGATCCGCGTGTTCGGTCTGCCGATACTGTCGGAAAACCTTTACCACCTAACCCAGGCTGACGCCAAACATCTCCGCCAGCGCACGCTATAAGCCCTTGTCCGCAGCGTGGGCCACTAAAAGCTTGCGTCGCAAATCATTATCGTAAGGTAGCGGCATATTCACCGCGGTGATCTACAGAACTGTCTTATAGGAACACGAAAAATACTCTAGTACATGTACCACTGCGCATGTCCCATTGGGGTCAATGTGCAATCCGGGTTATGGAAAAACTATTTTGTCTCACGGCCGCGGCACGCTATATGGGCCGGGGAGCACTGGCTCGGCGGGTTTGTCAGTTGACTCGGGCGGGGCGTGGACGTTGGTCCGCTTGGAGTAGATGCGGAAGGGCACGTCCAGGTTGAGCATCACCGCGACGGGCTTGTCGTCTTTGATAGCCGGCTGGAATTTGGCCTTACGGATGGCGGCGACAGCGTTCTCGTCCAGCCCGAATCCGATGGGATGGCTGACAACGACTTCGCCCACCGTGCCGTCGGGCTTGACGACCGCGCGATATTGCGCCATGCCGATTATGCCCGCGGCCTGCGCAAATTCATTTGAGTCAGGCTCAAACTGAGTCAGCAGGCGCGCCTTCTGGTCCACCGTGTTCTGGCGGAGGATGGACGGGTCTTTGGGCCGGTAATAGGTTCTGGCGGCCGCGGCCTGGTAATAGAGCTTCCAGAAATCCGGCAGGCTGTCAATCATGCGCTCGTCGAGTCCCTGGGCAAAGACGTTATCGATAGCTTCCTTGAGCACCTTGGTAGCGTGCGTCGACGATGTAGTGGTGGTTACGCTCTTGGGGTCGGCCGGGCGCTCCTCCTTGGGTGTAGCGGCGATGGAGGCCTTGAGCTGGTCGGCCTCGCTCATCTCTGCAGACTCGGGTGCCGCATTCGGCGGAGCTGGCTGCGTCGGCTCTGAGAGTGGAGCGGCGGAACGCTTTACGTGCCAGAATTTTCTATCCTGTTCTTCCTTTTCGTTACTTGCTGTGGGTTTGTTACCGGCCTTTAGCTCTTTTTCTTTCTTAGGCTTCACCACCATCTCCCGGTCGATGGTGATTTTGACCACTTTCTTTTTAGGAGTGATGCGGACCCGCTCAATCGCAATCGATGTATCCTCGGCGTCCAACTGGCCGAGGAAGTGCAGGCCATAGCGGGCGCCTTCTATCGTGACCTTGTGCTTGCTGATCTGCACCTTGTTGATCTGAATGGCACTGAGCGTGAAGGAGCCTTGAGGGGAGTGCCCGATGAGGTGGCCGTACTCGTTGAAATTGAGAGAGTTGTCCTGGTAGCAGCCGCGCAGATAGAGAGATTTGCCCATCAGCATTTGCTTTAGTTCTGCTTCTGTAATGTCGCCGGCCTCTGGAGGCGGGGTTTCCTCTGGCGCGGCAGAATGCGCTGGGGCTGGCGTGGCCGGCTGCTGTGTGATGTCTGACTGGGATTCTGGGGCAGCCGGATGCTGAATTGCATCGGGCTGCTGCGACGAAGCGGAAAAAGCCAACGCCAGGGCCGCGAAACAAGCCACGACACCAAACCGAGCCTTCACCGCCGGAACGGTTAACAAAAACCGAACGAAAGGCGTGAACATGAGAGGAGCCTATGGCAGACACTCTAGCACGATTCTGTCTCGCCGTCGAATCGAAGCCAGCCACCCCGCTCAGCCGGATTCTCGATCGCCGCCATGACCCCGGTTGAGCCACCAAAGGATGCGGCGGAAGAGGCCGAGGATGCGGCGCGTGTCGTGCGCGGAGAGCGCGAGCCGGCGGAGCAGCAGACGGAGGTCATGGCGGTTGGCAGACTGCATGATGTGCGGCGAATAGCCCGCTGCCTGCATGGTTTCTTCAATGACCCTAGCCAGCAGATCAAGACGACCGGAGGCCGCTGCGGAAGTGATTGATGAGGCTGTGGTTGCGGGCGGAGTTTCGGGCGCGGAAACGGCGCTGCGGATGAGCTCGTACAGGCAGACGGCGACGGCCTGACCCAGGTTCATCGAGGGCTGGAGAGGATCGGTGGGGATCTCGACCAAGAGGTGGCAATACGAGAGGTCTTCGCGGGTAAGCCCATGTTTTTCAGAACCGAAGACCAGAGCGACGCGGCCTCCGCTGGCGAGTTCGCGGCTCACCCGCGGAGCCAGATCGGGGAGCGGGACGACGGGTTGCTCGGGCTTGCGGTGGGTTAGGGTTCCGGTACCGACGACCAAGGTGCAATTGGCCACGGCCTCGGCCAGAGTCTCTGATTCTACGGCAGTTGCCAGCAGTTCCGGCGCGCCGATTGCGGAGCGGGCCTCGCGCCAGTTTGGCTCAAAAGGCGCGACAACCGAAAGGCGCTGAAGGCCGAAGTTGGCCATGGCCCGCGCTGCCGCGCCGATGTTGAGGGGGTTGCGCGGGGAGACGAGCACCACGGCCAGAGAGTCGCGTTGGGCTTCAGGGAACACGAAACGATTGTAGAGCGGCGCCTTCATTCGAACTTGCAAAATGGTGAGCTATAGCTGTCCGGTTTTTCGGACACCGTGAAGGTCCAGCTCACCGGAAATCGGTAAATGACTATTGATTCGTCAGGAGCATTTTGGGAAATGATATGTTGACATTCAACATGTCTTGGCGCATTGTGCCAGTAGAAGGTCAACGGGTGAGAGCGGAGCTAGTGATGGGCGAGAAGAGGGCGGAGATTCTGCAAGGGACGCTGGACCTAATGGTTCTGAAGACGATTGAGGCGATGGAACCGCTGCATGGGTACGGCATTGCGCGGCGGATCGAAGAGGTGAGCGGCGGCGAGTTGAGGTTGAACCAGGGGACGATTCATCCGGCGCTGGAGCGCTTGCAGCGGCGTGGATGGATCAGGGCGGTAAGGGGAGTGACGGCGAGCGGGCGGCGGGCCAGATTTTATGAGCTGACACAGTTGGGGCGAGAAGGGATGGCGCGGGAGAGCGCGAAGTGGAGAGAGATGGCGGAAATCATGGCGCGGTTTTTGGGACAGGGACTAGGGACTAGGGACTAGAAAGAGCCTATTCGTGGTGGCCGGTTCCAAGGTCATGGAGGCGAGAGATGGGGGTTCCTGTTTTTGGTTGAAACACTGGCATTTGTGCTGTAGAGTGGACGGCGATGGACACAAACCAGTTTGACAGTCTTGAAGAGCAGGTCGGCGCGCTGACTTCGCGGGTGTACCGGCTTGAAGAGGCGTTAATTCGCCAAGGCCTTCTCACCCAAGAGTCCCGGCCACAGCCTCCGGCGCAGCAGGTGAGCACACGGGAGACTCCGGCAGAGCCTGCCAGTTCGGCTCAGGCGAGTGCGCCGCCGATTGCGCAGAGGGATGCGGCTGCAGCGCCGATTGCGGCGCCGAGCTTCGGTTACTCCGCACCGGCGGCGGCGGACGATGGGCGTTCGCTAGAGAGCCGGATTGGCTCGCACTGGTTCAACCGCATCGGCATTCTGGCGGTGCTGATCGGCATGGCGTGGTTTTTGAAGCTGGCCATGGACAATCATTGGATCGGGCCTTTGGGGCGGGTGCTGATCGGGCTGGTGGCGGGCGCGGGACTCATCGCCTGGTCGGAGCGCTTCCGCAGCCGCGGGTATAGATTTTTCTCCTATTCGCTGAAGGCAGTGGGCAGCGGCACGCTCTACCTTTCGCTGTGGGCGGCGTTCTCGCTCTACCATCTGATACCGCCGTGGGCGGCTTTTGCGGCGATGATTGTGGTGACGGCGTTCAACGGGTTTATGGCCTGGGTGCAGGATGCGGAGTTGCTGGGCCTCTATGCCATTGCCGGCGCCCTGAGCACACCCATTCTGGTTTCGACGGGAGAAAACCACGAAGTTACTCTCTTCACTTATCTGCTGGTGTTGAATGTCGCGACGCTGGTTCTGGTTGCGCTGCGTCCCTGGTCGCGGTTGCTGTTCGTATCTTTTGTGGGTACGGCATTGCTGTTTGCCGGCTGGTGGACCGAATACTACACGGATGCTCAGTTTGGGAGGACGGTCTTTTTTCTGACCGCATTCTTCCTGCTCTTTGCATTCGCTCCGCGGCTGGTTCGTGTAGATCTGGAGGACGGCGCGCCGCACTCTGCCTGGGATCATCTGGCGCTGGTTATTCTGCCAATCGCCAATGCGGCTCTGGGATTTTTCACCTATTACGCACTGTTTGATTGGTTCAAGAACGAATGGGCCGGAGCGTGGCTGGCGGTAAGCTTTGCGGCATTTTATTTGTTGCTGCTTCGCTTGCCGGCGATGGGAAGATTGCAGGAGAGCACGGCCTTGCTGTCGGCGCTGCATCTGACCGCGTCGGTGGTGTTTTTGACGATTGCGATACCGATGAAGGCGCATGGCCGCTGGCTGACGATTGGCTGGCTGGCGGAAGGCGCGGCGCTGCTTTGGGTGGCGTACCGGGTAAGGTTGCTACTGCTGCGCGTGCTGGCACTGCTGTGTCTTGCGCTGGGGTTCATTGCGCTGGTGACGGTGAATCCCACGGCTGCGACAACGCCGATCTTCAACGAGCGGTTTGGAAGCTACTGCGCCGGGATTGCGGTTTTTGCCTTTGCTGCCTGGATAGCGATGAAGGCGAAGGCGGAGAGGAAGACAGAAGGCTCGGGGACTAACAAGGGGATTTGGACGGCGATTGCCGCGGGGGCGGTGATCATTGTGAATTTTCTGCTTTTGCTGGCGGTCGGTCTGGAGATCGACAACTACTGGTGGACACTACGCTGGCGCGGTGACTGGCACCTGCTTCACGACTATGAGATGTACGCGCAGTTCACCTACTCGGTATGGTTCATGGTCTACGGCGCGGTTTTGCTGGGCGTGGGATTCTGGCGGCGCTCGGCCTTCTTGCGCTGGCAGGCGTTGGCGCTGCTGTCGGCCACCATCATCAAGGTGTTTCTATATGACATGAGCGAACTCAGCCAGGGCTACCGCATCCTGAGCTTCCTTGGCCTGGGCGCGGTGCTGTTTGCGGTCAGCTTTGTCTATCAACGCGACTGGCTCAAGCTGCGGGCTGGGAAGGATGAAAATGATAAAGATTAGCGCGGGTATTCTTCTGCTTGTGATGGCGGCGGCAACTCCGGAGATCAAGTATTTCCAATATGAGCGGCCCATCCAGAAATCCTCCGGGCAAAGCTGCGTGGTTATTGATCCCGGAATCTTTGCGCACAGCGCGCCGCAGCTTGCCGACCTTCGTCTTTACCGCGAGGTCGCGGAGACGCCGTTTGTGATCCGCACCGCCGCTCCGGCGGAGTCCGTGGAGAAGACCATTCCGTTACTGAACCTGGGCGTGCGAGGCGGCCAGACAGTTTTCGATGCCAGTATGCCGGATGGACATTACAGCGATTTGCAGCTTGCCGTGACTGGGCAGAACTTTATCGCCACGGTGACGGTGAGCGGCAGCCAGGCAGAAACCGGGAGCGCTGAAACCAGGATCGGGAGTTACACAATATTCGATTTGACCAGCCAAAAGCTGGGCCGCAGCACGGTTCTTCATCTGCCGGAATCGGATTTTCGATTCCTGCACTTCCGCATCAAAGGTCCGCTCTCGCCGGAGAACGTTACGGGAGTTGCGGTCGAGCGCCTGCCGGCAAGCCAGCCCAACTACCAAACCGTCGCGGAGAGTGCGCACGTCACGCAGAAAGGCCACACTTCGGTTTTGGAATTTACCGTGCCCACGCATGTTCCGGTTGACCGGATCCTCTTCACACCTGGCGTGTCCCCTGCTCAGTTCAGTCGCGATGTGAGCATCACAGTAGAGACGGTCGATGAATCAAAGGCAGCCGATCGAGCCCAATCACGGCTAACGGTTATTTCTGCCGGGGACCTGCTGCGAGTTCACAGCGTGCAGAATGGCCAGCGGATCGACGAAGAGCGCCTGGCCATCGAAGCACCGTGGGCGGATTTCAGCACGCCGACGAAATGGACTGTCAGCATCGAGAACGGAGACGATACGCCGTTGACCCTGGAGTCTGTGCGGCTGCAGATGCTGGAGCGTAGCCTGTGCTTCGAGGCCGACGGGAATGGGAGCTATTCGCTCTATTATGGCGATGCGGCGTTGGCGGCTCCGAGTTACGACTACGCCAAGTTGTTCACGCTCCAGGCCAATGCAAGCCGGATTACAGCGGGGCCGGAAGTGCCGAATCTGACCTACCAGCCGCGACCCGACGAGCGCCCCTTCACGGAGAAACATCCGGCCTTGTTATGGGTGGCATTAGCGGTTGTGATTGCTGTGCTGGGAGCCATTACGCTGAAAAGCGCGAAACCGGCTGCGCGGTCTCCAAAATAGAAAGAAGGCGCAAGCATGGGGTTGCTGCTGACGCCCTGTCGATGCAGTATTTCGTCAATGGATTGAAGGATTTAGGGCTGATTGCGCGACCTTGATGGCGGGTTTCCCACAAAAACGGCGGTTTCCCACAGGATGGGCGCATTGCAATTGAGTGGGCGGGTTGCTATTCTTAGACAGTTGCAACAAGGCGGCAACGGCAGGAATAGTGTGCCGCTTGCAATCGAGGGTGGCGTGTGCTACTCTTAGATAGTTGCAGATGAGTAATAGAGCCTCCCGGTGGCCGATGGGCCTGCCCATTGAGGGAAGTGGGAAGCAAGTTGTGATGCTGGTTCGTTGGGTCAGGTGAGGCAAAAGCCCCTGATACCCCTGTAGGGAATCCCACAGAGAACAAGCTATTGCAAAACCCAGGAGGAAACTCCTGCGAGCCTTAGCGGCTCAGGCGCGCTTTGTGCCGGTTGCTGTTTGATATTTTGCGCAGTGCGAGGCTTTTGAAGGGGAAGTCCGGCAAGGCTGATCGGATTCGCGAACGAGGAGCGCCAACGGCGAGTTGGAAGGGCCCCGCGCGGAGGGGTCAGGCTTGACCAATGGGCTGATTTTTGTTATATTTGAAAGGTTCGCGCAAAATTAGCCGGTATGTGTATTCAACGCATCCGGCATGCGCACAAGTTCGAGGACAAGCCGGCCGAAAGGCCGGACCTCGATCCCAAGGGCGCCGCTCAGGCGGACCGCTCTCAAGGATCTTTGACAACTAGGTTGAACATGCCAGTCGTGAGAAGAGATCAGGTTTGGCTTGATCATTCTCACAAGTAAGGCATCGCGAGTTTTCGAGCGCGCGATGCAGCTGAAGCCAATCGACCTCCGTCGGTTTGGTGGAAGCATCAGGTTTCAAACGAGAGTTTGATCCTGGCTCAGAATCAACGCTGGCGGCGTGCCTAACACATGCAAGTCGAACGAGAAAGTGGTAGCAATACCATGAGTAAAGTGGCGCACGGGTGAGTAACACGTGAC